>ERZ795043.42-NODE-42-length-185881-cov-34.025971_pt1 | contig 185881 bp, 169 predicted proteins | sample MGYA00375127_ERZ795043 | MGnify/ENA primary metagenome ERZ795043 (study PRJEB30172, sample SAMN05518447) | compost metagenome | isolation source: Feedstock adapted compost from Newby Island compost facility, Milpitas, CA | place: USA:Newby Island compost... | reverse complement strand
CGTGAGGGTGGGCGTACGGTGGGGGCCGGCGTCGTCACCAAGATCACCAAGTAAGAGCGCGCTTCGGCTACGGCCGCCGCGCCCCGCGTCGGGCACGGCGGCCGTAGCCTGCCCCTTCACAGGCAGGCCCGGGGCTTGTTAGGCTTCTAGGATTGGGAGGCCAGAATGGCCAGTGACGTCAGGATCAAACTGCTCCTCGAGTGCACCGAGTGCAAGCGCCGCAACTACGCGACGCACAAGAACCGGCGCAACACCCAGGGCAAGCTCGAGCTGCGCAAGTACTGCCCGTGGGACCGCCGGCACACGGTCCACAGAGAGGTGAAGGTCTAAGGCCGTGTTCAAGGGCCTCGCGCAGTACCTCCGCAACTCGCGCGCCGAGCTCGGCAGGGTCACCTGGCCGACCCGCAAGGAGGTCGTGCAGTCGACCCAGGCCACCCTGCTGTTCGTGATCATCACGCTGATCTTCCTCTTCGTAGCCGACCTGACGCTGGGGAGCCTGATCAAGCTCATCATCTGATAACAGGACGGGCCGGTCGCACGGCCCCCGGAGCGCGAGTTGACCGAGGGAAGACCATGAGCATCGAGTGGTACGCGGTACACACCTACGTCGGGCACGAGGAGAAGGCCAAGGAGAACATCCTCAACCGGGCCAAGGCGCTCGGCTTGGCCGACCGGATCTACCAGGTCGTCGTGCCCAAGGAGGTCACTGTCGAGCACGTCGGCGGGGGCAAGAAGGAAGAGTCCTCGCACAAGATCTTCCCCGGCTACATCTTCGTCCAGATGGACCTGGGCGATAACCCGGACGAGCCCAACGAGGCCTGGGAGGTCGTGCGCTACTCCCCGGGCGTGACCGGGTTCGTCGGCACCGCCACCAAGGCCGTGCCGCTCACGCCCGAGGAGGAGGCGCGCATGCTCGCCAGCCTGGGAGTGACCGGGTCGCGCGAGGCGCCCAAGGTCCGTGTGTCTTTCAACGTCGGGGACACGGTGCAGGTCACCGGCGGCCCCTTCGCCGACTTCACCGGCGTCGTGTCGGAGGTCAACCCCGAGCGCGGCAAGCTCAAGGTCCTCGTGTCCATCTTCGGGCGCGAGACGCCGGTCGAGCTCGACTTCTCCCAGGTCGTTCGCGCCTGACGCGCGTCGGCTCCCGCCGCCCGTCGCGGTGGGACCGACGCGTCCGGCGCTGGCAGGACGACGAGCGCTTAGACCCCATGGCCCGCCGAGCCACGGGGGAGCTTAGGAGGCAAGGATGGCTAAGAAGGTAGTTGGCGTCGTGAAGCTCCAGCTTCCGGCGGGAGCGGCGACGCCGGCGCCCCCGGTGGGCCCGGCACTAGGCCAGCACGGCGCCAACATCATGCAGTTCGTGAAGGAGTACAACGCCGCCACGGCCTCGCAGGCCGGGGCGATCGTCCCGGTCGAGATCACGATCTACGCCGACCGCTCCTTCACGTTCGTCACGAAGACGCCCCCGGCCAGCTACCTGATCAAGAAGGCCGCGGGGATCGACAAGGGCTCGGGCGCCCCGAACAAGAGCCCGGCCGGGAAGATCACCTGGCAGCAGTGCCTCGAGCTCGGCCGCCAGAAGATGGCCGACCTGAACGCCAACGACGAGGTCGCCGCGGCGAAGATCATCGCCGGCACCGCGCGCTCGATGGGCGTGACCGTCGAGGGGGCCCCGGATGCCTAAGCACGGCAAGCGCTACCGCAAGCTGCTCGACCTGATCGACAAGGACAAGGTCTACAGCCCGCTCGAGGCCTCCGCGCTCGTCAAGCAGCTCGCCACGGCCAAGTTCGACGAGACGATCGAGGCGCACTTCCGCCTCGGCATCGACCCCCGCAAGTCGGACCAGAACGTCCGCGGGACCGTCGCCCTGCCGCACGGCACGGGCCGTACCGTGCGCGTGCTGGCCATCACCCAGGGTGAGGGCGTCGCCGCGGCCGAGGCCGCCGGCGCCGACCACGTCGGGGGCAGCGAGGTGATCGAGCGCATCCTGGGCGGCTGGATGGACTTCGACGCCGTCGTCGCGACCCCCGACATGATGGCCCAGGTGGGCTCGAAGCTCGGGCGCGTCCTCGGCCCCCGCGGCCTCCTGCCGAACCCGAAGGCCGGCACCGTCGGCACCGACATCGGCGCGATCGTCCGCGCGCTCAAGGCGGGCCAGATCGAGTTCCGCAGCGACAAGACCGGCGTGGTCCACGCGCCGATCGGCAAGGCCAGCTTCGCCCCCGAGCAGCTCGCCGAGAACTTCGAGGCGCTGAAGGCGGCCGTCGAAGCGGCGAAGCCGGAGACGGCGAAGGGCCAGTACCTGAAGACGATCTACCTCACCTCGACCATGGGTCCGAGCGTAAGGGTCGCCCTGACCGCTCCCCGGGTGGAGGCCTGAAGTAGGCATCCCGGTGCGCAGCGCGAGCTAGCACCTCTGGCGTTGGAGACAGCAGGGGCCTGCCAGGGCTTAAAGATCCTGCCGAGACGCTGAGACGGTGGGCGACAGCCCTCGCGTCTGCGTCTCGCGGCCAGTCCCGCCGCTCAGGCGGGCGAAGCGACCTGTAAGACCTGGAGAGAGGTGACCATGGCGAACGCCAGGAACCAAGCGGCGGTACAGGAGCTGCGCGAGCAGCTCGGCAACGCCGCGACGTTCTTCCTGGTGGACTACCAGGGGCTCTCCGCGGGTGAGTTCGGCCAGCTCCGCAAGCAGGTGCGGGAGGCCGGCGGACGGGTCCTAGTCGCCAAGAACACCCTCATCAACGTCGTGCTCAAGGAGCAGGGCGTCGAGGGGTTCGAGGAGGTGCTCACCGGGCCCACGGCCCTCGTCCTCGTGGGCGAGGACGCGGCAGCCCCGGTGAAGGCCATCAGGGACTTCGCCAAGAACCACCCGAAGGAGCTCCCGGTGTCCAAGGGGGGCAGGCTCGAGGGCAGGACCCTCGGCCCCGACGCGCTCGAACGCGTCGCGAAGCTGCCCACCAAGGCCCAGGTGCAGAGCCAGCTCCTCGGCACGCTGCTCGCCCCGCTGCAGCAGCTCGTCGGCGTCCTCGCCGCGCCGCCGCAGAAGCTGGTGACGGTACTCAACAACTACGCAGACAAGCAGAAGCAAGCTCAGGAGGCTTGAGATGGCTTACGACAGGGAAGCGCTGATCGAACAGCTCAGCGGTCTGACCGTGATGGAGCTCGTCGACCTCGTCGACGGGCTGAAGGAGAAGTGGGGCGTGGAGGCCGCCGCCGCCATGCCCATGGGCGCGATGATGGTCGCCCCGGCCGCGGGCGGCGAGACCGCTGCCGCCGCCGAGGAGCAGACGGAGTTCACCGTCTCGATCGTCAACGCGGGCGACAAGAAGCTCCAGGTGATCAAGGAGGTGCGCGCGATCACGAACCTCGGCCTGAAGGAGGCCAAGGACCTCGTCGAGGCCGGCGGCGTCGTGGTCGAGAACGTCTCCAAGGAGCAGGCGGCCGAGATCAAGGAGAAGCTCGAGGCCGCGGGCGCCACCGTCGAGGTCAAGTAAGCGCAGGGCCTGCGGGGCGGGCGTTCCCGCCCCGGCTCACGCGTACCGGATGCACACGGGAGGTCGGTGACCGACAGAGGGCACAACCTCACCAGCCGTGAGGAGCGCGCGCGGCCGGGTAAGCCAGCCAGGCTACCCGGCTGCGCCTCGCGGCTTGCTAACATCGAGAACGTTATCTTGACCCGGTTCTCTTCTGTTCCAACACACGGCGCCGGCCCGCGGGCGCGGCGCGTCGCAGCCGTGCCTGTCGGGTCCGGTCGGCCCCCGGCCTCGGCACCATACAGCTACCACAGAGCCGACAGAGGCATCGCGGCCGCGGGTCCCCATGGGGTCACCGCCGCCCGCGGACCGAGGCCCACTAGACCCGTTCCCAGCGACAGAGGTGCCCCCAGCCAGGCGGAGGGATGAGGATGCGCGAGATCGTCAACTTCGGCAGGATCAAGGAGGTCATCGACCTCCCGAACCTGACGAACATCCAGATCAAGTCGTACGAGAGCCTCCTGCAGCTCGACGTGCCGCCGGCCGAGCGCGAGAACATCGGGCTCCAGGCCGCGTTCAAGGAGGTCTTCCCGATCGACGAGACCGAGCGGGGTCGGCAGACCGACCTCGTGCTCGACTTCCTCGAGTACCGCCTCCTGCCGCCTGAGTACGGGCCGGACGAGTGCCGCGAGAAGGACCTCACGTACCACGCCGGGCTGTTCGCGAAGCTCCAGCTCGTCCACAAGGACACGGGGCTGATCAAGGAGGACGAGGTCTTCCTCGGCGACCTGCCCCTCATGACCGAGGACGGCAGCTTCATCATCAACGGCGCCGACCGCGTGATCGTCTCGCAGATCCACCGCTCGCCGGGCGTCTACTTCACGGCCGCCATCCAGCCCGACGGCGAGAAGCGCTACACGGCCAGCATCATCCCGATGCCGAAGCGCGGCCCGTGGATCGAGGTCGAGTTCGACAACCAGGGCGTGCTGTGGATGAAGGTGAACAAGCGCAAGTTCCCCTTCACGCTGCTGCTGCGCGTCCTCGGCTACGGCGACACCCAGATCCGCGAGCTGTTCGCCGGCAGCGAGTCGCTGGTGCAGCCCACCTTCGAGCAGGACGGCGCCGCGGGCATCACGCCCGACGAGGCCCTGCTCCGGCTGTTCACCGTCCTGCGCCCCGGCGACCCGCCCAAGGTCGACAAGGCGACGCAGTACCTCTACGGCCTCCTGGCCGACCCGCGGCGCTACGACCTCGGCGACGCCGGCCGCTTCAAGATCAACGACAAGCTCGGCCTGTCGTACCGCGCGAACACGCTGCTCGGCTACGAGGACGGGCGCTTCGTCGACTACGGCGTCGTCCCCACGCTGCAGTACCTGGTGAACCTGCAGGCCGGCCGGGAGGGCTACCAGGAGGACGACATCGACCACCTGGGCAACCGGCGCATCAGGACGGTGGGCGAGCTCGTCGCCGACCAGATCCGCGTCGGCCTCGGCCGCATGGCGCGGGGCGTGCGCGAGCGCATGCTGCTCGGCAACCCCGACGCGGCCACGCCGCAGAAGCTCGTCAACAGCCGTCCCATCGTCGCGGCGCTGCGCGAGTTCTTCGGCCGCAGCCAGCTCTCGCAGTTCAAGGACCAGGTCAACCCGCTCTCCGAGCTTAGGCACAAGCGCCGCATCTCGGCGCTCGGCCCTGGCGGCCTGACCCGCGAGCGCGCCGGCTTCGACGTGCGCGACGTCCACCGCACGCACTACGGCCGCATCTGCCCGATCGAGACGCCCGAGGGCGCGAACATCGGCCTCATCACGTCGCTCGCCTCCTACGCGCGGGTCAACGACCTCGGCTTCATCGAGGCGCCGTACCGCGTGGTCAAGAACGGGCGCGTGACCGACGAGGTCGTCTACATCACCGCCCACGAGGAGGACAAGCACACGATCGCGCAGGCGAACACGCCGCTGAACGACGACGGCACGTTCGCCGTCGACACGATCGTGGCGCGCCGCCTGGGCGAGCCGTACTTCGTGACGCCCGACGAGGTCGACCTGATGGACGTCTCGCCGAAGCAGGTCATCTCGGTGCCGACGTCGCTGATCCCGTTCCTCGAGCACGACGACGCGAACCGCGCGCTCATGGGCTCGAACATGCAGTCGCAGGCCGTGCCCCTGATCAAAGCCGAGTCGCCGTTCGTCGGCACCGGCGTCGAGGAGCGCGTGTCCCGCGACTCCGGCACCGTGGTGCTGGCGCTCGAGGACGGCGTCGTCACCTACGTCGACGCGAGCCGCATCGTCATCGAGAACGACAAGGGCGTCGAGCGCGAGTACACGCTCACGCGCTTCCAGCGCTCGAACCAGAACACGAACCTCAACCAGCAGCCGATCGTCGACAAGGGCCAGCGCGTGAAGAAGGGCGACGTGATCGCCGACGGCCCCGCCTCGCAGAACGGCCGCCTGGCCCTGGGCCAGAACGTGCTGATCGCGCTGATGCCGTTCGACGGCTACAACTTCGAGGACGCGATCGTCCTCTCCGAGGACCTGGTCAGGCGCGACATCTTCACCAGCGTCCACATCGAGAAGTTCGAGAAGGAGGCGCGCGACACCAAGCTCGGCCCCGAGAAGATCACGCGCGACATCCCGGGCCTGTCCGAGGCCGCGCTCCGCGACCTCGACGAGGACGGCGTGGTGCGCATCGGCGCCGAGGTGCGGCCGGGCGACATCCTCGTGGGCCACACCAGCTTCAAGGGCGAGAAGGACCCGACGCCGGAGGAGCGGCTGCTGCGCTCGATCTTCGGCGAGAAGGCCAAGGAGGTGAAGGACACCTCCCTGAAGGTCCCGCCGGGCGACGGCGGCATCGTGCTCCGCACCGTGCGCTTCCGCCGCGGCGACCCGGGCGTCGAGCTCAGGCCCGGCGTTCAGGAGATGGTGCGCGTCTACGTCGCGCAGAAGCGGCGCCTGATCGAGGGCGACAAGCTCGCCAACCGCCACGGTAACAAGGGCGTAGTCGCGAAGATCCTGCCGCCCGAGGACATGCCGTTCCTCGAGGACGGCACGCCCGTCGACATCGTGTTCAACCCGCTCGGCGTGCCCTCGCGCATGAACCTCGGCCAGATCCTCGAGACCCACCTCGGCATGGCCGCCCTCAAGCACGGCGTGAGCTACGTGACGCCGGTGTTCGACGGCGCCAACGAGGAGACGATCAAGGACCTGCTCGAGCAGGCCGCGCGCAAGGACCTGGAGGAGCGCACGAAGAACGGCTTCGGCTGGGACAAGCGCGAGCTGAGGGTCTACAAGCGCGCCGCCAAGCTGGGCGTGCTGCCCGAGGGGCTGGACCCCGAGGAGGCGTACGTCAAGCTCGCCCGCACGGGCAAGGCGGTGCTCTACGACGGCCGCACCGGCGACGCGATCGACGCGCCGATCGTCGTCGGGATCATGTACGTGATGAAGCTCTACCACATGGTCGAGGACAAGATGCACGCCCGCTCCACCGGGCCGTACAGCCTCATCACCCAGCAGCCGCTGGGCGGCAAGGCGCAGTTCGGTGGCCAGCGGCTGGGCGAGATGGAGGTGTGGGCGCTCAAGGCGCACGGCGCCGCGTACACCCTCCAGGAGATGCTCACCATCAAGTCGGACGACATCGACGGTAGGAACGCGGCCTACGAGGCCATCGTCAAGGGCAACGACGTGCTCGAGCCCACCATCCCCGAGTCGTTCAAGGTCCTCGTCAAGGAGCTGCACTCGCTGGCCCTCGACGTGAAGGTCCTCGACGACGAGGGCAAGCTCGTGAACATCTTCGACGAGACTGGGAGGCACTGGTGAGCGACACTCGCCTCAACACGCTTTTCCGTGAGGCCGGCAGGGCCCGCGAGCCGCGGCGCGAGTTCGCGCGGGTCCAGATCGGCATCGCGTCGCCGAAGACGATCCGGGAGTGGAGTTACGGCGAGATCACGAAGCCGGAGACCATCAACTACCGGACTCTGAAGCCCGAGCGGGACGGCCTCTTCGACGAGAAGATCTTCGGCCCCGAGAAGGACTGGGAGTGCTCCTGCGGCAAGTACCGCGGTCAGCGCTTCGCGGGCAAGACGTGCGAGCGCTGCGGCGTCGAGGTCACCCGCTCGACCGTGCGCCGCTACCGCATGGGCCACATCGAGCTGGCGACGCCCTGCGCGCACATCTGGTACGTCAAGGACATCCCGAACAAGGTCGGCGCGTTGCTCAACCTCTCGACGGCCCAGCTCGAGCAGGTCCTGTACTTCGCGAAGTACATCGTCACCGACCCGCAGGACGCGAAGCTCGGCGATAGGCCGCTGAAGCGCGGCGACCTCCTCTCCGACGAGGAGTACAGGCAGCTCCGCTACGGCCTGCAGGAGACCTACACGGTCCCGGCCGGCGAGGACGCCGTCGTCGCCGACGGCGAGTGGGTCGAGGCCGGCCAGCAGCTCGCCAAGGGCGTGAAGTCGAAGATCGCCGGCATCGCGCAGTACCGCTTCCCGCGTCGCATCCGGCTCGACTACAAGGAGTCGCGCGACGCCAGGCTCGTCGTCCCCAAGAAGGACCTCATCGAGGAGGACGAGGGCTACAAGGGCGGCCAGCCGATCGCCGAGCTGTCCGAGGACGTCGTCGTCACCTCCGAGGCCGAGGGCGTCGTCGAGCTGCTGCCGATCGGCAACGACGGCGGCATCGTCGTCGTCCGCGACGTCGACACCGAGGAGGAGCTGGCCACCTACCTGGTGCCCGCCGGCATGGAGCCGAGCGTCACCGGCGGCGAGTTCGTCGAGGAGGGCGACGAGCTGGCCACGGCGAAGGCCGGCACGACCCTGAGACTGCCTACCGCCGCCACCGCCGAGCTGCGCGCCACCAAGGCCAAGGGCACGGCCGTCACGGTCACGCTCAAGGTCCAGTGGGAGCGCAGCGAGCAGCACGAGATGAACCCCACCATGCACGTGCTGGTGGGCGACGGCGCCCAGGTGCGCGCCGGCGAGAAGGTCGTCGGCGCGATCGACGCCGCGCAGGAGATCATCGCCGCGGCCGACGGCGTCGTGAGGCTGTCGCACCCGGCGAGCATCATCGTCTCGCGCGCCCGCGTCTACCCGTACGAGGACGAGCCGATCGTCGTGAACGGCGACCGCGTCAAGGTCGGCGACGAGCTGGCCGACGACGGCCGCGTCAGGAGCGAGATCGAGGGGCGGGTCGAGATCGACCTGGTCAGGCGCCAGGTGCGCGTGATCGAGAGCTACGACTTCGAGGCCAAGATGGGCGCCGAGGCGATCAAGGAGCTCCTCGAGACGCTCGACCTCGAGCAGCTCGAGGCCGAGCTCGAGGAGGAGATGGAGTCGCCGTCGCGCCACAAGCGCGCCAAGGCCCGCAAGCGCCTCGAGATCGTCAGGGCGTTCCGCCGCTCCGGCAACGACCCGGCCTGGATGATCCTCGAGGCCGTGCCGGTGATGCCGCCGAGCCTGCGCCCGATGGTGCAGGTCGAGGGCGGCCGGTTCGCGACCTCCGACCTCAACGACCTCTACCGCCGCCTGATCAACCGCAACAACCGCCTGAAGAAGCTGATGCAGCAGGGCGCGCCGGAGATGATCGTCCGGAACGAGAAGCGCATGCTGCAGGAGGCCGTCGACGCCCTCATCGACAACGGCCGGCGCGGCGCCCCGGTGCTGCACCCCGGCTCCGACAGGCCGTACCGCTCGCTGACCGACCTGCTCGGCGGCAAGCAGGGCCGCTTCCGCCAGAACCTGCTCGGCAAGCGCGTCGACTACTCCGGCCGCTCGGTGATCGTCGTCGGCCCGCAGCTCAAGCTGCACCAGTGCGGCGTGCCGAAGCGCATGGCCCTCGAGCTGTTCAAGCCGTTCCTCTTCAAGAAGCTCGAGGAGCGCGGCCTGGCGAACAACATCAAGAGCGCCCGCAAGAAGCTCGAGCGCTACCGTGACGTCCAGGACGAGGTCTGGGACGCGCTGGAGGAGGTCATCGCCGACAAGGTCGTCCTCCTGAACCGCGCGCCGACGCTCCACCGCCTCGGCATCCAGGCCTTCGAGCCGGTGCTCGTCGAGGGCCAGGCGATCCAGCTCCACCCGCTGGTCTGCGAGGCGTTCAACGCCGACTTCGACGGCGACCAGATGGCGATCCACGTGCCGCTGTCGGTGTACGCGCAGGCCGAGGCGAGGCTGCAGATGCTGGCCAGCCACAACCTGCTCTCGCCGGCTCACGGCGGCCCGAACGTCAACGCCACCCGCGACATCGTCCTCGGCCTCTACGTGCTCACGCAGCTCCACGTGGGCAAGAAGGGCGCGGGCAACGCGTACGACTCGGCCGAGGAGGCCCTCGCGGCCTACGACCGCGGCGAGCTCGACCTGAACTCGCCGATCACGGTGGCCGGCAAGGAGACCAGCGTCGGGCGCCTGAAGTTCCGCTTCGGCAGCGTCGACGAGGCGCTGATGGCGGTCGAGGACGGGCTCATCGACATGCAGGACCCCGTCACGATCAAGATCGACGGGCAGGTCATCGAGACGAGCCCCGGCCGCGCGATGTTCGGCCGCATCGTCCGCGAGACGCTCGCGGCGGGCGGCGAGGTGCCGGCGGACCTGATCCGCTACGACACCGTCTACGAGAGGAACGCGCTGCGCGACCTCGTCGTCGAGAGCTTCAAGCGCCTCGGCATCGAGCGCACCGCCGCCCTCCTCGACGGCCTGAAGCAGTACGGCTTCGAGCTCTCGACGACCTCGGGCATCACGATCGGCATCGACGACGTGGCGATCCCCGAGAAGAAGAAGGAGCTGATCGAGGAGGCCCAGCGCAAGCTGGCCCGCATCCAGGAGGCGGCCGAGCGCGGCTTCCTCACGGAGCGCGAGCGCTTCAACCAGGTCATCCGCCTGTGGAACGACACCACGGAGCAGGTCAAGGACGCCGTGTTCGAGAACTTCCAGAAGAACATGCCGTTCAACCCGCTCTACGTGATGGCCCAGTCGGGCGCGCGTGGTAACCCCCAGCAGATCCGCCAGCTCGCCGGCATGCGTGGCCTGATGGCGAACCCGTCGGGCGAGACCATCGAGCTGCCGATCCGCGCGAACTTCCGCGAGGGCCTCGACGTCCTCGAGTACTTCATCTCCACGCACGGCGCCCGCAAGGGCGGGGCCGACACGGCGCTCCGCACGGCCGACTCGGGCTACCTCACGAGGAAGCTCGTCGACGTCGCACACGAGATCGTCGTGCGCGAGGAGGACTGCGGCACCGCCGAGTACATCGAGGTGCCCCTCTACCTGCCCGAGGGCCGTCCGCGCCCGCGCGGCCACCTCGAGATGAGCCTCTACGGCCGCCGCCTGGCGCAGGACGTCGAGGTCGGCGACTTCAAGAAGGAGGCCGGCGAGCTCCTCTACATGGAGGACGTCCGGGCCATCTACCAGCGCCTGGCCGACAACCCCGAGGTCAGGAAGGTGGCGGTGCGCAGCCCGCTCACCTGCCAGACCCGCGCCGGCGTCTGCATCAAGTGCTACGGCATGGACATGTCGCTGATGCGCGACGTCAGCCTCGGCGAGGCCGTGGGCACGATCGCGGCCGAGTCGATCGGCGAGCCGGGCACGCAGCTCACGATGCGCACGTTCCACACGGGCGGCATCGCGACGGGCGCCGACATCACGCAGGGTCTCCCGCGCGTGATCGAGCTGGTCGAGGCGCGCAAGCCCAAGGTCCGCGCCCTGATCTCCGAGGTCGACGGCGTCGTCTCGCTCGAGGAGGAGGACGACCGCATCAAGGTCACCGTCACCTCCGACGACGGCGAGTTCGTCAAGACCTACAAGGTCGACCGCACGATGCGCCTCATCGTCAAGGACGGCGACCGCGTCGAGGCGGGCGACCCGCTCACCCGCGGCAGCATCAACCCGCACGACCTCCTCGAGTCGCGCGGCCCCGACGCGGTGCGGTCCTACCTGGTCGACGAGATCCAGAAGGTCTACCGCGGCCAGGGCGTGAGCGTGCACGACAAGCACATCGAGATCGTCGTGCGCCAGATGCTGAAGTTCGTCGAGGTCATCGACAGCGGTGACAGCGACTACCTCGCCGGCCAGACCGTCGAGCGCTTCGACATCGAGGAGGTCAACCAGCGGCTGATGGCCGAGGGCAAGACGCCGGCGACGTGGAAGCCGCTGCTCCTCGGCATCACGAAGGCCTCGCTCTCGACGAAGAGCTGGCTGTCGGCCGCGTCGTTCCAGCACACGACCCACGTGCTCACCGAGGCCGCCGTCGCCGGCAAGGTGGACGACCTCGTCGGCCTCAAGGAGAACGTGATCCTCGGCCGCCTCGTCCCGGCCGGCACGGGCCTCGACGCGATCCGCAAGACCCGCGTCGCCGACACCCGCACGCTCGCCAAGCTGGCCGAGAAGCGCCCCACCGAGGAGGCGCCGGCCGCCCAGCGGCCCGCGGTCCACGCGCCGGCGCAGCAGCCGGAGGCGCGCGGCTAGCCCGCCGCGAACAGCCGAGTCCCCTGAGGGCGCGCCCGACCCCGGGCGCGCCCTCTCGCTTCGGCGGCGGGCGGGCGCGTTAGGCTCGTTGGCGTGCTCGTGGCCTTCGACCCCGGCAGGAACGTGGGCGTGGCGTACGTGTCCCCTGCGGGCGAGCTGCTGTGCGCGGCGGTGGTGCCGCCGGAGGACGTGACCGCGGTGGAGGTGCCGCCCGGCGCGACGGTGCTCGTCGGCGACGGGACCGGCTCGGCCGCGGTGGTGGCCGCGCTGCGCAGCGCCGGTCACGAGCCCGTGCTCGTGCCCGAGGAGGGCACGACGCTGGAGGCGCGGGAGCTCTACTTCCGCGACCACCCGCCCGGGCTCCTCATGCGGCTCCTGCCGCGCGGCATGCGCTGGCCTGGCCGCCCGCTCGACGACTACGCCGCCTACGCGATCGCGCTGCGGCACCTGCGGGGTCGGGAGAAGGGAGGGCCCGCCTAGGCCGGCCCGCGCCCGACCGGCGGACAAGAAGAGCGCCGGGGCCCCTCCAGAGGGGCCCCGGCGCCGGTACTGCTTGCGGCAGAGCGAGTACGCGCGTGCTCAGGCGCTCAGTTGAGCGCGTCCTCCTCGCCCACGCCCATCAGCGCGCGGGCCTCGCTCTCGGTGATGCCCAGCACGGCGCTGATCTCGCCCGCGAGGAGGCGGATGGCGCGCCGGTAGGCCTGCCTGTCGAGGTCGGGCAGGCCGCGCTCGAGGTCCCAGCGGCGCAGCTCGCTGGCGAGCGTCGCGATCTGGTAGGGGTCGCCGGTGGTGAGGATGTCGGTCACCTTGCGGTGACGGGCGGCCCACTGCTTCGGCAGCGTGATGCGGCCGTTCTGGAGGCGCTCCAGGACGCTCTGGACCTCCTCCTTGGTGAGGGCGGGACGGAGCCCGGCGCCGAACGGGGCGTCGACGGGCACGTACGCGCGAGACGTTCCGTTGGGGAACTCGACCTGGTAGTACTTCTGGACGGTGCCGCCCACCGTGCGGTCGGTGGTGCCTTTCACCACGCCCACACCGTAGGGGGGAAGCACGACCTGGTCGCCGCTCTTGAACGTCTTCGCTGGGTCTTTCAACGTGGCTCGCTCCCTTCGAGCGGTCGCCCGCCGGCGCGGCCGACCGCACGGATCGCACGCGATAGCGTCGGGGCTGTCTGTAGGGTGTTACCGGCGTCCTGGGCAGCGATCGTGGTAGCCACCCGCGTGACGCTCACGTGCACCATGCTACCAGATGAAAGCACTTCTTGCACGACCTGACGAACGGTTCAGGTCTGAGTTCGTGCCGCTCCCACCGGGTCGTCCCCGCGCCGGGACCGCCGCGAGCCCCGGGGCACCGGCTCGCCGGAGCGCACGACGAGGGTGACGCCCAGCAGCACCAGCAGGGCCCCGAGGAGGATCATCGCGCTCGGCACCTCGCCGAACACGATCGCGGCCAGGACCCCGGAGCCGATCGGCTCCCCCAGGACCGCCGTCGCGGTGACGGTGGCACCCAGGTGGCGCGCGGAGAAGTTGAGGCCCGTGTGGCCAAGGACCTGCGGCACGAGCGCCAGCAGCACGATCCAGCCGAGCGACTCGAGCGGGTAGCCCCAGTACGGCGTGCCCGTGAGGAGGGGCAGGGGCGCCAGCCACAGCGCCGCCCAGCCGTAGACGGTGCCCACGTAGGCGGGCAGCGACACCCCGCCCCGCATCACCTCGCGACCTATCAGGAAGTAGACGGCCGCCGCCGCGGCCGCGCAGACGGCCAAGGCGTCGCCCAGCACCGGGTTGGTGCCGCCGCTCAGGTCCCCGAAGCCGATCACCGCCGCACCGGCGATCGCGACGGTCATGCCGATCATCACCGAGAGCGTCGGCGTCGCGCCGAAGACGAACCAGGCGAGCAGCGCCGTCCACAGGGGGGTCGTGGTGGCGAGGGTGACGCTGGCGGCGATCGTCGTGTAGGAGAGCGACTGGATCCAGGTGCCGAAGTGCACGGCCAGCGCCAGGCCCGAGAGCGCCGTGAGCCACGCCGCGCGCCCGCGCAGGGGCGTGCCCGCCCTGGCCCGCAGCGTGGCCGGGAGCAGCACCAGGGTCGCGATCGCCAGGCGGTAGAGGGCGACGACCGGCGCCGGGGCGTCGGCGAGGCGGATGAACACCGCCGCGAAGCTCACGGCCACGAGCGCGCCGGCCAGCACCAGGTAGACGGTGCCGCGCGCCGGGTCCCCGTTGGCCTGCGTCACGGACCCGATGGTACCCCGGCCGCGTCCCTCGGCTAACGTCGTGTCGTGGACTCGGGTGCAGAACTGGAGGTCCCCAGCGGATTCCGCCTCGGCGTCTCGACCTCGGCCTTCCAGACCGAGGGGGCTTCGGGACGCGGCGAGTCGGTGTGGGACCGCTTCTTGGCCCGCGGTCAGCTCCCTCCCGAGGAGTGGACGGTCGCCACCGACCACCTGAGGCGGATGGAGGAGGACCTCGACCTGGCGGCCGGCCTCGGCGCCGGGGCCTACCGCTTCTCGCTGAGCTGGCCGCGCGTGATGCCCGAAGGGAAGGGCCGGCCGCGGCGCGAGGCCCTGGCCGTCTACGACAGGATGCTCGACGAGGTCCTCGCCCGCGGCCTGGAGCCGTGGCCGTGCCTCTACCACTGGGACCTGCCGCAGGCCCTGCAGGAGAGGGGTGGCTGGCGCTGGCGCGACACGGCCTACTACCTCGCCGACTACGCCGAGGTCGTGGCCGAGCTGCTCGCGGGGCGCGTCCGGCGCGCGTTCGTGCTCAACGAACCCAACGTGCACGCCGTCCTCGGTCACCTGGCCGGGCGTCACGCCCCCGGCCTCAGCGACCTGGAGGCCTTCCTCGGCGCGGTGCACCACCAGAACCTCGCCACGGGCCTGGCGGCGGCGCGGCTGCGCGAGGCCCTGCCCGAGGCCGAGGTGGGCACGATCGTGATGGTCGAGCCCGTGGAGCCGGCCGACGAGGGCGAGGACCACGAGGCCGCCGCGGCGCTGGCCGACGCGGCGTTCGTCCGCGCGTTCCTCGACCCCCTCTTCGGGCGCGGCTACCCGGAGCCGCTGGCGGGGATGCTCGAGCCCTTCGTGCGCGAGGGCGACCTCGATGAGGTGGCGTCCGGTCGCCCAGGCGTGCTCGGGGTGAACTACTACACGCGCCTGCGCGTGCGCGCCGACCCAGAGAGCCCCTTCGGGCTCGCGCTCGCCGAGGCCCCGCGCGGCGCCGAGGTCACCGCCGCGGGGTGGGAGGTCCACCCGGCCGGCCTGCGCGCCGCCCTCGAGCGCCTGCGGGACGAGTACGGCAACCCGCGCGTGGCGGTGACCGAGTGCGGGGCGGCGTACGCCGACGAGCCCGACCCCTCGGGCCGCGTAGCCGACGAGCGGCGCGCGGGGTTCCTCGTCTCGCACCTCCGCGCGGCGCTGGAGGCCCGCGCCGCCGGCTGCGACGTCGACTCGTTCCTCGTCTGGACGCTGGTGGACAACCTCGAGTGGACGGACGGCTTCGGCCTGCGCTACGGGCTCGTGAGGCTGGAGCCGGGCACGCTCAGGCGGGTGCCGAAGCTGTCCTACGACGTGCTCAGGGAGGTGGCCGCGAGCGGCAGGGTGCCGCCCCCGGAGGAGGTCAGGGAGTGGGCGTGAGCTCCTCCCGCCACAGGCCGACGGCGAGCCGCAGCCAGGCGAGGATCATCGACGCGCCGCCGAGCGGCGCCACCATGCCGAGGAGACGAGGGCCGCCGGCGACGAGCAGGTAGAGCGCGCCGCAGAACAGCAGCAGGCCGAGCGCCAGGAGCGCGGCCGCCTGCTCCGCCGCCCGCGCCGCCCCGCCGCGCGCGAGGCGAGCCGTCAGCGCCATCGCCACGAGGCCGAGGCCGCCGTACGTCTGGTAGCGCACGGCCGTCTCCAGCGTGCCCAGCCTCGCCTCCGGCAGGCGCGCCGCGAGCGTGTGCGTGCCGAACGCCCCCACGGCGATGGCCACGGCCACGAGCAGGGCGCCCACGGCGCCGGCGGTGCGCACGCCGAGCCTCATGGCGCCCCCGCCGTCCCGGCCGCGGGGCGCGCCGCGGCGACCTCCGTGGCCACCTCGGCCGCGCGCGGGCCGCTGACGCCGCGCACGGTCCCGTCGCGCAGCTCGATGCGCGCGTCGGCGAGCTCGGCGAGCTCCCTGTCGTGCGTGACGATCACGACCGTGCGGCCCTCGGCGGCCACGTCGCGCAGCGCGCGCACGACGAGCTCGCCGCTCCTCGAGTCGAGGTTGCCGGTGGGCTCGTCGGCGAACACGACCGCCGGGTCGTTCGCCAGCGCCCGCGCCAGGGCCACGCGCTGGCGCTCGCCGCCCGAGAGCCGGTGGGGGAGGTGGTCGCTCCTGTGCGCCACGCCGAAGCGCTCGAGCAGGGCCAGGGCCCGGCGCGTGCGCTCCGCGCGCGGCACCCCGGCCAGGGCCATCGGGAAGGCCACGTTCTGCAGGGCGTCGAGGACGCTGACGAGGTTGAAGGACTGGAACACGAACCCGAAGCGCCTCAGGCGCAAGTCCGCGCGCTCCCCCTCGCTCAGCTCGCCGATGTCCTGACCGTCGAGGAACACCGACCCGGAGGTCGGCGTGTCGAAGCCGGCGAGGAGGTTCAGGAGCGTCGACTTGCCCGAGCCGGAGGGGCCCAGGATCGCGGTCATGCAGGCGGGAGGGAAGGTGGCGGTCACGTCGGTGAGGGCGTGCACGTCGGCTGCCCCGGTGCGGTAGACCTTGCTGAGGCGGTCGGCGCGCAGCACCGAGCGATCGTACCCCGGCGGGGTCCGCTCAGCGGCCGCCGGAGCTGCCGCCTCCGCCACCGCCGCCCCCGCCGCCGGACATCGACCCGCCCGAGGAGGCGGAGGCCGAGGCCGAGGAGAGCGAGCGCGAGAGCGACATCACCGAGTTCGACACGGCGGCGAGGCTGCGCAGGTTGCCCTGCGAGGCGATCCAGCCAGCGCGAGCGGCCATCTCCCTCTCGTCCATGCCGCGGAGCGGCGCCGCGCGCGCGACGTTCTTCAGGTAGCGCTCGGCCACGCCGAGGGCCGCGGCGTACACGTAGTAGACGTCCCACAGCCTGAAGAAGTCGTCGGGTGCGTCCTTCATCCGCGTGAAGTCGGAGAGGGTGCGCTTGAAGCCCTTCCAGGCGGCGACCTCGGCGGCGATCTCGGGCCGCCAGCGCGGCACGGCGCTGTGGGCGATCACGGTGAGCGCGAGCGAGACCAGCGCGCCCACGATCGCCGCGACGCGTCCGGGGCCGACGGCCAGCATCGCCAGCACGATGCACACGAACATCCCGCCCAGGGCCCTGGTGGACCAGGCGTTGGCCACGCGCAGGCTCTCCGGGTCGACCAGCGGGCCGCCGCGCTTCGCCTCGACCCACTGGCGCACCGACTTCCCCCAGCGGTCGATGAACGACGAGGCGTACCTCTCCGAGTAGCTCTTCATCTCGCGGAACTCGAGCAGGCTGGGGTCGCCGCGCCGGTACGTCATCGCCGCGTTCTTCAGGTAGCGGAGCACGGCCTCCTCGAACGGCTCCAGGCCCTCGGTCGAGCGGGCGAGGTCGAGGCGCATCTCGAAGCGGCCGCGCTTCGACGTGAACTCGCCGTAGCCGCGGCGCGCGAGGTCCATGATCGTGGCCATGAAGGCGTTGCCCATGAGGTTGGGCTGGTAGTGCTGCGTCTGCATCGCCACGACGGCCGCCGGCGGCAGGTCGCTCGGCGGCTCGAAGGGGTACATCATCGCGGCGACCTTCGGCTCGCGGCCGTGCGTGATGTAGGCCCTGACGACCCCGACGAGCAGGAAGCCCACGACCCCGGCCGGGAGGAGCATCCACAGCGGCGAGCGCCTCAGCGTGGCGCGTCCCGCCGCGGCCTCGCTCTCCTGGTGTATCCGCTGCTCCTCCAACAGCGCCTGCTGGTGACCCGGCTCCGTGCCCTTGGGCACGAACAGCGCGGGGTCCATCATGTAGTCGACCTCCACGCCCGCGCCCGGCGGTACCTGCTCGAACGTCACGGTCAGCACGGAGCGGTCGGGGGAGAGCTCCACGACCGGCGTCTCCGGGTTCGCGTAGCGGTGGACGTAGGCGTCGAACGGCTCCGCCATCGGCCCCGGCGCCTCGACCCTCAGGCGGTAGCCGACGATCGGCGGGTGGTCGAGCTGGACGAGGTTCCAGTACCACCGTGCCAGGTCGCTGTAGAACGTCATGGTGCCCGACAGGCGGTAGCGGAAGCGCACGCGCCGCTCGCTCACGCGCTCGGCGTTCCTCACGACCATCTCGGTGCCGACGTCGCAGGGCTGCGTGAAGGCGGTCGTGGGCGGACCGTCGTCGACGGCGCCGGACCCCGGCAGCAGGTCGAGGCGCTGGCCCTCCTCGAGCTCCACGCAGATGAACGCCTCGCCGAAGTCGTCGTCGGTCCAGAGGGTGCGGGTGTCCTCGACGATCACGTCGCCTGACGGCTCGATCGTCACGAGCTGCACGACGTCGCGCCACTCGAAGCGCTGGGCGTGCGCCGCGGCGGCGAGCGCCAGGGCGAGCAGGGGGAGGAGCCGCCTGAGCTTCGGGGCCATCTGCGCCATCTTATGGGCAGCCGCGGTCCGGCGGCGCGGGTCCCGCTCGCGCGCGCCGGCGCCGGAACTCACTCGCGCGCGACGGCGACGGCGATCGGCACGCGCGCCGCGCGGCCGGCCGGCAGCAGGCCCGCGAGTAGCCCCGTGGCCGCGGCCACGGCCACGGCGAAGGCCACGAGGCGGGGCGTCACGGCCGCGACCGAGAGCCCGATGTAGTCGTTGGCGATGACGTTCACGACCGTCGTCGCCAGGCCGCCGAGGCCCACCCCTACGACCGCGCCCGCGAGCGACAGCACCACGGACTCGAGCACGACGAGCGAGAACAGGAACGACGGTCGGGCCCCGACGGCGCGGACCACGCCGAACTCGCGGGTGCGCTCGAAGACGCTCATCATCATCGTGTTCGCCACGGCGATCGCGCCCACGACGAGGGCGATCGCGCTGATGCCGAGGCGCACGAAGTCGGAGATGCGCAGCGAGTCCTGGACGATGCTCATCGCGCCGGCCTGCGTCTGGGCGCCGAGGTCGGGGTACGCGGCCTCGATCGCGGCCGCGACCTCCTCGGCGCGCGTCGGGTCCTCGAGCTTGACCATGATCGTGCTGACCCGGTCGCCGGCGTCCATGGCGCGCCGCAGGGCGGTGAAGGGCACGACGACGAGGTTCTCGAGGAGCCCCGCCTGCGAGGCGACGACGCCGACGACCTCGAAGCTCGCCTCCGGGTTCAGCCGCAGCCTGTCGCCCACCTCGAGCCCGGCGCGCGCCGCGACCGACCGGCCGATCACGGCGACGTACGCCTCCTCGTCGGTGGGGGTGAGGCCGCGCCCCTCGACGACGTGGGCGCCGGCGAAGACCTCCTCGAGGGGGAGCGAGGTCGGGACGCCGTCGAACACGAAGGACTGGCTGGGCGACAGGCCGCCGCGCAGGTAGAGCAGCTCGGGCTGCACCCAGCGGATGCCGAAGCGCGCGGCGTCGGCGCGCAGCCGCTCCACGAACTCGACGGGCAGGTCCGGCACGGTGGGGAAGATGTCGTCGCCGGCCTCGCCGTACGTGACCTGGATGTCGGGGCCGAGGCCGGCGAGCTGGTCGGCGAACGCCTTGCGCAGGCCCTCCCCGATCGACATGAACACGACCGTGGAGGCGATCGCGATGGCGATGCCCAGCGCGGTGAGCCCGGTGCGCAGAGGCCGCCGCCGCAGCGAGGCCAGCGCGAGCTGGGCGGTGACGGCGCCCCTCACTGGGCGGTGAAGGCCCGCCCCACCACGGCGCCCGAGGAGCCGAGCGGGCCGATCACCGTGTCGCCCACCGTGACCTGCACGCCGGCGGCGTTGCCGACGTGCACGTAGACGGGCAGGTCGAACGCGAACGTCTCGCCCGGCTGGGCGGTGCGGTAGACGAGCCGCTCGCCCTGGTTGCGTGCGGTGCCGCGGTAGACCTCGAGCCACGTCGGCGCGGTGACCTCGATCGCCAGCCGGCCCGGCCCCGCGACGGGCGCCTGGGGCCGGCCCTCGCCGTCCGCGGGCGGCGCGGCGACGGGCTCGGGCACGAGCGTGACCGTGAGCGTCTGGTCCTGGAGGATGTCGACGGGCTGCTCGAGGGTCTGGTAGCCCTCGAGGCTCACCCTCAGCACGCGGCCCGCGCGCGCCGTCACCGGCACGTCGCGGATGGGGGTCGTGCCCGGCAGGACGAAGCTGTCGATGCTGACGGTGGCCCCCGGCGGCTCTGAGACCACGCTCACGAGCACCGTGCTGGGCTGGGCCGGTTGGGGGTCGGCCTGCCCCTCGCCCTGCTGCGGCAGCTGCGAGACCGCGGGCGGGGGCTGTTCGACCCTGGCGCCGCCGGGGCGCGCCGGCGCCATCAGGCGGTTGAAGCCCCACACCGCCAGCGCCACGAGGCCGCCGACCAGCACGAGCGTCGGGATCCAGGTACCGAGGTTGAGGTTCGGCCCCTCGCGGTCGGCGGCGCGCTTGCGGCGGCGGGGAGCCGGCGGGCGCTCGCCGCGCCGCTCCTGCTCGAGCCGCATCTCGAGCGTCGAGAGGCCGCCCGCCTGGCGGCGCTCGGACTGGTAGGTCGAGATCGCGCGCTCGGTGTCGAGGCCCACCGCCTGGGCGAAGAGCCTGACGAAGTTGCGGGCGTAGACGTCCTCGGGCAGGTCCGCGTAGCGGCCGTCCTCGAGCGCGCGCAGGTACTCCTGGCGCACGTGGGTGAGCTCGGCCACGTCGGCGAGCGACAGGCCGCGGCTCTCGCGCGCCGACCTGAGCATCTCGCCCAAGCCCCGCGGCCTGCCGAGGCCTTCCTGGTCCACGCGGTCACCCTCCACGTCGTAACGGCGCTCGTCGCTCAAGCCCGTCCTCCCACGGGGCGCGCCTCGGCCGCGAGGCGCCGGTAGGCGGCGGCGACCTGCGCGGCGAGCGCGGCGTTCTCCTCGAGGAGCCTCGTGTTCACCTCGACGGTGCGCCCCTCGCTGATCCGCGCCAGCTCCGCCAGCAGGAACGGCGTGGCGTCGCGGCCGCGCACGCCCCGCGACCGGAGCTCCGCCTCGGCGCGCTGCCGGAGCCCGTCGAGCTCCTCGCGGGAGAGGCCCGACGAGACCGGGTTGCTGAGGACCACGCCGGAGGATAACCCCAGTCCGCGCTGGGCCTGCAGCACGGCGGCCGCCTCGTCGGGCGTATCGACGCGTGCCGGCAGCGGCAGGTCGGTGGTGGGCACCAGGAACCCGGCGAGCCGGTCAGAGCGGTAGCCGACGACCGGCACGCCGGCGGTCTCGAGGCGCTCCAGCGTCGCCGGTACGTCGAGGATGCTCTTCGGGCCGGCGCAGACCGTCAGCACCGAGTGGCGAGCGAGGGCCGCCAGGTCGGCGGACTCGTCGAACGGGGCGTCGTGGACGCCGCCGAGGCCGCCCGTCGCGAACACGTCGATGCCGGCGCGCTCGGCCGCCCACAGCGTGGTGGCCACGGTCGTGCCGGCGCAGCCCCGCCGCGCGACGACGGCCGCGAGGTTCCACAGCGAGGCCTTCTCGGCGCTGGCCGTGGCCAGCCGCTCGAGCTCGTCGCGCGCGAGGCCGACGACGACCTCGCCGTCGAGCACGCCGACCGTCGCCGGCACCGCCCCCGCCGCCTCGACCACCCGCTCGAGCCGCAGAGCGGCCTCGAGGTTGCGGGGCCGGGGCAGGCCGTGGGTGATCACCGTCGACTCGAGCGCCACGACGGGGCGAGCGGCGCGCAGGGCCTCCCGGACGTGCGCACCGATGCGGAAGGGGGCCCCTCTGGTCACGGCGTCATCTTACCGACGGCGAGGCCGCGGAGGCTTACCGAGGCGTGGTAACGTCGCACGCGTGGACGTGCCCGAGCTCGCGGCCGTGTGGCCGTGGGTCGAACAGATCGGCTTCGGTGCGGTAGCAGGGTTCATCGCCGGGTACGCCCTCAAGAAGTTAGGCAAGCTCGTCGCTCTCGTGCTGGGGCTGCTGTTCATCGCGGTACAGCTCCTGGCGTGGTCCGGGTTCGTGAGCGTGAACTGGGACGTGCTGCAGCGCACGGTCGACCCCTACCTGAGCGGTGAGTCCCTCAGCGGCACCTGGCGCGGCCTGCTCTCGCTGCTGACCTACAACGTCCCGTTCGCCGCGGCCTTCGTGCCGGCCTTCGTCATCGGGCTGCGGCGCGGCTGAGGGGCCGGCCAAGTTGAGTGCAGTCATATCAGATGTGCTTAGCGCCTGAGGCACAGAGAGCTTGATAGAAGCCTGTTGACAGCCTCTTCGGGCCGTGGATAGCATTGGGGTTGGTTGGCACTCGGGTGGGTCGAGTGCCAAGCAGGCACATCCAGGAACAGTGGAGGAAGCATGGCTGATCAGAAGCTGAACCTGAAGCCGCTGGGCGACAAGGTCGTCGTCGAGGTCATCGACGAGCCGCAGACCACGGCCAGCGGCCTGGTGCTGCCCGACAGCGCCAAGGAGAAGAGCCAGCGGGGCAAGGTCCTCGCCGTCGGCCCCGGCAAGTACCTCGAGAACGGCTCGCGCGAGCCGATCGACGTCAACGTCGGTGACACCGTCGTCTTCGCCAAGTACGGCGGCACCGAGATCGAGCTGGACGGTCGCGAGCTCATGATCCTGAGCCAGCGCGACATCCACGCCGTCATCGGCTGAGTCAGCCACGCGCCACTAGCAGCTAGGGAAGCAGAGGGAAGATGGCAAAGGATCTGATCTACAAGGAGGAGGCGCGTCGCGCCCTCGAGCGCGGCGTCAACGCGGTCGCCAACGCGGTCAAGGTGACGCTCGGCCCCAAGGGGCGCAACGTCGTCCTCGAGAAGAAGTTCGGCGGCCCGACGATCACCAAGGACGGCGTCACCGTCGCCAAGGACATCGAGCTCAAGGACCCGATCGAGAACATCGGCGCCAAGCTCCTGATCGAGATCGCCAGCAAGACCAACGAGATCACCGGTGACGGCACCACGACCGCCACGGTGCTCGGCCAGGCGATCGTCCGCGAGGGCCTCCGCAACGTGGCCGCCGGCGCCAGCCCGCTGGCCCTGAAGCGCGGCATCGACAAGGCCGTCGAGGCCGCCGTCGCCCGCATCAAGGAGCTCGCCCGCCCGGTCGAGGACAGCAAGGCCGTCGCCGAGGTCGCCTCGATCTCCGCCAACGACCCCGAGGTCGGCAAGCTGATCGCCGACGCCATGGACAAGGTCGGCCGCGACGGCGTCATCACCGTCGAGGAGTCGAAGACCCTCGACACCGAGCTCGACGTCGTCGAGGGCATGCAGTTCGACAAGGGCTACATCAGCGCCTACTTCATCACCGACTCCGAGGCCATGGAGGCGGTGCTCGAGGACCCGTACATCCTGGTCCACGAGAAGAAGATCAGCGCGCTGAAGGACCTCCTGCCCGTCCTCGAGCAGGTCATCCAGACCGGCAAGCCGCTGGTGATCATCGCTGAGGACGTCGAAGGCGAGGCCCTCGCCACGCTCGTCCTCAACAAGCTGCGCGGCACCCTCAACGTCCTCGCCGTCAAGGCCCCCGGCTTCGGCGACCGCCGCAAGGAGATGCTCAAGGACATCGCGGCCGTCACCGGCGGCGAGGTCATCAGCGAGGAGCTCGGCCACAAGCTCGAGAACGTCCGCCTCAGCCAGCTCGGCCGCGCCAAGCGCGTCCGCGCCAGCAAGGACGAGACCACGATCATCGAAGGCCAGGGCGACAAGGCCCGCATCGAGGAGCGCATCAAGGGCATCAAGGCCGAGCTCGAGACCACCGACTCGGACTACGCCCGTGAGAAGCTCCAGGAGCGCCTGGCCAAGCTGGCCGGCGGCGTCGCGGTCATCCGCGTCGGCGCTGCCACCGAGACCGAGCTCAAGGAGAAGAAGCACCGCTTCGAGGACGCCCTGTCGACCGCCCGCTCGGCCGTCGAGGAGGGCATCGTCGCGGGCGGCGGCGTGACGCTGATCCACGCGATCGAGGCCGTCAAGAAGGTCGCCGACACGCTCGAAGGCGACGAGAAGACCGGCGCGACGATCATCATGCGCGCCCTCGAGGAGCCCGCCCGCCAGATCGCGGCCAACGCCGGCGCCGAGGGCAGCGTGATCGTCAACGCGATCCGTCAGAAGAACGACGGCAAGTACGGCTACAACGCCGCCACGGACTCGTTCGTCGACGACATGTTCGCCGCGGGCATCGTCGACCCGGCGAAGGTCACGCGCACCGCGCTGCAGAACGCCGCGTCGATCGCCGGCCTGCTGCTCACCACCGAGGTGGTCATCTCCGAGCACCCCGAGAAGGAGGAGAAGGCCAGCACGCCCGGCGGTGACATGGGAGGGATGGACTTCTGATCGAGAGGTCCGACGCATGAGCGTCCGCCGCCGGGCCCGTCGCCCGGCGGCGGCGTCATACGGGTGGAGGAATGGACTTCTAAGCCGAGCTCCAAGCTCGCAGGCTTCCACCGCCGGGCCAAGCGCCCGGCGGTGGCGTCATCTCGTCCCGGTCAGCGCTCGATCAGCGAGCGGCCGGTCATCTCCGGCGGCTGGGGCAGGCCCATCAGCTCCAGGACCGTGGGCGCGACGTCTCCGAGGCAGCCGCCGTCGCGCAGCCGCAGGGAGGCGACGGCCGGGTCGTCCGAGACAAGGACACACGGCACCGGGTTCGTGGTGTGGGCCGTGTGGGGCTCTCCCGCCGGCGTGAGCATCTGCTCGGCGTTGCCGTGGTCGGCGATCACGACCGCGGTGCCGCCGCGGGCGCGCCAGGCGGCCAGGAGCCTGCCCAGGCCCTCGTCGACGGCCTCGCACGCCCGCACGGCCGCCTCGAGGACGCCCGTGTGCCCGACCATGTCGGGGTTCGCGTAGTTGATCAGCAGGAAGTCGTCTACCCCCTGCGCGATGCGCTCCAGCGTGGCCTCGGTCAGCTCCGGCGCGCTCATCTCCGGCTTGAGGTCGTACGTCGCCACCTGCGGCGACGGCACCAGCAGCCTGTCCTCGCCGGGGAAGGGCTCCTCGCGCTGGAGGTTGAAGAAGTACGTCACGTGCGCGTACTTCTCGGTCTCGGCGGTGTGGTACTGCCGCAGCCCCGCCTCCGAGACGACCTCGCTGAGGCCCTTCGTCAGCGGGGGGAGGGCGAAGGCGAAGGGCAGGCCGAGCTCGACGTCGTACTCCATCAGCGAGGCGAACCGCACCCGGGGCGCGGCGCAGCGCGCGAAGCCGGAGAAGCCCTCCTGCGTCAGCGCGTAGGTGAGCTGCCTGGCGCGGTCGGCGCGGAAGTTGAAGAAGAACACGGCGTCGCCGTCGCGCATCGGCTCCGGCTCGCCGACGACGGTGGGCTGGATGAACTCGTCGGTCTCGCCGCGGGCGTACGCGGCGGCGACGGCCTCGGCCGCCGTCGCCGCGGCGAAGGGCGCGCGGCCGCACACGACGGCGTCGTAGGCGCGGGAGGTGCGCTCCCAGCGCCGGTCCCTGTCCATCGCGTAGTAGCGCCCTGTGACCGTCGCGACGCGCGCGTCGACGCCGGTGTGCCTCAGCTCCGAGAGCTTCGCCTCCAGGGTCGCCACGTACGCCGGCGAGCCGTCAGGGGCGCTGTCGCGGCCGTCGGTGAGGACGTGGACGCGCACGCGCGGCTGAGCCAGCCTGGCGGCGAGCTCGAGCAGCGCCAGCAGGTGCGCCAGGTCGCTGTGCACGCCGCCGTCGGATACGAGGCCGAGGAGGTGCAGGGTCGCGCCGCGGGCGGCCTCGTACGTCTCCAGGAGGACGGGGTTCTCGAAGAAGGAGCCCCGGTCGATCTGCTCCTGCACGTAGGTGAGGCTCTGCATGACGCGGCGGCCGGCGCCGATGTTCATGTGTCCGACCTCGCTGTTGCCCATCTGACCGGCCGGCAGGCCGACCGCCGTCCCCGACGCCTCGAGCGTCGTGCGGGGCCCGGCCCGCCAGATCGCGTCGAAGCTCGGGGTGCGCGCCAGGTGCACGGCGTTGCCAGGGCCGGCCGGCGCCAGGCCGAACCCGTCGAGGACGACGAGCATCACGGGCCTGAGCGCGCGGCTCACGACCAGCTCCAGCCGAGCACGCGCGCCACCCGCTCGTCGAGGGAGCGCAGGTCGTCGTCGCTGAGGTCGTCGGGGTCCTTGCCGGTCGCGAGCGCGGCGCGGCAGCGCGCCGCCCTCTCCAGGTGCGGGCGCAGGGCGGGGTCAGAGACGACGCGGGGAAGAAGGTCCTCCAAGGTCTCCTCCAGGTAGAGGCCGGCGAGGCGCCGCGCGACGGCGGCCTCCTCTACGGTCAGCTCGGGGTGCGGCTCGTTAGGGGCGAGGGCGAGGCGCCGGGCGGCGGCGATCACGCGCGGCTCGCGCGCGGCCCGCCGGCAGCTCGGGCACAGCTCGCGGTCGCGCAGCTCGTCGCTGTCGCGACCCAGCTCGGCGAGGCGCCGCTGGCGCGGCGTGAGGCCCGAGACGGCGCCGTCGTGGAGCACGCCGCAGGTGGGGCAGGCGGCGTGTCCGGCCGCGCGCTGCCGGGCCCAGTGGCTCGCCAGCGTGCGGGCGGCGGCGCGCGCGACCGCGGCGATGTCGCCGGGCAGGCGGGCCTCCTCCACGGCCCTCACCAGGCTGGCGACCTCGGCCGGGTCGGGCTCCGGCGGCGCGGCGTCGGGGGAGCCCGGCTCGCCGGCCTTCGCCGTGAGGCGGCCGGCCTGGAAGCGCACGTCCTTGACCTCCGCGAGGCCGTAGGTCTCGCGGTAGACCTCGACGAACCGCTGGCGCTGCAGGTTCAGGTGCATGGCCGTCTCGGAGTCGGTCACGTCGACGTAGAGCACGCCGTCGGCGAACGACCGCGCGGACGTGAAGCGCGCCACCTCGGGGCCCACGACACGCGGCCACAGCAGCACGGCCTCGGCGCGGCGCAGCGAGCGCCGCATGCCCTTGCGGCGGAACACCTCGGCCAGCAGCTCGCCGGCGCTGCGCGGTCCGCCGCCCCTCACCGGCGCGGCCCCTCCGACGGCGCGGGAGCGGTCACGCCGGCGCCCCCACCGGTTCGATCTGCGCCACCTCGCCCCCCTCGACCCGGAACAGCGCGTCGTGGTGCGGCGGCGGCTCCGTACCGGTGACGATCGCCTGCGGCGTGCTGGCGGTGAGGGAGAGCAGGTAGGCGCGCCTGTCGGCGTCGAGCTCGGCCGAGAAGTCGTCGACGAGCAGCACCGGCGGCTCGCCGTGTCGCTCCGTGAGCAGGCGGTACTCGGCGACGCGCAGGGCCAGCGCCGCGGTCCGGGCCTCGCCCCGCGAGCCGAAGACCCTGACGTCGACTCCGCCGAGGGTCAGCTCCAGGTCGTCGCGGTGCGGTCCCACGACCGTGACGCCCCGCGCCAGCTCCACGGCGCGGCTCGCGGCCACGGCCGCCCCCAGGTCGCCGCCCTCCCAGTTGCGCGCGAGCCTGACGGCGAAAGGGGCCTCGTCGCCGGACACCTCCCGGTAGACATCGGCGGCGAGGGGGCAGAGGCGCCGCACCAGCCTGTCGCGCATGGCGTCGACCTCGGTGCCGACGGCCACGAGGCGCGCCGTCCAGTCGGGCAGCGTCGGGTCGCGCGGCGAGAGGCGCAGCAGCGCGTTGCGCTGCTCCAGCACGCGCGCGTACTCGCGCGCCAGCGCGGCGTAGCGCGCCGAGACCTTCGACAGGAGCGCGTCGAGGTAGGCGCGCCGCGCGCTGGGCGAGCCGTGCACCAGCTCCGAGTCCTCCGGGGTGACGAGGACGGCCGCGACGTGCCGGGAGACGTCGGCGGCGCGCGCGACCTGCGAGTCGAGCTTCACGACCTTGCGGCCGGCGGTGAAGCCCACCTCCACGGTGCTGACGCCGTCCAGGTGCTCGACCTCCACGGCGACGTACGCCTCCTCCTGCCCGAAGGCGACCATGTCGCCGAGGCTCCCCGACGCCAGCGCGCCGTTGCAGCCGAGGTACGCGGCGGCCAGGAGGTTGCTCTTGCCCGACGCGTTCTGCCCGACCACCGCCACCACGCCGTCGGGGAACGAGACCCGTCGGGTGACGAGGTTCCGGAACGAGAGCTGCGTCAGCGACCTCAGCCGCACCACGGCAGTCTACCGCCGCTGGTCCCTGGTCCCGCCCGTCCGGACGCCATCCCCGGAGGGCGGCTGGTAGCATCGGGTGTGGCCATCGACACGGCCAGGTTGAGGGCGGACTTCCCCGTTCTGGAGCGGGAGGTGAACGGCCGACCGCTGGTCTACCTGGACAGCGCCGCCTCCTCGCAGAAGCCGCGGCAGGTAGTCGAGGCCATGAGCGAGTACTACTACCGCCACCACGCGAACGTGCACCGCGGCGCCCACGTCCTCTCGGTGGAGGCCACGACGCTGTACGAGGAGGCCAGGGCCGAGGTCGCGGCGTTCGTGGGCGGCGACCCGCAGGGCCTGGTGTTCGTGCGCAACGCCACCGAGGCGATCAACCTCGTGGCGGCGAGCTGGGGCCGCACGAACCTCGGACCCGGCGACGAGGTCGTCGTCACCGTCGCCGAGCACCACGCGAACATCGTGCCGTGGCAGCTCGTCGCCGCCGAGCGCGGCGCGGTGGTGCGGCCGGTGGGGCTCGACGCCGCGGGCCGGGTGGACATGGACGCGCTGCGCGCCGCCCTGGGGCCCCGCACCAAGCTGGTGGCCGTCTTCCACGTCAGCAACGTGCTGGGCACGGTCAACCCCGTGGCCGAGGTCGCCGAGGCCGCGCACGCGGCGGGGGCGCTGGTCCTGGTCGACGGCGCACAGGCGGCGCCGCACCTGCCCGTCGACGTCCGGGCGCTGGGCTGCGACTTCTACGCCTTCTCGGCGCACAAGATGCTCGGCCCGACCGGCATCGGCGCCCTGTGGGCCCGGCCCGAGCTGCTCGAGGCGATGCCGCCCTTCATGGGCGGCGGCGAGATGATCTCGCGCGTGTCCTTCGAGGGCACCACCTACGCGCCGCCCCCGAAGCGCTTCGAGGCCGGCACGCCCAGCATCGCCGAGGCCGTCGGCTTCGCCGCCGCGGTGAGGTACCTGCGCGGCGTCGGCCTGGACGCGGTGAGGCGGCACGACGAGGAGCTGGTGGCGCGCGCGGTCGCCGGCATCGAGGACCTGCCCGGCGTCACCCTGGTGGGGCCCGAGGAGGGCAGGGTCGGGCTCGTCACGTTCGTGGTGGACGGCGTCCACGCGCACGACGTGGCGACGGCGCTGGACCTCGAGGGCGTGGCCGTGAGGGCCGGCATGCACTGCGCCCAGCCGCTGCACCGGCACCTCGGCATCGGCGCCACGACGCGGGCGAGCTTCTACGTCTACAACGACCTCTCCGAGGTAGACGCCTTCCTCGGCGCCCTCGAGCGGGTCGTGACGCACTTCGCCGCGACGGCCTGATGGGACTCCTGGGTGAGCTCTACCAGTCCGCGGTGCTGGAGCACTCGCGGCGCCCGCGCAACCGCTACCGGCCGGAGCGCTACGACGTCGCGTACCCCGGCGTGAACCCCGGCTGCGGCGACGAGATCACCCTCTACCTCGCCCTCGACGGGGACAGGCTCGGGGTGGTCGCGTTCGAGGGCCAAGGCTGCGCGATATCGCAGGCGTCGGCGAGCCTGATGACCGAGGCGGTCGAGGGCCTGACGGCCGCCCAGGCGCTCGAGCTCGCCGGCGACTTCAAGGCCATGGTCAGGGGGGAGGAGCCGCCCGAGCGGCTCGGAGAGGCGCGTGTCCTGCAGGGCGTGAGCCGGCTCCCCGCGCGCGTGAAGTGCGCCACCCTGCCCTGGGTGACGCTCGAGCACGCCTTGGCCGAGCTGGGGCTGGCGGAGCGGCCCAGGCACTAGAGGGCCGCGACCCCGAGGCGCCGCGCCCCGGTCGCGCCGCTTCGCCTCGCCCGGGTCCAGGCGCTGCGCCTCCCCAACGTCGCGCCGCTACGCGTCGCCCACGGTGGCGCCGGCCTTCTCGGCTTGGCGCTCCTCCGGCGCCGCAGCGCCCTGGTTCTCCAGCGCCTCCAGGGACCGCGAGTAGGCCTGGAGCAGCGCGCGGAACTGCTCCCTGAACAGCGAGCGCTCGCGCTGCAGCCTGTCGAGGTCGGCCCTCGTGCGCGCCACCTCTTCGTCGAGGTCGGCCAGGCGCCGCTCGCGCACGCGCTCGGCCTCGTCGAGGATCAGCTTCGCCTCGCGCTTGGCGTTCTCCTTGATCTCGTTCCCGATGCGCTCGGCCGCGATCACGGCGCGCTGCAGCTCGGCCTCCTTCGCCTGCAGCTCGGCGATCTGCTGCCGGGCCGAGTCGAGCTCCGCCTGCAGGTCCTGCAGCTCCCTGAGGAGCTCGGCGACCTCGGTGGCGACGCGCTCGAGGAAGTCGCGCACGTGACGGCGCTGGTACCCGCCCGCGCCGCGGGGGAACTCCATGTGCTCGATCTCCAGCGGGCTCAGCCGCACCTCAGCACCTCCCGACCGCCGCCCCTCACAGCTCCGGCAGCACGGCGCGTATCAGACGCTTGAAGGACTCGCCCATGCGCTCCGCCATCGCCACGACCTCGTCCCCGGTGGCGTGCTCGTGAGCGTCGGGGATGGCCATGTCAGTGATCGCGGACAGCCCGAGGACCCTCATGCCCAGCTGCCTCGCGCGCAGCACCTCGAACACCGTCGACATGCCGATGGCGTCGGCGCCTAGCGCCCTGTAGGCCCGGAGCTCGGCGCGCGTCGCGTACGAGGGCCCGGTGATGGCCAGGTAGACGCCCTCCCTCAGCCTGATGCCGTGCCGCAGCGCCGCGCTGCGGGCCGCCTCCAGGTAGGCGGGGTCGTAGCAGTCGAACATCACCGTGAAGCGCTCGAGCGACGGGTCGGGCAGAGGGCCGACGAGGGGGTTCTGGCCCGTCATGTTGATGAAGTCGACCTGCAGCATCAGCTCGCCGGCCTTGAAGTTCGGGTCGAGCCCGCCGCAGGCGTTGGTGACCACCAGCGAGCGCACCCCGAGGGCGTGCATCAGCGCGATCGGGTAGGTGACCTGGGCGGCCGTGAAGCCCTCGTAGGCGTGGACGCGGCCCTGCATCACGACGACCTCGCGCCCCTCGAGGTAGCCGACGCGGAGGCGCCCCGCGTGGCCCGGCGCCGTGGACACGGGCATGCCCGGCAGCTCCGCGTAGGGGATCGAGACGCCGTCGACCTCCTCGGCGAGCGCGCCCAGCCCCGAGCCGAGCACGAGCCCGATCCTCGGCTCCAGCTTGGTGCGCTCGCGCACCGCCTCCACGGCCGCCGGGACCAGGCTGGGGTCGCCGACGAGGTGACCTGCGTCAGCACGGTTCATGGCGGCGATGATAACGGTACGAGGCCCATGAGCAGCGCGCACAGCGCTCTCATGCGCCCAGGTAAGATGCCCGCATGCCGCGCCGCCTAGCCGTCGTGCTCGCGTCGTTCCTCCTGCTGCTGCCCGTCTCGGCTCTCGCTCAGGTCGCCCCCTCCGGTCGCATCGTCGAGGTGCGGGTCGAGGGTACGAGGACGTACGCCGACATCGTGCGGACGATCATCACGACGCGCGTCGGCGTCGAGGCGGCGGCGGTGGACCTCGAGGCGGAGCGCAACCGCGTCTACAGCCTGGGCACGTTCGAGAGCGTGAGCGTGGAGATCGAGCAGGGTGGCGCGGGCCCGGTGCTCGTGGTGCGGGTGGTGGAGAACCCGCGCATCGGCGAGGTCGAGTTCGAGGGCGTGGTGTCGCTGTCGCAGGACGGGCTGCGGGAGGTGCTGTCCTCGGCGCACCTGCTGGCCCCGGGTAGGGTCTACAACACGATCCGCGCCAGCGAGGCGCGGGACACGATCAGGCAGGCGTACCGGCAGGCGGGCTTCCCGTTCGACGTCGAGGTCGACCTGGAGGTGTCGCCGGCGCCGGACCTGGCCGAGTCCGCCGACGCCGTGCCGGTGCGGCTCACGTACGTGGTCGACGAGAGCGCCGCGGTGGAGGAGGTCCGCTACAGCGGCAACACGGTGCTCAGCGATGCCGACCTCGACCAGGTCTTCGGCGGGGTCGTCGACGCGGGGGAGTTCGACCCGCAGCTCTACCGCCAGGCGCTGCAGGCAGTGTCGAACCGGTACCAGTCGCTCGGCTACCGCGGCTCGGGGGTGGACCCGAGCGCCACGAGCCTCTCCGGCGGCGTGCTGGACGTGGTCATCAGGGAGCTGACGATCGCCTCGATCGACACCACGGCGTTGGGCGTCGACCCCGCCGACCTGAGCCTGCAGCCCGGCGACCTGTTCAACTACGACGTGCTGCTCGAGGACGTGAGGCGGCTGGCGCGCGGGCGGTCGAGCGACGTCCAGCTCGAGGCCGGCGTGTCCGCCACGGGCGGGGTGCGCGTGACGTTCCGCCTGGGCGCGCCCGAGACCGCGGGGCCGGTCGAGGAGATCGTCTTCGAGGGCAACACGGTGCTGACGAACGAGGAGCTGCTGGAGGCGCTGCGCACCGAGGTCGGCGACAACTTCGCCTCGGCCGTGGCGGAGGAGGACTTCAGGAGGATCATCAGGGCGTACCAGGAGGCGGGCTACCGCATCCTCACCACGCCCGACTTCTCGTACGACGACGGGACGTACATCCAGCGCGTCACCGAGCTCAAGGTCGCGGGCTACCGCGTCGTCTACGACGGGCGCGAGGGCGGGACCGACAGGACCGTGATCACCCGCTACCTGCCGCGGGTGGGCTCGGTGGTGAACGACGAGCGGATCGTGCGCGGGCTCGTCGACGTCGCCCGCCTGGGCGTCGTCGACATCGTGAACTACGCGCTGGAGCCGACGGGCGAGCCCGACCAGGTGACCGTCGTCGTGACGGTGCGCGACCGCAGCACCGGCGAGCTGCGCCCGGCCGCCCAGTACGCGACCGACACCGGCTTCTCGGCGAGCCTCAGCTACAACGAGCGCGACTTCCTCGGCCTGGCGCACTCCGTGAGCGCCGAGGTGAACGCGACCAGCACCGACATCGGCTTCATGCTCGGCGGCCGCGTCAGCTACGAGGTGCCCTGGCTGTACGTCGACTGGCTCGACCTGAAGGAGGTGCGCACCTCGGTCTCGGCCTCGCTGTTCAGCGTGGTGACGAACAACCAGCCGCTGACGGCGAGCGGGCAGACCACGGTGCCGTACCCCGGGCTGCCCGAGACCGAGGAGAACCGCGTCCGCGTGGGCGAGTACACGTCGCGGTCGACGGGCTTCGGCTTCACCGTGGCGCGCCCCATCGCCCCGCAGGTCTCACTGAGCTTCGGCGCCAGCGGCTCCTACACCCAGTACCTGCTCGAGCCGGTGCGGGTCCCCTGCGAGATCGAGGGCGACACGGTCAAGAACGCCGGCGACTGCTTCCTGCCCGAGTCGCAGGCGGCCCGGTACCTGCCAACCTCCGGCCTGTCGGGCTTCACCAGCGCGCGCGTCACGTACGACGACCGCGACGACCCCGACTTCCCGACCGAGGGCTACGCCGCCTACGGCTCGCTGGGCGTCGGCTTCGGCAACGACTTCCTGCACCCGGACACCGGCGACCGCGTCACCTACGTCTACGAGCAGGCGACCCTCGGCGTGCGCACCTACATCAAGCTCGCCGACCTCGTGCCCGACCAGGTGCAGGACGACAACCACGTGTTCGGCGTGCGGCTCGACCTCGGCCACCAGTTCGGCGGTCTCTACCCGACCAGCAAGCGCTTCTTCGTGGGCCAGACGCCCGACATCGCCACCCAGATCCGCGGCTACCGCCGCGAGGACTTCGGGCTCTCCCGCACCTACGTCACCAGCAGCCTCGAGTACCGCTACGACTTCCAGCTCTCGACGTTCGCGACGCAGACGGTGATCGGCGTGGCGTTCGTCGACCTCGGCTGGGCCTCCACGGTGCCCGGGTTCCAGGAGTACCAGACGCCCCTGTTCGCCTCCGCCGGCGTCGGCGTCCAGATCAACCTCGGCTTCGGCGGCGTGCTCCTGCCGGCCGTCCGGCTCGACTACGCCTTCAGCGAGCGGCACCCCACGGGCGTCTTCAGCTTCAGGGTCGGGCCGGTGTTCTGACCTAGCCGCCGGAGCCGCAAGGCTGGCCCCACCGCGGCTTCTTGTCGGCGTCCCAGGAGACGGCGTCGGTGCTGAAGTCGGCCGGCTCGGCGTCGAACCGCTCCACGCACCAGGAGCTGAGGTCCTGGTTGAAGGCCTCAGCGCTCCTGAACATGCCCTGCATGTTCTCGACGGCGGCGGTGTCCCAGCCTCCCAGCGGCTGGTCGAAGGCCCGTGCCCAGGCGAACATGAACCGCATGTTCCTCACCTTCGAGGTGTCCCAGCCACCTAACGGCTGGTCGAACGCCACGGCGGACGCGAACATGTACTCCATCGAGACGACGTTCGACGTGTCCCAGCCGCCGATCGGCTGGTTGAACCTGGTCGCCTCGTTGAACATGTAGGACATGTCGGTGACCTTGCTGGTGTCCCAGTCGCCGATGGGCTGGTCGAAGATGGTGCCGGCGAACATATGAGCCATGGTGGTGACGTTCCCGGTGTTCCAGCCGCCGATCGGCTGGTCGAACAGCTCCGCCCCGGCGAACATCGCCCTCATGCTCGTGACGTTGCTGGTGTCCCATGAGCTGATATCGCCGTTGAACCCCGAGTAGAGGAAGGCGCCGGTCAGGTCCGTGACCGTGGCGGGGATGTAGCTCGGCAGGCTGGCCAGGTGCTCGGAGTCCCGGAACGCGTACGCGAGGCTGGTGACGGGGATGTCGCCCCAGGAGACGACCGACGTCAGCGCCCTGCCGTTCTGGTACGCGACGCCGGCGGACCCTGTGCCGAAGCGCACCTCGCCGGTGAGCGCTCCGGTCACGTGGACCGTGTAGGCGCCCTTGGCCGCGTAGGTGTGCACGGGGGCCCGCGGGTCGACGACCTCCTCGACCTCGCCGTCGCCCCAGCGCACCGTGACGGTGCCGTCGCCGCTGAGGGGCAGCTGGTAGCTGTTGCCGCTGACGCCAGCGAGCCCCAGGTCGATCGTCAGGGTCAGGGCCGGCTCGACGACGAGCTCGAGCTCGCCCTTCACCGCGGGGTCGTGCGCGCTGGTCGCGACGATCTTCACGGAGCCGCCCTCGTGGGCGGTGACCTCGCCGTCGGCGGTCACCGTGGCTACCCGCTCGTCGCTCGTGCTCCACACGACCTCGGTCGGCACGTCGCCCACGACGTCGACCTGCGCGCTCAGCTGGAGCCCCGTCGCCGGGAGCAGAGGCGACGGCAGCTCGGCGGCGGGTGAGACGGTGACGCGCAGGACCCGGTCCCGTCCCTCGACGGTGACGTTCACGACGCCCGTGGACGTGGCGCCCCTGGCGTCGGTGACCGTGTAGGAGAAGACGTCCTCGTAGGTCTGGCCGCTGCCGAGCCGGTCGAGGTCCGCGTCCGGGCGGTAGATGACGGCACCGTCCTGCAGGGTCACGCGTCCGGCAGGCTGCACGCCGGTCACCCGCAGGCCCGTGCCCTCGTCGTTGGCGAGCAGCGCGGAGACGGGGATCGAGGCAGGCAGGGACGTGACGCTGACGACGACGGCGTCGGGCTTGGCCGCCGGAGGTACGTAGGCGTCGCCCGAGCCGCCGCAGGCGGCGAGCAGCAGGACCGCCAGCGCGGCCCCCAGGGCGGGCCCGCGCTCGCGGGCCGCGGGCGCGGCAGTACGGCGACGGTGGCGTAAGTACGAGAGCGCGGCGGCCACGGCCGCCCGACGGGAAGCGATACCCATAGAGCCCTCCCAGGCCGTAGTCGGCTGAAGCCAGACTGTGACGCGATGATACCTTGCGGCGCTCCGGGCCCAGCGCCGCTTCCCGCGGGCGGCTACCCCCCGGGCTCAGCGGTGCTTCTCGCGGGCGGCTACTCCCCGGCCACCTCGCGCAGCGCGCGCTCGTCGCGCACCGTGATCTTCCCGTACCCGGCGCGTATCGCGCCCAGGCGCACGAGCTCGCCCACTACCTTGGTGACCGTCTCGCGCACCGAGCCGACGGCCGTCGCCAGCTCGTCGTGCGTGATGTAGATCATCGGCGCGCCCTCGGGGCTGCGGCCGGAGAGGTCGGAGTCGGAGAGCTCGAGGAGCTCGGCGGCGACGCGGGCACGCAGCGGCTTGCCCGCCAGGCGGTGCAGCGCGCGGCCCATGCTGTCGAGCGCCGAGGCCAGGAACGTGGCGAGCTGCCTCAGCTCCGCCTCGTCGAGGGCGGAGGGGTCGATGACCTCGACCGCGGAAGGCGTCACGGCCTCGGCGAAGTAGCGCCGCTGCTCACCGGTGAGGGACTCCTCGCCGAAGAACCCGCCGTGCTTCACGTAGCGCAGCGTCACGCCGGTGCCGTCGTCGTCCACGGTGTAGAGGCGGATGAGACCGCTCTTGAGCCTGTAGAGGTGGTCGGCGCGGCCGGGGAAGAGCAGCACCTCGCCGCCCTCCGCATGCCGCTGGTCGAGAACCGGGCTCCGCTTCACCGTGCTCACAAGCACGCCTCCTGAGGACGACGATACCGCCATGCAGATGAGACTTCGCATCCGCGGCTTACGGGCCGCCTTTATCTTCCGGCGATCATCTGCCGCGGGACGTCAGACGTTGAAGAGGAAGTGGATCACGTCGCCGTCGCGGACGACGTAGTCCTTGCCCTCGGTGCGGAGCAGGCCCTTCGCGCGGGCCGCGGCGACGCTGCCGGCCGCGACGAGGTCGTGCCAGTCGATCACCTCGGCGCGGATGAAGCCGCGCTCGAAGTCGGAGTGGATCTCGCCGGCGGCCTGAGGGGCCTTGGTCCCGCGCTTCACGGTCCAGGCCCTGACCTCCTTCTCGCCGGCGGTGAAGAACGTGATGAGGCCCAGGGTGTGGTAGCCGGTCCTGATGAGGCGCTCGAGGCCGGGGCGCTCGAGGCCCATGTCCTCGAGGAACGCCTTCTGCTCCTCCGGCTCGAGCTGGGCCAGCTCCTCCTCGATGCGCGCCGAGATCACGACCACGTCCGCGGACTCCTGGGCGGCGACGGCGCGGACCGCCTCCACGTGGGCGTTGCCCGTGGCGACGTCCTCCTCGGCCACGTTGCAGACGTAGATCACCGGCTTCGCCGTGATGAGGCCGAGCGACGGCGGGGCTTCGATGCCGCTGCGCCGCGCCGGGACGCCCTCCTCGAGCTTGGCCGCCAGCGCCTCGACGACCTTCAGCAGCTCGGCGTCGGCGGGGTCACCCTTGGCGCTGCGGCGCAGCCGCTCGAGGCGGCGCTCCAGCGAGGCGAGGTCGGCGAGGATCAGCTCGGTGTCGATGACCTCGATGTCGGCGACCGGGTCGACCTTGCCGTGCACGTGGACGATGTTCGGGTCGTCGAAGCAGCGCACCACGTGGGCGATCGCCGCGACCTCGCGGATGTGCGCCAGGAACTGGTTGCCGAGGCCCTCGCCCCTCGAGGCGCCCTTCACCAGGCCGGCGATGTCAACGAACTCGACGGTCGTGGGCACGACGGGGACCTCGCGCCCCGGCTTCTCGTATAGCCGGCGCAGCGCCTCCAGGCGCTCGTCCGGGACGGCCACGACGCCGACGTTCCTGTCGATCGTCGCGAAGGGGTAGTTGGCCGCCTCGACGCCGGCCTTGGTGATCGCGTTGAACAGGGTGGACTTGCCCACGTTGGGCAGCCCCACGATGCCGATGCCAAGCACTTCGCACTCCCGCGGCCGTAGGGCCGTTCCGGCGCCCAACGGCGCCGAGGCGCGAGCATACCAGACGCCCCGCGGCCGGGGCGCGCGAGCGACGGCCCGGCCGGGCCCTCCCAGACCCCCGATGCGTCGCCGGGGGCCGCCCGCGAGCGTGTTAGAGTCGCGCGCATGCCGACGGGGACGGGACGAGCGCGTGTCGTCGTGGTCGGAGCGGGGACGGTGGGCTCCCGCGTCGTCGAGCTCCTCCGCGACGTGGCCGGGGTGGAGCCGGCGGCGGTGATCGTGCGCGACGCGGACAAGGAGCGCCCCTTCCGGGGCTGGCGCGGGCTGGTGACGACCGACCCGGCGGCCGCCGACGGCGCCGACCTGCTGGTGGAGGTCGCCGGCGGCACCGGCGCGGCGGCCGACATGGCGCTGGCGGCGCTGGCGCGCGGGGCGAGGCTCGTGACGGCTAACAAGGCCGCGCTGGCGGAGCGGTGGGACGAGTTCGCCCCCTACCTGCGCGCGGGCCTGGTGTGGTGCGAGGCCGCGGTGATGGGCGGGGCGCCGGTCGTCGGAGCGCTTGCGACGGCGCTGCGCGGCTGCCGGCCGGTGGCGCTGCACGCGGTGCTCAACGGCACCTGCAACGTGATCCTCTCCGACATGGAGTCGGGCTCGACCTACGAGTCCGCGCTCCGCCGCGCGCAGGAGGCGGGCTTCGCCGAGGCCGACCCGACGCTCGACGTCGAGGGCATCGACGCCGCCCACAAGGTGACGCTGCTGGCGCGGCTCGCGTTCGACCCCGGCCTGCCGTTCGCCTCCGTCGAGGAGGCCACGCGTGGCGTGTCCCGGCTCGACCGCGACGTCGTCGTGGCGCACGCGGCTCGCGGACGCGGGGTGAGGCTCGTCGCCAGCGTCTACCCGACCGAGGGCGGCTGGCGCGCGGCGGTGAGGCCGGTGTCGCTGCCCGGCTCGAGCCCGCTGGTCGTGTCCGGTCCCACCAACGCGCTGCTCTTCACCGGCGACCCCCTCGGCGAAGTACTGGTGCGCGGTCCGGGAGCGGGCGGCGGGGCCACCGCCACGGCCGTCGTCTCCGACGCGATCGCGGCCCTCTCCGGCGGCCGTGGCCACACGCCGGTGGCCTCACCGGCCGACGCCGCCGCGGCCCTGCGGGCCGCCACCGGCCGCGCGGGCCTGCCGGCCGGAGCCGAGGTCGTCGGCGCATGACCGCGACCGGGCCCGCGGCGAGCGTGCGCTACCGCTCCACGCGGGGCGAGGCGCCGGAGGTCTCGTTCGAGGAGGCCCTGCTGGCAGGGCTGGCGCCCGACGGGGGCCTGTACGTGCCCACGCATCTGCCGGCGGCCGCGCCGAGCTGGCGGGCTGCCTCGCACCCGGCGGAGGTCGCCGCCGCGGCGCTGCCGGGGCTCCTGGGCCTCCCGGCGCCCGAGGTCGAGGCCGTGTTCCGCTCCGCGCTCGACTTCCCGCTGCCCGTCGTCGAGGTCGACGAGGGCCTCCACCTGCTCGAGCTCTTCCACGGGCCGACGGCGGCCTTCAAGGACGTGGGCGCCCGCGCGATGGCGCGCCTGATGGACGCGGCGCTCGCCCGCCGCGGCCGCACCGCTACGGTGCTGGTCGCGACCTCGGGCGACACGGGCGGCGCCGTCGCCGACGCGTTCGCCGGCCTGCGGGCTGTGCGGGTCGCCGTGCTCTACCCGCGCGGACAGGTATCGGGCGTGCAGGAGGCGCAGCTCACGGCCGTGCGCCCGGGCGTGACCGCCTACGCCGTCGAGGGGACGTTCGACGACTGCCAGCGCATGGTCAAGGCCGCCCTCGCCGACCCGGACCTGGCCGGCCTCGGGCTCTCGACGGCGAACTCGATAAACGTCGGGCGGCTGCTCCCCCAGGTCGTCTACTACCTGTGGGCGCTGGCGCAGCTCGAGCGCTCGGGCGTCCGGGGCGAGCCGTGGTTCGTGGTGCCCAGCGGGAACCTGGGCAACCTGACAGCCGGGCTGCTGGCCGCCGACCTCGCCGGCGTCAGCCCCGGCTTCGTCGCCGCGCACAACGCGAACGACTACTTCGTGCGCTTCCTCGCGGGCCAGGTGGGCCCCTACGAGTTCGCCGGCAGCGTCAGGACGCTCTCGAACGCGATGGACGTGGGCGGGCCCTCGAACTTCGAGCGCCTGCTCGCGCTCCACGGCGAGGGGCTGAGGGCACGCGTGGCGGGCCACGCCGTCGACGACGCGGCGACCCTCGCCCGGATGCGCGACCTGCACGAGCGCACCGGCTACGTGGTGTGCCCCCACACGGCCGTGGCGGTGGAGGCCGCGTACCGCGAGCGCGAGCGGGGCAGGACGGGGCCTGCCGTGGTCCTCGCGACCGCGCACCCGGCGAAGTTCCCCGAGACCGCCCTCCGCGCCACCGGCGCCCCGCCGCCGACCCACGCGGGACTGGAGCGCTTCGAGCGGGCCGAGAAGCGCGCGCTACCGCTTCGTGCCGATCCCGCCGCGCTGAGGTCGGAGCTGCTCGCGCAGGCGCGCGGGGGCGGCTAGCCCGCTTCGTCCAAGGCTCGCTGAGCCAGGGCGAAGGGGGCCTCGTCGCCCTCGCCGAGGCGCCTCACGCGCCCTTCGGCCTCGAGCTTGTCGAGGTGCGCGAGGACCGAGAGCCTGGCCAGGTCGCGGAGCTGGCCGTCGGCGCCGGGGTAGATCGTCGTCGTCAGGCCGTCGGGGTCGAGCGGGCCCGCCTGGAGCGCCGCCAGCACCTGCTGCTCGCGCTCGAGCCGATGGGCGCGCTGCTCGCGCAGGCGTCCCACCGGCTCGGGGACGAGGGGTCCGTGGCCGGGGCCCAGCGCCCCAGGGGCGATCGCGATAAGGCGTTCCAGGCTCGCGAGGTAGGCGGCGACGTCCCCCTCCGGCTTGCCGACCCAGACCGAGCCGCTGGCCGTGACGAGGTCGCCGGCGAGGGCCGCCTCGGGCAGGCCCGACGGCTGGCGCACCACCACCGTGAGGTGGCCGGGGCTGTGACCAGGCGTGTGGACCAGCTCGACGGCGAGGTCGCCGACCGTGACCACGACGTCGGCGGTGACCCGCACCTTGCGGGCGCCCACGGCCACGCGCTCGGCCTCGTAGGCGTGCACGTAGACGGCGGGCCCGTCGAAGCGCCGCAGCGCGTCCTCGAGGCCCTCCCAGTGGTCGGGGTGGCCGTGGGTGACGACGATGCCCTTCACGAGCCCGGCGCCGGCCTCCGCGAGCGCCTGTGCGATGGCGTCGGTGCCCGCCGCCAGCGGCGAGCCGGGGTCGACGACGAGGGCCACGCCGCCGTCCGCGACGACGTAGGCGTTCGTGTGGTCGTAGGGCGGCAGGGTGGCCACCGGCACCGGCACGCGCCAGACGTGCTCGCTGACCCGCTCGACCTGGTGCATCAGCGCCCCGCCTCCACCAGCGCCAGGGCCTCCTCGAGCGCGCGCTCGCCGGCGGTCGGCACGTCGGGCTCGACGCCGCGCCCCTCCCACGTCGGGCCGAGCAGCGGCGCCAGCACGCCCGTGGCGATCCACGCCTGCGAGCCGTCGCGGAGGCAGAACGGCAGGACCGCCTCGACGTTGCCCGCCGTGCGCTCGCCCACCACCGTCGCGCGGCCGACGCCCTGCAGGGCGCCGGCGAGGCCCTCGGCGGCGCTGTTCACGCCGCCGTCGACGAGCACGTAGAGGGGCAGGTCGGTGGCCGGGTCGCCGATCGCCGGGTAGGGCACGGGCAGCGACCAGCTCAGCACCGCCCGCCACAGGAAGCCCCTCGTGAACACGCCCGCGACCTGCATCATCGTGATCAGCCTGCCGCCCGGGTTGCCGCGCAGGTCGAGGATCAGCGCCTCGGCGCCGGCGCGCTGCAGGCGCACCGTCGCCTCCCTGACCCCCTCGGCCACGCCGTCGCTGGCCAGGTCGGGCACGCGGACGTAGCCGACGCTGCGACCGCCCGCCTCGGTCATGCCGTAGCCGATGGGCCCGGCCCGGTCCGTGACGAGGTCCGCCTGCGCCAGGCCCAGCGCGGGGGCGAGCAGCGCCGCGCCGGGGCTCGGGACGTACGCCTCGAGCCCGAACACGGCCAGGCACGGCAGGTCGCCGTAGGCGCGCCTGACCTCGGCCACGCGCGCGGGCCTCACGAACACCGAGTGCCCGTCCCCCAGCTCCTCGTACATCGCCTCGAGCAGGTCGTAGAGGTCGTCGTCGGTCTGGACCTCGGCCAGGCGGGCGCGGTAGCGCTCACCGACCTCGTCCCAGTCGACTCCGAGCCCCTCCAGGTCCCAGTAGCGCTCGGCGACGAGCCTCCACGCGCCCTCGAAGCGGTCCGCGAACGTCCGCTCCTGCACTGGTGCGAGCTCGGCCCCCTGTGCGGGCGCGGCAGCCTCCAACGGAGGGGGGTCCGAGGCGGGGAGCGCGGTCGATACGGCGGGCGGGCAGCAGGAGGCGAGCGCGGCGAGCAGCAGCGCCGCGGCCGCCGACGTCGGGCGCGGGCTCACGCGGGCGCCGTGGCCAGCGCGGCGCCGGCCTCCTCGAGGGCCCTGGCGTCGAAGACCACCGACTGGGCACCCACCTTCTGCGTGTTGAGCGCGCCGGCGACGTTCGCCATGCGCGCGGCGGTGAGCAGGTCGTAGCCGCTCATGACCGCGTGAGCGAACGCCGCCGTGTAGTAGTCGCCGGCGCCGGTGCTGTCGACGACGCCGTCGACGTCGTGGGCCTCCACCAGCTCCGAGAGCTCCGACGTGAACAGTATCGAGCCGTTCTCGCCCACCTTCACCACCAGGTTCTCGACGCCCGCCTCGCGCAGGCTCTTCACGGCGGCCGTGATCGTCGACTCGCCGGTGATCGCGTAGAGCTCGTACTCGTTCATCAGCAGGTAGTCGGCCTCGGCGACGTGGTCGAGCAGCCGCCGGCCGAGCGCGTTCACGGCCGACGTGCCGAGGTCGACGAACACGGTGAGGCGGTGCTCGCGCGCCAGCTCGAGCGCGCGGAGGGCGTACTCCTTCTGCCTGCCGCCTACTAGCGAGTACGCGCTGAGGACCAGCGCGTCGCGGTCGGCGACGTCCTCCAGGCGCAGCGCGGCGGAGTCGAGGTAGCGGCTCGCGCCGGCGGCGCTGATCATCGTCCGCTGGGCGTCCGGCGTGACGATGAGCGTGACGCTGCTGGTCTGGTGGACCTCGTCGCGCTGTACCAGGCGCAGGTCCACGCCGGCCTGCTTCATGTTGCGCAGCGCCAGGTCGGCGAACGGACCCGTGCCCACGCGCGTGGCGATGCGCACGTCGTTGCCGAGCCGCGCCAGTACCGTCGCCACGGTGCCGCCCGAGCCGCCGGGCTCGAGCACGGCGCGCACGGCGCTGACCTCGCCGCCCGGCTCCGGGAACTCGTTGACGAAGTACATCTGGTCGACCGTGGCGTCGCCGACCACGAGGAACTTGGGCATCTACGCTCCGCTCCTAGGGCCGCCTTGCGGCATGCGCGGGCAGCGGACCGGTCCTCCGGCCGCCGAGCCAGGCGCGTTCGGTTGCCGGCCCATTCTAATCCCCGCCGACGCGTGCTCCGTCACGGCGGGGAACAGGACCGAGGGCCCGGAGCAGGGCGTCGAACTGCTCCAGGCCCAGGCGCTCGGCGCGGACGCGCGGGTCGAGCCCGGTGCCGGCGATCGCGGCCTCGACGGCCTCCTCCCCGTAGCCGGCCATGAGGAGGTTGCGCTTGAGCGTCTTGCGGCGGTGGGCGAAGGAGGCGGCGACGAGCGCGAACAGGTCGGGCCGCGGCTCGGCAACGGGGTCGACCTCGACCGCCACGACGGCGCTCCTCACCTTCGGGGCGGGCACGAAGGCGCCCGGCGGCACGGTGCGCACGATGCGGGCCCTGCCGAAGTGGGCCACGAGCAGGGAGAGGGCCCCGAACGCCTCGTCCCCCGGCCGGGCGACGAGGCGCTCGCCGACCTCGAGCTGCACGAGGCAGGCGAGCCGGGCGAAGCGCCGCGACTCGAGCGCGCGCGCGATCACGGGCGTGGCCACGTTGTAGGGCAGGTTCGAGGCCAGCACCGACCCGGTCGGCAGCGTACCCAGGTCGAACGTCAGCGCGTCAGCGTTGACGACCTCGACGTCGTCCAGGCCCGCGAGCGTCTCGGCCAGCACCGGCAGGAGCCGGGCGTCCACCTCGACCGCCACGACGCGCCGGGCGGCGCGGGCCAGCTCGCGCGTGAGGGTGCCCAGGCCGGGGCCGACCTCGAGGACCGTCTCGCCGCCCTCGAGCCTGGCCGCCTCCACCACGGCGCGCAGCACCGACGGGTCGACGAGGAAGTTCTGTCCGAACGACCTGTCCGCGGCGAGCCCGTGGCGCTGCAACAGGTCGCGGACGACGGAGCGGTTGGTGAGTGGCTTGTCTACGCCGCGCGGCGGTCCCTCGGCGCCGCGCAACTCAGGTGCCGTGGTAGGCGATGACCTCGTCGAGCTGCTTCTCGGCCTCGTCGAGGCCGATGCCCTGGACGACGGCGAGCTCGCTGGCCAGCATCGTCTTGGCGTTCTCGAGGACCTCGCGCTCGGTCGCCGCCAGGCCCTTCTCGACGTCGCGCTTGGCGAGGACGCCGATCAGGCGGGCGAGGTCGTAGGCGCTGCCGGTGGAGAGGATCTCCTGCTCGGCGCGGAAGCGGGGCGGCCACTGGTTGGGGAGCGTGAGGTCGGCCTGGCGCACGGCCTCGAGGAGCCGATCGATCTCGTCCGGCTCGACCGTGTGGCGCAGGCCCACCTCCTCGCCCTTCTTGAGCGGAACGAGCACCTCCATGTCGCCCCTGACGAAGACGACCTTGAGGTACTCGTGCGTCTCGCCCAAGACGACGCGGGTGGTGCGCTCCTGCACGATCCCGGCCCCTTGGGACGGGTAGACGACGTGGTCACCCACCTTGAAGGTCACAGTGCGGTACAGAGTAACACGGCCCCGGCTCCGCCTGCCGTAGCGGAGATGCCCTCAGGCAGAGGCCTTGCGCGCCGCCACGGCCGCGCTGCGGGCCTGCTTGCCGGGTATCGTGGCGACCTTGACGTCCTTGCCCTGGAGGCGGGCCTCGATCTCGCGGATACGGTCTCGTATCGCGGCCGCGCGCTCGAAGTCGAGCGCCTCCGAGGCCGCCCACATCTCGTTCTCGAGGAGCGCCAGCTCCTGCCGCAGGTCGTCGAAGGCCAGCTCGCGCTCCCACGGGTCGAGCTGCGGCGGCGGGCCCTCGGCCTCCGCCTCGGCCTCGCCGCGGATCACCTCGTGGACGCGCTTGCGCACGGTCTCGGGCGTGATGCCGTGCTTCTCGTTGTAGGCGAGCTGCTTCGCGCGCCTGCGCTCCGTCTCGGCGATCGCCGCGGCCATCGCCTCCGACACCTCGTCGGCGTACAGGTAGACCTCGCCGTTGACGTTGCGCGCCGCCCGGCCGATCGTCTGGATCAGCGCGCGCTCGCTCCTGAGGAAGCCGGTCTTGTCGGCGTCGAGGATCGCCACGAGGCTGACCTCGGGCAGGTCGAGGCCCTCGCGCAGCAGGTTGATGCCCACCAGCACGTCGAAGTGGCCGAGGCGCAGGTCCCTGATGATCACCTGCCGCTCGACGGCGTCGATGTCCGAGTGCATGTACCGCACGCGCACGCCCTGGGCGGCGAGGTACTCGGTGAGGTCCTCCGCCATCCGCTTCGTGAGGGTCGTGACCAGCACGCGCTCGTTGCGCTTGGCGCGCTCGCGCACGGCGAACAGCAGGTCGTCGATCTGGCCGCGGCTCGGCTTCACGTGCACCGCCGGGTCGACGAGCCCCGTGGGCCTGATCACCTGCTCCACGACCTGGCCGGAGAGCGAGAGCTCCTCCTCGTTGGGCGTGGCCGAGACGAAGATCACCTGGCCGACGCGCTCGAGGAACTCGTCCATCTTCAGCGGCCGGTTGTCGAGCGCCGCCGGCAGGCGGAAGCCGTAGTCCACGAGCGTCTGCTTGCGCGACCTGTCGCCGTTGTACATCCCGCGGATCTGCGGGACCATCACGTGCGACTCGTCGAGGAAGACGACGAAGTCGTCGGGGAAGTAGTCGAGGAGCGTGTACGGCGGCACCCCGGGCGCGCGGCCGTCCAGGTACCGCGAGTAGTTCTCGATGCCGCTGCAGTACCCGAGGGTCCTGAGCATCTCGAGGTCGTAGAGCGTGCGCTCGCGCAGGCGCTGCGCCTCCAAGAGCTTGCCCACGCTCTCGAAGTACCTGAGCCTCTCCTCGAGGTCGCGTTCGATGGCCTCGATGGCCGGCTGGAGCTTCTCGTAGGTCGTCACGTAGTGCGTGGCGGGGAAGACCGTGGTGCCCTGCAGCTCGGCCGTCTCGTCGCCGGTGAGCGGGTCGATCAGCGTCAGCCTGTCGATCTCGTCGCCCCACAGCTCGATGCGGAGCGGCTGGTCCTCGTAGGCGGCCCACACCTCGATCACGTCGCCGCGGGCGCGGAACCGACCCGGCTGCAGCTCGATGTCGTTGCGCTCGTACTGCTGCCTGACCAGCGTCTCGAGGATCTGGTCGCGCGGCATGACCGCGCCCACGTCGAGCAGCAGGTTCTGCCGCTTGTACTCCTCGGGCGAGCCGAGACCGTAGATCGCCGACACCGAGGCGACGACGATCACGTCACGGCGGGTGAGCAGGCTGCGCGTCGTCGAGTGGCGCAGCCGCTCCAGCTCCATGTTGATGTTCGCGTCCTTCTCGATGAACAGGTCGCGCGCGGGGACGTAGGCCTCGGGCTGGTAGTAGTCGTAGTAAGAGATGAAGAACTCGACGGCCGCGTCGGGGAAGAACTCCTTGAACTCGGCCGCGAGCTGCGCCGTGAGGATCTTGTTCGGCGCCAGCACCAGCGCCGGCCGCTGGACCGACTCGATGACCTTCGCCATGGTGAAGGTCTTGCCGGTCCCGGTGGCGCCCAGCAGGGTCTGGAACCTGAGGCCGTCGCGCAGGCCCTCGACGAGCCCAGCGATGGCCTCCGGCTGGTCCCCCTTGGGCTCGAACTGCGACCTGACCTCGAGAGGCATGACCCCTCATCTTATAGGGTCGTAACCGGACAGCGGTCGTCCGGGCTGCGGGGCGGGCCGGGGCCGCTCGCGCGCGAGGCCAGGGGGAGGGACCGCGGTACCCGCCGGCCCTCCGGGCCGCGGCCGCCCGCCCGGGACGGCCCTCAGCCCCGCGCGGGCGCCGCCTGCGCCTGGGCCTGGGTCGCGAACAGGTCGCGGTAGAGCCCGCCGCGGGCCATCAGCTCGCCGTGCGCGCCGACGTCCACGACCCGGCCGTCGTGGAGGACGTAGATCCTGTCGGCGTTCGCCACGGTGGCCAGCCGGTGCGCGACGACGACGGTGGTGCGCCCGGCCATGAGCCTCGCGAGCGCGCGCTGCACCGCCGCCTCCGACTCGCCGTCGAGCGAGCTCGTGGCCTCGTCGAGCAGGAGCACGCGCGGGTCCCGGAGGAGGGCCCGGGCGATCGCGATGCGCTGCCTCTGCCCGCCCGAGAGCCGCACGCCCCGCTCGCCCACGGGCGTGTCGTACCCCTGGGGCAGGGCGGAGATGAACTCGTGGGCGTCGGCGGCCTCCGCGGCGGCCCGGAGCTCGGCGTCGGTGGCGTCGGGCTTGGCCAGGCGGAGGTTGTCGGCGACCGTCCCCGAGAAGAGGACCGTCTCCTGGGGCACGTAGGCGAGGTGGGAGCGCAGCTCGGCCGGGTCGAGCCGCCGCAGGTCCACGCCGTCGAGGGTCACCGCGCCGGCGTCGGGGTCGGCGAAGCGCATGAGCAGGGACAGCAGGGTGCTCTTGCCGGCCCCGCTGGGGCCCACCACGGCCACGACGCTGCCCGGCTCCGCCGCGAGGCTCACGCGGTCGAGGGCGGGGGTGGCGCGACCCGGGTACGTGAAGCTGACCTCCTCCAGCGCGACGGCGCCGCGCACTCCGCCGAGCCTCACCGGCCGCGGGTCCACGGGCAGCTCTGGCCTCGCGTCGAGGAGCTCGAACACGCGCTTGGAGGCGCCCGACGCCTCCTGGAGCTGGGCCCACAGGCCCGTGAAGGTGCCGAGCGAGCCCGCCACGAACATCGTCAGCAGCAGGAAGGCGACGAGGTCGCCGGAGGAGAGCTGGCCGGCGAGCGCCAGGCGCCCGCCGTACCACAGCACGACGCCGAGCCCGGCGAACGCGCACAGGAGCACGGCGGGGACGAACAGGGCGCGCAGCCTCACGCGCCTCAATGCGGCGGCGAAGGCCGCGTCGATGCCGGCGGCGTAGCGGCGCCGCTCGGCGTCCTCGGCGCCGAACGCCTTCACGACGCGCACCCCGCCGATCGCCTCCTCGGCGGCCGCGCTGGCCGCGGCCAGCCGGTCCTGGAACTCGGCGCTCACGCGCCTGAGTCCGCGGCCGAACACGGCGCCGGCGACGACCACGGGCGGCACCACCGCCAGCATCACCAGGGTCAGCCGGGGCTCCAGCACGAACAGCAGCACGAGCCCGCCGAGCAGCGTGATGCCCTGGTTCACGACCTGGGCCAGGGCCTGCGAGACGGCGGACTGGACCGTGGCGACGTCGGCGGTGAGGCGCGACACCAGCTCGCCCGTCTGGCGGCTGGTGAAGAACGGCACGTCGAGGTCGAGGAGGTGGCCGAAGACCTTCTTGCGCAGGTCGGCCACGACCGACTCGCCGACGCGGCCGAGGCTGTAGGTGCGCAGGAAGTTGAAGCCGGCCTGGACGAGCATCAGCGCCACGAGCAGGAGCATCGCCCGGTCGAGCGCCTGGCGCGCCGCGGCGGGCGCGGCGCCGGGCGAGAAGGCGGCGTCGAGCAGGCGCCTCACGACGAGGGGGAAGGCCAGGCCGATCGCGCCGGCGACGGCGACGCTGACGATGCCGACGGCCAGCCAGCCGGAGTAAGGGCGCGTCAGGGCCGCGAGGCGGCGCAGCGGAGCGACGTCGAGGCGGCGACCGCCGTCGCCGAGAGCGGCCGCGCGGGGCCCACGGGAGGGGCGTGTGGAACGCGGGAACGCCACCAGCCAAGGGTACACTCGAAGCGTGACCCGGCCCTTGTGGCGTCCTACGCCGGAGCGGGCGGCCGCCTCGCGCATGGAGGCGTTCCGCCGCCAGGTGGAGGCCGAGCTGGGCGTCCGCGCGCCAGACTACGACGCCCTCCACGCCTGGAGCGTGGCCCGGCCGGAGGGGTTCTGGGGCTTCCTGGCGAGCTTCCTGGGCCTGCCGTTCGCCTCGCCGCCGACGCGCGTCCGCTCCGACGACCCGATGCCGCGGACCCGCTGGTTCGAGGGCGCCACACTCTCCTACGCCCGCGCGCTGCTGCACCCTCCCGGCGTCGCGGAGGACGGCGCGGCCAAGGCGCTGGTGTCGGTGACGGAAGGCGGCGCCGAGCGCGCCCTGACCCGCGCCGAGCTGCGCGAGCTGGTGGCGCGCGTGCAGGCGGGCCTGCGGCGACTGGGCGTGGGCCGCGGCGACCACGTCGTGGCGCTGGCCGCGAACGTGCCCGAGACCGTGGCCCTCCTGCTGGCGTGCTCGGGGCTGGGAGCGGTGTTCGCCTCGGCCTCGCCGGACTTCGGGGCCGACGCCGCGGCGGCGCGCTTCGTGCAGCTCCGGCCCAAGGCGCTGTTCGCGACGGCGGCTTACCTCTACGGCGGCCGCCCGTTCGAGACCGCCGGCACCGCCCAGCGGCTCCGCGGGCTCCTCGGCGACGTCCCGGCCGTGGCGCTGCCGTACCCGGGCGTCGACGCCGAGCCCCCGGACGGCTTCGCCGCCTGGGACGCCTTCCTGGGCGAGGGCGGCGAGCCGGTGCTCGAGGACCTGCCGTTCGACCACCCGATCTACGTGCTCTTCTCCTCCGGCACGACGGGTGCGCCGAAGGCGCTGGTGCACCGGGCGGGCGGCGCGCTCCTGACCCACATGAAGGAGCTGGCGCTGCACTGCGACGTGAAGGCAGGCGACGTCGTCCTCTACTACACGACCTGCGGCTGGATGATGTGGAACTGGCTCGTCTCGGCCCTGGCCTGCGGCGCGACGGTCGTGCTCTACGACGGCTCGCCCGTGCACCCGCACGACCTGGCGCTCTTCGAGCTGGCCGAGCGGCACGGGGTCACGCTGTTCGGCACCTCGGCGCGCTACCTCCACGGCCTCGCCGCGGCGGGCGCGCGGCCCGGCGAGCGCTGCGACCTCTCGGCGCTGCGCACCGTGACCTCGACGGGCTCGCCGCTGTCCCCGAGCGGCTTCCGCTACGTCTACGAGCGCGTGAAGGCCGACGTGCACCTGGCCAGCATCTCGGGCGGCACCGACATCGTCGGCTGCTTCATGCTGGGCGTCCCGACCCTGCCCGTGTACGAGGGCGAGATCCAGCGCCCCGGCCTCGGCGTCGACCTCGCCGCCTACGACGACGCCGGCCGTCCCGTGTGGGGCCGGCCAGGGGAGCTGGTGTGCCGCCAGCCGCTGCCCTCGATGCCCCTCAGGTTGGTCGGCGACGAAGGCTTCGAGCGCTACCGGCGGTCTTACCTGGCCGCCTACCCGGGCGTGTGGCGCCACGGCGACCTGATCGAGTTCACCGCCAGCGGCGGGATCGTGGTGCACGGGCGTTCCGACGCCACGCTGAACCCGGGCGGGGTCCGCATCGGCACGGCCGAGGTCTACCGCGCGCTCGAGGCCGTGCCCGAGGTCCTCGAGGCCGCCGCGGTCGGGCGCAAGGTCGGCCCGGAGCTGCCCGGCGGCGGCCACGCCGACGAGGAGGTGTGGCTCCTCGTCGTGCTGCGCGCCGGCGAGGCCCTCACGCCCGAGCTCGAGGATCGCATCAGGCGCGCGGTGCGCGAGGGCGCGTCGCCGCGCCACGTGCCGCGCGTGGTGCTGCAGGTCTCGGGGCTGCCGCGCACGCGCAGCGGCAAGCCGATGGAGATCGCCGTCGCGAAGCTTGTGAACGGCCTCACCCTAGAGAACGCCGAGGTCGTGGCGAACCCCGAGGTCCTCGAGGAGATCAGGGCCAAGGCCGCGGCGGCCGCCCAGGCCGGGTGACCCGCCTCAGCCCTTGACGGCCCCGGCGGTGAGGCCGGCGACGATGCGCTGCTGGAAGATCAGCACCAGCGCCACGAGCGGGATCGTCACGAGGATCGCCGCGGCCATGATCTCGCCGAACGGCTCCTGGCGGCGGACGGTACCGGTGAACAGCGCGATCGCGACCGGCACGGTCCGCGACGGCGGGTCGATGACGGTGAAGGTCAGCGCGAACAGGTACTCGTTCCACGCCTGGATGAAGGCCAGCAGCCCCGTCGTGACCATCGCCGGCGCGGTGAGCGGCAGCAGCACGAGGCGGAAGGCCTGGAACAGGGTCGCCCCGTCGACGCGCGACGCCTCGAGCAGCGAGTCGGGCAGGCCGCGGAAGAACGAGGTCAGCACCCAGACCGTGAACGGCAAGGTGAAGAGCATGTACGAGAGGATCATGCTCGGGATCGACGGCATCCCGAGCACCCTGATCACCGCGTAGAGGCCCGCCAGCACGGCGATCTGGGGGAACATCGTCATCGCGAGGATCACGTACAGCGACGGCGTCTTCCCCCGGAACCGCATCTTGCCCAGGGCGTAGCCGGCGAACGACCCCACGACGAGCGAGAGCAGGGTCACCGAGCTGGCGACGATCGTCGAGTTCAGGAGGGCTCGCGTGAACGTCCGGTTCGAGAGCACCGCCTTGAAGTTGTCGAGTACCGGGTTCTGCGGCCACAGCGTGGCCGGCGTGCGGATCAGCTCCGCCTGCGTCTTCAGCGCCGAGACGATGGCCCAGTAGAACGGGAACATCAGGTAGACGAAGATCGCGGCGACGAGCAGGTAGAAGAGCACGCGCCCGATCACGCGCCTGGCGGCCCGCGTCATTCGAGGCTCCTCTGGCCCAGGGTGCGGATGTAGATGACGGCGAAGACGGCGATCACCACGAAGATCACGACCGACGCCGCCGACGACATGCCCATGCTGCGCTGGTCGATGAGCAGGTGCTGCGTGTAGCTCGCCATCGAGAAGCGGCGGTTGCCGAGCACGACCTGGAAGATGTCGAACACCCGGAGAGAGTCGAGCGTCCTGAAGATCAGGGCGACCGCCAGGGTGGGGGAGAGGAGCGGCAGCGTGATGCTGAAGAACCGCCTGACCCTGCTGGCGCCGTCGACCTCCGCGGCCTCGTACAGCTCGGTGGGGATGGTGGTGAGCCCGGCGAGGAGCAGGAGCGCCATGAACGGGGTGGTCTTCCATACGTCCATCGCGATCATGCTCGGGAGCTGGAGGGTGCGGCTGCCGAAGAAGTCGGTGTGCCCGTCGTTGAGGCCGAGGTAGCTGCCCAGCGTGTTGAAGAGGCCCGCCCGCGTCGGCTGCAGCATCCACTCCCAGATGCGCGCGCTGACGGCCGTGATCACCGCCCAGGGCACGAGCATGGCCGCGCGCATCAGGCCCCGACCGCGGAACTCGCTGTGGAGGGCCAGAGCGATGACCATGCCGAGCACCGTCTCTAGGAACACCGAGGCGACCGTGAAGACGCCGGTGTCCCAGATCGCCCTGACGAACGGCTCGGTGACGGCGCCGACGACGTAGCGGCGGCCGAAGAGCGAGAACTCGAACACGGCGCGGTACCGCAGGGGCTCGCGCGGCAGCACGCGCACCCAGCTCTCGTACTGCGGCACGCCGTCGCGCAGCACGGGCTCCCCGTTCTCGTCGAGCACCCGGGGCAGCTCTCTGATCGTCATAGACAGGAGGGCGCGGTAGTTGGCCAGGCCCACGAACCGGGCCGTCCCCTCGGAGCTGGCGAAGCGGGCGTTGGTGAAGCTGGAGGTGACCACCCGCGAGAACGGGTAGAAGGCGATCACGGCCAGGATGACGAAGGTCGGCGCCAGCAGGAGCCAGGCGGTGCGGGCCTCGGCGCGCGCCAGCCGCGAGGGCCCCCTCCTCCGCGGCGCGGTCGCCTTCGCCGCCCCCTCGCGGCCCGACGATGCAGGAACGCTCCCTTCCACTCTCGTCCCTTCCCCCGAACCCCTCGGGCCGCAGGGCCCTCGGAACGGCCGGGCCGGGCCCGCGCGGAGGCAGGCCCGGCCCTGACGCTAGCAGACCGTCAGCTCAGCGCGGCCCGCTTCACGGTTGGCCGGCCGGCAGACCGGTGATCTCCTGGATGTCGAGGGCGGCGATGGCGAGCGCCTCCTCGGCTGACGCGGCGCCCGTGAGCACGTCGTGGACGGCGGTGTAGAAGGCCTGCGACACCTGGGCGTAGTTCGGCGCCGAGACCGTCGAGGGCCGCGCGACGCCGTTCACGAGCACGTCGTAGAGCCTCTCGAAGAACGGGTTGGCTTCGATGACCTCGGGGTCGTCGTAGAGCGACATCACGGTCGGCAGGAAGCTGCCCTCGATCGCGCGGAACTTCTGCTCCTCGGGCGACGCCAGGAACAGCGCCACGTCGGCGGCGATCTCGGGGTTGGCGCTGTAGCGCGAGACGGCGAGCTGCCAGCCGCCGAGGGTGCCGGCACCGGAGCCGCCGTCACCGGCCGGCAGGGGCGCGACGTCGAAGAGGCCGGCGATGGCGCTGTCGGGCGCGTTGCCGAGGCTGTACGCGTACGGCCAGTTGCGCATGAACGCGGCGTTGCCGGCCTGGAACATGTTGCGGGCGTCCTCCTCGCCGAAGCTCGTCACGCCGGGCGGGGAGATCGTGCCGACCCAGCCGGCGGCACGCTCGACGGCCGCGATCGCCGCGGGGTTCTCGATCGTCACGACGCCGTCGGGGCTGATGATCGTCCCCCCGCCGTTGGAGGCGATCCACTCCAGCGCGTCGCAGGTGAGGCCCTCGTACGAGTTGCCCTGCCACACGAAGCCCCAGAAGTCCGGGTTGCCGGCGGCGCGCTCGCCGTCCTGGATCGTCCGCGCCATCTCCTCGAGCTCGTCCCACGTCGCGGGCGGCCCGGCGAAGCCGTACTTCTCGAGGAGGTCGGTGCGGTAGTAGAGCAGGCCGGAGTCGGTGAACCAGGGGATGCCCACCAGCCTGCCGTCGACCGTGTTGTTCTCGACGATCGCCGGGAAGTGCTGGTCCACGACCTCGCGGGCGCCGTACTCGTAGAGGTCGACGAGGTGCTCGGCCAGGTCACCCGGCCAGATCACGTCGATCTGCATGACGTCGATCTCGGGCGACCGCGCCTCGAACACCTGGAGGTACACGCCCAGGCGGTCGTTCGACAGGTCGGGCGTCTCGATGACGTCGACGATGACGTCGGGGTGCAGCTCCATGTAGCGCGCGGCGGAGGCTCGCGTGAGCTCGAGCTCCTGCCCGACCGCGCCCGTGGCGACGACGATCCTGGTCTGCGCTAGCGCGGTGCTGCCGAGCAGTACGAGCAGCGCCGCTGCGACGAAGGACCTCTTCATGCGGGACTCCCTTCTGGCCCGTCCGCGCCCGGGTGGGCGCGAGCCTGGGGCGGCGTCACCCCGTTGCCGCGACCCGAGGCGCCGGCTGGGCGGGACCCTGACCGCCACCGGGCGCCAGGACGGGCTTTGTGCGCTCCGAATGATAGCAGCGGCCCCCATGAGTGGCAAACTTCACGTTCATGAAGCCGTCGTGCACGACGCGAACTCGGCGCCCCGGCCCGTCCCGGCGGCGGTCGCTGGTCGGGCGGGGAGGAGGGCCGCGCTGCGCCTGCGGGCGGTAGCCCCTCAGGTCGCCTTGCGGCCCACCATCCGGCTCACGAGCTCCTGCAGGCGCAGCTCGTGGAACGGCTTGAGCAGCGTCTCGGCGCGCGGCAGGCGCCGGAACAGGCCGGGCTTGGGAGGCTCGTCGACGAGCACGAGCACCGGCAGGTGGGCGTGCGCCGGCCGCCTGCGCATGGCGCGGACGACCTCCCAGCCCGAGCCGAGGCGGTCGTCGTCGACGACGACCGCGCTGGGCCGGTGCTCGCCGAGCGCCTGCTCGGTGTCCTCGTAGCGGTAGGCGGGCACCGCCGTGAAGCCCGCGCGCTGCAGCCCCAGCCTCAGGAGCCTCTGCAGCGCGACGTTGGGGGAGACGACGAGGACCGTCGGGTCGTTCGCCGCGATCGGGCTGCGCTCGATGACGCCGAGCCTCTCGAGCTCCCCCAGGAGGTGGTAGACGTGCCGTTCGGTGAGGTCGAGCTCGGCGGCGATCGTGCGGGCCGAGCGCCTGCCGTCGACGGACGCCAGCACCTCCCAGCCGCCCGGCGGCATGTCCACGCGGGTGGGGTCGCCCGCGCGCATGAAGACCGCGTCGGGGCCCACGTCAGTCGAAGCGAACTGCTCCTGCCGCGCCACGACCTCGAGGAGGAGGCTCATCGCGTCCACGGTGTGCTCGAGCGGCGGCTGCGTCGCCTCGGTGGGGGTGTCGGTGAAGTAGAAGCGCCCCTCCGACCAGGTGAGCAGGTCGCTGACCACCTCGAGCGCCTGCCTGTCTATGGCCCTGTTCAGGTCCTCCTGGTCGAGCAGACCCAGCCGCACGGCCATCTCGCCGAGCTGCGTGCCGGGCATCTCGGTGTGCTGCCTGCGGAGGAGCTCCTGCACCTCGTGGGCGGTGAGGAGGTCCATGCGCACGAGGATCTCGCCGAGGTGCACCCCGGGGGTGACGTGGGCGTAGCCGATGCGGCCACGGTCGAAGTAGATCCGCGCCCGCGCCGCGCCGCGCTGCACCGTCAGCACGCCCGACTTCTGCCCCGTGGCGATGACCTGGAAGATGTCGGCCAGAGGGACGTTGCGGAGGCTGCCCTCGATCACTGTCTCACCCTAGGACAGGGTGCCAAGCGGAGCGCCCCGGCGGTGAGGGATAACTCTCCCCGGCGGCGTCAGCCGCCGCCGGCCTCGCCGAAGAGGGGCGCCGCGACGGGCAGGGGCACGCCGAGGTGGCGGAACGCCTCCTCGGTGGCGACCCTCCCGCGGGCCGTGCGCCGCAGGAGGCCGAGCTGGATCAGGAAGGGCTCGTAGACCTCCTCCAGCGTGGTGCTGTCCTCGCCCACGGCGGTGGCGAGGGTGTCCAGGCCCACGGGCCCGCCCACGAACTTGTTCACGAGCGCGTCGAGGATCGCCCTGTCGCGCCTGTCGAGGCCGGCGTCGTCGATGCCGAGGGACTCCAGCGCCGCGCGCGTCCGGTCCAGCGTGATGCGCTGGTCGCCGGCGACCTGCGCGTAGTCGCGCACGCGCCTCAGCAGGCGCTTGGCGATGCGCATCGTGCCCCGCGAGCGCCGCCCGATCTCGAGGGCGGCGTCCTCGTCGATCGCGAACCCGAGGCGCCTGGCGTCCTGCAGCACGCCCTCGGCTAGCTCCTCGCCCGTGTAGTACTCGAGGTGCTCGACGATGCCGAACCGGCTGCGCAGCGGGCCGCTGATCAGGCCGGGACGCGTGGTCGCGCCGATCAGCGTGAAGCGCGGGAGCTCGAGGCGGATCGAGCGGGCGGCCGGGCCCTGGCCCAGCACGATGTCGATCTTGAACTCCTCCATCGCCGGGTAGAGGTGCTCCTCGGCGACGCGCGAGAGCCGGTGGATCTCGTCGATGAAGAGGACGTCGCCCTCCTCGAGCGAGTTCGTGAGGATCGCGGCGAGGTCGCCCGGCTTCTCGATGGCCGGGCCCGAGGTCACGCGGATCCCCACGCCCATCTCGTGGGCGACGATGTGCGCGAGCGTCGTCTTGCCCAGGCCCGGCGGCCCGTAGAGCAGCAGGTGGTCGAGGGGCTCGCCCCTCTCCCGCGCCGCCTCGAGGTAGACCGCCAGCTTCCTCTTGAGGCGCGTCTGGCCCACGTACTCTGACAGGCTCGTCGGGCGCAGACGGACGTCCTCCACGGCGCGCATCGTATCACGGGGTGTCGGGCCCTCCCGGTCGCGGTAATCTGCATGGTCGTCGCCGGGAGGACCTGCCGCGGCGACCCTGAGGAGGCGGGCTGGAAGTGCTTACGCACCGCATCACGGTGGGCGGGATCGCCCGGGAGCTGCCGGTCGTGGACGTCGGCGGCGTCTCCGTGGCCCTGCTCAACCTGCTCGGCGACACCGAGCTCACCGAGGCCGCGGCCGACGAGCTGGCGCGGCGGCTGCCCGCGGGCGTGGAGGGCTTCGTCACGCCCGAGGTCAAGGCCGTACCGCTGGCGCACGCCCTCAGCGTCAGGACGGGCCTGCCATACGTCGTGGCCCGCAAGACGGTGAAGCCCTACATGGTCGACCCCGTCACGCGCGAGGTCGTGAGCATCACGACCGGCAAGCCGCAGCTCCTCGTGCTCGACGGGAACGACGTCGAGCGCCTCGCGGGCAGGCGCGTCGCCATCGTCGACGACGTCGTCTCGACCGGCGGCACGCTCGAGGGCCTCAAGGAGCTGCTGCGCAGCGTCGGAGCCGAGGTGGTGGCGACGCTGGTCGTGTTCACCGAGGGGGACGCCAACGGCCGCGACGACGTGATCGCGCTGGGCCACCTCCCCCTGTTCCCGGCCGCGGCTGGCGCCTGAGCGCCCTGGGCCAAGGCCGGCGGGGGTCACGGCGCGCGGGCGCCGATGCTGCGCCGAGGGGGCGAGAGGGGTAGACGGCCGTGAGCCGGGACGCCAAGGAGCTGATCAGGGAGAGGCTCCCGATCGCCGAAGTGATCGGCGAGGTCGTGAGCCTCAAGCCCGCCGGCCGCGGGCGGCTCAAGGGCCTGTGCCCGTTCCACAGCGAGAAGACCCCGTCGTTCCACGTGCTCGTCGACCGCGGCTTCTTCTACTGCTTCGGCTGCCAGGCGAAGGGCGACGTCTTCGACTTCGTGATGCGCACGCAGGCGCTCTCCTTCCCGGACGCCCTGCGGCTGCTGGGCGCCCGGGCGGGCGTGGAGGTCACGCCGCCCACCGAGGCGTCGGGCAAGCGGCGCGACCTCCTCGACGTCAACAAGCTGGCGCTGGCCTTCTTCCGCTCGCAGCTCGGCCCGCGCGCCCGCGACTACCTCACGGCCCGCGGCCTCACGGACGAGACGATCGACGCCTTCGAGGTCGGCTACGCGCCCGACTCGTGGGACGCGCTCCTGAGGCACATGCTCGCCAAGGGGGTGCGCGAGGACGACCTCGTGACCCTCGGCCTCGTGGTGGAGAACGAGCGCGGGCGGCGCTACGACCGGTTCAGGGACCGCGTGGTCTTCCCGATCAAGGACGCCCTGGGCCGCGTGGTCGGCTTCTCGGGCCGCGTGTTGGGCGACGGGACGCCGAAGTACCTCAACAGCCCCGAGTCCGAGGTCTTCAGGAAGTCGGAGCTTCTCTACGGGCTGGACAGGGCGCGCGCGACGATCCGCGAGACGGGCGAGGTGATCGTCGTCGAGGGCTACACCGACGTGATGGCGCTGCACCAGGCGGGCATGACGAACGCCGTCGCCGCGCTCGGGGCCACCCTCACGGCGGAGCAGGCGGACGCCCTCGAGCGCCTGGAAGCTAGAACGGTCTATCTAGCGTTCGACGCCGACGAGGCCGGCCAACGGGCGACGCTCTCCGGCCTCGACCAGGCGGTGGGCAGGCGGCTCGTCGTGAGGGCCGTGCGCGTGCCTCACGGCAAGGACCCGGCAGACGCCGTCCTGGGCGGGCACCTGGAGGAGTTCCGGGCCGCCCTGGCGCAGGGCGTCTCCGAGGTCGAGTTCCGCTTCGAGCGCGTGCTGTCGCGGCACGACCCGGGCACGCTCGAGGGCCAGGCCGCGATCCTCGACGAGCTGCAGGACGTGCTCAGGCCGCGCACGATCTTCGACCCCGTCGCGGACGAGATGCGCCGCCTGGTGATCGACAGGCTGGGGATCGACCCGCGCCGCCTCGACGACTGGCTCGCCTCGCGCGAGAGGCGCCGGCCGTCGCAGGCCGAGGTGCGCGGCATGCGCAGCCAGCGCGTGGAGCTCGACCAGGTCAGGCGCGTCGAGGCCGAGGTCGTCTCGCTCGTGCTGCTCGAGCCCGAGTACCTGGCCGAGCGGCTCGCCGAGGTCGAGGCCGCCCTGCCGGAGTCCGCCGACGAGGAGGGGTCGCCGGTGGCCCACCTCGTCGCCGCGAGCCGGCGGCTCGGCTACGACGCCGACGCCGTGCTGGCCGAGGTGACAGCGCGCCCCGAGGGCGCCTACGTGCTCGAGCGCCTGCTCACGCACGAGGACGAGCAGGGCGACACCAGCGACGTCGACGTGCGCCTCAGCCACGCCCTGTCGCGGCTGCGCGAGCTGTTGCTGGAGGGGAGGAAGGAGGACTCGCGGGCGCGGCTGCTGAGGCGCCGGGACGAGATCGCCAGGATCCTCGCCGCCGGCGAGGCGCCGGGCGGGCAGAGCCTCGAGGACCTCTACGCCGAGCTGAAGGAGATCCAGGGCGTCCTCGCGGCGCGAGAGGCGGAGCGCCGCTCGCGGGTCAGGCGCCGGTGAGCGGACCGGGTCGGTCGCGCTGCCGCCCGCCCGCGCTGTAGCGTCAAGGGACTTACGTCTCGTTGACACCCCCTGACGGCCTTGTTATCTTCGTCACGAGAAGCGTCTGGGGCGTTCACGGCGGAATGAACGCCCTTTTCTATGTCAGCTAGGCACAGTCCAAGAACTGCGCCCCAGGGCGCATGCCGCCGGACGCATGAGGAGGGAGGGCCACTTGGAAGCACAGGGTGAGCGGCTGCTGCAGGACCTGCTGGCCCAGGAGAAGAAGCTGGTGAGCAAGGTCGAGGAGGCCAAGGCTAAGGCCAAGGCCATCGTCGACGAAGCCAACGCCGAGGCCGCAGCGATTCTGGAGGCCGCCCGCGCCAAGGCCGAGGCCCTAGCCCAGTCCGAGGCCGAGGCGGGCCGCAAGGAGGAGGAGGCCGTCAAGCAGAGCATCCTCTCCGCCGCCAAGGAGACCGCCGAGGCCCTCTCCGCCAAGGTGGCGGCCAACCGCGCCGCGGCGGCCCAGATGGTCCTGGAGAAGGTCTTGCCGTGATCGCGCGGATGGACCAGGTGACCGTCGTCGGTCGCCGTTCCGTCGCGAAGGACGTCCTCGCCACGCTGCAGTCGCTGGGCGTCGTGCAGGTCTCCCGCCTCGCCCCCGAGGCCGAGGAGGAGGCGCTGCAGGCCATGCGGCTGAGGGGCGCCGACCTGGCCGAGCGCGAGGCCTGGGAGCGCGTGCTGGCCCGGACGACGTCGCTGCTCGACGTGCTGGGCCTGGCCGCCGAAGAGGCCGCCCGCAGCCCGGCGCCGGTGAGCGCGGCCGCGGCCGAGGCCGAGGTCCGCGAGGCCGGCGAGCAGGTCGACAGGCTCGTCGCCGAGCGCGCCGAGCTGCGCGACGAGCTCGAGCTGATCGAGACCTACCTGCCCTTGATGCGCGACCTGGCGCCGATGCTGGCCCAGGTCGAGTCGTCCCGCTACCTGGAGGGCGTGGCGTTCCTCGCCGACGAGTCCGACCTGCCCGAGCTCGAGCAGCGCCTCCGCTCCGAGTTCGGCGAGGGCTTCGTCCTGGCGCGCCGGCCGCACCGGGGCCAGGCCCTGGTCGTGGCCGCGGTGATGCGGCGCGACGCCGCCGCGTTCCGCACGGCTCTCGCCCGGGCCGGCGTCTCCGAGCTGCAGCTCCCGGAGCGCTACGAGGGCCAGGGCGTGGCGAAGACCGCGCACTCGATGGAGGAGCGCTCGCAGGTCGTGCCGCGGCGCCTCGCGACCGTCGAGGAGGAGCTGCGCAAGCTCGCCGCCAAGCACGGCGAGCGCCTCGCCCAGCTCAACCTCCAGGCGCGCAACGTGACCGCGAGGCTGGCGGCCACCGAGAACCTCCTCGAGGGTCGCTACGGCTTCGCCATGCAGGGCTGGGTGCCCGAGGCCGACCGCGAGCACGTGGTGCGGGCCCTGGAGAGCCAGTTCGGCGGCGACGTGGCCGTCGCCTGGCGTCCCGCCGACGAGCACCACGACCACGGCGTGCCCGTGAAGCTCGACAACCCGGCTTGGGTGCGGCCCTTCCAGGGCCTGCTGGCGCTCTTCGCGCCGCCCAAGTACGGCAGCTTCGACCCGAGCTGGACGCTGGCCGTCTTCTTCCCGCTCTACTTCGGCGTCGTCGTGGGCGACATCGGCTTCGGCCTGCTGTTCGCCCTCGTCGCGCTGCTGCTCAGGCGCCGCGGGGAGCAGGGCAAGGCCCTCGGCCTCGGCCCGCTGGGCATCACGATCCCGGCGCCGGCCCTGAGGCCGATCAGCACCGTGATCCTGTGGTGCGCCGCCTGGTCGGTCGTGTGGGGCTTCGTGTTCGGCGAGTTCTTCGGCAACTTCCTCGAGCACTTCCCGCCGGGCAACCCGGTGTTCTACACCGACACGCACGGCGACCACGCCCACGGCCTCATCGAGATCCTGCTCTTCCGCGTGGAGGAGTTCGGCCCGCTGCTGACGATCACCCTCGGCTTCGGCATCTTCCAGGTGCTGTTCGGCTGGGCGATCCGCGTGCAGCAGGGGGTCAAGCACCACGACATGAAGCACGTCTACGAGGGCGTCGGGATGTTCTCCGGCCTCCTCGGGCTCGTGGTGTTCGCCTCGTCGTACCTGTCGGGCAGCCTCGGCCCCGTGACGATCGGCATCACCGTCGTCGGGCTGGCGGTGTTCCTGGTCTGCGCGGTGCTCGCGCGGATGCCGCTGATGGCCGTGGAGATCATCTCGAACTCCGGCCACATCCTCAGCTACCTGCGACTCTTCGCGGTGGGCCTCTCGGCGGCGCTCGTCGCCAACCTGGCCACCGACCTTGGCTTCGGCCTGGCCGGCACCCTGCCGGTGCTGGGCCCCATCCTGGGCATCGTCGTGGCACTCACGGTGCACCTGCTGGCGATCGCCCTCACGATCATCGGACATACCCTGCAGCCGCTGCGTCTGCAGTATGTCGAGTTCTTCACGAAGTTCGGCTTCTACGACGAGGCCGGCACGCCGTACAACCCCTTGCGGTTGGTAGGAGGAAAGCAATGAAGCAGTTCGCCCGCGTCATCGTCGGCCTCTCGGTCCTCGCGCTCCTCGGCGGCTTCGCGCTCGCCCAGGAGGCGGGCGGCCCGGGCATCGGCTCCGGCCTCATCGCCCTCGGGGCCGGCCTAGCCATCGGCCTGTCGGCCATCGCCGTGGCCATCGCCCAGTCCGCCATCGGCTCGGCCGGCGCGGGTACGCTCGCCGAGCGACCGGAGGCCTTCGGTCAGATCCTGATCTACCTCGTCATCCCCGAGACGCTGATCATCTTCGGCTTCGTCATCGCGTTCTTCCTGAACAACCAGATCGGCGGCTAGCATGGCCGACCTCTCGACCCTGCTCGCCAAGGAGGCGAGCAACGAGATCGAGGCCATCCTGTCGGAAGCCAACGAGCGCGCTGCCCAGATCACCGCGGCGGCGCGCTCGGAGGCTGAGGCGATCGTGGCCGAGCGGGAGCGCCGGGCCAAGGCCCAGCGCGAGGCCAGCCTCGTGCGCGCCCGCTCCGGCGCCCAGCTCGAGGCGGCCGCGGTCCGCCTGCGCGCCCAGCACGAGGGCGTCAGGAGCGTGTTCGAGGAGGTCAGGCGCCAGCTCGACGCGCTCGTCGCCGACCAGGGCCGCTACCCCGGCGTCTTCGAGAAGCTGCTCGACGAGGCGCTGGCCGCGGCCTCCGACGGGGTCGCCGCCGTGGAGGTCGCGCCCGCCGACGTGGAGCTCGCCAGACAGGCGCTGGCCCGCAAGGGCGTTAGCGCCGAGGTGCGGCCCGCCGACGACGTGAAGGGCGGCGTGCGCGTGCGCACCGTCCGCAAGAGCGCCGTCGAGAACACGCTCTACGACAGGTTGGCCGCCATGGAGGGCGAGCTGGCGGCGGAGGTCTCCAAGGTCCTGTTCGGCGCCAAGGCGGAGTAGCGGTGCCTCGCGACCTCGGCTACATCAACGCCCGCGTCCGCGGGATGAAGTCGAAGCTCCTCGGGCCCGCGTTCACCCAGGCGGCGCTCGAGGGGACCGACTTCAGGGCGTTCCTCTCCGCGCTCGCGCAGTCGCCGTACATGCGCGAGCTCGAGGAGGCGCAGTCCCGCTACGAGGGCCTGGCCGCCGTCGACAGCGCCGTGGCGCGGAACTTCTACGGCACCGCCCGCAGCCTGCTCTCGTTCTCCGACGGCAAGCCGCGTGAGCTCATCGGGCTGCTCCTGCTCCGCTACGACCTCGCGAACATCAAGGCCATCGCGAGGGGCAAGCACGCCGGCAAGGACGCCGACGAGATCCGCGGCTCCCTGTTCCCGGCCGGCGAGCTGAAGCCCGCCCTGCTCGAGGAGGCGGCCGCGGCCTCGGACATGCCCGCGGCGGCCCAGGTGCTAGCCTTCAGCAAGAACGAGCTCGGCAGCGCGTTCCTCAGGGCGGCGCGTCGCTACCAGGACGACAAGGACCTGTTCGCGCTCGAGCTCGCCCTCGACAAGGCCTACTACGAGGCCCTGGTCAGCCGCGCCGAACGGGTGGGCGCCCCGGCCGAGCTCAAGCGCCACTTCCAGCGCGAGATCGACGCCACCAACCTCCTCACCGCGCTCAAGCTCCGGGGCCGCGGCGCCGACCGCGCCCTGTTCGTGCCCGGCGGGAAGGAGGTGCCGGCCACGCTGTTCGACGCGATCATGCTCGAAGGGGGAGAGGGGGCCCTGCAGGCCCTCGCCAACACGAGCTTCGCCGCGGTCGCCGCGGCCCGCGACCTCAGCGAGGCGGAGAGGGCCGTGCGCGCCGTCCTGGACCGCAGCGCCAAGCGGCTGGCGGCCGACCCGCTCGGGGTGGGCGTAGTCGTCGACTTCCTCCGGCGCAAGGAGGCCGAGGCCGCGAAGGTGCGCCTCCTGGCCCGCGGCAAGTACTACGGCGTGCCCCGCGCCGCCCTCGAGAAGGAGCTGCAAGGTGCCTAGGATGGTCGTCCTCACCGACGCCGAGACCGCCACCGGCTACCGGCTGGCGGGCGTCGAGGTGCGCGAGGCTACCCGCGAGGACGCGGTGCGGGCGCTCGAGGAGCTGATCGAGTCCGACGACTACGCGCTCGTGGCCGTCGACGAGGGCCTCGTCCCCGACCCGGTCCGCGCCACCGAGCGCGCGATGCGCGGGCGCGACCTGCCCGTCCTCCTCAGCGTCCCGTCGCTCGGCGCCGCCTTCGCGGAGGGCGACGACGCCACCCGGTACATGAAGGAACTGGTCCGGAGCGCCATCGGCTTCGACATCAAGCTTGACTGACAGGAGCTAACGAGAATGGCCATCGAAGGCAAGATCATGCGCATCTCGGGGCCGGCCGTCATCGCCGAGGGGATGATGGGCGCCCGGATGTTCGACATCGTGCGCGTGGGCGAGGAGAAGCTCGTCGGCGAGATCATCCGTCTCGACGGCGAGACCGCCTTCGTCCAGGTCTACGAGGACACCGCCGGCCTCACGGTCGGCGAGCCCGTCGTCTCGACGGGCCTGCCGCTCGCGGTCGAGCTGGGCCCGGGGATGCTGAACGGCATCTTCGACGGCATCCAGCGCCCCCTCGACAAGATCCGCGAGCGCTCGGGCACCTACATCGACCGCGGCATCACCGTCAACGCGCTGTCGCGCGAGGCGAGGTGGCGCTTCACCCCGGCCGTCAAGGTCGGCGACACGGTCGAGGCCGGCCAGGTCATCGGCACCGTGCCCGAGTTCGCCTTCACCCACAAGATCCTCGTGCCCCCGGGCAAGGGCGGCAAGGTCAAGAGCGTCGCGCCCGAGGGCGAGTACACGGTCGAGGACGTCGTCGCCACGCTCGAGGACGGCACCGAGCTGAGGCTCTACCACACCTGGCCGGTGCGCCAGCCGCGCCCCGTCCAGCGCAAGCTCGACCCCGTCGTGCCGTTCCTCACCGGCATGCGCATCCTCGACGTCCTGTTCCCGCTGGCGATGGGCGGCACGGCGGCGATCCCGGGGCCGTTCGGCTCGGGCAAGACCGTCACGCAGCAGTCGATCGCCAAGTACGGCAACGCCGACATCGTCGTCTACGTCGGCTGCGGTGAGCGCGGCAACGAGATGACGGACGTGCTCGTCGAGTTCCCCGAGCTCGAGGACCCGAAGACCGGCAACCCGCTCATGCACCGCACGGTGCTGATCGCGAACACCTCGAACATGCCGGTGGCCGCGCGCGAGGCGTCGATCTACACGGGCATCACCCTGGCCGAGTACTTCCGCGACCAGGGCTACCTGGTGTCGATCATGGCCGACTCGACCTCCCGCTGGGCCGAGGCGCTGCGCGAGATCTCGTCGCGCCTCGAGGAGATGCCGGCCGAGGAAGGCTACCCGCCCTACCTGGCCTCGCGCCTGGCGGCGTTCTACGAGCGCGGCGGCCGCGTGATCACGCTGAACGGCGAGCCGGCGGCCGTGTCGATCATCGGGGCCGTCAGCCCCGCGGGCGGCGACTTCTCCGAGCCCGTCACGCAGGCCACCCTGCGCATCACCGGCTGCTTCTGGGCCCTCGACGCCTCCCTGGCCCGCCGCCGCCACTTCCCGGCGATCAACTGGAACCGCTCCTACTCGCTGTTCACGCCGATCCTCGAGGAGTGGTACCGGGAGAACGTCGCGCGCGACTACCCGGAGCTGCGCGACCGCGCCGTGGAGCTGCTGCAGCGCGAGTCCGACCTGCAGGAGGTCGTCCAGCTCGTCGGCCCCGACGCGCTGCAGGACCAGGAGCGCCTCGTCATCGAGATCGGCCGCATCCTCAGGCAGGACTTCCTGCAGCAGAACGGCTTCGACCCGGTCGACGCCAGCTGCTCGATGGCCAAGGCCTACGGCATGCTGCAGATGATGATCACGCTCTACGACCGGGCGCGCGAGGCCCTCGAGGCCGGCGCGACCGTCGACGACGTGCTCAGGAGCCCGGTGATCGAGAAGGTCAACCGCGCCAGGTACGTGCCGGAGGACGAGTTCCCCGCCTACCAGCAGGGCGTCATGGACGAGCTCGCCAAGGGCTTCGCCGTGACCGCGTGAGCTAGGAGACTGATGAGCAGCAACCTACTGAAGAAGGAGTACACGGAGGTCAGCTACGTCTCTGGCCCCCTGCTGTTCCTGCAGAACGCTCCCGACCTGAGCTACAACGCGATCGTCCGCATCGTCGACGGCAACGGCAGGGAGCGCGGCGGCCAGGTCATCGAGGTCTCGAAGGAGTACACGGTCCTCCAGGTCTTCGAGGAGACCTCCGGTATCGACCTCTCGAGCACCCGGGTGAGCCTCGTCGAGAACGTCGCGCGCCTGGGCGTCTCCCGCGAGATGATCGGGCGCCGCTTCGACGGCTCGGGCAAGCCGATCGACGGCCTGCCGCCCGTCGTCGCCGACAAGCGCCTGCCGATCACCGGCGCGCCGATCAACCCGGTCGCCCGCCGGAAGCCCGAGGAGTTCATCCAGACCGGCATCAGCACGATCGACACGCTGATCACGCTGGTGCGCGGCCAGAAGCTGCCGATCTTCTCCGGCTCGGGCCTGCCCGCGAACGAGCTCGCCGCCCAGATCGCCCGCCAGGCCACGGTCATCGGCGAGGACTCCGAGTTCGCCGTCGTCTTCGCCGCGATGGGCATCACCCAGCGCGAGCTGACGTTCTTCACGCAGGAGTTCGAGCGCACCGGCGCGCTGGCGCGGTCGGTCCTGTTCCTCAACAAGGCCGACGACCCCGCCGTCGAGCGCCTCCTCACGCCGAAGATGGCGCTCACCGCCGCCGAGTACCTCGCCTTCGAGCACGGCTTCCACGTGCTGGTCATCCTCACGGACATGACCAACTACTGCGAGGCGCTGCGCGAGATCGGCGGCGCCCGCGAGGAGATCCCCGGCCGCCGCGGCTACCCGGGCTACATGTACACGGACCTGGCGAGCATCTACGAGCGCGCCGGCGTCGTCGAGGGCCTGCCCGGCTCGGTCACGCAGATCCCGATCCTGACGATGCCCGACGACGACGTGACGCACCCGATCCCCGACCTGACCGGGTACATCACGGAGGGCCAGATCTACATGGCCCGCGCGCTCCACAACAAGGGCGTCTACCCGCCGATCAACCCGGGCCCGTCGCTGTCGCGCCTGATGAACAACGGCATCGGCGAGGGCAAGACCCGCAAGGACCACAAGAACGTCGCCGACCAGCTCCAGGCCGCGTACGCGAACGGCCTCGACCTGCGGCGCCTCGTGGCCATCACGGGCGAGGACGCGCTCTCCGAGACCGACAAGCTCTACCTGAAGTTCGCCGACGAGTTCGAGAAGCGCTTCATCAACCAGGGCCAGGAGAACCGGTCGATCGAGGAGTCGCTGAACATCGCCTGGGCGCTGCTGTCGATCCTGCCCACGAGCGAGCTCACCAGGCTGTCCCGCGACCAGATCGACAAGTACTACGGCGCCAAGATGGACGAGCTCTGGGGAGCGGCGAAGAAGGACCGGCTCTGATCGGAGGCTGACGTGGCCGAGACCATCGCCCCCACCCGCTCGAACCTCCTGCAGCGGCGCGACCAGGTCAAGCTGGCCGTGCGCGGGGCGGACCTCCTCAAGCGCAAGCGCGACGCGCTGGTGGGCGAGTTCTTCTCGCTGGTGCGCTCGTCGCTGGAGGCGCGCCGTCAGCTCGCGCAGGCGAGCCGCGACGCGTACTTCGCGCTGTTCCTCGCCAACGCCTGGGACGGCCCCGAGAACGTCTCGAGCCTCGCCCTCGCCGAGTCGCAGCGGGTCGAGGTCGAGGTGAAGATGGAGAACATCTTCGGCGTGAAGGTGCCGCAGGTGCAGGCGCCGAGGTTCGACGACAAGCTGCCCTTCTCGCCGGTCGGCGCCGGCGCCACGACGCTCGAGGCCGCCGGGCAGTTCCGCAAGCTCGTCGAGGCGATCATCAACGTCGCCGCCACCGAGACGCGGCTGCGCCGCATCGGCGAGGAGATCAAGAAGACGAACCGCCGGGTGAACGCGCTCGAGCAGCTCGTGATCCCCGGGATCAACTACGAGATCAGGTACATCAGGAGCGTCCTCGACCAGCGCGCGCTGGAGGAGACGACGGTCCTGAAGCGCATCAAGGCGAAGCTCGAGGCGAAGGAGGAGGACCAGGCCGCCGCCTGAGCCCGCGGTCCCGAACCGCGCGATGTGACGCCCCGGCAGCGGCGAGCTGCCGGGGCGTTCGCGTTCCGGCGCGCGGACCGCGGCGCCGTGCTCCGGGCCTCCGGCAGCGGGTCCCGGCGCCCCCGGCCGCGGCCTTTAGCGCGATAGAGACGCTCGAATCCGTGCGCGCCGTCTTTGACACGGCCGGAACGGGGGCGATAAGCTCTCTCAGACCCCCTTCACCCTTCCAGCCGAGGGAGTCAATCCAACGTGCCTGTCTACAGGAAGGTGGACCCATGAAGCGATCCATCAAGGCACTCGTAGTCCTGGCGCTAGTGGCGCTGATCGGTACGGCGTCCGCCCAGAGCGTCGTGAACGCCATCAAGCAGCGCGGTGAGCTGCGCTGCGGGGTGAACCAGAGCCTTCCCGGCTTCGGGTACGTCGACGAGTCAGGCGAGTTCAAGGGCTTCGACATCGACTTCTGCCGCGCCCTCGCGGCGGTCGTGCTGGGCGACCCGGACGCGGTCGTGTTCCGTCCCCTGACGGCGGGCGAGCGCCCCACCGCCCTCCAGTCCGGCGAGATCGACGTCCTCATCCGCAACACGACCTGGACGAGCAGCCGCGACACGGCCTGGGGCGCCGACTTCGCGCCCACGACGTTCTACGACGGCCAGGGCTTCATGGTCCGCAAGGACTCCGGCATCAACACCCTGCAGGACTTCGAGGGACGCTCGATCTGCGTGCAGTCCGGCACCACGACCGAGACGAACCTCGCCACGACGATGGCCGGCCTCGGCATCAACTTCACGCCGGTGATCTTCGAGACGGCGCCGGTGCTGGCCGCCGCCTACGACGACGGTCAGTGCGACGGCTGGACCACCGACACCTCGGGGCTCGTGTCGATCCAGCAGACCCTGCGCGTGCCCGACGACCACAAGATCCTCCCGGTCGTGATCTCGAAGGAGCCGCTCGGCCCGGCCGTCCTCCACGGTGACGACCAGTGGTTCGACATCGTGAAGTGGACCGTCTTCGCCCTCTTCAACGCCGAGGAGTACGGCGTCACCCAGGCCAACGTCGACGAGCTCGTCGAGAGCGCCGTCGACCCGCAGGTGCTCCGCCTGCTCGGGGCCCCGGGCCACGAGTCGTACGTGCAGGACTTCGGCCTCGACCCCGACGCCTTCCGCCGCGCGATCCGTGCGGTCGGCAACTACGGCGAGATCTTCGAGCGCAACCTCGGCCAGGGCTCCGTGTTCAAGCTGGAGCGCGGCCTGAACGCTCAGTACTACGACGGCGGCCTGATCTACGGCTACCCGTTCAACTGAGGTCGCGGGTAAGGAGAGCTAGCGACGCCGTGACGCGCCAGGGCCGGGCCCAGGAGCCCGCCCTGGCGCTCCCCGGGACGGGGCGCCACGAGCGCCCGGCCCACACCGGCGGACGGACGCGATGAGCAGCGGATGACGACGAGCACGGTACAAGCGCCTGCTCCAGACGCGCCGGTGCCGTTCTGGCGCAACGTCAAGACGCTCGGCATCATCGCCCAGATCGTCTTCGTGCTGCTGGTCGTCGCCGGCATCGGCGTGCTGGTGAACAACGTCACGACGGCGCTGGCGCGGGCGAACCTGCCGGCCGACTTCTCGTTCCTCAGGCAGCGGGCCGGCATCCCCATCGCCGAGACGCCGATCCGCTACACGGTCACCGACTCCTACGCCCGGGCCCTGTTCGTCGGGTTCCTCAACACCCTCAAGGTCGCGATCGTCGGCGTCGTGTTCGCGTCCCTCATCGGGGTGCTCGTGGGCGTCATGCGCCTCTCGACCAACTGGCTCGTGAGGACGATCGCGACGGTCTACGTCGAGCTGCTCCGCAACATCCCGCTCGCGGTGCAGATCGTCTTCTGGTACGCCGCTATCTTGCTGCCCTTCCCGCCGCGCATAAACAACCCCGTGACGCTGCCGGGCGGGATCCTCCTATCCAACGTCGGCCTCGCCGTGCCCTGGGTCTACCCGACGTACAGGTTCGGCGCCTGGGTGCCTTGGCTCGTGGGCGCCCTCCTGATCGCGGTCGCGGTGACGGTGCTGCGGCGGCGCAGCCTGGCGCGCCGCGACGTCGTCGGCGTCGTGTGGCCGTTCCCGGTCGTGGCCTTCACGGTCGTCGCCGTGGTGGGCTACCTGGTCGCCGCGGGCGACAGGTCGCTGCCTCCCGGCGTCGGCGTCGACTTCGCCGCCGACAGGGGCCGCGGCACCGTCTACCGCGAGGTCGACGGCCGACGGCAGCCACTGGCCTTCGTGCCCGTGAGGGTGTCGGTCGAGTCGGCCCAGCTGCGGGCGACCTCGCAGAACCTCGTCGAGAGCAGGCGGCGGGTGGACTCCACGGTGCGCTTCCCGCTCGTCCACGACTACGAGGCCGAGGCGATCGAGCTGGAGTTCGCCGACCCCGCCGCGGCCGAGGCCGCCGGGTACCGGCTCCACTTCGAGCGCTTCCCGTCGGTGGCCACCGTCTACGTCGACCGCAACGGCAACGGCGTCTTCGACCCCGGCGAGGAGACCGACCCCGACACGGGCGTCGGCTACAACGGCGTCGAGGTCGTGATGAGCCTCACCGGTTTCGAGCGCGTCGTCGTCAGCGACCGCGACGGGCAGGTGCGCACGCCGATCTTCGCCGTGCCCGCCGCGGAGGCGGCGGAGTCCGAGCCCGCCGTCCCGGCGGCGCGCGGGCGCTTCTCGGCCTTCGGCCAGGCGGCCGTGCAGCAGGCGAGCGAGTCGGTGCTCGAGGCCCACACCGAGGTGCTGGGGGTAGGACCTCTCGTCGTCTCTAGGGCCAGCATCCCCGTCACGACCTTTGAGGGCGGCGCCCGCTTCACGGTGAACTACCTGGCGCTGGTCCTCGCCCTGGTCATCTACACCTCGGCGTTCATCGCCGAGATCGTGCGCGGCGGCATCCAGGCGGTGCCCCGAGGCCAGCGGGAGGCGGCGATGGCCCTGGGTCTCTCGCCCTACCAGACGTTCGCGCTGGTCGTGTTCCCCCAGGCCCTGCGCATCATCCTCCCGCCCGTGATCAGCCAGTACCTGAACCTCACGAAGAACTCGTCGCTCGCCACGTTGGCTGGCTACGCGGAGCTGTTCGTGGTGGCCAGCGTCGTCAGCAACCAGACCGGCGCCGCGATCCCCGTGGCGCTGCTGCTCATCGGCTCGTACCTCGCCATCAGCCTCGCCTTCTCCCTGGTGCTCAACAACGTGAACGCCAGGCTGGCCTTGGTGGAGCGCTAGGTGTTCGTCCCCATCGCCCCCAGACCGGCGCCGGTGCCCACCAGGGGACCGGTCGTGTGGCTGAGGAAGAACCTGTTCTCCTCTCCGTCGAACACGGTCCTCACCATCGTCACCGGGACCGTCGTCGCCTTCGCCCTCTACAACCTCGCCCTGTTCGTGTTCGTCGACGCCTCGTGGGGCCAGGTGTGGGCGAACATGAAGCTGTTCGGCGTCTACCGCTACCCGGCCGACCTGCTGTGGCGGCCCCTCGCGGTCGCCGCCGGGATGATGTTCCTGCTCGGAGCCATGGCCGGGGTGGGCGGCAGGGGCTCGATCACCGCCAACGCCTTCTTCGCGTTCCAGGGGCTCGTGGGACTCCTCTCGGTGCTGGCGGTGCTGTTCTGGCCGTCCGTGCGCGTGCTCTGGCCCATGGTCCTCGTGGCTGGCTTCGTCGGCTTCCTGCTGGGCCGCGCGCGGCCGCGCGTCGTCAGGGCGCTGCCTTGGGCCTGGGCGGCCTGGTTCGTCCTCGGGCTGGTGGTGCTCTACGGGGTCGTTCCCGGCACGGGCCCGCTGCGCGTCGTGCCCTCGCGCGACTGGGGCGGCTTCCTGCTGACCCTCGTGCTCTTCACGGGCATCATCCCCAGCTTCCCCCTCGGCGTCGCCCTGGCGCTGGGCCGCACCAGCAGGCTGCCCGCGATCAAGTACTTCTGCATCGCGTTCATCGAGATCGTCAGGGGTGCCCCGCTGATCATGTGGCTGTTCATCGCGTCGCTGCTCCTGCCCCTGATCCTCAACGTCGACGCGAACTCGCTGCCGGCGATCATGCGCGCCTACGTCGCCATCACGCTCTTCTCGGCCGCCTACATGGCCGAGAACGTGCGCGGCGGCCTGCAGGCCGTGCCGCGCGGGCAGGTGGAGGCCGCGAGGGCCTTAGGCCTCTCGGCCTGGCAGACGACGATGCTGATCGTGCTGCCCCAGGCGCTGCGCGCCGTGATCCCCGCCATCGTCGGCCAGGCGATCGGCCTCTTCAAGGACACCTCGCTCGTGTTCATCGTCGGGCTCGTCGACTTCTTCAGGGTCGCCGACCTCGTCTCGGTCCAGCCGCAGTCGCTGCTCGTGACGGGGGGCGTGAAGCTCGAAGTGTTCCTGTTCGTCGCGGTGATCTACTTCTTCTTCGCCTACAGGATGAGCGTCGCCTCCCGGCAGCTCGAGAGGCAGCTGGGGGTCGGAGTAAGGTGATCGCGACCCGCGGTAGCGGCGCCCGGCGCCGCTGGAGAGGACCCACATGACCCAGGCGACCACCGGCACGGTCGTCCGTGCCGACGCCCCGCCGGGGGGCGAGAGGATCATCGAGATCGAGGGCCTCAACAAGTGGTTCGGCGACTTCCACGTCCTGCGCGACATCTACATGTCGGTGAACAAGGGCGAGGTCGTCGTGATCATCGGGCCCTCGGGCTCCGGCAAGAGCACCCTGATCCGCTGCATCAACCGGCTCGAGGAGCACCAGGAGGGGCGCATCGTCGTCGACGGCATCGAGCTCACCGACGACGTCCGCGCGATCGACAAGGTGCGGCGCGAGACCGGCATGGTGTTCCAGCAGTTCAACCTCTTCCCGCACCTGACCGTGCTCGAGAACATCACCCTCGCACCGATCCGGGTGCGCAGGTGGAAGAAGAGCGAGGCCGAGGAGCGGGCGATGTTCTTCCTCGAGAAGGTCGGCATCCCCGAGCAGGCGCACAAGTACCCCGGCCAGCTCTCCGGCGGCCAGCAGCAGCGCGTGGCGATCGCGCGGTCGTTGACGATGGGCCCGAAGGTGATGCTGTTCGACGAGCCGACGTCGGCGCTCGACCCCGAGGTGATCGGCGAGGTCCTCGACGTGATGGTCCAGCTCGCCAAGGAGGGCATGACGATGATCGTCGTGACCCACGAGATGGGCTTCGCCCGCGAGGTCGGCGACCGGGTCGTGTTCATGGACGCGGGGCAGATCGTCGAGGTCGGCACGCCGGAGCACTTCTTCCAGAACCCGCGCGAGCCGCGGACCCGCGCCTTCCTCTCGAAGATCCTCTGACGGTCGCCTCGCTGAGGTAGGCCCCGCGGAATGTCACAACCCCGTGACGCGGCGTTCCCTAGACTGACCCCACGATGAGTGACGCACCCTCACGCGGCGTGCGCATCGCCGACCTGCTGAAGTCCATGGTCGCGCGCGGCGCGTCCGACATCCACCTGCAGGCGGGGGCGCCGCCCCACATGCGCGTCGACGGCGAGCTGCAGCCCTACGAGGGGGTGCCGCCGCTGACGCCGGAGCAGACCGAGCAGATCGCGCTGGCGATGATGAGCGAGTCGCAGCGCGACCTGTTCCGGCACAGGCACGAGATCGACTTCGCGTTCAACATCCCCAACATCGCGCGCTTCCGCTGCAACGTCCTGAAGCAGCGGGGCTCGGTGGGCATCGTGATGCGCGTGATCCGCGACGCGATCCCCAGCTTCGAGGCCCTCGGCCTGCCCACCGTCGTCGTGACCGAGCTCGCCAGCCAGCCGCGCGGCCTGGTTCTCGTTACCGGCCCCACCGGCTCGGGCAAGACCACGACGCTGGCGGCGATGGTCGACTTCGTCAACCGCCGCTTCGCGAAGAACATCATCACCATCGAGGACCCGATCGAGATCCTGCACCGCAACCAGAAGAGCCTGGTCGTGCAGCGCGAGATCGGCCTCGACACCTCCGACTTCGTCGGCGCGCTGAAGTACGCGATGCGCCAAGACCCCGACGTGATCATGGTCGGGGAGATGCGCGACAAGGAGACGGTCGAGGCCGCCCTCTCGGCCGCCCAGACCGGCCACCTGGTGTTCAGCACTCTGCACACGCTGGACGCGATCCGCACCGTCAACCGCATCATCGACTTCTTCCCGCCGCACGAGCGCGACCAGATCCGCATCCTGCTGGCCGACTCGCTGCTCGGGATCCTCAGCCAGCGCCTGCTGCCGCGCGCCGACGGCCCCGGACGCGTGCTGGCGGTCGAGGTGCTGGTGAACACGCCCCTCATCCGCGACTACATCAAGGACGAGGAGAAGACGCCGCTGATCAAGGACGCGCTGATGCAGGACAACCTGCGCGGCATGCAGACGTTCGACCAGCACCTCGTCGAGCTCTACCTGCAGGGGCGCATCACGCTCGAGGACGCGACCTTCACGGCCACCTCGCCGCACGAGTTCCGCCTCATGGTCACGCAGCAGCGGGGCGGCCTCGGCATCGAGGAGGAGCGCGAGTTCGAGCGCCTGGTGCAGCCGCGCGGCCCCCTGGGCTGAGCCTCGGCGGCGGACGCCGCCTCACGCACCGCACCAGCCGGAGGATGGTCACGGGGCCCGGCGCCAGAGCCGGGCCCCCGCCTTCGGTACCGTCCGCGCTCAGCGCGCCAGGACGGGCACGGCCGGCCTCAGGTCGACGCGGCCCACGACCTCGCCCTCGAGGTCGTGGTCGGTGGAGGCCGTCACCCTGACGCGCACGACGTCGCCGATCTTCACGGTGCCGTCGCCGAGCGCGCGCACCACGCCGTCGATCTCGGGGGCGTCGCCCTCGCTGCGCCCGATCACCTCGCCGGGGAGCTCGCCGTAGTCGTCGACGATGACCCGCACCTCGGTGCCGACCTTCGCGGCCAGCTTCTCGCGACTCACCGCCGTCTGCAGCTCCATCAGGCGCGCGTAGCGCTCCTGCTTGACCTCCTCGGGCACGGCGCCCGGCAGCTCGTTGGCGTCGGCGCCCTCCACGGGGCTGTAGGTGAACGCGCCGACCCTGTCGAGGCGGGCCTCGGCGAGGAAGTCGAGGAGCTCCTGGAAGTCCTCCTCCGTCTCGCCCGGGAAGCCGACGATGAACGTCGAGCGCAGGGTGACCTCGGGGCAGACCTCGCGCCAGCGGCGGATTGTCTCGAGGTGGCTGTCGGCCCCGCCGGGCCGGCGCATCGCGCGCAGCACCCGCTTCGAGGCGTGCTGCAGCGGGACGTCGAGGTACGGCAGGACCTTGCCCTCGGCCATCAGCTCCACGAGCCTGACGACGTGCGGGTAGGGGTAGACGTAGTGCAGGCGCAGCCAGACGCCGAGCTCGGCCAGCTCGGTGACGAGGTCGACGAGGTGGGCGCGCACCTCGCGCCCGTCCACGAGCGAGGGCGCGTGGCGCAGGTCGTTGCCGTAGGCGGAGAGGTCCTGGGCGATGAGCAGGAGCTCCTTCGCCCCCGTGGCCACCAGCCGCCGCGCCTCGTAGACGACGTCGGCCGCGGGACGCGAGGCGAGGTTCCCCCGGAGCTGCGGGATGATGCAGAAGCTGCAGCGGTGGTCGCAGCCCTCCGCGACCTTCAGGTAGGCGTAGTGGCGGGGCGTAAGGCGCACGCGGTCCAGGCGGGGGTCGCGGCCCCCGACCGTCGCCATAGGCAGCAGGCTCGTGAACGGGTCGCGGGGGAGCGGCAGCGCCTCGCGCACGGCGCGCATCACCCCCTCGACGTCGGCCTGGCCGGTCACGGCCAGCACCTGGGGGTGGCGCTCCATGACCTTCTCGGGGCGCTCGCCGAGGCAGCCGGTGACGACGACCTTGCCCGTCTCCCGCAGCGCCTCGCCGATCGCGTCGAGCGACTCCTCGACCGCCGGCGTGATGAAGCCGCAGGTGTTAACGACCACGAGGTCGGCCTCCTCGTAGGTGGCGACGAGCTCGTAGCCGTCGGCCCTGAGGTGGCTGAGTATGCACTCGCTGTCGACGAGCGCCTTGGGGCAGCCCAGGGAGACGAACCCCACGCGGGCGCTGCGCCGCGGCGCGCTCTGGCTTGACTGGCTCGTGCCTACCGGCTCCATGCCGCCGGCGAGTCTAGCAGGGGCCTCAGGCGACCGGCCAGGTACAGCGAGCCGGCGACGACCACCAGGCCGCCCTCCGGCGTGAGCTCCAGGGCCCGCGCGAGCGCGGGCGCCGGGTCGGGCACGAGCTCGCGCGCCTCGCCCGCGAGGTGCTGCACGCCCTCGCCCGGGGACGCCTCGGTGACGACGACTGCCGCCGCCCGTCCCTCCAGCGCCGCCAGCGTCGCGCGGCCCTGCTTGCGCGGCAGCGCGCCGAACAGCAGCGTGAAGCCCTCGCCGGCCTCGTCGGCGAGGCGCGCGGCCGCCGCCGGGTCGTGGGCTCCGTCGAGGAGCACCTGGCGGCCGCGCACGACGAAGCGCTCGCCGCGGCCCGGCAGGGGAGGGGCGGCCAACGCCGCCGCGCGCGCGGCCTCGGGCACCCCGAGCAGCTCCAGCGCCCGCTGGGCCAGGCGCTCGTTCGCGGCGCGCGTGCTCTCGCCCGGCATCAGCGGCTCGACCTCGTGGAGCGGCGCGCCGACCGCGGCCGCCGCCGAGCGCACGACCTCGAGCGCCGGGCCGCAGGCGGCGGTGACGGCGGGCACGCCGGGCGCGAACGCGCCCGCCTTCTCGCGAGCGATGTCCTCGACCGTCGGGCCGAGCGTGTCGACGTGGTCGAGGTCGACGTTCGTCAGCACCACGAGCCTGAGGTTCCCGTGCGGGGAGGCGGCGGCCGTGGCGTCGCTGGCGCCGCCCACGCCCGCCTCGAGCACCGCCCACTCGGCGCCGCGGCGCGCGAAGGCGTCGAGCGCCAGGGCCAGCGTGAGCTCGAAGAAGGCGGGCCTGTGGTCGGCGTCGAACGCCTGGCGCGCGAGGAGGTCGCGGGCACGGGCCGCGAACGCCGCGACCTCGTCCTCGGTCACGCGCGATCCGTCGACCGACACGCGCTCCTCGAAGCGCTCGACGTGCGGCGAGAGGAAGAGGCCGGTGACGCGGCCCGCCGCGGTGAGACCGGTGGCGATGAGGTGGGAGACCGTGCCCTTGCCGTTGGTGCCCACCACGCGCACGACGTTCGGCGGCGGCGCCAGGCCCAGCGCCGCGAGCAGGCGCGCAGCCCGCCCGGGGTGGCGCCGGCCGCCCGCGCGCGTCTGGGCGTAGAGCCAGTCGAGGGCCTCGGCGTGCGTCAAGCGGCGACGTCTGCCGTCAGGAGCGGCGGCGCCGGCGCTGCCTGCGCCGGCCGCGGCGCTTCGGCTGCCCCTGCTTCTGGTCCTCGTCGCCGAAGCCCTCGAGGCGCGGCTCGCTGGCGATGCTGACGATCAGCGAGTCGAGGTAGCCCTCGGCGAGGCGCTGCGTGAGCTTGAGTATCGCGTGGGGAGCCTGCATGTCGACGTAGACGAGGCTGCCCCCGGGGTGGACGCGATAGGCCCAGGCGCGGCGCTCACCGAGCGCCGTCGTCAGCTCGACCTCACCCACCAGGAGCACCGTCACGTCCTTGCCCAGCATGGCCACGCCGTGGACGCTCTCGCCGCCGAGCGTCCGCACCTGTTCCAGCAGTGACAGGGGGTCGCGGTAGGGCCGGATGTAAGGCGCCGTGGCGACGTCCTTCGGGCCCGTCGTGGCGCGGACCAGGCCGCTGGCGGCGTCGAACTGCACCTCGAACACGCGCTTGCCCTCGCGCTCCTGCGTCTCCTCGGTGAAGCGGAGGCTGTGGTGGTGCTGCGCGCTGGAGCGGCTGCGCAGGACCACGGTGGCGTTGCCCAGCGGCCCCTGGAACGCCGCCCGCGCCTCCATGCGCCTGACCTTGCCGGCGACCTCCGTCTTGATCACCTGGGTGCCGGCCGGTCGGCCGCGGTAGGTGAGCCGGTAGCTCACGACCTCGACGCTCATCGCGGGAAGAGTACCACCGCGCGAGAGCGGACGGCGCCGTCCAGGTCGCGACGAACCGCGTCTAGAACGGCAGGTCTGTCTCCTGCAGGCGGGCGAGCTCGGCGGTGTCCTTGCCCTGCCTCAGCACGTTGCCGACGAACAGCGAGACGAGCGAGGGGTCGAGCTCGCCGCCGGACCTGGCCTCGAGCGCCTTCTCCACCTCGCGCAGGGGCAGCGCCTGCCCGCGCTCGCTGGAGAGCACGTCGAAGGTGTCCGCGACCGCGACGATGCGCGCCAGCAACGGGATGTTCTCCTTCCGCAGGCCGCTGGGGAAGCCGGAGCCGTCCCACGCCTCGTGGTGGTGCCTGATGCCCTCGGCGGCCTCCTTGAGCATCTCCGCCGAGGCCACCATGTTCGCGCCGCGCTGCGGGTGCTCGAGGTCCTCGAGCCTGAGGTCGAGGCCCGACCCCAGCTTGCCGATGTCGTGCAGCATCGCCGCGAAGTAGAGGTCGGCCTGCTGCCGCGCCGGCAGTCCGAGGGCCCGCCCCAGCGCCAGCGCGTAGGCCGTCACGCGCTCGCCGTGGCCGAGCTGCGCGAAGTCCTGGGCCTCGAACGCCTGCACGAAGGCCCGCGTGAACTCGACGAGGCTCTGCTTCGAGCGCTTCAGCTCCAGCCCCTGCGCCTGCGCCTCGCCCAGCAGGCTCGCCCGCTTCGCCGCCGTCTTCAGGTCCTCGTCGCCGAACGCCGGCCCGCCGTGCCGGTGCAGCACCAGGGCGCCGTACGCCGCGTACGCGCCCGCGACCGGCACGACCAGGGTCGACGTGGCGTCGCGCAGGCCCAGCTCCGAGTACTGGGCCCTCTTGGCCGCGTCGTTGGGCGTGAACATCTCGGCCACCAGGTTGGCGACCACGCGTGGCCCCGGCGAGCGCCAGGGACCGTGGCCGGGCTCGACCTCGAGCAGGGCGGGGCCGTACCCCACCTGGGCGTCGAACGCGTACCCGGTCACGTCGTCGCCGCGGACGACGTAGCCGCGGACGTCCCCTCCCAGCTCGGCCCGGAGCGCCTTCAGGGTCTCCTCGCTGCGGTCCTGCGGCCTCACGGCCCGCAGGACGCGCAGGGCGGCGTCGAGCGGGTCGGTCTCCGGCGCGGTCTCCGGCCTGCTCAAGAGGCGTCTCAGCACTGGGCAACCTCCCGGTCAGTTCCCGTCACGCACGAGGATACGCGCGGGCGCGGAGCGGCGATGAGTAAGCTCGTACACTGGCTGCCATGCTCGACCTGCGCTTCGTCCGCGAGAACCCCGACGTCGTGAGGCGCGCCATGCGCGCGAAGATGATGGAGGCCGACCTGCCCAAGCTCGAGCAGCTCCTGCGGCTCGACGAGGAGCACAGGCTCGTGAAGCGGGACCTCGAGGAGAAGCAGGCCCGGCGCAACGCGGACAGCCGCGCGGTCGGGGAGATGAAGCGCCGCGGCGAGGACGACCCCGGGCTGATGGCGCGCCTCGCCGAGCTCTCCGCCGAGGTCAAGCGCCTCGAGGACCTCGAGCGCAGCCTCCAGCAGCAGATCGGCCAGCTCATGCTTGCGATCCCGAACCTGCCGCACGAGAGCGTCCCGTACGGGGAGAGCGAGCACGACAACGTGGTCGTGAAGGAGTGGGGCGAGAAGCCCGCCTTCGCCTTCGAGCCCAAGCCGCACTGGGACCTGATGTCCGAGCGCGGCTGGCTCGACCTCGAGGCCGGGGTCAAGCTCACCGGCGCCGGGTTCCCGGTGTTCAGGCGCGAGGGCAGCAAGCTGGTGCGGGCGCTGCAGGCCTACTTCCTCGACAGGCTCGCGGCGCACGGGTACGAGGAGGTCGTGCCGCCGGTCGTGGTGAACGCCGAGTCGGCCACGGCCACGGGCCAGCTACCCGACAAGGAGGGGCAGATGTACGAGGTGACGGGCGGGCTCTACCTCGTCCCGACCTCCGAGGTGCCCCTCACGAACCTGCACCGCGACGAGATCCTCGACACGGCCCAGCTCCCGATCCGCTACTGCGCCTACACCGCCTGCTTCCGCCGCGAGGCCGGCAGCCACGGCAAGGACGTCCGCGGGCTGAACCGCGTCCACCAGTTCGACAAGGTCGAGATGGTCCAGTTCACGACGCCCGACAGGAGCTACGAGGCCCTCGAGGAGATGGTCGCGGTCGCCGAGTCGCTGCTCGAGGAGCTGGGCCTGCCGTACCGGCGCCTGCTGATGTGCACCGGCGACCTCGGCTTCACCCAAGCCAAGAAGTACGACCTCGAGGTGTGGAGCGCCGGCCAGGGCCGCTGGCTCGAGGTCTCGAGCGTGAGCAACCTCGAGGCCTTCCAGGCGAACCGCCTGCGCACGCGCGCTCGCCCCGGCGGCGTGAACGGCAAGGGCAAGCCCGAGCCGGTCCACACCCTCAACGGCAGCGCGCTGGCGTTCCCCCGCACGATCGCGGCGCTGGTCGAGAACCACCAGCGCGAGGACGGCACCGTCGAAGTGCCCGACGCGCTGGCGGGCTACCTGGGCACGAAGGTCCTCTGAGGCGGCGGCCTCCGGCCGTCGGAGCCCGCGCCCGGCCCCGCCGGGGCCGGCGGCCGGCTAGCCGGTCAGGAGCCTCCTGACCTCGGCCTCGCGCACGCGCGACGCGAGTACGGTGAGCCGGTCGCCCGGCGCCACGACGGTGTCGCCGCGGGGGAACACGACGGTGCCGTCGCGCAGCATCGACAGCACCAGCACCCCCGGCGGCAGGCGGGCCTCGGCCAGCGAGCGGCCCACCAGCGCCGAGCCGCTGCCGACGACGGCCTCGATCAGCACCGTCTCCGGCGGCAGCTCGGAGACGCGCCTCACCCCGCGGCCCAGCGTCTCCTTGTAGGTGGCGACGATGCCCCTGGTCCCCACGCGCCCGACGACGCGCCCGCCCTCGACGACGGGCAGCCACGACGACCCTGCGGCGTCGAGCTGCTCCAGCGCCTCGTCGAGGGGCGTGTCGGGGCTCAGGGGCTCGGCGCGCCGCGCGAGCGAGGCCACCTCGGCCCCGGCTTCCGCCGCGGCCAGCGCCTCGGCGGTGACGACGCCCAGGACGGCGCCCGCGTCGACCACCACTGCGCCATCGTCGCCGGCCAGCGCCCGGGCCTCCGCGGCCGTGGCGCGCGCCTCCACGACGGCCGCCGGGCGCATCGCGTCGCGCACCACGAGCGAGGAGAGCAGGGGGAACGACATGCGTACACGGTGGGCCGGCGCGGCGGCGCGGTTCGGGAGCTGGGCCCGGTAGATCGAGCGTTCGCCTACGAGCGCGGTGGAGAGCGCCACGGCGATCATCGCCGGCGGCAGCAGCGAGAGGCTGCCCGTCATCTCGGCGACCATCAGCATCATCGCCACCGGGGCGTGCGCGATGCCGCCCAGCAGCGCCGTCATGCCCACGACGACGAAGGGCGCAGGGGAGTCGGGCACGTAGGGCAGCGCGCCGTGGGAGAGGCGCCACAGGGCCGCGCCCACGAGCCCGCCGATCGCGATGCCGGGGCCGAACGTGCCGCCTGAGCCGCCCGAGCCCACGGACAGCGCGGTCGCGACGACCTTCGCGAAGGGGAGCAGGAGGACCAGCCACAGCGGCGACCGCAGGAGCGCGGCGTCGGCCTCGAAGGGCAGCCAACCGTAGCCGGTGTGCAGCACCTGCGGCAGCGCCAGGCCCATGAGCCCGACCCCCAGTCCCCCCAGGGCCGGCCGCAGCCAGGCGGGCAGCCCCAGGCCCAGGAACGCCGCGTGGACCCGAGCGTAGACGGAGGCGAAGAGCGCCCCCATGCCGCCGCACGCGAGGCCGAGGAGGGCGAAGTACGGGAGCTGGAGCGGCGAGTCAAGCCCCACGCCGGACAGGGTCCCGAACAGCGGCTGGAAGCCGTGGAACGCCCCGAAGACGCTGTACGCCACGATCGAGGCGATGAGGCCGGGCACGATGGCCTCGGTCTCCATGTCGTCCTGGTAGAGGACCTCTGCCGCCAGCAGCGCGCCCCCGAGCGGCGCGGAGAAGATCGCGCCGATGCCCGCCCCGATGCCGGCCGTCACCGCTATGCGCCGGTCCTGCGCGCCCAGGCCCAGCCAGTCGGCGACGGCCGAGGCGAGGCCGGCCGACACCTGGGACGCCGGTCCCTCGCGGCCGCCCGAGCCGCCGCTGCCCACGGTCAGCGCCGAGGCGACGACCTTCACCAGCGGCACGCGGCGCCTCACCTTCCCGGCGCGCACGTGCACCGCCTCGAGGGCGGCGTCGGTGCCCGAGCCCTCGGCCTCGGGGGCGAAGCGCGTCACCAGCAGGCCCGACGCCAGGCCCCCGGCCGCCACGACGAGCGGGAGCAGCGGCGAGGGGCGGCCGGCCGACGCCGGCGCGCCGCCCTCGCCCGGCGGCAGCGGCGGCTGGTGCCCGCCCAGCCCCACGAGGAGCAGCCGCGTCGCCTCGTCCAGGACGAGGAAGAAGAGGGCCGCGCCGAGCCCGGCGACGAGGCCGACGAGGGACGAGACCAGCGCCCACTTGGCCAGGTACGACGAGCCCCGGCGCTGGTGGCGGCGGTTCGCTGGCGCCCGCGGCACGCGCGACAGTCTAGTAGGGCGGGCGCCGCGCCGCGACCCCGCGCGCGGTCCTCACCCCACCCTCTCGACGCGCAGCTCCTCGACGCGCTGGCCCTCCATGCGCGAGACGGTGAAACGGTGGCCGTGCCAGTCGAACGCGTCGCCCTCCTGCGGCACCCGGCCGAGCTCGAACGCGGCCAGCCCGCCGGCGGTCTGGAACCCGGCGCCCTCGAGGTCGACCTCGCGCGAGAGCCCCAGCGCGTCCACGAGGGCGTCGACGTGCACGCCGCCGTCCACCCGCCACGCGCCCGGCCCCAGCTCCTCGACGCGGGGCTCCTCGGGGCCGACCGCGGCCAGGTCGCCCACGAGCTCCTCGAGGATGTCGCCCAGGGTGAGCAGCCCCTCGAAGCCGCCGTACTCGTCCACCACCACGGCCAGCCGCCTGCCGGAGGTCCTGAACTCCTGGAGCATCGCCAGGATGGGCATCGTCTCGGGCACGTAGAGCGGCTCCTTGAGGTGCCGCTGCAGCTCGAAGGCCTCGCCCGACAGGGAGCTGGTCAGCAGGTCGGCGGCGTCGACGTAGCCCACGACATGGTCGAGGTCGCCGTCGGCGACGAGGTAGCGGCCGTGCGGCGCGCCGGCGACCACCTCGTGCGCCCGCTCCGGGCCGGCGCCCGCGTCGAGCCACGCGACCTCGTGCCGCGGCGTCATGATGTCCTTCACGCGCCGCTCCCCCAGCCAGAACGCGCGCTCGATGATCACCTGCTCCTCGGGCTCGACTACCCCGGCCTCGCGGCCCTGGGCGATCACGGCCTCGATGTCCTCCTCGTCGATGTCGTCGGCCTGCGGCCTGACGCGCAGCAGCCGCAGCACCAGGTTCGTCGAGGCGCCCAGGAGCCTCACGACCGGCGCGGCGGCGCGCGAGAGCGCGTGCATCAGCCCCGCGACCCTGATGGCGACGCCCTCGGGGTTCGCCATGCCGATGCGCTTCGGCACCAGCTCGCCGAGGACGAGCGACAGGTACGAGATGAAGGCGACGACGAGGCCGAAGGCCACGGGCCAGGCGTAGGGTGCGAGCCAGGGGACGCGCCCCAGCGTCTCGGCGAGCGGACCGGCCAGGGTCGCGCCCCCGAACGCCCCGGACACGACGCCCACCAGAGTGATCCCGACCTGCACCGTCGAGAGGAAGCGGTTAGGGTCCTCGACCAACCCCAGGGCCCGCGCCGCCCCGCGGTCGCCCTGCTCGGCGCGCTGCTGCAGGCGGAAGCGGTTCGCCGACACGACGGCGATCTCCGACATCGCGAAGAGGCCGTTCAGCAGCACCAGGGCGATCACGACGGCCAGGTACATCGCGTCGATCATGGCACTTGACCTTCCCCCAGGGGCAGGGCGCAGTCTCTGGCCATGCCGTCGGACGCCGCCACCGAGAGGGACCCCATGACGATCGGCGCGTTCTCCAAGGAGACGCGCCTGAGCCTCTAGGCGCTGCGGCTGTACGACCGGCTGGGGCTGCTGCCGCCCGCTCACGGGGACGAGGCGTCGGGGTACCGCTACTACGCCCGCGAGCAGGCGGAGGTCGCGCGGCGCGTGTCGCTCCTCAGGCAGCTCGGCATGCCGCTGCAGGGCATCGCCGCCGTCCTGGGGCCCACCAGTCGGTGGAGGCGTGGCTCCACCGGAACGGCAAGCGCATCACGGGATCGCCCCGCGAGGTCTGCTTCGCCCGCTGGGACGAGCTGGGCGCCGACGACCTCGCCTGCGAGGTGGCCTTCCCGTCCGAGCAGCGCGGGCTGGAAGTACGGGCGGCCGGACGCCCGCCTTCCGGCCGCCGGCGCGCCTCAGCCCTCCTCGACGGTGCGGGGGACCTCGAAGTAGCCGTCGCGCGACGCGGGCGCCAGGGCCAGGGCCGCGTCGCGCGGCAGGCCGGGTCGCGGCACGTCGGGCCGCGTGCGCTGCGGCGCCGCCAGGTCGGAGGCGTCCTCGCCCTCCGGCAGGTCGGCGAGGGCGTCGACGAACCCCAGCACGGCCGCCAGGTCGGCCTTCACGCGCTCGCGCTCCTCGGGCGCGAGCTCCAGCCGGGCGAGCTCCTCGAGGTGCGAGAGCGTCTCGTCGTCGATCACGGGCCGGCGCACTAGAGGATCGTACCGCGCTCCTTCAGAAGAAGAGCCGGCCCAGGGAGTAGAGGAGCGGCGCCAGCACGACGGCCGGCAGCAGGGAGGCGACGCGCAGGCGCTTGACCTCGAGCAGGCCGAGGCCGAGGCCGACGATCATCAGGCCGCCGACGCCGTTCACGAGCATCACGTTGGGGTCGGTGGCGGGGTCGGGCACGAGGCTCGCGAACAGGCCGGCCGCGAGCGAGAGGCCGCCCTGGTAGACGGCGATCACGGCCACGGAGGCGATCACGCCGAAGCCGAACGTGGTGGCGAGCGCGAGCGAGGAGAAGCCGTCCAGCGTCGACTTCAGGAGGAGGAACGGCGCCTCGCCGGTGAGACCGTTCTGGAAGCTGCCCAGTAGCGTCAGCGGCCCGACGCAGAAGAGCAGGCTGGCGGCGACGAAGCCCTCGGTGAACCGGCCCTGGCCGCCCAGGGCGCGCTTCAGGCGCTCGCCGAGGCCCTCGAGCCCCTCCTCGATGCCCCACCACTCGCCCAGCGCGCCGCCGATCGCCAGCGCGAGGAGGCCGACGACGACCCCGGGGGGCGAGTCGACCCGCGAGAGGTCCAGGGCGTTCAGCACGCCCACGAGCAGCGTCACCAGGCCGATCGCCTGCATCACGACGCCGGTCACGCGCGCCGGTAGGCGCCCGCGCACGAGCAGGCCCAGCCCGCCGCCGACGAGGACCGTCGCGACGTTGAGCCACGTGCCCCAGGTCTGCTCCAGGAAGCTCACCGCGCCGCCCCGTCCCCCTCCTCCGCGGGTCCCTCGTGGGCCCCGGCGTCCGCCTCCCGGTCCCGGTTGCCGGCGCGCAGCACCAGCACGGTCACCAGCACGCCGGCTAGGAGCGGCACGCCCACGAGCCAGATCAGCCACGACGCCAGCGAGGCCGGGCCGGTGGCGGTGGGTGGCAGGATGAACGGCACGGGGCCCAGCGACCCGGCGCCGAGCTCGATGCGCACGTTCGCGATGGCCTCCTCCTGGCGGTAGGTCTTGTCGCGCACCGTCAGCGCGTACACGCCCGCCGCGGGCAGGTCCACGGCGGCGCTGTAGACGCCGGGGGAGACCTCCTCGAGCCTGTCGGTCGCGACCAGCGGCTCGCCGCTGGGGACGGCCTCGCCGGAGGGCGGCTCGCCCCGCCGCAGCTCGAGGAAGACGACGGCGTCCTCGACCTCCGCCAGCGACGTGTCCTGGAGCGTGAGCGTGACCGTCGCCCGCCCGCCCGGCACGGGCGGGTCGGGGTCGAAGTGGATCTCGCCGAACACGAGCGTGGGGTGCGCCCAAGCGACGCCCAGGGCCAGGGAGAGGACCAGCGCCGCCAGCGAGCGCAGCCGGGAACGCCCCGGCTGGTGCGGGGTCATCGCGGCCGGCTCGGCGTACGACCCGCGCGGAGCGGGCAGCTCGCGCCGCCGGGCGCTCACCGCTCACCACCCCCGGTCTCGGCCCGGCGCTCGAGCTCTGCCTGCAGCGCCAGCCACAGGTACTCGCGGGGCGTGAGGCCGCTGCGGTGGATGGCGGCGGCGGTCTCGCGGCCCACGTAGCGGTAGTGCCACGGCTCGTAGACGTAGCAGGTCACGTCGCTCATCCCCTTCGGGTAGCTCATGACGAAGCCGTAGATATGGGCGTTCGCCGCGACCCAGGCGCCCTCCGGCGTGGCCGCCCAGTCCTCGAGCTCCCAGGCGGGCGGGCCCGAGTAGGAGCGGAGGTCGATGGCCGTGCCGAGCTGGTGCTCGGAGTGGCCGGGGCGGGCGCTGCTGGCCAGCGCGGCCTCGTAGCCGTCGCGGTCGACCCAGTACTGGAACGTACTGGCCTGGTAGTCGTAGCTGCGGTAGGCGGACTGCACGGCGAGCCGCACGCCCGCGGCCTCGGCGTCGCGGAGCATCGCGGCCAGGTCGTCGATGATCACCTCACGCACGAGGAGCTGGCCGCCGCCGTCGTAGGTCGGGGGGAAGGCCCGCGACACGGGCACCAGGTCGGGAGGCACGTAGTCGGCCGGCAGCGCGAAGACCGTGTCGAGGACCGTCAGCGCGTGGTCGTCGTAGCCCGTGACGAGCGCCGGCCTGTCGTCCACGGTGCAGGCCGGCAGGGTCTCGGCCCGAGCGGCCGGGTGGAGGAGGAGCGCCGCGAGGGCGGCGAGGAGCGTGTGGATGCCGCGGTGCACTCGGAGCAGGCTACCACCGGCCCGCGGCCGCCGGTCCAGTGGCGTGCACGGCCGGGTACGCTGGGGCTCAGCCCATGGGGCCGAGGATCGTCCCGCGCATCTCCATCGGCTGCGCGAGGATCAGGAGCTGGGCGGCGGTGAACAGCAGCACGAAGAGGAACATCGGCCACATCGCGAGCACGCCGCGGCGGCCGAAGTCGCGCAGGCCGATGCGCCCGGCGGTGTAGAGCGCGAGCGCGCTGGCGGCGCCGGTGATCACGGCCTGGATCGCGAACAGGTAGCGGCTCGGCACGACCTGCGCCAGGCGCCAGTTGGGGTCGACGGCGAAGCCGCGGTACTCGAAGAAGTGCTGGAACACCGGCACGATCGAGAGCGCGCCGGTGAGGAAGTGGAACGTGTAGTGCGCCGCCCAGAAGCCGAAGCCGAGGGCGACGACGACGTAGCCCCAGCGCTCGAAGGCGGCGCGCAGGCCCTCGCGCCTGCCTCCCAGGGCGTCGGCGGCGTAGGCGGCGGCGAGGGTGAGCCCCAGGCCGACCAGGGTGACGGCCGCGTAGAGCAGTGTCAGGAGCAGCGCCTCGTCGCGCGTGCCGAGCCACTCGGACAGGCGCTCGGCCGCGTCGTAGAACGGCGGCACCATCGCGAGCGCGTTCATCACGCCGAAGAACGCCAGCAGCACGCCGAGGGCCACGACGGAGAGGCGCCCGCGGCGCGCCCAGGGCGCGCGGTGAAGCTCGCGGCCGGGCGCGCGGACCGTGAGCGCGACGTTGTCGTAGGGGCAGGCGCGCACGCAGTTCAAGCACAGCGTGCAGTCCATGTTCGAGGTGATCGTCGGCACGAACAGGCCGGTCTCGCAGCCGGGGAAGAAGCCGTCGCCGTTCGGGTTCACGACCTCGCCGGTCGGCACGAAGCCGGCGTGCGCCCCCGCCAGGGGCAGCGCGAACGCCCCCTCCGGCGCCCGCGGCGCCGTGTAGCGGCCGTGCAGGCACGGCTTGTGCTCGCAGCGGCGGCAGACGTCGGGGTCGACGGCGGTGACCTGGGTGGGCGAGGCGCTGGCCAACACGAAGTTGAAGTTGCCCAGCGGGCAGACGTAGCGGCAGAACGTTCCGGCCGGGAAGAGCACGTCCACGGCGAGGGCCGCCGCGAAGTAGCCGACGACGACCCACGCCGTCAGCCAGGGGCTGGCCCACAGGTCGAAGACCTCGTAGGCCAGGAAGTAGACGAGCATGATCCCTAGCACCAGCCACTTGCCGCGCAGCGCCCGCGGCCAGGCCAGCTTGCGCGGCAGCAGGCGCTCCAGGAACCGCGCCGGCCCGCGCGTGAGCATCAGCGGGCAGGCGGCGCAGAAGAGGTTGCCCACCAGGGCCAGGCCGAACACGAGGAGGCCGCGGTAGTGCAGCCACACGGCGGTGGTGGCGACGTTCCGCGGGGCCACCTGCCGGCCGGTGAAGCCGTCGACGAGGACGAACAGGACGAGCAGGAGGAGCGGGAGCTGCAGCGCGAAGCGCGCGTAGCGCCAGCGCACGAAGCGCCTGACGCCCGGGAGCGACAGCAGGTCGAAGCCCCGCGGCTGGTCAACGAAGCCGGCGGCGCTCTCGCCCCGACCCCGGCTGACGCCGACGCGCGCGGCCGGAGCGCTCACCGCGAGACCGTGACGAACGCCTCGGCCGTCACCTCGCGACCGTCCGGCGTGGACACCTCGGCGGTGACGATCCAGTCGCCGGCCATCGTGAACGCGAACCCGTCGGTGCGGTACACGCCCGGCTCGGCCTCGACGGCCCCGGCGATCACGGGCGTCATGCCGGCGTGGGTCATGTCGCCCTGCACCTCGACCGTGGCCCCGGAGACGGGAGCCTCCCCGTCGCGCACCGTCACGGTGACGGTGCCGCGGCCGACGACGAGCTCGGTGACCTCGACGGCTGCCGTCAGCCCCGCGGCGTCGCCGGCCACGGCGCCGCCTTGGCCGCCGGAGGGGGCGGTCGAACGGCCGTCACCGCCCGGCCGGCAGGCGGCCAGGGCCAGGAGAGCGAGCGAGGCGGCGAGGACGAGGCGGACGGGGTGCTGCACGAACCGGGTCATCCCGTGGCGATGCTACCCCCGACCCAGGGACGCGGGCGTGGCCGGGGGGACGCGGAGTGCAACGCCGCCACACTGCACGCGCGGCCGGAGCGCCGTCGGTGTTACGCCCCGTGGCCTCAGAGCCTGCCGACCTCCTCGAGGTACGAGAGCAGGCCGGCCTCGAGCGCGAGGGCCAGGACCTCCGGCTGCTCGATGAGCGCCCTGTCGCGCGGGTTCGAGAGGTACCCGAGCTCCACGATCACCGCCGGGGTGCGCGCGTGCGCGGCGTGGCGGTAGCGCCGGTTGTTGAACGCGTAGTACTGCAGCATGTTGCCGGTCACGTTCCTGTCGTCGTCGCCGAGCGGCGTCAGGCGCAGGACCGCCCTGTCCAGGTGGAGCTTCAGCAGGACCTCGTGGGGGTTGCGCGCCGGCACGAAGTGCGCCGACTTGTAGCCGCTGCGCCTCTGGTCTGGGCTCGCGTCGACGTGCACCGACAGCAGCACGTCGGCGCGGTAGCGGGGCGGGACGGTGGCCGGCAGCACGTCTACCACGAACCCGCGGTCGCGAAGGCGCGCGGCCAGGGCGGCGACGATCGCGTGGTTGGCCTCGACCTCGTCGAGCCCGTCCCAGTGGGCGCCGGTGCTGTAGCGCAGCTCCGCCAGCTCGTCGGGCTGCTCCGCGGCGCCCAGGTGACCCACCTGCAGGCCGACCCTGACCGGCCCGCGCACGGCGTTCACCAGCTTCCTCAGCGGCTTCCAGCGCGGCACGCGCACCTCGTCGCCGAACAGCACCCGCATCGGGGTGGGGAAGCCGTTCGCGTCGACGTAGTCGCGCGCCGCGAAGGCCGCGGCGAGCAGCATCCAGAGGAACGACAGCGCCAGCAGCGCCCTGCCCAGGGCACGGCGCAGGCGCTTCCTGGGCGTGGCGCGCCCCTCCGTCACATGCGTCGCTCGCCCGTGAGCCAGAACACGATGTGCTCGTTGACGTTCTCGATGTGGTCGCCGAGGCGCTCGAGGTAGCGGGCGACCTCGAGGAGCCTGTTCGCGCGGCCGATCGCCGCCGGCGACTCCATCATGTACGTGAGCAGCTCCCGCTGCACCTGCTCGTAGAGGTCGTCGACCTCCTGGTCCATCGCGTGCGCGCGCTTGGCGGTGGCGACGTCCTCCTCGGCGTAGGCCTTCATCGTCGCGTCGAGCATCGCCTCCAGCACCTCGAAGCAGCGCTGCAGGTCCAGGTACCGCTTCAGCGGCGGCTCCTTGGCGAGCTCCAGGGCGGCGCGGGCCACGTGCTCGGCGTAGTCGCCGGCGCGCTCGATGTCGTGCAGCGCCTGGAAGCTGGCGCCGAGGAAGCGCAGGTCGCGGGCCGCGGGCTGGCGGCGGGCGATCACGGTCAGGATCTTGTTCTCGAGGTCGGCCTGCATGGCGTCGATCTGCGCGTCGCCGGCCATGCAGCGCTCGGCGGCGTGCTCGTCCTGGTCGATCAGCGCCCGCCGGGCCAGCTCCGTCGCCTCCCGCACCAGGCTGAGCATGCGCAGGACGTGGCTCGAGACGGTCGCGATGTCCTCGCTTAGCGGGCTGCCGTCCACCGTGGGCATGATAGCCGAGGCTAACGGTCGGCCGTCATGGCGCGGTCAGGGCGTCCCTCGGCCGCTTCGCGGCGGTCGGTCCGGCCCTGGCGAACCGGGCGCCCGCCCTGGCGGGCGGCCCCCGACGCGGCTAGACTGCCCGCGTGGCGCGGCCGCCCGGGGTGCTGCTCGTGGAGGACGACGACGTCCTGCGCGAGGTCGTGGCGCACAACCTGGCGGCGGCCGGTTTCGCCGTCAGCGAGGCGCGCAGCGCCGGCGAGGCGTGGGCGTCCTGGGACGCGGCCGACGTCGTGGTGCTCGACTGGATGCTGCCCGACGAGCCCGGCGTGAGGCTGCTGGCGCGCGCCCGCTCGCGCGGCGACGACACGCCGGTGCTGATCCTCACCGCGAAGGCCAGGGAGGCCGACCGGGTCGAGGGGCTGGAGACCGGGGCCGACGACTACCTGGTGAAGCCCTTCTCCCACGCCGAGCTGGTCGCCAGGCTGCGCGCGCTCCTGCGCCGCGCCCGCGGCCGGCGTCGCGCTTCGCTGGGCGCGCTGGAGGTCGACGAGGACGCCGGCGAGGCCCGGCTGCGCGGGCGGCGGCTGGAGCTGACCCGCCGCGAGTTCGAGCTCCTCGCCTACCTCGTGGCGAACGCCGGGCGCGTGCTGACGCGCGGCGAGCTGCTCGACGCGGTGTGGGGGCGCGACTTCGTCGGCACCGAGCGCACCGTGGACCAGCACGTGGCGCAGCTCCGCGCGCGGCTGGGAGCGGGCTGGATCGAGACCGTGAGGGGGCGCGGCTACCGCATGGTGCGCCCCGACGAGGCGCCGTGAGCGAGGAGGGGCCCGGCGTCGCCCATGGCCCCGGCGCGGCGCTCGGCGGCGAGGACCCGGTCGACTGGTTCGACGCCCTCGCCGAGGGCGTGGTGCTGCACGACGGCCGCGTCGTGACCCGCCTCAACCGCTGCGCCGCGGAGCTCCTCGACGTCGAGGCCGGCAGGGCCGTCGGCAGGCCGCTGATGGGCGTGCTGCGCGACCACCGGCTCGAGGCGCTCGCGGGCGGGCAGGTCGAGGCCGTCGAGCTGGAGCTGCGCGGCCGGCCGGTCCTCGCGCGCGGCCTCCCCGGCGCCCTGCTGCTGCGCGACGTGAGCGACGTGCGCGCCGCCCAGAGGGACGCCCGCGAGCTGCTGGCCGTCCTCTCCCACGAGCTCCGGACGCCGGCGGCCGCCGTGGTGGCCGTCCTCGACGCGCTGTCCGGGGAGCTGCCCGACGAGAAGCGCGAGCGCTTCCTGGCGCGGGCCCGCGAGGAATCGTCGCGCCTGACGCGGCTGATCGCCGACCTGACCGTCGAGGTGCGGCCGCCGCGCCTGCGCACCCTCGAGCTCGACGCCGTCGTCGAGCGCGCGGCGGCGCTGACGCAGCACGTACGCGAGGGCAGGGGCGTGCGGCTCCGGCTGGCGCCGACGGGCCTGACCGTCAGGGCCGACGAGGACAAGCTGCTCCAGGCGCTAGTGAACCTGCTCGAGAACGCCGCCGTCCACGGACCCGCCGGCGGGGAGGTCGCCGTCGCCGCGTGGCGCGACGAGGGCGCGGTCCGCGTCGAGGTGCGCGACGAGGGCGAGCCGCTGCCGGCAGGCACCTACGAGCGGCTGTTCGAGCCGCGGGCGGAGGGGGCCAAGGGCACGGGGCTCGGCCTCTGGATCGTGCGCTCGGTGGCGGCGGCCTGGGGCGGCGTCGCCTGGGGCCGCGCCCGCGGCGACGGCGTGCGCGGCAGCGCCTTCGGGTTCAGCGTCCCTACTGGCGGGTGAGCTCGGCGGGCAGCCGCCGCGGCTCCAGGCGGCGGACCCTCGTCGGCTGGGCGTAGGGCTCGGCGTCCTCGGGGAACGGCGCCAGGGCGCGCTCGCGGCGCGACCGCCGCGACGGCAGCGGCTCGGGGAACAGCGACGCCTCCTCGGCCAGGGCGCCCAGGGTGAGGCCGCGTCGCGGGTAGCGTGGGGCCAGGGCCAGGTCGCCACCGAGGTCCGCCGGCGCGAGGGCCCGTCCGGCCAAGGCCGGCGCGCCCGCCTCCCGCGCCCGTCGGCGCGGCGGCGCTGGAGGGTAGATGCGGCTGCCCGGGAAGGCGCTGCGGTAGGCCTGGGGACCGACGAGCGTCAGCAGCAGGGCGCTGGCGACGACGCCGGGGAGCAGCGCCCGGTGCTCGGCGAGGACGAGGTCGAAGGTCACCTCGCCGTGAGCCGTGGCCAGCAGCGCGATGCCCCCCGTGCCCCAGGCGAGGGCGTACGCCAGCAGCGAGTCCACGGGTCCGGCGAGGCGCGTGTCGCGCGGCGACGGGTAGATCGCGAGCCAGCCGAGCACGGCGAGCTCGAGCGTGAGCACGGCCTCGGGCCAACCCGGCATCGTGCCGCCGGCGTGGAAGCCGGCGAACAGCAGGCCCACGAGCGCTCCCGTGGCGGGGCCGTAGGCCAGGGCGACCAGGTAGAGGGGCAGGCGGTGCAGGCCTGGCGTGACCGCCGCGAGGGGCTCCGGCAGCGCCGGCCCCCAGTAGGCGTCGGCGGCGAGCAGCAGGAAGCCCGCCGTCACGGCGCCGAGGACGCGGAGCAGGGTGCGCGGCCGCCGCAGCGCGAGGAGGTCGCGCCGGCCCAGCCCGCTGGCCAGTGAGACGACGAGCAGCAGCACCGCCGCGCCCGTCGAGTAGGCCAGGACGGGGTCGGCCCGGAACGCCTCGACGAGAGGCGCCAGTCGCTCCGGCATGCGGATGAAGGTAGCACCCGCCCTAGCGGTCGTCCAGGGTGGGCCCGAACGGCGACGTCTCCCACGCTCCGCGGACGGCCATGCGGGCCACCGCCCGGTGGGCGGCGCGCGCCGCGGCGCTCCCGCCCAGCACCGAGCCGAGCGTCCCCTCGACCACCAGGTACGCCCGGTGCGCCAACGCGGCGGCCCGCGGGAGGTGGCGCGCGGTCACCAGGTAGCCCCCGCGTCTGCCCTCGACGTGGAAGGCGGGGTGGGCGGGCGTGGAGGTCCCGCCCAGGTGGGTCACGGGCGTGGCGACGAGCAGGTTCTCGTAGCCGAGCCGGGCGGCGCGGAGGCCGTGGTCGAGGTCCTCGTTCGTGAACCTGAAGCCCTCGTCGTAGCCGCCGGTCGCCGCGAAGGCCTGGCGCGTCATGACGACGAGGAACCCCGCCAGCCACGGGGCGCGCACGGCCGCGGGCCCTCCTCCCGCGCGCCTGCCGGCGCGGAGCGCCCGCTCCTGGACGCGTCGGTAGGGGAGGCCCATCTTCTGGAGGCGGCCTGCACCGTCGTAGGCGAGGGGCCCTGCCGCGCCGGCGCCGGGGCGGGAGGCCAGGGCGGCGACGAGGTCGTCGAAGGTCCGCTCGGTCACCAGCGCGTCGTCGTTCATGAAGGCCAGGTAGGGCCGGGGCCCCAGCGCGGCCAGGCCCCGGTTCACGGCACGCGCGTAGGAGTGGTTCTCGACCCTCAGCACCCTCGTGCCGCCGGGCCAGCCGGGGCGGGGCTCGGGCGCGTCGGGGCCGGTGACGACGAGGACCACCTCGGAGCCCGGCGCCGCGCGGGCGAGGCGGCGCATCGCCTCGTCGAGCACGTGGCCGGCCCCGGCGTGGTGCACGACGGCCACGCCGAGAGCGGCCCCTGCCCGGCGGGCCTCGTCCAGCGCCGCGTCCACGGCGGCAAGCATGCCACGGCCTTACGTGTCCGGAGCGGAAGAGGGTATAGAGTGCGCGCCGTGGGCGAGGAGCAGCGCGTGAGGCTCGGCGTGGCGCTCGGGGGCGGCAGCGCCCGCGGGTACGCCCACCTCGGCGCCTTGGCCTGCCTGGAGAGGAACGACCTGCGCCCGGACGTCGTCGTGGGCACGAGCTTCGGGGCGGTCGTGGGGGCGCTCTACGCCACCGGCGAGGCCATCGAGGCCCTCATCGCGCGCGCCAGCGCGATGCGCCGCTGCGACGTGATCCCCCACGTCGCCGACTTCGGGCTGCACCGCGCGGCCCTGTTCCGCGGCCGCAGGCTCGAGGAGTACTTCGACCGGCTCCTCGAGGGCCGCACGTTCGCCGACCTGAAGCGCGAGCTCGTGGTCGTCACCACGGACGTCGACACGGGCGAGCGGGTCCTGCTGCGCGAGGGGCGCCTGGCGCCGGCGCTGCGGGCCAGCGCCTCCCTGCCCGGCGTGTTCGCCCCCGTGGAGATCGGCGGCAGGAGGCTGATCGACGGCGGCATCGGCTCGCCGGTGCCGCTCGACACGGTCGTCGAGCTCGGGGTCGACGTGGCCCTCGGCATCGGGGCCGGCATGCAGGCCCGCGACTCGCGCTCGATCAGGCTCGCGAAGCGCGCGCTCGCGGCCGAGCCCGTGAGGGAGCTGCACAGGAGGGCGCTGGGCCGGCGCCCGCGCCACGCGCTGGGCCGCCTCGGCCACGCGCTGGCCCTGGCGGCCGGGACCTGGCTGCAGGACGACAGCGACGCCCGCGACGAGACCGTGAGGTACCAGGGCGAGCGCCGGTTCGAGGTGCACACGCGCCCGCCGATCTCGTGGCTGAACTTCGACAGGGCCGACGAGGCCATCGCCGCCGGTGAGGCCGCGCTGGGCGCCCTGGTGCCGCGCCTGCGCCGCGCCGTGGCGGGGGCCCGCGCCGCCCTGCCGGCGCCGTCCGCCGGCGCCTGAGCCGCGGCGCGGTCATCGGGGCGCCCGGCCCCTCCGTCAGAGGATCCGCTTGCCCAGCAGGCTGGCCGTCAGCTCCACGAGCGTGGCGGCGGTGCGGTTGGCGACGTCGAGGATCGGGTTCACCTCGACGAGGTCGAGGCTGACGACTCGCTCGCTCTCGGCCAGGGTCTCCATGAGCAGGTGGGCCTCGCGGTAGGTGAGGCCGCCCGGCACCGGCGTGCCGACTCCCGGCGCGACGCTGGGGTCGAGCACGTCGGCGTCGAACGACACGTGGACGCGGTCCAGGTGGGACAGGCGGTCCAGCGCCTCGGCCGCCACCTCCGCGATCCCGCGCCTGTCGACGTCACTCATGGTGTAGGCCGCCACGCCGAGGCGCCTGAGCGCCTCGCGCTCCGGCGGGTCGACGCTGCGCAAACCGATGTACACGACGTCCCGCGGCGATAGCGGGGCGCGTCCGTCCCACAGCGAGGTGAAGCGCTCGTCGCCCAGCCCGAGGAGGTGGGCCACGGGCATCCCGTGGACGTTGCCGCTCGCCGAGGTCTCGGGCGTGTTCACGTCGGCGTGCGCGTCCACCCACAGCACGCCGAGCTCGCGGCCGGCGGCGGCGCCGGGCACGGTGCCCATGCTTATCGAGTGGTCGCCGCCGAGGGCGATCGCGAAGGCGCCCTCGGGTCGGGCCCGCAGCGCCTCGGCCGCGGCGCGGCACGCGGCGGCGATGACGTCGGCGTACAGCGGGGCGCCGGCGCCGCCGCGCGCGTAGCTCTCGGGTACGGCCACCTCGACGTTGCCGAGGTCGGTGACGGCGTAGCCGAGCTCCTCGAGGGTCCGCGAGAGCCGCGCCAGGCGCAGCGCGCTGGGCCCCATGTCGACCCCGCGCCTGCCGGCGCCGAGGTCCATGGGCACGCCGATGACGTGGACCTCCCGCATGTCCCCTCCCGGCGCCGCGGCCCTCCCGCGGCGCGCTCCCCGTCCGGGCAGGGTATCTCCCGGGCGCCGCCGCGCGCCAGAGGCGCGGCCGGCGCGGCGGGGAGCGGGCGAGCGGGGCGGAGGGCGGGAGCGCAGGGGCGGCCGTACCTCCCGCGAGCCCGTGCCTGCCTCCGGCCCGTGTAGGCTCCGTCCGTGGTCCTCCGCCGGGTTCTCGGGCTCGCCCTGGTCGCCGCCGCCGTCGGCGTCGTGGCGGGCAAGCTCTGGCTAGACGCGAGCGGGCCCTACGTCGAGGCGCTGCCGCCCTACCCGTTCTGCGGCGCGGTGCGCGCCGAGCTGGCGGCCGGGAGGGCGATGGAGGCGATCGAGCTGGCAGAGGCCGGCGGCTGCGACGAGGAGCTCGCGGCCGCGCGGGCCGAGTGGGACCGGCTGGGCGCGGTGTTCCAGCGCTGCGTCTCCGGCGTCTGGACCGGCCGCGCCGAGGACGGCGTCGGCGTCGCCTGCGCCGTCGCCAGCGACCTGGTGGTGTTCGGCGACGTGCGCGACCTCACCCGCCAGGCAGGGCGGTGGCTGCGGGGAGAGGACGCCGACGAGGTGCTCGTGGCGCTCTCCGCCGCCGGCATCGCCCTCACGTTCGCCCCCCAGGTCGGTGCCGGCAACGACCTCCTGAAGGCGGCGCGCCGCGCCGGGGCGCTCGGTGAGGGGCTGGCGCGAAGCGTCGTGAGGCTGGCCCGCGAGCGGGCGTGGCGCCCCCTGGCCGGCCTCCTCTCGGACGCCGGGCGGATCGGCGTCAAGCTCGGGCCGGCGCGGGCCACGCGCGCCCTGGCCTACGCCGACGACGCCGACGAGCTGGCCCGGGTCGCGCGCTTCGTCGAGACCGCGCCGAGCCCGCTGCTGGGCCTCAAGTGGGGCGGCAAGGGCGCCGCCCGCCTCACCGACGAGGCGCTCTACGCCGAGGCGTTGGCGCGGGGGCCGGCCGGCGTCGAACTGGCCGTGCGCCGCGGCGCGCGGGCGCTCCTGGCGCGCCAGCCCCTCGTGGTCACGTTGGCCAAGGCGGTCTACGGCGGCAACGCCCGCGCCCTCGTTGAGCTCGTCCTGCGGCGCGCGACGTGGCCGTGGGTGGCGGGCGCCGCCGCGGTGCTGGCGCTGCTGGGAGCGGCGCTGTACCGCTCGGGACCGCGCCCCCGGGCCGCGCGACGGCCCGTGTTACACTCCCGCGCGTGACCGACGAGCAGATCGCGTCCGCGACCGAGGCGCTGCTGCGGGGCGCCGAGCACCTGGTGCCGGAGGGCGGGCTGGTCGAGAAGCTCGAGCTCGCCCGGCGCGAGCGCCGCCAGCTCCGCGTGAAGCTGGGCGTCGACCCCTCCTCGCCCGACCTCCACCTCGGCCACTCGGTCGTGCTGCGCAAGCTGCGCCAGTTCCAGGACCTCGGCCACCGCGTGGTGCTGATCATCGGCGACTTCACCGCGATGATCGGCGACCCCTCCGGGCGGTCGAAGACGCGGCCGGTGCTGACCTTCGAGGAGACGCGAGCGAACAGCAAGACGTACGTCGAGCAGGCGATGAAGGTGCTCGACGACGACCCCGAGCGCTTCGAGCTCCGCTACAACTCCGAGTGGCTGGGGCAGCTCACGTTCGCCGAGCTGATCAAGCTCGCCTCGAACTACACGGTCGCGCGCATGCTCGAGCGCGACGACTTCACCAAGCGCTTCCAGGCGGGCGTGCCGATCCAGGTGCACGAGTTCCTCTACCCGCTGGCGCAGGCCTACGACTCGGTCGCCGTGCGCGCCGACGTCGAGCTCGGCGGCACGGACCAGCTCTTCAACCTGCTCGTCGGCCGCGACATCCAGCGCGCCTACGGCCAGGAGCCGCAGCTCGTCCTCACCACGCCGCTGCTGGTGGGCCTCGACGGCGTCGAGAAGATGTCGAAGTCCCTGGGCAACTACATCGGCCTGCACGAGGACCCCGCCACGATGTTCAAGAAGGCGATGCGCGTGCCCGACGAGATGCTCCCGCGGTACGTCGAGCTGACCACCGACCTCGACGCCGCGCGCCTGAGCGAGCTGCTGGCGGCCGACCCGGTGGAGGCGCACCGCGTGTACGCCCGCGAGCTGGTGCGCATGTACCACGGACAGGAGCACGTCGCGCACGCCGAGGAGCGCTACGACGAGGTGGCCCGCGGGGGCATCCCCGACGACGTGCCCGAGGTCGAGGTGCCGGCCTCCGAGTTCGAGGGCGGGCAGGTCGGCGTGCTTAGGCTCGCCACCCTGGCCGGCCTCACCGCCTCGAACGGCGAGGCGCGGCGGCTGATCCTGAACCGCGGGCTGCGCCTCGACGGCGAGGTCGTCGAGGACCCCATGCTGCGCCTGACGCTGGAGAGGCCCGTGGTGATGCAGAAGGGCCGCGACACCTTCGTGAGGCTGCGCCGGGCCTGAGGCCCGTGAGGCTGGGCCGGACCCGAGGTCCGTGAGGCTGCGCCGGGCCCGAGCGATCGGGCGCGCCGCGCGTAGGCCGGACCAGGGGCGGGTCGGCGCGCGCGGCTGAGGGCCGCGACCGCGCAGCGCCGGCAGGGGAGATCAGGTCGCCAGCACCGTGGCGATCTCGAGCAGCTCCCTGTCGATGTCCTTCTTGTTGCTCACGACCTCCTCGAGGTCGCGGAACGCGATGCCGCGGCGGTCGGTGCCGACCATGACCCCGCTCTGGCCGCGCATCATCGCGCGCACGGCGTGGAACCCGAGGCGCGAGGCGAGCACGCGGTCGCGCGTGGTGGGCGTGCCGCCGCGCTGTGTATGGCCGAGGATCACGCTGCGGATCTCGTAGCCGGAGACCTCCTGCACGACCCGCTGCAGCTCGCGGGCGCCGCCGGGGTACGCGCCCTCGGCCACGACGATGATCGAGGACGACTTGCCGCGCCTCTGGGCCGCCGCGATCGACTCGGCGACCTCCTGGGCGCTGAGCGGCACCTCGGGGATCAGGATCGCCTCGGCGCCGCCGGCCACGCCCACGTGCAGGGCGATGTGGCCGGCGTGCCGGCCCATGACCTCGACGAGGAACAGCCTGTCGTGGCTGGCCGCGGTGTCGCGCAGCCTGTCCACGGCCTCGAGCGCCACGTTGATGGCGGTGTTGAAGCCGATCGAGACGTCGGTGCCGAAGATGTCGTTGTCGATGGTGCCCGGGATGCCCACCACCGGCACACCGTGCTCGCGCGAGAGGGCCAGGGCGCCGCGGAAGCTGCCGTCGCCGCCGATCACGACCAGCCCGTCGATGCCGCGCCGCCGCAGCACCGCCGCGGCCTTCGCGCGCCCGGCCGGCGTCATGAACTCGTCGGAGCGGGCCGTGCGCAGGATGGTGCCGCCGCGCTGGATGATGTTCGCGACGTCGCGCGCGTGCAGCTCGACGATCTCGTCCTCGATGAGGCCCTGGAAGCCCCGGTAGACCCCGGACACCCGCGCGCCGTCGTGCACGGCCGTGCGGACGACCGCGCGGATGGCGGCGTTCATCCCTGGGGCGTCGCCGCCGCTCGTCAGCACGGCCAGGTGGTTCACGGGGAGCGAGTATAACCGCGTGCCCGCGGACTTTGGTCCCGATGCCGCCAGGTCCGGCCGTGTAATAGTGGGCCTCCGATGAACATCGTCGCGGTGAAGGAGACGGTCGCCGGCGAGAGGCGCGTGCCGATGACGCCGCAGACCGCCGGCAGGTTCGTCCGCCTGGGCGCGCAGGTGGCCGTCGAGTCGGGCCTCGGGGCGTCGATCCACGTCCCCGACTCGGCCTACGAGGCCGCGGGCGCGCGCGTGGGCCAGCGCGAGGAGCTGCTGGCCGCCGCCGACGTGCTGCTGACGGTGCAGCCTCCGGCCCTCGACGTCGTGGCGCGCCTACGACCCGGGGCCGTCACCGCGGGGTTCGTCGACCCGTTCTTCAACCACGAGCTCGTGCGGGCGCTGGCCCGCGGCCGCGTCTCGGCGCTGTGCGTCGAGCTGATACCGCGCACGACGTACGCGCAGAAGATGGACGCGCTCTCCAGCCAGGCCAGCCTGGCCGGCTACGCCGCCGTGATCGTCGCGGCGCGGCACTCGCACAAGGCGTTCCCGATGATGAGCACCCCGGCCGGCACGATCTCGCCGGCGCGCGTGTTCGTCGTCGGCGCCGGCGTGGCCGGCCTGCAGGCGATCGCCACCGCGAAGCGCCTCGGCGCCAGGGTCGAGGCGTACGACACCAGGCCCGTGGTCAAGGAGCAGGTGCAGTCGCTCGGCGCCAAGTTCGTCGAGCTCGACGTCGGTGAGACGGGGCAGACCGAGCAGGGTTACGCCAAGGAGCTGACGCCCGAGCAGCTCGAGCGCCAGCGCCAGCAGATGGCGGCCGTCTGCGCCAACTCCGACGTGATCATCACGACGGCCCAGGTGTTCGGCCGGCGCGCTCCGCTGATCGTCACCGAGCAGATGGTCGCCGGCATGAAGCCGGGCAGCGTGATCGTCGACCTCGCCGCCTCCACCGGCGGGAACGTCGCGGGCAGCCGCCCCGGCGAGGTGGTCGTGACGCCGAACGGCGTGACGATCCTCGGCCTCTCCGACCTGCCGTCGTCGGTGGCGCTCGACGCCAGCCAGATGTACGCGAACAACCTCTACAACCTCATCGAGCACGCCTGGGACGGCGAGGCCAAGGCGCTGAAGCTGGCCGAGCCGGACGAGATCATCGGCGGCTGCCTGCTCACCCACGACGGCGCGATCCGCGACGAGCGCGTGAGGGCCGCACTGGAGGCCACGGCATGACGATCCTGCTGCTCCTGTTCGTCTTCGTCCTCGCGGTCTTCCTCGGGCTCGAGCTGATCCAGAAGGTCCCTTCGCAGCTCCACACGCCGCTGATGTCGGGCACCAACGCGATCTCCGGCATCGTGATCGTGGGCGCGATCGCCACGACCGCCGTGGGCGGGACGTTCTCCAACGTCCTGGCGTTCCTCGCCATCGTGCTCGCCGCGATGAACGTCTTCGGCGGCTACCTCGTGACCGACAGGATGCTCGGCATGTTCAAGAGCGGGAAGAGGGAGGGCTGAGCGTGGAGACCGTCTTCCAGCTCGCCTACATCGCAGCGGCGGTCCTGTTCATCCTCGGCCTGAAGATGCTGGGCAAGCCCGCGACGGCGCGCCGCGGCAACATGGTCTCGGCCGTCGGCATGCTCGTGGCCGTCGTGGCCACGCTCCTCCAGTCGGGCATCGACTACGCGCTCGTGGCCGCGGGCCTGGTCGTCGGCGGCGGGATCGGCGCGTTCTGGGCGCGGCGCGTGCAGATGACCCAGATGCCCGAGACGGTGGCGCTGTTCAACGGCGCGGGCGGCGGCGCGTCGCTGCTCGTCGGCTGGGCCGAGTACCTGGGCAACCCGACCCAGGACGTCGTCACAGCGGTGGCCACGGTGCTCGCCGTGCTCATCGGCGGCGTGACGCTGTCGGGCTCGGTGCTGGCGTGGGCGAAGCTCTCGGAGCGCGTCAGCGGCCGGCCGGTCCTCTTCGCGGGCCAGCAGGTCGTCAACGCCGGCCTGCTCCTCGCGGCCCTCGTCTGCGGCGTGCTCTACGTGGTGAACCCCGAGGGCGGCTACGCGTTCCTGCTCGCCGCCATCGCGCTGGCCCTGGCGCTGGGCGTGCTAGCGGTCCTGCCCATCGGCGGCGCCGACATGCCCATCGTGATCTCGCTCCTCAACAGCTACTCGGGCGTGGCGGCCAGCGCCGCCGGCTTCGTCATCGGCAACACGGTGCTGATCGTCTCCGGCTCCCTGGTGGGCGCGTCGGGCCTCATCCTCACGCAGATCATGTGCAAGGCCATGAACCGTTCGCTGGCCAACGTGCTGTTCAGCGGGTTCGGCTCCGCGACCAAGGCCGGGGCGCAGGCGATCGAGGGCGAGGTCAAGCCGATCTCGCCGGAGGACGCCTACTACATCCTCGAGGCCGCGAGCAGCGTGGTGTTCGTGCCCGGCTACGGCATGGCCGTCGCCCAGGCGCAGCACGCGGTGAAGGAGCTGGCCGACCTGCTCGAGGCCAACGGCGCCGAGGTCAGGTACGCGATCCACCCCGTCGCCGGGCGCATGCCCGGGCACATGAACGTGCTCCTGGCCGAGGCGAACGTGCCGTACGAGCAGCTCGTCGAGCCGGGCGACGTGAACCCGACGATGGAGAGCGTCGACGTCGCGCTGGTGATCGGCGCCAACGACGTCGTGAACCCGGCGGCCAAGGAGGACAGGTCGAGCCCGCTCTACGGCATGCCCATCATCGAGGTCGACAGGGCCCGCACGACGTTCGTGCTCAAGCGCTCGATGAACCCGGGCTTCTCGGGCGTCGAGAACCCGCTGTTCTACAAGCCGAACACGCGCATGATCTTCGGCGACGCCAAGGCAGTGCTCGGCCAGCTCGTGGCGGAGTTCAAGGAGGCGGCGGCAGCCTGAGCTCGGGGCCCTCGCCCCGCCGACCTGAGACGACCGCTACCAAGAAACTTGACATGACCTCGCTCAAGTTCATACGATGCGAGGCATGGACCAGGGCCGCTTCACCGAGGCCGCTCTGCAGATGGTCGCCAGCGCTCAGCAGGTCGCGAGGGCGCGGCAGCATCAGCAGGTCACGCCTCTCCACCTCCTGACGGCGCTCCTCGCCGACCCCACGGGGCTCCCTTCCCGCGTGGTCCAGGCGGCCGGCGGCTCGACCGACGCGGCCAGGCAGGCGCTCGACCAGGAGCTCTCGCGCCTCCCCAAGGTCTCCGGCGGCGGAGGCGAGATCTACCTCTCGCAGGACATGGGCAGGGCGCTCCAGGACGCGAACGCCATCGCGCAGGCCTGGGGGGACTCGTTCGTGGCCCAGGACGTGGTGCTGGTCGCCGCCCGCCGCGCGGTGCCGGGGTTCAAGGCGCTGCCAGAGGCGGAGGCGCTCGAGCAGGCGGCCCGTCAGATCAGGGGAGGAAGGTCCGTGGACACGCAGACGGCCGAGAGCACGTTCGACGCGCTGGAGCGCTACGGCATCGACCTCACGCAGCGGGCTCGCGAGGGCAAGCTCGACCCGGTGATCGGGCGCGACGACGAGATCAGGCGCGTCATCCAGATCCTCCTGCGGCGCACGAAGAACAACCCCGTGCTCATCGGCGAGCCCGGCGTGGGCAAGACGGCCATCGCCGAGGGGCTGGCGCAGCGCATCGTGAACAAGGACGTGCCCGAGGGCCTGCAGGGCAAGCGCATCGTGCAGCTCGACATGGGCAGCCTCCTCGCCGGCGCGAAGTACCGCGGCGAGTTCGAGGAGCGCCTCAAGGCCGTCATCCAGGAGACGACCAGGTCCGAGGGCCAGATCGTCCTGTTCATCGACGAGCTCCACACGATCGTGGGGGCGGGCAAGGCCGAGGGCGCCGTCGACGCCGGCAACATGCTGAAGCCCGCGCTGGCGCGCGGCGAGCTGCGCATGATCGGCGCCACGACCCTGAACGAGTACCGCGAGATCGAGAAGGACGCCGCCCTCGAGCGGCGCTTCCAGCCGATCCTCGTCGAGGAGCCGACGGTCGAGGACACGATCAGCATCCTCAGGGGCATCAAGGAGAAGTACGAGGTCCACCACGGCGTCGAGATCTCCGACCCGGCGCTGATCGCGGCTGCGACGATGGCGCACCGCTACATCGCCGACCGCAAGCTGCCCGACTCAGCGATCGACCTCGTCGACGAGGCCGCGAGCCGCATCCGCGTCCAGCTCGAGAGCCTGCCCGAGGAGATCGACTCGCTGAGGCGGCGGCGCCTGCAGCTGGAGGTCGAGCGCGAGGCGCTGCGGAAGGAGGAGGACCCCGACTCGCAGCACCGCCTGGCTCGCATCGAGGAGGAGCTGAAGGCGATCGCCGACCGCATCGGGCAGGCGCAGGCCGACTACGAGGCCGAGAAGGCGCTGTTCGAGCAGTGGCGGCGCGACCAGGAGGAGCTGGACCGCGTGCGCACGCAGATCGAGATGGCCGAGCGCGAGTACGACCTCGAGACCGTGGCGCGCCTGCGCTACGGTGAGCTGCCGCGGCTGGAGAAGGCGGTCAAGGAGACGGCGGCCAAGCTCCAGGAGGCGAGGTACGTGCGGCTCTCCGTGGGCGAGGAGGAGATCGCCGAGGTCGTGGCGCGCGCCACCGGCATCCCGGTGTCGAAGCTGGTCGAGGGCGAGCGCGAGAAGCTCCTCGGCCTCGAGAAGGCGCTGCACCAGCGCGTCGTCGGGCAGGACGAGGCCGTCACCGCCGTCGCCGACGCGATCCGCCGCTCGCGGGCCGGGCTCGCCGACCCGAACCGGCCGATCGGCTCGTTCATCTTCTGCGGCCCCACGGGCGTGGGCAAGACCGAGACCGCCCGCGCGCTGGCCGAGCAGCTCTTCGACAGCGAGGACCGGATGATCCGCCTCGACATGTCGGAGTACATGGAGAAGCACACGGTCTCGAAGCTGATCGGCGCGCCTCCCGGGTACGTCGGCTACGAGGAGGGCGGCCAGCTCACCGAGGCCGTGCGCCGCAAGCCCTACAGCGTGGTGCTCTTCGACGAGATCGAGAAGGCGCACCCCGACGTCTTCAACACGCTCCTGCAGCTCCTCGACGACGGGCGGCTCACCGACTCTCACGGCCGCACGGTGGACTTCAGGAACACCGTCGTGATCATGACGAGCAACATCGGCAGCCCGCAGATCCTCGAGATGAGCACTTCCGGGGCCAGCTACGACCAGATCAAGTCGACGGTGTTCGGCCTGCTGCAGCAGCAGTTCCGGCCCGAGTTCCTGAACCGCATCGACGACGTGATCGTCTTCCACGCGCTCGACCGCGACCAGGTGGCCGAGATCGCGCGCATCCAGCTCCAGCGCCTGCAGCGGCGCCTCGACGAGCGCCGCATCACGCTCGAGATGACGCCCGAGGCGATGGAGCAGCTCGCCCTGATCGGCTACGACCCCGTTTTCGGCGCGCGGCCGCTGAAGCGGATGATCAGGGAGCGGATCGAGACGCCCCTGGCCAAGGGCATCATCGCCGGGGAGTTCGAGGAGGGCGACACGGTGCGGGTGCTGCCCGCTGCCGAAGGCGGCTTCAACCTCACCACCGTCGAGCCCGTGGCGGCGAACTGAGGCGCTGACGCGCGAGCACGGAGGCGACGGGGCGGCGGGCTCAGCCCGCCGCCCCTCGACGCCGCGAACCTAGCGCGGCAGGCTCACTCGGTCTTGAACTGCAGCCCGCCGACCTGGCCGACCGCCCCGGTGGGGACGGGCGGCGCGGAACCGATGCCGGACAGGCTGAGCAAGAGCGGTAGGACGCCGTCTGAGAACAGGCCCCTGGCGGCCGCCGAGTCGACGTCGCGATGGTGCGGCGAGGCCATGACGAACCACACGAAGTCGTTCATGGACGGCAGCTCCACGCCCAGGGACGACAGGTCGGGGATGGTGATGCGCTCCTCGACGGTGGTCACGAGGAACCCCACGGAGGGGCCCTCGAACCCGTAGGTCAGGACGCCCCCCGCCGGGTTCCACACCACGAACTCGGTGTCGTGGTTCACCCCCGTGGTGCCGTCGACGGGCGCCACGAGGTAGGGGGCGGCCGGAGCCGTCGACTCGACGACGCCCGACCCGTAGCCGACCGTGTGCCAGGCCCAGGCGTCGCCGCCGGCGTTCGAGTAGGCCATCACCGCCGTCACGAGCGCCTCTGGGACGTCCGGCAGCACCACCTCGTAGACCGCCTCGTCGGGGCCGCCCCCCGCCACGGGCACGACCGGCCCGCCCGGAGCCATGTGGTACGCCACCCAGCTCTGGTAGATCGCCGTCCCTGGCGCCGGGGCGAGCCGCACGGTCACGGTCTTGGCGGCGGGACCGGCCGTCAGCGTCAGGTCGGCCTCGCTCGTCGCGCCGTCGGTCAGCTCGACGGCCGCGTGGGCCACGTACGGGAAACCCACCACGGACACGCCGTCGCCCTCGAGGAAGAGGGCGTACACCTCGGCGGCGATCGTCGTGGGCCCCACCCACGCCGTATCGATCTCGTAGGCGTCCTCGCCTGGGTTGACCGTGTCGCAGGCGCCGTACAAGGGGACCTCGCCCCGCACGCAGACGAAGGCGACCTGATCCGCCTCCAGGGCGTCCGGGAGCTGACCGGCCAGCTTGGCGGACCTGGCGAACCCCCCCACCGACGACAGCTCGAGCGTGAGGTCGGTCGTCGTCAGGCCGCGGTACACGTGCGCCAGGGTGGGGGGCTGTGCCACGACCAGGTCGTAGGGGACGGCGACCTCAGGGCCCTCGAAGGTGCCGTCGGCCTCCACCGGGATGGCCGCGCCGCCGTTCACCGACACGACGACCCCAGAGGTGTCGGCCGGGGTCCCGAGGGTGCCCGTCACCTTGCCCCTGACCTTGAGGAGGCCCACGCGCAGGGTGAGCTCGGCGGAGTCGCCCAGCTCCCCGGCCGCGGCGGTCACAGTCAACGTCACGTCGGCCGGTGCGACGTCGGGGTCGCTGCCGTCGGTCTCGACGGTGATGGTGCTCGTAGTGGCGGCGCCCGACAGGGTGGCGGGCGAGAGGGTCACGCTGGCCCACGAGGGCGCGCCGGACACCGTGAGCGTCACGTCGCCGTCAGCCCCTCCCTGGCGCTCCAGCGTGAGCGTCGTCTCGAATGCCGAGCCGAGGACGAGGTCCGCGGAGGCGTCGGCGAGAGCGATGGTGATCGACGGCGTGGGCGTCGGCTCGCCGGGGCCGCCGCACGACGCGAGCGAGATGGCAAGCAGCGCTGCGGCCACGAGGGCGCGCGCCCCTGCCGGACGTAGGGGGACGAGTGACATCGGGCCTCCTGTCGCTTACTGTCGGCACGCGCCCCGCGCGTGCCGACAATAACGGTAACCCCGAGCCACATACCCGCGGTGGGGCGGTCGCCACACGGCGTGGAGCGCCGGGGCAGCCGGTCGCGAGGCGGTGGCCGCCTCGCTCGCCTGGGCGTCCGCCGCCTGCCTGGGGCCGAGAGGCGGCGCTGGAGGTATGTCATCGCGGCTTCCTCCGTAGGCGCGCCTCAGGGTGCCGTCGTGAACGTCCTGGTCCCGCTGAGGCTGATGCGTCCATCGCGCCCCGGCTGCGGACCGCCGCTGTTCAGCGCGAGCGCGATCAGCTCGTAGCCGTCGAGGTAGCCGGTGCCCGTGACGGCCGCGTTCATGTCGGTCACGGAGGGCACGGCGTAGACGCCCCAGTAGTACTTCACGGCCGGCGGCAGGGGCAGTCCGTGCTCCGACAGGTCGGGCAGGGTGAAGCTCTCCTCGAGCGAGGTGACCGCGATCATGGGCCCGTCGCTCTCCGGGCTGAACACAACCGTCATCGCGCCACCGGCGGGGTTAGACACCCTGAACGTGGTGCCGGTGCCGACGTCGGCCGCCCCTTCTGCCGGCGCGAGCGGGACCGCTGGCGCTGGGACGTCGAACTGGAGCGTCGCTCCCGCCGGCACGCCCGTGCGCCAGTGGATGCTCGAGGCTCCCGCATCGGTGTAGGCGCCGCCAGCGACAGTGTAGGCGGCGCCGGTGAAGCGCGGCGTGAAGACGGTCAGGCTCGGCGTGTCGGAGTCGAAGCCGGTGATGCCCAGGGTGGCGAACTGGTCGATGTGTGTCAGCGCCACGCCGGCGTAGCCGTCTGGGCTGAAGTCCGGCGTGACCTCGACCGTGAAGGTGGTGACGGGCCCGGCCACGCCCATGATCAGGTCGACGTCGCTCACGCCGCCCTCGGTCAACGTGAAGACCTCCGAGGCCGTGGAGCCCGTGAGGGCCGTGGGCGAGAGGGTCATCGGGTCCTGCGCGTACTCGATGGCCCTGAGCCGCGCGTCGGTGGTGGGGTCGCCGAGCCACCGCACGGCGATCGCGTACGAGCTCTCGCCCCCCAGCACGTGGCCGCAGCCGTACACCGTTTCGTCCACGCCGTGCACGCAGACGTACGCCTCGTGGTCCGCTGGGACAGGCGCGTCGAGCTCGCCGGTGACCGTGGCCGTTGCCACACCGGCCGGGAGGAGGAGTGACGCTATCGGGAACAGCTCCGGCGCTCCCGTGCTCACACCGAGGAACGTGTGCGCCCAGCCGGCGACGGGATCGAGAACGGTGACGTCGTAAGGAGCGCTGACGCCATCGACCTGGAACCGGCCGTCGGCGCCGGTGGTGTCGGTGCCGACGCCGTGCACCACCACGACCACGCCCGGGATCGGTTCGCGGAAGGCGCCCCGCACCAGTCCCTTCACGCTCAGCGTCGAGGGTCCTCCGCCGCCGTTGCAGGCGACGAGGGCGGTGACGATCACCGCGGCGAGAAGGGCGCGCGAGACGACGGACCCGGGCGCCACCCCTCGTCCGAGTTGCCGTGGACAGCCGGTACGTGACTTGCCGAACCTCCGTCCCGCGACGACAGCGCCGTGACGGCCGCCGCCGCGCGCCGCGCTGAGCCGCGGGCGGCTCGGTGCGCTGCGCGGGCGCCTCGTCGCAGGTTCAGGCCGGACTGTGAAGGCGGCGCGGCGCGGCGGTTGGGAACTGCTGCACACCCTCCGCCCCGCGCGCGTGCTCGCTCGCCCCCGCCTGCTCCGAGGTCCGGCTGCCGCCCCGTGCGCGCCGCCCACACGTCCGCGGAGGGGTCCTGCGCCTCACGCCGCCGTCGGCTCCTCGCCCGCAGCCACGATCTCGACCGCTGCGGCGATCGCCTGCTCGGTGTCGGGGAAGTCGTACCTCCCGCCCTCGGTCACCTCGTCGTAGAGGCCCATGCGCTTGAGGACGTTCGCCGGCTGCGGCTGGAGGGCCGAGAGGAGCAGGACGCCGCCGCGCCTGACGATGCGCTCGCGCAGGGCTTGCAGCGCCGTGGCGCCGGTGGCGTCGAGCACCGGCACCTTGCGCAGGCGGAGGATCACGACCTTGATGCCCTGGTCGATCTTGAGCATCTGGTCGATGAAGCGCTCCGAGGCGCCGAAGAAGATCGGGCCCTCGACGCGGAACGCCACGACCTTGTCGCGCAGCCTCTCCAGCGCAGTGGCGTCCTTCTCGGTCATCAGCGGCCTGACGTCGGCGCCGGCGAGGTCGAGCGGGTCGACCTTGAACATGCTGCTCATCCTGATGATGAAGAGCACAGCCGCGGCCACGAGCCCGACCTCGATGGCGAGGATCAGGTCGAAGAGGACCGTCACGACCAGCGTCAGGAGCATCACGAAGGCGTCCGACTTCGTGCTGCGGAAGATCAGGACCGAGGCGTGGCGCTCGACCATGCGGACGGCCACCACCATCAGGATGCCGCCGAGGACAGCGAGCGGCACCCTCGCGGCCAGCGGCGCCAGGAACAGGACGATCACCAGCAGGGTCACGGCGTGCACCATCGCCGCCAGCCGCGTGCGGGCGCCGCTGCGCACGTTCACGGCGGTGCGCGCCAGGGCGGCCGTGGCCGGGAGCCCGCCGAACAGGCCGGCGGCGACGTTGCCGAGCCCCTGGCCGACGAGCTCGCGGTCGGGGTCGTGCTTGCCGCCCACCGTCATGCCGTCGGCGACGACGGCGCAGAGCAGGCTCTCGAGCGCCGCCAGCGCCGCGACGGCCAGGGCGGCGCGCGTGATGTCGACGAGGCCGTCGCCTGTGGGGAGGGTCGGCAGCGCCGGCAAGGGCAGGCTGCGCGGCAGCGCCCCGATGCGGGCGACGCCGTCGAAGGCCGGCAGTAGCGACACCAGGCTGGCGACCACCAGCGCGGCCATGCTGGCGGGCACGGCCGACAGGGCCTTGACCCTGCCCCAGGCGAGCATGACGGCCACCGTCAGGGCCGCGAGCACGAGGGGCATGAACGTCGGCGCCTCCAGCCAGGCCGCCACGGTGCGCCTGGCCAGGAGCAGGATGCTCTCGGCCGGCTCCTGGCTGACCCCCAGCACCGCCGGGAGCTGCTGGAGGAAGATGATCACGGCGATGCCGTTCGTGAAGCCGGTGACCACCGGCCAGGGCACGAACCGCACGTAGCTGCCGATCCGCAGCAGCCCCAGCGCCACGAGGATCAGGCCCGCGCCCACGCACAGCAGGGGCAGGGCGCCCGGCCCGTGATGCGCGACGATGCCGAGGAGGATCGCCGTCATCGCGCCGGTGGGGCCGGTGACCTGGAAGCGGGAGCCGCCGAAGGCCGCCGCGACGAAGCCGGCGACGATCGCCGTCACGATGCCGGCGGACGCGCCGGCGCCGGAGGTGACGCCGAAGCCCAGGGCGAGCGGCAGGGCTACGAACGCCACGGTCACGCCCGCCAGCACGTCGCTGCGGAGGTGCTTGAGGTCGTAGTCGCGCTTGCCGGGGAGGAAGCGCGCCACCTCGGCGAGGAGGCCCCGGCGCGCGGCCGGGGCGGCGGAGGGAGCGCTCACAGCGAGTAGTCCACGACCACGGGCGCGTGGTCGGAGAGGACGGGGAAGCGCGGCACCTCGAACCTGACCGCCTTCGCGGCCAGGTCGGGGGTGGCGAGCTGGTAGTCGATGCGCCAGCCCACGTTCCGCTCGCGCGCGCCCGCGCGCTGCGTCCACCACGAGTAGACGGGGGTGTCCTCGCCGGCGAGACGCCTGACCACGTCGACGAGCCCGAGCCCCAGCAGCTCGGAGAACCAGGCGCGCTCCTCGGGCAGGAAGCCCGAGCTCTTCTGGTTGGCGCGCCAGTTCTTGAGGTCGACCTCGCGGTGCGCGATGTTGATGTCGCCGCACACCAGCAGCGGCCTCCCCTCCGAGACCAGACCGGCGACGAACCCCAGGAACCGACCCAAGAACGCCATCTTCACGGCCTGCCTGTACTCGCCCGTCGTCCCCGACGGGGCGTAGACGTTGAGGACCGTGAGCTGCGGCAGCTCGGTCACGAGCACGCGCCCCTCGCTGTCGAACTCGGGGCTGCCGATGCCGACCCTCACGCGACCGGGTGCGACGCGGCTCAGGGTGGCCACGCCGCTGTAGCCCTTGCGCTCGGCGGGGTGCCACGAGGCGTGGAGGCCGTCCGCGAGCGCTGGTACCTGCTCCGGGTCGGCGCGCACCTCCTGGAGGCACACGACGTCGGGCGCGAGCTCGTCCAGCAGCGCCGGCAGGCCCTTGCGGACCGCGGAGCGCACGCCGTTGACGTTGAGGCTCACGACCCTCACGCCCGCATATACTCGCACGTCCGCCGCCCGGGGCTGCGCCTTTCGCGTGTGTGACATCGCTCGTGCTGCACGGGGACGCGTGTTAGGTTGGCACCGTGATCTTCAGGCGTGGCAGGTGGACGCCGCTGGAGTCCGCCCAGCAGGCGCTCGCGCAGGGCCAGTACGAGCTCGCGCTCTCGATGCTCGAGACCGCGGCCCGCAAGGCCGCCCGGCAGGGCCAGGGCCAGGCGTGGCTGCAGCTCGCGGCGCTCTACGCCCTGTACGGCGAGGAGGGCATCGAGAACGGGCTCCCCGCGCTCCGCGCGGCCGTGGCAGCCGACGCCAACCTCGTCAACCACCCGCTCTACCGCGCCCTCTTCTGGGAGTTCGCCGCTTACCGTGGCGGCTCGATAGGCGACGTGAAGCGCGGGCTGAAGGACGTGACCGAGGCCGACCCCGTCGCCGCCTACCACGCCGCCTCGGCGCTGTTCGCCGTCGACGCGCCCAAGAGCGCCAGCCGGCGCCTGCTGGCGATCGACGAGGCCAAGCTCCCCGCCTACCTGCGCTGGCGCCGGTGGTCCCTGCTGGGCCAGTGCCGCGAGGCGATGGGCGAGTGGGAGGGGGCCGCCGAGGCGTTCGCTAGGGCCGTCGACACGGCGCCGCCCGCCGAACGCGAGCCCGAGCGCCTGAGCCTCGCCGGCGCGCTCGTGGAGCTCGGCCGGACCGAGGAGGCGCTGGCCTGCCTCGCCGAGGTGGACGAGTCGCTGCTCCGGCCCGAGGAGCTCACGGTGCACCGCTACCTGCAGGGGCGGGCGCACCTCGAGCTCGGGAACCCGAACAAGGCCCTCGAGCTGCTCACCGAGGCCCACGCCTTGGGCGGCGAGGGCTCGGAGCCCAGCTACAGCGTGGCCTTCGCCACCGCGCAGGCCCTCACCTCGCTCGGCCGCTTCCGCGAGGCGAAGGAGTGGTTCGCGCGGGCGCTCGCGCTCGCGCCCGCCGAGCACAGGGCCTACACCCAGCACGAGGCGGCCTACGCGCTGATCGAGTGCGACGAGCTCGGCGAGGCCGAGGCCTTGCTGACCGAGGTCGTGTCCGACCCCAGCTACCCCCACCGCGGCGACGCCCTCGCCGACCTGGCGGACGTGAGGCTGCGCTACGGCGACCTGGAGGGCGCGCAGCACGCCGCCGAGCAGGCGCTGGAGCTGGGGGCGACGGCGGCGGCCTGCCTGACGCTGGGCAACATCGCGTACGAGTACTACAACCTCGAGGAGGCCGTGTCCTGGTTCGAGCAGGCGGTGAGCTCGAGCCAGCCCGGCGACCCCTACTGGGTGAGCGCCCACCAGATGCTCGCCGACGTCTACGCGCAGATGGGCGAGGCGCACGCCGCCAAGGTGCTGATGCACGCCAAGGCGGCCCTCGAGTACACGGAGCCGTCGAGCGAGTGGCACCTGCCGCTGACGCAGTACGTCGAGGAGGCCAGGGCCGCGCTCGGCGGGCACGACAGGCTCCTGAACTGAACGGTTAGCCTCGCCCCGTGGAGGGACTGCTTCTCGCGGAGGTCCTGGGGCGCCTCGCCGGCCACCTGCCGGCCGAGCGCCTGCCGTGGGCGTTCCCGGACGAGCGGACCGCCGTCCTGCCGCTGCGCGCGGGTCCCTCGCTGTGGCTGCACGCGGACCCGTCCGACCCGCGGCTCGAGCTGCGCGACGACGACCCGCCCCGCGGCGCGCCGCGCACGCCGTTCCAGCGCCAGCTCGCGGCGCGGGCGGCGGGCGACCTCCTGGCCGCGGAGCAGCGGGCGCTGGACCGCGTCGCGTTCCTGCGCTTCGGCGCCTCGCGCGGGTTCGTGCCCGAGCCGCCGGTCACGCTCGTGGCCGAGCTCACCGGACGCAACGCGAACCTCGTCCTGGTGGGCGAGGACGGGCGCGTGCTCGGCGCGCAGCGCGTCGTGACGGGCGCCGAGAACCGCTACCGGGAGGTGCGGCCCGGCGTGGCGTACGTGCCGCCGCCACCGTACGACAAGGCCGACCCCCGCACGGCCGGACGCGACACGCTGCGCCGGAGGCTGGCGGGCCGGCGGCTCCGCGAGGCGAGGGCGGTCGTCGACGGCGTGGGACCGCGCCTGCAGGCCGCGCTGGAGCGTCGCCTGGCCGGCACCGGCGCGGTGCCCGGCGACGCGCTGGAGGGTGAGCTGCTCGAGGCCGCGCTCGACGCGGTCGCCGAGATGGCCGCGCGGCCGTCGGGCTTCCTCGCGCGGCACGGGTCGGGGGAGACGGCCCCCTCCGACGAGGACCGGCTGGCGAGGCTGCGCGAGGAGGCCCGGGTGGTCCTGGAGGACCGGCTGGCGCTGGCCCGCCGCCGCGTCGCCGACGCCGAGCGCGCGCTGGCCGACCCCGACGAGCCGGCGCGGCTGCGCGCCGAGGCCGACCTGCTGCTGGCCTCCGCCGGCACCTGGCGCCTCGCGGGCTCGCGGGCGACCGTGACCGGCTACGACGGCGCCCCTGTGGTCCTGGAGGTCGACCCGCGCCGAGACGCCGCCGGGAACGCGCAGCTCCGCTACGACAGGGCCCGACGGCGCGAGGCCCGCGCCGAGCGGGCGAGGGCGCAGCTCCCCGCCCTGCGCGAGGAGGTGGCGCGCTTGGAGGCGCAGCTCGCCTCGCTGCCCGAGGCCGGCGAGCGCGAGCTGCGGCGTCTCGCGGACGAGGGGCGTAAGCGGCGGCGCGAGCGCGCTGCCGGCCGCGGCGAGGGCGGGGTCGGCCTGCGGTTCGTCGGCCCCCATGGCCTCGAGGTCGTGGTGGGCAGGAGCGCCCGGGAGAACGACGCCGTCACGTTCGGGCTCGCCCGCCCAGACGACCTGTGGCTGCACGCCCAGGGCTACCGCGGCGCCCACGTGATCGTGCGCTCCGGCGGGCGCGAGGTGCCGTTCGACACCGTGCTGTTCGCCGCGCGGCTGGCCGCGGGCTTCTCCGAGGCCAGGGGCTCCTCCAACGTGCCCGTCGACTACACCCAGCGCCGGCACGTGTGGCGGCCGAAGGGCGCGGCGCCGGGCGCGGTGCACTACACCCGGCAGAAGACCGTCTACGTCGAGCCGGCGAGGGACGAGGCCGCCGCGGCGGGCGAGGGCTAGGGACGCCTCCGCGGCCGGCCCTCAGCGGCACGCGGGCCCGCGCCGAGGAGCCGCCTGCCTCCGCCGGCGCGCCGGGCCCAGGGCAGCACCGGCCGAGACGCAGGCCATACCTGCCGCGCCTCAGGCCCTGCCGGCCTCGCCTCAGGCCCTGCCGGCCGAGCCGAACAGGCGCATGCGGTCCGCGACCACGGCGCGCATCTCGTCGCGGGCGCGGCCCAAGATCTTGCGCACGTCGAAGAGCCCCGGTTCGTCGCGCAGGGACTCGCGCACGCTGGTGGTGAACGCGAGGCGCAGGTCGGTGTCGGTGTTCACCTTGGCGATGCCGTGCCTCACGGCGCGCTCGATGTCCTCGGGGTGGATGCCCACCGCGCCCTCGATGCTCCCCCCGGCGGCGCGGAACCGCTCCACGAGCTGAGGCGGCACGCTGGAGGCGCCGTGCAGCACGAGCGGGTGCGCGACACTGGCGGCGATGGCCTCGAGCCGGGCGTGGTCGATGAACGGCCGGCCCTTGCCCTTGTAGGCGCCGTGCGAGGTGCCGATCGCCACGGCCAGGTAGTCCGCTCCGCTCCGCTCCATGAACCGCGCGGCCTCGTCGGGCTTGGTGAGGGCGGCGTCCTCGGCGGACACGTTCACGTGGTCCTCGATGCCGGCCAGGCGGCCGATCTCGGCCTCGACGGTGACGCCGACCGCGTGCGCCGCGGCGACGACGCGCGCGGTCTCGCGGACGTTCGTCTCCTCGTCCTCGTGCGACTTGTCGATCATCACGGAGGTGAAGCCCCACCGCAGGGCCCGCACGCACGTCTCGTAGGACGAGCCGTGGTCGAGGTGCAGCGCGACGGGCACGGTGGCCTCGCGCGCGAGGTGCTTGACGAGCTCGATCAGGCCGGTGCCGCCGTAGCCGAGCGCCCCCTCCGAGATCGCGACGATCACCGGGCTGCGGGTCTCCTCGGCAGCCTCCACGATCGCCTGCGTGACCTCGAGGTCGCTGGTGTTGAACGCGCCCACGGCGTAGCCGGCGGCTCGCGCGGGCCCAAGTACGTCGAGTCCGGTGACTAGTGCCACCGTGAGAGTCTAACGGCTCGGCGCCGGGGGAGCGGACCTGCCGCTGAGGAAGCCGCTGACGGCGGCCGCGGCCAGCGCGAGCAGCACCGACAGGGGCTCGCGCGGGTCGACGATCACCAGGACCGCGAGCAGCAGGACCGACGAGACGACCCGCAGCGCCCCGCGCGGCCCGCCCGGCTCGCGCCGGGGACGGAACGCCAGCGCGTGCGCGACGACGAACGTCACGCCGACCGTCACCCAGAGCAGCCAGACGGGCAGGCTAGCCACGGCGCGCGGCCTCGAACAGGGCAGGGACGATGGCCAGGGCCGCGGCGCAGGCCGCCCCGACGGCCTCGCGCAGCCGCCAGCGGGCCTTGTCGCGCACGCCTACCTCGTTGCTCGCGCCCCGCACCTCGACGAACGGCACGCCGAGCGCCACCGCCGCGCGCGCCGCGCCCGCGCCCTCCATTGACTCGACGGCCGCGCCGAAGCGCTCGGCGACGTACGCGGCGGCGGCAGCGTCCGCGGTGACCGCGTCCGAGGTCGCGAAGGGCAGGGCCGGCAGTAGCGTGGCCTCCCGCGCGGCCTCGAGCGCCGGCCCGGACAGGTCGATGAGGTTGCGCGTGTCGTCGCCCGGCACCGCCAGCGCCTCGAGGCCGCGCCAGTCGGGGTGGCGGCCGAGGCCCAGGTCGAGGTCGAGCTCGCTGGCCGCCAGCGCCGCGCCGCCGACGGCCACGCCCGAGCCCGGGTACGTGCCGCCGACGCCGACCTGCACCACGGCCGGCACGGCGCCGCCGGAGGCGGTCACGAGGGCGGCGACAGCGGCGGCGGCGTTCGCCTTGCCGAGCCCGGTGGCCGCCACGACCACGGGGACGCCGGCGATGACGCCGCCGACGACGTCCGGCCAGCGCGGGGCCCAGGCCGGTCGCGCCGTGCCCTCGAACGCGGCCGTCAGGGGCTCCAGCTCCAGCCTCGTGGCGGCGACCAGGGCCAGCGGACCGCCGTCCAGATCAGGCCTCCACTGGCAGGTCGAGCAGCGCGTGCACGAACGCGGCGGCGTCGTAGGGCTGTAGGTCGTCCTCGCGCTCGCCGACGCCGATGAACTTGATCGGCAGCCTCAGCTCGCGGGTGATGGGGAGGAGGATGCCGCCCTTGGCCGTGCCGTCGAGCTTCGTGACGATCACGCCCGTGAGGTCCACCGCCTCGTGGAAGCGCCGCGCCTGCTCCAGGCCGTTCTGGCCGGTGACGGCGTCGAGCACCAGCCACACGTCCCGCGGCTCCCCGGGGTCGGCCTTGTCGATCACGCGCTTGACCTTCTTCAGCTCCTCCATGAGGTTGTGCTTGGTGTGGAGCCGGCCGGCGGTGTCGACGATGAGCAGGTCGGCGCCCTGGGCGCGGCGGCGCTGCGCGGCGTCGAACGCCACGGCCGCCGGGTCGCCGCCGTCGGGACCCGTGACGGTCGGGATGCCGAGCCGCTCGCCCCACACGGCGAGCTGCGCGCTGCCCGCCGCCCTGAACGTGTCGCCGGCCGCGAACAGGACCGAGCGGCCGTGCCGCCGGTAGTAGGCGCCCAGCTTGGCGATCGTCGTGGTCTTCCCGACGCCGTTCACCCCCACGACCATGACCACCTTGCCGGCGGGCTCGACGACCTTGCGCGTGACGTCGAGCTGGAAGCCTACGCGGCGCAGCTTCTGGCGCATGGGGTCGGGCTCTAGCTGGTCCAGAAGAGCCTTCTCGAGCGCCTCGCCGAAGGTCATGCCGCGCTCGCGCCCGCGCTTCGCCTCCTCGACGACCTCGGCGGCGAGCTTGGCGCCGACGTCGGCGGCGATGAGCGCCAGCTCCAGCTCGTCCCAGTCCATCTCCCAGTTCGCGGGGCGGGACCGGGCGGGCGCGCCGGGCCGCTCCTCGCGAGCCGGCTCGGCCTCGCCGCCGAGGCTCTCGGCGATCACGCTGCGCGTCCGGGCCAGGCCCTGGCGCAGCCTGTCGAACCAGCTCACGAGACGCCCTTCGCCTTGGCCGCGGCGACCTGCTTGCCCTTGGCCTTCGCGGCCTCCTGCCGGCGCTGCTCCTCGAGCGCCTTCTGCGGGTCGTCGTCGGGCAGGCCGGCGTCGATGAACGTGAGCGCCCGGCCGATGCGCTCCAGCGAGCGCCGCTTGCCGAGGATGACGATGAGGTCGACGACTCCCGGCGAGGTGGTGGTGCCGGTCAGCGCGGCGCGCAGCGGCATCATCACCTTGCCCATGGGCACGGCCTGGGCCTGCACGTAGTCGCGCAGCATCTCGTCGACCCCGTCGTAGTCGAAGAACTCGAGCATGGAGAGCTCGCGCTCGACGGCCTGCAGGTGCGCCTGGCCGGCGGCGAGCTGCTTGCGCGCGCCCTCGTCGTACGGGAAGTCCTCGGTGAAGAAGTAGTGGGCCTGGTCGGCGAGCTCGACCAGCGTCTCGGCGCGGGGGCGCAGGACGTCCACGACGTCGAGCACGTAGTCCGGGTCGTCCCCGAGGTCGTAGCCACGCTCCTCGAACAGCGGCCTCACCCGGGCCGCCACGTCCTCGAGCGGGAGGATCTCCCGCAGGTACTTGGCGTTGAAGAACTTCAGCTTCTTGATGTCGAAGATCGGCTCGCCCGTGGACATCCTGTCGAGGTCGAAGGCGGCGATCATCTCCTCGAGGCTGAAGAACTCGCGCCCGTCAGGCATGCTCCAGCCCAGGGTGGCCAGGTAGTTGAGCAGCGCCTCGGGCAGGATGCCCTGCCGGCGGTACGAGTCGACCGACGTGTCCGACTTGCGCTTCGACAGCTTCGAGCGGTCGGGGTTGCGCAGGATCGGCACGTGGACGAACTCGGGCGGCTGCCAGCCGAACGCGCGGTAGAGGAGCACGTGGATCGGCGTGCTGGTGATCCACTCCTCGGCGCGGATCACGTGCGTCACGCCCATCAGGTGGTCGTCGACGACGACGGCGAGGTGGTAGGTCGGGTAGCCGTCGGACTTCAGCAGGACGGGGTCGCGGATCTCCTCGTTCGCGAACGAGATCTCGCCGCGGAGCCTGTCGACGAACGAGGTCGTGCCGTCGTCCGGCGTGAGGAGCCGCACCACGTGCGGCTCGCCGGCGGCGGCGCGTCGCTCCTGCTCATCGCGCGGCACCTTGCGTCCGCGGCCGTCGTAGCCGAGCGGCTTGCCCAGCCGCTTCTGCTCGGCCCGCATCGCCTCGAGCTCCTCGGCCGTCTCGAAGGCACGGTAGGCGTGGCCCGTCTCGAGGAGGCGGTCGACGTGCTCGCGGTAGATGTGGAGGCGCTCGCTCTGGCGGTAGGGTCCGTTCGGCCCGCCCTTGAGAGGGCTCTCGTCCGGCTCGAGCCCGAGCCAGGTGAACATCTCGAGGATGCGACGTTCCGACTGCTCCTGGTAGCGCTGCCTGTCGGTGTCCTCGAGGCGGAAGATGAACCGCCCGCCGTGCTTCTTGGCCAGCACGTAGCTGAACAGTCCGACGTAAGCCGTCCCGACGTGCGGGTCGCCGGTCGGGGACGGCGCGATCCGAGTCACGACCTCCACGTTCGTCGCCTCCCTCTAGCCCCGCGATGATAGCCCAGCCGACCCCTGCGGCCCTGTCCGCCCCGAGGCGCGGCGGACGCGTTCAGCGGCCGAGCAGCACAGATACGATCGTGATCGCCGACACCGCCCAGAGGTAGGGAGAGAAGGCCCGGAAGCGGCCGCGGCGCAGGACCGCGAACACCGCCAACAGGGCCAGGTACCCGACCGCGAACGACGACAGCGTCATCGCGACGAGCGGGGCGGCCGCCACCTCCGCCTCGCGCAGCTCCGCGACGCCCAGGAGGGCGACGCCCAGCGACGCGACGAGGTAGAGCAGGAACGACAGGCGCGGGGCGAGCTCCTTGTCGGCCCCCCTCGCGAGCAGGGCGGAGATCGTCGAGCCGGAGCGCGAGATGCCGGGCACCACGGCGAGCCCCTGCACGACGCCGGCGACCAGCGCGTCGACGAACGTGAGGTCGGCGGGCTCCCTCTTCGGCCCGGAGCGCGGGGCGAACCAGAGGACGAGCCCCGTCACGGCCAGGGCCAGCGCCACCGGCAGGGGGGCGTTCAGCGCCTCGAACACGCCCTTGAGCGCCAGGCCGATGAGCGCCGTGGGCACCGAGCCCTCCAGCACCAGCAGGGCGAGCCGCCACCCGGGCCGGGTCCGCGCCTCGGCCGAGACGAGGCCTGACACGAAGCCGCCCAGCGCCGACGCCACGTCGCGCCGGAGGTAGAGGACCACCGCCAGCAGGGTGCCGGTGTTCGTGGCGATGTCGACCCACAGGGGCAGGTGCTCGCCCCAGCCCAGGTAGTAGTTGGCCAGCACGAGGTGGCCGGAGCTGGAGACGGGCAGGAACTCGGTGAGCCCCTGGACCGCGCCCAGCACCAGAGCCTGGAGCACGGTCACAGGGGCCCAGCCTCCGTCAACGCCTGTGACAGAAGGTCAGCGCTTGCTGTACTGGGGAGCGCGCCTGGCCTTCTTGAGGCCGTACTTCTTGCGCTCCACGACGCGCGGGTCGCGCCGGAGGTGGCCGGCCTGCTTCAGCACGGGGCGCAGGTTGGGGTCCACCTGGAGCAGCGCGCGGGCCACGCCGAGCTTGATCGCGTCGGCCTGGCCGCTGGGGCCGCCGCCCTTGACGGTGATGTAGGCGTCGTAGCGGCCGGCGGTGTTCGTCACCTTCAGCGGCTCGAGGGCCTCGACGCCCGCGAGGATGCCGCGGAAGTACTCCTGGAACTCGCGCCCGTTGACCGTGATGCGGCCGCTGCCGGGGCGCAGGAACACGCGCGCGATGGCCTCCTTGCGGCGACCGGTGCCGTAGTATTGCTCCATCAGTTCAGCTCCAGCTTCCTAGGCTGCTGCGCCTGGTGCGGGTGCGTCTCGCCGGCGTAGACCTTGAGCCGCCTGATCAGGCGACGGCCGAGGCGGTTCTTCGGCAGCATGCCCCAGACGGCGCGCTCGATGACGCGCTCGGGGTGCTTGGCGAGCGCCTCGCGCGCGGTCTCGGTCTTGAGGCCGCCCTGGTAGCCCGAGTACCTCGTGTAGACCTTCGCGTCCAGCTTGTCGCCGCTGAACTCGACCTTGTCGGCGTTGATGACGACGACGAAGTCGCCGCAGGGCTGGTGCGGCGAGTAGGTGGGCTTGTGCTTGCCCTTGAGGATCGAGGCGATCTGGGTCGCGAGACGGCCCACGCGCATCCCGGCGGCGTCCACCAGGACCCACTCGTTCGTGAGCTCGTTCGGGAAGTACGTCTTCACGCTCGTCACGTCCTTCGGCTCCGCCATCGTGATTGATCGGGGCACTACGGCGAAGAAGCCAAACGCGAGTGTAGCACGGGGGTAGAGCCGGAGCCAAGCCCCGCCGCGGCGGTCACTCACGCCTCGGACGCCGCCGCGCCGAGGCGGCGCAGCCCGCGCGGCAGCAGCGAGCGGGCGGTGCCGGCGCGACAGGAGGCCCAGCCCAGCGCGAAGCCGCGGTAGGTCGCGAGGGCGAGGCCGTCGGGCGCACCCGCGGCCGCGAACGAGCCGCCCTCGCGGAACGCCGCCAGGGCCTCGTCGTCCCCGGCGAGCTCGAGACGCGGGCCCGCCCAGCCGTCCTGGGCGAAGCCCGCCGCCAGCGCCAGCGCGTGGGAGGGGGAGAGACGCGCGCTCGCGCCGGAGGCGGCGACGTCCGCGACGTGGAGCCCGGCGCGGAGCACGTGCACGCCGGCCATGGGCGCGAAGGCCCCGGGCAGCAGCAGGAGCCGCGCGCCGAAGCGCGCCAGGCGGCCGGGCGCGACGCGCTCACGCCAGGCCGGCGTGAGGTGCTCAGCGGCGAAGGCGTCCCAGGCGGCGCGGGCGGCCCGGTCGAGCGCGCCGGGGGCGTCGCCTCGCCCGCGCTTCGCCGGGCGCGCGCTCGCGCGGGACCGGCCCGACGCCGGGCTCGCCCCGGGCCTGGGCCCCGGCGCGTGAGGGCCCTCGCGCCTCCTCAGCAGCGCCAGGAAGTGCCCGTCGCCCGGCGACCGGTGGGGCCAGACGCGCACGGCGCCGGGGAGGCCGAACCGACCCGCGTCCTCGGTCCCCGGCACCGACAGGGGCTCGACCTCCAGGTCCGGCCGGCGCGCGAGGAGCCAGAGCACGACCTCCTCGTTCTCGCGGGGGTCGAACGTGCAGGTGCTGTAGGCGAGGCGGCCGCCGGGCCGGACGAGCTCCGCGGCGAGGAGGATCAGGCGCCGCTGCAGCTCGGCGTGCCGCGCCACGCCCGCCTCCGTCCAGGCCGCGCGCGCCGCCGACGAGCGCCGGAACATCCCCTCGCCCGAGCAGGGGGCGTCGAGCAGCACCGCGTCGCAGCGTCCCGCCAGGGCGGCCGCCAAGCGCTCCGCCGCCGAGCTCGTCACGGCGGCGCCGGTCACGCCCAGGCGCTCGACGTTGCCGAGCAGGGAGCGAGCGCGGCGTTCGCCTACGTCGTTCGCGACGACCAGCGCCCCGTCACCGGCCAGCGCCGCGAGGTGCGTGGCCTTCCCCCCGGGTGCGGCCGCCAGGTCGACGACGAGCTCGCCGGGCCGCGGCGCCACGGCCTCCGCCACCGCCATCGCGGCGGGGTCCTGCTGGTAGTAGACGCCGGCGTCGTTGAGGGGGTGGGCGGCGACGGCGGAGGTCTCCGCCTCCACCAGGCGCCCGGCGCGGCACCACGGCACCGGCGAGGTCGGCCACGGCAGCAGCGCGGCCAGGGCCTCAGGGTCGCCCCGCAGCGCGTTCAGGCGCACGGCCGGGGGGCGAGGCTCGTCGAGGGCCGCCAGCAGCGCGGCGGCCTCCCCGCCGAGGAGCTCGCGCATGCGGTCCGCGAACCTGGACGGCAGCGGCACCACGGGCTCAGGGCAGGGAGTAGGTCGCGGTCCAGGCCGCGCAGCGCGCGACGTCGTGGTGGACCTGGCGCGGCGGGTCGGAGATCACCAGCGTGGGGAGCCCGCCGTCGGCGACCTCCGCCGCGGGCCAGGCGCTGAAGCCGCCTCCGTCGTCGCCGTCGCCCCGGGCGAAGGCCGCCCACAGGCCCATGCTCGTCGCGGATACGCGCTCGTCGGACGCCGTGAAGCCGTTCGGGAAGCGCCCCGTGCCGAAGACGAACGGCAGCTCGGCGGCGTGGCACGCTTTGTCGCGGCAGTTCTCGCCTCCGGTCAGGCTGCCCGAGTACTGCGGCGGGTGGCTGAAGCGGTAGTGGTAGCCGACGGGCGCGTTCATGGCGGCCAGCAGCGCCGGGCACATGAAGACGTAGTCGCCGGCGGCGTCCAGCACGGCCGCGGAGAGGTCCTCGGCGCCCCTGAGGTAGCGCTGGCGCATGACCTCGCCCGCCTCCTTGCCGAAGAGGACCGTGGTCATGGCGTCCCCGAGGGACGGCCCGATGTCGTCCGGCACGAGCCTGCCGAGGAACGAGAAGGCCTCGTGGTCGTTGTTGCCCCACACGACCGGCACCTCGGTCCGCCCGGCGACGGCGGCGGGCAGCGGGTCCTCGACCACGATCGACCCGTCGACGACCGGGAGCCAGGAGAGTAGGGCGAAGACGTTGCGGTCGACGAGGGTGACGAGGTTCACCACGGGCGTCTGCGCAGCCTGGAGCACCTCGAGCGGCGCCTCCTGCAGGCAGGCGAGCCTGTCGAACCGCCAGAAGCAGCCCACGCGCAGCAGGTAGCGCTGCGCATGGGCGCGCGCCTCCGACCAGCTCTGCACGCCGACGCCCAGCGGGTTCGAGTGGATCGCCGCGCGGCGGAACAGGCCTCGGCTGCTGGGCACGGCGTAGACGTGAGCCGAGACCGAGGTCCCGCCCGCGCTCTCGCCCACGAGGGTCACCTCGGTTGGGTCGCCGCCGAACGCGGCGATGTTGTCGCGCACCCAGGTCAGGGCCAGCTGCTGGTCCCGGAGACCCTGGTTCCCGTCCAGGCCGGGCACGCCGGCGAGGAAGCCGAACGCCCCCAGCCTGTAGCCCATCGTCACGACGACGAGGCCGTGCTCGGCGGCGAGGAAGCGGCCGTCGATGTTGTACCAGTCGACCTCGGGGCTGGCCGGGGCGTCGGTCGGGGTCCCCACGAGGAAGCCGCCGCCGTGGACGAACTCGAGCACGGGCGCGTCGCCGCCGGCGGACGCCGGCGCCCAGACGTTGAGGTAGAGGCAGTCCTCGCTCTGGTCGTCGGGCGGCTGTGCCAGGCTGGTCGGGGTCTGCGGGCAGGCCGGGCCGGGCGCCGTCGCCGCGAGCACGCCGGTCCACGGCCGCCGTGGCCGCGGGGGCAGGAACCTGTTCTCACCGCCCGTGTCCTCGCCGTAGGGGACCCCGAGGAACGCCTCGACGAGCGCCCCGTCAACGTCGAGCCGCAGGCCGCATACGTCGCCGGCCGCGGTCGCGACGACCTCCGTCTCGCACTCGCTTCGGCCTTCCTGGGCGGGGGCGAGCGGGACCAGCAGCAGCGGCACCAACGCGGCGCCCAGCGGCGCCGAGCCGCGGCTCACGACGGCCTCGAGCCGGGCGTCCCCACCGTCTCGTCGTCGGTCTCGCGGGGCTCCGCCGGCCCGCGGCCGGCGACGTCGGCGTCGAGCTGCCTGATCTCCTCGATGAACCGGTCGACGGAGTCGAAGTCGCGGTAGACGCTCAGGTACCTGATGTATGCGACCTCGTCGAGGGACTTCAGGAACTGCAGGACGCGGCGGCCGATGTACTCGGAGGTGACGACCGGTCCCTGCACCTCGTCCTCGAAGCCGTAGGCGAACTCGCGCAGGACCTTCTCGGAGACCGGGCGCTTGTTCGTGGCGATGCGCAGCTTGCTCAGGAGCTTGTCGGCGTCGAAGGCCTCCTGGCGCCCCGAGCGCTTGCGCACCATGAGAGCCTCGAACTGCGCCCGCTCGTAGGTCGTGAAGCGGCGCTGGCAGTTGGGGCACTCGCGGCGGCGGCGGATCGCGGCGCCCTCGTCGGACGGCCGGGAGTTGACGACCTTGGTGTCCTCGGCGGAGCAGTAGGGGCAACGCATCAGCGCTTCTTGAAGACGTCCTCGCCCTCGTAGGCGGGACGGTCCGGGCGCGTGTCGTAGGGGTCGACGGCCCCCTCGAGGCGGCTCAGGTCGCCGTAGAGGTCCACGGCGGGCTCGAGCCCGGCCACGTAGGCCTCGTCGGGCGGCGGCACGACCTCGTCGACGAGGTGTCTGAGCGCGGGCGTGCGGCCGTGGAGGCCGAGCTCGTGCGTCCACAGGAGGTCGAACGCCTCGTAGTCGTCGAGGTCGTCCTCGGCGGCGGCGACGACCTCCTCGGCCGCTTCCTCGTCACCCACGTAGCCGTCGTCCTCGTACGCCTCGTCCTCGCCCTCGAGCTCCCAGGCGTACTCGTAGTCGTCGTCCTGCCTGACGTTGTCGTCGAGCGCGGCCCTGACCTCGGGCAGCAGCGCCTCGGCCACGCGCGGCGGCTCGGGCAGGTCGACGTCAACGACCTGACCGGACACGCCGGCGGACTCGGGGGAGCCCAGGTAACGCACGGCGCGCACCAGCGCCTGGTCGTGCAGGGGGTCGGAGCTGAGGCGCGACGGCACGACGAGGTTCGCGCGCGGGAACTTGAAGCGCTCCCTGAACCCCGTGACCATCCGCGCCAGCGCGCCCTGCACGGTGTGCATCTGCACCGCGCCGAGCGCGGGCGGCGCCACGATCACGACCCAGCCCACGCTGAGCAGTCGCGCCGCGGTCTTCAGGACGAGGAACGAGCTGCGGACGTCCTCGACCAGTACCTCGAAGAACTCGGCCTCGGCCATGTTCTCGAACGGCGTGGTGTTCACGTGCTCGGCGACGTGCACCACGCCGCCGAGGGCGCCGAAGATCTCGAGCACCTTCTGGAAGGTGGTGAGGACGTCCATCTGGGTGGTCATGTCGGCCTGGATCGGTATCGCCTGGCCGCCGAGCTCCTCGACCTCCGCGGCGGTCTTCGACGCCAGGTCGACGTCGCGGTCGGCGCACACTACGTGGTAGCCGGCGCGTCCGTACGCCAGCGACACCGCACGTCCGAACCCCTGGCCCACGTTCGTGACCAGGACCACCCTGGCTCTTTCCATCAGGCTAGGATACGCCCTCCTTCCATGTGGTACCTCAGGCGGCTTGACTCGTGTAGGTACAGGGGGTCGTCGCGGGAGCCTCCGCCCGCGCCCGGGTCTCGGGGCCCCGGCGGCGCGCCGCGGTCGACGTGTGAGGCATCCCGCGTCGCCCGGGGTGCGGTTGGGGGAACCTTATGCGGGGGACGCTGGCCCGCGGCCAGCCATCTTGGAGGACCGGTGCTGAGGAGGACCCCGAAGAAGCAGGAGGAGCCCGCCAAGCGCGAGCCGTTCACCTACATCCACCGCGGCACGCGCCTCGTGGGGCGGGTGGAGGCCGTCGGCCGGGTCAGGGTCCACGGCGTCGTCGAGGGCGACGTCGAGGTCGACGGCGTGGTCGAGGTCGCCCCGGCCGGCGTGATCGTGGGCTCCCTGGTGAAGGCGGAGGAGCTCAGGGTGCTCGGCAAGGTCCGCGCCGACGTGGTCGTGAGCGGCAAGGTCGAGATCTGGAACGGCGGGGAGCTCGTCGGGGACGTGAAGGCGGCGGCGCTAGACATCGAGGAGGGCGCGATCTTCACCGGCCGCAGCGAGATGGGCGGCTCGTCCCTGGAGCTGCCCGGCGACCGCGCGGCCGCGGCGGCCGCCGGCGCCGAGGAGGGCGCCTCCACCGGCGAAGGCGAGGCCGCGGGGGCCACCACCGTGAACCCCGGTGGCTTGAGCGCACGTGACTGACTGCTACACTGGCGCGTGCCTGCGCTGACGTCCGAAATCACGCCGGCAGGGAGGCGAGATGGCGCTTGAACGCCTCTTCAGGCGGAACCGCCCCACCCGCAAGGAGGACGACAACAGCCCCGCCGGCCTGTGGCTCAAGTGCGATGCCTGCAGCGCGCAGATCTACCGCAAGGACCTGATCGCCAACCTGTACGTGTGCCCCGAGTGCGGGCACCACTACAGCATGCCCGTGGACGCCCGCATCGACATGCTGGCCGACCCCGGCACGTTCGAGCGCTGGTCGGGGGCCATCAGGCCGGTCGACCCGCTCGAGTTCGTCGACACGCAGCCGTACGTCGAGCGGCTGGAGAAGGCCGAGCAGAAGCAGGGGCGCCCCGACGCGGTGGTGACCGGCGCGTGCGAGATGGGCGGCCACCCCGTCGCCCTAGTCGTGATGGACTTCTTCTTCCTGGGCGGCTCGATGGGCTCCGTCGTGGGCGAGGAGATCGCCCGCGCCGCCGAGCGCGCCGCCGACGAGGGGCGGGCGTTCGTCGCCGTGACCGCCTCCGGCGGGGCGCGCATGCAGGAGGGAGCCCTCTCCCTGATGCAGATGGCGAAGACCACCGTCGCCCTCGAGCGGCTGGCCGCCGAGCGCCTGCCTTACGTGGCCGTCCTCAGCCACCCGACCACGGGCGGCGTCACCGCCAGCTTCGCGACGCTGGGCGACGTGATCTTCGCCGAGCCCGGCGCCCTGATCTCGTTCGCCGGGCCGCGCGTGATCCAGCAGACGATCAAGCAGGACCTCCCCGAGGGCTTCCAGCGTTCGGAGTTCCTGCTGCAGAAGGGCATGGTCGACGACGTCGTGAGGCGCCAGGACCTCAAGGCGCGCGTCGTGGCCGTGCTGAAGGCCCTCTCCGGCGCCAAGGAGCGCGCCCCCAGGGAGGAGCTCCATGCCGCTGCCGTTTGAGAAGCCGATCGAGGACCTCGAGGCGAAGATCCAGGACATGCGGCGCTACGCCGAGGAGCAGGGCGTCGACCTGTCCGAGGAGATCGCGCTCCTCGAGGCGCGGCTCGACCGGCTGAAGCGCGACACGTTCGAGAACCTGACGCGCTGGCAGCGCGTGCAGGTCGCCCGCGCCGCGGGCCGGCCGACGGCGCTCGACTACCTCACCAAGGCGTTCTCAGGCTTCCTGGAGCTCCACGGCGACCGCACCCTCGGCGACGACCCCGCGATGGTGGCCGGGCTGGCCGAGCTCGACGGCCGCCAGGTCGTCGTCGTCGGCCAGCAGAAGGGCCGCGACACGAAGGAGAACATCTCGCGGAACTTCGGCATGAGCCACCCCAGCGGCTACCGCAAGGCCATGCGGATGTTCGACCTCGCCGACAAGTTCCGCCTGCCGGTCGTGTGCCTGATCGACACCCCCGGCGCCTACCCGGGCCTGGCGGCGGAGGAGCAGGGGCAAGCGTGGGTGATCGCGGCCTGCATCCAGCGCATGAGCCGGCTCGAGGTCCCGGCCGTGTCCGTGGTGATCGGGGAGGGCGGTTCGGGCGGCGCGCTGGCGATCGGCGTGGCGAACCGCGTGCTGATCCTCGAGAACGCGATCTACTCGGTGATCAGCCCCGAGTCCTGCGCGGCGATCCTGTGGCGTGACGCCAGCGAGGCCCCGAAGGCGGCCGAGGCCCTGAAGCTGACGGCCAAGGACCTCCTGGAGCAGGGCGTCGTCGACAGGGTCGTGCCGGAGCCGCTGGGAGGCGCGCACAACTCCCCCGACGAGGCGATCGCCACCGTGAAGCGCGCGCTCGTGGAGGAGCTGGCCGCCCTGGACGGCCTGCCGCCGGCCGTGCTGCTGGAGCAGCGCTACCAGCGGTTCAGGGCGCTGGGGCGCTTCGCCGAGGCGGCCTGAGCGCCCCAAGGTTCGGGGTCCTCCGGCGGCCTGGTCCGCTCGAGCCTGCCTACAGGTCCGCGACCGCGGCGCGCAGCGCCGCCACGTTCTCCGCGACGGGTCCCATCCCGCCGAACACGGCCGTGCCGGCCACGACCACGTCCGCGCCGGCCTCCACGACAGAGCGCACGTTCGCGGCGGTGATGCCCCCGTCCACCTCGATCAGGCAGTTGGGGTTCGCGCGGTCGCGCATGCGCCTCAGCGCCTCGATGCGCGCGAGGCTCCCCGCGATGAACTCCTGGCCGCCGAAGCCCGGGTTCACCGACATCACCAGCGCCAGGTCGAGGTAGGGGAGCGCCGCCTCGAGGACTCCGAGCGGCGTCAGGGGGTTCACCGCCAGGCCGACCTTCGCGCCCGTCGCCCTCACCTGCTGCAGCAGGCGGTGGAGGTGCGGGTCGACCTCGGCGTGGACGGTGATCACGTCGGCTCCGGCGGCGGCGAAGCGCTCCACCATCTCGCCCGGGCGCTCGACCATCAGGTGCACGTCCAGCGGCAGGGACGAGGCCCTCCTCACGGCCGCCACGACGCCGGCGCCGAAGGAGATGTTGGGCACGAAGTGCCCGTCCATGACGTCCAGGTGCAGCCACTCCACGCCGGCGTCCTGGGCCTCCTGCACGCTCTGCCCGAGCCTCGTGAAGTCGGCCGCCAGGACCGATGCCGCGAGCTTGAGGTCGCTCACCGCGCGGAGTATAGCCCAGGGCTCGGCGCGCGCCCGCCAGGGAGCGGCCTCGCGGGCGTCGGGGACGGGACCCGCGGGGCCCGCCTGCCGAGCGCGCCCACGCGCTGGCGGCCGTTCCGCCCACGCCCTTGCGCCTGCCCCCCGTGCTTGGAGATACAATCCGAGCCTCCAGGAGGAGGAGTCACATGGCTGACACTAGCTCCGCCAGCGAGTATGCCGATCCCAGCGTGCTGGTCAGCACCGAATGGGTGGCGCAGAACCTCGGCAGGCCCGACGTCAGGATCGTCGAGGTCAACGAGGACCCGCTGCTCTACAAGCAGGGGCACGTGCCCGGCGCCGTCGAGATCGACTGGCTCACCGAGCTCCAGCTCAAGGACAGGCGCGACTTCATCGACGCCGAGGCGTTCGCCGAGCTGATGGCGAGCAAGGGCATCAGCAACGACACCACCGTGGTGCTCTACGGCGACAAGTCGAACTGGTGGGCCGCCTACGCGTTCTGGTTCTTCAAGTACAACGGCCACGGCGACGTTCGGCTGATGAACGGCGGCCGGCAGAAGTGGGTGGCGGAGGGCCGGGAGCTCTCGACGGAGGTGCCCACCTACCCGCGGGGCAGCTACCGGGTGCCCTACCGCGACGCCAGCATCAGGGCGTACGCCCACGACGTCATCCAGCATCTGCTCAAGGTCAGCGCCGGCACGGGCGTGCTCGTGGACGTGCGCAGCCCGGCCGAGTACACCGGCGAGAAGCTGCACATGCCCGAGTACCCGCAGGAGGGGGCGCAGCGCGGCGGGCACATCCCCGGCGCGATCAACGTGCCGTGGGCGCAGGCGGTCAACGAGGACGGCACCTTCAAGGACCGCGCCGAGCTGGAGAAGCTCTACGCCTCGAAGGGCGTCACGCCCGACAAGGACGTCGTCGCCTACTGCCGCATCGCCGAGCGCTCGAGCCACACCTGGTTCGTGCTGAAGCACCTGCTCGGCTACCCGAAGGTCCGCAACTACGACGGCTCGTGGACCGAGTGGGGGAACATGGTCGGCGTGCCGATCAAGCAGGGCGACCAGCCCTGAGGCCACCGCGCCCGAACGGAAGGGAGGGGGCCCCGCGGCGAGCGGGGCCCCCTCGTCTTCACGGCTCCAAGGGGTGCGTCAGCGCGCCGCGGCCAGCTCCTCCACCGGGCGTGCCCCGCCCTGCAGCGCCGCCTCGACGGCGCGCTCGATGACCGTCAGGCCCTCGTCGAGCTGCTCGTCGGTGAGGATCAGCGGCGGCAGCAGCCGGATCACGTTCGAGTACGAGCCGGTGGGCAGGAGGACGAGGCCGGCGTCGCGGGCGTGGGAGACGACCTTCTCGACGGTCTTCGGGTCCGGCGTGATGCCGTCCTCGGCGACGAACTCGAGGGCGACCATCGCGCCCTTGCCCCTGACGTCGCCGATGCCCGGGTAGCGCGACTGCAGGTCCCGCAGGCGCGCCATCGCCTGGCGGCCGATCTCGGTCGCGCGCTCGAGCAGGCCCTCCTTCTCGATCACGTCGAGGGTCGCGAGCGCGGCCGCGACGGAGACGGGGTTGCCGCCGAAGGTCGTGCCGAGCTGGCCCGGCTTCATCGCGTCCATGATCTCCGCCTTGCCGATCACGGCCGAGAGCGGGAAGCCGGACGAGAGCGCCTTGGCGGAGGTGACGAGGTCGGGCTCGAGGTCGTGGTGCTCGACGGCCCACATCCTGCCGGTGCGGCCCATGCCCGCCTGCACCTCGTCGTCGATCCAGAGCGCGCCGATCTCGGAGGCGAACTCGCGCAGGCCGCGCAGGAAGCTGGCCGGGGCGGGGATGAAGCCGCCCTCGCCGGCGATCGGCTCGATGATGAAGGCCGCGACCTCGCTGGCGCCGATCGTCACCTCGACCAGGTCCTTGAGCACCGCCAACGCCTTCTCGCCCGTCTCCTCCTCGGTCTTCGCGCCCCAAGGGTTGCGGAAGTGGTACGGGTAAGGCGCCCGGTACACCTCGGCGGCGCGGAGGCCGAAGCCCGCCTTGTACGGCTTGGCCTTGCCGGTGAGCGAGAACGCCATGTACGTGCGGCCGTGGAAGGCGTGCGTGAACGACACGATGCCGGGCCTGCCCGTGTACGCCCTGGCGATCTTCACGGCGTTCTCGACGGCCTCGGCGCCGGAGTTCGCCAGGAAGGTCTTCTTCGGCGAGTCGCCGGGGGCGAGGGCGTTGAGGCGCTCGGCCAGCTCGATGTAGTTCGGGTGCATGCCGACCGCGAAGCAGAGGTGCTGGAACTGCTCGACCTGCCGCTTCACGGCTTCGACGACGGCCGGGTGCGAGTGCCCGACGTTCATGACCGCGATGCCGGTCGAGAAGTCGAGGTAGCGCTTGCCCTCGACGTCCCAGACGTAGGCGCCCTCGCCGCGCACCGGGTGGAAGGGGTGCGTGCTCGTCGCGCCCGGGGTGACGGCCGCGGCCCGCCGCTGCCTGAGCTCCTCGTTGGTCATGCCTGGCCTCCTCTCGCGGTGGCGGTCCCGCTCTCTCGCTTCCGGTTCGAAACTCGTTTCGCCGTGGCGCTTGAGAATCGAACGCCAACGCGCTGTTCGTGCATCGAATCGTAGCACGGGCGGGTCCCTGGACGGCCCCGCGCGACGGCGCCGCGGACGCTTAAGATCGTCCCGTGACGGGGCGGACGCTGTGGGTCGAAGCCGAGGACGCCGCTTCGCTGCCGCGCGCCGAGACCCTGGCCGCCCGGCTGGGCGCGACCGGCCTCGGCCCCGCGCTCGGCGCCCCCGACGGGGCGCTCGTGCTGGCCGTCGGCGCCGGCGGGCTCACGCTGCGCCTCGGCGACGGCCCGCGCGTGACCGCCGCGGCCGACGCGCTCGCCAGGGCCCCTCGCCAGGCACCCGACCCGCTCTGGCGGGCGGTGCTCGCCGGCCGCGAGGCGGTGGTAGACGCGACGGCCGGGCTGGGCGCCGACGGCTTCCACCTGGCGGCCCGCGGCGCGCGCGTGACGATGGTCGAGCGCTCGCCGCTCCTCGCCGCCCTGCTCGAGGACGCGCTCGGGCGCGCCGCCGGCGGCGAGCTCGGCCCGGCCGCGGAGGAGGCGGCGGGACGCGTGGAGCTGGTCGTCGGCGACGCCCGCGACGTCCTGCGCTCCGGAGCGGTCCCGCCGGAGCGCCTAGGCGTCGTCTACCTCGACCCGATGTTCCCGGAGACTGGCGGCAGGGCGCTGCCCCCCAAGGGGATGGCGCTGCTGCGCGAGGTGCTCGGCACCGACGAGGACGGGGCCGCCGAGCTGCTCGCCGCGGCGCGGGAGGCGGCGGGCAGGCGCGTGGTCGTGAAGCGCCACCTGCGCGCCGAGCCGCTGGCCGGCGCGGCGCCGAGCGGCTCCCTGCGCGGACGCACGGTGAGGTTCGACGTCTACGCGCCGTTATGATCGCGGGCGGCAGGTGATGGCATGAGCGATACGGGAGCGCCTGCGCCGCGCCGCGTCGCGGTGGTCGGCGCCGGGCTGATGGGCAGCGGCATCGCGGCGGTGCTGGTGAAGGCCGGGTACGCGGTGGACCTCTACGACACCGCGCCGGAGGCGCTGGCGCGCGCCCGGGCCCGGGCGGAGAAGCACGCCGGCGAGCTGGCCGCCGCGCTGACCACGCACGACGACCTGGAGGCGGCGGTGCGCGCGGCCGACCTCGTGATCGAGGCCGTGCCGGAGGTGCTCGAGCTCAAGCGCGAGGTGTTCGCCCGCGTCGACGCTGCGGCGCCGGATCACGCCGTCCTGGCCACGAACACGAGCGAGCTCTCGGTCACGGCGATCGCCGCCGCCACGAAGCGACCCGAGCGCGTCGTGGGCATGCACTGGTTCAACCCGCCCGAGCGCATGAGGCTCGTCGAGATGGTGCGCGGCGTGCGCAGCTCGGGCGCGGCGCTGGCCGCCGCCACCGCCGTGGCCGAGGCGTGCGGCAGGACCGTCGTCACCGTGCAGGACAGGCAGGGCTTCGTCACCACCCGGGTCGTGGCTGCCGTGCTGCTCGAAGGGGCGAGGCTGCTCGAGGAGGGCGTGGCTAGCCGCGAGGACATCGACACCGCCGTGAAGCTCGGGCTCAACCACCCGATGGGCCCGCTCGAGCTGGCGGACTACATCGGGCTCGACACCGTGCTGCTGATCGCCGACGCCATGGCGGAGGCGTACGGCGACAGGTTCAGGGCGCCGCAGACGCTGCGCAAGCTGGTCGAGGCGGGTCGGCTCGGGAGGAAGTCGGGCGGCGGGTTCTACGACGCCTGACGGCGCGCCGGCCCCACCCGGGGCGCGTCCCGGATCGGCGGCCCTCGACCGGCGCCGCGGAGAACGGAGCCATGGAGAACGAAGACGCCCCGCTAGGGGCGTCTCCTTGGCTGGCCCACAGGGATTCGAACCCCGACCGACCGGACCAAAACCGGGTGTCCTGCCGTTAGACGATGGGCCAACGCTCGACCTGGCCTCGTCGCGCCGGCGCCGTAACGAGGCGCGCGGGCTACCAGTCTAGCAACCGGTGCGCCCGCGCGCTCTCTCGCTTGGCTGGCCCACAGGGACTCGAACCCCGACCGACGGAACCAGAATCCGTTGTCCTGCCATTAGACGATGGGCCAACGGCAAACGTCAGTCTACGAACGCGCGCGCGGCCCAGTCAAGCCGAGGCGAGCGACGGGGCGGTGCCCGCCCGGACCCTCCGGCGCACCCAGCGCGGCGCCCCCGCGTGGGTTATACTCGCCGGCGGCCGTGCGGCCCCGGGCCGCGCGCGACGAGTGGAGAGGTGCCGGAGTGGTTGAACGGGACGGTCTCGAAAACCGTTGTGCGGCCCTGCTGCACCGTGGGTTCGAATCCCACCCTCTCCGCCAACCGAGCCGCCCTTGACGGGCGGCTCCTTCGTTGAGCCCCTAGGGGGCGCCGGCGGCGAGGCCGGGGAAGCGGACCCGTCACATGTCAGTCACCGTCATCGACCACCCTCTCATCCAGCACAAGCTCGCCGTCATGCGGGACGCCGAGACCAACGTGCGCGACTTCCGGGCGTTGTGCACCGAGGTGAGCATGCTCATGGCGTTCGACGCGATGCGCGACCTCGAGCTCGAGGACGGCGTCGTCACGACCCCGGTCGGTGTCGCGAAGGTCAAGCGCCTGGCGGGGAAGAAGCTCGCCCTGGTGGCGATACTGCGCGCGGGCCTCGTGATGGTGGACGGCATCCTCAGCATGGTGCCGACCGCGCGCGTCGGGCACATCGGGCTCTACCGCGACCCCGAGACGCTGAAGCCCGTCCGCTACTACGTGAAGCTCCCCAACGACATCGCCGAGCGCGACACGTTCCTGCTCGACCCGATGCTCGCCACCGGCGGCAGCGCCGTGGCGGCCATAGACCTCCTCAAGGAGGCGGGGGCGCAGCGCATCAGGCTGCTCTGCATCATCGGCGCGCCGGAGGGCATCGAGGCGGTGACGTCGGCGCACCCCGACGTGGACATCATCCTCGCCGCCAAGGACGAGCGCCTCAACGAGCATGGCTACATCGTCCCCGGCCTCGGTGACGCCGGGGACCGGATCTACGGCACGCGCTGAGCCCTCCGGGCCGGCCGTATGATCGCTGACGTGAAGGCGGCGCTGGTCTCCTACCTGCCCATGGTGGCGATCACGCTCACCGTGGCGCTCGCGGCCGTGGCCGGCATGGTGCCGTCGGTGAGGGCGTTCGCACACCGCATCAAGGCCGTGCAGGTCGGCGGCTCCGCCCACGGCGCCGGCGTCAGGCAGCACTCCGGGGCCGTCCCCAACATCGGCGGCATCGCCATCCTGGGCGGCTTCCTCGTCGCGCTCCTGGCCGGCAGCCTGGTGGCGCCCGAGGTGATCGACGGCTACCGCGTCGAGCTCCTGGCCGTCGCCCTCGGCGGCGCGCTGATGACCCTCGTGGGGTTCCTCGACGACATGTGGGAGGTGGGTCCGGCGCTGAGGCTGGCCGCGCAGTTCGTGGCCGCCGGGATCCTCGTCGTCAACGGCGTGAAGATCGGCTTCGTGACGGACTACTTCGGCGACTCGTCGTTCCTGTTCCTCTCCGAGGGGCTCGCCGTGATCGTCACGCTGCTCTGGGTCGTCGGCTTCACGAACGCGTTCAACTTCATCGACGGGCTCGACGGCCTGTCGTCGGGCATCGCGGCGATCTCGAGCTTCAGCCTCCTGGCCGTGGCGGTCCAGTTCGACGACCGGGGCGCGGCGGTGCTGCTCCTGGCGGCGCTGGGCGGCGCCGCCCTCGGCTTCCTGCGGCACAACTTCGGCCCGGCGACGATCATCATGGGCGACTCCGGCGCCTACCTGCTCGGCTACGTGCTGGCCGCGAGCAGCGTGATCGGCGCGCTCAAGGTCACGGCCGCGGTCTCCGTCGTGGCGCCGATCATCGTGCTGGCGCTGCCGGTGGTGAACATCACCCAGGTCACGGTGCGGCGCCTGCGCCGAGGCGCGAACCCGGCGCTCGCCACCAACGAGCACATCCACGACATCATCCGCGAGCGCTCCGGCTCCAAGCGCGGCACCGTGATCCTGCTCTGGACCGCCACGTTGGCCTTGGGAGTCGCGGGCATGCTCCTCTCGGCCACGCCGCCCGAGCTGATGTTCGTCACCCTGTTCCTCACGGTCGTCCTCATCGCCGCCGTCTCGCTGGCGCGCCTGGCCGAGGTGCGCCGCGAGGGCGCGCCGGCGTGAGCGGGGCTCCGGCCGCGCGTCCGCGCGTCGTCGTCGCCTTCGGCACGCGGCCGGAGGCGAACAAGATGGCGCCCGTCGTCGCGGCCCTGCAGCGCTCCGGCCTGTTCGAGGTGCTGACCCTCGTGTCGGGCCAGCATCGCGAGCAGCTAGACGCCTCGCTCGCCACGTTCGGCATCACCGCCGACGCCGACCTCGACGTGATGACCGACAGGCAGACGCTGCCCGACCTCGTCGGCCGCATCACGCCCGCCGCCGCGGCGGCCCTCAAGGGCCTGCGGGCCGACTACGTGCTCGTGCACGGCGACACCACCACGACGTTCTGCGTGGCGTTCGCGGCGTTCCTGGAGGGGGCGCGCGTCGCGCACGTCGAGGCTGGCCTGCGCAGCTTCGACATGAGCCAGCCGTTCCCCGAGGAGGCGAACAGGCGGCTCACCGACGTCCTCACCGACATGGACCTGCCGCCCACCGAGGGCGCGAAGGCGAACCTCGTGCGCGAGGGCAAGGACCCCGAGCGGATGGTGGTGACGGGCAACACCGCCGTCGACGCGGTGCTGATCAGCCGCGAGCGCGCGCGGCTGCCGGACGGGCTGCCGGAGCACGGCCTCGTCGCCGTGACGATGCACAGGCGCGAGAACCTGCCGGTGATGCGCGGCCTGGCGGAGGCGCTCGCCGCCGTGGCCCGCGCCCATCCGGAGCTCACGTTCGTCTACCCGGTGCACCTGAACCCCGAGGTGCGCGAGCGCGTGTGGCCGGCGCTCGAGGGCCTGCCGAACTTCCGGCTCCTCGACCCGCTCGACTACCTCTCGATGCTGGCGCTGCTCGACAGGTCCGTCCTGGTGGTCACCGACTCGGGCGGCATCCAAGAGGAGGGCGCGGCGCTGGGACGGCCCGTCGCGGTGCTGCGCAACGTCACCGAGCGGCCCGAGGGCCTAGGCGGCGTGCTGCGCCTCGTCGGCAACGACCCCGAGAGCGTGCGGGAGCGCCTGCTGGCGCTGCTCGGCGACGACGCGGAGCTGGCGCGCATGCGGGCCGCCCCGAACCCCTACGGCGACGGGCGGGCGTCGGAGCGCATCGCGCAGGCCGTGGCCTGGCGCTTCGGCCTCGCCGAGAGGCCGGGCGACTGGTGCCCGGAGGGCGGCGCGTGAGGGCGCGGGTCCCGGCGGCGTCCGGGGACGCGACCGCGCCCTGGCACCAGGCCGAGCACGTGCTGCGGTTCGGGCGGACGCTGCCCGGCGGCGGCACCGAGCTGCGCTGGCGGGGGGCCGCCCTGATGGGCGTCGTGAACGTCACGCCCGACAGCTTCTCCGACGGGGGCGCCACGCTCTCGCCCGCGGACGCGGTCGCGGCGGGGCTGAGGCACGCCGAGCAGGGCGCGCTCGTCGTCGACGTCGGCGGCGAGTCGACCCGGCCCGGGGCCGCGCCGGTCGACGCCCAGGAGGAGCTGGGCCGCGTCCTGCCCGTAGTCGAGGCGCTCGCCGCCGAGGGGGTCGTGGTCAGCGTCGACACGCGCAAGCCCGAGGTCGCCGCGGCCGCCCTGGAGGCCGGCGCGGCGCTCGTGAACGACGTCTCCGGGCTCCGCGACCCGCGCATGGTCGAGGTGTGCGCCGCGGCGGGCGCGCCCGCCGTCGTGATGCACATGCTGGGCGAGCCGCGGACGATGCAGCTCGACCCGCGCTACGACGACGTCGTGGCCGAGGTGAGCGGCTACCTGCTGGCGGCCGCCGAGCGGGCGCTCGCGGCCGGCGTGCCGAGCGTGGTGCTGGACGTGGGGCTGGGCTTCGGGAAGACCCTCGAGCACAACCTCGCCCTTCTCAACGCGACCCCGCAGCTCGCCGCCCACGGCCACCCCGTACTTGTGGGAGCGTCGCGCAAGTCGTTCCTGGGGCGGGTCGCCGGCGTCGAACGTCCCGCCGACAGGCTCGGCGCCACCATCGCCGCCCACCTGCACGCGGCGCGCCTGGGCGCGGCGCTGCTGCGCGTGCACGACGTCGAGCCGCACAGGCAGGCGCTGGCCGTCGCCGCCGCGCTGGAGGCGGCGGCGTGAGCGCGGGGGACGACGTGGCCCGCGGGGGGAGAGGCCCGGTGGAGCCGAGCGGCGCCCCGGCGGACGGGCACGTGACGATCACGCTCGAGGGGATGGAGTTCTACGCCTTCCACGGCGTGCACGACTACGAGCTCGAGCGCGGCGCGCGCTTCGTGGTCGACCTCGAGATCAGGCTCCCCGCCCCGCGCGCGGACACGCTGGCCGAGACCGTCGACTACGCGCGCGTCTACAGGCTCGTCGCCGGCGTCGTGACCGGACGCCGCCTGAAGCTGATCGAGTCCGTGGCCGCGGCCGTGGCCGACGCCGTGCTGGAGGCCGAGCCGAGCGCCCTGGCGGTGAGGGTGAGGGTGCACAAGCCGCACGCGCCGCTCCCCGGCGTGGTGCGCGACGTCCACTGCGAGCTGGAGAGGCGGCGTGCCTGAGGGCGAGGCGTCCGTCGAGCCGGCGGCGGTGCCGCCCACGGCCTGGGTCGCGCTCGGCGCCAACCTCGGCGACCCGCATGGCGCGATGCGGCGGGCGCTGGAGGAGCTACGGGCGCTCGGCGAGGTCGTGGCCAGGTCCTCGCTCTACCGGACGGCGCCGGTAGGCGGCCCGCCGGGCCAGCCCGACTACCTGAACGCCGTCGTGGCGCTCCGCACAGGGCTCTCCACGCGCGCTCTGCTGCAGGCCCTGCTGGCGATCGAGGAGAGGCTCGGCAGGGTCAGGGCCGAGCGCTGGGGGCCCCGCGTCATCGACCTCGACCTGCTCTCCCACGGCGATGCGAACCTCGACGACCCCGTCGCCACCGTCCCGCACCCGCGCCTGCACCACAGGGCCTTCGTGCTCGTGCCGCTGCGCGAGGCCGACCCCGCCTGGCGACACCCGGTGACGGGGGAGAGCGTGGACGAGATGCTGGCGCGCGTGGACGCCTCGGGCGTCGAGCGGACCTCCCTGGCGTGGTGACTCGGGCCGGTTAGTATCGCCGTCCGATGCGCCTGTTCGCCATCGCCGACCCGCACCTCTCGCGCGCGCAGCCCAAGCCCATGGACGTCTTCGGGCCCGGGTGGGAAGGACACCCCCAGGTGTTCTTCGACCGCTGGCGCGAGACCGTCGGCGAGGGCGACCTCGTGCTGGTGCCGGGGGACGTCTCGTGGGCGATGCGGCTCGAGGACGCGATGCCCGACCTGGAGGACATCGCGGCGCTGCCCGGCAGGAAGGTGCTCCTGCGCGGCAACCACGACTACTGGTGGCCGTCGATCAGCAAGCTGCGGCGGGTGCTGCCGGAGGGCATGTACGCGGTGCAGAACGACGCGATCGTCGTCGACGGCGTCGTCATCGCGGGCACGCGCGGCTGGGTCTGCCCCGGCAGCCGCGGCTTCACGCCGGAGGACGAGAAGGTCTACCGCCGCGAGGTCGAGCGCCTGAGCCTCTCGCTGCAGGCGGCGCGCCGCCTGGAGGGCCGCTACCGCGTCGTCATGCTGCACTTCCCGCCCACGAACCCGCGCCTGGAGCCGAGCGGCTTCACGCGCCTGATCGAGGAGTACGCCCCCGACGCGCTCGTCTTCGGCCACGTGCACGGCGGCGAGGAGCCGGTGCTGATGAGCCTCGACGGCATCGCCGTGCACTTCGTCGCCGCCGACGCCCTGGCCTTTCGTCCCAAGCTCATCGCCGACCTGGGCGGGTAGAGTCGCGTGGACATGGCGGCGCCCCCACCCGTCGGCGAGAGCGTGCTGGTGGTCAACGCCGGCAGCTCGAGCCTCAAGGTCAAGGCCTACCCCGCCGGTGTGCGGCTGCACGTCGAGCGCATCGGGGAGCGGGGCGGTCACACCCACGAGACGGCCCTGGAGGAGTGCCTCGTGCGCCTCGCCGGCGAGGGCGGCGACTACGCCCCAGCGGTCGTCGGTCACCGGGTCGTGCACGGCGGCACGAGGTACACCGCGCCGACCGTCGTCGACGACGAGGTCGAGGCGGGCATAGCCGCCCTGTGCGACCTGGCGCCGCTGCACAACCCCGCGAACCTGGCCGCGCTGCGGGCCGCGCGCCGGCTCCTGCCGCGCGCCACGCACGTCGCCGTCTTCGACACGGCGTTCCACGCCACGCTGCCGCGCCGCGCCTACCTCTACGGCCTGCCGCTCGCCTACGCGGAGCGGGGCCTGCGCCGCTACGGCTTCCACGGCACCAGCCACGACTACGTCACGCGCGAGGCGGCCAGGCTCTTGGGGAGGCGGCGCGAGGAGCTGAGGATCGTCTCGCTGCACCTCGGCAACGGCGCCAGCGGGGCCGCGGTCGACCGCGGAGAGGTCGTGGACACGAGCATGGGCCTCACGCCGCTCGAGGGCCTGCTGATGGGCACGCGCAGCGGCGACGTCGACCCGGGCCTGATCCTCCACCTGCTGCGCGAGGGCATGTCGCCCTCCGAGCTCGACGACCTGCTGAACCGTCGCTCCGGCCTCGCCGGCATGTCGGGCGTGGGGAACGACATGCGCGACGTGCGCGCCGCGGCCGCGCGCGGCTCCGACGCGGCCGCTGCCGCGCTCGAGGTCTACGTCTACAGGGTGCGCAAGCTGGTGGGGGCGTACGCCGCCGCGATGGGCGGCCTCGATGCCGTCGTGTTCACCGGCGGCGTGGGGGAGAACGACCCCGCCACGCGCGCCGCGGCGCTGGAGGGCCTCGGCTTCCTGGGGATCGAGCTCGACCCCGCGGCGAACGCCGCCGGCGGCCCGGTGGCGAGCGCTCCGGACAGCCGCGTGGCCGTGCTGGTGCTCGAGACCGACGAGGAGGTCATGATCGCGGCGCAGGCCGTCGAGGTCGCGCGCCGCGCGGGAGGTACGCCGAGTTGAGCACGTTGGGAATCGACCTGGGCGGCACGAAGATCCTCGCGGCCGTGGTCTCCGAGGGCCGCGTCCTCGACCGCGTGCGCGTGGACACGCCCCAGACGGGCTTCGCCGACGTGGTCGCGGCTATGGCCGGCGCCGCGCGCGAGCTGATCTCGCGCGGCCACGAGGTCACGGCCGTCGGCGTCGGCTCGCCCGGCCCCCTCGACCACGAGCGCGGGCGCGTCGTGTGGGCGCCGAACATCGCGGGCATGGTAGACGCGCCCGTCGTCGACGCCTTGCGGGAGGAGCTGGGCCTGCCCGTGGCCCTGGAGAACGACGCCAACGCCGCCGGCTACGCCGAGCACCTCTACGGCGCGGCGAAGGGCCTGCGGTCGAGCGTCTACGTGACGCTGTCCACGGGCATCGGCGGCGGCCTGTTCGTCGGCGAGACCCTGGTCCGCGGCGCTCACGGCTTGGCGGGCGAGATCGGGCACATCACGCTCCTGCCCGGCGGGCCGATGGGGGGCGACGGCCACACCGGCAGCCTCGAGGCGATCGCCGCCGGCCGCTCGATCGCCCGCGACGCCAGCTACGCCTACGGCCAGCCGATGAACACGATCGAGGTGTTCGAGAGGGCGCGCGCGGGCGAGCGCAAGGCCCTAGGCATCGTCGAGAACGCCGCCCTGTTCACGGGGATCGGGTTAGCGAACATCCAGAAGGTCTTCGACCCTGAGGCGTTCGTGCTCGGCGGCGGCCTCACGGCCGCGGGCGACTTCTACCTCGACAGGGTCAAGGCCGCCGCGAGGCGCTACCTCGAGGGCTTCTGCGAACCCGTGTTCCTGATGGCCGTGCTGGGCGGCGACGCCGGCGCGATCGGCGCCGCGGCCGTGGCGGAGAGGGAGCTGGCGGGCCGGCGCTGAGCAGCCCGCGCCGGCGCTCGGTCGTCCGGGCCCGCGGTCGGCGCGCGTCGGGCCTCACTGCACGCCGGTCACGCCGCCCTCGAAGGCGTACACGGTCACGCGGCGCCCCAGCGCGTCGCTGCCGAGGCGGGAGAGACCGGCGTCCGGGGCCGCCGCCTGCGCGTGCGCGATCACCGGCCGGGCGTCGACGGCGACGCTGGCGTGCCGCTCGAGGCGCGCCAGCACGCTCTCCGCGCGCCAGTCGCGCCGCATGAGCGCCTTCATCGCCAGCAGCACGCCGCGCCTGCCGGTCGCCGGCTCGCCGGCGCGTTCGCCCGGGCGGCGGACCACGAGGTCGTCGGGCAGCCACGCCAGGGCCTCGTACACGGCGTCGATGACGTCGTCCAGCAGGTACGCCTCGCCCAGGAGCGCCAGGGCGGGCCCCTCGGCCTCCTCGACCAGGTCCTCGTCGGGGTCGAACGGGTCGACCTCCGCGAAGAGCCTCGCGAGGCGCGCGGGCAGGTTGTTGTAGCGGTAGAGGCTGTCCTCGACGGCGGCCGGCAGCGCGACCAGCGCCAGCGGCGCGCCCGCGCGCTCCAGCGCCAGGAGGTCGTCGAGCTCGCCGCCGGAGCCCGCCAGATGCGCGACGGTCCGGGCCGGGAAGGACAGGGCGCGGTTCACGACCAGACTCTACCCGTGGCCCGCGCATCGCGCGGTAGAGTCGGCGCGTGGCTTCCGCCTTGGACGCTAGAGTTCCGCGCCGGACGGGCTGGACCTGGCTCGCGGTCGCCAGCGCGCTACTCGTCGGGGCCATGGTCTTCACGGCCCTGAACCTGCGAGGCTACTTCAACGTCCAGGAGGTTCGCCTCCCCGAGGTCGTGGGCCTGCGTCACGACGAGGCGGCGCAGGTGCTGAGGCGCATGGGCCTCGAGCCCGTGACCTTCATCGAGCAGGTCGCCGGCGCGCCGCCCGACACCGTCACATCCCAGTCGCCGCAGCCCGGCGCCACGGTCAGGCGGGGGCGGACCGTGCACCTGGGCGTTAACACCGTCGGGGCGGCGGCGCGCGTGCCTGACCTGATCGGTATGCGCGAGGCCGACGCCAGGCAGCGCGTGCGCGAGCTGAACATCCCCCTGGGCACCACCGTCTACGAGCCCAGCGACAGGCCCATCGGTACGGTGATCGGTCAGTCGCCCGAGGGCGGCGTCCAGCTCGGCGTCGGCGAGGAGCTGACCCTGGTGGTCAGCGGCGGACGCGAGCCCGAGCGCGTGGCCGTGCCCGACCTGAGGGGACTGCCGGTCGAAGAGGCCGTGAGGCGCCTCGAGCAGCTCGGGTTCAAGCGCATCGAGCGCGTGGCGACGGGTGTGAGCTTCACCGGCGCCGGTCAGGTCGTGTCCACGTGGCCGTCGGCCGGCACGCAGGTCGTGACCAGCACGCCCGTGACGGTGCACTACGCGCTGTCCTCGCGGGACGTCGTGGAGGTGCCCGACGTCGTCGGCGAGCCGGAGTGGCGGGCGCGGCTCGCGCTGCGCGCGGCCGGCCTGCTCGTCGGCCAGGTGACATACGTCCAGGACCCGGCGCAGCCCCAGGGCGTCGTCGAGGTCCAGCCGACCGGCTACACGCTGCCTGGCACGCCGGTGCTGATGACCGTCAACGGTCAGCCGTCCGACTCGCCCCTGATGCCCGACGTGGGCCTGCCCGGCAGGCAGGACGACGTGCTCGGCGGCCCTGCCGGCCAGCGGCCGGGCGGAGGCGGACCCTCCGGCGGCGGGCCGTCGGTCGACGTCGGCGACGGCGGGCGCACGGTCCCCTTCACCTTCGACCCGACGTTCATGGGCGTGAGGCGCCTGCTCGAGCAGCCGTACCGGCTCGAGCTCGTCGTCACCGACGAGCGCGGCATGAGGACCGTCCTCGACAGGGAGATGCAGCCCGGCGAGGTCGCCACCACGACGGTGTCGGTGTACGGCGAGGACGCGCTGCTGCAGACCTACATCGACGGCGTCTTCTTCCAGGCCTGGCGGCCGTGACGGCGCTGCCCGGCGGCGGGAAAGCGCGTCGGGGAGTGCGATTTGTCGCAGTGGGGGCCCGGTGGGGACGCGAAGAATCGGTCTCGGTATACTCGCGTCGCGAGAGGAATGCGACAAGCGGGGGCTAGGCCGCCGCGTCTAGGAGGAGACCAGTGAGCGAGCCCGACATCGCCCCGCTCGCGCGGAGGCTGGCCGAGCAGAACAACGTCGACTGGCGCCGCCTGAAGGGGTCGGGCGAGGGCGGCAGGATCGTCGAGCGTGACGTCCTCGACTACCTCGCCCGCGTGATGGCAGGCGAGGAGGCGGTCGACCCTACCCCCGAGCCGCTGCCCGAGGGCATGGAAGCGTGGCCGGGCCAGGACATGGCCGCCGTCAGGCAGGGCGTGGGTGAGGCGGCGACGCTGGGCGAGCTGCGCCAGGAGATCGGCAGCGCGGTGCGCGACGAGGGGGGCGCCGAGGTCGGCGAGGACGTCTTCCTGTTCGAGGACGAGCCCGCCGCGGTGTCAGAGGCGGCGCCCGCGACGGCGGCCGCCCCCGAGCCCGCCCCGGTGGGCGACGACCTAGACGACCTGCTCGTCTCCGGCGACGAGCTGCTGCCGGCGGAGGAGGGCGCGGCCGGCCAGGCCGACGTCGCCGCCTTCGCGTCGGCCGCCGCGCCGGCCGACGAGCCGCAGTGGGGCGCCGGCATCGAGCTGGGCGACCCCGCCGCGCCGGCTGCCGGCCAGGCCGTCGAGGTCTGGGGCGAGGCCGCGAAGGCCTCCGGCGACGACCTCGACCTCTTCGGCGACGCCTCAGGCAGCGGCGGCGCCGACGACTACGGCTTCGGGGAGCAGCGTTACGACGAGCCCGACCTGTGGGCGGCGCCGGAGGCGACGCGGCCCGAGGCCGGCGCCTCGTCCTCCGACGACATCTGGACGACCGGCGGCGAGGCCGACGAGCCCTCGCCGTACGACGCCTGGGCCAGCGAGACCGCGGGCGCCGACCACGGCGGGAGCGACGCCGGCGCGGGCTACGATTTCGCCGCGGCCGAGGACGACGCCCCGGCCGGCGCCGCGGCGCCCGACCCGGCCGAGCCCTCGCCGTACGAGGCGTTCGCGACGGCGGAGCCCGATGCCGGCACCGAGGACGTCGCCGAGGCGGGCCTGGAGGCCGCCGACGGCGAGCCCCCCATGGGGATGGCTGCGGTCGCCGCCCCGAGCGTGGACGGGCTGCCGCTCGCGCGCCTGCCCACCGTGCTCAGGCGGCACGTCGACGTCAGCGCGCTGGCGAGCGCCCAGCTCGCCGTGTCGCAGGAGCTCGGCTACGAGGAGCCGCTGAACGCCGCGCCGTTCCTGCTGCGGGCGGTGGCCAAGGCCGCGGCGGAGCTCGAGTCCGCCCGCGGCCAGGTCGCGCTGGCCGCGTTCGGGGGCGGCGTGACGCTGCGGCGCGTCGACGGCGCCGCCGCGCGTCCCTTCGCCGAGATCGTGCGGGAGCTGCAGGGCCCCGGCGGCGAGGAGGACGAGGCAGGGCTCGTCGCCGCCGACCTCAGCGGGCTCGACGTGGACGAGGTCGTCCTCGACGTCGGGGTGCCCGTGGTCAGCCTGGGGCGGATCCTCTACGACAACCAGAGCGGCGGCTACCGCAGCACGCTCACGCTGGCGGGCGACCTGCCCGCCGACGCGGGGGCCAGGCTCCTGTCGCGCGTGGCCGAGCTGCTCGACTCGCCCGTGCGCCTGGTGATGTGAACCGTCACCGGAAGGCGTCTCGGCGCGCCCGCGGCGTATCCGCCGGCGCGCCGCTCAGTCGGCCGCGGCGGGAACGAGCGCGCTGAGCGCGAGGTAGCCGACGGCCACCGTGCCCAGCGTGACGAGCGCTGCGGCCACGAAGACCGCCCGGACGGCCCCGGCGCGGTAGCCAGTGAACGCGGCGATGCCCGCGCACAGGCCCGTCACGACGCGGCCCTCGCGGGCGCGGGCGAGCCGCGGGTGGCCCGGCGCGAGCCGCAGCTCCTGCGGACCCCCTCGCGGCCGCAGCGGGCCGCCGTCCTGGGAAGCGTCGCGGGTCGTCACGGCCCGGCGAGTATACGTCCAGCACGCTCGCGGTAACCTGGCCTGGTGACCCCGAGGGAGAAGGGCGGGCGAGACGCGAGCGGCGCCGGGCCCCGGCGCGAGGTCGTCGTGGCCGTGACCGGCGCGAGCGGCATGGTCTACGCCGTCGACCTCCTCGCTTGCCTGCGCGACGCCGGCGTCCACACCCACCTGATCGTCACGGCCGGCGCCAAGCGCGTCCTCCCGACGGAGCTCGCCGGCGGGCTCGAGGAGCTCACCTCCCTGGCGTCCGAGGTGCACAAGGACACCGACGCCGGCGCGCCGATCGCCTCGGGCAGCCACCGCTTCGAGTCGATGGTGATCGTGCCGTGCTCCGCCGGGACGCTGGCCAAGGTGGCCCGTGGGTTCACCGACAACCTCACCTCGCGCGTGGCCCACGTGGCGCTGAAGGAGCGCCGGCCGCTGGTGCTGGTCGTGCGCGAGGCGCCCTACTCCCGCCCGATGCTCGAGAACATGCTCCTCGCCGACGCCGCCGGCGCGCTGGTCATGCCCGCCTCTCCCGGCTTCTACCACCGGCCCGCGACGGTCTCCGACCTCGTGGGCAGCGTCACCGCCAGGGTCCTCGACCACCTGGCCGTCGAGCACGCGCGGGTCCCGCGGTGGGGGGAGGAGAGGTGAGCGCCGAGGTCGCCGCCCTGCTGGCGGCAGCCGGCTCCGGGACCCGCCTGGGCCGCGGGCCGAAGGCGCTGGTGGAGGTGGCAGGCCGCACGCTCCTCGACCTCGCGTTCGACGCGCTGGCGCCGCTCGCGGACGAGGTGGTGGTGGCGGTGCCGCCCGGCGCGCTCGCCTCGTGGCCGCGTCGGCCGGGCGCCGTCTACGTCGAGGGCGGCGCGACCCGCCAGGAGTCGGTGCGCGCGCTCGTGAGGGCGGCGACGGCGCGGTACGTGCTGGTGCACGACGTGGCGCGGCCCTTGCTGCCGCGCGAGGTCGCCCTCCGGGTGCTGGAGGCGGCGCGGGAGCACGGCGCCGCGACCGCCGCCCTGCCCGTGGCCGACACCGTCGTCACCATGGACGGCGAGGAGCTCGACCGCTCGCGCCTCCGCGCGGTGCAGACGCCGCAGGGGTTCGAGCGGGAGCTGCTGCTGGAGGCTCACGAGGCCGCCGCCGCGACCGGCGCCACGGCCACCGACGACGCGGCCCTCGTGAGGCGCCTGGGCCGGCTCGTCGCGCTGGTGGAGGGCAGCCCGCTGCTGATGAAGGTCACGCGGCCCGAGGACCTGATCGTGGCCGAGGCGCTAGCCCTCCGCCTCGGCCTGGGCGCGGTGGGCAGGCGGTGACGGGCGTCCGGCCGGCGGGGGAGGGCGGGGCGGTCGCCCGTGCCGACGCCCTCACCGCGGGCGAGCTGGCGCCGGGCAAGGTCAACCTCGGACTGGCGGTGCTGACGCGCCGCGGCGACGGCTACCACGAGCTCGAGACCCTCTTCGCCCGCATCGACCTCGCCGACGAGCTCACCCTAGCCCTGCTGCCCGAGCGGCCCGGGGAGGTCGTCGCGTCGGTCGTCCCCGAGGCGGACCCCGCCGACCCCGAGTGGCACGCCCGTTCGCTCTCAGCGCTGCCCACCGGCCGGGAGAACCTGGCCGTCCGTGCCGCGTCCGCCTACCTGGCGGCGTGGGAGGAGCGCACGGGGCGGCCGCCGCCGGGGGTGGCGCTCACGCTGGTCAAGCGTCTGCCCATCGCCGCCGGCCTGGGAGGCGGCTCGTCAGACGCGGCCGCAGCGCTGAAGGCCCTGGAACGGCTCGTCCCCGCCGGGCTGGACCTGGCGGCGCTGGCGCTCCGCCTCGGCTCCGACGTGCCGTTCTTCGCCTCCGGCGCTGCGGCGGCCCTCGCGCGCGGTCGCGGGGAGAGGCTCTCGCCCGCGGCCCTGCCGCGGCTCGACCTGGTGCTGGCGAAGCCCGAGCTGACCGTCTCGGCGGCGGAGGCCTACGCGGCCCTGGTCGGCTTCACGGGCAGGCTCAAGCACGAGGAGGCGCTGGCCGCCCTCGCTCGCGGCGAAGAGCCAGGCTGGCGCAACGGGCTGCAGGCCGGGGTGATGCGCGCGCACGCCGAGGTGCGCGAGCTGCTGGCCGAGCTGCGGTCGCTGGGCCTGCGCGGCGTGCTGATGAGCGGCAGCGGGCCCACGTGCTTCGGCGTCGCGGACGGGCCGGAGGCGGCGGAGGAGGCAGCCGCGGCCCTGCGGGCGCGGCGGCCCGACCTGTGGGTGCGGACGGCACGGACGGCCTGACCGGCGCCGCGCCTCAGCGCCCGCGCCAAAGCGCCTGCGCCTCAGCGCCCGCGCCTCTCGAGCTCGTCGAAGAACGCCATGTCCTCCTGGACGAGGAGGTCCTCGCCGGCGAGCGACTCGACGTGGTGGCGGAGCTCGTGGGTCAAGGTCTCCCACGCCTCCTCCTCCCAGTCGAAGTCGGGGTCGGCGTCGGCGATCGCCTTGAACGAGCCGTAGTAGATCGCGATGTGGCGACCGAGCCCGGGCTGGCCGCCCAGGAAGTGCTCGGGGCCGGGGTCGAGGTACTCGCCCATGCGGTAGACGTCCTCGTCCTCCCAGCCCTCCTCGAGCTTCGCCTGCGGCAGGACGTGCACGCCCTGCAGGCCGCGCATGAACTCCTCGGGGACCTCGTCGACGAGCTCCGCCACCAGGTCGCGGAACTCCTCGAAGGTCACGACACGGTCACCGCCTCCTCGAACGTGTCGGGGGCGTCCCGCAGGCGGACCGGAGCGTGCTCGGCGGCGCTGGCGTAGGCGGCCAGGATCAGGCGCACGGCCTCGCGGCCGTCCTCCCCCGTGCACACCACGGGGCCCTCGCCCTTCACCGCCTTCACGAACGCGACCACGTGGGCGGTGTGGGGCTTGTAGCCGCCGAAGGTGTAGGTGGTGAGGTCGGTCTCGTCCCAGGAGCCGCCCGGCATCGAGCGGTGGTAGTGCCTCAGCCAGGGCGACCCGAAGCGGTTCGTGCTCTCGAGGGCGCCCTTGGTGCCGTAGATCCAGAAGCCCTCTTCCCAGCCCGTGGCCGTCCAGGCGGTCTCGATCGTGCCGATCGCGCCGTCGGCGAACTCGAGCGAGACGTTCGCCGTGTCCTCGACCTCGATGTCGTAGGCCAGCGTGGCGGTGCGGGCGAAGACCTCGCGCACGCGGCCGCCGAAGAACCGCGCCAGGTCCGCGAGGTGGCAGCCGTTGTCGAGCAGCGTGCCGCCGCCCGAGCTCGCCTTCGTCGCGAACGAGGGCCTCACGCCCTGCCCGCCCCAGTCGTGCGCCTGGCGCAGGCGGATGTGCGTGACGCGGCCGATCGCGCCGGCCTCGAGGAGCTCCTTCGCCTTGCGCGCCGGCCCCGAGGAGCGGAGCTGGTGGTTCACCATCAGCACCACCCCCGCCCGGCGGCAGGCCGCGATCATCTCGTCGGCCAGGGCCAGGTCGAGCGCGATCGGCTTCTCGACGAGCACGTGCACGCCCGCCTCGGCCGCGGCGAGCGTGGCCGGGTGGTGCACGGCGGTGGGCGCGGCGATCGACACGGCGTCGATGCCGCCGGCCGCGAACATCTCGCGGTAGTCGGCGTACGTCCTGTCGACGCCCCAGGCGCTGGCCCGGGCCGCGAGCTGCACCGGGTTCACGTCGCAGAGGGCCACCACGTTGGCCCCGGCGGCGCGGTAGCCGTCGTAGTGCGCCTGCGAGATGTTGCCGGTCCCGATGATCGCCACGCGCAGCGGGTCGGAGACGGGGCTCACGGCTTGAGGACGTGCTCCTTCCCGGGGTTCGGCACCGGCTCGAGGGCGGCCGGGTTGGGGCACGCGGAGTCGTCGCGCCTGAGCCGCGCGGCGGCGTACACGGCGGCGTTCGCCACGATGCGCCTCACGATGGGGTGGTGGTAGGTCGGGTAGGTCTCGTGCCCCGGCCGGAAGTAGACGACGCGGCCGTGGCCGCGGCGCCAGGTCATGAGGCTGCGGAACACCTCGCCGCCCTGGAACCACGAGATCATCAGCAGCTCGTCGGGGTCGGGGACGTCGAAGCGCTCCCCGTACATCTCCTCCTGCTCGAGCTCGAAGTGGTCGGGGACGCCCGCGAGGATCGGGTGGCCCGGCTGGAGGTTCCAGAGCCGCTCCTTCTCGTCCGCCTCGCGCCACCGCAGCGACCCGTGCGTGCCGAGGAGGCGCAGGAACGGCTTCGAGAGGTGACCGGAGTGCAGCACGACCAGGCCCATGCCGTCCAGCACGGCGCGCTGCACGCGCTGGGCGACGGCGTCCGACACCTCGGCGTGGGCCTTGTGGCCCCACCACAGCAGCACGTCGGTGGCGTCGACGACCTCCTGCGGCAGCCCGTGCTCGGGCTCGCGCAGCGTGGCGGTGCGGACCTCGGCGTCCGGGACGCGCTCGCGCACCGCCGACGCCAGCGCGGCGTGGATGCCGTCGGGGTAGACCCGGCGCACGGACTCCTCCTCCACCTCGTGGAGGAACTCGTTGAAGATGGTGACCCTCAAGTGGACCTGCCCTCTGCGGGCGTCAGTCGGTCACGGCGCCGACCGACGCGCTCGATACGAGCTTGGCGTACTTCGCCAGCACGCCGGTAGTGTAGCGCGGCGGTCTCGGCTGCCACGAGGCCCTGCGGCCCTCGAGCTCGGCGTCCTCGACCTCGAGCCGGATCAGGTTCTCGTCGGCGTCGATCGTGATGAGGTCACCCTCCTGCACCAGGGCGATCGGCCCGCCCACGGCCGCCTCGGGCGCGACGTGCCCGACGACGAGGCCGTAGGTGCCGCCGGAGAAGCGCCCGTCGGTCACCAGCGCGACCGAGTCGCCCAGGCCCTGCCCGATGATCGCGCTCGTCGGCGCGAGCATCTCGCGCATGCCGGGGCCGCCCTTGGGACCCTCGTAGCGGATCACGACGACGTCACCGGGGACGATGCGCCGCTCCAGGATCGCGGCCATCGCCTCCTCCTCGCCGTCGAAGACGCGGGCGGGGCCGGTGTGGCGCCTGGCCTTGATGCCCGTCGTCTTGGCGACCGCGCCCTCGGGGGCGAGGTTGCCGCGCAGCACGTTGAGGTGGCCCTGCGGGTAGAGGGGGTCGTCGATCGGGTGCACGACGTCCTGCCCAGCCGGCGGACGCGAGGGCACGCCCTCGAGGTTCTCCGCCACGGTCTTGCCGGTGACGGTGAGGCAGTCGCCGTGCAGCAGGCCGGCGTCGAGGAGCATGCGCATCACGAGCGGGACGCCGCCGACGCGGTGGAGGTCGGTGGCGACGTACTTGCCGGACGGCTTGAGGTCGCACAGCACGGGGGTGGTGCGGCGGATCGCCTCGAAGTCGTCGATCGTCAGGTCGACGCCGGCCGAGCGCGCGATCGCGAGCAGGTGCAGGACGGCGTTGGTGCTGCCGCCGACCGCCATGACCACCCGGATCGCGTTCTCGAACGCCTCCCTGGTCATGATCTTCCGCGGCGTCAGGCCCAGCTCGACGAGCCTCACCACGGCCTCGCCGCTGGCGCGGGCGCTCTCGGTCTTCTCGTCGTCCTCGGCGGCCATCGTGCTGGAGTAGGGGAGGCTCATGCCCAGCGCCTCGATCGCCGAGGACATCGTGTTCGCCGTGTACATCCCGCCGCACGAGCCGGGGCCTGGGCAGGCGGCGGCCTCCACGGCCCTCAGCGTCTCCAGCTCGATGCGTCCGGCGGCGTGGGCGCCGACGGCCTCGAAGACGCTGACGATGGTCAGGTCCTGGCCGTCCAGGTGCCCGGGCTTGATCGTGCCGCCGTAGACGTACACCGCGGGGACGTCGAGGCGGGCGAGCGCGATCATCCCGCCCGGCATGTTCTTGTCGCAGCCGCCGACGACGACCATCGCGTCCATGCTCTGCCCGCGCCCTACCGTCTCGATCGAGTCGGCGATGACCTCGCGGGAGACCAGGCTGCACTTCATGCCCTCGGTGCCCATCGAGATGCCGTCGGAGACCGTGATCGTGCCGAACGTCTGCGGCATGCCGCCGGCGGCCCGGACCGCCTCGGCGGCGGCCTCGGCCAGGCGCCTGAGCCCCGCGTTGCACGGCGTGATCGTCGAGTGCCCGTCGGCGATGCCCACGATGGGCTTGCCGAAGTCCTCGTCGGTGAAGCCGACGGCGCGCAGCATGGCGCGGTTCGGCGCGCGCTCGGGACCGGTGGTGACGACGGCGCTGCGGCGGTTCAGGGCGCGCTCAGCCATGGGCCACGGGCTCCCCCCGCGCCACCGCGCGGACCACGGCGTCGGTGAACTCGGCGGTGCCGCGCGTGCCGCCGAGGTCGACGGTCGGGTCGTCGGCCAGCGCCGCCGCGACCGCGGCCTCGAGGGCGTCCGCCGCCGCCGGCACGCCCAGGCTGTAGCGGAGCATCATGGCCGCCGAGAGCATCGTGCCGGTGGGGTTCGCGATGCCCTTGCCGGCGATGTCGGGCGCGCTGCCGTGCACGGGCTCGTAGAGCCCGACCTTCCCGCCCAGGCTCGCCGAGGGCAGCACGCCCAGGGAGCCGGGGATCACGGCCGCCAGGTCGGAGAGGATGTCGCCGAACAGGTTGCCCATCACCAGCACGTCGAACCGCGAGGGGTCGCGCGCGATCTGCATCGCCGCGTTGTCGACGTAGAGGTGGTTCAGCTCGACGTCGGGGAACTCCCTCTCGTGCAGCTCGACGACGACGTCGCGCCAGAACTGCGAGACGTCGAGGACGTTCGCCTTGTCCACGTTCGTGACCCTGTTGCGCCGCTGGCGCGCGGTCTCGAACGCCATGCGGGCGATGCGCTCGACCTCGAAGCGCCGGTAGACCATCGTCGAGAGGCCCTCGTCCGGTCGGTTGTAAGACGGCTTCCCGAAGTAGATGCCGCCCGTGAGCTCGCGGAAGATCACCAGGTCGGTGCCGCTGGCCCGCTCCGGGCGCAGCGGGGAGAGGCGCTCGAGCCCGGGGAAGACCCTGACCGGCCTGAGGTTCGCGTACGCCCCCAGGAGGCGCCGCAGCTCGAGGATCGCCGTCTCGATGCGCTGCTCGCGGGGCAGGCGGTTCCACGGGTGGTCGCCCACGGGCCCGCCGACGGAGCCGAGGAGCACGGCGTCGGCCTCGACCACGGCCCGGCGCGTCTCCTCGGGGAAGGCCGCGCCGTGCTGCTCGTAGGCGTTGCCCCCGAACGGCAGGCGCCGGTACTCGAGCTCCAGTCCGAAGCGCTCGGCGACGGCGTCGAGCGCCAACAGCGCGGCCTCGACGACCTCCGGCCCGACGAAGTCGCCGGGCAGCACGGCGATGCTGTAGGCCTTCGCGGCGCTCACCTTCTCACCTCGTGGCCCAGGGCGGCGGCCGTCCGCTTGACGTCCTCGAGGCCCTCCAGCAGCTCGGCGAGGGGGTCGTACGTGCCCGTGACGAGGGCGGTCCTGGCTGACTCCGGCATGGAGGCAGCGTAACCCCGGCCGCCGGCCTCGACCCTCATCGCCTCGAGGTCGACGGTCACCACCAGCGTCGGGTCCTCCTGCACGCGGCGGGTGAGGTCGGCGAGGTCGCCCTCCTCCAGGCGCACGCAGGCGAGGCCGATGCCCGTCGCGTTGCCGAAGAAGATCTCGGCGAAGCTGCCGCCGACCACGGCGCGGAAGCCGGCACGGCGGATCGCCTGCGGCGCGTGCTCGCGGCTCGAGCCGCAGCCGAAGTTCGCGCCGGTGACCATCACCGTGGCGCCGGCCCGCGCGGGGTCGTCGAGCGGATGGCCCTTCTTGCCGCCGTCCGGCGCGTGCCGCTCGTCGTAGAACAGCGCGTCGCCGAGGCCGTCGAAGGTCACCGCCTTGAGGAACCTGGCGGGCACGATGCGGTCGGTGTCGATGTCGTCGCCGGGCACGGCCACCGCCGTGCCGCTGACGCGCACGACGGGCTGGAACGCGCTCACGCCACCACCTCCCGGCCGACGCCGAACACCTCGCGGGCGTCCGAGATCTCCCCGGTCACGGCGGCGGCTGCGACCATCACAGGGCTCATCAGGACGGTGCGCCCGGTGGGGGAGCCCTGGCGGCCCTTGAAGTTGCGGTTCGACGACGAGGCGCAGAGCTGGTCCCCGACGAGCCTGTCGGGGTTCATCGCCAGGCACATCGAGCAGCCGGCGTCGCGCCACTCGAAGCCCGCGGCCTTGAAGACCCTGTCGATGCCGAGGCGCTCGCACTCGGCCTTGACGCGCTCGGAGCCGGGGACGGCGATCGCCTTCACGCGCGGGTGGACGCGGCGGCCGGCGAGGTACCTCGCGACCTCGACGAAGTCGGAGAGCCGCGCGTTCGTGCAGGAGCCGAAGAAGGCGACGTCGATGGGCGTGCCCGCGATCGGCTTGCCGCCCTCGAGCTTCATGTGGGCGAGCGCCTCGGCCACGGCCGCGCGCTCGCTCTCCGGTACGTCCTCCGGCCGCGGCACCGGCTCGTCGATGGCCACGGCCTGGCCCGGGTTCACGCCCCAAGTGACGGTGGGCGGCACGTCCTCGGCGCGGATCTCCACGACGTCGTCGTAGCGGCAGCCGGGGTCGGAGCGGAACGACAGCCAGCGCTCGGCGGCCTCGTCGAAGGCGGCGCCCTGGGGCGCGTACTCGCGGCCGCGGAGGTACTCGATCGTGGTCTCGTCGGGCTGGACGTAGCCGAAGCGCGCGCCGCCCTCGATAGACATGTTGCAGACGGTCATGCGCTCCTCCATCGTCATGCGGTCGAAGACGTCGCCGGCGTACTCGTAGGCGTAGCCGACGCCGCCCTTCACCCCCAGCGTGCGGATGATGTGGAGGATCACGTCCTTGGCGTAGACGCCGGGGCCGAGCCGGCCGTTAACCTCGATGCGCCTGAGCTTGGGCTTGCTCAGCGCGAGGGTCTGCGTGGCGAGCACGTCGCGCACCTGCGTGGTGCCGATGCCGAACGCGATGGCCCCGAAGGCGCCGTGAGTGGAGGTGTGGCTGTCGCCGCAGGCGATCGTCGTGCCCGGCTGGGTGAGGCCGAGCTCGGGCCCGACCATGTGCACGATCCCCTGCTTCCCGGAGCCGACGTCGAAGAACGTGATGCCGTGCTCGGCCACGTTGCGGCGCAGGTGGGCGATCATCTCGGCGGCCATGGGGTCCTCGAACGGCTCCACGCGCGTGTGGGTCGGGACGATGTGGTCCACCGTCGCGAACGTCCGCTCGGGCATCAGGACCTCGAGGCCGAGGTCGCGCAGCATCGCGAACGCCTGGGGGCTCGTGACCTCGTGGACCAGGTGCGTGTCGATGAAGAGCTGTGTCTGTCCGCTCCTGAGGGTGCGGACCGCGTGGGCGTCCCACACCTTGTCGAGGAGGCTCCGCGGCCGATCGTGCATCTCCACCTCTCGTGCCCGCTGATGAGCGAGACCCCCGGCCGCGGGTGGGGCCGGGGGTCGTGCGGTGCCGAAGCGTTGCGCTCTAGGCGCTCGCGTCCTAGCCCTGGGACCCCGCTCGGCCTAGTAGCAGGCCGCGCGCGTGCGCACGCTCGACGTGGACGCGGTCCGTGGGCATCGCGCGGAGTATAACGCGCGCTCGCGCGAGGCGGTCAACCGCCGGCGGGAGTGAGCCGCGGGCCGCGCCCAGGCGGGCGCGGCCCGTCGCTGACCGGGGTATCGGGACGTGCGTGCGTCCGGCGCTAGGCGCTGCGGCCGGCGCGGCCGATCGGGGGCGGGCCGCCGAAGCGCCCGACCTCGCCGCCGCCGATGCGCTGGGTCGGGGGCGTGCCGCCGTTCTGCCCCATGACGCCGCCGGTGGAGACGAGGCGCTCGAACTCCTTCTGGTCGACGGAGCGGGCGAGGCCCATCTCGAAGGTGATCACCTTCTTCAGCACCAGCTCGGCGAGGCAGGCGTCCATCGTGATCATGCCGAGCTGGCCGCCCGTCTGGATCACCGTGGGGATCTGGTGCGTCTTGCCCTCGCGGATCAGGTTCCTCACCGCCGGCGTGGCCAGCAGGAACTCGTAGGCCAGGACGCGGCCCTCGCCGCTCGCGCGCGGGATGAGCTGCTGCGTCAGGATCGCCTGCAGGTTGTTCGCGAGCTGCACGCGCACCTGCTCCTGCTGCGCCTCGGGGAAGACGTCGATGATGCGGTCGACGGCCTCGGCCGCGGTGTTGGTGTGCAGCGTGCCCATCACCAGGTGGCCGGTCTCGGCCGCGGTCACGGCCGCGCCGATCGTCTCGTAGTCGCGCATCTCGCCGACGAGGATGACGTCTGGCGCCTGCCTCAGCACGCTCCTCAGCGCGGCGTGGAAGCTCTGCGTGTCCTCGCCGACCTCGCGCTGGTTGATGATCGACTGCTTGTGCCGGTGGAAGAACTCGATCGGGTCCTCGACGGTGACGATGTGCTTCGCGTACTCGGTGTTGATGAGGTCGATCATCGTCGCCAGCGTCGTCGACTTGCCCGACCCCGTGGGGCCGGTGACGAGCACCAGGCCGCGGGGGAGGCGGGCGACGTTGGCGACCTCCTCGGGCAGGCCGAGCTGCGCGAACGACATGACGTCCTCGGAGATCGTGCGCATCACGCCGCCCACGGAGCCGCGCTGCACGAAGACGTTGACGCGGAAGCGCCCGTGGCCCGAGAGCGAGAACGAGAAGTCGAGGTCCTTCTTCTCCTCGAAGTTCCTCTGCTTCTTCTCGTCCATGAGCGCGTACATCAGGCGCCGCGTCATGGTGGGCGTGAGGACCTCGTGCTCCGTGGGGCGCCACTCGCCGTGGATGCGCAGCATGGGCGGCAGCCCGACGGTGATCAGCAGGTCCGACGCCCTGCGTTCGATGGCGATCTTCAGCAGGTCGACGATGTCGGCCTGTATCTGCGTCGATCTGATCTGGTCAGCCATGTCGCCGGGTACGTCCTCTCACTAGGCCTCCACGTTAGGGGCCGGACTGTCACGGGAACCTGACGGCGCGCACACCGCGCGTCACTCCGCCGTGCGAGCCAGCACCTCCTCGAGCGTGGTGATGCCCTGGAAGGCCTTGTAGATGCCGTCGTCGCGCAGCGTGCGCATGCCGCGGGAGATCGCCAGCTCGCGGATCTCGAACGCCGAGGCCTCCTTGACGATGGCCTTGCGGATCTCGTCGTCGACCACCAGGAGCTCGTGGATCGCGTGGCGGCCGTTGTAGCCGGAGCCCCCGCACTTCTCGCAGCCGACGCCGCGGTAGAGGACCTTGCCCTTGATCTCGTCGTCGCTCATGCCCAGGCGCCTCAGCACGTCGGGCTCCGGCATCGAGGCGACCTTGCAGTGCTCGCAGACCTTGCGCACGAGGCGCTGGGCGAGCACGCCGAGCAGCGAGGCGGAGACGTTGAACGGCTCGATGCCCATCTCCGTCAGGCGCGTGACCGCGCCGGCGGCGTCGTTCGTGTGCAGCGTGGCGATCAGCAGGTGGCCGGTGAGCGCGGCCTCCATCGAGATCTTCGCGGTCTCGTGGTCGCGGATCTCACCGACCATGATGATGTCCGGGTCCTGGCGCAGGAACGCCCTCAGGGCGCGCGCGAAGTCGAGGCCCGCCTTGGCGTTCACCTGGGTCTGGTTGATGCCCGGGATCTCGTACTCGACCGGGTCCTCGATCGTCGTGACGTTCACGTCCGGCGTGGCGATGCGCTTGAGGATCGAGAACGTCGTGAACGACTTGCCCGAGCCGGTGGGGCCGGTGATGAGGAACATCCCGTACGGCTTCTTGATGAGGTCCTCGAACTTCTGGAAGTTGTAGTCGGCGAAGCCGAGGTCCTCGATCTCCGGGATGTCGGCGGCCTTCTTCAGGATGCGGAGCACCGCCTTCTCGCCGTACACGGTGGGCAGGGTCGAGAGGCGGAGGTCGACCTCGAGGTTCTTGTCCCTGAAGCGCACGCGGCCGTCCTGCGGCAGGCGGCGCTCGGCGATGTTGAGGCCGCCCATGATCTTGATGCGCGAGGCCAGCGCCGGCGCCGTGACCTTCGGCATCGTCATGTACTCGCGCAGCGACCCGTCCTTGCGCACGCGCACCACGACCCGCTCGGGCCGCGGCTCGATGTGGATGTCGGAGATGTCGTTGATGATCGCGTCGCGGATGATGTTGTTGACGACCCGCACGAGGGCGTTGTCGTCGATCGCCGAGCTGTCCTCCTCGGCCTCCTCGACGGCGCGTCCGCTCGCTACCTCCTCCACCACGGCCCGCGCCAGCTCGTCCATGTCGGCGCCGTCGCGGTAGTAGCGGTTGAGGAGCCGGGTCAGCGTCTCCTCGGTCGCGACCGCGGGCTGGATCTCGCGGCCGGTGATGAGCTGGATGTCGTCGAGCGCGAAGACGTGCCGCGGGTCCTTCATCGCCACGACGAGCGTGTTGCCCTCGAGGCGGATCGGCATCGCCGTGTAGCGGCGCGCCGTGGCCTCGGGCACCAGGCTGACCGCGTAGGGGTCGACCTGGACGCCCTCCTCGATGAAGGGGAAGCCGAGCTGCATCGCCAGGCTCCGCGCCAGCATGTCGGGGCTGATCTTCCCGGACTGGACGAGCGTGTCCTCGAGCCGACCGCCGCCGGCGCGCTGCTTGTTCAGCGCCTCGTCGACGTCGGCCTGCGTGACGTAGCCGAGGTCGACGAGGATCTCGCCCAGCGGCTTGACGCTGCCGAGCTTCGTCTGCTCCTCGAGCGCGCGCCTGAGCTGCTCGCGCTTCAGGCGACGGCTCTGCAGCAGCGTCTCGCCGAGGCGGCCCTTGTCGTTGGCGTAGAGCTTGTCGATGCGCTTCTGCACCGCCGTCTCCGGCGCCGCCACGAAGCGCACGGGCCGGTTGACGATCGCCTCGATGTCGGCCATGCGCCGCGGGTCGGCGATCGCGACGACGAGCGTGTCGCCTTCCAGCCTGTACGGCACGGCCGAGAACTGAACGGCGTCGAGCCTCAGCAGGTAGGTGCCGAGCTTGTCCGACACCGGCTCGTCGTCCAGGTCGGGCACGTACTCGATGCCCACCTGGTCTGCCAGGAGCTGGGCGAGCTGCTCCTCGTCGAGCGCGCCCTGCTGCACGAGGATGCGGCCTAGCAGGCCGCCGGTGCGCTGCTGCTCCGCGATCGCGGCCTCGAGCTGCTCCGGCGTGACGAGCCCACGCGACACCGCGAGGTTGCCGAGCCGCTGGCTGATGTCGACCTCGACGTCGACGGGCGGCTCCAGGCCCAGCTCGGGGTAGTAGGTCGCGAGCGCCCACATGATCTCCTTGTGGAGCGCCTGGTAGGGCTCGACGAGGCAGCCGGAGGCGTCCTCGACCTCCTCGATGAGGAGCGCGTCAAGGGGGTCGACGAAGGCGACCCTCAGCCTGTCCCCGTCGATCGCGAACGGCATCGCCCGCAGCTCGAGCGCCAGGTTGGCCGGCACCTTCGCCAGCGCCTCGGGCATCACGTCGACGCGCGGTAGGTTCACCAGTGGGATGCCGATCGACTCCTCGACCGCGCGCGCGATGCGCTGCTCCGAGATCACGCCGAGCTGCATCAGGATGTCGGCCAGGCGGCCGCCCACCTCGGCGTGCCGCGCGATCGCCTGCTGCAGCGCGTCGTCGGTGACGTAGCCGCGCTCGAGAAGTACGGCGCCAAGCCTCTTGTCGCCGATCGAGAGGACTGCCAAGGTCAACGCTCCTCGAGGATCATTCTCTCAAGCCGGCGCGCGAGCCTGGTATGAGGAAGCTTACCCGGCGACAGGGGACGGACCAGGACCGTCACGAGGCCGGCGCGCTTGGCGCCGAGGACGTCGGTGAAGAGCTGGTCGCCTACCATCGCCGTGGTGGACGGGGTCGCGCCCGGCAGCAGCGCGAGCGCCCTGCGGAACGCCCACGCGAACGGCTTGCCGGCCAGGGCCAGGCCGGGCACCCCCAGGAGCCGCGAGGCGCGCTGCACGCGCTCGGGCTTGCCGTTCGAGAGTATCGCCACGCCGATGCCGGCCTCCCGCAGCCGCGCGACGGCAGCCGGCGCCTCGGACACGAACTCCTCGGCGTTCGAGGCCACCAGCGTGTCGTCGAGGTCGAGCAGGACGTGCCGCGCGCCGAGCGAGCGCAGGAGGTCGGGGGTCACCTCCGACAGGCTGTCGACGCGTGCGTCCGGGCGCAGCATCCGCGGAGTCTAGCACCCCGGCCCTCACCCGGCTCCGACGCGACCGCGGCCCGAGCCGGGCGGTCCTCAGCCGAGGTCGCCCGTCAGCGCTCGCTTCAGGGTCTCGGCGAAGCCCTCGTCGTCGATCCACGGGTAGTGGCCCGCGTCGAGCAACGCGAACGTGGCGCCCGGCGCGGCCTCGAGCACCAGCTCCGCCTGCCCGGGGTAGCTGGTCCTGTCGTGGCGCCCGCTGAGCAGGTACACGGGCACGCCTGCCGCCACCGCCTGGCGCAGGTCGTGGATGCCCTCCGCGAGCCACACCGCGTCGTCCACCTCGTCCGGCACGTCGCCCGACAGCGCGACGGCGTCGACGTGCTCGAGGAACAGGCGCGACTTCGGCGAGGGGAACTGCATCGCGTCGAACAGCACCTTGGGGTTCACGAGGCCGAACGCCTCGTCGACGAGCGCCCGCGGGTCCTCGAGCCCCTCGGGCGTCTCGCCGCGGCCCTGGCCGCCGGTCGCCTCGGCGTGCAGGTCGCGCGCGAGCTGGGGCATCGAGAGCCAGGGGTTCACCAGCACGAGCCTCGTCACGCGCTCCGGGGAGGTCCGCGCCGCGCGGACGGCGACGAGCGCCCCGAACCCGTGCGCCAGGAGCGCCGCGCGGCGCACGTCGAGGGCGTCCATCACGGCGAGGACGTCGGCGGCTAGCAGGGCGGCGTCGCTCCCGCCCTCGCCCGTGCTGCGGCCGGCGCCCCGCTGGTCGGCGTAGATCATGTCGAGGTCCTCGAGGTCGCCGCCGGCGATCTCGCGGAACGACGCCGAGTTGTAGCCGGGCCCGCCGTGCAGGTAGTAGACGGTCGGCGCGCCTGCGGGCCCCACGCGCTCGACGTAGAGGCTGGCCGGCCGGGGTCCTTGGTACGCCGCGGCGCCGCTCGCGTCGAGCGCGACGTCGACGCGCATCGCCTCGTCGCGGAAGCCCTGCCTCTCGCCGTCGCGTCCGGGGATCACGAACGCCCCCTCTCCGCCGCCTGTGGCGCGGCCTCGCGGGTGCCCCAGCCGAGAAGGGCGGCGGCGTTCGCGTCGAGGACGGCCTCGAGGGCGGCCGGGTCGACCCCGCGCACCTCGGCCAGCCGCGCCGCCGTGAGCCTCACGTTCGCGGGCGAGTTGGGCTTGCCGCGGTGCGGCACGGGGGAGAGGAAGGGGCTGTCGGTCTCGACGAGGAGCCTGTCCTCCGGCACCGCGCGCGCCGCCTCCCTCAGCGCCGCGGCCGAGGGGTAGGTGAGGTTGCCGGCGAACGACACGTACCAGCCGAGCCCCAGCCCCGCCTCGAGCAGGCCGGGATGCCCGTTGAAGCAGTGGAGCACGCCGCGCCGCACGCCGGCCTCCTCGAGCGCCCGCGCCGCGGCGCGGCTGGCGTCGTCGGCGCCCTGGCGGTCCCTCACGTGCAGCACCAGCGGCTTGCCCGTGCGCGCGGCGAGCTCGGCGTGCCAGTCGAAGGCCTCGCGCTGGGTCTCCAGCGTCTCGTCCTGCCAGTGCGTGTCGAAGCCCGTCTCGCCGATCGCGACGACCAGCGGGTCCGCGGCCAGCTCCTCGATGCCGCGCCTGACGGCCGCGTCGCGCGCCGCCGAGGCCTCGTTGGGGTGCACCCCGACGGCCACGCGCACGTTGCCGTGGCGCCGCGCCACGGCCAGCGCTGCCCGCGAGTCGTCGAGGGAGGTGCCCACCGTGACGAGCCACGCCAGCCCCGAGGCGGCCACGGCGGCGTCGGGGTCGGGCAGGCGCGTCAGGTGGCAGTGGGAGTCGGTCATCGCGCCACACCATAGCCGCCGCGCCGGCGAAGCGGCGCGTCGCGCGGGCGGGTCCGAGCGCCGCTCGGCGCTGCCGGGCCGGTGCCCTGAGGGGCCGGCGGGCGGGCGCAGCGGGCGCGCGGGCGTCGGGGACGCGTTCGGTGAGAGTTCTGTAAGAAGGCCGCTGCTACCTTCCGTGCCAGAGAGAGATGGTCGCTCGCAGACCAGGAACGAGGAGCAGGATGGTACAGGGTCGCCCGATGGCTGAGGCCATCCGTTACTACAGCAACGAGGAGCTCTCCGAGATCATCTCCAAGTGCGAGTCCGCCATCACCGACGGCACCGCCGAGATCGAGGACTACGAGGCCTTCGTGCTGTGCCAGAAGGAGCTGGCCCGCCGCACCTGGGCGTGAGCTCAGGGGACCTTCACGACTAGTCCGGCGCGCGTGCAGTAGCATCGGACGTGCACGCGCGCCGGGTCTCCACGTCTCGCCGCGGCCGGCATCCGGCCGCGCTCCTGCTTCCTCTCGCACTCGTCGTGCTCGCCGCCTGCGCCCCGGCCGTGGTCCGCTCCGACGTCACGCCCACGGCCTTCGTCGTCGAGACCGAGGCGCCCCCCTTCAAGGTGCAGGAGGGCAGGGCCTCGTGGTACGGCCCTGGCTTCGCCGGCAGGCGCACGGCCAGCGGCGAGGTCTTCGACCCCAGCCAGCTCACCGCGGCCCACCGCGAGCTGCCCTTCGACACGCTCGTCAGGGTCCACAACCTCGACAACGGCCGCAGCGTGGTCGTGCGCATCAACGACAGGGGGCCGTTCAAGGCCAGCCGCGTCATCGACGTCTCCCGCGCCGCCGCCGAGGCCTTGGGGATGATCGGCTCCGGGACCGCGGACGTGCGCCTCGAGGTGCTGACCCTGCCGTCTGGCATGGTGCGCGCCGCGGCCTACGGCGGGCTCAAGGGCTACGAGGCCGTCTCGCGGCACCACCGCGTGGGCACGTTGCTGGTGCTCGGCCACCCGGCCGGGGGCCAGCCGATCGTCGTGCGGGTCGTGAGCCAGGACGTGCCGACCGGGGTGCCCGCCGACCTGCTCCTCGCCTACGACCTCTTCGCCGTCCTCGGCTCCGAGGTGACGGTACTGGGCAACTGAGGCCCGTGGCCGGCGCGGCTCAGCGCTCGCAGCCGGCGCGCAGCTCGCGCGCGAACGCGCCCAGGTCGCGCCCCTCCTCGACGGCCCGGATGACCGCCGAGCCCACGACGACCCCGTCGGCCAGGCGCGCGACGGTCCGTGCGGTGTCGGCGCTGGCGACCCCGAAGCCCACGGCCACGTTGCGGGCGCCGGCCGCGCGCGTCCGCGCCACCAGGTCGGCGACCTCGGGGGGCAGGCTCTCGCGCATGCCGGTCACGCCGGTGACGCTCACGGCGTACACGAAGCCGCGGCACGCACCGACGACCAGCGACAGCCGTTCGTCCGTGGACGTGGGCGCCGCCAGGAACACCGTGCCCAGGTCGGCCTCGCGGGCGGCCGCGATCAGGCCCTCGCCCTCGTCGGGAGGCAGGTCGGGGAGGATCATGCCGTCGCCGCCGGCCGCCGCCAGGTCGCGCACGAAGGCGGCCTCCCCGCCCGGGTAGCAGTAGATCGGGTTGTAGTACGACATCACGACCAGCGGCTTGTCGGTCCGCTCGCGGAGCCGGGCCACGAGCGCCAGCGTCTCGCGCGCGCCCACCCCGTTCGCCAGCGCGCGCTCGGAGGCGCGCTGGACCGTCGGGCCGTCGCCCAGCGGGTCCGAGAACGGCAGCCCGACCTCGAGCAGGTCGCCGTGCTCCAGCAGGGCCTCGGCGGCGCGCAGGAAGCCGTCCGGGTCGGGGAAGCCCGCGGTCAGGTAGGGCACGAACGCCGCCCGGCCCTCGGCCCTGGCCGCGTCGAACGCGGCCTCGATGCGCCGGACCCCGGCGTCCACCGCCACCGTCATCGCGCCGCCCCCACGGCCGCGCGCGCCGCGCCGCTGCGCAGGCGGCTGACCTCGGCCACGTCCTTGTCGCCGCGGCCGGAGAGGCTCACGACCATCACCGCGTCCCGGGGCAAGGTCGGCGCCAGCTTCGCCGCGTGGGCCACGGCGTGCGCGCTCTCGAGGGCGGGCACGACCCCCTCGGCGCGCGCCAGCAGCTCGAACGCCTCGAGCGCCTCGTCGTCGGTGGCGACGGCGTACTCGGCGATGCCCGCCTCGGCGTAGTAGCTGTGCTCGGGCCCGACGCCGGGGTAGTCGAGGCCCGCCGACACCGAGTGCGGGGGAGACACCTGGCCGCCCTCGTCGGAGAGGAGGTACATCAGCGACCCGTGCAGGACGCCCGTCTTCCCCCCGGCGATGCTGGCGGCGTGCATGCCGCTGGCGAGACCGTGCCCGCCCGCCTCGACGCCCACCAGCCGCGGGCGCTCCTCGGCCGGCAGGTAGGCGAACGGCGCGAACAGGCCTATCGCGTTGCTGCCGCCGCCGACGCAGGCGACGAGCACGTCGGGCACGCGCCGGCCCTCCCGCTCCGCGAGCTGGTCCATCACCTCGAAGCCGATCACGCTCTGCAGGTCGCGCACGAGCATCGGGTAGGGGTGCGGCCCCACGACCGAGCCGAGCACGTAGAAGGTGGTGCGCACGTTCGTGACCCAGTCGCGGATCGCCTCGTTCGTGGCGTCCTTGAGGGTGCGCGTGCCGGAGGAGACGCTCACGACCTCGGCGCCGAGCAGCCGCATGCGGTAGACGTTCAGCTCCTGGCGCCTGACGTCCTCCTCGCCCATGTAGACGACGCACTCCAGGCCGAAGAGGGCCGCCGCCGTCGCCGCGGCCACGCCGTGCTGCCCCGCGCCGGTCTCGGCCACGATGCGCCTCAGGCCCATGCGGCGGGCCAGCAGCGCCTGGCCGACCGTGTTGTTGATCTTGTGGGCGCCGGTGTGGTTCAGGTCCTCGCGCTTGAGGTAGACCTTCGCGCCGCCCAGCTCCCGCGTCAGGTTCTCGGCGAGGTAGAGGAGCGACGGGCGGCCGACGTACTCGCGCAGCACGTGCCTGAGGTCGGCCAAGAACGCCGGGTCGCGCTTCGCCTCGCGGTACGCGGCCTCGAGCGCCTGCAGCGCGGGGATGAGCGTCTCCGGCACGTAACGGCCGCCGAAGCGCCCGAAGCGGCCCCGGGCGTCGGGCAGCGGGAAGTCGGGCAGCCCCCGCGGCAGCACGGCGGTGTCGTCCATGGGTCAGGAGTCTACGCCGCGGAGGCGGGCGAGGTCCGCCGCGGCGAGGCGCACCGGCCCCGCCGGGGCCGTCACGGGGCGGCCGCCGAGCTCGGCCAGTAGCTCGGGCGCGGTGACGGGCTCCGGCGCCTCGAGCCAGCCCAGCGTGTGGGCGAGCAGCCCGAGCACGGCGCGCGGGTCGGCGCCGTCCCGGCGCAGCTCGTGCAGGGAGAGCGCGCCGCCGCGCTTCGAGAGCTTCTCCCCGCGCTCGTCGAGCAGCAGGCCCACGTGCGCGAAGGCAGGCGCCGGCAGGCCGAGCGCCTCGTACAGCAGGAGCTGCGCGGCGGTGCTCCGCAGCAGGTCGGCGCCGCGGGCGACCTCGGTGACGCCCATGGCGGCGTCGTCGACGACCACGGCGAGCTGGTAGGCGACGAGGCCGTCGGAGCGGCGCACGACGAAGTCCCCGACCTCCGCGGCCAGGTCGACCTCGACGCGCCCCTGCACCGCGTCTTCGAACGCGGCGCGCCCCGCCGGCACGCGGAAGCGGAGGCTGGGAGCGCGCCCCTCGGCGCGGCGGCGCGGCGCCAGCTCGTCGTTCAGCGCCCGATGCGCCGGGCCGTAGACGCGCGACGGGGTGGCCTGCGCGCCCTCGCCGGCGTCGTCGACGCCGGGGCCGCTCGCCGCCAGCTCGGCGACCTCGCGGCGCGTGAGGAAGCACTCGTACACGCGGCCGGACGCCACGAGCCGCGCCAGCGCCTCCTCGTAGAGCGCCCCGCGCTGCGACTGGAGGTAGGGCGCGTGGGGCCCGCCCACGTCCGGACCCTCGTCCCAGTCGAGTCCGAGCCAGGCGAGCTCCTCGAGGTTCCCCAACACCGCCTCAGGGCGCGTGCGGGGACGGTCGAGGTCCTCGACGCGCATCAGGAGAGCGCCGCCGCTCAGCCGGGCGCGGGCCCAGGCGAAGAGCGCGGTGCGGGCGTTGCCGAGGTGCAGCCAGCCGCTCGGCGAGGGGGCGAAGCGTCCGCGGTAGCCGGCCATCGTGCGGGAGCGCCGCCGGGGCTGGAGGGCCCCGGCGGCGCTCGTCTCCTCCCCGGGACCCTCAGCCCCGCCGGCGGATCGCCTCGACGACGGCGCTGCCCATGTCGGAGGGCGTGCGCGCGACGACGACACCGGCCGCCTCGAGGGCGGCGATCTTCTCCGCCGCCGTGCCGGTGCCGCCCGAGATGATCGCGCCGGCGTGGCCCATGCGCTTGCCGGGCGGCGCCGTGGTGCCGGCGATGAACGCGGCGACGGGCTTCGTGACGTGCTCCCTGATGAACGCCGCGGCGGCCTCCTCGGCGGTGCCGCCGATCTCGCCGATCATCAGGACGGCCTCGGTGGCGGGGTCGTCCTGGAAGACCCGCAGCATGTCGATGAAGCTCGTGCCGTTGACCGGGTCTCCGCCGATGCCGACCGCGAGGGTCTGGCCGAGCCCGATGTCGGTCAGCTGCTTGACGGCCTCGTAGGTGAGGGTGCCCGACCGGCTGACGACGCCCACCTTGCCCGGCGAGTGGATGTAGCCGGGCATGATGCCGATCTTGCACTCGCGCGGCTTGGTCAGTCCGGGGCAGTTGGGCCCGATGAGGCGGGTGCGCTTGCCCTCAAGGAAGCGCTTCACCCGCACCATGTCCATGATCGGGATGCCCTCGGTGATCGCCACGACCAGCTCGATGCCGGCGTCGGCCGCCTCCATGATGGCGTCGGCGGCGAAGGGCGGCGGGACGAACACCACGCTGGCGTTCGCGCCCGTGGCCGCCACGGCCTCGGCGACGGTGTCGAAGCTGGGCACCTCGACGTCGTAGGTGTCGGGCCTGCCCGGCACGCCCGAGTGGTCGGTCTGGCCGCTGAACCTGACGCTCTGGCCGCCCTTGCCCGGCCGCACGGCCGCGACGACGTCGGTGCCGTAGGCGATGGCCTTGTCGGTGTGGAAGGTGCCCGCGTCGCCCAGGCCTTGGACGAGCAGGCGGGTGTGGAGGCCGATGAGCGGGCTCACGACGCCCTCCCGGCGAGCTCGACGATCTTGCGAGCGCCGTCCTTCATGTCGGTCGCGCTGATCACGTCCAGCCCGGACTCGTCGATGATCCTCTTGCCGAGCTCGGAGTTCGTGCCCTCGAGCCTGACCACCAGCGGGACGTCGAGGCCCACCTTGCGCACCGCGGCCACGACCCCGTTCGCGATCGTGTCGCACTTCATGATGCCGCCGAAGATGTTCACGAAGATGCCGCGCACGTTGGGGTCGCGCGTGATGATCTCGAAGGCCGCGGCGACCTTCTCCTCGGTGGCGCTGCCGCCGACGTCGAGGAAGTTGGCCGGCTCCCCGCCGACCTCCTTGATCGTGTCCATCGTGGCCATCGCCAGCCCGGCGCCGTTGACGAGGCAGCCGACGTTGCCGTCGAGCTTGATGAACGAGAGGCCGTACCTGCTGGCCTCGACCTCGGCGGGGTCCTCCTCGCTCAGGTCGCGGAGCCCGGCGACCTCGGGGTGGCGGAACATGGCGTTGGCGTCGATGCTCACCTTGGCGTCCAGCGCCACGACGTCGCCCTGCCCGGTGACGACCAGCGGGTTCACCTCGAGGAGGTCGGTGTCGAGCTCCTCGGCGGCGCGGGCCACGGCCTTGAAGAGCGCCACGCCCTTCTTGTGGGCCTCGCCCTTGAGGCCCAGGGCGAACGCCAGGGCGCGCGCCTGGTAGTCGGCCAGGCCGAGGAGCGGGTCGATCGCGACCCTCACGATCTTCTCGGGCGTGCGCGCGGCGACCTCCTCGATGTCCATGCCGCCCTCGGTCGAGACCATCACCACGTTGCGGCCTATCGAGCGGTCGAGCACGACCGAGAGGTAGAGCTCGCGCTGGATGTCCATGCCCTGCTCGACGTAGAGGCGGTTCACCTGCTTGCCCGCCGGACCGGTCTGCACCGTGACCAGCGTCGAGCCGAGCATCCTCTCGGCGAGCTCGCGCACCTTCGCCTCGGCCGCCGGGACGCCGCCCGTCGCGCCGTCCGTCACGACGTTGACGCCGCGGAGCCCGGGGTGCTCCTTGAACGTGCCCTTGCCGCGCCCGCCGGCGTGTATCTGGGCCTTGACCACGACGACTGGGTTGCCGCTCTCCTCGATCAGCGGGGCGACGGCCGCGACCGCCTCATCGGGCGTGGTCGCGGCGCGGCCCAGCGGCACGGCCACGCCGAACGGCGCGAGCAGCTCCTTGGCCTGGTACTCGTGGATCTTCAAGGGCTCGTACCTCCGTAACCGCCGGGGTGCGCGGGACCCGGCCAGCAGACAGGGTAGGTTACCGCGCGCCCGTGCGCGCCTGTCGCCGCGGCGCGTTCGCGCGGTGACCGCGCGGCGGCCGCGAGGGCCGCCGCCTGCGAGGCCCGCGGCCGGCACGGCGCGGGGGAGAGGCGACGCGCGCCGCTCGCGGTGTGGCAAGGTCCTCTCGCGTGCGGCGCGGCGGGCGTTACAGTGCCGGCATGGTGCGGACGGCGATCCTTACCGTCTCGGACGCCGTGGCGGCCGGCAAGCGGGAGGACGGCAGCGCCCAGGCGATCCGCCAGGTGCTGAAGACGGGCCCGTTCGTCGAGGTCGACTACCAGGTGGTGCCCGACGAGCAGGCGCTGATCCGCGCGCGGCTGCGCCTGTGGGCCGACCAGGACGGCATCGACCTGGTGCTGACGACGGGCGGCACCGGCCTCTCGCGCAAGGACAGGACGCCCGAGGCGACGGAGGAGGTCATCGAGCGTCGCGTGCCCGGACTCGCCGAGCTCATGCGCGCCGCGGGCGCGGCCAGGAACAAGGCCGCCGCCCTGTCGCGCGGCGTGGCCGGCGTGCGCCGGCAGACGCTGATCGTGAACCTCCCCGGCAAGCCGGAGGCCGCCGCCGAGTCGCTCGCCGCCGTGCTTGAGACGCTGCCGCACGCCGTCGACGTGATACGCGGCGAGCCGCGCGCGGCCCCCGAGAGCTGGCACGGCTGACGCCGCGGGCGAGCGTCCGGGCGCGTACCGGCCCTTTGCCTGCGCGCTGGCGCCGGTGAGCGGCGGCACACTAGACTCGCCCTCGCCTTGACGCTGCTCGCCTTCGTCGTCTTCCTGATCGCCTACGTCGCGGCCTTCGTCGGCGTGATCGTGCCCGTGCTGCCCGGGGTGCCGGTGGCGTTCGTCGGCGCCGTCGTGGCCGCACTGATCATGGGCGTCGAGCGCTTCGGGGTGCAGCCCCTCGTCTACGTCGGTGCCCTCGCGGTGCTCTCGCAGCTCGTCGACCTGGCCGGGACCTGGCTGGGCTCGAAGGGGTTCGGGGCGGGGCGGGCAGGCGTGTGGGGCGGGGTGATAGGCTCCTTCGTCGGGCTCTTCGCGCTGCCGCCGTTCGGGTTCCTGGCCGGTGCGCTCGTCGGCGCGGCCATCGCCGAGCTGCTCGCGGGCCGCGAGCTGGCCGAGGCGATACGTTCGGGCGTGGGCGCCTTCGTCGGCACCTTGGGCGGGACGGTGGCGAAGCTCGTCATCATGGTCGTGATCGGCTTCGTCGCCTTCCCGAGGTTCCTCGGCGGCTGACGCGGCCGAGAAGGAGCGGATATGGACCCGATCTTCGTCCAGTTGGGGCCGCTGGCCGTGCGCTGGTACGGGCTGCTGATCGCGCTGGGCGTGCTGGGCGGGGCTACCTGGGGCCTCCGGGCGGCGGAGCGCCGCGGGCTCGACACGGAGAGGCTCCTGGACATGACGCTGTGGCTGGTGATCGCCGGCGTCGTGGGCGCCAGGCTCGTCTACGTGCTCACCAGCCCCTCCGCCTACTTCGGCCCCGGCGGGAACTGGGTCGACGCCTTCAAGGTCTGGCAGGGGGGCATCAGCATCCACGGCGGCATCCTGGGCGTGATGCTGGCGACGTGGCTCTACTGCCGCCGCCACCGGCTGGACATGTGGGCCTACCTCGACGTCATGACGCCCGTCGGCGTGCTCGGGATCATGGGCGGCCGCATCGGGAACATCATGAACGGCACCGACACCGGCGGGCGCCTGACCGAGTGGGCCATCGGCTTCCGCTGGCCCGAGCCCGGCACCGAGACGTTCGGGGCCATCGGGCGGGTGGTCTTCGGCGAGAACCTGTGGCAGTTCGCCCCGCCTGCGTGCGCTAGCGTGCCGGCCGGGGAGCCGTGCGTCGTGCACTTCACCCAGTTCTACGGTTTCCTGGTCGGGTTCATCCTGCTCTTCATCGTCGCCTGGGCGCTTCGCCGCGACCTCCCCGCCGGCAACGTGTTCTGGCTGTTCGTGCTGTGGTACTCGGTGCTGCGTAGCGTGATCGAGGAGCCGTTCCGCGACAACCCGCTGCCCTGGCAGGTCTACCTGAACGACCAGGCGGGCGTGGGCCTGTTCACCTACACCCAGCTCGCCAGCATCCCCATCGTGCTCATCGCGCTCTACATGCTGCTGACGGCGCCGGAGAGGGCCAAGGCCAGGCGCCCCGCCGGGGCCCGGTGACGCCGTTCGCCGCCGTGGTCCTCGCGGCCGGCGCGGGGACGCGGATGCGCTCGTCCCGCCACAAGGTCCTGCACGAGGCGGCCGGGGCGCCGCTGCTCGAGCACGTGCTGCGCGCCGTGGAGCCTTTGGGCCCGCGCCGCGTCGTCGTGGTCGTGGGCCACCTCGGCGAACAGGTGAGGGAGCGCTTCGCCGCGCGCGCCGCGGACGGGAGGCTCGTGTTCGCCGAGCAGAGGGAGCTCCTGGGCACGGGCCACGCGCTGTGGCAGGCGGAGGAGCAGGTGCTCGCCGCGTTCGCGCCCGGCGAGCGCGGCAGCGTGCTGGTCCTGGTCGGGGACGCCCCGCTGGTCACGAGCCGGACGCTCGAGCGCCTCCTGGAGGCCCAGGGCGACGGTCCCGGCATGACGCTCCTCACCGCCACCGTCCCCGACCCGACCGGGCTGGGCCGCATCGTCAGGGCGCCGGACGGCACCGTCGAGCGGATCGTCGAGCACAAGGACGCGTCGCCGCAGGAGCTGGCGATCGCCGAGGTGAACGGGGGCTTCTACGCCTTCGACCTCGGCGTGTTCGCGCTGTGCCGCCGGCTGTCGCGCGACAACGCCCAGGGTGAGCTCTACATCACCGAGCTCCTCGACATCTACCGCGCCGAAGGGCTGCCGACGCGCGCCGTGGCGGCCGCCTCCCACGAGGAGGTGCTGGCGGCGAACGACAGGTCGGAGCTGGCGGTCGTCGACAGGGTGCTGCGCGACAGGGCGCGGCGCGAGTGGCTGCTGGCCGGCGTGACCATGATCGCGCCGGAGACGGTGTTCCTCGACGACACCGTGCGCCTCTCCCGCGACGTCACGCTCCACCCCGGCGTCCACCTGCTCGGGAGCACGACGGTGGGCGAGGGGGCGACCGTGGGTCCGTACGCCGTCCTCACCGACTGCCGCGTCGAGGCCGGCGCCGTCGTCCCACCGCACACCGTCGCGGTGGGGGAGACCTTCAGGGCCGCCTAGGCCGCGACGCGGCTCCGGGCGCTGGTCACCAGCCGGCCAGGGCCAGCCCCTCGGCGACGCCGGCGCAGAAGGGTCGCGACGCCGTGAACACCCTGGGGTGCGCCCTCAGGTCGGCCAGCTCCGGCTCGTGGTTCGCCACCAGCACGGCGACCATCCCGGCCTCGGCGGCGGTGAGCAGGAGCTCGCGGTCGTTGCCGGAGTCCCCGGCCGCGACCACGCCGGCGGGCGCGAGCCCGAAGCGCTCGACGAGGCGCAGCAGCGCCCCGCCCTTCGAGGCGGGCCTCGGGAGGACGTCGAGGTACCTCCCCGCCGAGTACACCAGCCGCGCCGCCACCCCGCGGGAGGCGAGCGACGCCTCGGCCCGCTCGACGGCCCCGGGTTCCGCGACGAGGTAGCTGACCTTGTGCTCGCCCTGGGCTGACCCCGGCTGCGGCTCGAGGCCGGGCACCGCGTCCAGCGCGGCGCGGACGTCGGCGGCCGAGAAGCCGCTGGCGGCGAGGCGGCGGCGCCAGCCCTCGTCGGGCTGGTAACGCGAGCCGTCCCACAGGTGGACCTCGGTACCGACGCCGCACACGAGCGCGGAGGGCCACGGCAGCCCGGCGGCGGAGAGGGTCTCGGCGGCGGCGAGCGCGAGCTCGAGGCTACGCCCCGAGCAGAGGACGAGGGCGGCGTCGGCCGCGACCAGGCGGGCGCCGAGCTCGGCCGCCCCCTCTCCCGGCAGACGGCCGTCGAGGAGCGTCCCGTCTACGTCCGACACGAGGGTGCGGCGCCCGCGCGACATCCCGACCCTGTAGGCGGCGGCGGACCGCTCGGGCGGCTCAGGCACGCGTTGCCTCCGTAGGTTCGCGCCCCACGTCGCCGGCGCTCACCTTGCGGGAGAGGCCTCCCTCATGACCTCCTCCAGCGCCGCGACGTACCTCTCGACGTGCGCCTGCCACGAGTAGTGCTCGCGCACGCCGGCGACGCCGTTCTCGGAGTAGCGCTCCCACCTCTCGCGGTCCACGAGGATACCCTTGATCGCCGACTGGATCGCCGACCTGTCGCGGGCGTCGATGAGCTCGCCGGAGCCGACCTTCGAGATGATCTCCTGCGGGCCGCCGTGGTCCGTCGACACCACCGGCAGCCCGGAGGAGCTCGCCTCTAAGAGCGTGATGCCGAAGTTCTCCTCGAGGGCCGGGTTCACGAACACGCCGCGGCGGGCCGCGACGAGGCGGTAGAGGACGGGGATGTCGACGTCCGGCCTGTGCCGCTTGGGGATCGCCAGCCGCCCGTAGAGGTCGTAGCGGTCCATGGCGAAGAGGAGCCCGGTCATGACCTCGCGCTCGTTCTCGTCGAGCTGCTCGATGTCCCCGCGCACGCCGGCGAAGATCACGAGGTTCGCCAGGTGCCTGAGCTCGTTGTCCTCGCCGTAGGCCTCTACCAGGCCCAGGTTGTTCTTCTTCCTGTCCGGCCGGCTGATCGCGAGGATCACGGGCTTGTCGGGTTCGCGCAGGAAGCGCGTCAGCTCGCGCTTCATGCGCACGCGGGCCTTCACGACCTCCTCGTCGGGCTCGAACGACTCCTCGAGGTCGTAGTAGTAGGGGTAGAAGCGCTCGACGTCGATCCCGGGCGGGATCACCGCGAACCGCGCCGCCGGCGCCGCGTCGTAGAGCTCGTAGCCCTTCTCGACCTCCTGCCGCGTGCTGGCGACGACCAGGTCGGCGGCGCGCAGCGCGTCCTCCTCGGCCTGTATGCGGCGGCGGATGTGGTACTGCTCCTCGATCTCCTCGCGGCTCATGCCGGCGCCGCGCAGCGCCCGCTGCTTGTTGCGCCCGAGCGAGTGGCCGGTGAAGACGAACGGCCGCCGCCAGCGGCGCGCGAGCTGCTGCGCGACGTAGCCCGCGTCGGCGTAGTGGCCGTGCACGACGTCGGGGATGCCGGGCCCCTCCTCGAAGTAGCGCGCGGCGTTGGCGGCCAGCTCGTCGAGGTGGGGCCACAGGGCCTCCTTGCGCATGTACTCGTCGCCGCCGGCCGGCACTCGCACCAGCGTCGCGGCGGGCGAGAGGCGCTCGAAGGGCTTCGCGTAGTCGTCGCTCACCGCGAGGTCGTCGATGCGCCGCGTGACGAGGTCCACGCGCCTCACGCTCGGGTGCCGGCTCAGGGCGCGGGCCAGCTCCACGACGTACTTGACCTGGCCTCCCGTGTCGGCGTCCCGCCCGAGCTCGAGGTCGGCCCCGCGCACGAGCCCGTGGACGCTGAACATCGCGATGTGGAGGCCGCCTTCACCCTTCTGCTCCACGGTCCTGTCCATCTGGCCTCCCGGAGAGGGCACCGTACCGGGAGGCGGCATGAGTTTGGCCGCCCAGGTGACATACGGGCCTGTGCGCCCGTTGCGCGGCCCCTATTCACGCCGCGAAGCGCCCCGCCAGGACGGCACGTTACGGGTCCGGTCTCAGCCGTCCTCGCATGAACATGCAGGACCGTGTATGCGGAGAGCCATCCCCGGGCGAGCGCCGTGATACAGTGCCGGCTCGGATGGCGCTCCTCTCGAAGCCACGCGCGGTGCTGGCCCTGGAAGACGGGACCGTCTACAAGGGCTACGCCTTCGGAGCCTGGGGCAAGACCGTCGGCGAGGTCGTCTTCAACACCTCGATGACCGGCTACCAGGAGATCCTCACCGACCCCAGCTACCACGGCCAGATCGTGACGATGACGTACCCCCACATCGGGAACTACGGCGTCAGCGTCTACGACATGGAGTCGAACAAGCCGTACGCGCGGGGCTTCATCGTGCGGGAGTTCAGCCGCGTCGCCTCGAACCACCGTGCCAACCAGGACCTCCAGTCGTTCATGGAGCAGCACGGCATCGTCGGCATCGAGGGCATCGACACCCGCGCCCTCACGCGCCGGCTGCGTACGGGCGGCGTGGTCAAGGGCGTGATCTACCACGGCGACACGGACGACGGGCTCGAGGCCCAGCTCGTCGAGGAGGCGAAGGAGCACATCGACATCGACGGGCGCGACATGACGCCCGAGGTGACGACGCCCCTGCCCTACGCGCGCCCCACGTTCAAGGACAACCCGCGCGTGGTGGTGCTCGACTTCGGCATCAAGCACTCGATCGTCTACCAGCTCGAGCGCGCCGGCGCCGAGGTCATCGTCGTGCCGGCCCAGACGACGCCGGCGCAGATCATGGCCCTCGACCCGTACGGGCTCGTGATCTCGAACGGCCCCGGCGACCCGGACGGCCCGAAGTACGCCCACGACACCGTCTGGCAGCTCCTGGGCCTGCTGCCGACGTACGGCATCTGCCTCGGGCACCAGCTCCTGGGCCTGGCCGTCGGCGGGCGCACGTACAAGCTCAAGCACGGCCACCACGGCGCGAACACGCCGGTGAAGAACCTGCTGACCGGCACCGTCGAGATCACCAGCCAGAACCACAACTACGCCGTCGACATCGACTCGATCCCCGGCGGCCAGTTCGTGGCCACCCACGTGAACCTCAACGACGGCACGCTCGAGGGGATGGCGCACGTGCGCTACCCCGTGTTCAGCGTCCAGTACCACCCGGAAGCGAGCCCCGGCCCCCACGACGCCAGCTACCTCTTCCGCCGCTTCATGGAGGAGGTCGACGCCTTCCAGGGCGCGTCGTCGCTGCCCGTCGCCTCGCTCACGGCCGTCTAGCGCCGGCCAGGGGCGGTCGGCGTCCTCGGTCGGCACCGACGGGCGCACTGGCGTCCCTGCGAGCGGCCCGACCGACCCGGGCCGCGTGGGTCGCCCGGCCCCACGCCGTCTCGTGTGGCGGGCATTGCCCCACACGGGCCGGTGGTCTACGCTGTGGTCCTAGCTCACATAGTGCGAGGGGGACCCACGCATGGCAGATGGCGTCGCGGCCGGCCCGGACGTAACCGATCGACGGGGACCGTCACTTTCGAACAGCCACTCGAGGCCGGAGAGGAGGCCGTTCAGCGAGACGGTCTTCGGTCACCACGTCGACGACCCGTACCGCTGGATGGAGAGGCCGGAGCACGCCGACGAGGTCAGGGAGTTCCTGTCGCGGGCCAGCGAGCACGCCCTGGCGCAGCTCCGCGCGTTGCCCGGCTGGCCGCGGCTCCGCGAACGCATGGCCGCGGCGATGCGCGCGGGGGTCCGCTACCGCGACGTCTGGGAGGTCGGCGGCCGCCTGTTCTACCGTCGCCTCGACCCGGACGCCGAGTTCGAGAAGCTCGTGGTGCGGGAGCCGGACGGCTCCGAGCGCGTCCTCTACGACCCGGACGCCGCCGGCGACCGCGGCGCGGCGATCAACAGCTACTCCGTGTCCCCGGACGCGGCCACCGTCGCGTTCCACACGGCGACTCACGGAAGCGAGATGGGCGCGATCCGCTTCATCGACGTGGCCAGCGGGAGGACCCTCGACGACCGCCTCGAGCCGGTGTACGGCGAGCTGCTCGCGGCCTGGCTCGACGAGCGCACGCTGGCCTACGGGCTCGCGACGCACGTGGACGGCGACCCCCTGAAGGGCATACAGGTGATGCTGCACAGGCTCGGCGGCGAGCAGGGGCCCTGCCTGCTCGGCATGGACGCCGAGGACGGCCCGGTCGTGGGACCGCACGAGATCCCGGGCGTGGAGCCGGGTCCGGTAGCCGACTGGGTGGTCGCCTTCGCGGCGGGGGCCCACGCCGACTCGAGGTACTTCGTAGCCCGCCGCAAGGACGTGCTGGCGGGAGCGCCCGGCTGGCGCGAGGTCGCCGCCTACGAGGACCGGGCAGCGGCCTGTGCGGTCAGGGGCGACACCGCCTACCTGATCACGACGATCGCGAGGCCGAACGGGGAGGTGGTGGCCGTCGACCTCGCCGCCGGCGCCGGGTTCGAGCGGCGCACCCCGGTGTTCTCGCGGGAAGACCTCGTCCTCACCGCCCTCGCGGCGGGCGACGACGGCCTCTACGTCCTCGGACACACTGACGGCGTCGGCCGCCTCTTCCTACTGGTCGAAGGCGGTGAGGCGGTCGAGGTCGCGCTCCCGCTGCAGGGGACCGTGCACGGGCTCAGGCCCGCGGGCGCCGGCGGGGTCACCTTCACGCTCATGGACTGGTTCACGGCGCCGCGCGTGCTCCGCGCCCGCGCCGGGACCGTGAGCCCGACCGGTCTCGAGTCCCACAGCTTCGAGGGGGTGGCGGGAGCGCGCCAGGAGAGGCGGCTCGTGACCAGCGCCGACGGCACCCAGGTCCCGCTGGTGTTGCTGTTGCCGCCGGACCACGGCCCCGGGCCCGCGCCCACGCTGCTCGAGGGGTACGGGAGCTACGGGATCATGATGACCGACCCCTACTACCTCTCGATGTACTTCGGCTTCCTGCTGAGCGGCGGCGTGATCGCCCTGTGCGGGACCCGCGGGGGAGGGGAGCGCGGGCGCGGGTGGCACGACGCCGGCCGCGCCGCGAACAAGCCCAACGCCCATGCCGACCTGATCGCGGCGGCCGAGGAGCTCGTGCGCTCGGGCGTGACGCGGCCCGACATGCTGACGGTCGCGGGCGCGAGCGCCGGCGCCCTGCTGGCGCCGCCGGTGGCGATGAAGCGGCCGGACCTGTTCGCCGGGCTCGTGGCCCGCGTGCCGGCGCTGAACCCGACCCGGCTCGAGGCGGTGCACAACGGCGCGGCCCAGTACGCGGAGATGGGGGACCCCACCACGCCGGAGGGCTTCGAGGCCCTGCTCCTGCAGGACTCCTACCTGATGCTGGACACCGCTCCGGACCTACCTGACACCATGCTCGTGGTCGGGCTCAACGACGTGAGGGTGCCGTCCTGGATGGCGGCGAAGTTCGCCGCTCGCGCCCTGGAGAGGTTCGGCGACCGCCGGCTGGTGCTGGTCCGCGCCGACCAGGAGGGCGGGCACGGGGTGGGCCACGGCGTGGACCAGTGGGTCGACGACATGACCGACATGTTCGCCTTCGTCCTCAACCGCGCGGGCGCGGAGGGGTTCACGGCGGTGGCGACCGACCCGTCGGCCCCTACCCGGGGCGACGGCGGTTAGGCGCGGCGTCTGGCGACAGGCTAGTAGACCGAGTGCCGGGCCGAGGGCGCCGGCGAGTCGAGCGCGCTGACGATCACCCGAACAGCTCGTCGGAGTCGAGCCACAGGGTGACAGGCCCGTCGTTGACGAGCTCGACCTCCATCTCGTGGCCGAACCTCCCGGTCTCCACGGGCACCCCTGAGCGCCGCAGCGCCGCCGCGAACTCCAGGTAGAGGCGCTCGGCCTGCTCCGGCGGCGCGGCGCGCGAGAAGCCGGGGCGGTTGCCCGAGCGCAGGTCGCCGTAGAGCGTGAACTGGCTGACGACCAGGCAGCCGCCGCCGACCTGGTCGAGCGAGAGGTTCATCTTCCCGGCGTCGTCGCCGAACACGCGGAGCTTGCGGACCTTCTCCGCCAGCTTCGCCGCCACGGCCTCGTCGTCCGCGGGACCGACGCCGAGCAGCACGAGGAACCCGCGACCGACCCGGCCGACGACCTCGCCGCCCACGCGCACCTCGGCGCGCGACACGCGCTGTACGAGCGCGCGCACGTCAGAACAGCGAGACCTGCTCGGCCGTGTCGATGACCAGGCCGCCCTGGCGCGGGGGCAGGGAGTCGAGGGTGCGCTTGACCTCCTGCATGTCCTGCCACATCAGCCACTTCGGGCCGCCGCGCTCCCGCGACGGGTTGCGCAGGAGGTAGGCCGGGTGGAACAGCGGCATCACCTTGATGCCGTGCCAGTCGTACCATCGCCCCCGCAGGCGGGTGATGCCCTCGTTCGTCTTCAGGAAGTACTGCGTGGGCACGTTGCCGAGCGTGCCGATGACCTGCGGCTGGATGATCCTGATCTGCTCGAGGAGGACCCGCTCGCTGGCGGCGACCTCGGCCGGCGTCGGCGTGCGGTTGCCGGGCGGGCGGTACTTCACCACGTTGGTGATGTAGACCTGGTCGCGCTCGAGGCCCACGGCGGCCAGGATCTTGTCGAGGAGCTGCCCGGCGCGACCGACGAACGGCCGGCCCTGCAGGTCCTCCTCCTCGCCCGGCGCCTCGCCGATCAGCATCAGGCGCGCGTCCTCCGGGCCCTCGCCGAACACCAGGTTGTCTGACAGGTCGCTCAGCGCCGGCGGCTTCTGCGCCGCGATGCGTTCCAGCTCGGCTAGCGTCACGCGTACGTTGATAACACAGGCGCGGGCCCTCAGCCCTCGTGGGCGAAGGCGCCCCCCTGGCGGCCGTCGTGGGCGTGCAGCGCCTTCCTCTGGCTGCGGACCTCGCGGCGCAGCTTCGGCTCCAGGCCGACCATCAGGAAGAAGTTCTCGAGGGCGTTCTCGCGGCCCTTGATCTCCGTGTACTCGGCCTCGTCGGTGCCGGTCACGAACGGCAGCTCGCGGTAGGCCTTGAGGGCCTCCTCGACGACCTGGGGCGGCGACATGGTCTGAGCCAGCTCCGAGAGGTAGGAGTACACGGCGCGGCGCGCCTCGGCGTGGCGCCGGAAGACCTCGGGGTTCTCCGTCTCGCTCGCCAGCAGCAGGTCCTGCTTGGCGATGCGCCGGTAGTGCTTGAGGCCCCGCAGGATCTCCTCCGAGCTCAGGACCACGTTGAGTTCCATCGGCACTCCTTCCCGGGGCGCGGCCGGGCGCCCCAGCAGCCGCCGCCAGGCGGCGCACCGCGGCACCCCCTTACCGGTCTCTCGGCGGGGGGCGCGGCAGTCACCTCCATGACCTACGCCTTCAACGTCCTGATGGGAACGGGTATCGAACCGTCCTCGGGCCGCTCGCGCTCGAGCACCGCGCCCCCGTAGCGGGTGAGCGCGGCGATCTCCTCGGCGTCGGAGCGGTACCCGCAGGCCTCGCACTCGAGCTCCTCGAACCCTTCGCGGTACCGGTAGGTGATGGTCTCCCGGCTGCCGCAAGAGGGGCAGGGCGTCTGCTCGCGGAAGCCCTCGGCGTCCAGGTGGTGGTCGCCCAACAAGGTGCCCTCAGTCTAGCTCAGGCGGGTGAGGAACCGTGTGCCCGCAGGGCCGCGGCCTCGGACAGCAGCTCCTCGGCGTGGGAGAGCGAGGCCTCCGTCACCGTGCCCGAGAGCATCCGCGCCAGCTCCTCAGCCCGTTCCCGGCCGGTCACCCGCCGCACGGTGGTGAGGGTGCGGCCGTCCTCCTCCGCCTTCGTCACCACGAAGTGGGCGTCGGCGAACGCGGCCACCTGGGCCAGGTGCGTGACGACCAGCACCTGGCGGCCGCGGCCCAGCTCGCCCAGCAGGGCGCCGACCTCGCGCGCGGCGCGGCCGCCGACGCCGGCGTCTACCTCGTCGAAGGCCAGGGTCGGCTGCGCCGCGCCGGTGACCAGGTGCAGGGCGAGCATCAAGCGCGAGAGCTCGCCGCCGGAGGCGATCTGCGAGACGGGGCCCGGCGGCTCGCCGAGGTTCGCGCTGAACAGGAACGTGACCTCGTCGGCTCCGTTCGCGTTCGGCTCGGCCAGGGGCTCGATCGCGACGGTGAAGACGGCATGGGGCATGCCGAGGCGCCGCAGCAGTGGCGCGACCTGCGCCTCGAGGCGCTGCGCGGCGCTCCTCCGCGCCGCCGTGACCTCGGCGGCCAGGCGGGCCAGCTCCTCGGCCAGCTCCTGCTCCTCGCGCGCCAGCGCCTCCTCGTCCTCGTCGAGCGCGAGCAGCTCGTCGCGCTCCTTCACGGCCGCGTCGCGGTAGGCGAGGACGGCCGCGACGTCGTCGCCGTACTTGCGCTTGAGGTCGTCGAGCTTCGAGAGCCGCGCCTGCACCGCGTCGAGGCGCGCGGGGTCGGCCTCGAAGGAGGCGAGGAACGACTCGACCTCGGCCGCGACGGCGCTCAGGCCGGTGAGGGCCGCGTCGAGGTCGCGCGCCAGCGGCTCGAGGGCCGGAGCGTACCGCGCGGCGGCGGTGAGCTCGCGGAGCGCGTCGGCCGTGAGGTGCACCGCGGCGGCGTCCTCCCCCGAGAGGGCCGTCAGCGCCGCGCCGGCGCCCTGCACGACGCGCTCGGCGTGGCGCAGCGTCTGCAGCTCGGCCTCGAGCTCGTCCTCCTCGCCGACGCGCGGCTTGGCCTCGTCGATCTCCTGGATCTGGTAGGCGAGCACGTCCAGCCGCCGCGCCCGCTCGCGCTTCGCCTCCCGCACCTCGGCGAGGCGGGCGGCGACCTCGGCGCGCCGCTGGAAGGCGCGGCGGTAGGCCTGCAGGGCCTGCCTGGCGTCCTCCGGCAGCAGCCTGTCGAGCTGGGCGCGCTGGGCCGCGGAGCCCTGTAGCTCGAGGGCCCCGTGCTGGGCGAACACGGCCACGAGGCGGCCCACGCGCTCCGCCAGCTCGCCCACGGTCACGAGCTCGCCGTCGACCCGGGCGCCGTGGCGGCCGGAGAGCGAGATGCGGCGGGCGGCGGAGGCGACGTCCTCCCCCTCGAACTCGCCCTGGACCAACGCGGTGTCGGCCCCCGCGCGCACGAACGACGCGTCGGCGCGGGCGCCGGCGAGCAGTGCGAGCGCGTCCACGACGATGGACTTCCCCGCGCCCGTCTCGCCGGTGAGCACGTTGAGGCCGGGGGAGAGCTCGAGCTCCAGCTCGCGGATGATGGCGAAGTCGCGCAGCTCGATCCTGCGGAGCACGAGGCGAGTATAGACGTCGTGGAGCGGGCTGCCGGGTCGGGGCTGGGCTATCATCCCGCCATGCAGCCGAGCGGGCCCACCTACGTCGAGTGCCCGCGTGACGCCTGGCAGGGCCTGCCGCACGTGATCCCGACGGAGGTGAAGGTCGCCCACCTGCAGGCGCTGCTCGACGCCGGCTTCACCCACCTCGACCTCGGCTCGTTCGTCTCGCCGCGCGCCGTCCCCCAGATGGCGGACACCGAGCGCGTGCTGGAGGGCCTGGCGCCGCCGCCGGGCGCGGACCTCATCTGCATCGTCGGCAACGTCAGGGGCGTGGAGAGGGCGATCGCCTCGGGGCGCGTGACGACCGTCGGCTACCCCTTGAGCGTCAACGAGACGTTCCAGCGCCGCAACGTGGGCCGCGGGCTCGAGGAGTCGTGGCGGGACCTGGCGACGATGCAGGAGCTCTGCGCCGGCGCGGGGATCGGCCTGGTCGTCTACGTCTCGATGGCCTTCGGCAACCCCTACCGCGAGACCTGGGGGCCGCACGTGACCGCCGAGGCGATCCAGAGGCTCCGCGACTCAGGCGTCGCGCGCATCGCCCTCGCCGACACGGTGGGCACGGCCGACGAGCGCCTCGTCGACAGGGTCCTCTCCTCGGTCTCGAACGCCAGCGACCTCGGCCTCCACCTCCATGCGCGGCCGGGCTCCTGGCAGCCGCTGCTCGAGGTCGGCCTGAGGCGCGGCGTGCGCTGGGTCGAGGGGGCCCTGGCGGGGGTGGGCGGCTGTCCCTTCGCCGGAGATGACCTGGTCGGTAACCTGCCCACCGAGGAGGTGCTGCCGTGGCTCGCCGAGCGCGGCGTGAGGCCCGTGGACGTGGCCCCCGAGCGGCTGGCGGAGCTGGCACGGGAGGCGCGTGCCCTGGCCGTGCGGTTCGGCTGAGCGCGGCCCCGCATCGTGGGCGCGCCTGACGTGGAGGTGAGCGCCGCGGTGGCGCGGCCGGGACCCGAGGAACCAGCCCTGGAGGCCCCCTGGGCCGCTCCGCCCGAGGCCGTCGCGGCGGCCCTGGGGGTCGACCCGCGCTCCGGCCTCTCGTCCGCGGAGGCCGCGGTCCGCCTCGAGCGTCACGGACCGAACGAGCTCGAGACCGGGCCCACGCGCACGCCGTGGCAGGTGCTCGCCGGCCAGTTCCGGGGCGTGCTCACCTGGATGCTCGTCGCCGCCGCGGCCCTGTCCGCCGCGTTCGCGCAGTGGTCCGAGGCTCTGGCGGTGCTGATCGTCCTCGCGATCAACGCCACCGCCGGGTTCCTGACCGAGCTGAGGGCTGTGAGGTCCGTCGAGGCGCTGCGCCGGCTCGGCACCGCGCGGGCCACGGTCCGGCGCGACGGCGACGCCCGGGCCGTGCCCGCGGCGAGCCTGGTCCCGGGCGACGTGGTCGTCGTGGAGGCCGGAGACGTCGTGCCCGCCGACGCGCGGCTGGTCGCGGCCTGGCAGCTCTCGGTCGACGAGTCGGCCCTCACCGGCGAGTCCGTGCCGGTCGACAAGTCGCCGGCGCCGGTCGCGGCGGAGGCGCCGCTGGCGGACCGGTCCTCGATGCTCTTCCGCGGGACGGCGGTGCTGCGCGGCCACGCCGAGGCGGTCGTCGTCGCCACGGGCATGGGCACCGAGCTCGGGCGCATCGCGGGGCTCGTGCGGGCCGCGGAGCCGGAGCGCACCCCGCTCGAGCGGCGGCTCGACTCGCTGGGCGGGCGCCTGCTGTGGGTCGCCCTCGGCGCCGCCGCCCTGGTCGCGGCCTACGGGCTGGCCACCGGCCAGCACTGGTTCGCGATGGTACAGACGGCCATCGCCCTGGCCGTCGCGACCGTGCCCGAGGGCCTGCCCGTGATCGCCACCCTGACGCTCGCGCGCGGCGCGAAGCGGATGGCCGACCGCAACGCGCTGGTGAACCGCCTGTCCGCGGTCGAGACGCTCGGCGCCACGAACGTGATCCTCACGGACAAGACGGGCACGCTCACCCACAACCGCATGGCCGTGGCCGCCTGGTGGCTCCCGGACGGCCGACACGGGCCGGGAGGGGAACCGCGCCACGCCCGCCGCGTGGCCGCGGGCCGAGGCGCCCTCGACAGGGCCCTGCGGGTGGCAGCCCTGTGCGGCACGGCGGCCCTGGCGCACGACGACGGCGAGCCCGACGTCGGTGACCCGATGGAAGTGGCGCTCCTGCGCGCCGCGATGGAGCTGGGCGTGGACCGCGGCGAGCTCCTCGAGCTGCTCCCCGAGGTCGCGCAGCTCCCCTTCGACGCCGACACGCGCATGATGGCCACGTTCCACAGCGGTCACGAGGACGGCCTGCTGCTGGTCAAGGGCGGTCCGGGCGCCGTCGTCCCCGCCTGCACGAGCGTCGCCGACCCCGCCGGGAGCAGCGCGCCCCTCGACGAGGCCGGCCGCGAGGCGTGGCTCCAGCGCAACCGTGAGATGGCCGCCGAGGGCCTGCGCGTGCTGGCGCTCGCCGAGAGGGCCGGCCCGTGGCGTCCGGGCGAGCCGCTGGAGGGCCTCACACTCGTCGGGCTCGTGGGCCTCGCCGACCCGCCGCGCGACGCCGCGATCGCGGCGGTGCGCGAGTGCCGGCGCGCGGGGATCAGGGTCGTGATGGTCACTGGCGACCAGCCGGTGACGGCGCGGGCGATCGCTCGAGCGGTCGGCCTCGCGCACCCGGACGACGTGGTGACGGGCGCGGACCTCGAGCGCGCCGCCGCGGACGGGGAGGACCCGGCGCGCGTCGTCGCGACGGACGTGCTGGCCCGCGTCAGCCCCGAGCAGAAGCTGCGGCTGGTCGAGCTCCACCAGCGCGCCGGGTCCGTGGTGGCGATGATCGGCGACGGCGTGAACGACGCCCCGGCCCTCAAGCGCGCCGACATCGGCGTGGCGATGGGCCAGCGCGGCACCGACGTCGCCCGCGAGGCCGCCGACATGGTCCTCAAGGACGACGACTTCGCGACCGTCGTGAAGGCCGTGGAGGAGGGGCGCGCGATCTTCCGCAACATCCGCGCCGCCGTCGCCTACCTGCTGTCGTGCAACCTGAGCGAGATCCTCGTGATCGGCCTCGCGGCGGCCCTCGGCTTCCCGCTGCCGCTGCTGCCGCTGCAGATCCTGTTCCTGAACCTCGTCACCGACGTCTTCCCGGCGCTGGCGCTGGGCACGACGCCGGCCGACCCCGGCGTGCTCGACAGGCCGCCGCGCGACCCGCGCGAGCCGATCCTGGCGCGCCGCCACTGGTGGGCCGTGGCCGGCTACGCGCTGCTCCTCACCGGTCCCGTGCTCGGCGCCTACGCCGCCGCCCTCGGGCCCCTGGACCTCGGCTCGGGCCGGGCCGTGACCGTCGCCTTCCTCAGCCTCGCCCTGGCGCAGGTGTTCCACGTGCTGAACATGCGCGACGTGCGCCGGCGCGGCGCGCCGGGGGTGCGGCCGTCGCCTGACCCGCTGCCGCGCAACCCCTGGGTGTGGGCGGCCACGCTCGCCTGCTGCCTGATGGTCGCGGCGGTGACGTACGTGCGGCCCCTCGCCGCGGCGCTCTCGGTCGAGCCGTTGCCGGCCGCGGGCTGGGCGCTCACGGTCGCCGCCTCGCTGCTGCCGCTGCTCGTCGGGCAGGTGGGGAAGGCCGTGGGCGTCGGGCGGGTCGACTGAGCGCCCGGGACGCGGGCCGGCCGGCCCAGCCCTCGGGCGTGCGGCGGGGAAGCCGGGCCTCTCAGGCCCCGACGGGAAGCTTGCCCCGCCGCTCGAGCTCGCGCCGCACCGCGGCGACGAGCCGGCGCTCGGCCTCGTCGAGGTCGACCCCGCGGACCGTCGCGCCGGCCGCCGGCACGTGTCCCCCGCCGCCGAGCTCGACGCAGATCGCCTGCGCCGACACGCCGTCGCGCGTGCGGACGCTGACCTTCACGTCGGGGCCGCGCTCCTTGAGCAAGGCGGCGACGAGCACGCCCTCGGCGTAGCGGATGATCCCGACGAAGTCGTCGGAGTCGTCCTGCTCCTCGCCGGTGGCGGGCCGCATGTCGGCGGTGTAGCGGGCGGTGACGAGGGTGCCGCCGAGGGCGAACGAGACGGTCTCCATGACACGGCCCAGGGTCCTGAAGTAGTCGGGGTGGCGCCACTGCAGCCTGTCGGTGAGCCAGGTGTAGTCGACGCCGTGGTCGAGGAGCTCGCCGGCGGCCTCGAGGGCCTCGCGGCTGGTGTTCGCGAAGCGGAAGTTGCCCGTGTCCGTGAGGATGCCGGTGAGGCAGGCGGTGGCGATCTCCGGCGTCCACGGCACGCCCAGCTCGTCGATCAGCTCCTTGACGAGCAGAGCGGTCGCCGCCTTGCTCGGCTGGACCACGGCGATGTCGCCGAAGCGTTCGTTCGTGCCGTGGTGGTCGATGTTCACGGTGAACGCCGCGCCCTCGACGGGTCCGCCGGCGACGCGGGGCCGGTCGGCGACGTCGAGCACGAAGAGCAGCGCGCCTTCCGGCAGGGACGGGACCTCGGGGACCAGCTCTCCCTCGCGGGCCAGGAAGCGGAGGTACCGCGGCGGCGAGGCGGCGACGGTGACGTCCTTGCCGAGGTCGCGCAGCGCGCGGCCGAGAGCGAGGCAGCTCCCGATCGCGTCGCCGTCGGGGTCCACGTGGCTGAGCACGACGATGGGGCCCTCCCAGCCCCGGGCGACGCGCGCCGCCTGCGCCAGCTTGTCGCGGTAGGCGGGGTCTGGGGAGTTGTCGACGGGGCGGGACATGCGGCCAATGATACTCGGGCGTTCCGCGCCCGCCGATAATAATGGCGCCGTGAACGGACCCCGCCCGCTGACCTGGCTCCTCTTCTTCACGCTCGCGCTCTCCGCGGCGGTGGCGACGCAGCTACGCACCGAGGAGCCGCGCCTCATGCACGTACAGGGCCCGCCTCCGGTAGAGGCGCCGGAGGGGCCGCTCGAGGAGGCCTACCTCCTCGCCAGGGAGGCGGCGGTCCGCATCGAGGCGCGCTGCACGGGCGCGCGAGCGGGGCAGACCCTCGGCGTGGGGACGGGCTTCTTCGTCTCCCCGGACGGGATGGTCCTGACCGCGTTCCACGTCGTCGAGCAGAGCAGCGCGCAGCCGTGCCCCACGCGCCTCTTCGCGGTCACGGCGACCGAGGAGGAGTACCCGCTCCAGCTCGTGGGCTTCGACGCCTACATGGACGTGGCCGCCCTCGAGGCGGCCGTGGACCGCGCCGTGCCCTACCTGACGCCCGCCTCGCGGCGGCCGGCGGTGGGCGACCAGGTCGTGGCGGTCGGCAACAGCCGGGGCGAGTTCCTCGCCGCCCGCGCTGGCCGGGTCACGCGCCTGGGAGTGCAGGCCGGTCGGGCCGACTTCGCCAGCGGCACGATCGAGCTCACGAACTCCCTGGCGCCGGGAGACTCCGGCGGTCCCGTCGTCAACGTCAGGGGCGAGGTCGTGGGCGTCGTCAGCTACATCAGCTTCAACCCGTCGGCGATGAGCTCGCAGGACTGGGTGCCGCCCTACCTGCGCGGCGCGCGCCTGCCCACCGCCTACGCCAGCTACGCCGTGCCGATCCTCCAGGGGGACGAGCTGTTCACCAGCGTGGTCTCCGGCGTGAGGCGCGACGTCCCGGTCCTCGGCTTCATCGTCGACGACGACTACGACCCCGCGAGGTCGAACTACTACCTGGGCGCGCGGCCCGGGGTGATCGTGCGCCAGGTGATGGCGGGCAGCCCGGCCGAGAAGGCCGGCCTCCGCAGCCGCACCCAGGAGACGGTGATCGGCGCCGACGGCGGTCCGCGCGTGGTGCCGGTCGCGGACGTGATCGTGGCGATCGACGGCCGGCCCACGCCCACGTACCAGGACCTCGTGGCCGAGGTGAGGCAGAAGGAGATCGGTCAGACCGTCACGGTGACCGTGCAGCGCGGCAACGCGACGTTCCGCGTCGAGCTCACGCTGGGCGCGCGCACGGAGGTCTTCGCGGCCGAGTGAGCGGTCAGGGGCGGCGGTGGCGAAAGCGAAGGGCGCGCCCCTGTTCGGGCGCGCCCTCTTCCCGTGGTGGGCGATGGTGGACTCGAACCACCGACCTCGTCGTTATCAGCGACGCGCTCTAACCTGCTGAGCTAATCGCCCGCGCCCACCGGCAGCGTTCTTGACAGTAACACGGGCGGTCGAAGGAGGACAAGCCGG
>ERZ795043.40-NODE-40-length-195306-cov-42.520571_pt1 | contig 195306 bp, 184 predicted proteins | sample MGYA00375127_ERZ795043 | MGnify/ENA primary metagenome ERZ795043 (study PRJEB30172, sample SAMN05518447) | compost metagenome | isolation source: Feedstock adapted compost from Newby Island compost facility, Milpitas, CA | place: USA:Newby Island compost... | reverse complement strand
CCGCGTCCGCCAAAAGCCACCCCCCGGAAGGAGGAAACCGCCTCAGCACCTCCCCCCCAAGCCGGGGGTCCGGGGCGTAGCCCTCCCCCACCACTCCACCCCAGGGCCATAAGAGCCGCCTCTCCCTATCCCACCGCATCAGGGCCAGAAGCCGCGCGTGCCCCCGCACCCGCCGCACCTCCTTCCCCCGACGAAAGCGGAGAAGCCGGTCCTTGCTCCGGTAGGCCAGCCCCGTGGTGTCCATGAGGTAGAGGGGGGGAAAGCGCCGCCAGGTGTGCCGGCGCCTCGTCCGAAGCCGCTTCGCCTTCCGGCGAGGACTCCGGGGCGAGATGGGCCTCCAGTTCCCGGGAAAGCCTCTCCAGGAGGGCCTCAAGGAGTTTGGGGTCCAGGTGCTTGAGGGCGTAGCGGGCCAGGGACTGGTGGGAAGGGAAGGGGCCTTCCATCAGGTCCTGGAGTGAGGCCTCCGTCTCGCGGTAGGTGAGGTGGAAGAAGGCGCGGAAGAGAAGGAGGGCCAGGTAAAGGGCGTGGCTGTAGCGCCAGGGGCGGCCCCGCTTGCCTTTGGGGGTGGGAGGGGCCACCTCCCGGGCCAGGCGCAGGCAGTGTTCCAGGACCTCCTTGGGGCTTGCCTCCCTGCGAACAAAGCCGCGCTTGCCCATCGGGGCGCGAGTATACGTCCGTCGTCCCGACCTTTGCAAGGCAAGCCCACCGGCTTTCGGGACCCCTGCAGGCCCTCGCCTTCGCCCTCCTCACGCCCCTCTTCGGCTACGTGAGCGGGGAGAACCCGGGGCCGAACCCCGAGGCGGCCTTCCGCTTCCTCATGGCCGTGCCCCCCTTCGCGGCAAGCCTCCTGGCCCTGGCCCTGGCCGCGCGGTTTCCCTACGGGGCAAAGGGGTGAGGCGCGGGGGCCTGCCGGGCCCTGGAGGCCGTGGCCCCCCTCCCCGTCCACTGGCGCCGGGTGCGCTGGGGCAAGAAGGGGCGCCGGAAGCGCCCCCACGGGCCCCCCTACCTCGGGGTGAAGCGGGACGGGAAGCGGCACTGGCAGGACCTGGGCAAGGGCCGGACGCCCCCCGAGGGCTTCGCCCGGGCCGGGGCCTTCCGGAGGCTCTGGCCCGCTACCGGAGGACCCCGGAGGGGATCCTGGCCATCCGGGAGGGCCTCGAGGCCCTGGGGCGGGGCTGGCCCCTTGGGGGCCCGCGCCAGAGCCTCCCCGCGGCCTCGGTTCGGGCATCCCGAGGGGCGGCCCCTTAGCCCCCGAGCTCCCGGAGGAGGGCCTCCACCCCGGGGGAGGGCCTCTCCCCGAGCTCCTCCCAAAGCCTCCGCCGGTAGCGCTCCAGGTGGGCGAGGGCCCGGGCCCGCTGCCCCCGGGCGAGGCACCCCTCCACCAGGGGGAGGAGGGCCTCCTCGTCCAGGGGGTCCAGCTCCAGGAGGCGCTCCAGGTACCTGGGCTCCCCCTTCTTGAGGAAGAGGGCCCGCACCCGGTGGAAGACCTCCTCCCGCTTCCGGTCCAGGAGGGGGTGGTCCAGGCCCGGGAAGAGGGGCTCCCGGTAGAGGGCGAAGGCGGCCTCCGCGTCCTCCCGCCTCAGGGCCTCCTCCAGGGCGTGGAGGTCGCAGGCGAAACGCTTCAAGCCCTCCTCCCCCAGGTAGGTGGGGAGGCCCCAGGGCTCGAGGGCCTTCCTGAGGCGGTTCAGCCAGACGTAGAGGTTGTTCAAGGCGGCCTCCTCGGAGAGGTCGGGCCAGAGGGCGAAGGCCACCTCCTCCCGGGGAAGGCCCAGGAGGAGGAGGGCGAGGACCTCCCGGGCCTTGCCCTTGAGCTCCACCCCGCCCAGGGGGTTCCTCACCCGGAAGCTCCCCAGGACCTCCACCTGGAGGGGAGGGATCTCGGCAAGTCGCAGGGCCACGGCCTCCTTCCAGCCGCTTTTCAAGACCTCCTCCAGGGGGTAGGCCCGGGCGAGCTCCGGACGCTTCCGGGGGAGGAGGTCCAGGGGGACGAGGCCGGGGAGGACCCGCTCCCCGGCGTCCGTGAGGGAGAGGAGGGCCTCGAGGTCTTCCTCCTCCCGCAGGAGGCGGTAGCGGGCGGCGTGCCAGTAGAGCCTCTCCTCCCGCTCCTCGGGGCGCGGGGGGAGGAGGGCGGGGTCTTCCCGGAGGAGGGCCCGGGCGAGGGCGGGGAGGAAGCCCGGAAGGCCCTCCAAAAGCCCGGGGTCCCGGCGAAGGCCGGCGAGGAGGGCCTTTCCCCGCTCCACCAGGTAGGGGTTCTCCAGGAGCTCCGCCTGGGCCACGAGGCGGGCGAGGGCCTCGGCGTCCTCCTCCAGGTGGGCGAGGAGCATCCGGGCCTCGAGGGCGGCCAAGGGGTGGCCCTCGGCCTCCTGGGCCCGCCTCAGGTGTTCCCGCGCCTTCTCCCGCTCCCCCAGGAGGAGGTAAAGCCGCCCCAGGTCGCGGAGGTGCCCCGCCAGGTTGGCGGGCCCGAGGGGCCCGAGGCGCCCCACGGCCTCCTCCAAGGCGGCGATCCGGCCGAGGAGGCTTCCTTCCCGCTCAAAGCGCAGGAAGGCCAGGTTGGTGAGGGGGGCGAGGCGGTAGGGGCTTTCCGGGGGAAGCCGCCTCAGGGCCTCCTCCAGGAGGGCCTCGGCCTCCTCGGGCCTCCCCTCCTCGTAGGGGACGCGGGCGGCGTCGTTGAGGAAGCGCCCGGCGAGCTCCCCCCCTACCCGGTCCAGGAGGGCGAGGCCCCTTTCCAGGTGGGCCCGGGCCTCGGGGAGGGCCTTCCCCAGGAGGGGCTCGGCCTTGTAGTAGGCGAGGTGCCCGAGGGCCTGAAGGGCCAAGGCGGGGTCCTCCCCCTGGGCCAAAGGCTCCAGGAGGGCGAACCCCTCCCGCCTCCCCACTTGCAAAAGGGCCTCCCCCAGGCGGAGCCGGGCCCGGGGGCCGCCCCGCCGCAGGAGGCCTTCCCAGGCCAAAAGCCTCTCCGCGGGGATGGGGAGGGGGATGGGGCTTTCCAGGAGCTGGAGGAGTTCTTCCTCGAGGCCCGCCCCGAAGAGGGCCTCGGCGAGGAGCTCCGGGGGAAGCCTCCCCTCGGCCTTCCGCACCGCCTCCTGGACCTCCGCCCTCAGGGCCCTCTGGGCCATCTCCCGGAGGAGGGGGTGGAGGCGGTAGCCCGCGGGGACCCGCTGGAGAAGCCCTTTCTGGAAGAGACCCTCCGTGACGGGAAGGGCCTTTTCCGCAGGCAGGAGGGGGAGGGCGGCGAGGAGGAGGCCTTCCTGGAACTCCTCCTCCGAAAGGCTTTCCCGCAGACCCTGGAGGAGGGCCATGGGCTCTGGGGGCCTTCCGGTGAAGGCGGAGAGGAAGAGGGGGAGGGCCCAGCCCCCCGTGGCCCGGTGGGCCTCCCACCACCCCTCCCGCCCCCCGAAGAGGGCCTCCGCCTCCTCCTCGGTGAAGGCGAGGTCCGGGGCCTTCAGGTGGACGAGCCGCCCCTCGGCGAGGAGCTTGGGGAGCTCGGGGTAGGGGAGGGGCCTGCGGCTTGCCAGGACGAGGAGGCAGGGGAGGGTGCGGAGGAGGGGGGAGAGGGCCTCCTCCCCGGTGAGGTCCTCGAGGACCACCAGGGAGGGCGCCTCCCCCAAGGCGGCCACCACCGCCCCCCAGGGGGCCTCCTGGGGAAGGCCCAGCGCCTGGGCCAGAAGGGCCCTGGGCTCCCCCAAAAGGGCGCTCGCCCAGAGGGTGCGGAGGCCAAGCCTAGCGGCGAGCTGCCCCGCCAGGACGCTCTTGCCGAAGCCCGCGGGGGCCTCGAGCCATACGGCGAAGCCCGGCTCCTCGGGGAGAAGGTCCAAAAGCCTCTTCCGCTCCAAGTAGACCGGGCTCTGCCAGGCCAGGGCCATGGACGTAAACATTCTAGCCCCAGGCCCCGGCTTCCGCGACTCCTAAAGGCCCCGGATCCGTCCTCCCCCACCCCGTTTAAGCGCCGTGTAAGCCCCCCTGAGGGGGACGGAGGTAGGGCCCCAGGGGTCCTGGAAAGTGAGGCAGTATGCGTAAGGGCAAGGGGTACGGGCTTCTCGTTAAAGACTGGCTCTGGGCAGGGCTCTTTCTGGGCCTTGCCGTCTGCAACGTGCCCTTCAACTACGAGGTCAACGTCCTGGACTACGCCGCCTTCTCGGGCACCTTCACGGTGGAGCAGGGGGGATCAGCCCCAACCCCAAGACGGTGGGCCCCGTGGAGATCCGCTACACCCCCGACAGCCGTGTGAACCTCACGGGGGCCACCCTGGACTACAAAGACGGACGACGCAGAACTCGCACCCCCGCTCTCAGCCTCCCGCCAACCCTCTGTCCAGGGAGCCAACAGGGGGTCCTGAAACTTTCCGGATCTCCAGGGGCCTGTTTAAGGAGTTCGTAAGGCTCCGGAAACGAGGATAAGGGAAGGTGAGGGTGACATGAAGGACTCTCGGCCAAGGCCGCAGGAAACTGGCTCCCCTCAGGGGAGGGCTCACGGGATATGGGCGCCCGCTGGCGGTGGCTCAGGGCTTTAGGGGAGGTGGGGGATGAAAAAGCTCCTTGTGGCGACATGGACCCTTCTGGCCTGGGCCTGGGCCCAGTTTCCCCCGGGCCCGGGGCTTCCGGGCCCCATGGCCCCGACCATGCCCCCAGGCCCTCCCAGCCAGGGGCAGGTCTACCAGAACCCAGCCCTGGGGATGAGCTTCCCCGTCCCGGCGGGGTTTGAGCCCGCGGGGGAGATGCCGGTCCAGGGAGGGATGGCGGCGGCCTTCCTCCACCTCTCGGGGGCTGAGCTCTACGCCGTCTCCTACCCCTTCCAGGGGGACCTCCAGGCCTTCCACCGGCAGAACCTCCAGCGCCTGGCCCAGCTGGACGCCCAGCTCCAGGCCCAGGGCTTCCGGGTACAGCGCCAGCCCCTCTCGGGGCTCTCCATGGGGGGGAGGCCGGCCCTCGGGGTCCAGTCCCAGATCCTCTACCAGGGGCAAAGCTACGTGGACCTCTCCGTCTACACCACAGAGGGCGGGCGGGTCTACGCGTTCCAGCTCACCGCTCCCGCCCAGGCCTTTCCCCAGGTCCAGGGGGCCTTCCAGGCCCTGCTTCAGGGGGTCCAGATCGGGGGAGGAGGCCCGGGTCTTTCTCCCTTCCCGCAGCCCGGTTTCCCAACCCAACCTGGCTTCCCAACACAGCCCGGCTTCCCTGCGCAACCCGGTTTGCCCTCGCAGCCCGGCTTCCCCCCGGGACCGGGGACCCCTCCCCCGAACCCCTTCCCCACCCCGCCCATGGGCCAGGGGGCTTCCCCGCCTCGGGCCACCTCCCCCGCCCCGCGCCCGGCCTTCACCCCGCCCGCCGACCGGGTGGTGGAGCTCCGCTACGGCAAGGAGGTGGGGGACGGGAAGCGCTTCGCCGTGGCGGTGGGAGGTCTGCGCTACCGCATCGCGCCCCAGGGCTCTGGGCGCTGGGCGGTGACGGAGGTGGTGGAAGACCCGAGGGGCGACGAGGAGGCCACCTACCTCCTGGACGGCCTCGGGTTGCAAGAAGGGGAGGACGCCCTTCTGCCCCCGGTCTGGCACACGGGGCGGCGGGAGATGGGGGGCCTCGAGCTTGAGCGGTCCGACCAGGGGGGGCTTATCGTCTACCGCTACCAGGACGAGGAGATGCGCCTGGAGATCGCCTACCGCCCTGACGGCTGGATGGCCTACTACGTCTACTGCGACCTCACCAAGAAGGCCAACCCCTGTACCCGCTACACCCTGAAGGAGGTGCGCTGATGCGGTGGCTTCTCGCCCTGGGGCTCCTCCTCCTGGCCCCGGTCCTCGGCCAGGGCCAGGAGGTGCGCACGGCGGTGACCTTGGAGGAGGTGGAGGCCCTCCTGCAGGCCTGGGGCTTCCGCCACGAGCGAATGGAGGGGGACGGGAAACCCTACCTCCTGCTCTACTTCGGCGACCTGAAGGCCACCCTGAAGCTTCTCCTTTGCGAAGACACCCGGTGCCGGGCCCTCCTCCTCCGGGCGGTCTTCACCGGCTTCACCCCGGAGGACCGGCCAGACCACGCCAGGCTCAACGGCTGGAACCGTGAGAAGCTCTTCTCCCGGGCCTACCTGGACGAGGACGGGGACCCGGTCCTGGAAGCTGACCTGGACCTGGAAGGGGGGGTCACGAACGAAGCCATCCGGGCCTTCCTGGAGAACTTCCGGGACAGCATGAGGGAGTTCACCGGTTGGATCGGCTTTTAGGAGGTGCGGATGCGGGAACTCGCCTTTCCCCCTGGGGTGCGCTGGCGCCTCTGGTGGGCCCTGGTCTTGGGGATCCTCCTCCTGGGCTTTGGCCTCGAGGGCAGGGAGCCCCTCTTCGCCCTCCTCGGCCTCCTTTTCCTTGGGGCCTTCCTGGTCCACTACCGCCGCACGGGCTACGCCCTCACCCTGGAGCCCGAGGGCATGCGCCACCAGGGGCGCCTCTTTCCCCGGGAACGCCTCCGGGAGGCGCAGCTGGAGGTCTTGCGCAACCGCCTCTGGCTGGACTTCGGCGGCGAGGGCCTCCCCCTTCCCCTGGGCCTTCCCGGCTGGGACGAGGCCCTGGCCCACCTGGGGGTGGCCTGGCGGGAGGTGCCGGGCCTGGAGGCCTACCTCCTCGGGCAGCGGGGGCCCGTCTGGTTCTGGGGCGGCCTCCACCCGCCCCGGGAGGCCCAGGGGGTGCACGCCTGGGCCCTTGGGGTCTACCGGGGGCACTTTCGGCGGATCTACGGGGCCCTTGGGCTCGCCCTCCTGGGGTTCTTCCTCCTGCTCCCCCAGGCCACGGAGACCCTGGGCCTGGTCCTACTCGCCTTGGGGGGCTTTCTCTTCCTCTGGTGGCTGGACAACTTCCCCCACGGCATCGCTTCCTACTACCGAAGGCCCAAAGGCCGCTACAACCCCCTGGACCCGGAGTTCCGGAGGCTTGCGGAAGGGGGAAAGAAGGATGAAGAGCCTTAAGCGGACCCTCTGGCTTGCAGCCCTGGGGCTCGGCCTCTACGCCCTGGCGCAACAAGTCTTCTACCCGCCGAACTTCGGCCCTTACGAGGCCCTGCGGCAGCAGGCCCACGCCCAGTGCCAGGGCCACCTCCAGCAGGGCAACCTCACCCAGGCCGGGCAGGCCTACGCCCTCTGCCTGCAGCAGGTGGCGGCTTCACTTTCGGTCTGCCCGCCGGGAATAGACTTCTTCAGCTTCCAGGCCTGTGTGGCCGCGGCCAGGGCAGGCTACCCCGCCCCCGGCAAGGCCGTCCTCACCCGCCCCGCCTACCGGGTGGAGATCCGGGGGGGCGTGAAACGGGAGCGGGACCCGCGCACGGGGCGGGTCCTGCAGGAGAAGCCCGTCTCTCCAAGGCTCCTCTTCACCCTGGAGCGCACCTCGCAAGGAGTCTACCGGGGGGTGAACTACGACGAGCGCGGGGGCCCTGAGACCACCTACTGGGTCTCCCCGAGCTGCGAGCTCCTGGACCCCCAGGGGAGGCCCGCCATGGATGGGCTACGCTGCCCCGTCTTTCCGGGGAAGCCCTACCTCCTGGTGCTCCAGCCCCCGCCCTCCCCAGGGTTCCCCCCCCCCCGAGCCTCCTGTACCAGGCCGGGCGGTATGGGGACGACCCCGACGGGGACGGCGAGCACGAAGACGGTTACGCCTACACTGGCGGTTCGGGAGGGAAGGCGTTCACCTCGGGGATGGTGCACCTCATCGCCTACGACATCCGGACCGGCCTCCTCAAGTACGAGTACCTGATGGCCGTTCGGGAAAGCGAGAACACCTACACCAGCTACGCGCTGGAAAGCCTCTTCCTCTTCCAGGTGCGCTGAGGGGACCCCTCGGACACCCCCACCCTAGGGGGTCCGGGGAGGGGTGGGGTTGCCCCTCGAGGCCAGGCCGAGGAGCCGCTCCGCCCCCTCGGGCCTCGCGGGGAGGTAGAGGTGGACGAAGCTCGCCAGCACCCGCCCGTCGGTGTACCCCTCCACCTCCTCTCCGCCCAGGCGGCGCCAGGCGGGGCTTGGCGAGGCGGGAAGCCTTGCGTAGTGGAACTCGTGCCCCTTGAAGGCCTGGCCCTTCCGGGCCACGGGGCTATCCCTCAAGGCCTCCACCTCCCGGTAGCCGAGGACGGGCCTCTCCGCCATGCGGGCCTCCCCCGGGACCAGGCCCACCATGGGGAAGAAGCGCTCCCCCACCCAGAGGCCCTGGGAGAGGTACATGTACCCCCCGCACTCGGCCACGATGGGGCCGGGGAAGCGGCGGATGGCCTCCCGCAGGGCCACGTTCGCGGAAAGTCGCTCGGCGAAGAGCTCTGGGTAGCCGCCCCCGAGGAGGAGGGCGTGGGCTTTGGGGAGGGCCTCGTCCTCGAGGGGGCTGAAGGGGATGAGCTCCGCCCCCAAGGCCTCAAGAAGCTCCAAAGCCTCGGGGTAGTAGAAGGAGAAGGCCTTATCCCAGGCGTAGGCCACCCGGGCCCGGGGCGGGCGCCTCGGGGGGAGGAAGGGCCTGGCCTCGGGGAGGGGCGGGGCGGAGGCGGCGAGGCGGAGGACCCCTTCCAGGTCCACGCGGAAGGCCCGCCTCAGGGCCTCGAGGGGCGGGGCCATTTCCCCGGCCAGGACCAGGCCCAGGTGGCGCTCAGGAAGCTCCAGGGCGGGGTCTTGGGGAAGCCAGCCGAGGAGGGGGAGGCCCACGGCCTCCAGGGCCTCCTTCAGGATCGCCGCGTGCCGCTCCGAACCCACCCGGTTGGCGAAGACCCCCACCACCCGCACCCCGGGGTGGAAATCCTGGAAGCCCAGGGCGAGGGGCGCGATGGAGCCCGCCATCCCCTTGGCGTCCACCACCAGGGCCACGGGGGCCTTAAGGAGCCTAGCCACCTGGGCGGTGGAGCCCACCTCTCCCCGGGGGTCCTTCCCGTCAAAGAGGCCCATCACCCCCTCAATCAGGGCGAAGTCCGCCCCCCTCGCCCCGTGGCGGAAGAGGGCGAGGAGGCCCGTTTCGTCCAGGAAGAAGCCGTCCAGGTTGTAGGGCCTCCTGGCGGCGGCCTTCTCCAGGTGGGTGGGGTCAATGTAGTCCGGCCCCACCTTGAAGGGCTGCACCCTTAGGCCCCTCGCCCTAAGGGCGAGGAGAAGGGCCAGGGAGACCGTGGTCTTGCCGGCGCCCGAGTGGGGGGCGGCGAGGAGAAGGCGCATCAGTGCTCTATCCCCCTCTGGGCGGGGACGCCCTGGTCAAAGGCGTGCTTTACCTTCCGCATCTCCGTCACCGTGTCGGCCAACTCCAAGAGGGCCTCGGGGGCGCCCCGCCCCGTCACCACCACGTGGACGTGGGGAGGCCTCGCCCGCAAGACTTCCAGGAACTCTTCCAGGGAAACCCAGCCGTAGCGCAGGGGGTAGGTGGCCTCGTCCAGGACCACCAGGTCGTAGGTCCCGGAGAGGAGGGCCTCCTTGGCCCGCCCCCACCCCTCCTGGGCCAAGGCGGCGGAGCGGGCGAGGTCCCGGCTCCTCCAGGTGAACCCGTCCCCCAGGCCTTCTATGGGGATGCCTAGGAGGGAGAAGGCCCGGTGCTCCCCGAAGCGGGCGGTTCCATGCTTAATAAACTGGAAAATCCGCACCTTAAGCCCCCGGCCATGGGCCCTGAGGGCAAGGCCGAAGGCGGCCGTGCTCTTGCCCTTCCCGTCCCCGGTGTAGACCAAAAGGAGACCTCGTCGCTCTCCTTGGGGCTTGGCGTAGGGCTTTTGGCGTTTGGGCTCCTCCACGGAAAAAGCTTACCCCGCAAAGGGACAGGCCCTAGCGGAAGAAGACGGAAAGAAGGGCCAGTACCACCCCCACGGCCGTGAGATAGAGCATCACCCTGTTGAAGGCGGAACCGATTTCGGCCTTCATCTCCTGGCGCAAGGCCAAGATCTGGGCTTCCAGTCGGTCCCCCATCTCCTGGATCCGGACCTCCAGTCGGTTCTCCATCTCCTGGATCCGGCGCTCCAGGAGGCGGTCCTCGGACATAGCCCTATGGTAAACCAGGCCCAGCACGAGAGGAAGGAGCCGGCCCAAGCAGGGCCTGGGCCAGGAGGAGGACCACCTCCCCCAGGGCGATCATGGCCCCGAGGGCGTCCCCGTTCAGCCCCCCGAGGCGGGCCCAGGCCAGGCGGGCCACCCCCCAGGCGGCGAGGAGGGCGAGGAGGGCGGGGAGGGGGTAGAGGAGGAGGAAGGGCAGGGCGGGAAGGAGGGCAAAGGGCCAGGGCCCCCCCCGGACCAAGGCGGCCATCCCCGGGCCCAAGAGGGGGTAGCGGTGGAGGAAGGGGAGGAAGGCGAAGCGGGCCCACCCCGGGAAGAGGAGGAGGAAGAGGGGGTCTTGCACCAGGGCCAGGGCCTGGAAGAGGAGGAGGAGGTAGACCCCCCCCACCCCGAAGGCGAAGGCCCCCAGGTGGGGGTCCCTGAGGATCCTCAGGCGCTCCTCCCTGGGCCTCGCCCCGAGGAGGGCGTCCGCGAGGTCCAAAAGGCCGTCCAGGTGCAGGAAGCCCGTGAGGCCGAGGAGGAGGGCGACCCCCAGGGCGGCGGAAAGCCCCGGGGGGAGGGGCAAGAGGGCGAGGAGGGCCAGGGGAAGCCCAAGGAGGTAGCCCGCCAGGGGGAAGAAGGCCACGCTCCGCTTGAAGTCCTCCTCCCCGACCCCTTTAGGGGCCAGGGGCAACACCGTGAGGAGGGCCAGGGCGAGGCGGAGGTCTCGGAGCACCTAAAGCGCACGGAAAAGTGCCCGCCTCAGGTCCCCAGGAAGGCCCACCTCCCCGGCCCCCACGAAGGCCAGGAAGCGCCGCTCCAGTTGGGCAAGGGCTTTTTCCTCCGCTTGGGAAAGGGGAAGCCTTCCCTCCCGGACGAGGCGGGCGAGGAGGGAGCGGGCGCCGGGGGCTAGCCCCTCCAGGAGGTCCCGAAGGGTTTCCGGGTCCAGGAGGTCCTCCAGCCCCATGCCCTCATCCACCTCCAGTTCGACAAGCCAAAAGGTCCTGAGGCTAAGGGGCAGGCGGCGGGCCCAGTCCTCCAGACCGCCCCCCTCAGGAAGGGGTTCCTTCCGCCAGGGCCTTTGCGCCTCGAGGCGGCGGACGCGGAGGGGGTAGACGTTGAGCCAGTCCAGGTTCACGGCCCGGTTCCCGGGGGGGACGAGGAAGGCCTCTTCCACCTCCTCCTCGGGCGGGGCCAGGAGGAGCCAGGTGAAGAGGAACTCCTCCGGCCATAGGTCCCCGGGCGGGGGTTCGGGAGGGGAAAGGGGGGCGAGGGGGTCCCGCCCGAGCTCCAGGCGTAGGCGCAGGGCCTCCCTCACCCCCCAGGGGAGCTCCTCCCGCAGCAGGCGGCGCACCCGCCCCTCGGGCCAATCCCCAAAGGGCCGGTATAGGAGGGCGTAGAGCTCCAGGAGGAGGCTATCGGGGAAGGCCTTGCGGAAGTGGGCCAGCTCTCCGGGGGAGGCCGCGGCCGAGGCCGCCTCCCGTTCCTCCGGGGAGGCCCCGAGGAGCTCCCCGAGGCTCGCCAAGGGCACGAAGGGCGGCCTCCCCTCCTCCAGGAAGCGGAGGCGCATCACCCCCTCCCTCATCTCCTGCCTCACGTCTTCCGGGGAAAGGAGGCCCGAGCGCAGGAAGGGGCGGCCCCAAAGGGTGAGCTCCCCTAGCCCCAGGCGGGGAAGCCAGGACCGGAAGGCCTCCCAAGCGAAGGGTGGAGGGGACACGTCGGCCCGGCCCGGGGAGAGGAAGAGCCCCAGGGGAACCAGGGGCCTCCCCTCCTCTTCCGCCTCCAGAGGCTCCTCCAGGTGGGGAAACCGGGCCCTTAGGGGCGGGTCAAAGGCCCGGTCCAGCTCCAGGGCCACCCTCCCCTCTCCCACACCCAGGGCCAGGAGGGCGAGCCCCTCGGCGAGGTGGGGGTCCTTGGGGCGCCGGGCGAGGAGGGGCCGGACCTCCTCCGCCAGGGACGGCCCCTCCTGGGGGAAACGGGCGAGGAGGCGGGCCAGCTCCACCCTCCAGTCCCCGCCCCACGCCTCCCCGAGCTCCCCGGCGAGGCCTTGCGCCCTAAGGAAGGCCCCCCGGGCCAGGTACAGGCGCACCAGGAGGTAGCCCGGATAGGGGGAAGGGCGTTTGCGGAAAAACCCTTCCAGGGAGGGGATGTCCTCCTGGTAGAGCCACCGCTCCACCTCCCGGGCCACCTCCGGAGGAAGCCCCTGCTCCTCCAGAACGGCCTCCGCCCAGGCGGTGTCCCCCGGGAGAGGGAGGCCCCGCCGCTCCAGAAAGCGGGCCAAGTCCAGGAGGTGGGCGGGAAACTCCGTGCCGTAGATCCGCCAAAGCTCGGCGCAGGCCTCCCCACCCATGGCCTTGGCCCCAAGTTCCATGAGGCGGAGCCCTTCGTAGGCCCCGTCCGAGGTGAAGCGGAGGTAGCCGTAGAGGAACCGGGCCTCCGGGTCCTTGGGGTGCCTGCGGTAGGCCCGCTCCGCGTGCTCCAAGGCCTCGAGGAGATCCCCCTCCTCCAGGAGGTCCCAGGCCCGTTCCAGCTCCCAGCGCCCCATGAAGAGATCATACACAGGGGCCTCACCCCCGGGAAACCCCCGCCTCCTGGAAGGTGGCCATGTGGAGGATGCGGGCCGCGGCCCGGAGAAGGGGCATGGCGAGGACCGCCCCCGTCCCCTCCCCCAGGGCGAGGTCCAGGTCCAAAAGCGGCCTCAGGCCCAGGGCCTCCAGCTGGTGGCGGTGGCCGGGCTCCCGGGAGAGGTGGCCGGCGAAGAGGTGGTCCCTAAGCCCCGGCGCCATCTTCCAGGCCAAAAGGGCCCCCGCGGTCACGGGAAAGCCGTCCAGGACCAAGGGAAGCCCGGCCTCGTACCCCTCGAGGTAGATCCCGGCGATGGCCACAAGCTCAAGCCCCCCCACCTCGGCCGCCACCTCGAGGGGGCCCATGCCCGGATGGAGGCGGGCGAGGGCCCGGGCCACCGCTTGGCGCTTCCGCCTCAGGCCCTCCTCCCCCACCCCCGTCCCCCGGCCCACCACGGCCTCGGGAGGGAGGCCTAAGAGGGCGGCGGTGAGGGCGGCCGCCGCCGTGGTGTTGCCGATGCCCATGTCCCCGGCGGCGAGGAGGGTGGCCTCTTCCGCGATGGCCCGCCTCGCCGCCTCGCGGCCCGCCAGGAGGGCCCTCTCCGCCTCCTCCGGGGTCATGGCGGGGCCTTGGGCGAGGTTCGCCGTCCCCGGGCGCACCTTGCGCTTGAGAAGCCCCGGGTGGTCGGGAAGCTCCCCCACCACCCCCACGTCCAGGACGTAGACGGCGCAGTCCGCCGCCAGGGCGAACTGGTTGATGGCGGCCCCCCCGCGGAGGAAGTTCAGGACCATCTGCCGGGTGACCTCCTGGGGGTAGGCCGAAACCCCCTCGGCCACCACCCCGTGGTCGGCGGCGGCCACCACCACCGCCCCCCGGCCAAGCTCCGGCTTCACCCGGCCCTGGAGGGCGGCGAGGCGCAGGGCCACCTCCTCCAGATAGCCCAAGGCGCGGGGGGGCTTGGTGAGCTGGTCCATGCGGAGCCGGGCTTGGGCGAAGACCTCCGGGTCCATCACGGGGAAAAGCTTACCCTAGGGGCATGGAGCTCTGGCTCGTGCGCCACGGGGAGACCCTCTGGAACCGGGAGGGAAGGCTTCTCGGCTGGACGGACCTCCCCCTCACGGCGGAGGGCGAGGCCCAGGCGCGAAGGCTCAAGGGGGCGCTTCCTTCACTTCCCGCCTTCAGCTCGGACCTCCTCCGGGCGAGGCGGACGGCGGAGCTTGCGGGGTTTTCCCCCCGCCTCGCCCCCGAGCTTCGGGAGATCCACTTCGGAGCGCTGGAGGGGGCCCCTTGGAAGACCCTGGACCCCCGCTACAAGGAGGCCCTCCTAAGGTTCCAGGGCTTCCACCCCCCGGGAGGGGAAAGCCTACTGGCCTTCCAGGAAAGGGTCTTCCGCTTCCTGGAGGGGCTTAAAGCCCCTGCGGTCCTCTTCACCCACGGGGGGGTGGTGCGGGCGGTGCTCAGGGCCTTGGGGGAGGACGGCCTTGTGCCCCCAGGGAGTGCGGTGGCGGTGGACTGGCCCAGGAGGGTGCTCGTCCGCCTCGTCCTTGACGGGGAGGAGGAGGCGGGGTAAAACAGGGGCGAGAGCGGCCGGGGTGCCCCAGGGCCCGGATGTCCTGGGGCGCAAAAGGGGGAAGACCGGTGAGAGTCCGGCGCTGTGCCGCAACGGTAACCGGCCCTAAGCCACAGGCCTAGCGTCTTGGCCGGAAGCCCGAATACCCGCCCCGGTGCGCGCCTCACCTGCCCCCGAGCAGGGGCGAAAGGAGGCAAGCATGGGAAACACCCTCGGGTTCCGGTTTAAGCCCCGCGTTTCCTCCCACCAAAAGGAAGGTGCCCCGTGACGGGCCTCGAGCTTCTGGCCGTGGCCCTGGGGATGCGCCACGGCGTGGACCCCGACCACCTGGCTGCGGTGGACGGCCTCTCCCGGGTGAGGCCCTCGCCCCTTAACGGTGTCCTCTTCGCCCTGGGGCACGGGGGGGTGGTCACCCTCCTGGCCTTCCCCGCGGCAAGCCTCCTCGGGCGGGTGGACCTCGAGGCCCTCCACCTCCCCGCCTTCCTCCTCCTCTTGGTGGCGGCCCTGAACCTCTACCGGCTCCTCAAGCCCGCCCCTCCCACCCCCCCGAAGGGGCTTCCCCTCCTCAACCCCCTCCTCCTCGGGGTCCTCTTCGGCCTCGGGTTTGAGACGGCGAGCCAGCTTTCCGCCCTGGCCCTTTCCGCCGAGCTCTCCCCTTTGCGCCTCGGGGCCTTCTTCACCCTGGGGATGCTCCTCGTGGACGGGGTGGACGGGCTTCTGGCGAGCCGCCTGCAGAACCTGGCCAAGGACTCCCAAAGGGCGGAAGAGGCGAGCCGCCTCCTCGGGTGGGCGGTGGTGGCCGTGGCCCTGGTTCTGGCCCTGGCGGAGCTCGGGGGGGTGGACCTCGAGGCCTTCGCCTTGCCCCTAGGCCTCGGCCTCTTCGGCCTCCTGGTCTCCTTGAGGCTCTACGCCCTAAGGCCCGCATGAGCCACCCCTACCCCCCGCCCCGGGACAAGAAGGGAAGCCGCATCGGCTTCACCACGGGGGCAAACGCCGCCGCGGCGGCCAAGGCCGCGGCCCTCGCCCTCCTCGGGGAAGCCCCGGAGGTGGTGGACATCTGGCTTCCCGCGGGGTGGCGGCAACCCTTCCGGGTCTTCCGCCTGGAAAGGAAGGGGGACGGGGTCCTGGTGGGGATGATCAAGGACGCCGGGGACGACCCCGACGTGACCCACGGGGCGGAGATCCAGGCCTTCGTGCGCTTTGCGAGCGAAGACCGCCTCGAGGGGGGCGAGGGGGTAGGGGTGGTGACCAAGCCCGGCCTCGGGGTGCCCGTGGGGGAGCCCGCCATCAACCCCGTGCCCAGGCGGATGATCTGGGAAGCGGTGCGGGAGGTGACGGAAAGGCCCCTCGCCGTCACCATCGCCATCCCCGGCGGGGAGGAGCTCGCCAAGAAGACCTTAAACCCCAGGCTCGGGATCCTCGGGGGGCTCTCCGTCCTCGGGACCACGGGGGTGGTGAAGCCCTACTCCACCAGCGCCTTCCGCATGAGCGTGGTCCAGGCGGTGGGGGTGGCGCGGGCGAACGGGCTCTTAGAGATCGCCGCCACCACGGGGGGCAAGAGCGAGCGCTTCGCCCAAAGGCTCCTCCCCCACCTCCCGGAGATGGCCTTCATAGAGATGGGGGACTTCGTGGGGGACGTCCTCCGGGCCGCCAGGAAGGTGGGGGTAGAGGTGGTGCGCGTCGTGGGAATGATCGGGAAGATCTCCAAGATGGCCGACGGCAAGACCATGACCCACGCCGCCGGGGGCGAGGTGAACCTCTCCCTCCTCCTTTCCCTCCTCAAGGAGGCGGGGGCAAGCCCTAAGGCCCTCAAGGAGGCGGAGGGGGCGGCCACTGCCCGCCGCTTCCTGGAGATCGCCTTAGAAGAGGGCCTGGAGCTTTTCTTCGTGAACCTCGTCCGCCTGGCCCAGGAGAAGCTCCAGGCCTACATCGGGGAGAGGCCCTTCGTGAGCGTGGCCCTCACCGACTTTGACGAGGGGCGGTGCCTCGCCGCCTGGCCCGATAGAGAGGTGTACCGTGGATGATCTGATCAAGGCGCAGAAAAACCCTGCCCACCAGATGACGGAAAAAGGGCGGGCCATAGAGGAGGAGAGCTTCCGCATCGTGGACGAGGAAGCGGGGCCCCACGGCTTTTCCCCCCTGGAGTGGCCCGTGGTGCGCCGGATGATCCACGCCACCGCCGATTTTGAGTACAAGGCGCTCACCCGCTTTAGCCAAGGGGCGGTGGAGGCGGGGCTAAAGGCCATCCAAGCGGGGGCGCGGATCCTGGTGGACGCCCGGATGATCGCCTGCGGCCTGAACCCGGAAAGGCTCAGGCTCTTCGGCAACGAGGTGGTGGAGCTCCTCGCCCACCCTGAGGTGGTGGCAAGGGCCAAGGCCACGGGGGGAACCCGGGCCGAGGCGGCGGTGGCCTACGCCTGGGAAAAGGGGCTTCTGGACGGGGCCATCGTGGGGGTGGGGAACGCCCCCACCTTCCTCCTCGCCCTGGTGGAGGCCATCCGGCAAGGGGCGAGGCCCGCCCTGGTCCTGGGGATGCCCGTGGGCTTCGTGAACGTCCTGGAGGCCAAGCGGGCCCTCATGGAAGCCCCGGTGCCCTGGATCGTCACGGAGGGCCGAAAAGGGGGAAGCACCCTGGTGGTGGCCGCCCTCCACGCCCTGATCCGCCTCGCGGCGGACGGGGGGGTGGACACCTCCAGGGCCTACAGGGAGGGGTAGATGGTCTACGTGATCGGGATGGGCGCGAGGGGCCGGGAGGGCCTGAGCCTAAAGGCCCTAAGGCGCCTGGAGGAGGCGGAGGTCCTGATCGGCGGCAGGCGCCACCTCGCCCACTTCCCCGACCACCCCGGGGAGAAGGTGCCCGTCCAGGGCCCCCTGGAGGCCCTTTTGGACCTGGCGGAGGCGCGGCTTAAAGAGGGGAAGAAGGTGGCCTTCCTGGCCTCGGGGGACCCCCTCTTCTACGGGATCGGCAAAAGGGTCCTGGAACGCTTCCCCGAGGCCGAGGTCCATCCCGCCCCCACCGCCTTCCAGGAGGCCTTCGCGAGGCTTAAGCTCCCCTGGGACCAGGCCCGCTTCTTCTCCCTCCACGGAAGGCCTTTGGGCGGGGTGCTTTTGGAGCTCAGCCTCTCCCCCCTCTCCGTGGTCTACACCGACCCCGAGCACACCCCGGCGGGGATCGCTCGGGCCCTCCTGGAGATGGGCGTGGACGCCCGGGCCCACGTGGCGGAGAGGCTTGGGGAGGAGGACGAAAGGGTGCGGAGCTTCGCGGGCCTAAAGGAGGTGGCCGAGGAGCGCTTCCTGGACCCCAACGTCCTCATCCTAGAGGCCAAGGGGCCCCTTCCCCCAAGGCTCGGCTTCTTCCCCGACGAGGCCTTTGAGCAAAGGATGCCCAAGAAGGGGCTCATCACCAAACGGGAGGTGCGGCTTTTGGCCTTGGGGCTCCTCGGCCTTCCCCCGGACGGGGTCCTTTGGGACATCGGCGCCGGGACGGGGAGCGTGGGGATTGAGGCGGCGAGGCTTGCCCCCTGGGGGGAGGTCTACGCCGTGGAGAAAAACCCCGAGTCCTGGCCCCACATCGTGGAGAACGCCCGCCGCTTCGGGGCCTATAACCTGGTCCTGGTCAAGGGGGAGGCCCCAGAGGCCCTAAAGGGCCTCCCCGCCCCCCACGCCGTCTTCGTGGGGGGAAGCGGGGGGGAGCTTGAGGGGATCCTCCGGGTGAGCCTAAAGGCCCTGAGGCCCGGGGGGAGGCTCGTGGTGGCGGCCATCACCCTGGAGAACCTCCTTGCGGCCTACGGCTTCCTGAAGGGAACGGGGCTCCCCCTGGAGGGCTTCCAGGTCCAGGCGAGCCGGGTGGTGCCCCTCGCCCGCTACCACCGCCTCGAGGCGCAAAACCCCATCACCCTCCTCGCCGTGACCAAGGAGGGCGCATGAAGCTCTACCTGATCGGCCTGGGCCCCGGCGACCCCGAGCTCCTCACCCTGAAAGCGCTAAGGCTCATCCAAAGGCTTCCCGTCCTCTTCTACCCCAAGGAGGAGGGGAGGGAGCCCATCGCCTTAGGGATCGCCCGGCCCTTCCTCCCCGAGGGCAAGCCCCTCCTCCCCTTGCCCCTCTTCACCGGAGGGGACCCCAAGGAGGCGGAGAGGGCGAGGAGGGAGGCGGCCCGCAGGGTCCGGGAGGCCCTTTCCCGCTACGGGGAAGGGGGGTACCTGGTCCTCGGGGACAGCCTCCTCTACGCCTCCCCCCTAAACCTCCTCCCCTACCTGGAGGGGGTGGCGGTGGAGGCCGTCCCCGGGATCAGCGCCCACCAGCTGGCGGCGGCCAGCCTCCTCAAGCCCATCGCCCTGGGGGAGGAGGGGTTCGCCGCGGTGACGGGGCTTGGCCCCGTGGACCCAGAGGGCCTAGACCGCTTCCAGAGCGTCTTCGTCTACAAGGCCAAGGACCTCGAGGCCCTGGAAAGGGCCTTTCCCGACCGGGAGGGGTGGGCCTTTTTGCGCCTGGGGATGCCGGGGGAACGGGTCCTGCCCCTGGGGGCGGCCAAGGGGGTGGCGCGGGACTATTGGACCCTGGTGGGGCTTTGGCGAAAAGGGGGGAAAAGATGAGGCCCGTGGTGCACGTGGTGGGCGGGGGGCCCGGGGACCCGGAGCTCCTCACGGTGAAGGGGGCGAGGCTTTTGGGAGAGGCCCGCTTCGTCCTCTACACGGGAAGCCTCTTCCCCGAAGGGGCCTTGCGGGAGCTTGCCCCAAAAGCGGCGCTTCTGGACTCCAAGGGGATGACCTTGGAGGAGATCGTCCTGGCCCTGGCCGAGGAGGCCCGGAAGGGCGGGGGGGTAGTCCGGCTCCACTCGGGGGACCCGGGGCTTTACGGGACCCTTCTGGAGGAGAAGGAGGCCCTCGAGGCCCTAGGGGTGGGGGTGGAGGTGGTGCCCGGGGTCACGGCGGCCTTCGCCCTGGCGGCGAGGGCGGGCCTCTCCCTCACCGCCCCCGGGGTGGCCCAGGCGGTGGCCTTCACCCGGCTTGGGGTCAGGACCCCTGTCCCCGAGGGCCAGGACCCCAAAAGCCTTGCCCGCAAGGGGCTAACCCTTGCGGTCTACCTCTCGGGGATGCACCCAAGGAGGCTATCCCGGGAGCTTCTGGAGGCGGGGCTTCCCGGGGACACCCCGGTGCTCTACGGGCACAAGGTGGCCCAACCGGGGGAGGAGGTGGGGCTCACGGACCTTAAGGGCCTCGCCCACCTCCCCGCCCGGGACACCACGGTCTATCTGGTGGGAGAAGCTTTACGGGCCAAGGGGGTAAGGAGCCTGCTTTACGACCCCAGCTTTAAACACCGCTATAGGAGGTGAGGGCATGGGAGAACTCTTTCTGGTGGGCATGGGCCCCGGGGACCTTCCGGGCCTTACCCAAAGGGCCCGGGAGGCCCTGGAAGGGGCGGAGGTGGTCATCGGCTACAGCACCTACGTGAAGCTCCTTGAAGAGATGGGGCTCCTTGCGGGGAAGGAGGTGGTCAGGAAGGGCATGACCGAGGAGCTGGACCGGGCGGAGGAGGCCCTGGAGCGGGCCCTTTCCGGCCAAAGGGTGGCCCTCGTCTCCGGGGGAGACCCGGGGATCTACGGGATGGCGGCCCCCGTCTTGGAGCTCATGGAAGAGCGGGGCCTAAAGCGGGTGGACGGGGGGGTGGGGCTTCCCGGAAGGTTCGCCGGGGAGGAAGGGGAGGTTTTCCTCGCCGTCATCCCCGGGGTCACGGCGGCCAACGCCGTGGCGAGCCTCCTGGGAAGCCCCCTGGCCCACGACACCTGCCTCATCAGCCTCTCCGACCTCCTCACCCCCTGGCCCCTCATAGAGCGGAGGCTCCACGCCGCGGGGCAGGGGGACTTCGTGGTGGTCCTCTACAACCCTCAAAGCAAAAGGCGGGACTGGCAGCTTAGAAAAAGCGCCGAGATCCTCCTGGAATACCGCCCCAAGGAGACCCCGGCCGCCTTGGTGAAGAGCGCCTACCGCAAGCGGCAGGAGGTCGCCCTCACCACCCTGGAAGGGCTTAGGGAGGCGGAGGCGGGCATGCTCACCACGGTGGTCATCGGCAACCGCCAAAGCCGCTTTTACGAGGGCACCTTCCTCACCCCCAGGGGCTACGCCCTGAAGTACGACCTGGACACCAAGGAAGCCCTCCCCGGGGAAACCCCGGGGCTCTCCCTGAGGAGGCGGGATGCCTGAGCTTGGGCCCTTGCGCCCTGAGAGGGTGGCCGTCTACACCCTCACCCTCCCCGGCCTCGCCGTGGCGGAGAGGATCCAGCGGGTCCTCCCCGGGAGCACCCTCTACGCCGCGGCCAAGTACCGGGGCCTCTTGGAGGGGGCGGTCTACTTTGAGGAGCCGATCAAGGAACTCCTCCTCAAGACCTGGCCCCTCCACGACGGCCACGTCTTCGTCATGGCCTCGGGGATCGTCCTCCGGGCCATCGCCCCCCTGATCCTGGACAAGCGGGTGGACCCCGCCGTCTTGGTGGTAGACCTCAAGGGGCGCTACTTCGTCCCCCTCCTCGCCGGGCACCTGGGGGGAGCGAACCCCTTAGCCCGCCACCTCGCCGAGGCCCTGGGGAGCGAGGCCGTCCTCACCACGGGGACGGACAGCCTAAACGCCCCCGCCCCCGACCTCCTGGCGAAGGCCCTTGGGGCCCGGGTCCCCGACTGGAGCCCCCTCAAGGAGGTCTCCGCCCTTCTGGTGGACGGGAGGCCCGTGGGCTTCTGGTCGGACTGCGTGGACCTAAGCCCTTTGGGGCGTTACCCCATGGTGCGGGTGCTCAAGGAGCCCCGCCCGGAAGGGGTGGAGGGGATGGTCCTCTTCACCGTGCGCAAGGCCTTCCCCCTTCCCGTCCCCGCCCTCTTCGCCCACCCCCCTGCCCTGGTCCTGGGGATCGGGTGCAACCGGGGAACCCCCCTGGAGGAGATCCGGCGGGAGGTCTTCGCCTTCTTGGAGGAAGGGGGCTTCGCCCGGGAAAGCCTTAGGGTCCTGGCCACGGCCGAGCTCAAGCGGGACGAGGCGGGGCTTTTGGCCTTCGCCGAGGAGGTGGGCCTCCCCTTGCGCTTTTACCCCAAGGAGGTCTTGAACGCCCAAAAGATCCCCAACCCCTCGGAGGCCGTCTTCCGCCACACGGGGCTATGGGGGGTGGCCGAGGCCGCCGTCTTGGCGGAAGGGGCGAGGCTCCTCGTGGAGAAGACGAAGCGGGGGAACCTCACCCTGGCCCTGGGGGTCCTATCCCTGGGGATCCCCGAGGAGGCCCTGCCGTGATCCTCCTCGCCGCCCACGGCTCCCCCGACCCGAGGGCCCAGGCCCTGGCCCAGGGGCTCAGGAAGGGACTGGAAAGGCGGCTCGGGGAGGAGGTGCTTTTGGGCTTCATCGAGCACCAAAGCCCCACCCTCTTGGAAAGCGCCCTGGAGCTTGCAAGGCGGGGAGGCGGAGTGGTCCTTCCCCTCCTCCTCCTCGGGGCGGGCCACCTGAAGGCCGACCTGCCCCTCGCTCTGGAGGCGGCCAGGGTCAGGTACCCCAAGGCCCGCTTCCTCCTCGCCCGCCCCCTCGGCACCCACCCCGCCCTGGTGGCCCTCTGGGCGGAGCGGCTTAGGCGCAGGGGGGCCACGCCCCAGGACGGGGCGGTCCTGGTCCTGAGGGGCGGCACCGACCCGGGGGCGAACGCGGAAGGGGCGGCCCTCGCCCGGCTCATAGAGGAGAAAACCGGTGTGCCCACGGTACCCGCCTACGCCGCCAAGGCGAGGCCCACGCCCAGGGAGGCCCTTCTGCGCCTCGCCGCCTTGAGGCCGAGGAGGGTCTTCCTCCTTCCCCACCTCTTCTTCCGGGGGGTGGTGGAGGAGAGGCTGAGGGGCCGGGCAGGGAGCCTGGACCTGGAGGTTCTCCCCCCCCTCATGGGCCATCCCGCCCTCCTCGAGGCCCTCGAGGGCCGCTACCGCGAGGCCCTGGAGGGCGGGTACGCCCCCTGCGACACCTGCCGCTACCGCTTTCCCCTGGGCCGCTTCGCCCCGAGGCGGGAGGCCCAGATCGCGGGGCTAAGGGCCCTCCGCCACGCCCTCTTCGCCCCGGGCCGCCACCCCCACGGGCCCTTCACCCACCTCCTCCTCTGCACCGGGGAGGACTGCCGGGAAAGGGGGGCCCTGGGGCTTCTGCGCCGCTTGGAGGAGGGCCTAAGGGACCTCGGTCCCCTGGTCCAGCTCACCCCTACCCCTTGCCTCAGCCGCTGCGGCAAGGGGCCTGTCCTCATCGCCTACCCCGAGGGGGTGGTCTACGGGGGGCTCTCCCCGGAGGACGCCCTCCCCCTGCGGAAGGCCCACCTGGAAGGGGGGGAGGTCTACCGGGAAAAGCTTTTGGAGGTGATCTAGATGGCATGCCACGAGCTTTCGGCCCTGAGGATCGCGATCGGCGAGCTTTTGGAAAAGGAAGCCCACGACCTCCTCCACGAGCGGGAGGAGCTTGCCCCCGTGCTTGGGGAAAGGCCCGAGCTCAAGCGCCTTGCCGAGGCCAAGACCCTCCCCGCCCTGGAGGAAGCCCTGAGGGAGGCCCTCCTCCACCTGGAGGAAAGGGCCGCCCAGGAGCCCGAAGAGCCCTACTGGCGGGGGCTTCTCCTGGCGGTGGAGGCCATGGAGGGGCGCCTGAAGGCCTTGAGGGCGGAGGCCGAGGCCCTCTACCAGGACCTGGACGCCCTTCACGGGAGGCTCCACCGCCTCTTCCCGAGGAGGCGATGAAGGGGAAGGTCTACCTGGTGGGGGCGGGGTTTGGGGGTCCGGAGCACCTCACCCTGAAGGCCCTGAGGGTCTTGGAGGTGGCCGAGGTGGTCCTCCACGACCGCCTGGTCCACCCCGGCGTCCTCGCCCTGGCCAAGGGAGAGCTCGTCCCCGTGGGCAAGGAGGGCTACGGGGGAAAGACCCCCCAGGAGGCCATCACGGCGAGGCTCATCGCCCTGGCCCGGGAGGGGCGGGTGGTGGCCCGGCTCAAGGGGGGGGACCCCATGGTCTTCGGGCGGGGCGGGGAGGAGGCCTTGGCCTTGAGGCGGGCGGGCATCCCCTTTGAGGTGGTCCCGGGGGTGACGAGCGCCGTGGGAGCCCTTTCCGCCCTGGGCCTCCCCCTCACCCACCGGGGGCTTGCCCGGAGCTTCGCCGTGGCCACGGGGCACGACCCCGCCCTCCCCCTCCCCCGGGCGGACACCCTGGTCCTCCTCATGCCCCTCCACGCCCTGGGAGGGCTCAAGGAAAGGCTTCTGGAACGCTTTCCCCCGGAAACCCCCCTCGCCCTCCTCGCCCGGGTGGGCTGGCCGGGGGAGGCGGTGCGGCTGGGCCGGGTGGAAGACCTCCCGGGCCTCGGGGAAGGGCTCCCCTCCCCGGCCCTCCTGGTGGTGGGGAAGGTGGTGGGGCTTTATGGCGAACTCCTCCCGAAGGACCACGGCCTTTAGCGAAGCGGAGAAAGCGGCGGTCTACCGGGCCCTCCTCACCCGTCGGGACATCCGCCACTTCCGGTCCGACCCCATCCCGGAGGAGGTTCTGGAAAGGCTCTACCAGGCCTTCCACGCCGCCCCGAGCGTGGGGCTCACCCAACCCTGGGCCATCGTGGAGATCCGGGAAAGAGAGACCAAAGAAAGGGTCTTCGCCCTCCACCAAGAGGCAAGGGCCCGGGAGAGGGCCCTTTTTCAGGGAAAAGCCCAGCGGGTCTACGACCGTCTGCGGCTTGAAGGGCTCCTCGAGGCCCCCCTGCACCTCGCCGTCTTCCAAAGGCCCGTCGCGAGGAGCCTCGGCCACCACACCATGCCCGAGACCCTCGCCTACTCCGTGGTGCTGGCCGTGGGCAACCTCTGGACCGCCGCCCGGGCCGAGGGGATCGGGGTGGGTTGGGTGAGCATCCTGGAACCCGAAGCGGTGGCCAGGCTTCTGGGAGCCCCACCGGACTACCGGTTTCTGGCCTACCTCTGCCTGGGCTACCCCCGCGCCTGGCCGGACGAACCCCTTTTAGAGCGGGCGGGCTGGCGCCAAAGGGAGCCCCTTTTGCGCTACCGGGAGCGCTTCCCGTGAGCCTCCTCCTCGCCCTCCTCCTGGACGCCCTCTTCGGGGAGCCCCCTCCCAGGCTCCACCCCGTGGTCTGGATGGGGCGGTACCTCGCCTGGGCCTGGAGGAGGGTCCGGGGTTTCCCGTCCGGGGCCTTCTACTGGGCTTTGGGGGCCCTCCTCTTCGCCCTGCCCGCCTTTCTCCTGGACCTCCTCCTGAGGCCCTTGGCCTGGGGGTGGGTGGTCCTGGGCCTCCTCCTCAAGCCCCTCTTCAGCCTGAGGATGCTCCTCTTGGAGGTCTTTGGGGTGGAGAAGGCCCTGGAAGAGGGCCTCGAGGCGGGAAGAAGGCGCCTTTCCCGCATCGTGAGCCGGAGGACCGAGGACCTCTCCGAGGAGGAGGTGCGGGAGGCCGCCCTGGAAAGCCTCGCGGAGAACCTCTCGGATAGCCTCCTCGCCCCCCTCCTCTACTACGCCCTCTTCGGCCTCGGGGGGGCCGCCCTCTACCGCTACGCCAACACCGCCGACGCCATGTGGGGCTACCCGGAGCACGGGGCAAGGGGCGCCTTCGCCGCCCGGGCGGACGACCTCCTGAACCTGCTTCCGGCCCGGCTCACCGGGCTTCTCCTCTGCCCCCCGGGGCTTTGGGGGAGGCTTTTGCAGGAGGCCCGCAAGACCCCCTCCCCCAACGCGGGCTTCCCCATGGCCGCCCTGGCCTTGAGGCTCGGGGTGCGCCTGAGGAAGCGGGGGGCCTACGCCCTGAACCCCCTGGCCCCCTCCCCCAAGGCTTCCCACACCCGGAAAGCCCTCTGGCTCGTGGGGGGCCTGGGCTACGGGGTGGGCCTCCTCCTCGCGGCGGCCACGGGGCTTTGGTAGGCTTTGGAGGCGGTGTATGCCTACTGTGAAGGTGTTCTATCCCAGATGGACGAGGGAGGAGCTCCTCCTCCGCCTCGAGGAGGGGCTTAAGGCCCTGGAGAAGGAGGTTCCCCTCCTCGAGGCCTGGCTCTTCGGCTCCTGGGCCCGGGGAAGAGCCTCGGTGGGAAGCGACGTGGACCTCCTCCTCCTCTACCGGGGGCCCCGCCGGGAGGACCTCCACCGCCTGGCCCGAAAGGCCTTCCCCGGCCTTCCCCTGGAGCTCCACGCCTACACCGAGGAGGAGGCGGCCCGCCTCGAGGCCGTCCTCGCCCGGATGCGGGAGGGGGCCCTCCGCCTCCGTCCTTAGCCTGGGCCCCACTCGGCCTCCCGCGGCTTCCCTACCATGGAAGGCATGCTGGACGACGTCCTCCGCCCCATCCACGGGGGCACCGACGAGGGCCCCGAGCCCCTCTACGACTTCTCCACCAACGCCAACGCCCTAGGCCCCAACCCCGTGGCCCTGGCCTACCTGCGAAGGGCCGACCCGAGCCGTTACCCCGACCCCCTCTACCGGAGGCTACGCCGGGCCCTGGCCGAGGCCCACGGGGTCTCTCCCGAACAGGTGGCCGTGGGCACGGGAACGAGCGAGCTCATCCACCGCCTGGCCCGCTGGACCTACCTGCGGGGGCCCATCCTCCTCCTCCCCCCCACCTTCGGCGAGTACGCCCGGGCCGCCCGGGCCCTGGATCTGCCCCTCTGGGAGGCGGAAAGCCCCGAGGCCTTCCTGGAGCTCCTTCCCAAAAGTTCCCTCGCCTTCCTCTGCGTGCCCAACAACCCCACGGGGGGGGTCTACCCCTTCCTGGAGGAGGCGGCGAGGCGCGCGGGGGGCGCCCTGGTCCTGGACCTCGCCTACTACGACCTCATGGAATCCCCTCCGCCCCTCCCCCAAACGGCCTTCCGCCTCTATAGCCCCAACAAGGCCCACGGCCTCACGGGGGTCAGGGCGGGGTACCTCCTGGCCCCCCTGGACCTCACCCACTTCCAGAACCTCGCCCCTTCCTGGCCCGTTTCCGTGTATGGGGAGGCCCTGCTCTACGCCCACCTGGACCCGGAGGCCCGGGCCTGGCTGGAGGGGAGCAAAAGGGAGCTCTTCCGCCTCCGGGGCCTCCTCGCCGAGGGGCTTAGGGGGCTTGGCCTCGAGGTCCGGGAAAGCCCCGCCAACTTCCTCATGGTGCGGGTGGGAAGGGCCACGGAGGTGGCGAGGGCCCTGAGGGAAAGGGGCATAAGGGTGCGGGACTGCACCAGTTTTGGCCTCCCCGAGTGGCTCAGGCTTTCCGCCCAGAGGGAGGAGGCCATAAGGGCCCTCCTCCTCGCCCTGGAGGAGGTCCTCGCGGGTAAACTCAGGGCATGACCCCGGAGCTTGCCCGCTACCTGGAGGAGGCCCTGGGGCGGCTACGGGCGGCCCTGGATCTGGAGGCCATCTACCTCTTCGGCTCCCACGCCCGGGGGACGGCGGACCGGAGGTCGGACCTGGACCTTCTGGTGGTGGCCCGCACTCCCCTTCCTCCCCTTGAGCGCATCGGCCTCGTCCTGGAGCTCCTCCAGGACGCCCCCCTCCCCGTGGAGGCCATCGTCCTCACCCCCGAGGAGTTCCAGGAGCGCCGGGACCTCCCCTTCCTCCAGGGGGTCCTACGGGAGGCAAAGCCCATCTATGAGCGTGGAAAAGCGCCTACGTGAGGCCCACCGCTGGCTCGCCCAGGCCTGGGACGATCGGGAGGCGGGAGAGGCCCTCCTGGAGAGGGGCAAGCACGCCCAGACCGCCTTCCTCGCCCAGCAGGCGGGGGAGAAGGCCCTAAAGGCCCTCTGGATCGCCCTGGGCCTGGACCCGTGGGGCCAAAGCCTCGCCCGGCTCCTTCGGGACCTCCCCCCGGAGGAGGCCAAGAAGGCCCTGGAGGACGCCCAAACAATCCTCAAGGCCGTGGAGGTGCGCCTTGGGAAGGGCTAAGGCCCTCATCGTCTGGGGCACGGGAAGCGGGGTGGGGAAAAGCCTCTTCGCGGCAGGGCTTCTCCGCCACTTCAAAAGGCTTGGCCTCAAGGCCGCCCCCTTCAAGGCCCAGAACATGGCCAACCACGCCCGGGTGGTGCAAGGGGGGGAGATCGCCTCCGCCCAGTGGCTCCAGGCCCTGGCAGCAGGAGTGGAGCCCGAGGTCCGCATGAACCCCGTCCTGGTGAAGCCCTTCGGGGAAAGGGGCGCCCAGGTGGTGGTGTGGGGGAAGGTGGATCCCTTCCTCTCCGGGCTTCCCTGGAAGGAAAGGAGGCCCCACCTCGAGGCCCCCGTCCGCGAGGCCCTGGAAGGCCTCCTCGCCGAGTACGACCTCCTGGTGCTGGAGGGGGCGGGAAGCCCGGTGGAGCGGAACCTCTGGCCCGACCTCCCGAACCTAAAAGCGGCCGAGTGGGCGGACGCCAAGGCCCTCCTGGTGGCCGACGTGGACCAAGGGGGCGCCTTGGGGGCGCTCTACGGCACCTGGGCCCTCCTGGGGGAGCACCGGAGGAGGCTCGTCGGCTTCGCCTTCAACAAGTTCCGGGGGGACCTGGAGCTCCTGAAGCCCGCCTACGCGCTCCTCAGGGGCTGGACCGGCCTCCCCGTCCTCGGCACCCTTCCCCTCCTTCCCCTCGCCCTCCCCGAGGAGGACGGGTTCCGCTACCGCCAGCCCGCCGGGAATGGCCCCAAGGTGGCCCTCCTCCGCTACCCCCACGCCGCCAACCTGGACGAGTTCTGGCCCCTCTCCGAGCTCGCCCAGGTGGTCTACGCCCATAGCCCCGAGGAGGCGGAAGGGGCCTGGCTTCTCATCCTCCCGGGAAGCCGCCTTCCGGCGCGGGACCTCCCCTGGCTTCGGGCCTTCCTCCCCTTGATCCAAAGGCACCTGGAGGCGGGCAAGCCCGTCCTCGCCGTCTGCGGAGGGGCGGAGATGCTTTCCGAAGCCCTCCTGGACGAGGAGGGGGTGGAGGAAAGGGGCCACTTCCCCGGCCTCGGCCTCCTCCCCTACCGGGTGCGGATGGCGCGGGAGAAGACGGTGGAGCGGAGGCGGGTGCGGCTTCAGGGGCTTTCCGGGTACTGGGGGAGGCTCGAGGGCCTCGAGGTGGAGGGGTACGAGATCCACCACGGCCAGGGCCTTCCCCTCTTCCACCAGGAAGGCCCCCTCCTCGCCACCTGGCTCCACGGCCTCCTGGAGAACCCCGGGGTGCAGAAGGCCCTCTTCGGCGGGGAGGCGCGGGGCTTGGAGGAGGGCCTGGAGGCCCTGGCGGACGCCCTGGAGGCCCACCTGGACCTGAGGGCCCTCCACCGGGCCCTGGGGCTTACGGGGAGGGCCTTCCCCGCAAGCCCCGCCGGGGCGAAAGCCCCGGACGTAGACCCGCCCCCACCCCCCGGCCTCGTCCTCCTCCTGGGCGGGGCGAAAAGCGGCAAGAGCCGCTTCGCCCAGAGGCTCGCCGGGCCCTTCGCCACCCTGATCGCCACCGCCGAGGCCCGGGACGAGGAGATGGCAGAGAGGATCCGCCGCCACCAGGAGGAGCGCCCCCCCACCTGGGAGACCCTGGAGGAGCCCCTAGACCTCCCGGGAGCCCTGAAGCGGGCCCGCCACCCCACCGTGGTGGTGGACTGCCTCACCCTCTGGGTCGCCAACCTAATGGAACGGGGCCTGGACCCTCTCTTGGAGGCGAGGCGCTTCCTGAGCGCGGTGGAGGAAAGCGGCAAGAGGGTCATCGCCGTCTCCAACGAGGTGGGGATGGGGATCGTCCCCCAAAACCCCCTCGCCCGCCGCTACCGGGACCTCCTGGGCCAGGTGAACGCCCTTTTGGCCGAGGCGGCTCAGGAGGCCTACCTCCTGGTGGCGGGGCGGGCCCTGCCCCTCGGTGGGGGCAAGGTTCCCGCCCAGGAAGCCAAAAGGCCCGGCTCCCACGGAGGGGAACCGGGCCCCGGCCGATCCCGCGACCCGGGCCCTTAGGCCCAGACGTCCTCGGGGTGGCGCATCCCCTGGGGCCTGGCCTTGAGGATCTCCAGGGCCTCCTCCTCGCTCATCACCGGGTTCTGGTAGCGGAGGCCAAGGGCCTCCCCCATGAGGCGGAAGACGTGGGTGTTGTCCACGAGGCCCAGGTTCACAAAGCGCAGGCCCTGGCCGTAGAGGAGGAGCATCACGGGGCTTGCCGTGTGCTGGCCGGAGCTATAGCCGATGTTGGGTCGGTCGGGCTTCTGGGCGTTCCGCTGCGCCATGGCCCAGGCCAGGGTGTTGGCGGGCTGGACCCCCTGGCGCACCCCCTCCGGCCAGTAGACCTTCTCCCGGATGGCCCGCACCACCCTTTCCGCCTCGGCGTCCTCGAGGTCCACCCCCTTCATGGCCCGGAAGGCTTCCTTGACCTGGGAGGCCTCCGGGGCCTGGCCGAGGACGCGGAGCATGTGCTCAAAGCTCGCCCGCTGCGGCTCCAGGAGGTCCAGCCCCATGGAGCTTTCCAGGTAGCTCCGCCCGGCCCCGTAAAGCCCCCCTACCCCGGTGGCGTGGTCCGAGACCACGATGAGGAGGGTGTCCGGGTTCCGGTCCACGAAGGCGGTGAGGAGCTCCAGGACCTCGTCCGCCGCCAGCACGTCCCAAAGGGTGGCCCCGGCGTCGTTCAAATGGTTGGCGTGGTCAATCCGCCCCGCCTCCACCTGAAGGACGAAGCCCCCGCGGTGGGCGGCAAGCCGGGGCAAAGCGGCCTGGACCATTTCCTTGAGGCTCGGCACCCCAAGGCCCTGGAAGCGGCGGTCAATCTCGTAGGGCACGTGGCCGTCGGCGAAGACGCCCAGGAGCCGGGTGGCGTTGGAACGGGCGAGCTCCTCGAGGGTGCGCACCACCCCGTACCCCTTGGCGGCGAAGGCGGCGTAGAGGTCCTTCCCGTCCTTGCGCCTGGCGGGGTTGAAAAAGCGGTCCCCGCCCCCAAGGTACACCTCGGCCCCGAACTCCAGGTACTGCTCGGCGATCCTCTCCTCGGCGTTCCGGTCGGGATTGGACACCACGAAGCTCGCTGGGGTGGCGTGGGTGACGGTGGTGGTGGTCACGAGCCCCACGGCCTTCCCCGCCTCCTTGGCCGCGGCGAAGAAGGGCCTCAAGGGGGTGCCGTCCGCGTGGATGGCGAGACCTCCGTTCACCGTCTTCACCCCACAGGAGAAGGCGTTCCCCGCGGCGCTGGACTCGGTGACGTAGCTGGTGAGGCTGTAGGTGTTGATGAGCCCGTTGGGGTAGCGGGCGAGGAGGCGCTCCAGGGCCAGGACCCGGCCCTGCCGCCTCCGGGCGTAGGCCTGGGCGATGGCGTAGTCCTCCCAGGAAAACCCGTCGTAGACGAAGACGATCAGGTTGCGGTACCGCCTTCCCAAGGAAGGCTGGTTCTGCGGGCTCCCCTGGGCCCGGCCCCCAGGGAAGAGGGCCAAAGCCCCCGCAGCCAAGCCGCCTTTCAGGATGTCCCTTCGCTTCACGTCCCTCACCTCCGAGCCCTAGGGTAAGAAGCACGGGTCAGGGGAAGGTCAGGGGATAATGGGCCCGTGATCCTGGAAGGCCGGATCCTCTCCCCCCAGGGCTTCGTGCGGGGAAGGCTCCACTTCTCCGAGCGCATCCTGGCCGTGGAGGAGGCCCCCGTGGAGGGCCCCTACATCCTCCCCGGCTTCCTGGACCTCCACGTCCACGGGGGGCTAGGGGCGGACGCCATGGAGGGGAAGGAGGCCGTGCTCAGGATGGCCCGCTTCCACCTCCAACACGGCACCACGGGCCTCCTCCCCACCACCGTCACCGCACCCCCGGAGGCCATAGAGAAGGCCCTTCGGGGCATCGCCGAGGCCATGGCGGAATGCGAAGCCCTCCTCGGGGCCCACCTGGAAGGCCCCTTCCTCAGCCCCAAGCGCCTCGGCGCCCAGCCTCCCTTTCCCCAGAAGCCCGACCCCGCCTGGATGGAAGACCTCCTAGCCCGGGCCCCCGTCCGGGTGGTGACCCTGGCCCCCGAGCTCCCCGGGGCCTTGGAGCTGGTGCGCCTCCTGGCAGGCCGGGGCGTCCGGGTGCAGCTCGGCCACACCGCCGCGGGCTACGAGGAGGCCCTCGCCGCCCTGGAGGCGGGGGCCCAGGGCTTTACCCACCTCTTCAACGCCATGACCCCCCTCCACCACCGCGCCCCCGGGGTGGCGGGCCTGGCCCTGGAGCGGGGCCTTTGGGCGGAGCTCATCCCCGACGGCCTCCACGTGCACCCCGCCGCCCTGCGCCTCGCCCTGAAGAGCATCCCCGGCCTCTACTTCGTCACCGACGCCGTGGCCGCGGCGGGGATGCCGGATGGGGTCTACCCCCTGGGGGCCCAGCGGGTGGAGAAGCGGGGGGAGGGGGTGTGGCTCGGGGAAAGCCTGGCGGGGAGCACCCTCACCATGGACCAGGCCCTCCGCAAGCTGGTGGCCTTCGGGCTTTCCCTGGAGGAGGCGGCGCGGAGGCTTTCCACCTACCCCGCCCGCTACCTGGGCCTGGAGGACCGGGGGGAGATCGCCCCTGGCAAGCGGGCGGACCTTTTGGTGCTGGGCGAGGACCTGCGGGTGGAGGCGGTGTACCTGGGGGGAAGGCGGGTGGCCCGGTAGGCCAGCGGTACCCGGGGTCACACCGCCAGCCCCCCGTCCACCAGGACCTGCTGCCCGGTGAGGTAGCCGTTCCGGGGAGAGAGGAGGAAGACGGCCACCTCCGCCGCCTCCTCCGGCTTGCCGTAGCGCCTGAGGGGGATGCCCGCCGTGGTCCTGCGGGCGATCTCCTCCTCCGTGACCCCCTCCCGTTCGGCGTGGGCCAGGTTCCGTCCGCCAGCACGGTGACCACCACCCCGGCCCCTGCCGCCTCCTTGGGCGTGCGGTTCCAGGCCAGGACCTCGTAACCCGCCTTCGCCAGGTTCTGGGCCATGGGGAGGCCCATGCGTCCAAGGCCGATAAACCCTACGCGCCTCATGGCCTTATCCCAAGGGGCCACCCGCAGGATTGGGTGTGTCCTTTCCCCAAGACGCCCCTCTCCCTGGCCCGCTGCGTCTGGACCGAGGGGTTCCGCCCCTCTTGGGCACTAAACGAAGAAGAGCTTTCCCCGGTCCACCTCCTTGAGGTGACGGATCCCCAACCGGCCCACCTCCTTCACCAGGCGGTCGGCCAAGTGAAGGGGAGCGGGAAGGCGGGGGAAGGCGAAACCGCTCGCCGGGTAGAGGCGGGTCAGATGGAAAATCTGGTGGGCCAGGGCCTCGAGGGGCGTGTCCCCCGCCTCGTGCACCAGCTTCAGGGGTCGGGGCGTGCCCCGGAAATCCCGGTGGACGGTGAGGAGGAGAAAAGTCCTGTCCTCCAAGGGGACGTAAAGCCCGTCCGCCAGGCGCCCCTGCACGGGGTAGACCCGCCCCCCTCCCGACTTGCGCACCGAAACCAAGTCGTAGGCTATGCCTTCCCGGGCAAGGGCCTCCAAGGCCAGGGCGAACTCGTCCTGGGGCACGCGGCCGTCCCGAAGGAGGAGGACCCGGGAAGGAAGCCTCCCCGCCTTGCGTCTGAAGGCCCAGAGGGCCTCCTCCAAGAGGTCCCAGACCACCTCCTGGGGGATCCGCTCCCCGGCCTGGGCCTCGGGGAGGGTCCAGAGGAGGTGGCCGCCGTCCCCGCCCACGGCGCAGGCCGCGCCCCCGAAGCGAAAGGACTCCCTTCCGCCAGCGTCAAAGCCCACGGCGAGCTCCGCCGGATAGGCGCCGCTCAGGGCCACCACCTGAAGCCCCGCCTTGGCCAGAAGGCCCAGGAGGGCGTTCTCCCAGCGGTGGCGTTCCTCCTCCCGGAGGGGGACGTTGAGGATTTGGCTGGGAAGGCCCTCCCTGAGGAGAAGGGCCTTCAGGCGGTTGCGGTCTTCCCAGGCCATGGGCGGGGTGAGGACCAGCACGGCCTGGACCCCCTTCTCCTTGGCCTTCCGCAGCGCCTCGCGGAAAGCCAGGCCTTGGGAGGGATGGGCGTGGAGGGTGTGCAAACGGAGGGAAGCCCCGCCCGCCCCAAAGGCCTGGAGCAAGGCCCGCCGGAGAAACTCCGGCCATCCTTGGGCCCCGTCCAGGCGCAAGAGGGCCAGGGCGGTTTCCTGGGCCCGGTAAAGCCCCACGCGGAGGGCGTCCGCAGGCTTGCTCACGGCTCTTCTGCCCATGAGCTTGGGGATGCTCAAGCGGTACGCCTGGGCGCGCACCGCCTCAGGTGTGCCCAGCCCCAGGCGCCGGCCGATCCAGCTGGCGATCTCCCGGGTCCGTCGGCGCCGCTCTTCCCAAGGCAAGGAGAGGGCCAGGCTTCCCTCCTCTTCATGAAGGTCTTCCAGGGTAAGGACGGGCACCAAAAGGCCCGTCAGATGGGGGATTGGCTTTCGCGGATCCTTTGGGTCCGCCACCCAGACCACCCGCCCCACTTCCCGGCCCTGGAGGTGGCCCTTGGAAGCGTGGTAGTCCAGGAGGCTTAAGCCGCCCGGGAGAGGGAGCTCCTTGGGGTCTTCCTCTCCCAGCCGGAGGAGCTCCCAGGTGCGCCGGTCGTAGGCGTTCCGGACCCGTTTGGGCAGAGGGTGGCCTTGGGCAAGCCAGGCCTCGAGGGACATCTCGCAAAGGATCCGGTAAGCGGGGTCCACCTCCAGGAGGAACGCCCCCGAGTCGGAAACCCAAAGGTCCAAGACCGCCCCCCCCAGCACCCGCCATCCGGGCCCCCGGGCGTGCTCCCTCCGGTACACCGCAAGCCCCTCCACCCAGACCCCCTTGAGGCGCCGGAGGTGCTCCTGAAGGAGCCTTCGGGCCAAGGCCGAAAGCACGCTCCGCTCCCCCGGGTCCTTGGGGTCCAGAGGCTTCCTCCCCTTGGGGTAGAGGCGGTAGGCGTAGGTTTGCCCCATCCGCGCCAAGGTGCCCTCCAGGACCAGGACCTCAGGGGGCGACCAGGAGGCGAGGCCGTCTCCCATGCGCACCGTGACGCCCCCCGCCCGGCGGGCCACCTGGGCGAGAAGGGGATACACCTCCTCCCGCCCCGGAGGAGGGTCCAGAACCACCTCGAGGCGCCAAGGCCTGAGCTCCTCCGGGTTCAGAGGCCGTAGGGCGAAGCGGTTGAGGAACACTTCCGTTTTTCCAAGGTGGTTCATATCTTGGCTCAGATTTGCATAGGAGCTGCCAAGGATCAAGGGAGGGGGGTTTCCCAGGGGCCCAGCTCTACCTCCGTCCGGAGGGAGAAGGAAGACGCCCTCCGGACCCCAGGAAGGCCCCCCTGCGGCCCCATGCAAAAGGAAGATCCCCTATACTGCGCTCGCGGAGGTGAACCGTGCGCGTGGCCTACGTGCTCTCAAGCCCTAGGGCGGCAAGCCACAAGCTCGGCCAGATGATCCTCCCCCAGCTGGAGGCGGGGACCCACGGGGTGGAGGTGGTGGGGATCTTCTTCTTTGACGACAACACCCTGGTGCTGCAGAAAGGGAACCCCATCGGGGAGCGGCTCGCCAAGGTGGCCAAGGAGAAGGGCATCCTCCTCATGATGTGCGACCTCTGTGCCCTGGAGCGGGGCCTGGCCGAGGGGGAGCCCCGCTGGTGCACCCCGGAAGGAGAGGGGCGGAAGACCCCTGGGACGTGCCGGGTGTCCCCCCACGTGGTGGAGGGGGTGGAGGTGGGGTGCTTCCCCGACCTCTACCGGGCTTTGGCGGGCCGGGTGGACCAGGTGATCACCCTGTAGCCGTGGCCCGCCGCGCCGGGAAGTGGAAGGGCCTCCCGCACAAACCCGGGCCTCCCCCTGGTGGGGATGAGGACGCTAATCATGGGCCAGGGTGGGCTGGAGCCGGGTTTCGTCGGTGAGGTCCAGGCGGAGGGGCGTGGCGGAGACGAAGCCCTGGGCCACCGCCCAGCGGTCCGTCCCCTCCTCCGCCTCCTTGAGGGGCCTCGAGGCGAACCAGTAGAAGGGGCGGCCCATGGGGTCCTCCCCCGGGATCACCACCCCCTCGTAGGCCCGCACCGACTGCCGGGTCCAGAGGAACCCCTTGGGCCTAAGGGGAAGGTTCACGTTCACCAGGAAGGGCCGCTCCAGGCGGAGGAGGATTTCCAGGGTCCGGAGGAGCCAGGGGCGAAGCCCGGAGAAGTCGGGGACCTCCCCGTTGAGGGGCACGCTGAAGGCCGCGGCGGAGAGGCCGAAGAGGTAGCCCTGCTTGGCCGCGGCCACGGTGCCCGAGTGCCAGATCTCGTGCCCCAGGTTGCTCCCCAGGTTCACCCCCGAGAGGACCAAGTCCACGGGGCCGAAGAGGTGGAGGCCCAGGGCCACGCAGTCCGCCGGGGTCCCCCGCACCCGGTAGGCGGGGAAGTGGGGGGCGTGGAGGGGGGAGGGGTGGGGGTAGGCCCGCACCGGGTGGGCGATGGTGATGGCGTGGCCCGTGGCGCTCTGCTCCGTGTCGGGGGCGGCCACGAAGACCTCCCCGAACTGGGCCGCCGCCTCCGCCAGGGCCCAAAGCCCGGGGCTGAAGATGCCGTCGTCGTTGGTCACCAGGATCCGCATGGCCTCACCCTAGCGGCCTTCCATCAGGAGGCGGTCAAGGGCCGTCCGCCCTTCCCCGGCGAGCGCTTGAAGGAAAGCCAGGGAGGCCTCCGGGTCCTCCCTCACCTCCAGCACCAGGGTTCTCCCCAGGAAGGGAAGGAGCCACTCCCTGTGGCCCAGGACCCCCCGGCCCAGGTTCCAGTGGCGGTCGTAGACCCCGTCCGTGTCGTTCAGGTGCAGGTGCTCGGGGGCCAGGGCGAGCCAGGGCCCGGGGTCGGGGGTCCGGCTGAAAACCCGGGCGTGGGCGGCGTCAAAGCAGAAGCCTAGCTCCCCGGCGTGGGCCTCCAAAACCGGCCTCAGGGCCTCCGGGTGAGGCTCGTGGCTGTTCTCCAGGAAGAGGCGCACCCCCAGGGTGCGGGCCCGCCGCACCACCAGCCCTAAGGCCTCCGCCAGGGGCAGGGCCCGCTCCAGGGCTTCCTCCGGGGTGCGGCCGTGGGGGATCCCCGAGTGGAAGACGGCCCGGTCCGCCCCAAGCTCCGCCGCCCGGTCCAGCCCGAAGAGGAGCCTGCGCAGGGTGAGGCCCCGCACCTCGGGGTCCGGCGAGAGGAGGTCCAGGTTCCAGAAGGGGAGGTGCACGGAAAGCTTCCCGGAAAACCGCCTCCTTAGGCTTTGGAAGAGGGCGTCCTCCCCCAGGAGGGCGGGGTCCAGGTAGACCTCCGCCCCCAGCCCCAGGGCTTGCAGGCGGGGAAGGACCTTCTCCGCCCGGGAAAGGGGGAAGGCCAGCCTGATGTCCATGGCCCCAGCATGCCCCCGGCGTGTCAGCCCCCGGTCAGCTACGGGAACTCCAGGGGGCCTTGCCCGAGGGCGGGGGGCAGGGCGGCCAGGAGCCCCAGGGGCAGGAGGAAGGCCACCTGGAGGAGGGATCGGCCTCGAGGAGAGAGACCCCGAGCCGCGCCCACAGGGAAGCGAGCCCCCAGCCCAGACTCCGGGGGCGCCCAAGGTGGAGTTGCCCCGAGTTGGGTCCACCCCAAGAGGGGGGGCCGGGGGGTGTGGTCTGCTAGGGTGGCAAGATGCCCTACCATGGAAGGCATGGATCCCCTAGCGGTCCTTGCGGAAAGCCGCCTCCTCCCTCTGCTCACGGTGCGGGGAGGGGAGGACCTTTTGGGGCTTGCCCGGGTCCTAGAGGAGGAGGGGATTGGGGCGCTGGAGATCACCTTGCGGACGGAGAAGGGCCTCGAGGCCTTGAAGGCACTACGGAAAAGCGGCCTCCTTTTGGGAGCGGGCACGGTGCGGAGCCCTAAGGAAGCGGAGGCCGCCCTCGAGGCCGGGGCCGCCTTCCTCGTCTCCCCGGGGCTTCTGGAGGAGGTGGCCGCCCTGGCCCAGGCCCGGGGGGTACCCTACCTCCCCGGGGTCCTCACCCCCACCGAGGTGGAGCGGGCCTTGGCCCTGGGGCTTTCCGCCCTGAAGTTCTTCCCCGCCGAGCCCTTCCAGGGGGTCCGGGTCCTGAGGGCCTACGCCGAGGTCTTTCCCGAGGTGCGCTTCCTGCCCACAGGGGGCATCAAGGAAGAGCACCTCCCCCACTACGCCGCCTTGCCCAACCTTTTGGCCGTGGGGGGAAGCTGGCTTTTGCAGGGGGACCTGGAGGCGGTCCGGGCCAAGGTGCGGGCCGCCAAAGCCCTCCTCAGCCCCCAAGCTCCCGGCTGATCCGCTGGGCAGTCTTGACCACCTCGGCCGCCACCTCGGGAAGCCTTTCCTCGTCCAGGTACACGGCGGCGGTGGAGACGCTCACCGCCGCCACGGGTTCTCCCCGACCGTTAAAGATGGGCGCGGCCACGCACCGTACGCCGGGCTCGTTCTCCTCGAGGTCCAGGGCGTAGCCCCGCGCCCGCGTGGCGAGGAGCTCCTCCCGGAAGCGGGCAAAGTCGCTCAGGGTGTTGGGGGTGCGTTTAAGCCCCGGGGTAAAGGCCATGGCCCACCTCTCCTCCGGCAAGAAAGCGAGAAGGGCCTTGCCCAAGGCGGTGGACTGGGCGGGAAAGCGGCTTCCGATCTGGCTAGCGAGAAGAAGCTCCCTTTTGCCCGGCACCTTGTCAATGTAGACCACTTCCTTTCCGTCCAGGACCGCCAGATGGACGGTTTCCTTGGTGGCGTCCCGAAGGGCCTCGAGGTGGGGCCGGGCCAAGGCGGGCAGGGAGAGCTCCTCGTAGGCCTTAAATCCTAGGCGGATGAGCTTAGGGCCCAGGAAGTACCCCTTCCTGGGCTCCCGCCGCAGATAACCCTGGCGCACCAAGGCCGAAAGGATCCGGTGGGCCGTGCTTCGGCTCAATCCCAAGGCCTGGGCTAAGCCCGGAAGGTCGTGAACACCGTCGGCCACGCACTCCATAAGCCAAAGCCCCCGGAGGAGGGTCTGGGCCCCGCTGGTCTCGGAGGCCTTGCCGCCGCGCCCTTTCATGGCTCCCATTATATGGGATAAAGTCAGAGCTTGACACTATATGGGACCAAGGTGTATATAGTGGGACGAAAGGAAAGGTGGTGGAGATGAAGCGGATAGCGGCGGCGTTGGCAGCGGTTTTGGGGTTGGCCTTGGCCCAGACCTATACCCTGCGCTTCAACCACGTCCTAGGCCCCAACCACCCCCACCACGCGGGCTTCCAGGCCTGGGCCGAACGGGTGGCCCAAAGGACGGGCGGGGATCTTCGGATCCTGGTCTTCCACAGCTCCCAGCTGGGCATTGAGGAGGACATCATCGAGCAGCTCCGCCAGGGCATCCCCTTGGGGCAGAACACCGACGGGGCCCGTCTCGGCAACTACGTGAAGGAGCTTGGCGTCTTCAACGGTCCCTATTTTGTGGAGAGCTACGAGGAGGTGGAAAAACTCGCCAGCCTGCCCGTGGTCCAGGGCTGGGTTGAGCGCCTGGCCAAGCAGTATGGGATCCGGGTGGTCTGCTTCAACTGGGTCCAAGGCTACCGCCACTTCATGACCAACAAGCCCGTGCGCCGGCCCGAGGACCTCAGGGGCCTCAGGATCCGTACCCCGCCCGCTCCCGTCTGGCAAGAGTCCGTGCGGGCCCTGGGCGCGACCCCGGTGGCCCTCCCCTTCGGCGAGATCTACTCTGCCCTCCAGCAGCGGGCCATCGACGGGGCCGAGCTGGTTTACGCCAACATCCCCGATATGAGCCTCTGGGAAGTGCTAAGGTACGTCAACGAGACCAAGCACTTCCTCCTCATCAACTTCCAGGTGGTGGGGGAGGCCTGGTACCAGCGCCTGCCCGCCAACTACCGACAGATCCTGCGAGAGGAGTGCGTGCGCGCCGGGCGGGAGACCTCCATGCGGATCCAGCAAGAGGAGGCCCGCATCAAGCAGCTTGTCCAGCAGCGGGGCATGACCATCGTGAGCGATGTGGACCTCGCCGCCTTCCGCAAGGCGGCGGAGGCCGCCTACGAGCGGCTTGGGCTTAAGAGCGTGCGGGACGCCCTCTACCAGGCCTTAAGGAAATAGGCGACCAGCCCCTCGGGCTTCCCGGGGGGCCTTCCTCTGCCATGAATGCGGCGAACGTCCTCCAACGCGTGGAAGAGTTTTTGGCCAAGGCCTTCCTCCTTACCTCGGCGCTCATCGTCTTCGCCGGGGGGGTGGGACGCTTTCTTGGGCATCCCCTGGACTGGTCCATAGACCTGGCCACCTTCACCTTCGCCTGGGCGGTGTTCCTGGGCGGGGACCTCGCCCTCCGGGAGAACCGGCACGTGGCCGTGGAGAACCTCCTCCACCTCCTGCCCCCGGGGGCGAGGCGGTGGGCCAGGGTGGGGGTCTGGCTTCTCGTCGCCCTCTTCCTGGCCCTCCTCTTCGTCTACAGCCTTCAGGCGGCTTACCAGACCCGCTTCCGGAGCTTCCAGGGGATCCCTGGCTTCAGCTACGCCTGGGTCACCTTGAGCGTGAGCGCGGGGAGCCTCCTCATGCTCCTCACCGCCTTAGGGAGGCTCCGCCAGGCCCTAAAGGGGTAGCCATGCTGCTGAGCTTTGCGGTGTTTTTGCTCCTCCTTCTTCTGGGGATGCCCGTGGTGTTCGCCATCGGGATCGGGGGGCTCGTCTTCTTCCTCACCCAGCCCGGGCTTCAGCTCACCATGCCCGTGCAGCTGGCCCTGGCGGAGACCCAGAACTTCTCCCTCCTGGCCATCCCCACCTTCATCCTGGCCAGCAATCTGATGAACGAGCTGGGCGTGACCCGGAGGCTCCTCCGCTTCGCCCACGTGGCGACGGGGTTCATGCGGGGCGGGCTCGCCCAGGCGAGCGTCCTTCTGGGCTTCCTCATGGGGGGGGTCTCGGGCTCGGCCATCGCCGACGCCACCATGCAAGCGAGGCTCTTGGGCCCCGAGATGGTGCGCCGGGGGTACTCCCCGGGGTTCATCGCCGCCCTCCAGGGCTTCTCCGGCCTCCTCGCCGTGGCCATCCCCCCGAGCATCGGCCTCATCCTCTACGGGAGCATCGGCCAGGTGTCCATCGGCCAGCTCTTCGCGGGGGGGATCGGGGTAGGGGTGCTCCTGGCGGCGGTGTACATGCTCACCGTGGCCCTCCTGGCCCGGAGCCGGGGGTACCTTCCCGAGACCGCCCCGCCCACGGCCAAGGAGGTTGGGGCGGCCCTCCGGGAGGGCTTCTTCGCCGTGCTTTTCCCCTTCCTGCTCCTTGCCGCCCTGCGCTTCGGGGTCTTCGTCCCCTCGGAGGTAGGGGCGGCGGCGGTGGTCTACGCCCTCTTGGTGGGGCTCATCTACCGGGAGCTTTCCCTTGAGCGGGTGAACCGGGCCTTGGCCCACTCGGTACGGGACGTGGGCATGGTGGCCCTCCTCATCGCCATGGCCGCGGTTTTGGGCTACGGGATGAAGTGGGAGATGTTCCCCCAGCAGGTCTCGGCTTTTCTCCTCGAGGCGGTGCAGAACCCCCAGGTGGCCCTCCTCCTCATCCTCTTGGCCCTCCTCGTTTTGGGCACCGTGCTGGACTCCACGGTGATGATCATCCTCCTCACCCCCATCCTGGTCCCCGCGGCCAAGGCCCTGGGGATTGACCTGGTCTACTTCGGCGTCCTCATGGTGCTCACCTGCGCTGTGGGGCTCCTTACACCCCCCGTGGGGCTCTCCATGTACTCGGTGTGTTCGGTGATGGGGTGCAGCATCGGGGAGTACATGCGGGAAGGATGGCCTTTCCTCTTGGCGACCCTTTTGGTGCTGCTTCTGGCCTACCTTTTCCCCGGGGTGGTGCTCTTCCTGCCCCGGTTGCTCTTTGGAGGTGGGGTGTGAAGCTCAAAGGGAAGAAAGCGCTGGTCATCGCGGCGGGCCAGGGGATCGGCCGGGCCATCGCCGAGGCCTTCCAAAAAGAGGGGGCCGAGGTCCTGGGAGCCACCCTACATCCGGAAAAACTCCAGGGGGTGGTTCCTGCGGTGCGCCTGGACGCCCGGGACAAGGAAGCGGTCTTCCGCCTGATCCAGGGCCTGGACCGGCTGGACGTCCTGGTGAACGCCCAGGGGGTGGTGCCGGTGGGAGGCCTTCTGGAGGCCACGGACCAGGACTGGGAGGAGGCCTTCCTCCTGAACGCCAAGAGCGTCTTCTGGGCCATGCAGGCCGCCCTCCCCAAGATGGCCGCCCAGGGCGGGGGAAGCGTCATCAACATCGCCTCGGTGGCGGCCTTCAAGATGGTGCCCGGCCGCTTCATCTATAGCGCCACCAAGGCCGCCTTGGTGGCCATGACCAAGGCCGCGGCCCTGGAGTTTGCCCCAAAGGGCGTGCGGGTGAACGCCATCTGCCCCGGGACCGTAGACACCCCCTCCCTGCGGGAGAGGGCCGGAGGGGAGGAGGGCCTTAAGGCCTTTGCCGAGAGGCAACTCCTCAAGCGCCTGGGCCGTCCCGAGGAGATCGCCGCCTTGGCGGTCTACCTGGCCTCGGACGAGGGGGCCTTCGCCACGGGAAGCGCCTTCGTGGTGGACGGGGGGATGAGCCTGTGAGGTGGCGGGCGGACTTCCTCTCGGCCTGGGCGGAGGCCCTCTTGCGAAAGGCGGGAGCGGACGAACCCTCCGCCAAGGCGGTGGCCTGGGCCCTGGTGGAGGCGGACCTCAGGGGGGTGGGAAGCCACGGGCTTTTGCGCCTCCCCGTCTACCTGCGCCGCCTCGAGGCGGGCCTGGTTAACCCCAGCCCCACCCTGCCCCTGGAGGAACGGGGCCCCGTGGCCCTCCTGGACGGGGAGCACGGCTTCGGACCCCGCGTGGCCCTAAAGGCCGTGGAGGCGGCCCAAAGCCTCGCAAGGAGGCACGGCCTCGGGGCCGTGGGGGTCAGGCGGAGCACCCACTTCGGCATGGCGGGCCTCTACGCGGAGAAGCTCGCCCAGGAGGGCTTCGTGGCCTGGGTCACCACCAACGCTGAGCCCGACGTGGTGCCCTTTGGCGGCCGGGAGAAGGCCTTGGGCACCAACCCTCTGGCTTTCGCCGCCCCGGCCCCTCAAGGGATCCTCGTGGCCGACCTCGCCACCTCGGAAAGCGCCATGGGCAAGGTCTTCCTAGCCCGGGAGAAGGGGGAGCGGATCCCCCCAAGCTGGGGGGTGGACCGGGAGGGGAACCCCACGGACGACCCCCACCGGGTCTACGCCCTGAGGCCCCTCGGGGGGCCCAAGGGGTACGCCCTGGCCCTTTTGGTGGAGGTGCTCTCGGGGGTGCTCACGGGGGCGGGGGTGGCCCACGGCATCGGCCGCATGTACGACGAGTGGGACCGCCCCCAGGACGTGGGCCACTTCCTCCTGGCCCTGGACCCGGGGCGCTTCGTGGGCAAAGAGGCCTTCCTGGAGCGGATGGGGGCCCTTTGGCAAGCCCTAAAGGCCACTCCCCCGGCGCCGGGGCACGAGGAGGTCTTCCTCCCCGGGGAGCTGGAGGCCAGGAGGCGGGAGCGGGCCCTGGCGGAGGGGATGGCCCTTCCGGAGCGGGTGGTGGCGGAGCTTAAGGCCCTGGGGGAGCGCTACGGCGTGCCTTGGAGGGACGATGCTTGAAGTGGTGACGGCGGGGGAGCCCCTGGTGGCCCTGGTGCCCCAGGAGCCCGGGCACCTTCGGGGGAAGCGCCTTCTGGAGGTGTACGTGGGCGGGGCCGAGGTGAACGTGGCCGTGGCCCTGGCCCGGCTTGGGGTCAAGGTGGGCTTCGTGGGCCGGGTGGGAGCGGACGAGCTTGGGGCCATGGTGGAGGAAAAGCTCCGGGCCGAGGGGGTGGACCTTACCCACTTTCGCAGGGCACCAGGGTTCACGGGGCTTTACCTGCGGGAGTATTTGCCTTTGGGACAGGGAAGGGTCTTCTACTACCGGAAGGGCTCGGCGGGAAGCGCCCTTGCCCCCGGAGCCTTTGACCCCGACTACCTGGAGGGGGTCCGCTTCCTTCACCTAAGCGGCATCACCCCGGCCCTTTCTCCCGAGGCCTGGGCCTTCAGCCTGTGGGCCATGGAGGAGGCGAAGCGGCGGGGGGTCCGGGTGAGCCTGGACGTGAACTACCGCCAGACCCTCTGGCCCCCCGAGGAGGCCCGGGACTTCCTGCAGAGGGCCCTTCCCGGGGTGGACCTTCTCTTCTTGAGCGAGGAGGAGGCGGAGCTCCTCTTCGGCCGGGTGGAGGAGGCGTTGCGGGTTCTTTCCGCCCCCGAGGTGGTCCTGAAGCGGGGCGCAAAGGGGGCTTGGACCTTCGTGGACGGGAAACGGGTGGAGGGGAGTCCCTTCGCCGTGGAGGCGGTGGACCCCGTGGGCGCGGGGGACGCCTTCGCTGCCGGTTACCTGGCAGGGGTGGTGTGGGGGCTATCGGTGGAAGAAAGGCTTCGCCTCGCCAACCTTCTCGGCGCCTCCGTGGCGGCGTGCAAGGGGGACCACGAGGGGGCGCCTTACCGGGAGGACCTCGAGGTCCTCCTGAAGGAAGCCAAACCCTTTCTTCGGTAGGGGGAGGTAAGGACATGGAACGGAAAGCCTTGGTTACAGGAGGAAGCCGCGGCATCGGCCGGGCCATCGCCGAGGCCTTGGTGGCCCGGGGCTACCGGGTGGCCATCGCCAGCAGGAACCCGGAGGAGGCGGCCCAGAGCCTCGGGGCCGTGCCGCTTCCCACTGACTTGGAGAAGGACGACCCCCAAGGGCTCGTCAAGCGGGCCCTCGAGGCCCTAGGCGGCCTCCACGTCCTGGTCCACGCCGCGGCGGTGAACGTGCGCAAACCCGCCCTGGAGCTTTCCTACGAGGAGTGGCGGCGGGTGCTCTACCTGCACCTGGACGTGGCCTTCCTCCTGGCCCAGGCGGCCGCTTCCCCCATGGCGGAGGCGGGCTGGGGGCGGGTGCTCTTCATCGGCTCGGTGACCACCTTCACCGCCGGGGGGCCCGTGCCCATCCCCGCCTACACCACGGCCAAGACCGCCCTTTTGGGCCTCACCCGGGCCCTGGCCAAGGAGTGGGCCCGCCTGGGGATCCGGGTGAACCTCCTCTGCCCGGGCTACGTGGAGACGGAGTTCACCCTCCCCTTGCGGCAGAACCCCGAGCTCTACGAGCCCATCACCGCACGGATTCCCATGGGACGCTGGGCGAAGCCCGAGGAGATCGCCCGTATGGCGGCGGTCCTTTGCGGGGACGAGGCGGAGTACCTCACGGGCCAGGCGGTGGCGGTGGACGGAGGCTACCTCATCTACTGAAAAGGCGCGGGACGCGCCTCGTCTTCAGGAAAAGGACCTCCTTGCCTTCGCCCCCCTAACCCCTAGGAACCCTGCGCGGGGCTCCGCTGCCGGCTTGCGCCCGCATGGGGCGGCACCAAACGGTAGGCCTCGTCACGCTGGGAACGGCCACCGCTCCGGCTCCTCCTGGGGGAGCCGGAGCAGGGCCTTTAGAAGAAGGCGGTTCGCGGCCAGGATCGGGAGGGGAACCGGACCCCTTAGGGCGAAGGGGCGAGGGCTCGAGCCCCCCTCTTGCAAGCGCTTTCAACAGGTGCTATACTCCCCGACAAAGATGTCCAAGGCTCGCCCCACCATCGCCGAAGTGGCCCGTCGCGCGGGCGTCTCCCCGGCCACGGTGTCCCGGGTGCTCAACGGCACCGCCCGGGTCTCCCAGGAGAAGGTGCGGGCGGTGCTCCAGGCGGTGGAGGAGCTGGGCTACGCCCCAAGCCCCCTGGCCCAGGGCCTGGCCACGGGGCGTTCCTACGCCGTGGGCATCCTCCTCTCGGACTTCGCCAGCCCCTTCTTCGGCCCCATCCTCGAGGCCCTCACCCTGGAGCTGGAGGCCACCCCCTACCGCCCCATCGCCGTGCCCGGCCACTGGAGCCTGGTGAGGGAGCTGGAGGCCCTGGAGTTTTTGAAGGCCCACCGGGTAGAGGCCCTCGTCCTCCTCGGCACCGCCCTGGACGGGGAGGCCTTGGGGGAGTTGGGCATCCCTGTCCTCGCCTTCGGCCAGCGGGTAGAGGGGCCGAAGGCCTGGTCCCTTTGCCTGGACAACCAGAAGGCCGCCTACGAGGCCACGCGCTACCTCATTGACCGGGGGCACACCCGCATCGTCCACATCTCCAGCCACCGGGGAGGGATGGACGTCCGGGAGCGGCTTCTCGGGTACCGCAAGGCCATGCGGGAGGCGGGCCTCGAGGCCCGGGTGGTCTACGGCGACCTGGAGGAGGAGGGCGGCTACCGCGCGGCGGCGGAGGCCTTCCGCCGCTACCCTGACACCACCGCCCTCTTCGCCGCCAACGACCAGACGGCCTTCGGCGCCAGGCTTTACCTCTACGAGCAAGGGCTTCGCGTGCCCGAGGACGTCTCCCTCATGGGGTTTGACGACATCGCCCTTAGCGCCTACCAGATCCCCCCGCTCACCACCGTGCGCCAGCCCATCCAAGACATCGGCATCGCCCTGGGCCGCGCGCTCCGGGCGGTCCTCGCGGGGGAGGTGCCCACCCTGCCCCGCCTGGAGCTCCGGCTGGTGGAAAGGGCCTCGGTAAGGGAGGTGGGAGCCTGAAGGAAACGGCGGCCCTTAGGCCCTAGGCCCTCGGCCCACCCCGAAAAGGGGTGGTGGACGCGAAAGGAGGTTCTCATGATTAAGAAAGCGCTTTCAAGCCTTCTCGTCTTGACCTCTCTGGCCTTTGCCCAAAGGACCCTCGAGGTCTGGATCATGCCCAACAGCCCCCAGCCCGCCGAGGACTTCAAGGCCCTGGTGGCCCCCTTTGAGAAGGCCCACGGCGTGGAGGTGAAGGTCACCGTCCTGGACTGGGGCGTGGCCTGGACCAAGATCACCACCGCCGCCACGAGCGGCGTGGGGCCGGACATCACCCAGCTCGGCACCACCTGGGTGGGGGCGATCAGCGCCATGGGCGTCCTGGAGCCGGTGGACGACGTGCTGGAGGCTTTGGGCGGGGAGAAAGCCTACCTTCCCGCCGTCTGGCGCACCACCCGCTTGGAGGGTGCCCGCCAGGCCACCGCCGTGCCCTGGTTCTCCGAGCTCCGGGCCTTCTACTACCGCACCGACGCCCTCAAGGCCGCGGGGGTCAACCCGGCGGAGATGTTCGCCAGCTGGCAGGGCTTTGAGGCCGGCCTGGTCAGGCTCAAGGCCTCGAGCTTCCGCGACCCCGAGACCAAGGCCCCCCTGGCCCCCCTCTGCACCCCGGGGAAGAACACATGGGACGTGCTCCACAACGCCGCTCCGTGGATCTGGGGCGCAGGCGGGGAGATCGTCCGCCAGGCGGGCGGGCGCTGGCAGAGCGCCCTCAACAGCCCGGAGAGCCTGGAAGGGCTTTACTTCTTCCTCTCCCTGGCCCAGAAGGGCTACGTCCCGGCGGAGAGCCTGGAGAAGAACACCGCCCAGATTGAGGCCGACTTCCAGGCCGGGAAGTGCGCCGTCTTCGCCAGCGGCCCCTGGATGATCCAGCGGGCCCAGGTCCCCGAGGCCAAGGGCGGCTTCGCCGAGCGCACCGCCGCCAAGAACCTCGGGGTGGCCCCGTACCCCGCCGGGCCCAAGGGGCGGTACACCTTCTTCGGGGGCTCAAACCTCGCCCTCTTCAACTTCTCCAAGAACAAGCCCCTGGCCAAGGAGCTCCTCAAGTATCTGGGAAGCCCCGAGGCCCAGGTCCGCTACGCCCAGATGACGGGGATGCTCCCCGCCCTGCGCTCCGCCTGGAGCGATCCCAGCTTCCAGCAGAACCCCCTGCTCCGCACCTTCATCCAGGCCGCCCAGTTTGGCCGCACCTACCCCTCCTTGGCGGGCTGGGGCGGGGTGGAGAACCTGGCGGTGCAGCACATCGGCATGGCTTGGGACCTGGTGGCCCAGGGCAGGTTCACCCGTGAGGCCCTGAAGGACCTCATGGACAAGGCCTCCGTGGCCATCAACCAGGCCCTGAGGTGAGGCGTATGGGGGGCCTCGAGGCCCCCCTTTTTCTTCCCCATGAGGACCTTCTGGCGCAAATACGGCCTCGCCTACCTCTTCATCGCCCCCGCTTTTCTGGGGATGCTCCTCGTCCACTACGGCCCCATGGTCCAGGGCATTTACATGGGGTTCCTGGACCTCAGGCTCCAGACCCTCAGGCTCTACCTCCAGGCCCCCTTCGTGGGGTTGGAGAACTACCGGGAGATCCTCCTGAACCCCGAGTCCACCTTCCGCGCCGGGTTCCTCTACGCCGTGCGCACCACCCTCCTCTACACCCTGGTGGTGAACGCCTTGAACCTTTCCCTGGGGCTTTTGGTGGCCCACCTCCTGAACCGGCCCCTCTTCCTCCGGGGGCTTTGGCGGAGCCTCATCCTCCTCCCCTGGGTGGTGCCGAGCTACGTGGTGGGGCTCCTTTGGGGCTTCATGTGGCTCAAGGAAGGGGTCATCAACCACCTCCTCGTGGACGTTCTCGGCCTCCTTCCGCAAAAGCCCCACTGGCTCATCGGCCCCCTCACCTTCGTGGCCATCGTGCTGCCCACGGTGTGGCGGAGCTGGCCCTTCGTCATGGTCACCTACCTGGCCGCCTTGCAGACCGTTCCCCAGGAGCTCTACGAGGCGGCCAAGGTGGACGGGGCCACACCCTGGCAGCGCTTCCGCTTCGTGACCTGGCCCATGCTCCGCCCGGTGACGGCGGTCCTCCTGCTCTACGGGCTCCTGGGAACGATGTACAGCTTCAACATCGTCTACATGATGTTCGGCCACGGGGCGGGCTACCCCGGGGAGTGGGGGGACCTCCTCATGACCAACCTCTTCCGCAACACCTTCGGCATGTGGAATTTCGGCCTGGGGGCGGCGGCGAGCACCCTCTATATGCTCCTCTCCCTCGGGCTCATCCTCTTCTGGTACCGGGTCTTCCGGGAGGATCTGCGCGCGAGGTGAACGATGCGTGAGGAACGATGGCTCAAGTGGGGCGCGGGCCTTCTCCTCTTTCTCGTGCTCGTGTTCCACCTTTTTCCCATCTTCTGGATGGTGAACACCTCCCTCATGACCCAGCTGGAGGTGGCCACGGGAAGCCTTTTCCCCAAGGCGCCCCAGTGGGGCAACTACCTGGACATCTGGCGCGTCCTGCCCTTCTTTCACTACTTGAAAAACTCCTTCCTGGTCTGCTCCCTGACCACGGTCTTCGCCCTGGCCGTGGCCACCTTCGCCGGGTACGCCCTCGCCCGGTTCCGCTTCCCCGGGGCGGAGCTTTTCGCGGGAAGCGTCCTCGTGACCCAGGTGATCCCCGGGATCCTCTTCCTGATCCCCATCTACATCATGTACATCTACGTGCAGAACTGGGTCCGCTCCGCTTTGGGCCTCGAGATGCGCCTCGTGGGCAGCTACGGGGGGCTCGTCTTCACCTACACCGCCTTCTTCGTTCCCCTGAGCATCTGGATCCTCAGGGGCTTCTTCGCCTCCATTCCCAAGGAGCTGGAGGAGGCGGCCATGGTGGACGGGGCCACGCCCTTCCAGGCCTTCCACCGGGTGATCCTGCCCCTGGCCCTCCCGGGCCTCGCGGCTACGGCCGTCTACATCTTCCTCACCGCCTGGGACGAGCTCCTCTTCGCCCAGGTCCTCACCACCGAGGCCACGGCCACCATTCCCGTGGGCATCCGCAACTTCGTGGGCAACTACCAGAACCGCTACGACCTGGTCATGGCCGCCGCCACGGTGGCCACGCTGCCCGTCCTCGTCCTCTTCTTCTTCGCGCAGCGCCAGCTCATCCAAGGCCTCACCGCCGGGGCGGTGAAGGGCTAGGTTCTTGGAGGAGAAACGCCTATGACCGAGAACACCGAAAAATTCCTTTGGGGAGTGGCCACCAGCGCCTACCAGATTGAGGGGGCCACCCAGGAGGACGGGCGGGGGCCTTCCATCTGGGACACCTTCGCCCGCCGCCCGGGGGCCATCCGGGACGGAAGCACAGGGGAGCCCGCCTGCGACCACTACCACCGCTACGAGGAGGACATTGCCCTTATGCAATCCCTCGGGGTGGGGGTCTATCGCTTCTCCGTGGCCTGGCCCCGGATCCTCCCCGAGGGCCGGGGGCGGATCAACCCCAAGGGCCTCGCCTTCTACGACCGCCTGGTGGACCGGCTTCTCGCGGCGGGGATCACGCCCTTCCTCACCCTCTACCACTGGGACCTGCCCCAGGCCCTCGAGGACCGGGGCGGTTGGCGGAGCCGGGAGACCGCCTTCGCCTTCGCCGAGTACGCCGAGGCAGTGGCCCGGGCCCTCGCCGACCGGGTGCCCTTCTTCGCCACCCTGAACGAGCCTTGGTGCTCGGCCTTCCTCGGGCACTGGACGGGGGAACACGCCCCCGGCCTCAGAAACCTGGAGGCAGCCCTTCGCGCCGCCCACCACCTCCTCCTGGGGCACGGCCTCGCCGTGGAGGCCTTGAGGGCCGCGGGGGCGAAGCGGGTGGGGATCGTCCTCAACTTCGCCCCGGTGTACGGCGAGGACCCCGAGGCGGTGGACGTGGCCGACCGCTACCACAACCGCTACTTCCTGGACCCCATCCTGGGCAGGGGGTATCCCGAAAGCCCCTTTCAAGACCCCCCGCCTGCCCCCATCCTCTCCCGTGACCTGGAGGCGATCGCCAGGCCCCTGGACTTCCTGGGGGTGAACTACTACGCCCCCGTCCGCGTGGCCCCGGGGACGGGGCCTTTGCCCGTGCGCTACCTTCCCCCGGAAGGGCCGGTCACGGCCATGGGGTGGGAGGTCTACCCCGAGGGGCTTTACCACCTCTTGAAGCGCCTCGGCCGGGAGGTGCCCTGGCCCCTCTACATTACGGAAAACGGGGCCGCCTACCCCGACCTCTGGACGGGAGAGGCCGTGGTGGAGGACCCCGAGCGGGTGGCCTACCTCGAGGCCCACGTGGAGGCCGCCCTCCGGGCCCGGGAGGAAGGGGTGGACCTCAGGGGCTACTTCGTCTGGAGCCTCATGGACAACTTTGAGTGGGCCTTCGGCTACACCCGGCGCTTCGGCCTCTACTACGTGGACTTCCCCAGCCAGAGGCGCATCCCCAAAAGGAGCGCCCTCTGGTACCGGGAGCGGATCGCGCGGGCCCAAACCGGGGGGTCCGCACGTTGATCCCGCCCCTTAGGGCCCCCGAACCGGGGAGGGTGGAGGCCTCTCCACCCTCCCCATAAGGGCCTCGAGGTCCCGGGAAGAGGCCCTAAAACTCAAAGAAGGCCGGGACGAAGGCGTAGCCCTCCCCTTCCCGCCGGATGTACCCAACGGCGGGCCAGGGGAAGTGGTAGGCGGTGATCAGGCTCCGCTCCTCCGAGACCTTCTGGAAGAGGCGGGCCCGGGTCCGCACCACCTGCGCCTTGTCCATGTCAAAGCCCAGGTAGGCCTGGGGGAAGCGGAGGGAGAGGAGGTAGTGGCCCGCCGCATCCCCAAAAATGAAGAGCCTCTTTCCCTCGGAGGTGGCCTCGAGGCTCATGTGCCCCGGGGTGTGGCCGAAGGAGGCCACCGCCCGCACCCCCGGGAGGATCTCCTCCCCGTCCTCCACGGGCCGGATGCGCTCCTTAAGGGGCACGAGGGCCCTTTGCACCGCGGGCGAGGGGTTTTGAAGCCAGAACTCGAGGTCCACCCGGCCCATGAGGTGCTCCGCCTTGGCGAAGACGGGCCGCCCCTCCCCGTCCACCAGCCCCCCGATGTGGTCAGGGTGGCCGTGGGTGAGGAAGACGTGGGTGATGTCCTCGGGAAGGTAGCCGGCAAGCTCCAGGTGGGCGAGGAGCCGCCCCCCACTTCCCGCACCCCTCCCCGTGTCCACGAGGAGCCTGGCCTCCCCCAGGTCCAGGAGCACCGGGTTGAAGTTGTTGCGGGTGGCCTCCGGGTCCAGGAAGTGCTCCACGAGCGTCCTGCGGAAGGCCTCCTGGAGCTCCGGGTTCGCCCCCCAGTTGGGGAGGAGGGGGCCTGGAGGGGACTGGCCGTCGGAGAGGACCACCGCCTGGATCCCCCCTACCCGGAAGCGGTAAAAGCCGCCCCCGTTCACCCCCTTGGGCGCGCGCCCCTGGGCCCGGCCCAAGGAAAGGCCTCCCGCCGCCAAAAAAAGCCCCGCACCGGTAAGAAAACGCCTGCGGTTCACTCGCCACCCCCTTTGGGGGGAAGGATAACCCCGGCCGTGGCCTGGAAGCGTGCCCCAGTTCACCTTGGTGGCGGCCTCTAAGCACCCCCGGGGCCCGAAAGAAGCTTCCCCAGCCTCATTCGGGCATCCCATGTCGCGAAAGCCCCGTGCGGCCCCTTAGCAGCGAAGGTAACGGGGCAAGACCTCCTCCAGGGCCTGGGGCGCGGGCAGAAGCTCCCTTAGGGCCTCAGGGAAGGGGGCGGTGTTCCCCTCCTTGAGCATGAGGTACTGGTCCAGGGTAAGGGGGCTTATGGGCAAGGGGGAAAGGAGGGGGACGAGGCGGTCCATGAGCCAAAGGGGAAGGGAAAGAAAGGGCTTCCTCCGCCCCAGGACCTCCATCACCAGCTGGAGGAGCTCGCGGAAGGTGTACTCCTTAGGCCCCACCAGGTCGTAGGTCCCCTCGAGGCCCCGCTCCAAGGCCCCCACGAAGACCTCCGCCACGTCCCCCACGTACACGGGCCTAAAGGGGAAGCTTCCGTCCCCGATGAGGGGCACGAAGGGCAAGGGGGTGCAGACGAGGCCCCTCAGGACACCGCCAAAGAACTCGTCCCCGGGGCCGAAGATGAGGCTTGGGCGGAAGATGGCGTGGGAGAAGCCGCTTTGGCGCACCAGGGCCTCCCCCTCGGCCTTGGTCCGGTGGTAACGGCTTGGGGCCTCGGGCCTCGCCCCCAGGGCGGACATGTGGAGGAGGCGGCCCACCCCGGCCCGCTCCATGGCCCGGAGGAGGTTCCTCACCCCGTCCACGTGCACCGCCCGGAAGGTCTGGCCCCTTTCCCGAATGATCCCCGCAAGGTAGATGGCGGCCTCCACCCCCTCGAGGTCCGGCACCTCCCGGGCGATGTCCCCCTCCACCAGGACCGCTCCCTCGGGGAGGGGCCTGGACCTGCGGGCGAGGACCAGGGGGGTGTGGCCCCGCGCCAAAAGGAGGCGCACCACCTCCTGGCCCACGAAGCCCGTTCCGCCGACGACGAAGACCCGCATTCAGGCCGCCTCCAAGGCGCTTCCCGCTTCCCGCTCCAAGGCGGAGAGGTCCAGGAGGTAGACCCGGCGGTAGGCGGTGGCGATGAGCCCCTCCCGGCGGAGGTCGGCGAGGACCTTGGAGACGGACTCGCGGATGGAGGCGGTGGCGTCGGCGATCTCCTCGTGGGAGACGGTGACGTAGATGCCCTGCCTGTCCCGGGCCGAAAGCGGGGTGTCCGCCAGGAAGAGGAGGTAGCGGGCGATGCGGGCGCGAAGCTCCCCCGTCTGCAGGTGGGCCTCGTAGGCCTGGACCCGGCGCATCTGCCGGGCGAGGTTCCGCGCCACCCGGTGCAGGGCCTCGTGGTCCATGGCCCTGGGGTCCAGCCCCCGGACCACCGCCTCCGTCATGGCCTCGGCGGTGTAGCGGTAGGCCTTACCCTCCAAGGCCTCCTCCCCGAAGTAGTCCCCGGGAAGAACGTGGCGCAGGGTGATGAGGCGCCCGTCGGGGAGGAGCTCCACCACCCGCACCAGGCTCTCCTCCAGGCGGTAGAGGGTGCGGGCCTCCTCTCCCCTCAGGTAGATGACTTCCTTCCGCAAAAAACCCTTCATATCGCCTCCTTTTCCGGCCTCCTAGGGAGCCAAAGCGCCTCGGCGAGGCCCTTCAGGTCCTCCATGTACTCGGCGCCGAGCCTCCTGGCCTCCTCCGGCCCCGCCCCCTGCCCCCCGAGGAAGACCCGGGGGGCGAGGTCCTTGAGGGCCCCATCGGGGAGGGCCCGCAAAGGCTCGGGAAGGAGGGCGGAGAGGACCACCGCCCCCGCCCCGAGCCGCCGGGCCAAGGCCCTGAGGTCGGGCAAGGGGGTGTCGGGGCCGAGGTAGAGGGCAGGAACCCCCTTGCGGCGAAGGTGGTAGGCGGCGAGCATGGCCCCGATCTCGTGCCGCTCCCCGGGAGGAGTGGTGACGAGGACGGGGGGCCCGGGCGGGAAGCCCGCGAGGTCCAAAAGTTCCTGGAGCCTCGCCCGGAGGAAGGTGGAGGCCAGGTGCTCCTCTGCCACCCCGATCTCCCCCCGGTGCCAGGCCTCCCCCACCTCCCGGAGGACGGGGAGGAGGAGGTGCTCCAGGACACCCTCCGGGCCCAAGAGCCTGAGGCCCCGGCGGAAGAGGGCCTCGGCCCCGGCGAGGTCCCCCCGGAGGAGGGCCTGGATGAGGTCGGCCCCCAGGCCCTCAGGGCGCACCTCCTGGGCCAGGTAGCGGCGGATGGCCGCCTTAGGCGTGGCCCCCTCCTCCAGCCAGCGCTTGATGGTCTTCAGAGCCTCCACATCTTCCGCGCTGTAGAGGCGGTGCCCTCCCGGGGTACGCCGGGGCTTGGGGAAGCCGTAGCGGCGCTCCCACTGGCGGAGCACCTCGGCGGAGAGGCCGGTCATGGCCTCCACCTCGGCGATGGTGTACACCCCGGAGGCGGTCATGCCCATAGGATAGGGGAACGTATAGGTTTTGTCAAGTTTTTGTACATTTCTGCCGAGTGTAGCCGGGGCAAAAGTCCTCGAGACCGCCTAGAATGAAAATGCCCGCAAGTATGGAGCCCGACTGGAAAGCCCTCCTCCGGATCCTCCGGGCCCACTCCGCCACCTTTTACCTGGGAAGCCTCCTCTTCCCCAAGGAGGCCCGCAAGGGGGCTTGGGCGGTCTACGCCGCCTGCCGCCTGGGGGATGAGGCGGTGGATGGGGAGGGCGGGGGCCCGGAGGCCCTGGAGGCCTGGTGGGCCGGGGTGGAGCGGGCCTACCGGGGAAGGCCCCTCGCCGAGTGGGAGAAGGGCCTCGCCTGGGCCCTGGAGCGCTGGGACATCCCCTTTGAGGCCTTCGCCCACATGCGGGAGGGCTTCCAAACGGACCTCGGCCCCGTGCGGCTTAGGACAGAGGAGGAGCTCCTCCGGTACTGCTACCAGGTGGCGGGCACCGTGGGGCGGATGATGACCCCCATTGCCGGGGGCGGCAAGGAGGCGGAGGCCCGGGCGGTCCAGCTGGGCCAGGCCCTGCAGCTCACCAACATCCTCCGGGACGTGGGGGAGGACCTTGGGCGGGACCGGGTCTACCTGCCCTCGGAGCTCCTGAAGGCCTACGGGGTGCGCCTGAGCGACCTGGAGGCCGGGCGGATCACCCCGGAGTACCGGGCCCTCATGGCCCACCTGGAGGAGAAGGCCCGGGCCCTCTACCGGGAGGGGCTTGCGGGCCTGGGCCACCTCAAGGTGGGCCGGGCGGCCATCGCCCTCGCCGCCTTGCAGTACCGGGGGATCCTGGACAAGCTCAGGCTTTCCGGCTACGACAACCTGGGAAGGCGGGCCCACCTCAAGGCCTGGGAACGGGTCCTTCTCGTCCCCAAGGCCTTCCTCACCGCCCGCTTTCCCCGGGGCCTGGAGGAAAGCCCCTGATGGGCCCCTTTCTCGTCTGGCACCGGGGCGACCTCCGCCTCCACGACCACCCGGCCCTCCTAGAGGCCCTGGCCCAGGGGCCGGTGGTGGGCCTTGTGGTCCTGGACCCCAACAACCTGAAGACCACCCCGCGGCGGCGGGCCTGGTTCCTGGAAAACGTCCGGGCCCTTAGGGAGGCCTACCGGGCGCGGGGCGGGGCCCTTTGGGTCCTAGAAGGCTTTCCTTGGGAGAAGGTGCCCGAGGCGGCGAAGAGGCTTCGGGCCAAGGCCGTCTACGCCCTAAGAAGTTAGAGACTGTCGTAAAAGTCCGCTATACTTGAAGGGTGGCTTCTACACGGAGATCTTACCCCAGCGACCTGTCGGACGCGGAGTGGGCCATCCTGGAGCCGTTGATCCCCGCCCCCAAGCCCGGTGGCCGACCCGCAAAGGTGCCGAGGAGGGAGATCGTCAGCGCCATACTTTACGTCCTGGAAAACGGCATCAAGTGGCGGGCCATGCCTCACGACTTGCCCCACTGGTCCACGGTCTACCACTATTTCCGCAAGTGGCAGAAGGAAGGGGTTTGGGAGAAGGTAGCTCAGGTTCTGGTCCGTCGTGGCCGGGAGCGGGGAGGACGGTATGCCTCCCCGAGTGCCCTGGTTATGGACAGCCGGTCGGTGGTCACGGGCGTAGCCCGTACCTTGTAGACGAGTGAAAAGGGGGGCCCCGGGGACACGACGGGGCGAAGAAGGTCAAAGGGAGGAAGCGGCAGATCCTGACGGACACGGGGGGTCGTCTTTTGAAGGCCTTTGTCCACCCGGCCAATGAGCACGACAAGTGGGGTGGGCAGGCGTTGCTTTTGGGGATGGACCGCTCCTTGTGGCCCCGGGTAGGCAAGCTCTTTGTGGACTGGGGCTACCGGGGTTTGCGGGAGGTGGCTAGGGGGCTGGGACTGGAGCTGGAGGTGGTGGCCCGTCCTTACGCGGGGGTGCGGGGGGTCTGGGTGCGGGAGGGGGAGGAGGTGCCGGAGATCCCGCGGGAGGGTGGGTTCAAGCCCCTGCCCAAGCGGTGGGTGGTGGAGCGGACCTTTGCCTGGATGGGGCGAAACCGACGGCTGGGGAAAGATTACGAGTACCACCCTGAGGTAACGGAAGCCTGGCTGTATTTAGGCATGATACGCTTGCTGGTGAAGCGGCTGGCCAGGGCCGCATAAGCTGGAGGAGGGGACTTTTACAACAGTTTCTTACACCCCCTATGGCCGCCACCGGGACGCCCGGGTGGCCGAGGCCCTTCCCGTCCCCCTCCACCTCCTCCCCGCCCCCCACCTCCTCCCCCCCGACCTCCCCAAGCCCTACCGGGTCTACACCCCTTTTAGCCGCCTCTACCGGGGAGCCGCCCCGCCCCTTCCCCCTCCCGAGGCCTTACCCAAGGGGCCGGAGGAGGGGGAGATCCCCCGGGAAGACCCGGGGCTTCCCCTCCCCGAGCCGGGGGAGGAGGCGGCCCTAAGGCGGCTTCGGGCCTTCCTCGAGGCCAAGCTTCCCCGCTACGCCGAGGAGCGGGACCGGCTGGACGGAGAGGGGGGCTCGAGGCTTTCCCCCTACTTCGCCCTCGGGGTCCTCTCCCCGCGGCTTGCCGCCTGGGAGGCGGAGTGGCGGGGCGGGGAAGGCGCGAGGAAGTGGGTGGCGGAGCTCCTCTGGCGGGACTTCTCCTACCACCTCCTCTACCACTTCCCCTGGATGACGGAAAAGCCCCTGGACCCGAGGTTCCAGGCCCTCCCCTGGGAGGAGGACGAGGCCCTCTTCCAAGCTTGGTACGAGGGGAAGACCGGCGTCCCCCTGGTGGACGCCGCCATGCGGGAGCTCCACGCCACGGGCTTCCTCTCCAACCGGGCCCGGATGAACGCAGCCCAGTTCGCGGTGAAGTACCTCCTCCTCCCCTGGAAAAGGGCGGAGGAAGCCTTCCGCCACCTCCTCCTGGACGGGGACCGGGCGGTGAACCTCCAGGGCTGGCAGTGGGCGGGGGGCTTAGGCGTGGACGCCGCCCCCTACTTCCGGGTCTTCAACCCCGTGCTCCAGGGGGAGCGCCACGACCCCGAAGGGCGCTGGCTTAAGCGCTGGGCCCCGGAGTACCCCTCCTACGCCCCCAAGGACCCCGTGGTGGACCTGGAGGAGGCGAGGAGGCGCTACCTGCGCCTGGCAAAGGGCCTCCCCCGAGGGTAGGCGGGGGTACACTCCCGGGGCGGGCTTTCCCGGTAGAGTGCGGGCATGTTCCAGGTGAAGGACCCGGAAAAGACCCTCAAGGCCATCGCCTTCTTCCGCTACGCCCTGGCGGCCCTCTTCCTTCTCCTCACCCTCCTCCGCCCTGAGAAGCTCCTTTTCGGGGGCTTGGCCCTCCTCGCCTTCCTCATGGCCCGCTCGGGGTACTGCCCCCTGGTGCGCCGTTAAGATGCTCCCATGAAGCGCCTTTCCCTGAGGGAGGCCTGGCCCTACCTCAAAGACCTCCAGCAAGACCCCCTCGCCGTCCTTCTGGAGTGGGGCCGGGCCCACCCCCGGCTCTTCCTTCCCCTGCCCCGCTTCCCCCTGGCCCTGGTCTTTGACCCCGAGGGGGTGGAGGGGGCGCTCCTTGCCGAGGGGACCACCAAGGCAACCTTCCAGTACCGGGCCCTCTCCCGCCTCACGGGGAGGGGCCTCCTCACCGACTGGGGGGAAAGCTGGAAGGAGGTGCGCAAAGCCCTCAAAGACCCCTTCCTGCCGAAGAGCGTCCGCGGCTACCGGGAGGCCATGGAGGAGGAGGCCCGGGCCTTCTTCGGGGAGTGGCGGGGGGAGGAGCGGGACCTGGACCACGAGATGCTCGCCCTCTCCCTACGGCTCCTCGGGCGGGCCCTCTTCGGGGAGCCCCTCTCCCCAAGCCTCGCGGAGCACGCCCTTGGGGCCCTGGACCGGATCATGGCCCAGACCCGAAGCCCCCTGGCCCTCCTGGACCTCGCCGCCGAGGCCCGCTTTCGGAAGGACCGGGCGGCCCTCTACCGCGAGGCGGAAGCCCTCCTCGTCCACCCGCCCCTCTCCCGCCTGCCCCGGGAACGGGCCTTAAGCGAGGCCGTGACCCTCCTGGTGGCGGGCCACGAGACGGTGGCGAGCGCCCTCACCTGGTCCTTCCTCCTCCTCTCCCACCGCCCCGACTGGCAGGAGAAGGTGGCGGAGGACGAGGCCATGGCCCTCGCCGCCTTCCAGGAGGCCCTAAGGCTCTTCCCCCCCGCCTGGATCCTCACCCGGCGGCTGGCAAGGCCCCTCTCCCTGGGAGGGGACCGGCTTCCCGCGGGCACCACCCTCGTCCTCTCCCCCTACGTGACCCAGAGGCTCTACTTCCCCGAGGGGGAGGCCTTCCGGCCCGAGCGCTTCCTGGCGGAAAGGGGGACCCCTTCCGGGCGCTACTTCCCCTTCGGCCTGGGAAAGAGGCTCTGCCTGGGGCGGGACTTCGCCCTCCTCGAGGGCCCCATCGTCCTTCAGGCCTTCTTCCGCCGCTTCCGCTTAGACCCCCTCCCTCTCCCCAGGGTCCTCGCCCAGGTCACCCTGAGGCCCGAAGGGGGGCTTCCCGCACGGCCTAGGGAGGGGGTGCGGGCGTGACCTATCTGGCCTTCCACCTCGTCTTCCTCCTCCCGCCCCTCCTCTTCCTCCTGGCCACGGGCTTTCCCCGGCCCCCCAGGCTTTGGGCCTACCTCCTCATGCCCCTCATCGCCCTCCTCTACACCACCCCCTGGGACAACTACCTGGTGTGGCGGGGAGTCTGGGGCTACCCGGAGGGGAGGGTGCTCCTCCGCCTCGGGTACGTGCCCCTGGAGGAGTACCTCTTCTTCCTCCTTCAGCCCCTCCTCACCGGGGCCTTCCTCCACCGGGTGGCGGGGGCGCCGCCTTCGGCGGGGCGGGGCCTCGCCCGGGTGGTGGGGGGCGGGGTGGGGCTCCTCGCGGCCGCCTTTGGGGTCCTCCTCCTCGCCCTCGGGGGAAAGGGGCTCTACCTGGGGCTCATCCTCGCCTACTTCGCCCCCGTCTTCGTCCTGCAGTGGGCCTTCGGGGGGGACCTCCTCTGGGGCTGGCGGCGGGCCCTCCTCCTCGGGGCGGGCCTCCCCACCCTCTACCTCTGGTTCGCCGACGCCTGGGCCATCCGGGAGGGGATCTGGTGGATCTCCCCCCGGTACACCCTGGGCCTTGGGGCCTTCGGGCTCCCCTTGGAGGAGATGGTCTTCTTCCTCTTCACCAACCTGGCCGTGGTCCAGGGCCTCCTCCTCGCCTGGCACCCCGAGGCCCTGAGGCGCCTAAGATAGCCCCGTGGCCGACCTCTGGGAAACCCTAAAGGAAAGGCCCACGGGCAAGGCCCTGGGCCTCCTTGTGGAGGCCCTCCTCCTGCGAAGCCTCAAGGGGAGCCTCCGGGGGGTCTACCTGCGGGGGGAGGCGCCCACAGGCCCCCTGGTCCTCGTCCTGAACCACCACGGCTTCTTTGACGGCCACCTGGTGTGGCTCCTGAGGAAGCTCTACCGGAAGCCCCTAAGCCTCCTGGTGGCCGAGGAAAATCTGAAGGGTTTCCCCGTGCTGAAGCTCGCAGGGGCCTTGGAAGCAGGGCGGGTGCGGGAGGCCTTGAGGAGGCTTGGGCGGGGGGAGTGGGTGGCCCTCTTCCCCGAGGGAGAGATGCGCTACCCGGGGCCCCTGGGGCCCCTTCGGGAGGGGGCCAGATGGCTTGCGCGGAAGGCGGGGGTCTCCCTCCTCCCCGTGGCCCTAAGGGTGGTCCTCCGGGGGTACGAGCACCCCGAGGCCTTCGTCTGGATCGGGAAGCCCGTCCCCCCCGGGGAGGAAGCCGGGGCCCTAGGGGAGCTTCTCCAGGCGCTGGACGCCCTCCTCGCCCAAACCCACCCCCGGGAGGTGCCGGAGGGCTTCCGGGAGGTGCTTCGTGGGAGGCGGAGCCTGGAGGAAAGGGTGCTTCCCCTGGTGAGGCTGCTCCGGCCATGAGCGGGGACTTCTTCTTCGGGGTCTTCCTCTTCCTCCTCCTGAGGTGGCTCGCCCTCCTCTTTAACCTCCTCGCCTTCCCCCGCTTAAGGCCCCGCCCCACACCCCCAAAGCCCACGGCCTCCCTCCTCGTGCCGGCCCGGAACGAGGCGGAGAACCTAAAGAGGACCCTCCCCGCCCTCCTCCGCCAGGGGGCCCTCGAGGTCCTCGTCCTGGACGACCTCTCCGAGGACGGCACCGCCCAAGTGGCCCTGGAGGTGGCCGGGCACCACCCTGCCTTCCGCCTCCTCCGGGGCGCCCCCCTGCCCCCGGGCTGGACGGGGAAGAACTGGGCCTGCTTCCAGCTCGCCCAGGAGGCGCGGGGGGAGGTCTTGGTCTTCACCGACGCCGATGTCCTCTGGGAGGAGGGGGCCTTGGGGGGGCTTCTGGAGGCCCTGGAGGGGAAGGAGATGGTCTCCGCCCTCCCCCGGCAGGAGGTGGGCCTTAGGGAGGGTGCCCTGGTGGCCTTCGTGATGAACGGGCTCTTCTCCTTCCTCCCCCACCCCCTTCTGGAAGGGCTAGGGGTGGCGAACGGCCAGGTGCTGGCCTTCCGCAGGGCGGCCTACCTCGCCCTCGGGGGGCACGAGGCGGTGAAGGGAGAGGTCCTGGAGGACGTGGCCCTGGCCCGAAGGGCGCGGACCTACGGCCTCTTCCTGGGCGGGGGGCTTTTCCGGGCGCGGATGTACCGGGGCTATGGGGAGGCGGTGGCGGGCTTTGCGAAGAACTTCCTGGCGGTCCACCTGAAAAACCCCGCCGTCCTCTTAGGCTCGGCCTTCTACCACCTCGCCCTCTACACCCTGCCCTGGGCCTTCGGGCGGTGGGAGCTCGGGCTCATGGGCCTCCTGGAGCGGCTTTGGGTGCAGAAGGCCCTCGGGGGGCCCCTCTGGCCCGCCCTCCTCACGCCCCTCGCCCCCCTTCTCCTCCTCCCCGTCTACCTCCTGGCCCTCCTCCCGGGGAGGCGGTGGAAGGGGCGGAAGGTGTAGGGGGCGTGGCCTCTGAACTAGACAGACCGGTCTTTTCCGTTTACCCTGAGGGGGTGAAGGCCATCTGGCAACTCCAAGAGGCCAAAGCCCGCTTTTCCGAGGTGGTGGAGCGGGCCCTCAAGGGGGAGCCCCAGCTCGTCCTCCGGCGGGGTAAGAAGGCGGTGGTGGTGCTGGACTGGGAGACCTACGCCCGGCTCACGGGGGAAGAGGCCTCGGTCCTCGAGGCCCTAAGACCCCCCAAGACCCTCCCCAATGAGGAGGTGGAAGCCCTCTTCCAAAGGCAAAAGACGGGCTTCCGGGAGGTGGACTTCTGAGGTACCTGCTGGACACCAACGTGGTCTCCGAGGCCGTCAAGCGGCGGCCTCACCCCAAGGTGGTGGCCTTCCTGCGCCACCTTAAAGTGGGGGAAGCGTACCTCTCCGCCCTCACCTTGGGCGAACTGGTCCAGGGGGTGGCCCGGGCCCCGGAGGCCCGAAGGGCCATCCTCAGCCGATGGCTCTCGGGGCTGAAGGCGAGCTTCTCGGGGCGGATCCTTCCCCTGGACGCCGAGGTGATGGAGCTCTGGGGCGAGCTCACCGGAAACGCCATGAGGGAGGGCAAGCCCCTCTCTCCCCTAGACGCCATGCTGGCGGCCACGGCCCTGCGGCACGGCCTGATCCTGGCCACCCGGAACACCGAGGACTTCCGCCACGTTCCCGTGCCCCTCGTGAACCCCTGGGAAGGGTAACCCTAGGCGGCCTCACAGGCCCACCTTCTCCTCCGGGGTAATCCCTGTGTGGGCCAGGCCCAACTCAGCGGGGGAGTGGCCTGGTAGACTCCTCCCCATGCGGGCCATCGTCATCGGAAGCGGGGTAGGAGGGCTCTCCGCGGCCATCCGCCTCGCCGCCATGGGCCTTCAGGTCCTGGTCCTGGAAAAGCTCCCGGGGCCCGGAGGCCGGGCCTTCGTCCACCGGGCGGAGGGCTTCACCTTTGACATGGGGCCCACGGTGATCACCGTCCCCCCCTTCCTGGAGGACCTCTTCGCCACCGCTCCAGGCGACCCCAGGCTCTACCCCGACTTCCCCCAGGAGGAAGGGCTTAAGCACACGGAGCGCTACGTGAGGCTCGTCCCCTTGGACCCCTTCTACCGCCTCCACTTCCCGGACGGCACCTACTTTGACTACAAGGACGACCCCGAGCACCTGGAGGGCGAGGTCGCCCGCCTCGCCCCGGAGGACCTCGAGGGCTACCGCCGCTTTGAGGCCCACGCCAAGGCCCTCTTCCAGAAGGGCTTTTTGGAGCTCGGCTTCACCCACTTCGGAAGCCTCCTGGACCTCCTCAAGGTGGCCCCGGACCTCCTCCGCCTGGACGCGGTGCGGCCCCTTTTCGGCGTGGTCTCCCGCTACTTCAAGAACCCCAAGACCCGGCAGATCTTCTCCTTTGAGCCCCTCCTCATCGGAGGGAACCCCCTCCAGGTGCCCGCCCTCTACGCCATGATCCACTTCGTGGAGCGGCGCTGGGGGGTGCACTTCGCCATGGGGGGGACAGGGGCCTTGGTGCGGGGGCTCGTCCGGAAGCTGGAGGAGCTCGGCGGGCAAATCCGGTACAACGCCCCCGTGCGCCGCATCCTCACCAAGGGGCGGCGCGCCGTGGGGGTGGTGCTCCAAGATGGGGAAAAGATAGAAGCCGACCTCGTGGTCTCCAACGCCGACTACGTCCACACCTACGGCGAGCTCCTCGCCCCCGAGGACCGCACCTGGAACGGCGACTGGCGCCTCAAGCGCACACGGCTTTCCATGAGCCTCTTCGTGGCCTACTTCGGCTTCCGGGCCCGGGGGGACGAGGGGGAAAGGCTTAGGCACCACAACGTCCTCTTCTCCCACCGGTACGAGGGGCTTCTCCGGGACATCTTCCAGCGGAAAGTCCTCCCCGAGGACTTCGCCCACTACCTCCACCTCCCCACCCTCACCGACCCCTCCCTGGCCCCTCCCGGGCACCACGCCGCCTACACCCTGGTCCCCGTGCCCCACAACGGGAGCGGCCTGGACTGGGGGAGGCTCGGCCCAGAGTACCTGGAAAAGGCCCTCCGCTACCTGGACGAGGCGGGGTACCTCCCCGGGCTCATGGACCGCCTGGTCTACACCCACTTCATCACCCCGGACTACTTCCAGTGGACCCTGAATAGCCACCTGGGCAACGCCTTCGGCCCCGAGCCCGTGCTCTGGCAGACGGCTTCCTTCAGGCCCAAGAACCGCTCCGAGGACGTGAAGGGGCTCTACCTGGTGGGGCAGAGCTACCAGCCGGGGGCAGGGCTTCCCAGCGTGATGATGTCCGCCAAGATCACGGCCCGGCTTATCGCCCACGACCTGGGCCTGGAAAAGGCCCCTAAGGGCCTTCTGGAGGCGCGGGGGTGAACATCCGGGAGAGGAAGCGGAAGCACCTCGAGGCCTGCCTGGAAGGCGAGGTGGCCTACCAGAAGACCACCACGGGGCTGGAAGGCTTCCGCCTCCGCTACCAGGCCTTGGCGGGCCTCGCCCTGAGCGAGGTGGACCTCACCACCCCCTTCCTGGGGAAGACCCTGAAGGCCCCCTTCCTCATCGGGGCCATGACCGGGGGGGAGGAAAACGGGGAGAGGATCAACCTGGCCCTGGCGGAGGCCGCGGAGGCCTTAGGGGTGGGGATGATGCTGGGCTCGGGCAGGATCCTTCTGGAGCGCCCCGAGGCCCTAAGGAGCTTCCGGGTGCGGAAGGTGGCCCCAAAGGCGCTCCTCATCGCCAACCTGGGCTTAGCCCAGCTCAGGCGCTACGGGCGGGACGACCTCCTCCGGCTCGTGGAGATGCTGGAGGCGGACGCCCTCGCCTTCCACGTGAACCCCCTCCAGGAGGCGGTGCAGCGGGGGGACACGGACTTCCGGGGCCTGGTGGAGAGGCTCGCCGAACTCCTCCCCCTCCCCTTCCCCGTGATGGTGAAGGAGGTGGGGCACGGCCTCTCCCGGGAGGCGGCCCTGGCCCTACGGGACCTGCCCTTGGCGGCGGTGGACGTGGCCGGGGCCGGGGGGACGAGCTGGGCCCGGGTGGAGGAGTGGGTGCGCTTCGGGGAGGTGCGCCACCCGGAGCTCTGCGAGATCGGGATCCCCACGGCGAGGGCCATCCTCGAGGTGCGGGAGGTCCTGCCCCACCTCCCCCTCGTGGCCTCCGGCGGGGTCTACACGGGGACGGACGGGGCCAAGGCCCTGGCCCTGGGGGCGGACCTCCTGGCGGTGGCCCGCCCCCTCCTCAGGCCCGCCCTGGAGGGGGCGGAAAGGGTGGCGGCCTGGATCCGGGACTACCTGGAGGAGCTCAGGATCGCCCTCTTCGCCATCGGGGCGAGGAGCCCGAAGGAGGCCCGGGGGCGGGTGGAGCGGGTGTAGACTGGAGGCGTGAGGGCCCCGGAAGAAAGCCTTCGCGAAGTCCTCGCCCGCTTTCCCCAGGTCCAGGCCGCCTTCCTCTTCGGCTCCCGCGCCGAGGGAAGGGCGCGGGCAGACAGCGACTGGGACCTCGCCCTCCTCCTCTCCCCGGAGGAGCCCGACCCCACCCTCGAGGTCCTGGGGGCCCTGGTGGAAGCGGGGCTGGAACGGGTGGACCTGGTCCTCCTCCACCGGGCCCCGCCCCTTCTCGCCTTCCTCGCCGTGATGGGGAAGCCCGTCTTTCTCCGCGAAGGTTTTGACCTCGGAAGCTACGTCTCCCGCGTGGCCCGGGAATGGTGGGACACCGAGCCCCTCCTCCGGGTCCAGCGGGAGGCCATAAAACGGAGGTGGCTTGACCCGTCCTGAGGCCCTGGGCCGGGTCTTCGCCCGGTTCCTCTAGGCCCCGGGGACGTGCATCAGCGCCCGGGGATACGGCTCCAGGAGGGCCTGGGCCTCCACGTAGGGCTCGGCGAAGCGCCGGGCCCAGGAGGCGAGGAGGGCCAGGGGGGCCTCGAGGGGCAGGCGCTCCTCGCGGAAGTCCTCGAGGAGATCCAGGAAGTGGGCCTTCTCCCTTGGGGCGAGGGCCTTCTTAAAGTGGCCGAAGGCGTGGAGGAGGGCGTCCGCCATGGCCCCGAGACGCCAGGGCCTCTCCGTGGCCCGCAAAAACCCCTCCTCGTAGGCCCCATGGACCTCGGGAAAGGGCCTCCCCTTAGCCCCGGCGAGGAGGCGGCCCAGGGCCCTCGCCTCCTTCTGGTTGTAGGCCATGAGGAGGAGCTTGTAACGGGCGTGGAAGGCCATGAGGCCGGGGAGGTCCTCCACCCGCCGAAGCCGGGCCAGGGCGAAGATGCGGGTGAAGAAGTGGGCCCGGATGCGGGGGTTGGTGAGCCTCCCCTCGTCCTCCTTGGGAAGGAGGGGGAAGGCCTCCTCCACCGCCTGGGCAAAAAGCCCGGGGCCTTTCCCCACCACCCCGCCCCCTTCGGCGTGGGCGTAGCGCTTGGCGTCCTTCAGGGCGCAGGAGGGGGAGCGGTTCTTGAGGAGGAAGCCCTCCACATGCCTAGGCTTTGGCCGTCACGGCAACGCCGCCCTAAGGGCCTTCGCGGTCTCCTCGGGCAGGGCGTCCACCACGAACGTCCCCGCCCCGAGCTCCGTCCCCGCCAGGAACTTGAGCTTGTCCCGGGTGCGCCTCGGGGGGTAGAACTCCACGTGGAAGTGAAAGGTGGCCTCCTCCCCCAAGGGCGCGGCGTGGAAGACCATGACGTAAGGGAAGGGCTCCCCAAAGAGGGCGTCGTACCGGGCCACCACCCGGCCCAAGAGCCTGGCGAAGGCCGCCATCTCCCCCTCGGAGAAGGTCCAGGGACCGGGGTGCCTTTCCACGGGGGCCACCCAGACCTCAAAGGGGTAGCGGGCGAAGGGGGGGACGAAGGCGAGGAAGCCCTCCTCCTCGTCCACCACGTAGGGCCCAAGGCTCGGGAAAAGCTCAAGGAGCACGGGCCTCTCCCGGAAGGCCTGGCTTTCCCGCTCCAGGACGGGCGGCACGAAGGGGTAGGCGTAGATCTGGCCGTGGGGGTGGTGGAGGGTGACCCCCACCGCCTCTCCCCTATTCTCAAAGGGCATGACGAAGCGCACCCCGGGAAGGGCGTAGAGGGCCTCGTACCGGTCCCGCCACGCCCAGGCCAAAAGGAGCCTTTCCTCCTCCGTGAGGGTGGCGAGGCTTCCCGTGTGGGCGGGGGTGTAGACCACCACCTCGCACCGCCCCAAGGCCCTCCCCGCGGGCACGGGAAGCCCCTCGGGAGGGGGAGGGGCTTCCTCCACGAAGGAGGGGAAGCGGTTCTCAAAGACGGCCACCTGGAAGGAGGGGAAGGGGATCTCCGTGGGGAAGCCCCCTTCCCGGCTCGGGCACAAGGGGCAGTGCTCCTTGGGTGGGAGGAAGGTGCGCCCCTGGCGGTGGGCGGCGTAGACCACCCACTCCCCCCGCAAGGGGTGGTAGCGGAGGTGGGGGGCGGGGCGGAAGGGCTCGGCGTGTTCGGGAAGAGGGGGGCCCTCGAGGGGCATTAGGCCGTAGAGAAAGAGCTCCCGGCCGTCCTTCTTCCGGTGGAGGCGCTTATAGAAGGGGGGCATAGTCCACCTCCTCCTCCCCTACCCTAAAGCGGTAGGGGCCGAGGCGCCGCACCGGGACCTCCCGGGCGAGGAAGGCCTCGAGGCGCCCCTTCTCCTCCGGGAGAAGCCACGAGGGCGGGTCGGAAGTGGCCTTGAAGCCGGTGAAGTGGGCCAAGGCCTCCTGAAGCCGCATCTCCTCGGGGGAAAGCAGGTTAAAGCGGGTGCGGAAATAGACCACATCGGGATCCACATGGACGTTCTCCATGAGCCAGAGGCGGTGGAGGGTGGAGCGGAGGGCGTTCCTTAGGCCTGGCCCCGTGGGGTCCGCAAGCCAAAAGGAGCGCTCCTCGTTGTCCCAGTAGGGGGCCACGTCGGGGCCTACCCGGAGGCCGTCGGCGAGGCCCAGGGAGGCGAGGACGGGAGCCCCGCAGAAGAGGAGGTAGGCCTCCCCCGCCGCCTCCCGCAGGCGGGCCATGGCCTTCCGGTAGCGGGCCTCCCCCTCGGCCCCCGGGAGGGCGGCGGCGTAGAGGAAGTCCAGCTTCAGGTAGTCGTAGCCCCAGGCGAGGGCCTTACGCACGAGGTCCGCAGCCCACTCCACCACCTCCTCGTTCCCCGCGTCCAGGGCGTAGAGGGGCCTGCCCCAGTTGAAGCCCGCCCGCACGGGCCTCCCCTCCTCGTCCCTCAGCACCCAGTCGGGTCGCTTTTGGAAGAGGGGGCTATCCGCCGTGACCAGGAAGGGGGCGAACCAAAGCCCGGCCCTTAAGCCCCTTTCCCGGATCCTCTCCGCGAGGAAGGCCATCCCCCGGGGGAAGCGTTCGTTGGGCTCCCAGTCCCCGAGGGCCCGCTGCCAGCCGTCGTCTATCTGGAAGACCTCAAAGGAGAAGGCCGCCACCTCGTCCAGAACCCGAAGAAGGAGGTCCTCGCTAATCCTCGTGTAGAAGCTGTACCAGGAGCACCACACCCTGGGGGACCTCCCGGAAAGGCGCTTGGGGAGAAGCCGGGCGTAGGCGGCAAAGACCTCCTCTTCCGGGCCGTAGGCGAGGAACCAGGCCCCGCCCTTCTCGGCGTAGCGGCCAAGCAGGAGGTCCTCCCGGCCCAGGACCCTGGCCCCAAGGTCTAGGGCGCCGAGAAGGAGCGCCCTCCCGTCCGGCCCCCTAAGGGCCCCCACGCCGCTTCCCCACCACGCCCCGGCCTCCAGGAGGAAGGGGTCATCCGCCTGGGGGCGGCGCGCCTCGGGGAGGAGGGGCGTGGGGGCCTGAGCGGGGTCCACCCAGGCGGCGAGGCTCCAGCTCTGCCAGCCGTGGCGGAAGAACCCCTTGGCGGGGAAAGGGGGAAAGACCCGCACCTCCCTGCCCCAAAGGCGCACTCCCCCCGGGGCCTCCTCCAGGCCCTCCGCCCTGAGGAAAACCTCCGCTCCTCCTAGGTTCAGCCTCATCCTCCCTCCTTGCCGCCCAGGGTACCCCACCCGGCCTGGGCTCGAGGCCCCACGCGGGCACCCCTCTCCCCTATCCGGATGCGAAGCCTCTCCCAGGCCAAGCCGTTGCTATCCCCAAGCTACCAAGGCCCTCAGGGCAGGCGCCGCGCCAGAACCCAGGGGAGGGCGGCCAGGGCCTCGAGGCGGGACATCCCCCACCCCTCGGGGATGGGCGGCAGGAAGAGGACCCCGCCGAGGCCGAGGCCCCAGGCGAGGGCGAAGGGAAGCGGCCTCACGCCCCGCCCTCGGGCAGGTACAACGCCCGCGCGCCCAGGGCCTCGGGCGGGTAGTCCTCCCCGAGGAGGAAGCGGCGGGCGTAAAGCCCGGCGAGCTCCCGGTAGCGGGGCCCGGCGGTGGCGCTCGCCTCGAGGAGGCCCGCCACCGCCGCGGCGTCCGCCAGGCGCCTCAGGGCCGTCTTGGCCGAGAACTGGGCGGCCTCGGGCTCGAGGGCGGCGAGGCGGTCCAGGGTCTTGCGGGCGGCCGCCAAGGCCCCCTCGGCCTCCTCGCCCCGCCCCTTCAGACGCGCCTCCAGCCAGGCGAGGAAGGGCCTATGGGCCCCCTTCTTCTGCATGGCCTCCAGGAGGTCCAGGGCCTGGATGTTGCTCGGCCCCTCCCAGATGGGGGTGATCAGGGACTCCCGGTGCCAGCGGGCCACGGCGTACTCCTCCAGGAAGCCCAGCCCCCCGAAGAGCTCCATGGCCAGGCGGGTGATCTCGGCGCTGTGCTCGGCGGTGCGGTTCTTCGCTAAGTGGGAGAGGAAGCGGGCCAGGTGGTAGGCCTCGCCGTAAGGGGGCCTCTCGTGCCAGGCCCGGTCAAAGGCCTCCACCGCCGCCAGGGCCAAGGCCAGCCCCCCTGCCTGGCGCACGGCGAGGTCCAGGAGGTCGTAGCGCACCAGGGGATGGTCCGCGAGGAACCTCCCGAAGCTCTGCCGCCGCCGCACCCGCTCCCGCGTCTCCAAGAGGGCCTTGGCGGAAATTCCCATGGCGGCGATGGCGTTGGCCAGGCGGGAGACGGTGAGGGTCTCCAGGGTGTAGTAGATCCCCTCCTCCGCCCGGCCGATGAGGTAGGCCTCGCTCCCCTCCAGCTCCACCTCCCCCGAGGGCACGGCCCGGGTACCGCTTTTCCGCTTGAGGCGGCGCACCCGGTAGTTCAGGCGCCCCTCGCGGTCCAGCCTGGTCAGGAGGAAGAGGGCCAGCCCCTTGGGGCCGGGGGGCGCCCCCTCGGGCCGCGCCGTCACCAGGGCCACGTCGGCAAGCCCCGCCCCCGAGGCGAAGTACTTGTCCCCCCCGTAAAGGCGCCAGACTTCCCCTTCCCTGCGGGCCACGGTGCGGTTCGCCCCGAGGTCGCTTCCCCCCTGGATCTCCGTCATCCAGGTGGCCCCAAAGGCCTCCCCGTAGAGGACTCGATCCTTCCAAGAGGCGAGCCCGGGGGCGTACTTGTGGATGGGGTAGGCCACCTGGTGGGTGATGGTGAGGATGCAGTAGAGCCCGCCGTCGGCTAAAAGGTAGCCCAGGGCGAAGTGGTGGTGCCAGCTCCCTCCCTCGTAGGGCGGGCGGACGATCGGGCGCAGGCGCTTGAGCACTTCCCGCTGGACGGGCGACAGGCGCACCCGGTCCACCCGGTTCCCGTCCAGGTCGTGCATGACGAGCTCGGGACCCGCGTCCTGGTCAATGTGGTAGGCGGCCTCGTAGACCTCCCGCCCCATGTAGGCGCCCCAGGCGAGGAGCTCCGCCTCCCTCTCCCCCGCCCCGGGCCAGAAGTGGCGGAGGAGGTCCCTAAGCTCCGGGTCCGCCTCGTAGTGGTTCTTGCCGTAGGCGTACGAGATCCACTCCATTAGCGCCTCCGTTGAAAGGCATTATGCCCGGTTCAAAAACGCAGAGAAAGGCCCCCACAGGACTTCTCAGGCCATCGGGCCGGAACGCCGGCTCCGCCTCACGGGCCTCGAGGCTCCCCATAACGTTATGGGGAACCCCCCTCGCCTCATCCCGCATTCGGTAAGGGGAACCTCTCCCCAAGTCTTCCGATACCCCGAGGAACCCCCAGGCAGGCCAGAAGCCTCCGCGCTTCCCCCCAACAATCCCGGGCCATGACGAGAAGTTTTTCCCCGCTTCTAGACTCCCCCGCCCGGACCTTCCACTCCCCCAAGGCTCCCCTTGAGGTCCTCGGGGAGGCGGTGCTGCACGAAGGACTCCCAGGACATCCGGCCGAGGGCCTTGAAGAGCTCTTCCACCCGCCGGGCCTCAGCAGTAGGAACAACGTTGTCCCTAACTCGTCCCTCCTTTGCGTTTTTCATCTTGCGGAGGAGCCCCACCACCTCCTCCACGGACCTCCCCAAGTCTTCCGATAGCAGGGCGAGGGCCCCTAGGGTCTCCTCGTAGGGGTTCAGGTCCTCCCGCTGGAGGTTCTCCGCGAGGGCGAGAGGCCGCGCCTCCCATCAAAGCGCTTCGGTAGCCCTACCCGTGGATCACCAGGACCTCGGGGAAGGCCGCCCTCTCCTTTCGGCCCTACCTGGGAGAGGACCAAAGCCTAGAGCCTCAAGGGTCGTTTGGCTGTGGTAAGGACTCCTAAGCCGCACGCGCGCCTGCCTACGTCAAAGGCAAGCAGGGCACGAGGCTTCGGAAAGAAAACCACCCCGGCTTCCCGGGGTGGTCATGGGACCTGAGAGCCGGTCCCCGATCTCTTCGCCCTACTGGGATGCCCCCCCTACCACATCCGGCTCGGGAGGAAGGACGGGCGCGGTGTCGGGCGCGGGCACGACCCTCAAGGTGCCAACCGACTGCACCTGGACGGTTTGCTGGCTCCAGGCCGAAGAGATGTTGAACTAGGGGTCCAGCTGGGCAGCCTGGCCCGGACGGCGAAGCTGGGTCAGGTCCACCGACGCGGTGAAGACCAGGGCCCGGTAGTTCCCGGGGGGAGGAGGGGTCCAAAGAGGAGTGATCTCCTCGCCGGCTCCCAAAAGCATTCGGACCGCGCGAAGCAGGCCCCCAGGAAGCTTCCCGAGAAACCAGCGAAAAGGCGTTATTTCCCTAGGACCCGCTCCAGCTCCGCAAGGAGCTCTTCCACCCTCGCCCGGCGCTCAGGAGGGAGGGCCTCGAGGTCCAGCCGGACAAGCTTCGCCGCCACCTCCTTAGGCCAGGGCCTGGGGGCCTTTTCCTTCCGCAAGACCCCCCGCACCCGGGCCTTCAGCTCTCGTAAGGAGAGGCCCGCCCTCGCCTCCTCCAGGAGGGCCTTCCGCAAGGACGCGTCTTTCACCTTCTTGAGCTCCAGGGCGGCGGTGTAGGGGATCGCCCCCTCCTCCAGAGCCGCCTTCAGGTCCTCGGGGAGGGAGAGGAGGGGAAGACGGGCCTGGACGAAGCTCTCCCAGTTCATGCGGCCCAAAGCCTTGAAGACTTCCTCCACCCTCCGGGCCTCGGGGCTACCCAAAACGTTTTGGGTAGCTTTACCCCTCCTCTCGTTCTGCATCCGGTGGAGGAGGGCCACCACCTCCTCCACGGGCCTCCCCAAGTCTTCCGATAGCAGGGCGAGGACCCCTAGGGTCTCCTCGTAGGGGTTCAGGTCCTCCCGCTGGAGGTTCTCCACGAGGGCGAAAAGCCTCGCCTCCTTGTCCGAGAGCTCCAGGACCCGCGCCGGAACCTCCTTAAGGCCGGCCATCGCCGCCGCCCGGAGGCGCCTTTCCCCGGCCACCACCTCGTAGGCCTCCCCGACCCGCCGCACCAGGAGGGGCTGGAGGACCCCCTTCTCCCGGATGCTCTCGGCGAGGGCCTCGAGGTTTTCAAAGCGCCGCCTCGGCTGCCCCCGCACCCGGAGGAGGTCCAGGGGAAGGCGAAGCACCTCCGAAGCCTCCTTCCCCAAGGCTTTCTTGCCCTTGAGGATCGCCGTTCCCAGAACCTCGTCCAGCCGGCTCATTCCGCCACCTCCTCCAGGACCCCTTCCCGCACGGCGTCCTGGGCCACCACGCGCTGGAGGAACTCCTCCGCCAGCCGCTCCACCTCCTCCCGGGCCTGCCGGTCCCCCACGAGCTGAAGGGGAACAGCCCGCTCCGTGGCCCTCCTGTGGGGCCCCGGGCGGTAGGCGATGGGGGAGGCCACGGGGGCGAGGTCCTCGAGGCCCGCGATCTTCTCCAGCACCCGGTTGTCCCCGAGGGTCCTGGCGTCAAACTTGGTGGGGACGAATAGGCGCACGAAGGACTGGGGGACCCTGGGGTCCACCTGCTCCAGGGCCTCCCGGTACTCCTGGGCCGCCTCCATCACCCCCACCAGGGCCTCCACGCCCTTCACGCTGGTCTCCACGGGGACGAGGAGCCCGTCCCCTGCCAGGGCCCCAAGGGCCGCCAGGTGCCCCAGGGAGGGGAGGGAGTCAATGAGGACGAAGTCGTAGCCCTCCGTCTTCCGCAGGGCCGTGCGCAGGAGCAGGGTAGAGAGGGGGCGCTGCATGAGGCGCACCTCCACCCGGGCGAGGTCCAGGCTCGCGGGGATGAGGTCCAGGCCCCACTCGGAAAGGCGCCTCGGCGTGGGCAGCTGGCCCGTGTCCACCAGGTGAAGGAGGGTCTCCTCTGGGGCGACCTCCCGCACCCCGAGCCAGGAGGTGAGGTTCGCCTGGGGATCCGTGTCCACCAAAAGGACGCGGAAGCCGCGGCGCGCCAGCTCAAAGCCGAGGTCGCGGGCGAGGGAAGTCTTGCCCGCCCCGCCGGCGTGGGTGAAGAAGGTGTAGACGCGGCGGAGCCGCCCGCCCTCCCGTTCCCGCACGTACCAGTAGCGGCCGAGGCGAACACCCTCCAGCTTGCCCTCGAGGATCATCTGCCGCACCCGTTCCCGCGTCACCCCGAGCCTCCGGGCCATCTCGCTCACGGGAACCAGCTCGCCCTGCTTCATGGGCCTAGACTATCCCAAGATTTGGCGTTTGCCAAGTATCCCCCGCGTCACCCCGGCCCCCCGGTGGGGCCAACAACTTGCATCGGTTCCGTTTTGCTGATGAAATCATCAAAAATATCTACAACCCTTTAACTGATTGACTAATAATGATCAACAACAGGGCGGGGGCGGGATGCGATGGGGAAGGGCTTTCCGGCCGCAAAACGCCCCAAGTCTTCCGAGTCTCCGCCCCCTTTCTCCCCAAGTCTTCCGATACTTTCTCCCCAAGTCTTCCGATAGGGGAGGGGGCCAACACCCCAAGTCTTCCGATACCTTTTCCCCAAGTCTTCCGATACCCCGCACCCCCCGACGCCCCAAGTCTTCCGATACTTTCTCCCCAAGTCTTCCGATAGGGGAGGGGGCCAACACCCCAAGTCTTCCGATACCGCCCGCCCGCAGAGAAAACCGCTTGGGAAGGGCGAAACTCGGCGCTTCCCCTCCGCGCCTCCCCAAGTCTTCCGATAGGCCCCCCTCCTCAGCCGGGGAGTATCTTGCGGAAGCGTTCCAGCCAACCTTCCAGCCGGTCCTGGGCCAAAGCCTCCTTCAGCTCCTCCACCACCCGTCTGGGCTCGAGGGCTCCGGACTCCATGAGGCGGCTCAGGTCCTCCAGCTCGCCCACGGAGATGCGGGAGCGGAGGACGAGCTGGGCCACCTGGAGGGCCCGGCGGATCTGGGCCTCCCGGGGCATCTCCGCCCACTCCCTGGCGGCCTCCTCTTCCAGCCTCCGGGCCTCCGCCTCCTCCTGGGCCGCTTGCCGCTTGGCCGGGCGCCTCGTCCGGGTGGGGCGCTCGTACTTCCCGGTCTCGTCCCGGATCACGTCCACCAGGAGGCCCAGGCGGTTCTTGGGCCGGTAGCCGGCCTCGAGGATGGCCCGGTAGCGCTCCAGCCGCTCCTTGATGTGCCCCAGGGAGTAGCGCCGCGCCAGGGAGTAGGCGGAGGTGAAGGAGAGCCCCTCGGCCATGAGGAGGTTCACCGCCTCGGCGTCGGGGATCCCGCCCGCTTCCTCGCCGAAGACGTAGACGATGGTCTGGTTCTTCCCCCGGCCCACGTACTCCACGGAGCGAAGGTAGCGGCGCTCTATGAGTTCCCTGTGGGCGGGCTCGAGGGTGCGGCGCACCTTGTCGGGCCGCTTGTGGACGATCTTGCAGGCGGCGGCCCACTCCATGAGGCCCACCTCCAGCCGGGCCAGGGGCTCCTCCCGCTCGGGGGAGAGGCGCTGGGCGTCCAGGAGGCGGTAGAGGGCCCGGCTCAAGGGGCGCTTGAGGCTCGCCATGAACTCAATGTCTATGGGTTTGGTGTAGCGGTTCTGCAGGGAGCGGACGATCTCCTTGGCCAGGGTGATGCGGATGACGCTGGAGCGGTCCAGGCTCCCTTCCTTGCCGCTCGTGAACTCCAGCTTGTCGATGTAGCGGAAGGAGACGCTCTGCCAGCGTCCGTCGGCCCGCCAGGCCTCGGAGAGGACGTAGGTGGCGGTGGTGAGGCGGAGGAGGCTCTCTTTTAGGGCCCGGTAGTAGTACCCCGAGGTGTCAAAGCCCATGAGTTTGAGGATCTGGTAGGCCGTGGTGGTGAAGGTGCCGTCGGGGGGGCTTCCCGCGTTGAGGTAGAGGGCGATGAGGGCCAGGGAGACCTCGTTGTCCAGGCCGTGGGGCACGCCCCCCACGTTCGGGTTGGCGTAGCAGGCGAGCTTTACCGGTTTGCCCAGGACCTCAAACTCTTCCTCCCAGGAGGCGTACCCCTCGGGGATCCTTTCCTGGATGGAGATGAGGCCGAGCCGGGCCACGTTGGCCTCGTCAAAGTGCCGGGGCTCCTTGGCGAGCTCCAGCTCAAAGAGGGGCGGGGTGGCGTCCTGCTTGCGCTTGCGGGCCATCTGCAGGCCATTTTACCCGGCAAAAGCCGGGGCGCCCCCTCGGTTCGGGGGCGCCCGGAAGGGGAGGGCTTAGTCAAACTTGTTCTGCTGCAAGAAGCTCGCCGTCTGCTGCACGGAGGGGATGGCCCCGGCCACCTTGCGGAGGTTGGCCCTCGTCCCCTTGTACCAGGGGATGGTGGTCTTGGGGTCGGTGTAGCCGGTGACCAGGGAGTTGGAGGTGCCCCGCCAGTGGTACATCACCAGGAAGAGGGTGCCCGGCTTCACCGCGTCCGTGACGTAGACGAGGAAGGTGCCGTTCCCCTCCTCGTTGTAGACCTCCACCAGGTCCCCGGACTTAAGACCGAGGCGCTTGGCGTCCTCGGGGTTCACCTCCACGTAGGGGAGGGGAAGGGCCAGGGCCTTTTCGGGAAGGTGGCGGTCGTGGTAGGCGGTCTGCCAGATGGTCTGGGCCCGGCCGGTGGTGACCCAGAAGGGGTACTTCTCCGCCATCCCGGGCTCCAGGTACTTGGCCACCTCCGCGGGGTAGCCCTCCCAGTCGTCGGTGCCGTACCACTTGAACTTGCCGTCCTCGGTGCCGAAGCGGTAGGTGTAGCGGCGGACCGTGCCCACAAGCTTCCCCGTCTTGGGGTCGCGGCGCACCGGGGTCTGGATGCCCTTCTGGCCCAGCTCCTTCAGGAGCTTGTAGGTGACCCCCTTGTAGTTCTCGGCCTCGAGGACCGCCTCGTCCTCCTCCGAGACGGTGTTGTCCCGGAACTCCTCGGCCCCGGCGAGGAAGACGTCCTCGTCCGTCTTCCAGTTCTTGCCGAACTCAAACTTCTTCGCCTCCTCAAACTTGCCCTCGGCCCGGTAAAGCTCGGCGATGCGCAGGCCCACCCACTTGAAGATCTCCCAGTCGGGCTTGGCCTCCCCGGGCGGGTCCATGAACTTCTCGTAGAGGCGGAGGAGGCGGCTGTTGCAGTTGATGGAGGTGTCGTTGGCCTCGCCCCAGCCGGCGGCGGGGAGGATGAGGTGGGCGTCCCGGGCGGTCTCGGTCATGTAGATGTCCTGGACCACCAGGAAGAGGGCGTCGGGGTCCTGGTAGAGGATGTCCAGGATCTTTTGGGCCCGCTCCTGTATGGTCCCGGGCTCGCCCCCGGCGCCGAGGGCCTCGGTGAGCTTCGTCGTGCGCTCGTGGATGCGCTTGCGGAAGACCTGGTTGTTGGGGGTGGAGAGGTAGGGGTCGTTGGCGATGACCCAGTAGAACTTGCCCTTGCCTTCAATGAGGAACTTGTCCACGTTGACGGGGGGGCCGCCCCGGTAGATGGAGCCGGGGGTGGGGGCGGGGGGGCGGACGTAACCCTCCTGGTGCCCGCCCTGGCGGCCGCAGCCCGTGCCGGGCCGGCCGATGTTGTGGGTGAGGACGGCGAGCTGGACGATGGCCGCCACCTGGTCGTAGTTCTTCATGTTCCAGATGATGCCCTTCTCGTAGATGGTGAGGGTGCGGCGCTTGAACCGGCCCGCCTTGGGCTTGGCGATCCAGTCGGCGGCCTTCTCAATCTCCGCCCGGGAAACCCCGGTGATGCGCTCCGCCTGGGCCATGAACTCGTCGTAGGGCACGGAGAGCTTGAGGCTTTTCGCCTTGTACTCCTCAAAGAGGGTCATGTCCGTGCGGGCCTGGAGGTAGGCCATGTCGTAGTAGCCCTTCTCCCAGACCGCCCGGGCGATGGCGTTGGCCAGGATGTAGTCCGTGCCCAGGTTGGGCCGGAGGAGCATCACCCGGTCCGGGGCCACCTGGGCCGCCACGGTGTAGGAGCTGGTCTTCCTGGGGTCAATGACGATGAGGTAGCCGGGCTCGGCGGGCTCGCCCGGGTCAAAAGCCTGCTGCTTCTCCGCCACCGTGGCCCCCTGGATGTTGGGGAGCATGTGCTCCACGTAGAACACCGTGGCCGTCTCGTAGGTGTTCGCTCCCCAGAGGACGATGGTGTCGGCGAGGCGGGCGTCCTCGTAGGTGTAGTTCAGCTCGTGGACGCCCCTCTCCCGGCTTCCCCAGACCTCGGAGTTGTAGGCGGGGCGGTTGTGGATGGCGATGTGCTTCACGGAGAGGGCGGCGAAGAAGAGCTTCCCGGCGGCGTAGTTGTCCTCAAAGCCCTGGCCCGAGCCCCCGTGGTCGTAGCACTTCACGGCGATGTTGTCGTCGTTGCCGTCCCGGTCCCGGATGCCCTTGATGAGGAGGCCCATGAGGGTGAGGGCGTCCTGCCAGGTGATGGCCTGGAACTGGTCGCCCACCCTGAGGAGGGGGTAGGTGAGCCGGTCCTGGGTGCCCCGGTCCAGGCTCCAGACGGTGAGGGCGTTGGTGCCGCCCCGGATGGAGTAGTTGCCCCTGTTGATGGGGCTGTCCTTGGCGGGGACGATGACCACGTGGTACTGCCGCCCGTCCCTGCCCACGGTGACGGCGTGCATGGTCTCCGTGTAGCTCTGGCCGGCCAGGGGGGGCTGGGGCGTGGAGAGGTCCAGGCCGAAGGCGTTCTGCTCGGGTTTCACGCCCCCCTCTTCGCCCACGGGCCACACGTAAACCTTGTAGCCGCACCCCACGTTGCAGTACTGGCAGACCTGGTTGTAGACCTTCGCGTTCTTAGGCGGAATGGGAAGCCGGTCCCTACGGGGAATGAGCGCCATACCTTACCTCCTCACACGTTCTTCACGCGGCCCCAGATGAGGCCCGCCACGGCCACGGCGTAGATGTCGCCCTTGCCGTCAATGCGCAAGGGGATCTGGGGGAGCCAGGAGCTGGCCAGGCCCTGGTAGGTCTGGCCCGCCTTGGCGGGGTCAAACATGGAGTAGTGGCAGCGGCAGATGAAGCGGCCCCCCTCGTACTGGACGGGGCAGCCCATGTGGGTGCAGAGGGCGGAGAAGGCCACGATGTCCCGCTCCCGCCCCACCCCCCCGATGGCGGGCCGGCCGAGCTTGACCAGGACGGCCGGGGAGGAGGCGTCGGGGTAGTTGAAGAAGATGGGCTCCCCGGTCTTGACCTGGGAGAGGTTGGCCACCTTCACCGCCGGATAGGTGAGGCTCGGGGCGTACCAGAGCTGGGCCTTGCCGCCTGCGGTGAAAAGGGCGGTGGCCGCGGCGGTGAGCTGCACGAAACGCCTACGGGTCAGGGTCTGCGTCATATTTACCTCCCTTTTGTTTCGTTTGAAGACTATCAAACGGTAGGGACATTCGTCAAGGGGAGCCTGGCCGGGAAAGGCCACCGCTATACTGGGGCTTGTGACGACTTCCCTTCACCGCCTCGAGGCCCTGGCCCACCCGGCCCGGGTGAGGATCGTGCAGCTCCTCGCCGCGCTTCCCGACGAGGAGACGGCCAAGGACCCCCGTTGCGGCACGGCCTACGGCGTCTGCTTCTGCCACCTCAAGGAGAAGACCGGCCTCTCCGCCCCCACGGTGAGCCACCACCTCCGCATCCTCCGCGAGGCGGGCCTGGTGGAGGGGGTGCGGGTGGGGCGGTGGACGTACTACCGCCTGAGGCCGGGGGCCCTGGAGGCCGTGGCCCGCGAGCTCCTGGGGCTCGCCCAGAGGGCCCGGGCGCTGGAGGAGCGCTCGGCCTGAAGGGGCTTTGGGGGGCGAGGGTGCGGAGAGGCCTTTTGGGCCTTCTTTTTCTCCCCTTGGGGGCCATGGGCCTGGCGGCCTCCCAGGGGGCGTGGCTAGGGTTTCTCGGCGTCCCCGTGGAGGACTTCCCCCTGGTCCGGAGCCTCGGCGCGCGCACGGTGGAGTACCGGGCGGGCTGGCCGCCCCAGGGGCTGGACGAGGCCTACCGCCGGGCCCGCGGGCTCGGCCTGGACCTTCTCCTGCGGGGCCCCGGGCGGAGCGCCTTCCTGGCCCCTGGGGGAGAGGTGGATCCCCAGGCCGTGGCCCGCCTCCTGGAGACGGGCCTGGGCCGAGGAGGGGGGGATTCTCGGCGTCTACTGGGTGGACGAGCCCTGCCACGAGGGGAAGTTTTCCTGGACGGGGCGCGACCTGGCGCGGCTTCACCAGGTCTTCCACGCCTTCCGGCCCGCGTTGCGGCTTGCGGTCAACTTCGGGCGCCTGGAGTGCCTGGAGCGGATGCGGCGGGAAAGCGGCGGCGCCCCGGTGGCCGACGTGGCCCTCTTCACGGTGACGGCGAAAAAGATGCGGCAGGAGCCGGGGTACGTTGAGGGGCAGGCCGCCTTGGCCAGGAGGGCCCGCGCCGAACGGGCGGGCCTCGAGGTGGTGCCCATGGTGGCCGTTTGGGCCGGGGACGGGGTTCCGCTGCCCGACCCCGGCTGGGTGTGGGGCGCGGTGGAGGCTCTGCGCGGCGTCGGGGCCTTTTCCGGCCTCCTCTTCTACCCCTGGACCCGGCCCCGCTGGGCGGAGCAGGCGATCAAGGACGTCCTTCCCGCCTACGAGGAGGTTTTCCGCCGGGCCTTCTCCCCCTAGTGCCAGAGGAGGAGGAGGCCGAGGAGGAGAAAACCGATCCCGGGCCAGGGGTGAGGCCGCTTGATCAGGGCGTGGAGAAGGGCCACGCCGAAGAGGGCGAGGAGGGGGTGGGGGAGGACCTTCCCCGCAAAGGCCAGGTAGAGGAGGCCAAGGAGGGCGTTGAGGTCATAGAGGCCGAGGAGGGCCCGGGCAAAGCGCGGCACCTGCCGCTTTACGAGGAGGTAGACGCCGGCGAGGAAGGCGAGGGCCACGAGGGCGAACCCCAAAAGCCGGTGCACGGCGGGCACCCCGAGGAGGGCCGTGGGGAGGCCCTGGAGGGTGTAGCCCAGGGCGGTGGACAGGACCACAAGGAGGCCGAAGCCCATCTGGGTCCAGCCCACCACCCGGGCGGGCACCGGGGGGCGGAAAAGGGTGAGGCTCCCGTAGAGGGCGAGGAGGAGGAGGGCGAGGAAGACGGGGTAGGGGAGGAGGCGGCCTTGGGCGAGGAGGAAGGCCAGGAGGGCGCTCCCCCAGAGGGCGAGAAGGGCGGGGTGGCGCTTGGGCTTAAGGCCCCGCGCCCGAAGGACCTGGGTGCGGGCGTAGTAGAGGGCGGCCACGTCCCGCAGGGCCAGGGTGAGGAAGCTCCCCAGGGCCACCACCTGGGGAAGCCCTCCGGCGAGGACCCCGGCGGGGGCGAAGGCGGTCATGAAGAGGGCGGCCCCGATCTCGGGGAAGAGCTCCCGGGCGCGGTTTTGGGCGTCGGCCCAGGCCATGTAGGCCCCCAAGGGCAGGGCGAGGAGGAGGGGCAGGAGGAAGGGCCCCCGGGCGGTGAAGGCGGCGAGGAGGAACCCAAGGAGGGCCAGGACCAGGTAGACCCCCGCCACCTTCAGGGCGAGGTCCGTCCTGGGGTAGCGCTTGCCCCGCCTGAGGTCCTGGTAGAGGAGCTTCAGGGGGTGCCGGGCGAGGAAGCCGAAGAGGCCGAGAAGGAAAAGCCCCAGGGTGGGGAGGCCGGGGGAGAGGAGGAGGCCTAAGAGGAGGGGCTCGAGGGTGAACCCCCAGCCCCCGTGCTCCGTGGGGAGGGCCACCGACTTGAGGGGGACGCTTGCCGCGCGCATGCCTTGCTCCAGGGTAGGGGAGGGGGCCCGGGACGGAAGTCCCTCAGGCCCACAGCACCTCCAGCATCAAGAGGGCGAAGAGGGCCCCCGCCAGGAAGGAGACCCCGGCGAAGAGGCCCCAGACGCCGGGGCCTAGGTTGAGGCCCCAGGCCAGGGCCATGCCGGAAAGCCCTAGGTTGGCGAGGCCCACCTGGAAGAGGGCAAGCCCAGGCCTGCGGAAGACCACGCCCCGGAAGCGGGGCAGGGCGTGGTAGGCCACGCCGTAGATCATGAGGGCCACGAAACCCAAAAGCTGCATGTGGGCGTGGGCGGGGCGCCAGGAGTAGGGGAGGGCCCCCACGCCTAGAAGAAGCCCCACCAGGTTCGCCGCCACGAACCAGAGGAGGGCTGTGGTGAGGGCCAGGCGGCTTGCGGGGATCATGGCCTCGGGGTGATGATGCCGAGGACCAAAAACCGCCCTTCCCCGGCCTTGGCCCCGTGAGGCTCCCCGGGCTCGCAGGCGAGGAGGGTGCCGGGGGTGGCGGCCACCTCCTCGCTCCCCGCCCAGAGGAGGCCTTCCCCCTCGAGGCAAAGCAGGTGCACCCTCGGCTCCCCCTTCCCCCGCACCTCCTGGCCTTCTTGGAGGCTGAAGAGGACCAGGCGCACCTCGGGGTGGTCGGCGAGGAGCTCCACCCCCCGCACCGCCCCGTAGCGGGCCTTTTCCAAGAGGTTCATGTCCTTCCCTCCAGGAAGGCCTCCAGGGCGCGAAGCACCGCCTCGGGCTCCTGCCCTGCGGCCTTGGCCGCCTCCTCCAGGGGCTCGGCCCCGCCGCAGCAGGTGTCCAGGCCGAGCCCGGTGAGGAGCTCCACCGCTTCCGGGTAGTGCCTCAGGATCTCGTTGACCGTGGTCCTTAGGGTGAGGCCTTCCATACCCCCTCTAGCCTCGGCCTCAGAAGGGCGGGGCGCCATGACCTGGGTCAAGCGGGGGGGCTTTCCGGGAGCAGGTCCTTGAGGGTGAGGCTCGCCAGGACCTTGCGGATCTCCTGGTTCACGCACACCAGGTTCGGTTTCAGGTAGCAAAACCCCCGCCTCTCTTCCGTGGGGCAACGCTTCAGCGTGGCGCAGAGGTCCAGGACCACGGGGCCGGAGAGGGCTTCCATCACCTTGAGGAGGGAGATCTCTCCCGGGGGAAGCTTAGGCCACACCCCTCCTTTCCGCCCCACGCGGCTTTCCACAAGGCCCGCCTTGGCGAGCTTCTGGAGCACCTTGGCCATGAAGGCGGGCGGGGCCTTGAGCCTCTCGGCGATCTCCAAGGCGGAAAGGCCGGGCTCCTCGGCCAAGAGGAGAAGGGCGTGAAGGGCGTAGGACTCCTCCCGCTTTAGAAGGCTCCGAAGGGCCATGGCCCCATGCTAACCCCAGGCGTAGAAGGTCCGCGGAGGCCCAAGGGACGTTCGCCCTTGACCTAGGTCATGGAAAAAGGGAGGGAAGGGTCGGAGTTTATGAGCCGGAGGTGAAAGGAGGGTAAGGGTATGGAGATCGGCTGGATAGAAACCACCATCGGGGCCCTCTTCGCCACCGTGGTCCTCACCCTGTGGCTCTCCCGAGGGTCGGGCTGGCTGGAGCCCCGCTTCTGGCGGAACGCCGCGGTGGTGAGCTCCCTCATCATGTCGGGCATCCTCGTCTACCTGACGGTGGACTCCGTGAACCAGATCCGCGAGGGCTCAGCGCGGGTGCCTGCCTACACGGTCATCAACCACGAGATCGGCCTCAAGCGGGACTACGAGAAGCGCCGGGACGTTCCCGTGATCGGCGAGGAGGTGGGCTTCTTCGGCAAGGTCTGGAGCGAGGCGGAGGCCTACGCCCTGGTCAACAAGGGCAAGATGACCTTGCAGAGCCGCAACTGCATGGACTGCCACACCCTCCTCGGCAACGGGGCTTACTTCGCTCCGGACCTCACCCGGGCCTGGCTTGACCCTAAGTGGGAGGCCATGGTCATGCCCATGACCGGGAAGGCCACCCGGGAGGAGGCCATGGCCGAGTGGCTGCAGCACCCGGACCGCTACCCCACCTTCGCTCGGCGCATGCCCAACCTCCGCCTCACGGAGGAGGAGGCCAAGGCCCTGGTGGCCTTCCTGAAGTGGATGTCGGCCATAGACACGAACGGCTTCCCCGACCGCTTTGCGGCGGCGGAGTAGGAGGTGAAGCATGACCCAGGCTTTACCGCAGGGAAAGCTTTACGAGTCCCAGAAGCTCGCCCTCTGGTACTTCTGGGTGGCCCTCGCCCTCTTCGGGGCGCAGGTCCTCTTCGGCCTTCTGGCCGCCTGGCAGTACCTGGACCCTGGCTTCCTCTACGGCAAGCTCAACTTCATGACCAACCGGATGCTCCACGTGAACGCCATGATCGTCTGGCTCCTTTTGGGCTTCATGGGTGGGGTCTACTGGTTCCTGCCCATGGAGCTCGGGCGCGAGGTGGTGGGCATCCGGCTCGCCAAGGCCGCCTTCTTCACCCTGGTGGGCGCCGTGGCGGTGGTGGTCCTGGTCTACCTCCTGGTCCAGTACGGCCCCGGCAACGCCTTCACCCTTTGGTTCATCACCGAGGGAAGGGAGTACATCGAGGCTCCCCGCTGGGCGGACATCGGCATCGTGGCGGTGATGGCCATCTTCCTCTACAACGTGGTGGCCACCGCCCTGAAGGCGCAGCGGATCACCGGGGTGGTGGCCGTGCTCATGTTTGACCTCGTGGCCCTGGCGGGGCTCTACACGGCGGGGATGCACTACACCCCCAACATCTCCATGGACCAGTACTTCTGGTGGTGGGTGGTGCACCTCTGGGTGGAGGCCACTTGGGAGGTCCTCACCGGGGCCATCATGGCCATGGCCCTCATGCACCTTTTGGGGACGCCGAGGCGCATCGTGGAGACCTGGCTTTACCTCGAGGTCGCCCTGGTCTTCGGCACGGGGATCCTGGGCCTCGGCCACCACTATTTCTGGATCGGCACCCCGGAGTACTGGCTCGGCCTCGGCGGTTTCTTCAGCGCCCTCGAGCCCATCCCCCTCGTGGCCATGGTGGTCCACGCCGTCTACGACGCCGGGGTCCACCGCATGCAGACCGTGAACCAGCCCGCCCTCTTCTGGGCCATCGCCCAGGCCTTCGGCAACTTCATCGGGGCGGGGGTGTGGGGCTTCATGCAGACCCTGCCCCAGATCAACCTCTACTCCCACGGCACCCAGCTCGCCCCGGCCCACGGGCACCTGGCCTTCTTCGGGGCCTACGTGACCGCCATCCTCACCGTCATCTACATGGCCTTGCACCAGGTGCGCAGGCCCGATCTTCCCCGGTTTGACTCCAGGCTCTGGAAGTGGGCCTTCGTCCTGATGGTGGTGGGCATCTTCGGCATGTCCGCGGCCATGACGGTGGCGGGCTTCACCCAGACCATGGTGGAGCGGGCCATCGGAGGAAGCACCTGGCAGGCCTACATCGAGGCCCAGACCCACCCCTGGTTCCAGAACGGCATGGTCTGGCGGTTTGTGTTTGGCGTCTTCTTCTTTGTAAGCTACCTGGTCCTCCTTTGGGACCTCGCCACCATCGGCCGGGGGCGGGCCGCGGAGGCCAAGGGGGTGGGGGCCCATGACTAGCGAGGCGGTGCGCGACCTCATGCTCTACGGCATGCTCATGGTCTCCGCCGCCGGGTTCTACGCCATGTTCTACGCCCTCGGGCGCATGTGGGAGAAGCCCTCCGTGGTGGCCTTCTCCTACGTCTTCGCCCTGCTTCAGGCCGTGGGGGCCTTGGGCATGATCCTGCCTCCCTACCTGGACCCCTTCTGGAGGTACCTCATCGGCTTCGGCTCCCTGGTGTACCTTTTCGTTCCCCAGGGCATGTGGTGGGTGGTGACCACCTTTCACGAGAAGGAGCACGCCCACTGATCCCGGTCCGGACCCCGGGGCCCCTCGAGGGGCCCGGGGGCTTTTTTAGGGACTTTTGTCTTAGGACATCTGTCCTATTCGGACGAGGCTATCCTGGTTAGCGGAAGGAGGGGAGAGCGTGAAACGGATAGGGCTTTGGTTCGTGGCGGCCCTCCTTGGGGCCTTTGCCCTGGCGCAGGCTTCTTCGCCGCTGACTCCGGAGGAGCGGGCGAGGGCCTCGCAGATCTACTTTGACCGCTGCGCCGGGTGCCACGGGGTCTTGCGCAAGGGGGCCACGGGGCCGGCCTTGGACCCCAAGAAGATGGCGGAGCGGGGGGTTGAGTACCTGAAGGCGGTGATCTTCGGCGGGCTTCCCGGGGGCATGCCCGACTGGGGGCGGCAGGGCATCCTGAGCGAGGAGGACACCGCGCTCATGGCCCGCTTCCTCCTGGAAGAGCCGCCCACGCCCCCCATCCCCTCTTACGAGGAGATCCGCAAGACCTGGAAGGTCTACGTGCCCCCGGAGAAGCGGCCGAAGAGGCCCGAGCACGGCCGCAACTGGGAGAACTTCTTCGGGCAGGTGCTCCGGGACACGGGCCAGGTGGCCATCATCGACGGGGACAAGAAGGAGCTGGTGACCATCGTGCCCACGGGCTTCGCCACCCATATCCTGCGCTCCAGCGCCACGGGGCGCTACTTCTTGGCCATCGGCCGGGACGGGAAGGCGAGCCTGATTGACCTTTGGATGAACCCGCCCCAGGTGGTGGCGGAGTCCAAGCCCTGCGTGGACGCCCGCTCCATCGAGTCCAGCAAGTTCAAGGGGTTTGAGGACAGGTACGCCGTGGTGGGGTGCTACTGGCCGCCCGCCATGGTCATCCTGGACGGGGAGACCCTGGAGCCCCTGAAGATGGTCTCCACCATGTCCTACACCAAGGGGGCGGGGGAGTTCGTGCAGGAGGCCCGGGTGGCGGCCATCGTGGCCAGCCATTTCAACCCCGAGTGGATCGTGAATCTGAAGGAGTCGGGCCAGACCTGGCTCGTGGACTACTCCCAGCTCTCCAAGCCGGGCAGGCCCCTTCCCATCACCATGATCGACACCGAGCGCTTCCTCCACGACGGGGGCTGGGCTTTGAAGCGCTACTTCATCGTGGCGGCCAACGCGGTGAACAAGCTCATCGTCATCGACACCAAGACCCGGGAGTTCGTGGCCGAGGTGGAGGCCGGGGTGCGTCCCCACCCGGGCCGCGGGTCCAACTGGACCCACCCCACCTACGGCCCGGTCTGGGCCACGGGGAACATCGGTAGCCCCGAGGTGACGGTGGTGGGCGTGGACCCCGAGAAGCACCCCCAGTACGCCTGGAAAGTGGTGAAAAAGATCCAGCTTCCCTATGCGGGTACCCTCTTCATCAAGTCCCACCCCAATAGCCCTTGGGTGATCGTGGACTTCCCCATGAGCCCAAGCCCGGAGGCCGCCGCCAGCCTCTGCGCCATCGACAAGCGGAAGCTTGAGGTCACCAAGTGCTGGGAGGTGCCGGGGGCTCGGGAGCTCAAGGCCCGCATGGTCCACCCCGAGTTCAACAAGGGGGGCACGGAGATCTGGGTTTCCGCCTGGGGGAGCAAGGACACGCCCACCTTCATCGTGGTCTACGACGCCCTGACCCTCAAGGAAAAGGCCCGGATCACCGGGGACTGGGTGCGCACGCCCACGGGCAAGTTCAACGTCTACAACACCGCCCACGACATCTACTGAGGCCCTGGGGGCCGGGGTCCGTCCCCGGCCCCTTGACCCCGGTCATGGAAACGCGCCCTCACCCGCTTGGAGGATAACCCCATGGAGCGTCCCGACTTCGCCCGCTACCCCTACCTCGTCGCCTGGGAGGTGACGAACGCCTGCCTCCTCGCCTGCCGCCACTGCCGGGCCTCGGCCATGCCCCATCCCCTTCCCGGGGAGCTTTCCACCGAGGAGGGCTTGAGGCTCGTAGAAGAGGTCGCCACCTACCGGCCCAAGCCCCTCCTCCTCCTCACCGGGGGGGACCCCTTGGCCCGGGAGGACCTTTTTCTTCTGATTGAACGCGCCCGGGCCCTGGGCCTAAAAGTGGGCCTCACCCCGGCGGCCACGCCCCTCCTCACCCGGGAGATGGTCTTCCGCCTGAAGGAGGCGGGGGTGACCCGGCTCGCCCTTTCCCTGGACGGGGCGAGTCCGGAGCGCCACGACGCCTTCCGGGGAGAGGCGGGCACCTTCCAGAGGACCCTCGAGGCCCTCTCCTGGGCCAAGGAGGCCGGGCTTCCCACCCAGGTGAACACCACCGTCACCCGGGAGAACTGGCCGGAGATCCAGGCCCTCCCCGACCTCCTGGCGGAGAAGGGGGTGGTCCTTTGGAGCCTCTTCTTCCTGGTGCCGGTGGGCCGGGGAGCGCTTTTAAAGCAGCTTTCCGCCAAAGGGTTTGAGGAGGTCCTCCACTGGCTTTACGAGGTCTCCAAGGCGTATCCCTTCCACGTCAAGACCACGGAGGCCCACCACTTCCGCCGGGTGGTCCTGCAAAGGCGCAAGGAGGAGGGCGGGCAAGACCGGGCCCTGGCGGCGGGGGAGAGCCTCTACCGGGAGTACTTCCAAGACGGCATGGAGCACTCCCGGCTCGGGGTCACCGACGGCAACGGCTTCGTCTTCGTCTCCGCCACCGGGGACGTGGCCCCTTCGGGGTTTTTGCCGGTCTACGCCGGGAACGTCCGGGAGAAGCCCCTTCTGGAGATCTACCGGAATAGCCCCCTCTTCCAGGAGCTCCGGGACAAAGACCGCCTTAAGGGGAAGTGCGGGGTGTGCGAGTACCGCTACGTCTGCGGGGGAAGCCGGGCCCGGGCCTGGGCGGAGACCGGGGACTACTTGCAAAGCGAGCCCCGGTGCGCCTACGTGCCCCCGGCCTGGCTGGAGAAGGTGGGAAAGAAGGTGATCGGGAGGTGAAGGGTATGGTGAGGAAAAGGCTGATGGTGGGTGCGCTTTTGGCCTTGGGCTTTTGGGGTCTGGCCTTGGCCCAGGACGGGGCCAAGCTCTACAGCCAGTACTGCTCAAGCTGCCACCAGCCCACGGGGCTGGGGATCCCGAACGCCTTCCCTGCCCTCAAGGGCCTGGACAAGCTGGCCCAGACGGACGAGGGGCGCGTCTACCTGATCCGCGTGGTGCTCTTCGGCCTGCAGGGGCCCTTGAAGGTGGGGAACGCCACGTACAACGGCCTCATGCCGGGATTTGGTCGGCAGCTCTCCGACGCCCAGGTGGCCGCCCTTCTCAACCACGTCCTCTCCTCTTTCGGCAACAAGAACCCGAAGCCGATCACGCCCGAGGAGGTCAAGAAGGTTCGGGCTAAGCCCGTGAAGCCCCAGGACGTGGCCAAGGGCCGCCCCTAGGCCGGGGCGTGGTCCGGGCAGGCGAGGCGGAGGTCTAGGGGCGCCAGGGGGATCTGGAGAAGGGCGCAGAAAAAGCCTTCTTCCCGCCTCAGGTGGCGGCAGGTGAGGCAGAGGCCGGTCTCCGCCATCACCCCCTGGCGCACCAAGGAGGCGAGGAGGGCCATGAGGCCCAGGAGGAGGCCTTCGGGGTCCTCCACGGCGTCCAGGGCCCTTTGCAGGGGCTTAGCGTAGCGCCTCAGGGTTTCGGCGAGCGCCCGGCCCCGCTCCGTGGGCTTTAAGGTCCAACGCCTTAGGTCCTCTTGGTCCCGCACCCTTTGGAGGAGCCCCTTCCGCTCCAGGGCGGCGAGGGCCTCGCTCACCGTGGCCGGGGTGAGGGCGAAGAGGGCGGCCAGGTCCACCACCCCTTGGGGCCTTTCCGCCAGGTGGAGGAGGAGGTGCGCCTGGGTAGCGGTGAGGCCCAGGCGGTGGGCTTCCTGGGTGAGGAGGGCCCTTTCCGCCTGGGCCAGGCGTTCCAGGAGGGCGAGGAGCTTCTCCCGCCGACCTCCTGCGCTACTTCTTCGCCGTGCACGACCCCACGAGCGAGGACCGGCAGGGGCCAGACGTGGGGCCTCAGTACAGCCCCGCCATCTTCTACCACTCGGAGGAGCAAAAGCGGGTGGCGGAGGCGGTGATGCGGGAGCTCGCCCCCCTCTACCCGAAGCCCATCGCCACCAAGCTTCTCCCTTTTACCAACTTCTACCCTGCCGAGGCGTACCACCGGGACTACTTCGCCCGCCACCCCGAGGCCCCCTACTGCCGTCTGGTCATCGCCCCTAAGCTGGAGAAGGCCCGGAAGGCGTTCAAGTCCCTTCTCCGCCCGTGAGGTCTTCTTCCTCCAGGACGGCCAGGAGGGCCTGGGCGTTGTTGTAGCGCGTCTCCTTGGCGCCGAAGAGGGGGGCCCTGATGCAGCGGGAAATCTCCCCAGGAAGCTCCTTCGGTTGGCCCGCTCCCCGGAGGCCATCCGCCTCACGGAAGAGAGGCTGGAGGAGTGGCGCTCGGGGAGGGTTTCTTGCCGTGACGCATTATGACCAGGTACAATGACCACGGTCATGAAGGTCTCCAAGTCCTACTTCAAGGCCCACGCCCTGGAACTCCTCCGCCGGGTGGAAGCCACGGGGGAGCCCCTCATCCTCACCGACCGGGGCCGCCCCGTCCTGGAGGTGCGCCCCTACCGGGAGGAGGATCCCAGGGAGAAGCTTTTGGGCACCCTCCTCCGCTACGAGGACCCCACGGAGCCCACCGGGGAGGCCTGGGAGGCCCTGGGGTGAAGGGGCCCCTGGTCCTGGACACCCACGCCTGGGTCTGGTACCTGGCAAGCCCAAAGGTCCTTCCCAAGGGCCTGGTGCGGGTCCTGGACGAGGCCCGGGCGAGGGAAGCCCTCTACATCTCGGCCATCACCCCCTGGGAGGTGGCGGTCCTCGCCCAAAAGGGGCGGATCGCCTTTTCCCTGGAGCCCCGGCGTTGGCTGGAGGAGGCCCTGCGGGTGCGGGGGATCGGGGTGGTCCCCTTGGACGCGGGGATCGCCCTGGAAGCGGCCCACCTGGACCTGCCCCACCCGGACCCGGCGGACCGGTTCATCCTGGCCACGGCCCTGAGGCTAGGGGCGGTGCTGGTCACCAAGGACGAGCGCTTGCGGCGCTACGCTAAGGCCAGGAGCCTTTGGGGGTGAGGGACGGGAGGAGGCGCGCCGCCACGTGGAGGCGGTGGCCGAGGTGAACGCCCACCTGAAGGGCCTGTTGGCGGAGCTTGAGGCCATCGCCACCCTCCGCAAGGTCAAGTACTACCTGGACCAGGTAGGGCGGGGCAGGGCGATCGCCGTCTACCGCGACCCTGCCGCTGGGGAGCCCGTCTACCGGACCCCGGTCATCGGGTAGACCCCCTTCTTCGCCCCGGGGGGACCACCTTGTCCTTCCGGGGTTTTCGGTTTGCCCCGAACGCGCTCTTTTGGCAACGCAGGTTGCCCGACAACCCCCTCTTCCCCGATTTTCTCTCTCCCTTGTTGCGACCGAGCATTTGCTCGCTCGCCACGACGTGCTTACCGAGCATCTGCTCAGTCGCAGGGGAGTGTCTACCGAGCATCTGCTCGCTCGCGACAAAGTTTGGACCGTGCATCTGCACGGACGCCACATCTTTGCTGCCCTTTGCTTGGACCTCGAGGCCCAGGAGGGGGGCGGAGCAGGCCAGCTAACCCCTGCCTCCCGGCGCACCTCCTCAAGGTGTTCCCCTGACGGGGAAGCAACCAGGTCCTTGGGCGTGCGCCGCGCCAGGGCGACCTTCCACCCTGCCCACCTCGCCCTCCTCGGGGGATGAGGCCCCTCGAGGTAGCCTCCCTGACCCGGGAGAGGCTTGGACACACCTGGGCTACCACTTGTGCCACCGGTTGTGTCATCCCCGGGCATCGGCCTCGGAGGGCTCAAGCCCGGGGTGGTCCTGGAGGCCATGGAGGAGACCCTAGGACGAGTGGGGGGCCGGGTGGTCCTCTACCGCCTGTGAGCGGGGGGCCTTCCGGCCCCTCGTGGAAGGCCGCTATGGAAGCGCTAAGGGCCAGGGGGGCCGCCCGGCCCCCCTCGCGCCCGGGCGGAGGTGGGAGATGCGGCGGACGAGGAAGCACCTGGAGGAGATGGCCCAGGCGGCCCGGGCCCTCGCCCTCTACGCCGAGGACCTCCACGCCAGGGACCTGGTCTCCCGGCTCTAACCCTCGAGGTCAGGCTCAAGGCCCCTCACGGTCACCGAAGCCACCTTGCGGCCAACCCGGGAGGCGGTTCTTCGGGGGGTTTGTGATGGGGCGCACATGTTGAGGGCGGTTCTACTGGCGAGGAGAAGCGGGCGCCTTTTGGGGAGGCTTCGGAGAGGAATCAGCCCACCCGCTTCCCCTGGTCCTGGACGTGAGGCCTGTGAGGTAAGCCCCAAAAAGTTGACCAATTCAGGTCCAAATGAATATCCTTGAACTGGGGGGCTCCCATGTCCAAGGCGCCCGAAGCCGTCGCGAAGGCCTACAACCTGGCTGAGGCCAAGGCCCGACTCTCCCACCTGATCCAGCGGGTGGAGCAGGGGGAGGTCATCCTCATCAAGCGCTACGGCCGGGTTGTGGCCAAGCTGGTTCCCGCCGAGGCCCCGTCTCGTCCGAAGCGGACCCCCGGGGTCTGGAAGGGAAAAGTCTGGATCGCCCCGGATTTTGACCGGGTAGACGTAGAGATCGCAAAGCTTATGGAGGAGGGGTCGGTTGAACCTTCTTCTGGATAGCCACATTCTCCTCTGGTGGCTGGCGGACGATCCCAGGCTTTCCCGGAAAGCCCGCAGGTTTATTGAGCGGGCAGATGTAGTCTACGTGAGCGCGGCCACCACCTGGGAGCTCGCCCTCAAGGCTTCCCTCGGGAAGCTGAAGATGCCGGAAGGCTTTGTGGAAACCGTGGAGGAAGAAGGGTTTACGCACCTTCCCGTAACGCCGGTCCACGCCATGGCCGTGCGGGCGCTTCCCTGGCACCACCGGGATCCCTTTGACCGCCTCCTGGTTGCCCAAGCCGCGGTGGAGGGCTTGCGTTTGCTCACCGCCGAGCCCCTGCTGGCCCGTTACGGAAGGCACGTGTGGGTGGTGTGAGGAAGTTGGGGGATCCCTCGGCTTCCGGTGCGTTCTCTTCTGGAAGCTGGCTTTTGGAGGAGAGTCCGCTCGGTGGGAAGGATCGGGACGTTGCCTTCCCACAAACTTTGTCTACAGAAGCCTTCCGCAGATACCCTGGCCCCTTTCAGCTTCGTCCTGGACGAAGAAAACTCCCTCTCATAAGAACTCCCCCTGGGTTTTTGTATGGGGTCATGCGGCTGACCAAACGCCAACGCCGCCCCCGGCTGGAACACAAGCCGCGGCCTCACCCGGACAACCTGCACGCCCTCTACCGGAAAGCGAAGACCCCGTGGAACGCGCCCGCTGGCACGCCATCTGGCTCCTCGCCACGGGCCACGCCATCCCCCAGGTGGCCCAGACCCTGGGCTACTCCACCTGCTGGGTCCGTGGCACTCTCCCCCGTCACAACGAAGGCCAGCCCCCCTTGCTCCCTCCAGAGCTTTGGAAAGCCTTCCGCCAGGCCCTCCTCCAGTCCCATCCCCAGGACGGGATATGGACCATAAGGAACGCCGCCCTGTGGCTCTCGGAGAGGCTAGGCCGTCCCGCGGACCCCAGGCGGGCCTGGAACTGGAGGAGGCGCCTGGGCTTCGCCCCCCTCCGCCCCCGACACTGGGGAGGGACGCCTTCGTACGCTCGAGTACAGGGGAGAGCGAGTTCTGGCTTTTGCCCCCGGTGAGCGCTGGTCAGCGAAGCTACCTTGTGGCCTTCTCGGAGGTCCTAGGGCGCCTACCTGCAGACCCAGCCGGGCTTGGTTAGGAGCCATACCCTCTTTCCCCAGGGCCTTAAGCCGCGCCAGGGCGGGGTTTCCCTTAAGCTCTTCCCGGTAGCGGCGGACGAACTCCGCGTACTTTCCGGGGTCGTGGGCGAACCAGCGCCTTAGGGCGTCGGAGGGGGCGAGCTCCCTGGCCCACCAGTCCACCCGGGCCTTCTCCTTGGAGAGCCCCCGGGGCCAGATCCGGTCCACCAGGACCCGGAGGCCGTCCTCGGGGGAAGGGGGGTCGTAGGCCCGCTTGGTGCGGAAGGGCATGCCCACCCCCTCAAAGCCAGTCCGCCTCGGGTAGGACGCACTCCGGGCACTGGGCCTCCACGAAGCGGAGCCACTCCAGGACTTCTTCCTCGTCCCGTACAGGGCCCAGGTGGTAGACCTCGAGGAAGGCGTCCGCCACCAGGACGCCCCCTTCGGGGATGGCCCCGAGGAGGGCACCTTCCGGGTCCAGAAGGAGGGGGAGGGGGCTTGGCCTTGAGGCTTGGGCCAGGAGGTAGGCCTGGGCCTCGAGGGCCTTAAGCTCCGCCTCCCGCGCCGCAAGGCCCCGGGCCAGGCCCTCGCTCCTGAGGAGGACGAGGGGCCTCCCCTTGAGGTCCGGGAGGTAGACCTTGCCCCCCTCCGGGGTCTTGAGGGCGTAGGGAGGGAGGGGCTTGCGCAGGCGGACCATGCCTCACCCTGGGCGGCGTGGGGCCTAGGTGTCAATGGCCGTTCTCACCTTCGCCCGTCTAGGGGCTCTGAATGCTAAGTGCCAACCCCTTATCATCTCAACATGGCGGCCCCACTTCGGATCCAGCTGACCCCTGAGGAGGACCGGCTCCTCCTGGAGCTCTCCCTGGACCCAAGGACCCACAAGAAGACCCGCCTGTGGGCCATGATGGTCCGCCTGGCGGCCGAGGGCTGGACCGCCCCAAAGATCGCCCAGCACTTCCACAAGGACCGCACCACGGTCTACCTCGTCCTCCGGCGCTTCGTGAGGGAGGGTCTCCAGGGCCTCGCCTACCGCAAACCCCCGGGAGCTCCCAGGAAGTTCACCCCCGAGATGGCCGCCTTCGTGGAGGAAAGGCTGGCCGAGGATAGGGTCTGGACCGCCCCGCAGCTTGCGGCAGCCCTAGCCGAGCGCTTCGGGGTCCGCCTGGCCCCCAAGGTGGTGGCCCGGCACCTGAGGGCCATGGGGTACGTGTGGCGACGGACGCGGTACGTGCCTTTGGGAAGACCCACGGAGGAGGAGATGAAGGCCTTTGCGGCGGAAGAAGAGGAGGCAAAAAGGGGGCGGAGGAGGGGGTGATGGAGGTGGGGTACCTGGACGAGAGCGGGTTTTCCCTGACCCTTCCTCCCACCTACTCCTGGAGTCGGAGGGGGGAGGCCAGGGGGGTGCCCCGGGCCTGGGGTTCCCGCGGGCGGGTGAACGTGGTGGGGCACCTGGTGCGGGGGAGAGAGGGGGAGCGGCTGTACTTTGCCGTTTTGGAGGGGCCGGTGCGGTGGGAGGTGGTGCGGGGGTATCTGGACCGGGTGGCCGAAGGTTTAGCCAAGCCCCTGAAGGTGTTCATGGACAACGCGCCCTTCCACCGGTCCCGGGAGGTGGAGGGGAGGAAGGAGGCGTGGCGGGAGCGGGGGCTTATGGTGGCCTACCTGCCGCGGTACAGCCCGCATCTGAACCCCATGGAGAGCGTCTGGCGGCGGGTGAAGGGGTTCCTTATGCCAAGGCGGCACTACGGGAGCGTGGAGGAGCTTAAGGAGGCGGTGGCGCAGGCCCTGAAAGCCCTGGGGGGTGTGGAGTTGAAAATCTTGGGGGAGGGCACTTAATATGGCTGTATGCGCACCACCCTGGACCTGCCGGACCCCCTGTACCGGCGGCTGAAGCTCCAGGCCGCCAGGGAGGGGAAGACCCTCCGGGAGCTGGTGATCCGCTACCTAGAAGAGGGGTTGAGGCGGGGGGGATCTCCCGGGCCTAGGCCCCTGCCGCGGGTCCCCGAGGCTGGGCGGCGCATCCCCGTTCGCACCCACGAGGAGCTTTGGGCTCTTCTGGAGGACGAGGGTGGACCTGCTGGACCTTAACGTCTGGTTTGCCCTTTTGGTGCCCGAGCACCCCTTCCACCCCCGGGCCCGGGCTTACTGGGAGAGGGCTTCCGATCCCTTCCTGGTCCGGGTCACGGCCTTGGGCCTCCTCCGCCTCCTGACAAACGCCAAGGCCATGGACGGCAAGCCCTTGGGGGTAGGGGAGGCCTGGAAAGTCTATTGGGAGCTCCGCTTGAGCTCGGGAGTTCCGCTTTTGGAAGAGCCCGAGGGCCTGGACGAGGCCCTGGCCGACCTGGTCCGCGGAGGGTTTTCTCCCCGGCTTTGGACGGACGCCTACCTGGCGGCCTTTGCCCTGGCGGGGGGCCACCGCCTGGTGACCTTTGACCAGGACTTTCTGGGCTTTCCCGGACTGGAGGTCCTTCACCTTACTCCTTGACCCCGGTCATGGACCGCGCCCGGCCTCGCCCCCACCCTGGGAGGTGGAGGTGAAGGATGCCGCACGTGATCTGCGAGCCCTGCATCGGCGTGAAGGACAGGAGTTGCCAGGAGGTCTGCCCGGTGGAGTGCATCTACGACGCCGGGGAGCAGCTTTACATCCACCCCGACGAGTGCATTGACTGCGGGGCCTGCGTGCCCGCTTGCCCGGTGAACGCCATCTACCCCGAGGAGGACGTCCCCGAGCAGTGGAGGGTTTACATAGAGAAGAACCGGGAGTGGGCGAGAACCCTGCCCAACGTGCACGTGCTGGAGGGCTAAGGTACCCGCGCCTAGGGGGCCTGGGCCTGGTCTGCACGGAGCCGCCGGAAAGCGTAGCGGCCGCAAAAGGCCTCGCCCGGAGAAGGACCCAGGTCAAGGGCGTTTTCTTCAGCGCTTAATCAGGCCCTCGAGGGCCCCGGGGTCCGGCACCTCCACCCGCCTTCCCGAAAGGCGGATGAGGCCCCGGCGGTAGAGCTCCCCCAGGTTGCGGGACACCGCCTCGGGCACCGTGCCCAAGAGGGCGGCGAGCTCGGGGTTCGTGGGCAGGCGGAAGCCCTGGCCCTCTTCGGCGAGCCTTTCCAGGAGGAACTCGCAGAGCCTCTCCCGCACCTCGTGGAAGACGAGGCGGTCCAGGAGGTGGAGGAGCCTCTCCTGCCTTCGGGCGAGGTAGCGGATCAGGCTGCGGGCGAGCTGGGGCCTCTCCTCCAGGAGCTGGAAGAAGCGCTCCTTGGGGAGGGCGAGGACCTCGCTTTCCTCCAGGGCCTCGGCGCTCGCCGGGTAGGTGGGACGCTCCAGGAATAGGGCCACCTCGGCGAGGACCCTCCCCGGGCCTTCCACGTGGAGCACCACCTGCTTGCGCCCCTCGGGGTCCAGCTTGTAGACCTTGATGAGCCCCCTTTTCACCACGAAGAGGGCCCGGACGGGCTCCCCCTCCAGGAAGAGGACCTCGCCCTTTCCGAGGAGGCGGCGCTGGGCGGCCCTTTCCAGGGCCTCGAGGTCCTCCGGGGCGAGGTCGCGGAAGAGGGGCACCTGGGCGAGCTCCACGGCCTCACCCCCTTAGGGCGAGGAGGCGGGCGCGGGCCTCCTCCAGGCGTAAAAGCTTGGAGCGGGCCCTTTCCTGCAGGTGGGCCCGCTCGGTCTCCGCCCACTCCGTCGCCCAGGAGAGCGTCCTCGTAAAGGCGAGGATACCCCTCTTTGGCTTTCGGAGAGCTGGGCACAAAGCGGTTGGCCAAAGGGGTCCTTTCCCCGGACCAGGTGGCCTCACGGCGCGGAGGCCCAGGGAGGCTCTGGCCTGCACCTCCCCCAGGAGGCCATTCCCCTCTAGGCGGATTCGCGCCGGGGCTTCCATCCGCCCTCAGCCTAGGAGGGTTTCGGTAGGACAGATGTCCCGGCGCTGGTCGGCGGGCTGGAGGGAGGCCGGGCCTTGATCCAGGTCATGGCTACTTCGCCCAAGGCCCTGGGAGACTGGGGGCGCCATGGAGCTAGACGTGCGCGCGATCCCCCCTAGGGAGAGGCACCCCAAGATCTTCGGCATCTTTGACGTCCTGGCCCCCGGCGAGAGCTTCGTCCTCGTCAACAACCACGACCCCAAGCCCCTCTACTACCAGCTCATGGCCGAGCGCCCGGGCCAGGTGGACTGGACCTATTTGGAGGAGGGCCCGGAGGTATGGCGGGTGCGGATCGGGAAGAAGTAGTCCGCCCCGAGATGAAGGTGGCGGAGGTCCTAAAGCGCTGGCCCCACCTCCTCGAGGTCCTGGTGGCGGCGAGCCCCGCCTTCCAGAAGCTCAAAAACCCCCTCCTCCGCCGCACCATGCCCAACCTGGTCACCGTGGCCCAGGCGGCGAGGATCGGAGGCCTGGAGCCGGAGGAGCTCGTGGCAAGGCTCAACCGGGCCCTGGGGGTGGAGGCCAGGCCCCCCGTGGCCAAGGCGGAGGAGAGCCTCCTCGGCGCCCCGCCCCCTCCCTGGCTTTCCGCCCCCCTAGGCTTCCACCTGGACGTGCGGCCCATCCTGGAAGGAGGCGGGGAGCCCTTCCAGAACATCATGGCCGCCGCCAAGGAGGTGGCCCCGGGGGAGAGGCTCGTGCTGGAGGTGCTCTTTGAGCCCGTGCCCCTCTACCGGGTCCTGGCCAAGCAGGGCTTTCTCGCCTGGTGCGAGAAGGTGGGGGAGCGGCACTACCGGGCCCACTTCTACCGCCAGGGGGCGGGGGAGGGGAGGAAGGGGGGGAAGGGCCCTGCGGCCCCCCTTACCGAGGCGGACTGGGGGGACTATCAGGCCGAGGTCTTCATTGAGGAGAACCTGGAGCCTCCTTTACCCATGATGCGGGTCCTCGAGGCCCTGGCCGCCCTCAAACCGGGGGAGAAGCTTCTCGTCCACCACGTGCGCAGGCCCATCCACCTCCTCGCCCGCCTGGAGGAGGAGGGGCACGCCTACGCCCTCAAGGACCTCGGCCCCGGGAGGGTGGAGCTCCTCATCCGCAAGGGGGGCTAGTGGGCTTCTGGCACTACCTCTTCGTGCGGGCGGCCCTCCTTTACCTGGTCTACACCGCCCTCCTCGGCACCCTCTTCTACCTCTTCCCCTCCCTGGTGGGGCCTTTCCGCCCCAGCCACGTCCACGCCGGGCTCGTGGGCTTCTTCCTGCAGATGGTCATGGGGGTGGCCTACTGGATGATGCCGAGGCCCGGGGGGCTCCGCCAGGACCGCCTCGAGGCCCTCACCTTCTTCCTGCTGAACGCGGGGCTCCTTTTGCGGCTCCTGCTGGAGCCCTTCCACCTGATGGGGCGGGAGGGGCTTCGCCCCTGGCTTGGGCTTTCCGGGGGGCTTCAGCTCGCCGCCACCCTGGTTTTCGCCTACGCCATGACGAAGCGGGTGGTCACGGCGGATATGCTGAGGAAAATGCGCGAGGAGCGGGAAAGGAGGGGTTAGCGGTGGAAGCGCTTTTGGCCGAGGAGACCCTGGTGCTGGACCTGCCCCCTTTGCCCGAGGAGGTCTTCCGGGACCTCCTCGCCTTCGGGGGCCTGCGGGAAGAGGACAAGCGGGCCATGCGCCTGGACGCGGAGCGGCTCCTGGAGGGGGCGGCTTCCTTCGTGGCCGGGGTCTACGACCACCTGAGCCGCCACCCGGGGACGGCCAGGGCCCTGGGCTGGGAGGGGCGGGTGCCCGAGGAGGAGCTTTACTTGAGGCGGGCCTTTTTCTCCGCCTGGCTCGCCCGCACCCTCGGCGTGGACACCTCGGCGGAGTTCGCCCGGGAGGTCTACCGGGCGGGGCTCTGGCACGGGGGGCTCGGGCCCAAGCGGGCCCACATCCCCCCGGAGTACGTGGGCCTTTCCTTCGCCATGGTGGGGCGGTACGTGGCGGAACGGGTGCGGGACGCCCGCCCCTGGCTCGTCTACCTCTCGGCCCAGGAGGAGGTGATGCGGAAGGGGTTTGACGCTGCCCTGGCCCTGAAGGAGGGGCGGACGGAGGTGCGCTTCCAGGCCTTGGGCCTCGCCTACCCGGCCCAGCCCGAGCCCCTCCTCGTGCGGGCGGAGACCGTGGGGGAGGCCTTGAGGAAGGTCTTCGCCGTGAACCCGGCCCTGCGGGACCTGGCCCTGGAGGCCGTCCCTTCCGAGGAGGAGGTGGGGCTCTGGCTTGAGCCCAAGACCCTCTACCGCCTGAGGCCCCGCTGGGCCGTGCTCCTCGAGGGCCGGGACGTCCGCTACCTTCAGGGCCTCGCTACCCCCCTCAAGTCCGAGGACCGCCTCACCCTCCTCCCCCCGGGGCGCTAGCCATGACCCAGGTCATGGCGATTCCCGATCGGTTTCCTCAGGATTAGGCCGTGATCGTCACGGCCCAGAACCGCACGATCCCCTTAAGCCTCCCCGCGGGCTTCTTCTTCCTGGGGGAGGCCTTCTTCTTAGCCTTCGCCCTCCTCTTCGCCCTCCACCCGGAGGCCCTCGCCTCTCCCCGGCACCCCCTGGGCCTGGCCCTGGCCCACCTCTTCCTCCTGGGCTTCGGGGTGGGGGTCCTCCTAGGGGCCATGCACCAGCTCGTGCCCGTGGTCCTCGAGGCGCCCCTTTACCGGCAGGAGCTCGGCTACCCCGTGATGCTCCTTTGGGCTTCGGGGGTGGGGCTCCTCGCCCTGGGCTTCGCCCAAGCTCCGGCCCTCGTCCCCTGGGGCGGGGCTTTGGCCCTTGCGGCCCTTTTCCTCTTCGCCCTCCACATGCTCCTCACCTTCCTAAAGGCCCCCCGCTGGAACCGGGTGGCCACCAGCTTGGCCTGGGTGGTCTTCTACCTGGTCCTCACGCCCCTCCTCGGCCTCTTCCAGGCCCTTTCCCAGCGCTATGGCTTCTACGACCCGGAAAGGCTCACCTGGCACCTTCTCGCGGGGCTCGGGGGCATCTTCCTCCTCTCCATCGTGGGGGTGGGGTACAAGCTGGTCTCCATGTTCACCCTCACCCACGGGGTGGACGAGAGCGCCCTGGGGCTTTTCCTCTGGGCCGCCAACCTGGGGCTTCTGGGGCTTGCCTTCGGGGAGGGGCTCGGCTACCTCCTGCTCCTCCTCGCCTACGGCCTCGCCCTCTACGACGCCTACCGCATCCTGAAAAACCGCATGAAGCGGGCTTTGGACATCGGGGTGCGGCACTACCTGGCGGGGCTCTTCTTCCTCGGCCTCGCCCTTCTGGCTTTGCCCTTCCATCCCGTGGCCGCCGCCCTTTGGTTCGCCCTGGGGTTCGTGGGCCTGGTGGTGACGGGGATGCTCTACAAGATCCTGCCCTTCCTGGTCTGGACCCACCGCTACGCCAAGCGGGCGGGCAAGGAGAAGGTGCCCCTCCTCAAGGAGATGCTCCCCGAGGGGGCGGGCTACCTGGCGGGAGGGCTTTTGGCCTTCGGGGCCCTACTTTCCCCCTGGTTCCCCTGGGCGGCCTGGGCCTACGCCTTGGGCGCCCTTCCCCACCTTTACGCCCTTTGGGAGGTGGTGCGGCGATGACGGCGAGAAACCCGCTGGAAGAGCAGGCTTGGGCGCTTTTGGAGGCGGTTTACGACCCGGAGCTGGGCCTGGACGTGGTCAACCTGGGCCTGATCTACGACCTGGTGGTGGAGCCGCCCCGGGCCTACGTGCGCATGACCCTCACCACCCCCGGCTGCCCCTTGCACGACAGCATGGGGGAGGCGGTCAGGCAGGCCCTCTCCCGGCTTCCCGGGGTGGAGGAGGTGGAGGTGGAGGTCACCTTTGAGCCCCCCTGGACCCCGGCGCGGCTTTCCGAGAAGGCCCGGAGGCTCCTCGGGTGGGGGTGAGCCCTGCGCCCCCGGCCCGGGCCGGGCGGCCGCGCGGGCGCTTAGCCCCGGGGCGGGGCGCAGCTTCCCCGGCGGATGAGGCGCCCGGGTAGGCGGTAATGGACCACCAAGGAGGGGTCCCGGGACTCCACCATGCGGACCACGGGCCCCGGGGCGAGGCCAAGGCGGCCCTCCTCCCTACGAGATCTACGCCCGGGACCCGGGCGTGATCGGTTCCTTCTCCCCCCTGGACAACCTGGCGGTTGCCTAGGCGGGTGCGGGTGGAGCCCCTCGAGGCCCTTCCCGGCCACTTCCAAAACCGGCTCCAGGGACGAATCCAGACCCTGGTCCGGTTCTAGGCGGAGGACGGGCCCTTTGTGGTAGCGTGGCCCGGGATGGGACCCTTGGAGGAGCTCCTCTTCCTCGGCACCCTCATGGCCCTTGGGGCCTTCAGCATAGACGTCATGCTCCCCGCCCTCGAGGCCACCGCCCACCGCTACGGCACGAGCCCCACCGCGGCCCAGCTCGTGGTGGGCCTCTACTTCCTGGGCTTCGCCCTGGGCCAGCTCCTCTGGGGCCCCCTCATGGACGCCCTGGGGCGGAGGAAGGTCCTGAGGGGGGCGCTTTTTGGCTTCAGCCTCGCGGCCCTGGCCACCGTGGCCGCCCCGGGCTTTGCCCTTCTCCTCGCGGCCCGGTTCGTCCAGGGCTTCTTCGCCGCAAGCTTCCGCATCGGCGTCACCGCCAGCATCCGCGACCGCTACCGCGGCGAGGCCATGGCCCGGCGCCTCTCCTACGCCCTCCTCGTCCTCATGGTGGCCCCCGTTTTGGCCCCGGCCCTGGGGGTGGCCCTCCTCGCCCTGGGCCCCTGGGCCCCCTACGCCCTGCCCGCCTTCCTCGGCCTCCTCGCCCTCCTCTGGAGCGGGCGCTTCCGGGAGACCCTTCCCGAAGGGGCGCGCCGCCCCTTGCGCCTTGCCTCCTTGGGGGAAGGGGCCCTCCTCGTCCTTAGGGACCGGAGGGCGGGGCTTTACGCCCTGGCTTTGGGGGGTGTCTTCGGCATCCTCTACGCCTACCTGGCGGCCTCGGCGGAGCTCTACAAGGCCCACCTCGGCCTTTCCAACCCCGCCTTCGCCCTGGCCTTCGGGGCCACGGGGCTCGTCCTCGCCGGGGCGAACCTCCTTGGGCCCCAGGTCGTGGCCCGGCTCGGCCTCGGGAAGGCCCTGAGGCGGGCTGTGGCGGGGCTTCTTGCCCTCCTCCTCTTCCTGCCCCTCCACGCCCTGGCCCCAAGGCCTTTCCCCTTCTGGCTCCACCTCACCCTGGTCCTCCTCTTCGTGGTCTTCACCTTCCCCAACGCCCAGGCCCGGGCCCTGGAGGGGCTGGGGAAGGTGGCGGGCCTCGCGGCGAGCTTCACCGGCTTTCTCTCCACCCTGCTCGCCGCCCTCCTCGGCACCCTGGTGGGCCAGGCCTCGGGCGGGGCGCCCCTCCCCTTCAGCCTCGGCCTCCTGGGCCTCGGGGCCCTGGCCTTCGCCGCGGTTTTCCTGGCGGAGGCTAGCCCTCTTTGTGGATCTCCTCCGCCAGGCGGGCCAGGCGGTTCACCCCCAGGTTAAGCTCCTCCAGGAGGAGGAGGAGGTCCAGGTGGGTGAGGGTGGAGGCCCGGGTCTCCACCCGGTCGCGGAGCCTGCGGAGGTGGGCTTCCCTCGAGGCCTCCACCTCGGCGAGAACCTCCGGGTACTCGGCGAGCACCCTCTCCGCCAGGGCCCGGTTCCCCGTGACCAGGGCCGTGAGGGCCCGCTCTAGGCGGGCGAGGGTCCGCCCCACGATCCGGGCGAGCTCCGCCTTCCCCTCGGGGCTGAAGGTGACCCCCTGGGTCCAGAGCCTTTCCGCCTTGCGCAGGGCCCGCTTGGCCAGGTCCGCAAGGTGCTCCAGTTCGCTCGCCGCCTTGAGGAGGGGGAGGGCGGGGGTGTCCTGGGGGAGCTTGGCCACGTAGACCAGGACCTCCCGGCTCAGCCGGTCCACCTTTTCCTCCAGGGGGGCCAGTTCGGCCTCGTGCCCCGTCTCCTGAACCAGGGCCTTCAGGACCCCTTCCAGCATGTACCGGGCGGCGTCCCCGATGCGGGCAAGCTCCCTCAGGGCGAGCCCCTGGGCGAGGAGGGGGTCGTTGAGGGCCTCGGGGCGGAGGTACTTGGGGGCGAGGGGCTTGGGGCTTGGGGCCAGGCGGTCGGCGAGCCTTTCCCAGAGGGGGAAAGCGAGGGGGAAGGCGAGGAAGGCGAGGGCGTGGAAGCCCGCGTGGGCGGGGAGGACGCCCGGGTTCGGGGCGAAGAGCAGGGGGAGGGCGAGGGCGAGGCGGTGGAAGAGGAGGACGAGGCCGAGGCGGAGGCTTTCCGGGGTGGGGCGGAGGAGGACGGGCCCCGTGCACCCCACGCCCCCGCCCAAGACCAAGGCGAGGGCCCCCTCGGGCCCCACCCCCTCCCCGGCGAGGCCCAGGGCGAGGAGGGCCACGAGGTTCGCCGAGCCCACGGCGAAGGCCAAAAGAAGCCCGGCGAGGAAGAGGGCTACGGGGGGAAGGCTTCCCAGCCAGGCCCCCGCCCCCAGGGCCTCCCCCCGGGCGAGGTCCAGGCCCAGGAAGAGGAGGCCGAGGCCGAAGAGGAGGCGGTTTGCCCCTTGGCCCCGCTTGAGGACCTCGAGGGCCAGGGCCAGGCTCAGGGCGGCGAAGGCCAGGGTGCGGTTTCCCAGGCCCGCCACGGCCACGAGGACCGTGGCCCCCAGGGTGCCCCCGAGGGCGAGGAGGGCGGCCTCGTAAAGGGGAAGGACCCCCACCTGCAAGAGGCCCCTTCCCAGGAGGCTGAGCCCGGTGCCGCTCCCCGAGGCCGCCCCGAGGAGGAGGGCGGCAAGCCCCAGGGGAAAGCCCCGGAGGCGGGAAAGGAGCCGCCTTCCCGAGGGGCCCACGAGCCCGCCCGCCCCCTCGGTGACGAGGAGGGTGCCGAGGTAGAGGAGGGCGAGGACCCCGACGAGGGCCACCTCACCCCCCCAGGGGAAGGAGGACCTCGGGCCGGTCCCCGATGAGGCCGTCTAAGCCCAGGGCGAGGAGGCGCCTCGCCTCCCTTTCCTCGTTCACCGTCCAGGCCACCACGAAAAGCCCCTGCTCCCGCCACCCCGCCACGGCCTCCTCCGTGACGAGGGCGTGGTGGGGGTGGACGGCCTCCACCCCGAGGCAGGGGAGGAGGGCGGAGTGGTCCTCGGCCATGAGGAAGCCTAAGGGAAGGCCGGGGGCCGCCTTCCTGAGGGCGAGGAGGGCGAGGGGGTCAAAGCTGGAAACCCACACCCCCTCCCGCCCCCGGAGGAGGGCGGCGAGGCGGCGCGCCGCCTCCTCCCCAAGGCCGGGGAAGGACTTGAGCTCCACGTTGAAGACGGCCTGGGGAAAGGCCTCTCTCAGGGCGAGGACCTCTTCCAGGCGGGGCAGGTCGGGTTCTCTGGCCTTGAGGTCGGCGTAGTCCACCTGGAAGACGGGGCCCAAGGGGGTGTCCGGGTCGTGGCGGACGGCGAAGACCCCGTCCCGGGTGGGCCAGACGTCCAGTTCTACCCCGTCCAGGCCGGCCTCGAGGGCCAGCCGGAAGCTTTCCAGGGTGTTCTCCTTGGCCTTAAGGGGAGCGCCCCGGTGGCCGAGGCGGAGGGGTCTTTGGCGGAAGGCGGTCATTCGCGTTTCCTCCGGAGGGGTCCGCCCAAGCGGCGGACCCGCTTTCCATCCTAAGTGCCCCGCCGCGTGCGGGGGCCCCAAGACCCCACACCTCCCAAAGCCTTTTTGCGTAAACTCCGGGGAGGGGGAAAGCCGTGGCGTTTCTCTTGGCTTTGGACCAGGGCACCACCAGCAGCCGGGCCATCCTCTTCACCCTGGAGGGGAGGCCCGTGGCGGTGGCCAAGCGGGAGTTCCGGCAGCTTTACCCGAAGCCCGGGTGGGTGGAGCACGACCCTCTGGAGATCTGGGAGACCACCCTTTGGGCGGCGCGGGAGGTTCTCAGGAGGGCCGGGGCGGAGGCGGGGGAGGTCCTGGCCCTAGGGATCACGAACCAGCGGGAGACCACCCTGGTGTGGGACCGGAAGACGGGGAAGCCCCTCCACAACGCCATCGTCTGGCAGGACCGGAGGACGGCCCCCCTGTGCGAGGCCTTGAGGGCGCGGGGCCTGGAACCCCTTTTCCGGGAGCGCACCGGGCTCCTCTTTGACCCCTACTTCTCGGGAACGAAGCTTTTGTGGCTCTTGGAGAACGTGCCCGGTCTGAGGGCGCGGGCGGAAAGGGGAGAGGTCTGCTTCGGCACCGTGGACACCTGGCTCATCTGGAACCTCACGGGGGGGAAGGTCCACGCCACCGACCCCACGAACGCGAGCCGCACCTTGTTCTTCAACCTCCACACCCTCGCCTGGGACCCGGAGCTCCTCGAGGCCCTCGGGATCCCCGCCGCCCTCCTCCCGGAGGTGCGGCCCTCGGACGGGGACTTCGGGGAAACCCTCCCCGAGCTCCTGGGGGCGCCCGTCCCCATCCGGGGGGTCTTGGGGGACCAGCAGGCGGCCCTCTTCGGCCAGGGGGCCTTAGGGGAGGGGGAGGGGAAGTGCACCTACGGCACCGGGGCCTTCCTCCTCCTGAACACGGGGGAAAGGCCCGTCCTCTCGGAAAGGGGCCTTCTCGCCACGGTGGCCTGGAGCCTTGGGAGGAAGGCCACGTACGCCCTCGAGGGAAGCCTCTTCGTGGCGGGGGCGGCGGTGGGCTGGCTCAAGGAGGTCGGCCTCCTACAGGAAAGCCGCGAGGTGGAGGCCCTGGCGGCAAGCGTGGAGGACACGGGGGGCGTCTACTTCGTCCCCGCCTTCACCGGACTTGGCGCCCCCTACTGGGACCCCTACGCCCGGGGAACCCTCCTCGGCCTCACCCGGGGGACGAGCCGGGCCCACCTGGCCCGGGCGGCCCTGGAGGGGGTGGCCTTCCAGGTGCGGGACGTGGTTCTGGCCATGGAGGAGGAGGCCGGGGTCCGGCTCAAGGTCCTCAAGGCGGACGGGGGCATGGCGCAAAACCGCCTCTTCCTCAAGATCCAGGCGGACCTCCTCGGGGTGCCCGTGGTGGTGCCGGAGGTGACGGAGACCACCGCCTTGGGGGCGGCCCTCATGGCCGGGGTGGGGGCGGGGGCCCTTTCCCCGGAGGAGGTGGCGGGGCGCTACCGCGAGGCGGAAAGGTTTTTCCCCACTATGCCCGAGGGGAGGCGGGAAGCCCTCTACCGGAGGTGGCGGGAGGCGGTGGAAAGGGCCCAGGGCTGGGCAAAGGAGGAGGGATGACGGACCGGGAGGCCCTTTGGGAGCGGCTAAGGGAGCCCTTTGACCTCCTCATTTTGGGGGGCGGGGCCACGGGGGCGGGGGTGCTTTGGGAGGCCACGCTTAGGGGCCTCAAGGCCGCTTTGGTGGAGGCGGGAGACTTCGCCTCGGGGACGAGCTCCCGCTCCACCAAGCTCCTCCACGGGGGGGTGCGGTACCTGGAGCTCGCCTTCAAGCGCTTAGACCGCCGCCAGCTCAAGCTCGTGGTGGACGCCCTCCACGAGCGCAAGGTGGTGATGGACCTCGCCCCCCACCTGGCCCGGCCCCTCACCCTCGTCACCCCCCTCTTCCGCCCTCTGGAGATCCCCTACTACACCTTGGGCCTGAAGCTCTACGACCTCCTCGCCGGGAAAAGGCGCCTCGCCCCAAGCCGCTACCTTCCCCCTGAGGAGGTGGCGCGGCTCTTCCCGGACCTGCCCAAGACCCTGGGGGGCGTGGCCTACCAGGACGGGCAGTTCGCCGACTTCCGCCTAAACCTCGCCCTCGTCCTCTCCGCCCTGGAGCGGGGGGCGGTGGCCCTGAACCACGCCGAGGCCACGGCCCTCCTCCTGGAGGGGGGAAGGGTGCGGGGGGCGGTGGTGCGGGATGGGCTTTCGGGAAAGGAGGTGGAGGTCAGGGCCAAGGCCGTGGTGAACGCCACCGGCCCCCTCGCCGACCGGGTGCGCCGCCTCCTGGACCCCCATCTTCCCCCCCTCCTCACCGCCTCCAGCGGGGTCCACCTCGTCCTGGACTACCCCCTCGAGGCGGGCCTCCTCGTCCCCAAGACCAGGGACGGCCGCGTCCTCTTCCTCCTTCCCTACCGGGGCATGGCCCTCCTCGGCACCACGGACCTCCCCGCCGAGCCCGCCTCCTGCCCCCTTCCCCGGGAGGAGGAGGTGGCCTACCTCCTGGAGGAGATTAGGCCCTACCTGGGGGACGTTTCGGGCCGGGTGCGGGCGGTCTGGTCGGGCCTTAGGCCCCTCGTGGGGAAGGGGGAGACAAAGCTTCTGGTCCGGGACCACTACATAGAGGAAAGGCGGGGCCTCTACACCTTGGTAGGGGGAAAGTGGACCACCTTCCGCCTCATGGCCTTGGACCTCGTGGAGCGCCTCGCCAAGGACCTGGGCCTCGCCCTTCCGCCCTCAAAAAGCCACGCCACGCCCCTCCTCGGGGCGGGGCCGAGGCCTGAGCTTCCCTTGCCCGAGGAGACGGCGCGGCGGCTCTGGGAGACCTATGGCACCCTGGCCCTCGAGGTCCTGGCCCTGGGGGATAGGCCCCTCCTCCCCGGGCTTCCCTACCTGGAGGGGGAGGTGGTCTATGCGGTGCGGCGGGAGCTTGCCAGGAAGCCCCTGGACGTCCTGGCGCGGCGGATGGGCCTCGCCTTTTTGGACCAAGCGAAGGCCCGGGAGGCCCTGCCCAAGGTGGTGGAGCTCATGGGAGGGCTTCTCGGCTGGGACGAGAGGGAGCGGGCCTTCCGCCTGAAGGAGGCCGAGGAGGGCCTTCCGGGGCTTTGCTGAGGCCCGGGATAATGGGCCCATGAAGGTCCTCATCCTCACCGTGGGCACCACCCGGGAACCCCTGGAGATGGCCCTGGCGGAGCACGCCCCCCAAGGGGTGGTCTTCCTGGCGAGCCAGGCCTCCCACCCGGTGGCGGCGGAGCTCGTTCGGGACTATGGCGGGTCTTTCCGGCACCACACCCTCCTCCTCGAGGACGCGGAAAGCCTCATGGAGGCCTACCAGAAGGCCCTTCTCGCCCTGAGGAAGGCCCTGGAGTGGGAGGCCACGGCCATCGTCGCCGACCTCACCGGGGGCACCAAGCCCATGGCCGCGGGGCTCGTTCTCGCCCTCACGGGGCGGGGCGTGGTCTTCAGCTACGTGGGCGGGGAGGCCCGCGACCCCAGCACGGGCCGGGTCCTGGCCGGAAAGGAGCGGCTCAGGCTCCTGGAGGACCCCACGGCCCGGCTCGGCCTTAGGGAGTGGGCGGGCTTCACCCGAGCCTGGAACGCCCTGAACCTGGGCATGGCCCTGGCCGAGCTGGAAAGCCTCCTGAGGCGGGACCTCTCCCCCTCGGAAGCCCGCTTCTACGGGGCGATGAAGGGGGTGGTGGAGGGGCTCATGGAGTGGGACCGCTTCCGGCACCGGGAGGCCTGGGCGCGCCTCTCCCTCCACCTTCCCCTGGCCCTGGCGGTGGCCGAGGCCTGGGGGCACGGGGCCAAGGTGCGGGTCCTGAAGGGGCTGGAAGCCCTCCTTCCCCACCTGAAGGGCATCGTGGAGGCCGGGCCCAAGCCCACCTTCCTCCTCCTCCAGGACCTTTTGGCCAACGCCGAGCGCCGGGCCGCCTTGGGCCGCTTTGACGACGCCCTGGCGAGGCTCTACCGCGCCCTGGAGCTCGCCGTGGAGGCGGACGTCCAGGAGAGGCTGGGCTTCGTCCTCAAGGACCCCAGGACCTGGCCCGAGGGCTTTCCGGAGGGTCTGAGGGAGCGCATTCTCAAGCCCCGAGGCCTCATGGACCTCTTGGACGCCGCCTTTGACCTGGACCTGGCCTTTGGGGAGCAGGGCACCCTGGCCCAGCGCCTCTACGGGGAGAAAAACCGCCTCCAGGCCCTCCTCCAGAGGCGGCACGAAAGCATCCTGGCCCACGGCACGAGGCCCGTGGGGGAAGAGGACTACACCGCCCTGCGGGACTTCCTCATGGGGCTGGACGAGCGTCTGAGACCCCTTCCCCCCTGGCCCAGGTTTTAGGCCATGACCCTGCACCTCACCCGCCAAGGGGCCACCTTGCGCCTTCGCCAAGGAAGGCTCCTTTTGGAGGAGGAGGGGCGGGAGGTTGCGAGCTTTCCCGCCCGGCAGGTGCGCTCCGTGGTCCTTTGGGGAAACGTGCGGCTTTCCACCCCCGCCCTCGTCTTCCTCCTGCGGCAGGGGGTCCCGGTGTTCTTTTACTCCCTGGAGGGGTTTCTTCACGGGGTGGCGGGGGCCTATTCCGACCCCCACCCGGCCCACCTCCGGGCCCAGTTCGCCGCGGAAGGCCTCCCCCTGGCCCGCGCCTTCGTGATGGGGAAGCTTCGCTCGGCTCTGGCCCTTCTGGAGCGCCACCGCCTGCCCGAGGCGGGAGGCGTGGCGGAGGCCCTGGCCCGGGCCGAGGGGGCTTTGGAGCTTGAGCGCCTCAGGGGGGCGGAAGGGGAGGGGAGCCGGGCCTACTTCCAGGGCCTTGCCCGACTCCTCGGCCCCTACGGCTTCGGGGGCCGCACCCGGAGGCCGCCCAGAGACCTAGTGAACGCCGCTCTCTCCTACGGGTACGCCCTCCTCCTGGGGAGGGTTCTGGTGGCGGTGCGGCTCGCCGGGCTCCACCCCGAGGTGGGCTTCCTCCACGCCGAGGGGCGGCGGAGCCCCGCCCTCGCTTTGGACCTCATGGAGGAGTTCCGGGTGCCCGTGGTGGACCAGGCGGTTCTCTCCGCCTTCCGGAGGGGGCACTTCACCCCTGCCCACGCCGAGGCGCGGGAGGGGGGCGTGTACCTGAACGAGGAGGGCCGGGGGCGGCTCATTGAGCTTGTGGAGGCGCGCCTCCTGGAAGAGGTGGCCCACCCCTTGGGGTTCCGCAAGCCCCTGGGGGAGCTGATAGAGCTCCAGGCCCAGCGGCTGAAGGGAGCCCTTTTGGGACGGGGCCGCTACACCCCCTTTTACCTCTGGCGATAGGGCGAGCCTTTGCTATACTTGTCAGCAAAATTACGATGCAACTGGCTTTCCTTGAACTTCAAAAAACAAAGCTCAGTGCAGGAGCCCTTTCTTCACCGAAATTTTGACCTGGCCCAACGTTGCGGTGTGTGCTATACTCCCCCTAACCCGGACCTCCGGGTGGGGATCTTGAAAGCCAGTTTTTCCCTTGCGGAAGGCGAATATGCGCTTTTTCTTTTCATCGCCCCTTCCTCTTGTGGCTTTCTATCGGTGTAAACCCTCAAAAACCCCCGTTATTCGCCGTGTGCATATTCCAAGCTTCATCTTTCTCACAAACTCCCCCTCTGGCGGCGCTGTCCAGGACAGGGTTCTTAGGGGGGTACCGTTGCAAGGGATTGAGCCCCGTAAGGGGATTGCGACTCAATCTTTTTGGCTGCGGCTTTAATGATATCAGTCATCTGTTGCAAGGGATTGAGCCCCGTAAGGGGATTGCGACTCGACGTCTATGTGAGCGTAAGCCCAAGAGCCTTTAGCTTTAGCGTTGCAAGGGATTGAGCCCCGTAAGGGGATTGCGACGTGGGCTGGGCGGTCTGGGGCTTGCCGACGTCGTGGAGAGTTGCAAGGGATTGAGCCCCGTAAGGGGATTGCGACACGATGGGGAAGCCTGGGGCCATGTTGGACAGCTCACCCCGTTGCAAGGGATTGAGCCCCGTAAGGGGATTGCGACGTCAACCAAAGTCTGGGTTCAAGCTTTTCCACCCGCTTGAGTTGCAAGGGATTGAGCCCCGTAAGGGGATTGATACTGTCTTGCCTGTCAAGCCACCCCTTGGGCTGGCTGACCGGCGTAGTACTCCCTGAGCCGCCCCATCATCCGCCTGAGGAGCTTGTGGGCCACGGCCAAGAGCGCCTGCTTTTTTGTCTTCCCTCGGGAAAGCAAGCGGTGGTAGAAGGCCCGCATCTCTGGGTCATGGCGCACCGCCACTAGGGCCCCCATGTAGAGCTTCCGCCGCAAAAGGGGAGGCCCCTTCCTGGAAAGCCGACCCCTCTCCACGCTCTTCCCCGACTCCTCCCGCTCGGGGATGAGCCCCGCGTAGGAGGCTGCCGCCTTCGCCCGGCCCCAAAGCTCTGGCGGCAGGAGGGCCAGCACCGCCGCCGCCACCTGGGGCCCCACCCCGGGCAGGCCCATCAGGACCTCCGCCTCGGGGAGGGCGGCGAGGAGGGCCTGGATCCTGGCCTCCACCTCCCCAAGGAGCGCTTTCACGCACGACAGCTCCTTCTGGAGGAGGGCGAGGACCTCCCTGCTCCCCGCCCACTCCGCCGCCTCCATTTGGTTGAGGATGGCCTGCTCCCGCCCGGCCAGGTCCTCCCGGTAGCCCACCAGGGCCTTGAGGGTCTGGAGGGTTTCTGGGGGTAGGGTGTAGGCCCGGAGGTCTTCGTGGTAGACCTGGGCGTAGCGGGCGAGGAGGAGGGCGTCCTGGCGGTCTGTCTTGTTCCGTTCCCCCTTAGCTTTGCGGAAGGCGGCGAGGTGGTAGGGGTTGACCAGGGCCACGGGGAGGCCCTTTTCGGCCAGGAGGCGGAGGAGGGGGAGGTGGTAGGGGCCCGTGGGCTCCAGGGCGACCCAGGCGGGGTTGTGGTGGGCGAGGGCGGCGAGGAGGGCTTGACGGCCTTCGGGGGTGTTGGGGAAGCGGAGGCGGGTGGGTTTGGGGGAGTTGGAGACCAGGGCCAGGTCCAGGTGGGGTTTGCTGACGTCAATACCGGCGAAGGTCATGGGCTCTCTCCTTTTTGGTAACCTGAGGGAGGTGGCCACCCGACCCTGTGGGCCTTCCATGTGGATGCGGTCTTTCACGACCGGGATACTGTGCGGCGGGGAGGCCGGGGCGGGTGGCTACCCATCAATCCCGCGGGCGTGGGTGCCCGGCAACCAGGGCGGTAGGGCCTCCCTCAGGGGGCAAGATACATGCGACTGGGTTCGGTGCGGCTTTACCCGGTCACCTTAGCTTGCCCGTTGCAAGGGATTGAGCCCCGTAAGGGGATTGCGACAGGCATATTCCGTTGCGTAAGGGAGGAAGGGTATTTCCGTTGCAAGGGATTGAGCCCCGTAAGGGGATTGCGACAAGCCCACGGAGGCCAGGGGACCTTTCGCCCTTTCCAGGGTTGCAAGGGATTGAGCCCCGTAAGGGGATTGCGACAACCCCAGGGTTTTCGGGTCGGGGTTTGGACCCTAACCTGTTGCAAGGGATTGAGCCCCGTAAGGGGATTGCGACAGATATCCAAATATTCGGTGTCCTCTATTTTCTTGGCAAAGTTGCAAGGGATTGAGCCCCGTAAGGGGATTGCGACGCGAAGAGGTTTCTGACTTCCAGCTGCCGGGCAGACCGGTTGCAAGGGATTGAGCCCCGTAAGGGGATTGCGCCTCGCGGGGGCCTTTGGCTAGCCTTTTCCCATGGGAAAGCGTCTCTATGCCGTGGCGTACGACATCCCGGACGACACCCGCCGGGTGAAGCTGGCCAACCTCTTGAAAAGCTACGGGGAGCGGGTCCAGCTCTCCGTGTTTGAGTGCTACCTGGACGAGCGGCTTCTGGAGGACCTGCGGCGGAGGGCCGGGCGGCTTCTGGACCTGGGCCAGGACGCCCTGCGCATCTACCCCGTGGCGGGCCGGGTGGAGGTTCTGGGCGTGGGGCCCTTGCCGGAGCCCCGGGAGGTCCAGGTGCTGTGAGGCCCCGCGTGCATACTTCACACGGGCCCCGGGGGGGGCCCTATATACTCGGGCCATGCCTGGGGACGGCCTGAGCGTGGCCCTGGCGGGCCTCCTTCACGACGTGGGCAAGCTCTACTCCCGGGCCTTTTGGGGGGAGCGGGACGAGCGGGTTCCCGACCGCACCCACACCGCTTACACCGCCCACTTCGTCCGGGAGCACGCCGGGCTCTTTCGCGGGGCGGGCCTGGACCCAGACTGGCTCGCCCAGACGGCGAGCCGCCACCACGAGGGCTGGCGGGACCGCCCCCAGTACCGGCCCGAGACCCCCGAGGAGTGGTGCGTGGCCCTGGCGGACACCTACGCCTCCAAGGAGCGGGAGGAGGGGGAGGGTGGGGGAAGCCCCCCCGAGGTGCCCCTTTCCCCTCCCTTCCGCAGGCTCCTCCTGGGGGGCGAGGAGGGGAGGGAAGGAGGGTACAGCCCCGTGCGGGCCGGGGGGCGGGTGGGCCTCGAGGCCGGGGGGCTTTACCCGGAGGAGCGGCCCAACGTCTCCAAAGACGTCTACAAGCGGCTCCTTGAGCGGCTGGAGGGGCGGCTTTCCGAGATGGCCCGCCTCCGCCTCACCAAGGAGGCCCTCCTCCTGAACCTGGCCCTGGCCTTCCAGGAGACCCTCTCCCTGGTGCCCTCGGACACCCAGTCGGAGCCGGACGTCTCCCTCTACGACCACCTGCGCCTCACGGCGGCCATCGCCCACGCCCTGTGGCTTTTCCACGGGGGAAGCCCCTCGGCGCAGGACCTGCGCCAGGACGGGGAGAAGTTCCTCCTGGCGGTGGGGGACATGGGGGGCATCCAGGGGCACATCTACCGCATCGCCGGGGCGGAGGCGGGGGTGGGGGGCATCGCCAAGCGGCTTCGGGCGAGGAGCCTCGAGGTGAGCCTGGCCGCGGAGGCCATGGCCCTGGGGCTTCTCCGGCATCTGGGCCTCACCCCCCTGAACCGCATCCTGGGGGCGGGGGGCAAGTTCTACCTCCTCCTGCCTAACACCCCGGAGGCGGTGGCCTCCCTGGAGGAGGCCCGAAAGGACTGGGGGAGGTGGGCCCTCAAGCGGGGGGGAAGCCTCGTGCCCCACCTGGCCTGGGTGGCCTTCCGGGGGCAGGACTTCCGGGACTTCGCCGCCCTCCTCAAGCGCCTCCACAAGGCCCTCGCCCGGGAGAAGCTCAGGCCCTTCGCCTTCCTCGCCTCCACGGGGGGAGTCCTGGGGGCGCCCCTCCGTCCCTGCGCCGCCTGCGGCCTGGAGCCCGCCCGAAGGGACGAGCCCGGAAGCCTCTGCCCGGACTGCGAGCGGGAGGCGGCCCTCGGGGCCCGGCTTCCCCAAAGCGACCGGGTGGGCTTCTTCCTGGAAGAGGCCCCGAGGCCCTACCTGGACTTTCCCGGCCTGAAGGTGGGCCTGGGGGGACCCTTGGAGGGGGCCTTCCACCTCTTCCGCGCCCGGCTGGACTTCGCCCCCTGGCCCCACCCCTCGGAGGCCAAGCCCCTCCTCGGCCACCTGCCCCGGGTGGAGCACGCCCTAAAGGCCAAGGGGTGGAGCCTGGAGGCCTACCGGGCCTGGGCCGAGGAGGAGGGGCTTTTGGAGGACGAGGAGGTTCACCCCGGAAAGGTCCTCACCTTCGCCGAGCTCGCCGCCCTCTCGGAGGGCGCCCCCTACCTCGGGGCCCTCATGCTGGACGCCGACCGCATGGGGGAGGCCTTCGCCACGGGGTTTCGCCGGGAGGGGCGGGACCTCGCCACCCCGAGCCGCCTCGCCGCCCTCTCCCGCACCCTGGAGGTCTTCTTCACCACGGAGGTCCTCACCCTCCTGGAGGAGCCCCGGCGCTACCGGGAGCGGCTTGGGTGGGACGGCCTCGAGGCCCAGCGCAAGGAGGCCCGCTACCCCCTCCTCTACAGCGTCTACTCCGGGGGGGACGACCTCTTCCTCCTCGGGCCCTGGGACGTCCTTCTGGACTTCGCCCTGGACCTGGAGAGGCTCTACCGCCTCTTCACCCGCCACCCGCGGCTCACCCTCTCCGGGGGCTTCCTCCTCGTTCCGCCGAGCCTCCCCGTGCCCGAGCTCGCCCGGCTTTTGGGGGAGGCGGAGAGGCGGGCCAAGGCCGAGGGGCGGGGGAAGCTTTTCCTCTTCGGCCAGGCGGTGCCGTGGGAGGTCCTGGGGGACCTTCGCGCCTGGGCCGAGGGCCTGCGCCAAGACCTACGGGCCGAGCGGGTGAGCCGGGCCCAGGTCTACCGCTGGCTCCTCCTCTGGCGCAGGTTCTCCCCCCTGGAGGACCCCGGGGAGCGGATGCGCTACAAGCCCCTCTTGGCCTACGCCCTAAGGCGCGTGCGGGAGCGGGACGAGGAGGCGTGGAAGAGGTACCTAAAGCTTCTTGACCACCAGGACCCGGCCTGGGCCTACCTTCCCGTCTGGGTCCAGTGGGCGCTTTATCGGGAAAGGAGGACGTGAATGCCGGCGTTGGAGTTTTTCAAGGACAAGGCGCGGGGAGTTCTGGACCCGAAGGTCTTTGAGCGGGCGCGGGAGGTGGCGGAGAGGCTCGCCAGGGGAAAGCTCAAGTCCAGCCAGTTCCGCAACTACTTCGCCGAGCTCAGGGCCCTGGAGAACCGCTTCGCGCAGGAGAGGCGCAAGGAGGGGGAGGAGTTGGCCTTCGCCCGGCTCGTCCCCCAGCTTGAGCTCCTCAAGGCCAAGCTCTTCTACAACACCCGCTCCCAGGGCCCTTTGAGGGACGCCAAGGAGTTCGTGGAGTTCATGGAGGAGGCCCTCGAGGCGGGGAAGCGGAGCCCAAAGGACTTTGAAGCGATGATGAAGTACGTGGAGGCGGTGCTCGCCTACTTCTACGCCTTGGGGAAGTAGGAGGAACGAGGATGAAGCTCAAGAAGGTGATCCGCATCCGCTCGGTGCTCCTGGCCAAGACCGGCCTCAGGATCGGGATGAGCCGGGACCAGATGGCCATCGGCGACCTGGACAACCCCGTGGTCCGGAACCCCCTCACGGACGAGCCCTACATCCCCGGCTCCAGCCTCAAGGGGAAGCTCCGCTACCTCCTGGAGTGGAGCCTGGGCGGGGACTACATCCTGAAGGCCAAGGACAAGCACGTCTACGCCTCCCCCGACCCTAAGGACCCCGTGGCTCGCATCTTCGGCCTGGCCCCGGAGAACGACGAGAGGTCTTTGGCGGTGGCCCGGGAGCGGGGCCCCACGAGGCTCCTCGTGCGGGACGCTTACCTCACGGAGGACGCCAAGGAGGCCTTAGAGCGCACCTCCGCCCGGGGCGGGCTCTACACGGAGATCAAGCAGGAGGTCTTCATCCCTCGCCTGGGCGGAAACGCCAACCCCCGCACCACGGAAAGGGTTCCCGCCGGGGCCCGCTTTAGGGTGGAGATGACCTACCGGGTGCTGGACGACCTGGACGAGGAGTACTTTGAGAAATACCTCCTCCGGGCCCTGGAGCTTCTGGAGCTGGACGGCCTCGGGGGGCACATCAGCCGGGGCTACGGCCAGGTCTACTTCCTCCACCCCGAAAGGCTTACGGAGGACCAGGAGGGCTGGCCCCTAAAGGAAAGGCTCAAGGTGGAGGAAGTGGTCCTTTAGGGGGCCTGGATGCGGGCGACCCTCTTCCGCCTCTACTTCCAGGGCCCCCTTAAGGCCCTCCCCCGGGCCCCCACCCTCCTGGGCCACCTCTTCTGGTGGTACCGGTACACCCACGGGCGGGAAGCTTTGGAGGAGCTTTTGGAGAGGTTCCGTCAGGAGCCCCCATTCCGCCTCTCCAGCGTCTACCCCGAGGGCTGGCTTCCCCGGCCCAAGCTTCCCCCCGTGCAGGTGGAGGAAACCACCCTGCGGAAGGCCCTGAAGAGCCTCTCCCTGGTGCGCCTGGACACTTTCCAGGTCCTGGCGGAGAGGGGGGAGGAGGCCCTCCTCGAGGCCCCCGAGGTCCAGGGAAAGGCCAGGCCCCCGGAGATGCGGAGGCTCCGCCGCACCCGGGTGGGGGTGGACCGGGCCGCGGGCACGGCCCGCCCCGGCGTCCTCTTTACCCAGGAGTACCTCTTCCCCGACCCCAGGACCCCCTACGCCCTTTACGTCCTGGGGGAAGCCCCCTTTGACCTCGGGGAGGCTCTCGCCTTCGTGGGGGAAATGGGCTACGGGGGGCAGGCCAGCCTGGGCCTCGGGCGCTTCCGGGTGGAAGGCCCCTTTGCGGCGGAGCTTCCCGAGGCCAAGGGGCCGAACGCCTACGCCACCCTGGCCCCGGGGCCCTTGGAGGAGGCCCTCTACTACGAGGTGGAGCCTTACTGGGGCAGGCTCGGGGGGGCCTACGTGGGGGCTAGGCCCTTCAAAAGGCCTTACCTTCGGGCCAAGGAGGGGAGCGTCTACCGGGGGCCTACCCACCGCCTGCTAGAGGTGACCCCCACGGAGCCCCCGGAGGCGGGGGCGCGGGTGTGGGAGGCCCTCGTGGTCTTTCCCTTGGGGGTGAGGGTATGAGGTTCCTGAGGAGCTTTCGCCTGGAGCTGGAGGCCCTAAGCCCCGTGCACGTGGGCACCGGGGAGGCCTACCCCGCCTACGCCTACGTGCCGGACTTCGGGCGAAAGGCGGTCCACCTCCTGGACCCCGCGGCCCTCCTCCTCGCCCTCCCCGAGGCCAGGCGCCGCCAGTACCTGGAGAAGGTGGCCCAGGGCCCCAAGGCGGCCCAGGAGGTCCTGCGCTATCTCCTGGAAGAAGACCAGCTTCCCCGGGAGGCCATTCTCCACACCCTTCCCGCCAGCAAGGCTTTTTTGGAAGCCCTTCGCTCCGCCACGGAGGAGGCCCTCCTGGAGTACCGCCCCCTTCCCCGTTCCCCCCTGGGGGCCTACCTCCCCGGTTCCAGCGTCAAGGGGGCCTTGCGCACCGCCTGGCTCTTCCACGTCCTGGTGAGGGAGGGCAAGGTGGCGGTCTTTGACCGGAGGGAGGGGGTGTGGCGGCTCAGGGCCTGGCGGGAGGGGGACGGGGGCACCCACGTCTACCCCTCCCGGAACCCCAGCCTTTACGAGAACCAGGCCTTTGAGGGCGCGGTCCTAGGCTACGCCCGCGAGGGGAAAGGGAGGCGGATGTCCTTGGACCTCTACCGCGACCCCTTCCGGGCGGTGCGCCTTTCGGACTCGGGGCCGGTGGAGACCTTCTTGAACCGCCTCGGGGTCTTCCACCCTCATAAGGACACCTCGAAGATGGTCCTCTTGGCGGAGACCTTCCGCATGGGGACCCGCTTTACCCTAACCTTCCGCTACCACGAGGGCCTGGGCCAACGGGGAGGGGTGTCCATGCCCGTCTCTCCGGAGGACTTGGTCCGGGCCCTCAGGGACTACTACAGGAAGGTGGCGGAGTGGGAGGAAGGCTTCGCCGAGGAACACGAGCTTAAGCGGGCCCTGGAGGTCTACCGGGCCCTAAGGGAGCGGCTTCAGGACCCGGAGGTCTTCCCCCTCCGGGTGGGCTTTGGCTCGGGGAGGCTCGCCCTGCGCCTCGCCCTCCTCCTCCCCGAGGACCACCCCGAGGCCCAGGAGCCCAAGACCCGGAAGACCGCGGGGGCCAAGAACCCCGTGGACGGCTACCCCTTAGGCTGGATGGTGGGAAGGCTGGAGCCCCTCTAGGAGGTGAAGCGTGGAGGACCTTGACGCCCTTTGGGAGCGGTACCGGGAGGCGGTGCGGGCGGGGGGCAACCCCCAGGCCCTCTACCAGGAGATGGTCTGGCCCGCCCTCCTCGCCCTTTGGCGGGAGAAGCCCCGGGTCTACCCCTCTCCCCAGGCCTTCGCCGTTTCCGTGCACACCCTGGGCACGAGCCCCGAGGCCACGGCCCTGGCCATCTTGGGGGCCGGGGCGGAGCGGGTCTACGTGCTCCACACCCCGGAAAGCGCCCGCTTTCTCCCCAGGCTTCGCCAGGACACGCGGAAGGACCTCTACCCCGTGGAGATCGGCAAGAGCGATGTGGAGGCCATCTACCGGGAGGTGAAGCGGCTTCTGGAGAAGCACCCGGAGGTGCCCGTGGCCCTGGACCTCACCAGCGGCACCAAGGCCATGAGCGCGGGGCTCGCCGCCGCGGGCTTCTTCTTCCAGCGCTTTTATCCCAAGGTGCGGGTGGTCTACGTGGACAACGAGGACTACGACCCCGAGCTCCGCCGCCCCCGGGCGGGCACGGAAAAGCTCCGCATCCTCCCCAACCCCCACGAGGCCCTGGCGGAGGTGGATGCCCTCTTCGCGAAGGAGCTCTACGGGAAGGGGGAGTTCGGCCGGGCCGCGGCCTACTTCCGCGGCATGGTGGGGAGGACGGGGAACCAGGCCTACGCCCTCTACGCCCTCCTCGCGGAGATGTACCGGGCCTGGCGGGCCCTGGACTTCGGCGAGGCGTTGAAGGCGGGGAAGAAGCTCCTTGGCCAGCTCTCCCAGAACGTCTGGCTGAACCATCCCTTGAACGCTCAGAGGGAGGCCCTCGAGGCCCAGGTGGCCCTCCTCGAGGCCGTGGACCGCTTCCTGAAGGCCCGGGACTTCGCCCTTAAGGAGGGGGTGTACGGCCTCGCCCGAACCCTTTTGCACCTCGCCCAGGAGGCCAAGGAAGAGGCCGCCGTCCTCGCGGCCCTCTACGCCTACCGGGCCCTGGAACTCCTCCTGCAGGAAAGGCTCGCCCTTCTCGGCAGGCGGGCAGAGGCCCCAGGGCTTTCCCCGGAGGAGGCGGAGGCTTTGCGGAAGGCCCTGGCGGAGCTTCTTGGGGTCTCGCCCGAGGAGGTGCGCCTTCCGGCCAAGCTCGGCCTTTTGGACCTCCTCGCCTTCCTCCGCCTGAAGGGGGATGAGGCGCTTGGCCGCCTTTCCTTGGCGGGGCTTCGGGGCCTCGCCGGGGCGCTCAAGGGGAGGAACAGCGCCCTCCTCGTCCACGGCTTTGACGTGCCCTCGCCCAAGGCGGTGGAGGGGATCGCCCGCCTGGCCCAGGGCCTTCTCCAGGACCTCGAGGCCCGGACCGGGCTCGGCCCCCTTTCCCCGGAGCCCGTTCCTTTGGAGTTTTAGCCGTCCTCCTTGCCGCCTTTGGCCGTGCGGTGCGTGGCGGAGAGGGTGTGGCTTTGAATCAGGTCCGGCCGGGTCTGCGAGTAGGCACAGTGGCCCCCCTTCTTTCAAAGCCCCCCACGTCCCTCTCCCGGTGCCGGGGGCGGCGTTGGCCTTTGGTCAACCGCATGCCCCCATACAGAGAAAAACCCAGGGAGAGTTCTTATCACACCTCGTTCTGTCGGCCTTCCTGGCGCAGGTAGCCCTGGAGCTTCTTGGGGTCTTTGTGACCGTACCGATACACACGAAGGGCTTCGGGAGACAGGAGGAGGGGGAAGAGGTTGGCCTTAAGGGGTTTCATAGCCTGATAGGAAGGGGCTGGGTTCGCCCCAGTACCCGACCCAGAGGGTTTCTCTAGCGCGGGAGAAGGCCACGTAAAGGAGATTACGGTCCGTTTCTCGGAGCTCTTCGCGCTCCTGCTCTGAAGCGGTCTTTTTGAGAAGAGAATCTAGGGGGAACAGGTTTCGGTTGGCGCCAAAGACCGCAACCGCCCTGAATTCCAGTCCCTTGGCGCTGTGGACTGTTCCCACCCGCACCCCTGCTTCTTGCTCTTCCCTGTCAGAGAGCAAAGTGGCTGGGATACCTTGGGCCTTCAGGGTCTCCTGGACATGCTCAGCCAAGGACCAGATTCTTGTAAGCACGCCGATTTCCTCCGGAGGCACCCCAAAGTCCAGGTGGTTTCGCACCCAGGCCACCAGATCATTGGTGCAAGCCTCCTGGTTGGTGAAGCTTCGGATGGAAGGCTTAGGGCCTTTGAGGAGGGAGAGAACCTCCCGCATCTCCTCTTCCACCTCAGGGGGGAGGAGGCGCTCTGCGGTTTGGGCGATCTCCCGGGTGGTGCGGTAGTTCACCTTGAGGCGGATGGAACGGCCGCGGACCTCGAGGCCCATAGCCTGCCAGGAGAGAGGGGGGCGGTAGATCCGCTGGGCGGGATCCAAGGCGAAGAACAGGTTGTCGTCCGGGCCTTCCTCCACAAGCGCCCGGAGGAAAAGGAGCTCGGCGGGCCCAAGGTCCTGGGCTTCGTCCACCACCGCTGCCCGGAAGCGGGGAAGTTCCCCTGCCTCGGCCTTGGCCCGCAGGCGGTGGAGAAGGCCGTTGAAGGTCGTGAGCCCCTTCGCTTCCAGCTCTTCCCAGACCCTCTGGAACACGTCAAAAAGCTGGCGCCGCTGCCGGGCGGTGAGGGGTACGCCCCGGCCACTTCTAGGGAAGCTCCTGTAGAGGTCCCAAGTGTAGAGGCCCCAAGCGTCCACGAAGGCAAACTCTGAGCGCACGAACTCGGGCCCATAGCCAAGATTCTCGCTGCCCTCCAGAAGCCAAGGGAGGTAGGTTTCCTCCGTAGCGATCCCAATAGGCCCGAGGTGTTGGTTGTGAAGGCGTGTGGCCAGGCTATGCACGTTTTCCACGGTGAGATTTTCCGGGACTTCCCCCAAGAGGAGGCGGAGCCCCGCCCGGAGGCGGGCGGCCAGGAAGCGGTTGAAGGTGGTGAGGAGAAGGGGTTCCCCAGGGTAACGCTCCGCCAGTTTGGCCGCCCGGTGGAGGGCCACGACGGTCTTGCCCGTGCCTGCGGGGCCCGTGACCCGGGCCGGGCCCTGGAAGCTACGCTCTACTGCCTCCCGTTGAGAAGGATGTAGGAAGACCATCCACCGTTCCCAGGGATAGGTCAGGGCCCGGCGGAGCTCATCCAGGTTTTGGATGAACTGCAGGTGTTGCCGTGAGAGGGGGTGCTTGGCCAGTTCCTCAATGGTTTGTACTTTGGGGGGTGGTACCACCTTTTTCCCTGTGTAGAGGTCCAGAAGCCTTTCTTGAACGTCTTGGGGAAGACCCGAGATGAGCTCTAAAAGCTCTTCTTCGTTTTCCACCAGGGAGAGGGGCTTCAGGTAGGAGGGGGGCACGCCCAGTTCCAAGAAGTAGTCCTCGGGGTACTGGAGAAGGGGGCGCACCTCTCGGTGCACCACTTTGATCTCCTCCACCACCCGGAACACCTGGAGGATGCCCGTTTTGGGGTGGACCTCCACCTGGTGGGTTTCCACCCACCGATAGGCGTCGTCATGGTGGCCCGTGTAAGCCAGGATATACCCCACTTCGGGATGTTGATAGATATACCCCACTTCGGGATGTTGATAGATGATGATCCGTATATCTTTGTTGACGTAGAGGGACCAAAACCCCTTGGTCTTCACCCTTTCCAGCCGGTGCATGTTCAGGCTAGGGTGCTTGGGGTTCTCCAAGAAGAGGAAGACGGTCTCCCGCACCCGGTTCTGCTCCTCCCGGGTAAGTTTCGCAAGACTTTTATAGAAGGAATCCGCGATAACTGCGTTCACGGGCACCTCCTCACGCCTTTAAGTATGCCGCCGCCTCTTCCGGGGGCGTGTCGGGTCTGACCGGGAAGCCCAGGGCTTCAAGCCCCGGCGGCACCAAGCGCTTCGTGCCCCAGCGGGCTACGCTTTGCCCCACGATGCGCCCGTCCAGGACCAGGTCTTCCCCCACCTCGTCTGGGGCAGGAAGCCCCAGGCGGCGAAGCCCCTGGAGGAGGGGTCTGTAGGCGGTTTCCACCAGCTCCAAGGCCTCCTCCCAGGCCGCGTCCAGGTTGCCTTCCAAGAGCCGCCTAAGCTCCGCGAAGGCCTCGTCCCACGCCTCCCCCTCCCGGAAGACCACGTAGGGCACGCCGAGGAGGGTGAGGCGCTGGCGGAGCTCTCGGTCCTTCCGGGCGCGCTCCGGATCGCGGTGGGCGGGACCATCTACGAAGACCCCCACGCCCTTGCGGTAGAAGAAGTCAAAGCGGGTGTAGGTGCCCCCCAGGTCAAAGACCCGCTGGGCCTCCTCGGGGAGGGGAAGGCCCCTTCGGCAGCATTCCAGGAGCCACCGCCTTTCCAGTTCGCTTTCGCAGAGGGGCAGGAGGGCTTTGAGGCCCGGGCAGGCCTCTTCCTCGTTCTCTTCCTGGAACACGGCCTCCCTGAGGATCTGGAAGAAGGGCAGGACCAGGTTCCGGTCCAAAATGGGGTGGTGGGCCTGGTTGCCGTAGTCCATGAGGCAGTCGTAGCAGGCCCGTTCGCAGGCCTCTTCCTCGCCCAGGTGCATGAGCCTTAGGGCTGTAGCGGCGAGCTCCTGGAGGGGATGGGGGGTTTCCTCGGAGGGCCAGGTGGCCAAGGCGGCGAGGGCTCCGAGGCCCCCCTCGTACCCCTCGGCCAGGACCACCCGGTAGGGCACCCTCGGGTCTGCCGTGCGCTGGAGGAAGCCGAAGAGCTCGTCGTCGGCGAGCTCCAGGACCACGAGGGCCGCCTTGCGGAAGGCGGCGAGGAGGCTTAGGTAAAAGGCCTCCCTCCTCTCCACCGGGATCTCCGGCGGCAGGGGCACCTCCAGGGCCAGGACGTCGCTTTCCGCTCGGGCCTCGAGGACCACCCCCCGCTCCAGGTCCTCCTCCTGCCCTCCCGCAGGGCAGCGGCCCTCCTTCCCCTCCTTCCAGGGGTGCTCCGCGAGTTCCTTTTCCGTGAGGAGGAAGCGGCGGCACTTCCTGCAGTAGACGAAGCCGTTTTGCAGGGGGTTTTCCTCCTCCTCCAAGAACCAGGCCCGGAGGCCCTTGTTCATGGCCACCACCTCGGCGTTGTGCTCGTAGAGGAGCCGCGCCTCCCCGTGGCGGTAGCGCTTGGGCGCTTTGGGCCTCCAGTCCCACTCCACCTCGTAGCCGAGCCGCGCCCGGTCCTCCTCGTCGCTGGTGATGCGTCTTCTGGGGAGGGCCATGAGGGTGGGGGGCGGAAGGAGCTTGAGGGTGGGGGGTTCGCCTGTGAGGTCGGCCCGGCAGGCCCGGCAGACCTCGCCCACCTCCACGTGCCCGCAGGAGGGACAGCGCCTGGCGGGGCGGAAGGCCTCGGGCTTGGGGAGGGCGGACAGGCGGTCCAGGTGGTAGCGCCTTCCCCCGTAGTAGAGGGTGTTGCCCGGGGCGAGCTCCGTGAGGGCGATGAAGGTGGGCCTTTCCAGGCGCCGCACCTCCCCGCTTGGGGTGAGGAGCTCGGCGGAGGCGGTGGCCCGGCCGAAGGCGTAGTTGGGGAGGAAGCCCCGGGTTTCCAGGTAGTCCCGGAACCCCATCTCCACCAGGAAGCGCCGCTGCCGGTCCGCCCGCTCCACCTCCGCCCGGACCTCGTCCCGGTGGGGATGCCTGGGGCCCATGTGCCGGAGGCGGGTGGCGTACTCGGCGTAGCGGGCCTGGGCGTCCCGGTACTCCTCCCGCCAGGGGGCGAGCTCGGCCTCCAGGTCCTCCAGGAACCCCTCCACCGTCTGCCGGGCGAAGGCCTCCGTGAACCAGGAGAAGCGGGCCATCTCCCTGTGGAAGGCCCCCCGCACCGCCTCCAGAATGGCCTCCTTGTGGCGGGAAAGCTCCTCGGCGAAGGCCTCCTTGAAGCCGGGGCGCAGGGGGAAGGTGTGGCGCTGGTCCTCGTAGTCCACGGCGTCCCCCACGGAGCGGGGGAGGTCCAGGCCCCACTGGGCCAGGACCTCGAGGACAAGCCCCCGGATGTGGGCCTGGAGGAGCCTGGGGTTGTCCAGGAGGAACCGGGGGGCCTGGATGCTGCCCCGGACCATCTTTTCTGGGTAGCGGTAGAAGTAGGCGTCGTGGCCCGTGGCCCCGGCGAAGGCCTGGATGAGGGCGGGCTGGCCCTTCCGTCCCGCCCGGCCCGAGCGTTGGGCGTAGCTCGCCGGGGAGGGGGGGATGTTGCGCAGGTAGACGGAGGAGAGGGCGCCGATGTCAATGCCCATCTCCAGGGTGGGGGTGGCCACGAGGAGGCTCAAGGGGTCCTTGGGGTTGCGGAAGCGCTCCTCCAGCCTGCGCCGCTCCTCCCCGGGGACCTGCCCCGAGTGGGCGCGGGCCTCGAGGGGCGTGGGGAAGGGGCGCTTGCGGTAGAGGCTTTCGTAGAAGGGGTGGACCTCGCGCTCCTCCAGGGGCTGGGCCGGGTACTCGGGGGAAAGCCGGAGGGCGTAGAGGTCCCCCGTGTAGGTGCTCCGGGGGCAGAAGAGGTACTTCCCCTCGGTCTTTTCCAGGAGGATGGCCGTGGGGCTCAGGACGAGGCCCAAAACCCGGTCCCGGCCCCGGGCGGGAAGCTCCCCCGGGCGGAGGACCCCCGCCTCTTTCAGGGCCCCCACCACCCTCCGGAGAAGCCCCTGGGCCTCCTCCCAGGGGAGGCCTAGGGCCCGCATGGTCCAGGCCTCAAAGAGGCTCGGCCTCCGGTCCCCGTAGAGGCGGAAGGTGTGGCCGAAGCGGGGCGGCCTCGGGCTTCGGGCCTCCAGGAGGAGGGCCGCCCCCACGGGCTCCACGAAGACCTCCTGGGGGAAGGCGGCGAGAGGCTCTTCCACCTGGTAGCGGAAGTTGTAGGGGTTGAGGAGGGGGTGGTGGGTGGCTCCCCGTCTGCGGGCCAGGTCCAGAAGGCCCACCAGGTAGTCCCGGCGCACCTCCTCGGGGAGGTCAAGCCCGCGCCAAAGCCCTTCCTCCTTCACCAGGTCCTCCAGGTGGCGGTAGCGGTAACGGACGAGGCCCGCCGCCTCCAGGTTCTTGAGGTTGGGCTGGGTGTTCCGGGCGGCCTCGAGGACCGCCGCCAAGGAGAGGAGCTCCTGGTACGCCCGGCCCTCGGGGCCGAAGGGGTCATAGAGGGCCTTGGCCTCCTGGCGGGGGTCGCTTCGCCGCCAGACCTCGTACACCTGGCGGCCGAGCTCCGAGAGGTAGGCCGGGCCCCTTTCCAGGATCTCCATCACCGTCTGGCGGAAGAGGATGCGGCGGAAGAGGTCCTGGAAGTGCCCCGCCTGAAACTCGGCGTCCTGACGGTTGTCGGTGAAGACGATGATCTTCCGCTCCTCCTCCGGGAGGGTGGCCAGGGTGGAGAGGAGGAGGAGGTCGGTGGCGGTGGAGCGGCCCACCAGGCCGAAGGCCATGAGCTTCCGGATCTCCCCCCCGCGCCGGGAGTGGGCCACCTGGCAGGTGGGGCAGAACTGGAAGGGATAGGGGAGGACGGCCACCTCCACCCCGCCTTCCCCCACCTCCCCCGTGAAGGGGTCCAGGGCGAGGTTCTGGGGGAGGAGGGCTTGGCGGTCCTTCTTTACCTCACCCCGCTCGTCCAACCAGTCCTCCGGGGGCGGCTCGGCCTCGGGCCGCCAGAACCCGGGCCGGAGGTAGCGCACCTCCTTGCGGAAGGGCTCCATGAGGGAAGGCCCCGGCAGGTAGCGGCCCCGTTCCAGCCGGGCCACCAGGTACTCCTGGCCGCAGTTGCGGCAGAAGACCACGGGGTAGGCGGGCTTGCCCTTTAGGTGCCTTTCCCCCTTGAGGGAGAGGCCTTCCAGGTCCAGGGTGGCGGTGAGGTCCGGGGCCTGGGCGTAGAAGGCGTGGATGCGGGGAACGAGGTAGCCCGAAGCCGCCCCTATCCGCAGGCCCAAGGCCACCTCGGCCCGGGCCTGGTCCTCGGGAAGGCCTTCGGCCTCGGCGAGCTCCCGGGCGAGCTCGCTTAAGGTCTTGGGCTCGGAGAGGGCCCTTTCCAGGAAGAGGACCACCCGCCGCGCCCGCGCCTCGCCCCCAGGCCGCCCCTCCACCGCCTCCTTGAGCTCTTTGGGGAGGCCGGAGAGGTCCAGGGGAGGGGGGTCCTCGAGGGTCTCCCCGATGACCCGAGCCACGGGGGCGCCGAAGAGGTTCTCGGCGAAGCGCAAAATGGCCTCCTCACCCCGGTCCACCGTGGCCGAGGTGCCGATGACCTGTAAGCCCTCCCCGGCCCCGGTGTGCTGGCGTAGGCGGCGGATGAGGAGGGCCACGTCCGCTCCTCGAAGCCCCGCGTAGGTGTGCACCTCGTCCAGGACGAGGTAGCGCAAGACCCCCCGGTGCTCCGGGGGGAAGAGGAGGCGGTCCTCCCTGCGGGTGAGGAGGAGCTCTAGCTGGACGTAGTTGGTCATGAGGATGTCCGGGGGGTTTTCCCGGATCTCCTCCCGGCTTAAGACCTCGGCGTCGCTCACCGGCCTTTCCAGGAGAAGCCTTTCCTTGAGGGCCTGGCCGTCTGCCCGGGTGGTCGGGGTCTCGCCGTTGTAGAGGGCGATGCGGAGGCCCGATCCGTGGAGCCTCAGGGCGAAGTCCCGGTACTGGGAGTTCGCCAGGGCGTTCATGGGGTAGACGATGACCGCCTTGATGCCCGGGCGGCGCTCCCTCAGGGCGTGGGCGAGGATGGGCATGCCGAAGGCCAGGCTCTTCCCTGAGCCCGTGCCCGTGGCCACCACGAAGCTCTCTCCCCGTAGGGCGGCCCTGAGGGCCTCCTCCTGGTGGACGTAGGGGTGGAAGGGGGTGAGGTCGTGGAAGTCCTCGGGGTCGCGCCTGAGGAGGGGGCGGATCTCCGGGGGCAGGAGGCCTTCCCGGATGAGCTCGTCCACGCTTTTGCCCAGGCGGTAGCGCCGCTTCTGGGCGATGAAAGGCTCCCGCCAGAGAAGGTCCTCCTCCTCCACGCCCTTCCGGAGAAAGTCGGCGATCCTCGGGTTTCGGGGCTCCACGAAGCTTTCGGCGTAGTTCCGGAAGCTTTCTTGGATGCTCTGGAGCTGGGCAAAGGGGTCGCGCAAGGGGGCGGCCCCCTTTAGGTGCGTCTCGGAAAGCCCGATCCGGGCGAGGGTCCAGGCGCGGAGGGCCTGGGGCATGGTCTCCACCCCCAGGCGGCGGGCCACCTCCTCCGGGGGGAGGCCCAAGGCGAAGAGGGGGGAGAAGAGGGCCTCGAGGCCCTCCGGGCCCGCCTCCGTTACCCCGGACCAGTCCAGGGCCTCTCCCTGGACCAGGTGGGGGAGGACCTGGGCGAACCAGCGCTCGGGGCGGAGGTCTTCGGGCTGGAGCTTCCAGGGCATGTTCTAAGTTTAAGGCGAGAGGGTTGGTGTCTGCGGCCCTTTGCCGGGCGGGACGGCCTGGTATGATGGGCCCGGGCATGGGAGGGGAGAGCCACAGGAAAGACCCTGTGATCCCGGGAGGGCCCCAAGGTGGCTTCGCCGACCGAGGCGCCCTTCCCGCGGAAAGGGTTGCGGACCCGAGGGAGCGCCCCCTCTACACCCTCCGGGAGGCGGCCCGGTACCTGGATGTGCCGGAGGCCACCCTGCGGACCTGGGTGCGGGGGCGCGGCTACCCGGTTCAGAGGGGTTCTAGGCGGGAGTGGTCGCCGCCCTTGATAGAAACCCCTGGAGGTGGCCCTTTGCTCTCCTTCTACAATCTGGTGGAGGCCAACGTGCTGGCGGCTCTGCGCCGGGAACGCCGCATTTCCATGCACCGGGTGCGCCGGGCGGTGGAAGCGGCCAGGGCCTTTCTTGGGGTGGAGCGCCCCCTGCTTTTGGACCTCCAGGCGGGTCTTAAGGAGGTCTTTGTGGAGCGCGGGGGGGAGCTCCTCTCCCTGACCCGGAGCGGCCAGGTGGCCTTGCGGGAGATTTTAGAGAGCTTCCTAACGCGCGTGGATCGGGATGAGAAGGGCTTACCCCTTCGCTTCCGGCCCCCGGTGGGAGGGAAGGTTCGCGCCGAATGGGTGGCCTTGAACCCCTTGGTGGCCTTTGGAGCCCCCGCCGTGGAGAGGGTGGAGACCCGGGTCTTGGCCCTCCGCTACGACGCCGGTGAGGAGCTGGAGGAGATCGCTGAGGACTACGGGCTTCCCCCGCATGCCGTCCGGGAAGCCCTGGTTTTTGAAGGCTTGGCCGCGTGAGCCCGGTCTTCTTCTGCGACCGAAACCTGGGGAAGGGCTTTGCGCGGAGGCTTCGGGAGCTTGGGCTTGCGGTGGAGCTTCACGACGACCACTTCCCCCTGGATGAGCCCGACGAGGACCTGTTGCGCGCCGTGGCTCTGCAGGGGTGGGTGGTCCTGACCCTGGATAAAAGGATGCGTTACCGGCAGGAGGAAAAGGCCGCCATTTTGGGTTACGGGGCCGGGGTCATCCTGCTCCCTTTCCCCAAGAACCCCCAAAAGGACTGGCTGTTGGTTCTGGCCTCGGAGTTTTATCAGGCCCAACCCAAAGTTCTGGCCTTTCTCCAGCGGACTCCGCCGCCCTTTTTGGCTCGTTTTCACGTTGACCCCAGAAAAAGCGGTCGGAAGCGCCATCGGATAAAGGCGATCCCTCTCCGATAGGCGCCCTTGCCGGGCCAGGAGGCCGTCAAACCCTTGGGAAAAGCCTCTCCCACGCCTCCAACACCAACCTCCTCGTGCGGTACTCCCCGTAGCGCCGGATTTCCTTCTCCTTGAGCACCCGGAAGGTCTCCCCGGGGAAGCGGCTTTGGGCCACCCGCTTTTGGTAGGCCTCTTCGTCCAGGGGGTCTTCCACCTCCTCGTGGGGGGAGAGGAGGTCCGCTAGCTCCCCCTCGGTGAGGTCCTTGGGGTCCAGGATGTAGCGGAGTTGCTTGCGGTTCAGGCCGTAGAGCCTGGCGTAGTAGGCGTCAAGCTCCGCCCGGATTTGGGCCCGGCGCTCCTCGTCCCAGAGGAAGGGCGGGAAGGGGTAGGGGCCTTCCGCCCAGTCCGGGGGGCTATCGGGGTGGGTGGGGGCGGCCTCTCGCCAGGCCCGGATGGCCTCCCGCAAGGGCTCGTCCGCCTCTTCCCACACGTCCTGGGCCAGGGGGGCGAGGTCCCAGGCGGTGTAGGCGAGTTCCAGGACCCGGGGAACGATGAAGCGGAGGTCCTCCGGGCGGTAGGCGGAGGGGGGGAGGACGGGGAACTGCTTGACGTAGTGGAAGTTGAGGTGAGTTCCACTGACTTTTTGTCGGGCCACGTAGTCCAAGACGAAGGCGGAAGCATTGCCCACCAAGGCCAAGCTTTCCAAGGCACCTTTTGCGTGTAGGAAGAGGGGCGCAGTATTTCCCACCCCCACTCTCGGCAGGGCCGCGAAGATGGCCGTGCGCTCGTTCGTGGCGTTGGTGATATCCCTAAACGCCACCGCCCACCCCCGCTCCCACCCCGCCTTGCGGAAGCGCTCCTCCACCTCCTGCCTCGGCACCCAGTAGCGGGGTAGGGGGAGGAAGGCGGGGTCCCGCTTCTCCCTGGGCTCCACGTCCCGGGTGTCCTCCCCCGCAAAGGTGGCGAAGCGGTGGTCGTAGTGCCAGAACATCTTGGCCTCGTAGAGGGGCAGGTAGACCTCCTCGCCCCGCACGAAGCGGTTCCCCAGGAGGCGGAAGCCCTGGGCCAGAAGGTCCTCCTGGGTGCGGAAGAGGTGGGAGTCGTTGGACATGTGAAAGAGCGCCAGGAACCGCACCCCCCAGGGGCTCTCCTCGAGGTAGCCCCTCCGGGGCTGACCCAGGCTTTCCCGCCACAGGACGGGCACCCTCCGGTAGACCGCCCGGGTGAGCTCGGCATCCTGCCGGGTGCGGAAGACGGGGCAGGTCCTGGTGTTAGGGTTGAGGAGGGCGAAGTCCTCAGGGGCCAGGGAGAAGACCCGGGTCGGGTCCTCCAGGTCCTCGGGGCGGGTGAGGAAGAAGGCGAGGCGGGCGGGCTCCCTCCCCGGGGGCTTCAGGGCCAAGACGGCGAACTTCATGCGGCTGTCTACAGCAGGGAAGAGCCCCTCCCGGTTCTCAAAGTCGTAGAGCGCCCCGAGCTCCCCCCGCTCTACAACCTGGGCGAAGAAGACCTTGTTGGAGTCGTCCGTGGCGATGCCCGTGGGCAGGACGAGGCCCGCCCTCCCTTTTGGCGCGCGGAGGGCGCGGGCCAGCTCGGCGAAGAGGGGGTAGGTGTTCACGTCCCCCCGGGCGGTGAGGGGGAAGCGCCCTGAGTGGCGCACGAAGCCCGAGGCCGCCTCGGCCTCGGCCAGGGCCTCCTGGTAGGCCCGGAGGAGCTCGGGGTCTTTCTCTTTGAGGGCCTGGATGAGGCGCTTGCGCTTGGCGGCGTTCTCCGCCTGGGCGACCTCGGGGGCCTTGTCGGCGAAGAACTCCTTGTCCTGGAGCTTCAGCTTCTCCCAAGGTGGGTTCCCCAGCACCACGTCAAACCCGCCCCGCTCCATCACCTCCGGGAACTCCAGCCACCAGTGGAAGAAGCGGTGGCGGCGCTTGGCGGCCTCTATGGCGTGGCGGGTGGGCGGGGAGAGGTAGGAGCTTTGCTCCCACTGGGCGAGGGAAGCCCCCATCTGCTGGGCGAGCCAGTTGAGGCCCTGGGCGTCGGGGAGGCGCACCCCGGGGGCGGGCCGGAGGAAGAAGGCGGCGGTCCAGTAGTCGGCCAAAAGCTCCCACTTCCGCACCTCCTCGCTCTCCCGCCACGCCCGGTAGCGCCTGCGCTTTTCCTCCACCTGGGCCGCGGTCTCCTCCTCAAAGTCCAGGAAGGGGGGCTTGGGGAGGGGGAAGAGGAGGCTTCCCGCCCCGGGGCCGAAGCTGAGCCCCTTGCGCACCTCCTTGGGCACGCCCTCCCGGTCGTAGGCCTCCTTGGGGATGCCCCGCGCCAGGAAGTCCTCCGGGGCCCCCACCAGGGAGTTCCCCACCTTTAGGTGGTGGTCCAGGAAGGAGAGGGGTTTGCCCTTGGCGGCGGAGGCCACCCAGAGGGCGAGCTTGGCGAGCTCCACCGCCATGGGGTTCAGGTCCACCCCGTAGAGGCACCGGGAGGCCACCAGGTGGCGGGCGGCGTAGAGGGCCTCCAGGTCGTCCTTCCCCTGGCCCCGCACCTCCAGAAGCTTCTCCGCCAGGTACTCCAGGGCCGAGATGAGGAAGGCCCCGCTTCCCATGGCCGGGTCCACCACCTTGAGGGAGAGGAGGGCCTCTTCCTGCTTTTTGGGGTCCTCCCCGGCCTCCCGGAGGCGGGCCTCTACCACGGGGACGAGGCTTTCCTGCAGGACCAGCTGGACGAGCTCGCGCGGGGTGTAGTAGCTCCCCGAGGCCTTGCGCTCCAGGAGGTGGCCCTCCAGGGTGTAGCGCCCCTCCACCATCCTGGGGGCCAGGGAGAGGATGCCCTCGTACACGTGGCCGATCTCCTCCACCTCGAGGTCCCGGTAGTTGATGCGCTCCAGGGCCCCTTCCCGCTCCACGTGGGTGAGGAGGCGGATGGCCCGGAGGAGGTCGCCGTTCTTGGGCCGGGGGAGGTCTTCGTGGAGGGCCCGCTCCCCGGGATCCAGGACGCCTCCCGTGAGGAGGGGAAGCCCCTCCGGGGCGAAGAGCTCGCCGTTTAAGGCGGGCACGCCCAAGCGCTCGTCCCCCTGGTAGACGAGGCGGAAGGTGGCGAGGAGCTTCTCCCAGAGGTCGGTGTGGCGGTCTTCGTACGCTGCCGCGTGACCTCCAAAGGGGTCCTGGCGGGAGGCCCGTTCCCTGAGGGCGCTCACGCTGTACTCCCGCTCGTAGACCCAGGAGAGCTCCCCCCCGTGGGGGATGAGGTTGCGGCTTTCGGCGTAAAGGAGGAAGAGGAGGCGGTAGACGAGGCGGAGGAGCTCCTCGTGGTAGGCCTTTAGGTGCTCGGGGTCTTGGAGCTTTCGCCGCAGGTCCTCGGTGAGGAAGGCGTTGCCCAGGACCTCGAGGGCCTCCACCACCCCCTTCCGGAGGGCGTCCCGGGCGCGGATGCCCGTCTCCCGGGCCCGCTCGTAGTAGCGGTCCAGGGGAGTCTTGCCGTCCCTCCCCTTTTGGAAGCGGCTCGGGGAGAGGAGGAGAAGGAGGACCTGGAACTCCTTCAGGGCCTCGCTCCTCGGGGCCTCAAAGAGCTCCACCAGGTTGAAGGCCACGTACCCAGGGGTGGAGACGTGGTAGTACTTGCGGAGAAGCCGCACCTCCCAGGGGGCCGCGAGGATGCCCCAGTCCTGCTCGGGGTGGAGGTTCAGGTAGGCCTGGAGAAGGGCCTGGGGGCTCTTCTCCCGGCGGCTTGGGCGGAGGTCGGGCTCTGCGGCCACCAGGTGGAGGGGCGGGGCGTTCTCCCCGGGGAAGCCCCGGTGGCTTATGGGGAAGGTTTGGTCCGCCACCGGGAGGTGGCCCCGGTTGTAGGCGGGGTTCCACCCCAGGGCCCGGAAGAAGGGGAGGAGCCAGGCCTCCCGGGCCTTGGAGGTCTCCGTGAGGGCGAAGAGGGAGCCCACCCGCTCGTAGAGGCCGAGGAGGGTGTAGAAGCGGTCCCGGACCTCCTCGGGGGCGAGGCCGAGCTCCTTCAGGGCCTCGGGCTCGGTGAGGGTCTTGAGGAAGTCCTCCGTGAGGATGCCGCCGGAGACGCGGATGGCGTGGAAGCTCATGGCTGGCCCTCCGTCTTGGGCTTCGGACAGGTGGACCGCAAGCCGTCAATGTGCTCGTATAGGTCCGGACGGATGGGGTTCCACATGGGGTCCAGGATGAAGTCAATGCCCTCTCTCCGGGCAAGTTTTGCGGCGGGAACGAAGTCGCTGTCCCCGGCGATGAGAACAATCTGGTCCACCTGCTTTTTGAAGGCCATGCTGGCGATGTCCAAACCGATACGCATGTCCACGCCTTTTTGCCGGGCGTAGTAGTAAACGTCGTCTGCGTTCAGGTCCTCCCAGCGCTTCTTGCCCTTAAGCAGTTGCTCCAGAACGGGGGGTTTGATTTCCCAACGGGCGTTGTGCTCGTCTAGGTAGCCGAGGCGCAGGGCCACTTTGCGCATGGCTTTTAGCTCGGCGTGCAGGGCGTTGCGGAAACGGGCTGTGGGCGTTTCTGACAGGTTGATGGCCTTTTTGCTGAGGGGATTGTGCACCCGTTTGGTCAGGGGAGGGCAGTCGTAGAAAAAAATCCGGTAGAGCTCCCGCTCCCGCACCCAGACCACTTTGCCCGCGCGGCGTTTCTTCACGTAGAGATGCTTGACTGCTAAGCGGTAAAGATCTTGGCTTACCCGCTTCGCTTCCTCTTCTGGACGGGAGAGGTCTATCGGGCCGTAGATTTTCGGATAGCGGTAAAGAAAAAAGCCGCCATCAATAAGGATGGCCGTGGGCATGAAACCTCCAAAGAAAAGCCCCTGAGGCGGGCATTCTCGGATGGGGTGAATGCGCGCGGTCAGGGGCGCTATCTGCTCTAAGCATAATCCACCCTTCTTTGCTCGTCAAGAATGCCTGGCCTCGGGTACCAGGATCGTGATCGCCAAAAGCTCCTGTCCCAAAAGCTCCAAGCGGTCCAGGTCCTGGAAGGCCGGGGGAAGGGCGCCGTAGGCCCGGGCCAGGTCCTCCTTGAGGGCTCTGCGCTCCGCCTCGAGGCGCTCCAGCACCTCCCTCGCCCCCCTTTCCCCCAGGTCCTCCAGGGGGGCCTCGAGGGCCCGCTCCCCCAGGATCTGGGCCTGCTCCCGGCTTAGGGGCAGGGAGGCCTTGCGCCGCTTGGCCCAAAGGGCTTCGGCCTCTTCCTGGGGAAGCTCGGAGAGGTCCAAAAGCCGCACCGCCTTGCGGAAGAGGCTTTCCAGGACCTCTCCCCGGCTTGCGGCGAGGCGGGCCCGGTAGTGGTAGAAGGCCACGGGAGGCGTACCGGGCGGGGCGGGGAAGGTGAGGAGGGCGGTCCTCGCCCCGTCCAGGTCCCGGTAGGCACGGAAGCGCAGGTGGGCCACCAGATGCTCCACCAGGGGGTGGGCGAGGTCCAGCACCTCCACCCCCAGGGGGGCTTCGGGGTCAAAGCTGAAGGGGCCGAAGGAGGGGGGAAGCCCCGGCACCGCTTCTCCAGCGCCCCGCCTGGCGGTGTAGGGGTCTTCCCCTTCCACCTGCCAGCCCAGGTAGCGGAGCCCGTCCAGGACGAAGGCCTTTAGGGCCTCCGGGCTCCCCGCCCGCCTCAGGGCTTCCCGCAGGCGGCGCTCCACGTCGGGGAGGCTGAACTCGCTGTGGCCGTAGAAGCCCTCGGCGATGGCCTTGCGGGCGGCTTCCACCTCGGGCTCGGCCTCGTCAAAGAGGGAGGCCTGGAGGCGGCGCTCTTTCCGCCAGTCCCGGCGCCAGAGGGCCTCGAGGCGGGCCCTCAGATAGGCTTCGTCCCCGAAGAAGGCGGGCACCACCCCGAGCTCCTTCCGGATCCTTTCCGCCTTTTCCAGAAGGAGCCGGAAGACGGCCACGTCAAAGGAGCGCTCGTAGTAGAGGGTGCGGATGCGCACCTGGGCTTCAGGCTGGCCGTAGCGGTCTATGCGCCCGTTTCGCTGCTCCAAGCGGTTGGGGTTCCAGGGGAGGTCGTAGTGGACGAGCTGGGCGGCGTAGTGTTGGAGGTTAAGCCCTTCGGAGAAGACGTCGGTGGCCACAAGGACGGCGGGGTTCTTCTGGGCGAAGGCGGCCAGGACCTCCTCCCGCTCCTCCTCGGCCATCTCCCCGTGGACGGCGAAGACGGGGTGGGGCAGGGTCTCCCTTAGCCGCTCCACCAGGTAGTCCAGGGTGTCCTTGTAGCGGGTGAAGACCAAGGTCCGCCCCCGGCCGAGCTTCAGGGGGTCCTGGAGCATCTCCAGGAGGGCCTGGAGCTTGCTGTCTTTGCGCCAGGACTTGAGGTGGCGGAGGAGCACTTCCAGGTAGGCCTTCTCTGCCTGGGCCCGGGCCTGGTCGGCGAGGCTGAGCTCGAGGCTGAGCTCCGCCTCTTCGGGGGAGAGCCTTTCCGGGGTGGTGTCCAAAAGGGCGGCCTCCTCTTCCCCTGTGGGGTCTTGGGCCTCGGCGAGGAGGTTTTCCAGGAGGGCCTTGCGCCGCTTGAGGCTTTCCTCGAGGGCCTTTGGGGAGCTCGTGGCCCGGCGCATGAGGTGCATGGCGAGCCACCGCCCAAGGACGGGCACTTTGGCGGGGTCGGGGTCAAACACCTCCTCCTGGTAGCGGCGCACCGCCTCAAAGAGCTCCAGCTCCACGCGGCTGGGTTCCACCGCCACCTCCTTGGCGTCCCGCTCGGGGAAGGGGCTCTTCTTCCCCTCTTTGCGGAACCATTCCTCCACGTCCCGCCGCCGCCTCTGCACCACGTGCTTCTTGGCCGCCTCCCGGTCCAGGAGGCCGCCCTTGAAGAGGCCGAGCTTTCCTGCGTCCAAGTGCTCCAGGAGGCTGTGGAAGCTCTCCGTGTAGCCGTTATGGGGAGTGGCGGTGAGGAGGAGGAGGTGGGGCACCCTTAGGGAGAGCTCCCGCACCAAGCGGTAGCGCTCCATCTGCTTGCCCCGTTCTGTGGGGGGGCGGGCGGCGAGGTGGGCCTCGTCCACCAAGAGGAGGTCCCAGTCCTGCCGGAGGACCAGGTGGCGCACCCCGTCCTGTTTGGCGTAGTCCAGGCTGGTGATGACCCGGTCAAAGTGGGCCCAGGGGTCCGCCCCCGGGGGAAGGCGCCGGGCCAGGCGCTTGAGGTTTGGCCCGGAGAGGATTTCAAACTCCAGGTGGAAGAAGCGCTTCAGAGCCTCCCGCCACTGGCCGAGGAGATGGGCGGGGGCCAGGACCAGGACCCGGCGGGCCTTGGAGCGAAGGAGGAGCTCCTTCACGATGAGCCCCGCCTCCACCGTCTTCCCCAGGCCCACGTCGTCGGCGATGAGGAGGCGCACCTCCGGCTGGCGCAGGGCCATGAGGAGGGGGACGAGCTGGTAGTTGGCGGGCACCACACGGGAGCGTTGCAGGGCGAGGAAGGGGGCGTCGGCGTGGAGGGTGGAGAGGTCCAGGGCCCGCAGGAGGAGGTCGTGGAGGGCGGGGTCCCCGGGCGTCGCCGGGGGGAGGCCCAAGGCGGTGAGGCGGAGGCCTGGGCCCTCGAGGGGGAGGTAGAAGAGGGCCTCCTCCTCCGTGTCCAGGGCCCGGGCGAAGAGCACGTCCCCCTGGCGGCGCTCCAGGCGGTAGTCCCGCCCCCGGGCCCGGAAGAGGGCTCCGGGCTTCAGGAGGTCTAGGACGTCCATGGGGTGATCATAATCCAAGGTAGGCCCGAATCTGGTCCACGGGCGTGTCCGGGTCCACCTCGAGGCCATCCCCCCCGCTTCCCTGGGGGAAGAGGCGCTTATCACCCCAGCGGGCGAGGCTTTGGACCATTCTCCCCTGGGCGGTGGGGACATCTTCCGGACCTTCCGTAGGCGGGGGGAGGCCCGCTTCCTGAAGGGCCCGGAAAAGGGGGATGTAGGCTTCGTCCAAAAGGTCGTAGAGCTCCTCCCAGGGCACGCCCCCGGGGGCCTCCTCCCGTTTGGGTGGGCAGGGGCCTCGAGGGGGAAATTCCTCTCTGTTGTAGTGGGTCATCTCGCAGTAGACCCGTTCCCTGAGTTCCAGGGCCAGCTCCGAAAGGGCACGCACCCGGTCCGCCGTCCAATCCCGGTTGGGATAGAGAAGCTTGAGAAAGGCCGAAACCCACTTCCTCACGGCCCGCACGTCCCTTTGGGTCAGGCCACGAGGAAGGTCCAGGTCTGGGTCAAAACCCAGAGGGCGAAGCTTCTTCAGGGCGGCGCTCAGATAGTCCACCACCAGCCCGGGGCCCGTGTAGAGGAGCTCGGGTGAGATCTTGGGGAACTCGTGGCCGGGAAGGATCCCGTGGATCCGATCCAAAAAGGCCGTGTCCCCCCGGAGGCCTTGGGGGAGCACCCGGGTTACGGGCACCTCGGGCCGGTCCGCGTTGCCGAGGAAGACCAAGGAGGCTTCCGCCGTGAGGGTCCGGCCACCCCGGCTGAACTGGCCCGATTCCATATAGTCCTTCAGGATGGAGAGGATGGAGGGGTCTTCCCAGGAGGTGTGGGCTATCTCGTCAAACACCAGGACCTGGTAGGTGGGAATGAGCCCGGGCTTTCGGTCGCGCAGGTCGTAGTAGAGGACGGCGGGGGAGACCCGGCCTCCCGAGATGACGTGGCTTTCGGGGGAGAGGTTGCGGAGCAGGTAGGTCTTCCCGGTTTGCCTGGGACCAAGCTCCATGAGGTGCAGGTTGGGCTCCACCAAGGGGGCCATGCGGGCGAGGTAGAGGAGCTTCTGCCTTGGGGTGAGGGGTTCTGGGTTCAGCCCCACGCTGGCCAGCAAAAAGTCGGTCCACTCCTCCTCGCTAAAGGCCGCCCTTCCCCGAAGAAAGGGGTCCAGGGAGGTGAGGCTGGCCTGGAAGGGGATGAACTGCCGGACCCGGACCCTGCCCGTCCCTGCCTCGTAGGAGAGCTCCAGGGTGCCCCAAAGACCGTAGAGCACGCCCGGGTGGCGCTCGGGAAGGCTTGGGTCCACGTCCGCGGTGTACTCCCCGAGGCTCGGGAGACGGGCTTGGTAGGTGGCCGTGGCCAGGTCCACCTTGACCTCGAGGCGGTCTATGAGGACCAGGCGGCCCTTGCGCAGGAGTTGGTCCTTGAGCCACTCTTGGTGCCCCGGGCCGATGTAACGCTCTTCCAAGAGCCGACGCACCTTCTCCACGGCCTCGGGGCCGCCCCCTGCCTTGGCGAGGAGGTACTCCACCACGAAGCGGGGCACCCGGTGGAAGAGGGCGTCCTGCAGCAAGCGCTTCTCCACCACCTGGCCTGGGAAGGCCTGTAAGGCTTTTTCCACGAAGCTCACGGCACCTCCTTCACGCTAAAAGCTCGTCCAAAAGAGGGTTTTCCCTTCGCACGACCTCTTCCTTGGGGGTCGGGGAGGGTTCTTGCCCTTCGGGGGGTTCCTTCGGTTCCTCGGGGGCGGTCTGGACGGTGTCCTCCAGGAGGTGGTCTGGGGCCAGGGGAAACACGAGGCGCAGGAGGACGCTTTCCCCGGGAAGCCAGTCTTCCTGGTCGTAGGCCTCCCCCCAGCGCGTTCCGGGAGCCGGGCCCAGGACGTAGGCGTACTGGCGATGCTCCGGCCAGTGGCGTGCCAGGACCCGGGGGGCAGCGGCCGCCACCAGGGTGGACCAGAGGTCCTCCTGGAGTCTTGGGAGATGGACGTCGCCGAGCTCGGCCGCAAGCCGCTCCGCCGTCTCCCGGAGGCGCTCCTCCAGGCCCTGGAGGTCGCCGTCCCACAGGGCCTCGAGGGCCCCCTCCTTTACCAGGAGCCGGGCGGCCTCCTGGAGGCGGGGATGCCCAGGAAGGAGGGGCTTGGGGATCCGGACCACTAGGGGATTTTCCTCGGGGACCTGGGGGACGGGGGTGAAGGCCTCGGCCAGGCTTTGGGCCCTGAGGGCCCGCTCCCGCTCCCGCCGGAGGACCTTGAGGTACTCGGTGAGGAGGGCGAAGCGGTGCAGGAGGGCCTCGTAGTGGAAGTAGCGCTGGGTCCGCTTCTCCTCCTCGGCCCACGCCTCGTAGAGGAGCTTCCACGCCCGGTCGCAGAGGGTTTTCCGGGTTTCCTCGGCCGCAGGCCTTACCTCGGGTCTCGCCAGCCTGAGCCGGACCAGGAGTCCCCGGAGCCATCGCTTCCAGGAGGGCGCGGGCGGGGGTGGCTGGTCCTCCAGCTCGCTTTTCCAGCGCTTTTCGTTCTCCTGGAACCTCTGCGCCAGCTCCGCGAGCTTTTCTTCCGCCTCGCGGGCCTCGGGGTCGCCTCGGAGGAAGAAGGCGGCGTCGCCCTCTCCGATGGCCTGGTCCACCGGCTCCAGCTCCTGCTCCAGCGCCCGGGCCTCCTCCTCTAGGTCCTCGCGCTCCAGGCGGCTCCTGCGGCTCCGCAGGCGGTGAAGCCGGGCCCGCTTCCCGGCCACGCCCGCAGCCCGGTCCAGGAGCTCTAGAAGCCCCCTTCGCTCTTCCTCGGCCGCCCTGGCCGCCGCTTCCAGGCGGGCGAGGGCTTCGGGCAGTGCGGGGAGCCCTACGAGGAGGGCCTGGCGCCCAAGGGCGTAGGGCGTGGGGGCGTCCAGGGCGAAGAGGGTTTCCTCCCCGGCTTCGATGGCCCGCAGGCCCTCTTCCTTGCGGTAGGTTTCCCACCGGGACAGGTGGGCGTTCCACTCGGGGTGCTCCGTGCAGCTTTTGCGCTCTGGGGGCGCAGGGGGCGGGCCTGGGGCGAACCTCCGGGAAGGGAGTGGGGGAAGGGCTGGGGTGGGGCCGATGCGGAGCCCTTTCATAGCCTCCCAGAGAGTGGGCACCAGGGTCTCAGGGCTTGGGCGCTCCAGCTCCAGCCTTGCGATGCCGAGGCCCACCCAGTCCAGGCCCTTTTCCGGCTGGAGGGGGGCCCTCGAGGCCACCAGCGCCTCCACGAAGTGCTGGACCCAGACCGAGAGGTGCTCCTCGCGGGGCAGGTAGAGGCCGTTCCGTCCCCAGCGGGACACCGGCCAAACCCGGGTGGGGGGCTGGAGGCCGGGGTCAGGGGGAAGGGCCTTCAGGGCCTCCAGCCCCTCCGGTCCCAAGAGAAAGAGGACCAGGTGGAGGCGGAGCTCCATCCCGGACCAGGGCCCGCGCTGGCTCTCTCCCCTCAGGGCCTCCAGAAACTCCGGGAGGCCTTCCCGCCCTGCCTCGGCCAGGACCACCAGGGTGAGGGCGGGGTCGGGCTCGAGGCCCCTGCGCTTGAGCTCTAGCTGCCGGCCCTGGGAGAGCAGGGCCACAAGCCCCCGCTCCACGTCCTTGGGGCCCACCACCTCCAGCGCCAAGGCCCTGGGCCCCAGGCGCGCCGCCCAGAGGGGCTTTGCCGCCCGGACCAGGGTCTCTGCGAGCCCGGGAAAGGCCACCAGGAGGGTAGGGTGGACCATGGTCTAGAGGAGCGCAGGGAAGTCGTCGTTCCCCGAGTCCGGCCTGAAGGCCTCCAGCCTTTCCTTCCAGGCGCGGAGGGCCTCCAGCTCCTTTTGGAACACCTCCTTGTCCTCTGGGTCAAAGCCTTCGTCCGTCAGCTTGCTTTCCCGGTTTGCGATGATTTCCGCGAGGCGTTCCCGGATCTCCTTGAGGCGCTGGGGATCCCGCCTGAGCTCGTTTTCCCGCTTTTTTACCTGGGCTTCGAGCTCTTTAAAGGCGAAGAAGTTCCCCTTGAGGGCCCGGAAGGCCTCGGCTGGGCTCGTCCCCAGGAGGTGACGGCGCTCCGTGCCCTGCCTCCGGTCCACGAAGCCGTAGCCCGCCTCGTTGGTGAGGAGGCCAAAGGCCCGGGCCTTGGTCCACACCTCCACTGCCTCCTCCTCCCTGGGCAGGGGGAAGAGGTCCTCGAGGGCACCCTCAAAGTCCCGGTGGATGTGGAAGCTCCGCTCAGCGGAAAGCTTCTCGTACTTCTCCCGGTAGATGTGGATGCCCCTCAAGACGAAGGCGGGTATGGAGGCCTCGATCTTGTAGTGGAGGACCCGGTGCGGGTCTCCTGTGGAAACCCGCTGAAGGCGCATGCGGTCGTGGAGGTTGGAGGCGAAGAGGTTCAGGATCTCCTCCTCCCCCACGAAGGGATCGTTCCGGTCGGTGGCGTCGGCCACGCCCAGGATGTGGACCTTTTCCTTGTAGCCCAGGCCGGGGTTGGACACCCAGGCGTCCTCGTAGTCCCAGGCGGGGTCAGACACCTGGTCCAGCTCCCTCAAGGTGCGCTCCACCGCCTCCCAGAGTTCCCGATCCTCCTCCTTGTTCTGGAAAGCTTTCTGAACCCACTCGGCCAAGGAGGTGGCGGACTCTTGGAGGGCGAGGGCCTGTTCCAGGCTTTCCTTGGGTGCCCGGAGGAGGGACTCGAGGTCCCACCGGATCTCGGCGGCCTCGGCCTCCACCCGGCCCCGGGCTTCCACGTAGGCCGGGGGCAGGGTGAGGGTGAAGGGTGCCACGTCCCGGGAGGGCCCTTCCTTTTGGCCCTCCTCGTTTTCCAGGTGGGCCTTGTGGTCGCGCACCTGCTGCATGAGCCCCTGCAGCTCGCCGAGCAGGCCCTCCAGAGTCTTCACCCAGCTTTCGGCGATGGCCGCCCGGGCCTCGAGGGTGCCGAGTTGTTTTGCCCTTTCGCCCAAAGAGGAGACCTCCCGCTTGGTGAGAACAGAGTCTTCTTCTCCCCGCCCAAAGAGGCCACGCCTCAGGGGGGTGTAAACTCTTTTCTCTGTCCTCTCAAGCCGTTCCTTCCAATCCCTTTCCTCTTGCTGAACCTCTTGCGAGAGCTGGGCGTGAAGTTCCCTCGCGGACTGCAAAAGGGTTTTGAACCCCACCTCTAGCCCCTCGAAGCCCGTTCCCTTATGCGCGAGCGCCTCCGCGGCCTCCCGGAGAACGAGGCCCCGAACTCCCACGGACTCCTCGTATTGCCGAAGCAGGTTTTCCCGAAGGTTGCGCCGTAGGGATTCCAGATCTTGCTTGAGCCCGGGCCAAATCTCCTTGTCCTTTTCCCGGGAGGGGCTTGAGGAAAGTTGCAAAGTAGAAGCCTCCTCGGTGGCCGATAGGGTTTTCACCTCTTCCAGCTTGGCTTCCAGGGCTGAGATGGACCAAGGGTAGCCCGGGCCGAGAAGGGCCTCCAGCGCCTTGATTTGACCTTTCCGCCTCGCCTCGCGGAGGAGGCCCTCGGGCGCGAACCGGAGCTCGGCGGCCCCGAAGCTCGCGTAGTGGGCTGTTTTGCCGTAGTACTTGCCCTTCTGTTCGTTCAGCTGGTGGACGATGTTATCAAAGGTATCAGCCTGTTCCTTGCCCAAGGGCCCCGCGAGGAGGTAGAGGCCGAGGCCCAGGAGCTCCATGAGGTCCTCCACCTCGGTGAAGGTCTTGCCCGCCCGGTTTTCCCGGTTCACCAGGAAGACCATGTCAAAGGGCTTTTTGCGGACCTCTATCTCCCTGCCTCCGAAGCGGTAGCGGAAGGTGCCCTGGAGGCTCATGAAGTGGTCCAGCTCCTTGAGGGCGGCGTAGGCGTTGGCCTCCACGTTTTGCGTGCCCGGCCGGTTCACGTAAATGTCGGGGAGGAGGAAGTAGCCGAAGAGCTGGTCCTCGTCCTTCATGAGCTGGCGCAGGAGGAAGGCCACGTCTAGGAAGATGCCGGACCCCGTTCCCCCGGCCAAAGAGCCCACCAGGGCTACGGTGAGGTGGGGGGTGTAGGGCTCGTAGATGTGCCGGCGCTCGCCGCTCGGCCGCTCGTCCCGGTAGTCGCGGGCCAAAGCGAGGAGGTCGCGGAGGTTTTCGTAGACCGTGGTGGCGTTGGCGAAAAGGGCCAGGCGGCCTAGGGCCCGGATCTGGCCGGCCCCGGAGAGGATATTGGCCTTGAGGTCGGCCTTCGGGGGGAACCACTCCCGGATCTCGTCGTGGACTTGGGGGAGGAGGCTCGCCCCCCGGGCCTCGATGTGCAGGATCTCGTTGGCCCGCAGGCGCACGGGCACGGGTTTTTTCTCCTCGGGGATACAAGCTTGGAGGGTGTCGGTGTTGGCGCTGGTGGTGTCAATCAGCAGATACTTGACCAGGGGCGGCTCTTCTCCGAAGGTTTCCAGAAACCTCTTTTTGGTGTACAAAAGGGCTTTCTTGCCCGTTCCGCCGAGGCCTATGAGCACCGTGCGTTTGAGCTTTCGCGCCTTTTGATAATAGGCGTTTCCCAGCATTTCTCCTCCCATAACCGTTCTTTGCTATCTCTTCCGGATGGTCAGTGTTCCTAACTCCTTCTTGTCCTTATCTGCCGAATGGAAGGTTATCTTTTCTCCCCAGTCCAGGGTTTCGCCTTCCTCCACAAGAAGACCGCTTTGTTTCACCTTGACAGTTTCCGGAGTTTGCTCTAGGTACACCCGGTTCTTCCGGGAGCTGAGTTTGACCCCCTCGAGGCGCTCCTCTCCGAAGAGCTTACCCACGTCCACGAGGCCTTTGAGCGGCTTTGTGGAATCCTGGCAGTTGCTGTCGGGGGCAGAGATAAAATCCCCCTCTCCCCAGGGCTGAGCCCTTCGCCACACCCACCAGAGGAGTAGGAGGAGAACGAGGAGCAGGATAAGCCATAGCCACCAGAGCCGCCAGAGCCAGTCCCAGAGCGTGAGGGGCTGGCTCACGGGGGGCAGGCTGGGCGGCGGCTTTAGGGTGCTCCCTTCTGGGGTACTCACTCTAAGGGTGGGCCTGGCGGTGATGCCCCCTCCGAGCCCTGTGTTTTCCAGGGCCAGCCGAAGCTCTTCGCCTGGGCGGAGGGAGATCGGGCCCTCTTGCCCGTTTAGTGTGGCCTTGAGCCCTTTGGGTACCTCCACCGCCACGCTTATGGGTTCCTTGGCCCAGGGGTTGCCCTGGACCTTGTAGACGAGTTCAGCCTGCTCGCCGGGGCGCAAGGAGAGGACCTCGGGGACCTCGGAGGGCACGAGGGCGTATTCCGCAGGGGGATGGAAGGCCAGCTTTAGGGCGATCCCCTGGGGCCGGACCACGGTGTTCGCGGGGACCTGGAGGCAGAGCCAGGCGGTGTAGGTTCCTGGGGAAAGGCTTTCGCTGTTCCGCAGGCGGAAGGTGAGGGTAGACGTCCCGTTGCCGGGAACCTGGGTGGGTTCCACCTCTAGGAGGGCTCCGGCCTGGTCCAGGGCGGGGGCCTGGATCTGGAGGCGGACCGCTTGGAGGGTTCCTCGGGCCTCGAGGCGAATGTCCCGCCGAGCCTCCTTGGAGGTCCACAGGTTGCCGAGGTTCAGGGTGGAGGGTTTTGCGAGGACTTCGCTGAGGGTGGGCACTTGGTTGGGCGCCGCTTCCAGAACCTGGGCGTTGGGCAGGTCATGGAGGGCGTTGGCCACCTCCTGGGGGGCGGGGATGCCCAGACTGATGTAGAAGAGCCAATCGTAGGGGCCCCGGACCACCTCGTATTTCCGGGCCACGTCCTCCATGGTGAGGGGCGCGGGATCGTTGTCCTTCCCGTCCGTAAAAACGTAGATGCTCACCGCTTCGTTGGCCCGGCGGGTTCGCTCCACCTCTTGGAGGATCTTGAGGAGAGTCGTGTAGAGATAGGTTTGGGAACCCTTGGCCTCGAGGCCGTCAAGATACTGGAGGAGGCTTCCTTTTTCCTCGGGGAGCGCAAAGGTGCGGGTTGGTCCGGGGCCGGCGTCAAAGGTTTGAAGTGTTACCCGGCTCTCTTGGGGAAGCCGCTCTATGAACCTCTTGAGCTCGGCCTTGACCTTGGGGAAGATGACCCGGCCCTTGCCGTCTCCCAGTCCCATCATGGAGCCTGAGGTATCTAGGACAAAAACGTAGTGAAACCGTTCCGGCAGAGCGCTGGTTGGGGCGGCCCCTTTCTCCGTGCTAGGTTGGCAGCTCTGGACCATTCCCTTGGGAGCGATGAGGAGGAGAAGGAGTGCCCATAAGCGTAGATAAGGTCCTAAGAGGACAAACTTCATAATGTCTGCCCCACCTCCTGCGACCAGTTTAAGAGATGATGAAAAAAGGCGTGGTCAGCTTTGAACCTTCCAGGCGCCAGACCGTCTGAACCGGCCCAAAGGGGCTCCTCGCATGTCGGTAGCCCCTCGGGACTTGCAGGCGTGAGAAACCCTTAGAACCCAAGGACAAGGCCGATTGAGGGGACCCGCTCCTAGTCCTCGGGCCCGAACTCGTACTCCCCGGTGAAGGGGTTTTGCCTGAGCTCCCAGTCCTCGGGTACCTGCTCGTACCGCCCCGTGTAGGGGTTGAACTTGTCCACCAAACGCTTGCCCTTCTTGCTGTACCGGCCCGTGAAGGGGGAGTAGCTGGTGTCCTCCGGGCGTCCCATCTCGTAGCCCCCCTCGTACTCGTTGTAGGTGGCCTCCTGGTCCTCCTCCGCGTACTCGTACCGACCGGTGTAGGGGTTATACTTGAGCGGCATCCTTTACCTCCTTGTCTCTCCCTTAGCCTAAGGGTTCCTTCCCTGGACTGTGGGTCTCCAGGGCCATGCTGAGCCTCCTCAGGAACTCTGGGGGGAAGGTGTCGAGGTAGGTGAAGGGAAAATATCGGAAGACCTCCTCTCTTTCAAGCTCGAAGAGCTTGATGGTATCTAGGAAGGCTTGGATGGCCTCCCCTTCTAGCCTTTCCCTCTCCTCCTGGGTCTGGGCGTGCTGGGCCCTGCGCACCCGATCGCGCATAAAAGTCAGCGTGAGCGCGGCGACGAATTCCTTGAGGGCACTCATCCGAACCCTCCTCAGGCCTCCAGGCCATCAAGCCAGAGCAAGAACTGTACCGTACCGGCCAAAGCGTTGAGGAGGAGGTCCCGGAGGAGGGCCGGATGGACTCCCTCTTCCAGATCCCAGTGGTAGTCCAGGTGAATCTTGCCCCCGCGCAGAAAAGCCCGGGGCCACCTGCGCTTGGCGTTCCACCGGTTAGCGAGGCGCAGCGCAGCCTCCTGAGAGAGGCCTAGGGGGGTTCCAAGGAAGCCATGAAAACCAGCACGTTGTCAAAGGATGTCCAGCGTAACGGCCACCGTGAAGAGGAGATCGCTCTCGGCGTTCTTGAAAAGCACCCCCACGTGCCCCTCCCGGGAGGTTAGGGGTTTGCATGCCGAAAAAGTCCTCCGCGGGCGGTTGTGCGGCCCTGGACAGCCAGCCAGCGGATGCCTTGCAAAGAGGTGCCCTCAAGCGTGCCGGCCTTTTACGATAGCCCCCTTGTCTCCCCGAGTAGGATGGAGTTGCAAGGGATTGAGCCCCGTAAGGGAATGGCCTCGGGCGGGGGCTTGTATCCTTTCCCTAAGAGGCGTCCATGCAAGCCCCGGTGTACCTGTGCCTTCTGGGCAACGACCCGGCCCCCGCCTACCTCGGTCTGAAGTTGGTGGAGCGGAAGGCGGGGAGGGTGGCGAAGGCCGTTTTTTACTCCTTCCCGGCGTGGAACGAGGAGTACGGGAAAAAGCGCCAGGCCCTCTTCCGCCTCCTTTCCGAAAAGGGCGTCCTCTACGAGGAAAGGCCCCTGGAAAAGGGACTGGAAGAAGCGGAGGCCCGGGAGGTCTGGGTGAACCTCACGGGAGGGGCCAAGTACTGGGCGGTCCGGTTCCTCGGGTACTGGCGGCGGCCCGGCGCCCGGGTCTTCCTCGTGGAGGGCCACCGCGCCCTCAAGGCGCCCAGGGCCCTTTTCCTCTGGCCCCGGGAGGAGGAGCTTTCCCTGGAGGGGGAAGCCCTCACCCTGGAGGAGTACGCCAGGCTCTATCTGGAGCCCCTGGGGGAGGCCTGGGAGCGGGTTTCCCCGCCCGGGGCCTTCCCCCCTGGGGCTCAGGCGGCCCGCCTTCCCGGCCGGGAGGGCGGGGTGTTCGTGGTCCACCGGGGCCTTCCTTACTGGGTGCGCCCCCATCTGGGGGACGAGGTCAAGGACATGTCCCGGAAGGCCCTTTCCGCCTTCTCCGGTGAGGCCAAGCGTCTTGGGGGCCAGCTCTGCCTGCCCGTGGTGCCCTACCACAGGGCCCACCTCCGCTCCCGCCACCCTAAGGAGCGGGAAAACGTCCTCGCCCGCTGGAAAGCCTGGGCCAGGGAGTACGGGGTGTTTCTGGTGGACCCGGGCAGGCCTTTGGCAGAGGAGGTGGCTCCCCTCGTCAAGGGGAAGTTTCCCAAAAAAGCCCTGCCCCTGCCCCAGGAGGGGCCCGTCCTCCTGGCTCTGGTTTCCGAGCAGGCCGTTCCCCTCTACGCGGCCCACCTCCACGCCCGCCCCCGGGAGGTCTACCTCCTCACCACCCCCGAGATGGAAAGCCGCCTCCGCTGGGCGGAGGCCTTCTTCCGGGGCAAGGGGGTGCGGGTGCGCCGGAGTTTCGTCCCCGGGCCCTGGGCCCTGAAGGAGGTGCGGGACCTCCTCTCTCCCGTGGTGGAGGAGGCCCTGCGCCGGGGCCACCCCGTGCACGCCAACCTGAACGGCGGGACCACGGCCATGGCCTTGGGCCTCTACCTGGCCCTGCGGGATGGGGCCCGGGCCCACTACCTGGATGGGGACCGCCTCCTCCTTCTGGACGCGGGGGAGGCGGAGGTGCCTTGGGAGGAGGGAAGGCCTGAGGACTTGCTCGCCTTGCGGGGGTACCGCTTTGAGGAAGCGTACCCCGGCGCCCGGCCCGACCCCGGGCTCCTCGCCCTGGCCGAGGAGATCCTTGGACAGTGGAACGAGGTGCGGGCCTCCTGGGAGGCCTCCCCCCTGGTGCGGCGGTTCCTAAAGTTCTGGAAAGAGCGCTTCGGCCAGGCCTTCCCCCCGGAGCGCCTCCCCGGGCTCCAGGGGCTTCCCCTGGAGTACGCCGTCTACGCCCACCTGAACGCCCACCTGGCCCCAAAGGGAGGCCGCGCCCGCATGGGCGGGCACCTGGTGCCCCTGGGGGGCAATGAGGCCCTGGCCCCCCAGTCCACCGAGGTGGACGGGGTCTTCTTCCACCGGGGCACCCTCTGGTTCGTGGAGTGCAAGCCCACGGACGAGGGTCTGCGGGAGCGGGCCCCTATCATGGCCGAGCTGGTGCGCTCCGTGGGCGGGGTGGGGGCCATGGGGCTCATGGTGGCCCGGCGTTGGCGGGGAGCCCTGCCTCCGGCAAGCCCCAACCTGGTCTACATGGCCTTGGAGGGCGGGGAGCGCGTGGGGGTCTACCGCTTCCCCGAGGAGCTGGAAAGGGCCCTCTCACGGAATCCGGCGCCGCGGAGGGGCTAGGGCCCTTTTCGCTAGGGGCCTCCAGGGGAAGAGGAGGGTTTTCCAGGCCCCCGGGGGGCGCTCCTCGGCCTCCGGGGCCTTGGCCCTTTCCGGGGGAATGACCTCGGGGAAGGCCTGGGGGGTGGGCGGAGCGGGGGCTTCCAGGAAGGCCATCCTGGCCGTCCACTCCTCCCGGCTGTAAAACCCCTGGCGCTCCACGGCGGCGAGGAGCCGGGCCACGAGGTCCCGTCCCTCGGAGAAGGCCCAGGAGGGTACCTCGGCCCTCTCGTGCAACACGGCGTTCCTCAGCTCCACGAGCCGCCAGAGCCTCCCCCGGAGGGCCGGGCCTTCGGGGTGGCTCTGGAAGAAGGCCTCCGCCGCCCCCGAGCGGAGCTTGGCCCCCAGGGTGTCCTCCTTGGGAGCCCCCAGGCGCTCCAAAAGCTCCTCCACGAGGAGGACGAGGCGGATGAAGTCGCCCAAAGGATCCCCGGTGCGCTGCCAAAGGGCTTCCATAGCGCTAGAGGAAGGGGCAGACCCGGGGGGTGGTGCCGTACCCCACCAGCCTGCCTCCTGAAGCCTGAATGAGCTCCTCCCAGAACGCCTTGATGGAGGTGGTGAGCCGGGCGTTGGCGTTGTTGTCGTTTCCCGCCGTGATCCCGGCGATGCAGACCTCCTGGTCCTTGAGGTTGGGCAGGCCCAAACGGGCCTTCACCCGCTGGAGGAGGCCTTGCCGCACCTCCCGCTTCTCCAGCTTGAGGCGGTAGTCGTAGAGGTTCATGAGCTCCGACTGCTCAAACCCGTGGGCCAGGACGAGGATGCGGCCGGGTTTCCGGGCCCGCTCCCCCGCCGCCTTCAGGGCCCCGATGATCTCCGTCCCCCGGCTGCACTCGGCGGCGGCCCGCTTGCGAAGCTCGTCAAAGGTCCGGAGCACCTCTTTCTGGAAGGTCTTTTTGACCTCCTCCAGCTGAAAGCGCGGGGTGGAGAGGGGGTTGGGGGTCTCCAGGACCCGGGCGGGGGCGGTGTAGCTCCTCCCGGTGATGGGGGCGAGGGTGAGGCGGACCTGGGTGGTGGTCACCTTCTCCATGAGCCGTGGGAGGACCTCGTGGGCCAGCATCTCCCGGTAGCCGTTTTGCACGTGCCGGGGGGCGCTGCACCCCAGGGCCACCAGGATCTGGTACTCCTGGGCTCCCCCGAGGAAGGGCAGGTTAAGGGCGAGGCTCAGGAGCCAGGCGGTCATGGGCGCTTTCCTGGGTGAGGGGGTCGGTGGGGGCCTCGAGGTCCAGGGGCGGGAGGGCGGGCCGGTTCAGGGGCGGGATGTGGCCCACAAACTCGGGGGCCGGGTCCCACTGGGGCCAGGCGCGGGCGAAGCCCCGCCAGTAGGCGGCCACGTTCTCCCGGTAGTGGGCGAGGAGGTGGTCCAGGGCGCGCTCGGCGCCGCGGTTTAGGCCCCGGAGCCGCTCCCAGATCCGCCTTTCCTTCTGGGCCGTGAGGAAGAGCCTACGGAGGAGCACCTCCCGTTCGTGGGGGCTGCGGTAGCCCAAGTAGAAGGTGAGGCCCACCAGCAGCAAGCCGACGGCCATCAAGGCCAGGAAGCCGTAGATGGAAGGGGCGGGGTTCCCGTGGATGGCGGCCATGCGCTGGGTCCAGGAGAAGCGCAGGGCGGCGAAGAGGATCACCACGAGAAGGGGCAGGGTACCCAGGATGAGGCTCAAGGGCAGGTTGCCCTTGCGGTACTCGTTCCCGGCGGCGTGTCCCAGCAAGAAGAGGCCGATGGTGGCCACGGCGCCGATGATGAAGGCCTCCAACTGGTTCATCTCCAGGGTGTCCATGGCCATCTTGTTGTAGTAGGCCTCTCCTAGGAAGACCAGCCCCAGGAGGCCGTAGCGGAGGCGGTACCCCCCGAACACCTCGGGGGTGGGCTCGTCCTGCCCCACCACCTTCTCCAGGGCCTTGCGCTGGTGGCGGACGAGGGCGAGCTGTTCCTCCAGCTTGGCCCGCCTGGCCAAATAGCGGCGCGCCAGGCCCTCCATCCAGCGGCGGAACCACTCCTTGAGCTGCTCGGGGTAGGGGTTGGGGGTGAGGTAGGCGAGGCTGGCGTGCTTCCGGGAAAGGGCCTTTCCGTCCCGGCGTCCTACCCAGTAGGAACGCAGCACCCTGAAGCCGTTAAGCATGGGCCTCCTCCTTTGTTTCGGGCGTGGGGAAGAAGCGGTCCAAGGCCTCCTCCATCTGGGCCAAGGCGGCGAGCCGGGCGGCCTTGAGGCGGGCCCGGCTCACGAGCTGGGCCACGGCCTGCCGGTGGGCCTCCTCGAGGCGGGCGATCTCCCCTTCGGCGTACCGGATGCGGAGCTCTTCCCGGGCCAGGGCGGGGCGGAGGACGGCTTCGGGGTAGCGGCCCTCCGCCTCCAGGCGCCTCAGGTGCTCCAGCACCCCCCGGTACTCCCTTAGGGCTTTTTCCAGGGGCGCTTTCCTCTTGGCGAGGCGGGCCTCGAGGGCCCCCACCTTCCGCCGCACCCCTTCTCTCAGCAGGACGAGACGTACCCGGGCCTCCTCGGGACCCATGCGCCGCCAAAACATAGCGATCTCCCATTTTCTCCCGCCAGGGCCGAGGCGTTGTGATCTCTGCACGGGTCTTTGTATACCGCTATCCCCCTGGCCTACTCCGTTGCTTCTTGTATAATCTCCCCGCAACAGGGGGCCACTATGGAGCACCTTCTCGCTATCGCCCTAGGCCCGGTGCAGGAGTTCATCGCCACTGCCCGCAGGACCCGGGACCTCTACGCGGGAAGCCGCCTCCTCTCTGAGGCGGCCGCCCGCGCCGCCAAGGCCCTGGCCCAGGAGGTGGGGGCGAAAAACCTCATTTTCCCCGCCCCCGAGGACGAGGCGGGGCTGGAGCGGCTGGCCGGGGCGGGCATCCCCAACGTTCTCCTGGTCCGGGTCCCGGAGGGGAAGGATCCCAGGGGCCTCGGGGAGCAAGCCTTGGGAGCCGCCCGGGACTACCTCCGGGAGAGGGCAGAGGAAGTTCTGGGGCCGCGCAGGGACCTCCTTTTCTGGAGGGAGGCCCTGGCCCAGGTGGAAGACCTCCTGGAGGGCTACTACGCCTACCTTCCCTTGGAGGGCGACTATCCCCGGGCCCGGGAGCGGCTCATGGCCCTCCTGGCCGCCCGCAAAAACACCCGGGACTTCGCCCCCGTCTCCTGGGGCAGCGAGGCCTACAAGAGCTCCCTGGACGGGGCCCGGGAGAGCGTCCTCCGCCTGCCTGAAAAGGAGGCGGACCGCCTCCGGGTGCGGCTCGGCCTGCGCCCCGGGGAGTACCTCGCGGGGCCCGACCTCCTCAAGCGCTGGTGGAAGAACGGACACGGCTTCCCCAGCACCACCCACATGGCGGTCCTGCCCTTTTGGGAAGGGGTCAGGCGGGCGGGCCTGGAGGCGGTCCTAAAGGAGGCCCTGGAAGAGCTTGGGGGCCTTGTGGGGGAGGAGGCGCGGGCGGAGGTCCACCACCCGGTTTTGCGGGACACTCCCTTCGCGGAGTGGGACGTACGCCTCCTCTACGAGAGCCGCCTCGAGGAGTTCCCCTCCCTCGCCGAGGACCCTGGGCTTCTGGAGAAGGCGCGGGACCGCCTGAGAGCGCTTTGGTGGAGGCTTTCCCCCAGGGTGAGGGTTCCCCCGGGCACCTACTACGCTCTCCTCCACGCCGACGGGGACCGGATGGGGGAGACCCTGGACGGCCTTCCGTCCCCCGAGGCCCACCGCCATTTCTCCAACGCCCTGGCCCTGGGGTTCGCCGCCCAGGTTAAGGACATCGTGGAGGACCACGGGGGCGGGCTCGTCTACTCGGGAGGGGACGACGTCTTGGCCCTGCTTCCCCTCCACACGGCCCTCATGGCCGCGAGGGCCCTGGCGAAGCACTTCCAGGGGGTCATGCAGAAGGTCATAGAGGACGTTGCCCCCAAGGGCACGCGGCCCAGCCTCTCCGTGGGCCTCGCTGTGGTCCACCACCTGGAGCCCCTGCAGGACGCCCTGGACCTGGCCCGCCGGGCGGAGAAGCGGGCCAAGGAGGGGGAGCCCAAGCGCAACGCCCTCTGCGTGGCCTACAGCCCCCGCTCTGGGGCTGAGCTCATGGTCCGGGGCCAGTGGAGCGAAGACCCCCCTCTCACCCGCCGCCTCCTCCGCTACGCCGACCTCCTGCGGGCGGGGGAGGTGCCCTCCAGGGCCGCCTACGAGCTTTTGGTCCTGGTCCGGGAAGTGGGGGAGGCCCTTCCCGGGGAGGCCCTGGTGGCCGAGGCCCTGCGGATCCTGGGGAGGAAGGAAATGAAGCGGGCCTACCGGGAGGAGCTCGAGGCCTGGCTCCGGACCGGGGAGGACGTGCGCCGCCTGGCGGAGGAGCTCGTCCTCGCCCGGCCCTTCGCCGAGGCCCTGGACCAGGCGGGCGTGCCCGTGGAGAGCCGGGAGGTGTGGGATGCTCATTGAGCCCAGGGATCCTTTGATCGTGCGGGACGGCAGGCCCTTCACCAACAGCCCCGGGGCCCGGGCGAGAAGCCTGCCCTTCCCCCTGCCCCAGACCCTGGCCGGGGCCTACCGCACCCGCCGCGCCCTCCTGGAGGGCCTCCCTCTCCCCGAGAGGGCGGAGGAGGTCCTCCGGTGGGGCCTCAGGGGGCCCCTCCTCGCCGAGGAGGGGGAAGGGGGGTGGCGGCTCCTGGTGCCCCGGCCCCTGGACGCCCTAAAGCTCGGGGAGGCCATCTACCCCCTCCGGCCCCTGGAGCTTCCCCAGGGGGCCGGGACCAACCTGCCGGAGGGGCTTTCTCCCGTGGGCCTTCCCAGCCCGGCCCTCAAGGAGAAGCCCACCCCCCTGCCCGCCTTCTGGTACTGGGAGAGCTTCCTGGAATGGCTCCTTCAAGACGCCCCGGCGGGTTTCGCCCCCAGGGGGCACGAGGGGCCCATTCCGGAGACGCGCACCCACGTGGCTCTGGACCCCGCGGTCCAGACGGCCCGGGAGGGGTTCCTCTTTCAAACCTCAGGGCTGGAGTTTGTCCGGGAGAGGCGCCGCCTCGCCCTGGTGCTCTGGCCCGAGGGGCCGGAGCCCGAGGGGGTCTTCCCCCTAGGGGGGGAGAGGCGCCTCGCCTTCTGGCAGAAGGGCGGGCCCGGGGTTCCTCCCCTGCCCGAGGAGGTGGTGGCGGGGCTTCTCCGCCACAGGGCGGCCCGCCTCGTCTTCCTCACCCCCGCCTTCTTGGGGGAGGCCTACCTCCCCAAGGGGGGGGCCTTCCAAGGGGCTTCCGTGGTGGCCGCGGTGGTGGGGAGGTCGCTTGCGGTCTCGGGTTGGAACCTCAAGGAGGGGAAGCCCAAGCCGAGCCGCCGGGCCGTGCCCGCGGGGAGCGTCTACTTCGTCCGGCTCCCGGAGGCCTGGGGGGAAGGGGAGGTCCGGGATTGGGCGGAGAGGGTCTGGTTCCAGAACCTCTCCGATGAGGAGCAGGACCGGCGGGACGGGTTCGGCCTGGCCGCCCTGGGCCTTTGGGACGGGAAGCTTAGGCGCTGGGAGGAGGCATGAGAAGGGCCTTTCAGGAGGCGTTCTCGCCGAGGCGAAAGGAGGAGGGAGAGGTCCTGGTGCGCCGGGACGGCGCGCGGGTCCTCGCCTGGGAGCGCACGTACACGCTCCTCACCCCCCTCTTCGGGGGCGGAGTGGAGCCAAGGGAGGCGGACCCGGTGAGCGTGGTCCGGGCCACGGAGGTCCGGGGGCACCTCCGCTTCTGGTGGCGGGCCCTGAGGGGCTGGCGGGCGGGGGGTTCGCTGGAGAGGCTTTGGGAGCTGGAGTCCGCCCTGTTCGGCCACGCGGGGGAGGGCGGGGCCTCGCCCTTGAGCGTGGAGGTGGAGGTTCTAAGGGAAGGGGAAAAGGTAGGCATCGCCCAGTACGGCCGCGCAGTCCAGTGGTACCTGGGCTTTCCTCTACGCGGGGACAAGGAATGGGCCCCGGTCAAGGAGGGCGTGGCCTTCCGCCTCCGCCTCCGCTTCCCCGAAAGGGTGGAGGGGCTGGACCTCCGGGAGGAGCTCGAGGCCGCCCTCTGGGCCTGGGAGATCTTCGGGGGGATCGGGGCCCGGACCCGGAGGGGCTTTGGCGCCCTCCTGCCCCAGGGGGCCAGGGTGCCGGGGGAGGAGGAGATCCGGGGGAAGCTTCGCCAGTACAGCCAAAAAGCGGGGTGGCCCGAAGGGGTGCCCCACCTCACCCCAAAAAGCCTCGTGCGGGTGGTGCCCCTCTCCTGGAGAGAACTCGCCGAGCGCTACCAGGCCTTCCGCCAGGCCCGTCCCGGAGGGAACCCCAGAAGCCCGGGCCGCTCCTACTGGCCCGAGCCCGACGAGGTGCGGCGCCTCACGGGGCGGCACGCCCCCAACCACCCGCCCAGGCACCCCGTGCACAAGTTTCCCCGGGCCCACTTCGGCCTGCCCATCATCTTCCATTTCAAGGACAGGGGCGACCCCTCCGACACCACCCTCCGGCTCGAGGAGGCCGACCGCCGGGCGAGCCCCCTCCTCTTCCGCCCGCTTGGGGAAGGGCAGAAGCCCTGCGTGGTGGCGGTCCTGGAGGGAGCCAGGTTTCCCGGGGGAAAGCTGATCTTGGAGGATAAGAGGAACGGCCGCACTTGGGACGTGGACCCCTGGCTCACCCCCGAGGAGGCCCAAGAGATCCGGGTGCTGGGGGGTGAGGTGGACCCCGTCTTGGCCTTCGTGAAAAGCTTGTAGGAAGGAGGTTCAGGAATGAGCCACGTTGCGCTTCTTTTTCTGCACGCCCTCTCCCCTTTGCACGCGGGGACGGGGCAAGGCATCGGGGCCATAGACCTGCCCATCGCCCGGGAGAAGGCCACGGGCATCCCCTACCTCCCGGGAAGCTCCCTCAAGGGGGTGCTCCGGGACCGGGCTTCCGCCTGGGACAGGGACACCCTCTTCGCCGTCTTTGGGCCCGACACGGAAAGCGCCTCGGAGCACGCCGGGGCGGTGCAGGTGGGGGACGCCAAGCTCCTCCTCCTCCCCGTGCGGAGCCTCTACGGGGTCTTCGCCCTGGTCACGAGCCCCTACCTCCTGGAGCGCTTCCGCCGTGAGGCCCTCATGGCGGGCCTCGAGGCCCCGGGGGTGCCCCAGGTCCCGGGAGGCGAGCGGGCCCTCCTGGCTCCGGGGTCCCGGGTCCTGGGAGACGGGGAGAAGGTTTACCTCGAGGACCTGGATCTGAAGGCTCAGGGGGAGGAGGAAGTCGCCGCCTGGGAGCGGTGGCTTGCCGAGCGCACCGAGGCCCCGGTCCAGGGAAGGCTCGCCGTGGTGCACGACGACCTCATGGGCTTCCTCCTGGAGACCGCCACGGAGGTGGTGGCCCGCATCCGCCTGGACGACGAGACCAAGACCGTGGCCAAGGGGGCCCTCTGGTACGAGGAGAGCCTCCCCGCGGAAAGCCTCCTTTACGCCCTGGTGCGGGCCGACCGCTCCTTCCGCAAGGGGAAGGAGCTTCCCCCAGAGGGCGTCTGGGTCCTCTTCCGGGGCGTCTTGGAGGAGGGCGGGGGGGTGCTCCAGCTTGGGGGCAAGGCCACCGTGGGCCGGGGGCTTTGCCGGATCGTGGTGGGGAGGTAGGCCGTGCGCACCCGCTCGCAGGTGTGGGCCCAGAAGGCCTACGAAAAGGTCCGGGAAGCGGCCAGGGGCGACGACCGGGGCGAGTACCGGGACATGGCCCTAAAGCTTCCCGTCCTGGTGCGCCAGGCGGGGCTTTCCCAGGCCCTGGCCTTCGTGGACTCCCGGGGGAAGGACGCCCATAAGGCCCTGGGGAACCACCTGGCCCAGGTGCTGGGCTACCGGGACCTCCGGGATCTGGCGGAGGCCGCCCGCCAGGCGGAGCTCCTCCAGTACCTCCGCCTCACCCGGGAGGTCCTGGCCGTGGCGGAGTGGTTCAAGCGCTTCGCCCAGGCCCTTATAGAGGAGTAGCCATGGGCCGCAGATCCGCGCTTGAGGGTGTCCGCCTCCCCCAAGGAAAGGAGCCCCACCGGGGCCTTTGGCTGGACAAGTTCTTGAGGTCGGCGAGGCGGGAGGACACCGAGGCCAAGCGGGTTCTGGTCCGGGAGGCGGCGGGGATCCCCGAGCCCGGGGAGTACCGGGCGTTTTTTGAGCGGTACCGCGGGGCCCTCGAGGCCCTTGGGGCCGAAATCCGTGAGGCCAGGACCCTCTCCCGCCTGGTGGTGGGCCTGGGTGGGGAAGGCGTGCTGGAGACGGCCCTCACCCTGCACCGCGCCTACGGGGTGCCCTACATCCCGGGCTCGGCCCTGAAGGGCCTGGCGAGCCGCTACGCCCACCTCTATCTGGAGGGCGAGGCCTGGCGGCGCGACCTCGCCCGCTTCCACCGGGGCGAGGCCCAGGCGGGGCTTTTCGGCACCACGGAGGAGCAGGGCCTCGTGGTCTTCTGGGATGCCCTCCCCCTTCCCGGGAAGTGGAAGCTCCACCCCGACATTCTGAACCCCCACCACCCCGACTACTACGGGACCGGGGAGGCTCCCCCCGCGGACTGGGACAGCCCTGTCCCGGTCCCCTTCCTCTCCGCCACGGGCACCTTTCTCCTCGCCCTCTCCCCGGCCCCCGGGGTTTCCCCGGAGGAAGCCGGGCCCTGGCTTCGGGCCGCCTGGCGCATCCTGGCCTGGGCCCTGAGGGAGGAGGGGGTGGGGGCCAAGACCTCCTCGGGGTACGGGCGCATGGCCCTGGAGGAGCCCGCGCCCCCAGGGGAAAAGCCCCCGGCGCCGGGGCCGAGCCCGGTCCTCCAGGACCTCCTCACCCGGGCCCGCGCCCTCTCCTACAGGGAGGTGCCCCGCTTCCTGGCCTCCCAGGCGGAGGCCATCCTGGGCCTCTCGGTGGAGGAGGCCCAGGCCCTTCGCCGGGCCCTGGAGGAGCGGGGCTTCCTCCGCAACCCCCAGGACCTGAAGCGCTGGCGCAAGGAGCATCCCGGCCTGGAAGGGGTTCTCGCCAAGCTGGGCCTCTCGGCCTAGCCTCCTGCTCCCTGGGAGCGGTGGGCTTCTAAAAGGGCCTCCGTCCGGGCGCAGACCTTCTTTATCCTGGACTTACGCGGTGCTGAAGATCCCCGATAAAATGGGCCCCCGGTGACTAGGGAGGCCCGATGAAGAGGATACCACGGCCCGTTCTGCGCGCTCTAGAAGCTTTAGCCCAAAGCCCCATCAACACCTCCGCCCTGGCCATTTCGCCCACGACACCCTCTACCGGGCCCTGGGCCAACCCCTGGCCTTCTTCTTTGAGCTCTCCCTGAAGCTCTGCCGAGACCTCGGCGGCCTGGAACGGGGCTACCTCATCCTTGATGACGTCCCCATCCAGCGCTACCGTTCGGGCAGGCTAGGCCTAAGGAAGATGCGGGACACCGCCACAGGGGGCTGGGCCTACGGGCTTTCCCTGGTGGTCCTGGCCTGGACGGACGGGAAGCGGCGGATTCCCTTGGCCTTCCTGCCCTACTTCGGGGAGGAGAGCAAGCTGGACCTGGCCCTGGCCCTGCTGGAGTGGGCCAAGGAGGCGGGCTTTCGTCCGGAGGGGGTGCTCTTTGACGCCTGGTACGCGGCGAGGCAGGTCCTGGAGTGGCTCCATGCCCACGGCTGGTCTTTGCCGCGGGGGTGCTCAAGCGTGGGGGGAAGTTTTACGGGACGGACCGGGAGGGGTGGTGGGACTCGGGGATGCGGGGGGTTTACCGGATGCGGCAGGCCATTGAGGAAATATTCCGGGGGCTGCAGCAGGAGCTTGGGTGGAGGGGGCACCGGCACTGGCGGAAGGGGAAGCTACTGGCGCACTTGGCGCTGGGGCTGGTGGCCTACGGGCTGATAGAGCGGCAACGGGAGGGGCTGGGGTTGAGCTTTTATCAGTGCCGACGGAGACTCATCGCGGGTAAGCTGAGCCCGGATTTGAGCCCTCTGTTACCGGTGCAGGTGGAGGCCGCGTAAGTCCAGTGATGAGAGCTCAGGGAGACGGTGAAGCGGTAGGCAACGGAGGTGAGGGATACTCGCGGTGGTGACCAAGGTGGAGGCCTCGAGGCTCAAGGAGGCGCTGAAGCGCGCAACGCCCTCCCTCCCGAGACGATCGCGCTCATCCTGCCCTGGGAACCCGGATCACGGCGTCAACCCCTAAAAGCGGGGCAGGTTATACTGAAGTGGGGAGGTTATACCATGGCCTACCTGGTAGGCCCCAAGGGGCAGGTGGTCATCGCCAAGGAGATCCGGGAGCGCCTGGGGATCCGCCCGGGCTGGCGGGTAATCCAGTGCCTGGTGGACGACCACGTGGAGCTCTACTTCCTTCCCCCACCCCATAAGGCCTCCCTCAAAGGCCTTCTCCGGGACAAGATCCGGGGCACCGTTTCCGAGGAAGCCTGGGCGGAGGCCAGGGAGAGGGCCTGGCGGGCCTCCTGGTCTGAAGAGGGGGAAGGTTGAAGGCCCTGGTGGACACGAGCCTCCTGGTGCGCTACCTGACCGGGGACCCGCCCCACCTGGCGGAGCGGGCGGCCCAGGTCCTGGACGGGGAGGAGACCCTGGGCCTCACAGAGGTGGCCCTGGTGGAGACGGCCTACGTCTTGGAGTCGGTGTATGGGGTTCCCAGGAAGGAGGTGGTGGACGCCCTTTTGGCCCTCCTCCAGAAGGAGAACCTGAAGGCGGTGGGCGGGGACAAGGACCTCTGGATGCGGGCCCTCCTCCTCTGCCGCCCTTCAAAGAGGGTCTCCTTTGGGGATGCCCTGATCTGGGCGGCAGCCCTGGCCTCTGGGGTGAGGCGGGTCTACACCCTGGACGCCCGCTTTCCCCGGGAAGAGATCCAGGTCGGGCCGTAATATGGAGCCATGGCTAGAACCAAGTTCGGAACCCTCCTTCTGGCCTTCCTTGTCCTCTCCCTCTCCGCCTGCAACACCCTCCAGTCCCTCCTTCCCCAGCCCAAGCCCTTCGAGGCCCACGTGGTGGGGGAGGGCTACCAGACCGTGGCCCCTGGCGAAACGGCCACCTACACCCTTCGCCTCTCCTTCCGGGAGGGAGCGGGCCCCGTCACCTTGCGGGTGGCCCTCGCCGACCCCTGCGCCAAGGGCACCTCGTACTGCCCTGGCTGGGACAGCACCCGCTACCCCGGTGTGGAGCACCCGAGGGAAACCCTCACCCTGACCCCCGGTACCCCCGAGGTGTCCCTCGCCTTCCAGGTGGCCTCCGATGCCCTCCCTCAGGGCCCCTTCAAGTACGAGGTGGTGCTCACGGGGCAGGATGCCTCGGGGAAGGCGGTGGAGGAGGTCGTCCCCCTCTATCTCAAGATCCTGAACCCCGGCGAGCGCTCGGGCATGGAGGCCTGGAACTTCTGGCGGACCTACCTGGGCCTTCCTCCCGTGCGGGAAGACCCCGAGTGGAGCTTCTGGGCTTGGCTGCACAGCCGCTACATGGCCATGAACTACCCCGACGTACCTCCGCACGACGAGGACCTCTCCCAGCCCTTCGCGAGCCAAGAAGGACAGTGGGCGGGGATGAGGGGAAACGAGGGGGGTAGCCTATCGCGGGCGAACGGCCAGCCCTACTGGCCCCCCGAGGAGCGACCCATAAATCGGTGGATCGCCGCCCCCTTCCACCGCTTCAACATGATCGATCCCAGGGCGGTGAACGGGGGCTTCGGGATCTACAGAGACGTGGCGGCTATACCGGGCTACGAGGACGGCTGGGGCCGCTCCTGGGCCAACCTCCCCAACCTCTACGGGGGGACTCCGGGGAGCGCCCCTCAGCTCTTCCCCGCTCCCGACAGGACTCTGGTCCTCAATCGGTACTCGGGCGGTGAAGACCCCAACCCCACCGCTCCCTGCTCCAACCCCTCCAGGCCCCAGGTCCGCCCCTTCCTGACTCAGGAGGGGCTCACCTGGGACAATGGGGCGGGCGCGGTGGTCACCCCCATCGGCCTCCCCCTCACCCTCCAGACCTTCCCCTCTTCTCCCGTGGACACCCAGGTCCTGGAGGCCAGGCTCACCCGCCTCTCCGACGGGGCCCTGAACCCCCTCTGCGCCTACGGAAGCTTGCAGTACTGGGAGGAGCGGGACTTCTGGCACCAGAGGGCTCTAGCCATCCTTCGGTCCCGGGGCGCGGTCATCGCCCTCCCCCACGAGCCCCTCACCCCTGGGGCGGAATACGAGGCCTACCTGAAGGTGCGCTTGGGAAGCGAGGTTCGGGAGTTCACCTGGCGCTTCTCCGTGGCGGCCCAGAGCGACCTCAGGCCCCTCCGGGTGGAGCCCGCTCACGAGTTCTGGGAGGTCCGCTAAGGATTAGGGAAAGGGGGGAGGGTATACCCTCCCCCTTTGGGTTTTCCCCTTTTGCCTCTCCTACCTGGCCCCCTTCACCAGGGCCACGCACCGGGCGGCCCCGAGGGGGGAGAGGGGGATGCAGGCCCCCACGAGGAATAAGGGAGAGGTCAAACCACCTGGCGGGCTTCACCCACGAGGACGACCGCCTGCCCGCCTTCTTCTACGAGGAGCCCGTGCCCCCCAAGGGCTACACCGCCCGCTTCCGCCCCGAGGACCTAGGGCCCCTCTACGAGCGGCTCCACCAGGAGCCGTAGCGTTAGACCCGCCTTCTGAGCCAGAGGTTGAAGAGGGCGAGGAGGAAGAGGCCGGGAAGCCCCACCACCCCCACGAGAAGGTCGTGGGTGCGCTCCACCGCGAGGAGGGAGAGCCCGGCCACGGCGTTCAGGGTGCCGTGGAGGAGGGCGGGGGCCCAAAGGGAGCCCCCCTTCTCCCGGGCGTAGAGGAGGGCAGGGGTGAGGGCCAGGGTGAAGAGGACCATCATGCCCACGCCCAGGAGGCGGTGGTCCGGGTAGTTGTGGCCGAAGAGGAGGACCAGGGGGGCGTGCCAAAGCCCCCAGTAGAAGCCGATCTCTAGGCTTGCGGGCCAGAAGCCCCGCTCCCTTAGCCTTTCCCAGAGGTAGCCCCGCCAGAAGAGCTCCTCCCCCAAGGCGGCGAGGAGGTTCACCGTGGCCCCGGCAAAGAGCCCCTGGAGGAGGACGAGGGCCCAGAGGGCGGCCTCGGGGATCCGGGGCACGCCCTCCGGCAGGGCCCAGGCCAGGCCCTTCCAGGGGGCGAAGGGGAGGCTTAGAGGGAGGGAGAGGAGGGTGAGGGCAACGGGGAAGAGCCAGGCGAAAAGCCAGAAGCGGTTGGGCCGGAAGGCCAGGGGGAGCCCAACCCTCTCCTTGCGGGCGAAGGCCAGGGCCACGAGGCCCGGAACCCACATGTAGAGGACGGCGAAGGCGAGGTAGGCGGGGCTTTGCGGGCGGAGGCCGAAGAGGTAGGCGGCCAGGGCCAGGCTCCAGGAGAGGCCAAAGGTCCAGTAGAGGGCGCGCATCCCTTCCCTAGGCTACCAGGGGTTAGGAGGGCCCCTCGTCCTCGAGGGCCTCGAGGAGGGCCAGGGTGGCCCGGTGGAGCTCCCGCAGGAGGGGCACGGGGTCTTCTCCCGCCTCCACCCGGTCCATCCAGGCCTCCACCTCCCGGGTGAAGGCCTCTCCGACGAAGCGCCGGGCCACGGGGGCGAGGGGGGGCCTTTCCGTGAGGAGGGCGTAGACCCTTTCGCCGAGGCGCGTGGGGACGAGGAAGGGCCCGCGGCGGACCACGTAGCGGCGCTCTAGGAGCCGCTCCACGGTGGCCGCGTAGGTGCTGGGGCGGCCGAGGCCCCGCCGCTTCATCTCCGCCACGAGCTCCCCCTCGGTGTAGCGCGCCGCCTTGGGGAGCCGCACCGTCTTGGGCGCCACGGCGTAGGGGCCGGCCTCGAGGTCGGGGTCCAGCCCCAGGGGCCAGACCCGGGCGAAGCCGGGGAAGAGGAGGGCCACCCGCAGGGTGAGCTCCTGGCAGGCCTCGCCGAGGCAGGCGCGAAGCCGCTTCTCCCGCACCCGGGCGGGGGCCATCTGGCTCGCCAGGAAGCGGCGGAAGATCAGGGCGTAAAGCCGCCCGTGGGCCTCGGAAAGGGGGAGGGCTGCGAGGAGCCCCGCCTCCTCTAGGTCCTCAGGCCAGAGGGGGCGGGTGGGGCGGATGGCCTCGTGGGCCCCGCCCTCCCCCCAGGGCCTGGGGCGGGCGTACTCCGGGCCGAAGCGGGCCTCAATGAGCCTCCGGGCCAGGGCCATGCCCTCCGGGGCCACCCGGGTGGCGTCGGTGCGGTGGTAGGTGATGAGGCCCGCCTCAAAGAGGTCCTGGGCCAAGGCCATGGCCTCCGGGACGCGGAACCCCTCCTTGGAGGCGTCGGCGAGGAGGGCGTCCGTGGTGTAGGGGGGAAGGGGGTTTTGCTCCCGCTCCCCCTCCTCCAGGACCTCCAGGAGGAGGGTCTTTGCCTTGACCTCGCCGGGGAAGCGCAGGGTGAGCCCCCGGAGGGTGACCTCGGTGAAGGGGAGGCGGGTGCGGGCCTCCCGCTCCCGGGCGATGACCCAGCCCAGGACTGGGGTCTGGACGCGCCCGGCGGAGAGGCCCCGGCGCCTAAGAAGCTTTTGCAGGTCCTCCGAGAGGGCGAAGCCGATCCAGCGGTCGGCGATCCTGCGGACCATCTGGGCCTCCACCAGGTCCTCCTTCACCTCCCGGGGGCGCCTGAGGGCCTCGAGGAAGGCCCGGGGGGTGACGGCGTGGAACTCGCCCCGCGCCACCTCCCTCCCGAAGGCGCGGAGGGCGAGGAGGACGTCCCAGGCGATCTTCTCCCCCTCGGTGTCGGGGTCGGTGGCGAGGAGGAAGTCCTGGGCCTCTAGGGCCAGGCTCCTCAGGGCCTCGAGGGCCTGGTCGCGGTCGGGCCGGCTCGCCCTCCCGTCCGGGCAGAAGGGGTCCGGGACGCTCCCCTCGGGGCAGGCCCGCAAGGGGTGGTACCGGGGGCGGTAGGCGGGGGCCGTCTCCACCCCGTAAAGCCCGCCCCGGAGGGCGAGGTCGGTGACGTGGCCCCGGGTGGAGGTGACCACCAGGTACCCCTCCTCCGAGAGGGCCTCGTAGACCACGAGACCGGGAAGGTAGCGGCGCATGGGCCGGCCGAAGAACCCGGCCAGGGTGCGGGCCTTGTTGGGCGACTCCACCACCACCACCCGCTCGGGCAGGGCGAGGCCGCCCCGCTCCCCCCGGGCGAGCCGGTCCCGGTCCTCGTCCACGCGCTTGAGGAGGGCCTCGAGGTCCACCTCGGCCACGGGGCGGGGCGGCGCCTCCAGGAGGTAGCCGAGCCGCCGCGTGAGGGCGGTGAAGGCCTTCCTGTCCTCGGCGAGGAGGAGGGCGAGGCCCTGGGTGAGCCCCGCCGGGGTGAGGCGGCTCGTCCGGCCCGAGGCTTGGAGGTAGCCGGTGACGTCGGCGAAGACCAGGACGGGCTTCTCCCCCAGGAAGGTGAGCCCCACCTCGGGGCTTTCCGCCACGCGGGCGCGGAAGGCGAGGTCGGCGAGCCGCTCCAGGAGGGCTTCCCGTAGGGGGGCGACCTCCTTCTCCTGAAGCCCGGGCCTCCTGGCGAGGCTTCGGACCAGGGCCTTAAGCCTTGGGTCCTCCAGGAGGGGCAAGAGGGCGAGGCCCAGGCGCACGAGCTCGCCGGGGGCGAGGTCCTCCCCCAAGGCGAAGCGGAGCTTGGGCACCCCGAGGAAGAGGGCGTAGCGGACGCGCCCGGGGAGGTCCAGGCCCCGGGCCAGGGGGTTGCGCCAGGAGGCGAACCCCACGAGGTGGTCCGCCTCGCCCCGCCGGAAGGCCTCGAGGGCCTCGGGCTCCAGGTAGGCCTTGGCCCTAAGGCCCCGGGCCCGGAGGAAGCGGGCGAGGTCCAGGGCGGCCTCCTTCGGCAGGTCCCCGGGGAGGAAGAGAAGCCCTCCGCCTCCAAGCCGCCTCGCCCACTCCGCCCCCCGGGCCCAGAGGGCCTCCTGGGAGAGCCCGAAGGCCTCCTCGTACAGGTCCGCCACCTTGCGCAGGGCGAAGCTCGGCGTGCCCACCTCAAAGCCCAAAAGCTCGCGGAAGAGGTGGACCCGCGGGGAGCGCGGCCTTGCGGTGGCGCTCGCCACGGCGAGGACTCCCCGGGCCTTCCTCCTCAGCCCCTCGGCCATCCGCTCGGCCTCCTCGGGGTTCTTCCTCCGAAGCCGGATGAGGGAGAGGCCCTTCTCCAGGTCCTCGGGGGCGAAGCCCAGAAGCTCCAGGACCCGGTCCACGTTCCGCGCCGACTTGAGGAGGCTGTCCACGTCGTCCACGAAGAGGAAGTCCACGGGCCGGGGGAGCCGGGCGTGGTTTTTGTAGAGGAAGGCCACGGTGAAGAGGCCGATGGGGCGCTCGCCCTCGAGGAGGGCCTCCTTCTCCTTGGGCTTCCCGGTGTAGGCCACGAAGGGGGCCCTCAGGGCCCGGAGCCGCTCCGCCGCCTGGGCCACGAGGAGCCGGGTGGGGAAGACGAGGTAGCTCCGCCGCCCCTCCCTGGCAAGCCAGAGGGCGGTGAGGAGACCGAAGGTGGTCTTGCCGATCCCCGTGGGGGCGAGCATGGCGAAGGAGCGCCCCTGCACCACCCGCGCGGCCCAGGCCCGCTGCAGCGGCCAGGGCGGGGCGCCCACGTGGGCCGCGAAGAAGCGGGCCCAGTCGGCGAGGGCCTCCTCCTGAGCGAAAAACCGGGCCAGCGCCCCAGGCAGGGGGGGCTTCGCGGGGTCGGGCTGGCAGCGGGCGCAGGCGAGCCCCGCCGCGAGGCGCTCGCTTTCCACCTCGCCGCCGCAGTTCGGGCAGTAGGCGGCGTAGCGCGCCGGGATCACGGCCTCATCCTAACGCCCAGGCTTTCGGCCGAGCCTCCGGGTGGACTGGGCCGCCTCCACCCGCCTCCGGGGAGGGGCTTTGGGAAGCCCTTCGTCCCCCTGAGCCCCTCTTCCGAGGCGGAGGCGTGAGGGGACCGCGCCCCGGGCACGTCTCGTGACGGGCGCCATCGCCCCAAGCGGCTGGCCAGGGCCTCACGGCGATCGGCTAGGGTTGGCTACCTTCCGGCTTGTTTGCGCCTACTGCGGGAAGCCCGAGGCCCCGCCTCCAGGCCTTTTCGGGCCACCCCTTGGGAGGCACGAGGATCTCCCAGGCCCTGTCCCACGCTTTGACGAGGATCTTCGCGGGCCAGAGGCCACGGGGGATGCGGGCCCTTCCTTCAGGAAAGGTCTGCTTGGGCCCTGCGGGGGCGAGCCAGACCGCCTCGAGGGGGCCCCGGGGGAAGACTTCAAGCTCCAGGGCCGTTTCCGAGAGACGCTCCTCCAGCCGCGCTTCCAGGCGCACGGGAAGCCTTCCCAGGGGCCGCCACTCCCCGTGTTCCCTGGAGCCGAAGACGAGCGCCTCCACCACCAAGGCGTCTTCGGGGAGGCCGAGTTCCAGAGGCAGGTCCTCTAGGCGTTCCACCGGGTCGCCGCCGCCCTCCAGGAGGAAGCGCACAGGGGTGCCTTCGTCCACCAGGGGGCGGACCTCGAGGGGCTCTGGAGGGCGCCACTCGGGGCACACCTCCCCCCTTTCGTCCAGAAAGCGGACCCCCCAGGCCCTGTGGTGGAGGCGGAGGACCACCCGGTTTTCGCCGAAGGGCACCTCCACTTCCTCGGGGATCGGGTTGTCCTCGGCGTCTAGGCGCGGCCTCCAGGAAAACCCCCGGAAAAGCCCGCTCTTGAGCCGGACCTGGCCGTACACCAAAGCCCCTTCCACCAGGACTTCCCTGCGGATCTGCGGGAGGACGCGTTCCAGAACCTCTTTCCCCTGGAGCACCTCCACGCGAACCTGAGGGTGGCGGAGGGGAGTCGCTTTCTTCTCGCCGCGCCACTCGGCGTAGAGCTCGGCGAAGGCTTTGGGGGAGCGGTGGAAGAGGAAGCGTAGGGGGTGGGGTTCTTCCGCATAAAAGCCCAGGGCTTCCAGACGTGTGACCAAGGCTTCCACGTCCTCCTGCTCCGCCGCGTCAAGGGCTTCCTCGGCCAGGAGGTCCAGGGCCTCCTTGAGCCCCCGCACCAGGGAGGCGTAGGGCCCTAGGGCCTCCTCTTGGAGCTTGGCCTCGTCGCGGTAGAGGCGCAGGTGGTTCAGGATCTCCTTTAGCCTCAGGGTTCGGGCGCCGAAAAGGGCCTTGAGGGTGCCCACGAAGTCGCGCTTCCCGTCGGCGTGGAAGCGCAGGAAGGCTTTGGTCCCGGGGAGGCCCTCCAGAACTTTCCAAAGCTTGTCTCGCTGCTTCGGGGTGGGCTGGCCTTGGTTGAGCCCCAGGGCCCGGTGGAACTCCGGCCAGAAGGCCAGGTCGTTTTCCGGGAGGTCCCGGTCAAAGAAGTGGCCCCCGAGGAAGCCGAGGAGGAGGTAGCCCGGGACGACCCCGTCCCGGCTCTTGGCCAGGGGGTCGGCCCGCCACTCCCCTGTCCAGAGGGCCCGCACCAGGGGCTTGGCCCCCTCCACGTCCTCCCGGCGCACCTGGAGGTGGGCGAGGTTTTGGGCCTCTAGGGCCGCCTCCACCGCGCGGTGGAGGTTCACGGCGTGCGCCCAGGGTTCCATCCCGCCTCCAGCCAGGTCCAGATGGCCCATTCCAGGACGAGGGCGGTGCGCACGGTGGCGAAGTCCACGTCTTCGCCCGCTTGCCAATGGCGAAAGGCGGCTTCCCGCTTGGCCCAAAGCTCCTGCAGGAACCCTTCAAGCCCCCGCGTTTGCAAACGCTCGGCCTCCGCTAAGAGGAGTTCGTCCCATAGGGCGAGGTCTTCGCGGAGGGCCTCCAGGTATCTGCGGCCGATGGCGGGGCGGTCCAGAGCCGCGAGCTTTCGCCTCAGCCCCCGAACCTCGCGCTCTAGGGCCGAATAGCGTTCCTCCAAGCCCTGCAAGGCTTCAAGGCGTTTCTTTAGCTCCCAAACCTTCCTGGAGCTCTGGCTGAGCTCGTTAAGAAGCCGCTTCCGTGCGGCGTTCCACTCCTGGCGCTCCTCCTCCAGCTTCCGCCGGCACGCTTCCCACTCCCGCTCGTACCAGGCCAGGTCCTCGCGAAACCGGGCTTCCAGGGCTTTCTTCTCCTCTTCCCAAGTCATGCTTCCTCCCTGGGCGAGGAAAGCTTCTCCCGGGTCAGGAAGGCTTCCGCAAGCCAAGCGTGGGTCTTGAGCCACCGGGATAAGGGGCTTTCGGCCAGGTCCAAAAGGAGGCGCTCCACCCCGAGGAGGACGATTCCCTCGGGCTCCCCGGAGAGGAGCTCCCGGTTGGTGCGGGAGAGCATGGGGTGCTCCTTCCCCTGAAGGAGGGCGCGGTACCCCTCAATGAGGGCCAGGAGGCGGACCTCGGGACCTGGACCGAGTTCGGAGTAAGGGACGAAGAGCATTCGGAAAAAAGCCTCTAGGGGGAAAGGCTCCTGCAGACGCTCCCGCAGTACCTCCGCCTTTTCCCAGCGGGCTGCCCGCACGAAGAGCTCGTCCCGTTCCTTCCTGAGGGTCTCCAGTTCCCCCTTCTCCTTCTTGAGGGTCTCCAACTCCTCTTGGAGGATTTTTAGGTCTTCCTGGGCTTTCTCGAGGGCCTGCCTCATGGCGGCGTGGGAAGCGGTGAGCGCTTCCACCTGCTTCCGTAAAGCCGCCCTCTCCTGCAGGGCCTTGTCCCGCTCCTTCACCGCCTCCGCGCGCGCCTTTTCCGCCTGGGCGAGCTTCACCTTTAGCTTCTCCAGCTGGTCGCGGGTCCGCTTCAGCTCTCCTTGGAGGCTTAGAGGGCCTCTTTCCGGGGGCGGAGCAGGCGTGGCCTTCGGGTCCAAGGCGGGGAGGGCCCCTTCCCCTGTGGGGGTGAACTCGGGCAAGGGAGGGGTGGTCGGCCTCAAGGGGGTTTCCCGTGGGGGCAGTTCCTCGAGGCTTGGGATCCGGAAGGCTTTGCTCGGATCCATCTTCCCTTTCACGGCGCTTCACCTCGCTTCCTTTCCCCTCGCTCCCTTCCGGAGCCTCTGGCGGCCGTGGTCGGTGAGGCCAAAGAGCGGGTGGCCCTGCCACGAGCCCTTTTGCTCCAGGTAGCCCCTTTCCAAGGCCTCCCGGAAGGCCTGCTCCAGCTCCTTGGGCTTCAGGAAGGAGAGGTGCCCGAAGAAGCGGTTTTCCAGGTAGCGGCGGTGGAGAGGGCCGTTTCCGGTCCAGGCCTTCCCTCTCAGGGCCATCAGCGTCGCCTTCCGGCCGAGGAGAGGCTTTTGCGGGTAGTGGTCCTCCGCCCAGCGGAAGAAGGCGAGGAGGGTGTCCAAGGGTTTGTAGGCCCTGAGGAGCTCTTCTTCGTGGAAGTTTTCCATGGCTTCCCAGGGGCCCCCGTCCTGGGCACAGACGTCGCAGGTCCCGCAGCGGCGGCGCTCCCCGTTGAGGTGGGAGAGGAGGACGAGGGCGCGGCAACGCCCCTGGGTGGCGTAGGCCTGGACGCGCCCCAGGCGCTCCAAAGCGCGGGTCCGGGAAACCTCTAGGGAGGCCCGCCAGTGAACTATTTTGCCCGGATCCACACGCTCCACCAGGAGGAGGGGCTCCCGGTACCGGTAGAGGATGGCCTCCCCCTTCCGGTAGGCTTGGTAGAGGTAGCGGTCCAGGTCCTCGGCTTCTTCACGAGGCAACTTGCTGAGGTCCAGGACGTTCTGCCGGGAACCCGGGCGGTAACCCGCCCGGACGAGGCGCTCGGCGAGTCCGGGCGTGCGCGCGAAGGCCTCCCACTGCTCGGGGGAGAGGTAGAGGGAGGCCTTACCCGGGAGGTACGTGTAGCGGATGAGCCCCGCCTGCTCCATCCCCAAGAGAAGCCGCTCCAGATCCTCCCCGCTTAAGGCGGGGCCCGCTTCCGAGTCCGATGCCTCTTCCTCTGCGGCCTCCTCTGCGCCCTCCGTCATCAGGAGCTCCAGGAGCTCCTTCCGGTAACCCCGGAAGGGAAGGCGGGCGAGGAGGCGTTCCGCCAGGGCCTCGAGGCGCTCCGTTCCTCTTTGCCCCAGGCCCACCATCCAGCGCAGAAAGCCCCAGTCCCCGTGGGTGTAGAGGAGGAGGGCGTAGGCCTCCTTGCCGTCCCGGCCCGCCCGGCCCGCCTGCTGGGCGTACTCCTCGAGGCTCAGGGGCGGGCGCCAGTGGACCACCAGGCGCACGTCTGGTTTGTCTACCCCCATGCCGAAGGCGGTGGTGGCCACCACCACCCGGCTCTCCCCGCGCATGAACCGTTCCTGGACCTCTTTCCGCAGGACGGGCCCAAGGCCTGCGTGGTAGGCCTCCACCCCGAGGCTGGGGAAGAGCCGGTCCAGGGCCCAGGCCAGGCGTTCGGTCTCCGCCCGGCTCGTGGCGTAGACGATGGCGCTTCCCCCCGTCTTTTCCACCCAGAGGAGGGCCTGGGCAAGGCGGTCAAACTTTCCCACCTCCCCCGGGGCCTGGCGGACCACGAAGCGCAGGTTCGGGCGGTGGAAGGTCTCGGGCAGCACCTCCACGGCCTCGGGGATCCCCGCCACCTCTTTGAGCCGCGCCCGCTCTTCCGGCGTCAGGGTGGCGGTGAAGAAGCTCATGGGGAGGCCGAGTTTCCGGAGCCACTCCAAGGCTTTCAGGTAGTCGGGCCGGAAGTCGTAGCCCCACTCCAGAAGGCAGTGGGCCTCGTCAAAGACCACCCGGACGAGCTTCCCCGCTTCCCGGAGTTCCCTGAGCACCTTGCGCACGGCCTCGCTGCGGTTGATCCGCTCGGGGGCCAGGTAGAGCAGGCGGACCTGGCCCGCCTGCACCTCGTCCAGGACGCTGGCCTGCTCTCCCCAGGACATGAGGCCGTGGAGGGCGAGGGCGGGGAGGCCGAGCTCCTGGAGCCGGTCCACCTGGTCCTTCATCAAGGCCACCAGGGGGGAGATCACCAGGGTGAGCCCCGGGGACATCCAGGCCGGGATCTGGAAGGCCAGGCTCTTTCCGAAGCCGGTGGGGAGGAGGGCGAGGAGGTGGCGGCCCTCGAGGGCCGCCCGTACCGCCTCCCGCTGCTTGGCCCACCGGGCCTCGTCCACGAGGACGCCGTGCACCTCTTCCGCCAGGCGGCGGGCCCTTTCTAAGGGACCAAGACCCGCCTCCGCCAGGATGGCCTTGACCTTGGCCCAGGCCTCTTCGGAGAGCTCCTCTTCCGCTCCGGGAAAGGCGAGGCCCAGGATCTCCTCCAGCTTCCGGTAAAAGGCCTGCCGGTCCCCGGGGAAGTGATGGGCGACCCCGTCGGGAAGCGCCCGATAGAAGAGCTCCTGGTAGTCGGCGTGGAGGAGTTTCTTGTCCCACAGGATGAACGCGCCGTCCCCCGCCACCTGGCGGTCGTCCCGGATGAGGCGGCCGAAGGCCTGGACGAAGCTCAGGATGGCCTTGGGAAGGTAGTAGTCTTCCCAGGGGTCCAGGCCTCGCTCGTAGGCCAAGGCCATGCGCCGCTTGAGGAGGGGGGAAGGGTAGGGGAAGGGGAGGCGCTCCAGGTTCACCACCCGGAGGTGGGGGAGGTCCACCCCCTCCATGAAGCTGCGGGAGCCGAGGGCGGCGAGGGGCTCCGTGGGGTTGCTCCGGGCGAAGCGCACGGTGTCCTCCCGCTCCCTCCTGGTGAGGGGGGCCCGCAGGTGCGGGAGGTCCTCCAGGGCCTTCTTGGCGGCCTCCAGGCGGCTTAAGCTCGTGAAGAGGGTGAGGGTTCGCGGTACCCGCCCGAGGACCAGGCGGAGTTCCCGGTGCAGAAGCCGCTGGAAGCGGGGGAGGGTGCTCTCCCTGGCCTCGGGCAGGTGGCGGGGAACGAGGAGGTGGGCCCGGTGGTAGGGAAGGCTCGGAGGGAGGCGCTCCGCCCGGGCCTGGGGAGGAAGGCCGAGGGCGCGCTGGAGGAAGGCGAACCCTTCCGGGTCGGTCTCGGTGGGAACGGCGAGGGTGGCGCTGGTGAGGACCACGCCGCGGAAGGCGGGCCAGAGCTTTTCCTCCAGCTCGGCGGCCACCTCTATGGGCTCGGCAAGGTGGCTCCAGGTCTCGGTGACGGGGTCCAGGCGGGAGAGGTGGAGGGCCTCGTCCGCCTCCCCCTTGAGGACCCGCTTCCGCCGGAGGAAGAGGCGGATGGCCTGCTGCAACTCCTGAAGAAGGGGCCGGATCTCCCGCAGGAGGAGAGGCCAGGGGGGCGGGTGGGCGTCCAAGAGGCCTTCCAGCCCCTTGGCCAGGGCCTCGAGGCTTTGGATAAGGTGGCGCTCCTCCCGGTCCAGGAGGGGGTACTCCTCGTCCCGGGTCCAGGAGGGTTCCAGGGGGAGGGTGAGGCCGTGTTCCGGGCTGCCCACGCCGCGACGCTTGAGGAAGCGCTCCATGCGCTCCGAGTAGGCCCTTAGGGCCTCCAGAGCCTTGGGGACGGCCTCTTTGGCCAGGGTTTCGGCGCTTGCGCGGAGGTCGTCTTCCAGAGATTTCAGATAGTCCCTCTCCTGCAGGAGGCCCGAGCGCTTGGAGGGGTTGGCGAGGGCCTCGAGGAGGTGCCGAAGCCCTTCCCCGTCCACCTTAAGGGTCAGGGCCTCGGTGGCCACGTCCTCCAGGTGGTGGGCCTCGTCCAGGACCAGGGCGGGGCGTGCCTCGGGAAGGGCCTTCTCCCCCAAAAGGGAGTGGAGCAGGTAGGCCTGGTTCGTCACCAGGATCTGGGCCTCTTCCCGCCTTCGCAGGATGGCCTGGTAGGCGCAGGCGGAGGCGAAGGGGCACTCCCTCCGGCAGCGATCGGGATTGGTGCCCACCCGCCCTCGGACCTCGCGGAAACCCTCTAAGAAGTGCCAGTAGGCGGGAAGGGCCTCCAGGTCGTGCCCTCTTTGGGCGGCATAGTGGAGGAGGACGGCGATCGCCGCCCCCACATCCTCCCCGGGCTTCCCGCTTCGCGCCTCACGGAGGAAGGCCTCCAGAAGACGATCGGGGCATAGGGTGTCCTGGGGGGACTTGACCAGGGCGGCCCGCACCCGGTAGCCCCTCTGGGCCACGGCCCGGAGTTCCTCCATGGCCTGCGCCTGGAGCACCTTGGTGTGGGTGGCCACCCAGGTGGGCTTCCTTTGGTGGAGAACCGGATAGAGGTAGCCCTTGGTCTTCCCGGTCCCGGTGGGGGCCTCCAGGAGGAGGATCTCTTCGCGGGAGAGGGCCTCTTCCACGAGCTGGAACATCCTTCTCTGGGCGGGACGGGGCTTGGGGAGGAGGTCGGGGCCGAGGTCGGTGGGCGCGGGGAAAGGCCTGCCCTCCCTTTCCACGAAGAAGGCCTCCACGTCGGCCTCCCGGGCGAGGAGATCCTTGACCAGGCCCTCGTCCTCGGGGAAGAGGTGGCCCTCGGGGAGGCCGAGTTCCCTCCAGGCCCGCACCAGGCCCGGGTGCTGGGCGAGGGCGCGCCTGCCCCGGTCCAGGAGCTTTTGGAAGACCGCGAGGGTGGCTTGGGCGTCGTTCAACGCCCGGTGGGCCCCCTCCAGGGGGCGCCCGAGGAGGAAGGCGTAGAGGTCCCCGAGGCGGTACCCCTCGAGGCCCCCCGGCGGGGTAGGGAAGAGGAGGTGGGCGAGCCTCAGGGTGTCCAGGGCCTCGCCCTGCCAGCGAGGAAGGCCCGCCTCCTCCAGGTGCCGCTGGAGCAGGGGGAGGTCGTAGCGGAGGAGGTTGTGGCCGAGGAGGGGCCTGCCTCCCAAGAAGGCCAAGAGCTCCTCCAAGGCCTCCTTCGGGGCCACCTTTTTCGCCTCGTATTCCTCGTAAGGGATGCCCGTGAGCTGGAAGACCTCGTGGTCGGGGGGAAGGGGCCTTTGCGTGGCCAGGTAGCGGTGAAGGACCCGGCCCTCGCCGTCCACCGCCGCCACCTCCAGGATCTCCGCCTCCTTCGGATCCGTGGAGGTGGCCTCGAGGTCCAAAGCGACGGGGTGCAGTACGCCAAAAGCCACGGCTTCAAGATAGGAGGGTCCCGGACGGGGGGACGTGACCTTTGCACCCCGCTTCTCGGGGAGGGACGGGGCTTTCCCCGGCCTACCTCCTGGGGTCCAGCAGGTCCCGGAGGCCGTCCCCCAGGAGGTTGAAGCCGAGGACGGCCAGGGAGAGGGCGAGGCCCGGCACCAGGGCAGGCCAGGGAGAGAGGGGAAGGAAGCTTTGCGCCTCCCGGAGCATCCGGCCGAGGCTGGGCTCTGGGGGCTGGGTTCCCAGGCCCAGGTAGGAGAGGGCGGCCTCGGCGAGGAGGGCGGCGGCGAAGGCCAAGCTGGCCTGGACCAAAAGGGGTCCCAGGAGGTTGGGGAGGAGGTGGCGGAGGAGCACCCGGGCGGGGGAGGCCCCGAGGGCCAAAGCGGCCTCCACGAAAGGGGCGGCCCTGAGGCTCAACGCTCCGGCCCGGGCCACCCGGAAGAAGGCGGGGACCAGGGAGAGGCCCACGGCCAGCATGCTGCTCACCGCCCCGGGTCCCATCAGGGCGGCAAAGAGGAGGGCGAGGAGGAGGGCGGGGAGGGCGTAGAGGGTCTCCATGAGGAGGCTCAAGGCGCCTTCCCAAAGCCCCCCGAGGTACCCGGCGGGAAGGCCCAGGGCCACCCCCAGGGAAAACCCCACCCCGACGGCGAGGAGGCCCACCAGGAGGGCGTTTTTCGCCCCGTGGAGCACCCGGGCGAGGAGGTCCCGGCCCAAGGGGTCGGTCCCCAGGGGGTGGGTGGGGGAGGGGGGGCTTAGGCGGTGGAGAAAGTCCGGGGCGTTGGGGTCCACGGGGTAGAGAAAGGAGGCGAGGGCGAGGAGCAGGAAGGCGCCCACGAGTAGGCTTCCTAGGGCGAGGCTTGGGCTACGCATACTCTACCCTCGGGTCCAGAAGGCCATAGAGGAGGTCCACCACGAGGTTGAAGAGGACGATAAAAGCGGCCATGACCAAGACGAGCCCCTGCAGGAGGGGGTAGTCCCGGGCCTCCAGGGCGGTGAGGGCCAGGCTGCCGAGCCCGGGCAAGGCGAAGACCGCCTCCACGACCACCGCCCCGGTGAGGAGAAACCCGCCCTCGAGGCCCAAGACGGTGACCAGGGGAAGGCTTGCGGGCCTCAGGGCGTGCTTGAGGAGGACCCACCGCTCCGGCACCCCCTTGGCCCGGGCGGTGCGGATGTAGTCCTGGCTCATGACCTCTAGGAGGCTTCCCCGGGCCATGCGGAAGAGGATCGCCGCCCGGGCCAGGGCCAGGGTAAGGGCGGGGAGGAGAAGGTGCCGGAGGGCGGCGAGGGGGTCCTGCCACCCGGGGAAGCCGCTTGCGGGGAGGAGGGGGAGGTGGACGGCGAAGGCGTAGAGGAGGACGACCCCCAGGAAGAAGGTGGGCACGGACTGGAGGAGGCCCATGAGCCCGCTTAGGGCCAGGTCCAAGGCCCGGACGCGGACCGCGAGAAGGGCCAAGGGGAGGGCGAAAAGGAGCGCCCCCCCAAGCCCCAGGAGGACGAGGGCGAAGGTGAGGGCCAGCCTCTCCCCCACGAGGGAGGCCACGGGCCGCGCGTAGCGGATGGACTCCCCGAGGTCAAGCCGCATAAGGCCAGAAAGCCAGTGGAGGTAGCGCGTCCACGGGGGTTGGTCCAGGCCCAGCGTCCGCTCCAGGGCGGCGCGGGCCTCGGGGGAGGCCTCGAGGCCCAGGATGGCCTGCACCGGGTCCCCGGGGAGGAGGAGAAGGAGGGCGAAGACCAGGCTGGAGGCGAGCCACAGGGTGACCAGGGCCAGGAGGAGGCGCCTTAGGAGGAACCGCCCCATCTACCGCGCCAGGTAGACCCGGGTCACGTTGAGGCTCGGGGCGGGCTGGTTCGGCCACCAGCCCATGACCTCCTTGCGCATGGCCGCGAGGTAGGGGGCGTTCATCACCCAGAGGTTCACCGCGTCCTGGGCGAGGAGCCTTTGCATCTCCTTCATCAGGTCGCAGGCCTTCTTCGGGTCCGGGGTGCGGAGGTACCGGGTGTAGAGCTCCCGGAACCTCGGGGAGTCGTAGCGGAAGTAGTAGTTCGGGTTGGCGTAGATGCCGATGTCGTTGGGCTCCGAGTGGCCGATGATCGTCATTTGGTAGTCCGCCCCCCTAAAGACCCGGGAGAGCCAGGTGGCCCACTCCACCACCTCCAGCCGGGCCTGGACCCCGATCTGGGCGAGCTGGGCGGCGATGGCCTCCCCGAGCCGCCTTTCGTAGGGGTAGGGGGCGGCCAGGGTGAAGGTGAAGCGCAGGGGGTTGCTAGGGCCGTAGCCCGCCTCCTGGAGGAGGGCCTTGGCCTTGGCCGGGTCGTAGGGGTAGTAGCCTGAGAGGTCCACGTAGCAGCTCTCCCCAGGGGAGCGGTGGCTGCCGATGGGGGTGCCGAAGCCCATCATCACCCCTTCCACCAGGGCCTTCTTGTCCACGGCGTGCTGGATGGCCCGGCGCACCCGCACATCGTTAAAGGGCGGGCGGCTGTTGTTCATCCCCGCGGTGATCTCCGTGGTGGAGAAGCCCGCGACCACTTTAAAATTCGGGTCCCGCTGGAGCACGAGGGCGGTCTCCGGGCTCACCCCGAGGCCGATCACGTGGATGTCCCCGGCCCGGAGGGCGGCGAGCTGGGCGTTCTGGTCGGGGAGGAAGCGGAAGAAGACCCGGTCCAGGTAAGGGAGGCCGGGCTCGTAGTAGCCGTCAAACCGCTCCAGCCTCACCCCCACGCCCCGCTCCCAGGCCACGAAGCGGAAGGGCCCGGTGCCAACGGGCTGGGTCTTCTGCTCCTCCACCCTCCCTTTGGGCCCGATCACCGAGTCGGGCCGGGCCAGGTTGAAGAGGAAGTCCTGGTTGGGCTGGCGGAGGCGGAAGACCACGGTGTAGGGGTCCTTGGCCTCCACGCTCTGGATGTCCTGGTAGTACTCGGGGTGGGTGTGGCCGGACCTGGGGTCCTTGGCGCGGTTGAACTTGAAGAGGACGTCCTCCGCGGTGAAGGGGCTCCCGTTGTGGAAGCGCACGCCCTTCCTGAGGTAGAAGGTCCAGGTGAGCCCCGAGGGGCTCCCCTCCCAGCGTTCCGCCAGGGCGGGGACGATCTCCCCCTTCTCGTTGAACTTCACCAGGCCCTGGAGGACGTTGTCGTAGAGCATCCGGGGGATCTCCTGGCTGGTGGAGGCCGTGGGGTCCAGCACGGGGGGCTCGGCCAGAATGGCCACCCTGAGCTCCCCGCCCCGGGTCTGGGCCACGGCCAGGCTCAAAAGCCAGAAAAGGGCGATCCAGTTTCGCATCCCTGCCTCCTTTCCGCAAGGCTACCACGCCGTGGAAGCGTGGAAAAGCCCTAGCCTAGATAGAGGACCGCGAGGGCGGCGTAGACCCGGGCGGCTTGGACCACCTCTTCCAGGTCCACCCATTCGTCCACCTGGTGGGGGAGGGTTTTCTGGCCGGGCCCCATGACCACCACGGGAAGCCCCGCCCAGGCCCGGAGGAAGGTGCCGTCCGTGGCCCCGGGCACCCCCCCGTGCCTCACGGGAAGGCCGAGGAGCCGTAGGGCTTCCTCCGCCGCCTGGACCAGGGGGTCCTCCTTTGGGGTCTCCACGGGGGGGCGGTCCTCCAGAACCTCCACCTCGGCCCCGGCGAGGGCGGCGAGCTCCGCCACGAGGCCAGCGTGGTCCACCCCCGGGGTGGTGCGCACGTCCAGGGCCACCTCGGCTTCGGCGGGGATGACGTTGAGCTGGCCTTCTCCCGCCGTGGCCAGGAAACGGGTGGGGGTGAGGTAGGGGGGCCCCAGGTAGGGGTGGGGGAAGCGCTCCTGCAGGCGCTTTTCCACCTGCTGGACCTCCAGGACGAAGCGGGCCGCCTTGGGGATGGGGTTCTCCCCGGCGTAGGGCATGGCCCCGTGGGCCATCCTGCCCGGGAAGCGGAGGCAAAGGCGCAGGGCCCCCTTCTGGAAGAGGCAGACCTCCATCTCCTCGGGCTCGGCCACCAAGGCCCCCCGGAAGCCCTGGGCGAGGCCCGCCTTCACGAAGGCCTTCACCCCGAGCATCATCCCCTCCTCGTCCGCCAGGGCGGCGAGGCGCAAGGGGCGGGGAGGCTTCCCCAAGGCCCGCTTCACCGCAAGCATGGCCCCCACCAGGGCGGCGAGGCCTCCCTTCATGTCGCAGGCCCCCCGGCCGTAGAGCCTTTTCCCTTCCACCACCCCCCCGTAGGGCGGGTAGCGCCAGAGGGCCTCGTCCCCGGGGGTGACCACATCCGTGTGCCCCTCCAGGAGGAGCCCTCCTTCCCCCTCCCCCAGGTCCGCCACCAGGTTGGGCCGCCCGGGGGCCGCCTCCTGGCGGAAGGGCTTAAGGCCCCGCTCCTTGAGGAAGGCCTCGAGGAAGGCCGCCACCCCCTCCTCCCCGGGCCCCGGGTAGTGGCTCGGGATCCGCACCAGGGCCCTAAGGAGGTCCACCACCTCCTTCTCCTCCACCGCCTCCGCCGCGAGCAGGGCCCGCTCCACGCTCTCCTCCTATAGGGGCGGGGTGAAGCGGCCGTCCACCGCCGTCCAGCCGCCGTCCACCAGGAAAAGGGTTCCGGTGATGTAGCTTGAGGCGGGGGAGGCCAGGAAGACCACCGCCATGGCCACCTCCTCGGGCCTGCCCCAGCGCAGAAGAGCGGTCTTCTCCGCGTAGGCCCGGTACCACTCGGGGTGGGCCTTGATGGGGGCGGTGAGGGGGGTTTCTATGGGCCCCGGGGCCACGGCGTTCGCCCGCACGCCATGGGGCCCGAGCTCCGCGGCCAGGGTGCGGACGATCTGGAGGATCCCCGCCTTGGTGGCGGCGTAGACCCCCTGGCCGGGCTCCACCACCAGGGCGCGGATGGAGGCCAGGGCGATGAGGCTCCCCCCGCCCCCTTCCCGCATGGCCCGCCCCCCCGCCCGGAGGAGGCGGAGGGTGGCCTTGAGGTTCAGGTCCACCACCCGGTCCACCTCCTCGTCGGTGTACTCCAGGAGGGGCTTGCGGACGTTGATGGCCGGGGTGGAGACGAGGACGTCCAGCCGGCCGAAGCGCTTTTGGATGGCCTCCACCGCCCGCTCCCCCGCCCCCGGCGCCGTCACGTCCAGGACCATGGCCTCCGCCTCCCCTCCGGCCTCGCGGATGGCCTTGAGGGCGGCCTCGAGGCCCCCCTCGTCCCGATCGGCCAAGAGGACCCTGGCCCCGAAGGCGGCGAGGGCCTCCGCCGAGGCCCGGCCGATCCCCGAGGCCGCCCCCACCACCAAAGCCCCCTGCCCCGAGAGGTCCAGCATCGCCCGGTAGCGTTCCATTTGCCCTTACCCTACCCGAAGCCTTTCCCGGGGCCAAGGGACAGGGTGTCGCCTAAAGCGAAGGCAGCTCGTCCAGGGCCCTTTTCAGCGCCTCCACCCCGAAGGCCAGCTCCTCCTCCCCCACGGTGAGGGGCGGGGCGAGGAGGAGGACGTTGTGCTTGGCAAAGAGGTAGACGCCTCTTTCCAGGAGGGCCTTGTGGAGGGCCTTCATGGCGGGGGAGGGGGGAGCGTGCCAGGGGGAGAGGGGCTCCTTGGTCCTGCGGTCCCGGACCAGCTCCACCCCGAAGAAGGCCCCTACCCCCCGCACCTCCCCCACCAGGGGGTGGGCCTCCAGGGGTTTGAGGAGGTCCCTTAGCGCCGCCTCGAGGCGGTAGGCCCGGGCGAAAAGCCCCTCCTCCCGGTAGGCCTCCAAGGCGGCCAGCCCCGCCGCCACCGCCAGAGGGTGGCCGGAGTAGGTGTGCCCGGTGGGGAGGGGGGTGTCGTCGAAGCGCTCCGCCAGCCCTTCCCGCATAAGCACCCCTCCCAGGGGGGCGTAGGCCGAGGTCACCCCCTTGGCGAAGGTGATGAGGTCCGGCGCCACCCCGAAGCGCAGGGCGGCGAAGGCCTCCCCTACCCGGCCGAAGCCGGTCATCACCTCGTCGAAGACCAGGAGGATCCCGTGGCGGTCGCAGATCTCCCGTACCCCCTTGAGGTAGCCCTCCGGGTAGACGATGACCCCGTTGGAGCCCACCACCGGCTCCAGGAAGATGGCCGCCACCCGCCCCGGGTCCTCGTGGAGCAGGACCTTCTCCAGGTGGTCCAGGGCCCGCCGCGTCTCCTCCTCAGGGTCTTCCGTGAAGAAGGGGCTCCGGTAGGGGTAGGGGGCGAAGAAGTGCACCACCCCCGGGACGGTGGGCTCGGCGGGGAAGCGGCGGTTCTCCCCGGTGAGGGCCGCCGCGCCGTGGGTGGCCCCGTGGAAGGAGCGGTAGGCGGCGAGGACCTTGAAGCGGCCCGTGAGGTGGCGCACGAACTTCAAGGCGTCCTCGTTGGCCTCGGTGCCCGAGGGGGTGAAGAAGACCCTCCCCCCCTCAGGCCAGGGGGCGAGGTCGGAGAGGGCCTTGGCGAGGAGGGCCCGCTTGTCGTGGAAGAAGCTCGGGGCGGCGTAGGCCAGGGTGGCCGCCTGCTCGGCGATGGCCCGCACGGGCCTGGGGTGGCCATGGCCCAGGTTCACCGCCACGAGGCCGCTGGAGAGGTCCAGGTACCGGCGCCCATCCGCGTCGTAGAGCCAGCTTCCCTCCCCCCGGACGAGGAGGGGGGGGTCCAGCTCCCTCTGCGCCGACCAGGGGGTGAGGACGTGCCTCCGGTGCAGGGTTTTGAGGTCTACCACCGTTCCACCACCACCTTTCTCTGGGTGTAGAAGAGGAAGGCGTCGGGCCCGTGGGGGTGGAGGTCGCCGAAGAAGGAGTTTTTCCATCCGGAGAAGGGGTAGAAGGCGAAGGGCTGGGCCACGCCCACGTTCACCCCCACCATTCCTGCCTGGACCCTTTCCCTGAACTCCCGGGCCGCCTTGCCGCTCGTGGTGAAGATGCAGGCCATGTTGCCGTAGGGGACGGCGTTGGCCTGCCGGATGGCCTCCTCCAGGGTGTTGGCGTAGGAGACGGAGAGGACGGGGCCGAAGATCTCCTCCCGGCCCACGGCCATCCTGGGGGAAACCCGGTCCAAAACCGTGGGCCCCAGGAAGAAGCCCGGCCCCTCCACCCCCCGGCCGTCCAGGGCGAGGCCCGCTCCCTCCTCCAGGCCCCTCTGGATGTAGGCCACGACCTTCCGCCGGTGCTCCTCCCGGATCAGGGGCCCCACCTGGACCCCTTCCTCCCAGCCGGGGCCCACCTTGAGCGCTCTTGCGGCCTCCACCACCCGCTCCAAAAGCTCCTGCCCCACCTCCCCCACCCCCACGGCCACGCTGCCGGCGAGGCACCTTTCTCCGGCGTTGCCGAAGGCGGAGTTGAGGATGGCGGGGACGGCCAGGTCCAGGTCGGCGTCGGGCATTATCACCAGGTGGTTCTTGGCGCCTCCCGCGGCGGAGACCCGCTTGCCGCTTTGCGCCGCCAGGGCGTAGATGCGCTTGGCCACGGGTTCGCTACCCACGAACTGGACGGCCCGGACCTCCGGGTGCTGGACCAAGGCCTCGGCGGCCTCCTTGCTTCCGTGGACGAGGTTCAGGACGCCTTCGGGGAAGCCCGCCTCCAGGAAGAGCTCGGCGAGGCGGACGGCTCCCAAGGGCGTTCGCTCCGAGGGTTTGAGGACGAAGGTGTTGCCGGCGACGACGGCGATGGGGAACATCCAGAGGGGGATCATGACGGGGAAGTTGAAGGGGGGGAGGCCGGCGACGACGCCTAGGGGGTAGTGGAAGAGGTTCTGGTCCACGCCCCGGGTGACCTCGCGGAGGGTGCGGCCCTGGAGGAGGGTGGGGGCGGAGAGGGCGAAGTCCACCACCTCTATGCCCCTCCTCACCTCCCCCCGGGCCTCCTCCAGGGTCTTGCCGTGGTGGAGGGTGACCAAGCGGGCCAGGTCCTCAAAGTGCTTCTCCAGGAGCTCCTTGAAGCGGAACATGAGCCGGACCCGCTCCGTGAGGGGGGTCTGGCTCCAGGAGGGGAAGGCCCGGCTGGCCGCTTCCACCGCCTGGTCCACCTCCTCGGGTCCTGAGAGGGGGACCTCCTCCAGGACCTCCCCCGTGGCGGGGTTGTAGACGGGGAGGGTGGGGCGATGCGCTTCCTGCCATCGGCCGCCGATCAGGTTCTTGAGCATGGGAGCCTCCTCGCCTATACTCTTTCCCAACGTGCCCCCTGAGGCCAAGGGACAACCTGTCGCCGGCCCCACCGTGGCCGAGGCCCTGAGGCATCCCGTTTTGGCCCGGGCCGAGCTTGTGGGCGGGCGTCAGGGCCTTTCCCGGCGGATCGCCTGGGTGCACGTCTCCGAGCTCCTGGACGTGGCCCGGTTCCTCCAGGGGAACGAGCTCCTCCTCACCACGGGCATGGCCCTGGCCCACGCCTCCCCCGGGGCCAGGGAGGCCTACCTGAGCTCCCTGGCCGAGCGGGGGATCGCCGCCCTGGGCATAGAACTCGTGCAGTGGATGCGAAGCCTCCCCGGGGACTTCTCGGCCTGGGCGGACGCGGCGGGGATCCCCCTCCTCGTCTTCCGAGAGGAGGTGCGCTTTGAGGCCATCAGCCAGGCCATCTGCACCCTCGTCCTCTCGCGGCGGACGGCGCTTTTGGAGGCCCTCGAGGAGGCCACCCGGGCCCTCCTCGAGGGCTTCGCCGAGGGCGGCCTGCCCGGGTTTGCCGCCGCCCTGGAGCGCCTGCTTCCGGGGCAGCGGGTGGCGGTCCGGCCCGGCCCGGGGCCCGAGGAGCCCGGGCTCTGGATCCCCCTTACGGCGGGGGAGGAGGTCCTGGGCGTCCTGGGCCTCGTCCCCGGGGAGGGGCTGGACGAGGTGGGGCGCCTCGTGGCGGAGCGGGCCGCCCACCTCCTCGCGGCCCACCTGGCCATGGCCCGCGCCCAGGAGGAGGCGAGGCGGCGGGAAGCCCTAGAGCGGCTCAACGCCCTCTTGCTCCCGGACCTCTTCCCGGGCCCCCCGCCCTACCACCCCGCCTGGATGGGCCTGGCCCTGGGGGAGGGCGTGGGGGAGGAGGCCCTTTGGCCCCTCCTGGGGGAAGGGGTGGAAGCCTGGGGCTGGCGGGTGGGAGGGGCGCGGCTTTTCCTCCTCGGGGGAAGGCGTCCCGCTTTGGAGCGGGTGGCCCGGGCGCTGGAAGGCCGGGACGGGGTGGGGGTCGGGCCCGTGGTGGACGGGGGGTGTGGGGCCCGCCACACCCTCCGGGAGGCCCTTTGGCGCCTGCGGTACGGCCAGGACGCCCTGGGGCTTGCTCCCTTGCTCGTGCCCGACCCCGAGCTTCACCTGGCCTATGCCCGGGCCCGGCTGGCTCCCCTCCTCGGCCTTCCCCCGGGGCGCCGCCGGGCCCTCGGGGAGACCCTCCGGGTCCTCCTGGAGGAGGGGAACCGCACCCGGGCGGCGGACCGCCTGGGGATCCGCAGGCAGAGCCTCTACCGCAGACTGGCCCTCCTGGAGTCCCTCCTCGGACCCCTGACCCCGGGGCGTCCCGACCTGCTTTTGGCCCTCCGGATCCTCACGGAGGCCGGGGAGCTTTAGCGCTACCACGCCCGCACGCCCTTCCGGAGGGCATAGAGGTAGACGAGGGCCGCCGCGTCCCAGGCCTGGGGGCGGCAGGCCACGGGGTAGGGCACCGGGGGGAGGCCCTCTTCCCGGGGAAACCCCCCCACGAGCTCGGGGAGGCGGAGGTCCGGCTGGGAGAGGGCGAGCTCCAGGAGGGCCTGGGCCACCTGCTCCCCTTCCGCCCGCAGGCCGTAGCGGAAGAGGCCGCCCGCGAAGAGGGCGGTGTCGTGGGGCCAGACGGAGCCGTTGTGGTAGGAGAGGGGGTTGTAGCGGGCCTCCTTGGCTCCCAGGGTGCGGACCCCCCAGCCCGTCCAGAGCTCCTCGGAAAGGAGGGTGCGGGCGAGCTTCCGGGCCCGCTCCTCGGGCACCGCCCCCGCCCAGAGGAGGTGGCCGGCGTCCGAGGCCTTGACCCTAAGGGGCGTTTTGTGCCGGTCCAAGGCCAGGGCGTAGGTCCCGAGCTCCTCCAGCCAGAAGCGCTCCTGGATGAGGGCGAAAAGCGCCTGCGCCCGCCTTTCTTCCTCCCGCGCCCTTTCCTCCTCCCCAAGGGCCCGGTAGAACTCCCGGGCGGCGAGGTGGGCGGCGTAGGCGTACCCCTGGACCTCGCTTACCGCAAGGGGAGGTTCGGCCAAGCGGCCGTCCTTGTGGCTCATGGAATCGTGGGAATCCTTCCAGGAGTGTACGCTTAGTCCCCCGCCCGAGGGGGCAAACTCCAAAAGGCCGTCCCCGTCCAGGTCGGCGGCCGCCATCCAGGCCAGGGCGGCCTCCCAGTTGGGCTTGAGCTCCCGCACCAAGGCGAGGTCCCCGGTGAGGTCCAGGTAGCGCCCGAGGAGGACGAGGAAGAGGGGGGTGGCGTCCACCGTACCGTAGTAGCGGGCGAAGGGCACCTTGCCCAGGCGGGAGAGCTCCCCCAGGCGCACCTCGTGGAGGATCTTTCCCGGCTCCTCCTCCCGGAAGGGGTCCCGGGCCCGCCCCTGCCTGCGGGCCAAGTAGCGGAGCACCCCCCGGGCGACCTCCTTGCCCCAGGGGAGGAGCATGAAGGCGGTGAGGAGGCTGTCGCGGCCGAAGGGGGCCACGAACCAGGGGATGCCGGCTGCCGGAATCGGCCCCTCGGGAGTAGCGAGGAGGAGGGCCCTGAGGTCCATGAGGGCCTGGCGCAGGGGCTTGGCCCAGGGGCCCTCCCCTTGGGGAAAGGCATCGAGGAAGGCCTCGTAGCTGGGAAGGGTTCCCGGGGTTCCCAGGGGGCTTTCCAAGCGGACCTCAAACCCCAGGTTCCGCACCTCTCCCGGGGCGAGGTGGAGGGTGAGCCCCTCCAAGGGCCAGGGAGGAAGGACCTCTACCCGGAGCTCCACCCCGTCCGGGGCTCGGTAGGCAAGCCCCCGGTGCCCCCTCGAGGACGGGGACCAGCCCCGGGCCTGGAAGAGGTCCTCAAAGCTTCCTTCCACCTCCAGCCCGAGCCTGACCTCCAGGGGCTTACGGCCGAGGTTGTGAAGGGAGAGCGCCTCCCGTACCCGGCCCCGCTCCACCTGGAGGCTCCGGCGGAGGTAGAGCTCCCCGTCCGGCCCCTGGAAGCGGGCCCAGTCCTGGATGAGGCGGTCGGGTCTGGGGGTGCGGCTTTCCAGAAGGGCGAGCCCCTCCGGGAGGAGGAGGCGGTAGCGGGCGAGGAAACGGGTGTCGTGGCGGTAGAAGCCCTCCGCCCCTTCCTCGGCGAAGCCCCTTGGGTTCAGGACGAGATAGGTGTCGTCTTCCTTGAGGGGGAGGACCATAAGTTACTCCTTTAGGGCGCCCACGCTTACGCCCTCCACGAAGTAGCGCTGGAAGACCGCGAAGAGGATGAGGACGGGGACCATGGAGAAGAACCCCCCGGCCAGGATGAGCCCCCAGTCCCCCACCTGCCCGTAGGCGTTGCGGAAGGAGAGGAGGCCGAGGGGCAGGGTATAGATCTCCCGCGGGCTCGTGAGGACCACGAAGGGCCAGAAGAACTCGTTCCAGGTCCCCTGGAAGGTGAGGATGGCCACGGCGCCCAAGGCGGGCGTGGACATGGGGAGGACGATGCGGAAAAGGGTCTGCCAAGGGGTGGCCCCGTCGATGAGGGCGGCCTCCTCCACTTCCCTAGGGATGGACTCAAAGAACTGCTTCATGATGAAGACCGCCCCCGCCCCCACGAGCCCCGAGAGGATGAGGCCGGTGTAGGTGTTGAGGAGGGTTTCCACCCCGAAGAGCTTGGAGAGGCCGAAGATGCCGTCCCTGAGCACCAGGTAGTTGGAGATGAAGGTCACCTGTCCGGGAACCATCATGCTGAAGAGCATGAAGAGAAAGAGGGCCTGCCTCCCGGGGAAGCGGAGCCTGGCCAGGGCGTAGCCCGCCATGGAGGCGAAGACCAGGGTGGTGGCCACCTTCACCGCGGCGAGGAGGAAGGAGTTCAACGTCCAGCGCAGGAAGAGGCTCTCCCCGGTCTCCAGGCTCCTCGCCTCGCGGAAGGCGCGCACGTAGTTGTGGAAGACGTAGCCCAGAAGCCCCGGGACCACGTTGTCCCAACTCGCCACCCTTCCGCGGCGCTCGAAGCGGGTGGGGTCCAGGGTAGCCCCGAGGTAGAGGGCCCCGCGGGGGGCTTGGATGTCCAGGGGAACCCGCTCCAGGAAGGGCCCTTCCCCGGGATAGTCCACCCGGAGGCGGAAGCGGTAGACGTACCCCTCCCCCTCCCCGAGGCGGGCGGGGGCCTTCTCCACGAGCTCTGGCCCGAGGAGGCGCACGTGGTCGGCGGCGTAGGGGGTTTCGAACACGGCCCCCATACCGGCCCCCGGCCGTCGCCGAGGTACGGTGGCCTCGAGGGGCGGCGGGGTGTCCTCCGGCCAGAAGTAGGCCACCTCCAGGACCACCTCCCGTCCCGGGCGCATCCCCCCGAGCCAGGGATCCCCCGAACCCGCCCGTCCCAGGCGCCAGGCCGCCGCCCAGTTCTTGGGGCTCACCTGGGCGAACCGGAGGGTAAAGGGCCACTCCAGAGGGTTGGGTTTGAGGCTGGCCAGGAAACCCATGAGGAAAGGGCCCACGAAGAACACGCCGAAGGCCAGGAGGAGGCCGTAGACCCAGGCCACCCGGGCCCAGCGCCGCCTTGCGGCCTCCCTGGGGCTCATGCGGACCACCCCCGCTCGCCCACGCCGAAGCGGCGCTGGAGGAGGACGATGACGAGGGTGAGCCCCGCCAGGAAGAGGGCCGCCGCCGAGGCCAGCCCCACCCGGGGCGTGGCCCCGGAGGGAAAGACGTTGCCGTAGACGTAGTAGGCCAGGGTGATGGTGGCCTCGAGGGGCGCCCCGCCCGAGCCCCCCACGAAGAGCACCTGGTCAAAGAGCTGGAGGGTGCCGATGAGGCCCAGGGTGATCACCAGGAAGAGGACGGGCCGGAGGAGGGGCACGGTGATCCGGGTGAACATGGTCCAGGGTGTGGCCCCGTCCAGGGCCGCCGCCTCGTAGAGGGTCTTGGGGATGCCCTTAAGCCCCGCCAGGAAAAGGACCATGAAGGTGGGGACGGTGGTGTAGGTGTTCATGAGGATGATGGCCCAAAGGGGGTAGGGAATCCCCAGGAACGTCGCCGTGGTGGGGAGCCAGGGGATCTCCACCCGGACCTCCCGGGGGACCAGGACCCCGGCCGCCCCGAGCCCCCAGGCGGCGAGCAGGGCGAGGGGCGCCGAGAGAAGGGCGAGCGCCGGGTCAAAGAAGGGCACCGGAACGCCGCGGCGCCTCTCCCAGAACACCTGGGCCGTTTGGAAGACGAGGAAGAAGAGGGCGAAGGCCCCAAGGTGGGGAAGGTGGCCGAGGAGAAGGCTTAAGGCCTGGTTCACGAGGCCGGTGCGCTGGAAGAGCCAGAGGAGCAGGAGGCTCGCCGCCGCCGTGGACACCACCGAGGGGAGGTAGTAGAGGGTGCGGAAAAAGGCGATGCCCCTTAGGGGCTGGTTCAGGGCCACGGCGACCAGGAGGGCCAGGACCGTTTGCAACGTGGTGACCACAAAGCTGTAGGCCAGCGTATGGCCTAGGGCGGTGAGGAAGAAGGGGTCGCGGAAGAGGCTCAGGTAGTTCGCCAGCCCCACGAAGCGGGGCGGGCTGAAGAGGTCGTAGTCGGTGAAGCTGAAGTAAAGGGCCCTCACGAAGGCGTAGAGGAAGAAGACCGCCAAGGTGAAGAGGAAGGGGACGAGCAGGAGAAGGGCGTAGAGGGCCTCGAGGGTGCGGGCTTTGAGCCGCATGGCAGGAGCGCTCCTAAGGGGGGAGGCCAGAGACCTCCCCCCTCCTCGCTACCTCCTCCCCGTGAGCCGGTCCAGCGCGGCCTGGGCCTCTTTAAGGGCCTGGTCCACGCTCTTTTGGCCCGTCATCACCGCCTGGAGGGCGTCGTTGATAGGACGCATCCAGTCGCCGCCGTAGGCCAGGAACTTGAAGGGGTAGACGTGCCCACCCTGGGCCAGGGAACCTTGGAAGACCACCCGGTTTAGCTCGGGCTCCTTTCCGGCCCGCTGGAAGTAGGGGTTGTTGGCCAGGGCCTTGCGGCTAGGGATGGCGAGCCCCCGCTCCAGGACCCACTGCTGGGCCTCCGGCGAGGTAAGGGCCTTGAGGACCTTGACCGCGGCCTCCTTGTTCTTGCTGGCCGCGTTCAGGCTCCAGGAAACGGTGAAGATGAAGTTTCCGCGCTTCTTGGTCACCGGGTCCAGGGGGAGGAAGGTGGTGCGGTAGGGAAGGTTAGGGGCCTTGTCCCGGAGGAAGCCCGCGATCCAGGCCCCCTCTAGGGCTGTGGCCGCCTTCTCGCTGCCGAAGCAGCCCCCGGTCCAGCCCTCACCCAGGTCCTGGGCCACCCGGGCGGCCCCCCGCTTCACCAGGCCCGTGTACCACTCAAAGGCGCGCCGGAAGTTCTGGTCCAGCACGGTGCGTCCCTTCTCGTCGAAGGGTTTCCAGCCGGTGGCGAAGGCGAAGGCGCCGAAGCGGGCGAAGTCGGGCACCACGCAGAGCCCGGCCACGTCCTTTAGCTTGGCCTGGACCTGGCGGAGCTTGGCCTCAAAGGTTTCCCAGGTGTCCTGCTGGTTGGGGTAGGCCACCCCCGCCTCGTCAAAGAGGTCGGTGTTGTACTGGAGGGCCAGGGTGTTGAAGTCCTTGGGAATCCCGTAAAGCTTCCCCCGGTAGGTGAAGGCCTGGATCAGGTTGGGCAGGAACTCCGCGATCTCCTGTTTGCTGAAGTACGCGTCCAGAGGCTCCACCCGTCCCGTGGCGAAGAGGCTTTCCGACCAGAAAACGTCCACGTAGAAGAGGTCGGGCGCCGTCCCCGCGGACAGGGCGTTGAAGAGCCACTGGGTGTAATCGCCCTCAATCGGTTCGTAGACGACCCGGATTCCTTCCTTGTCCAGCTTGGGTTGGACCACCTCTTTGAGGAGCCCGCTGACGATGGCGATGTCGGTGCCGCCCCAGCCGGAGATGCGCACCTGTGTCTGGGCGAACGCGAGTCCCAAAAGGGCCAGAAGGGCCAGGAAAGCTTTTTTCATCGCAACCTCCTTTCTTTCCCTCTGCGAGAGGGGCCGGTGCCTAGGGCCTGCCGCCTTCGGTTTGGGTCTAGGCTTCCACCTCCCTCCTCCGGGTGGTGCCCCGGATCACCAAACGCACGGGCACGCGCAGCCCCCGGGGGGGCATCCCGTCCCGGGCCTCGAGGAGCAGGGCCACGGCCTTGCGGGCGATGGTGGGGATGTCTTGGCGTACCGTGGTCAGCCGCTCCCCGAACTCGGGCAGGTCGTCGTACCCCACCAGGCTGACCTCCTCGGGGACCCGCACGCCCAGGTCCTCCAGCGCCGCCCACGCGCCCAAGGCCATCTCGTCCGAGGCGGCGAAGAGGGCGGTGAACCGGAGGCCCTGTTCCCAGGCCTTGCGGACCGTTCGGTAGGCGGTTAAGGGGTCAAAGGCCCCGTCGAGGACGAGGTCCTCGCGGAAGGGGATTCCGGCTTCCGCCAAGGCTTTCCGGTACCCGAGGAGCTGCTCCCGGCCCGCCTGGTGCTCGGGATAGCCGGTGAGGTGGGCGATCGTCCGGTGCCCCAGGTCCACCAGGTGACGGGTGGCCAGGTACCCTCCCTCCACGTCCTCGGGGGCCACCCAGGGGATCCCCTCCCCGACCCCCACCAGGACGAAGGGCACGCCCTCCCGGGAGAGGGCCTCCACCCGGCGGTCCCCCTCGTGGGCGCCGAGGAGGATGTAGCCTAGGGCCTCCTGCCGGGGCTTCCCCTTGGGATCCACCTCCACCTCCGCCACCCGGAGCCCCTCGCGCCAGAGGGCCTCCGAGAGGGCCTCGAGGAGAAGGGTGAAGTAGGGCGTGTGCCGCCGCACCCCGGGGGCGAAGAGGATGCCCACGGCGGTCGCCACCCCCACCATCTCCCGGGCGGCGGCGTTGGGGACGAAGCCCCACTCGCGGGCCAGGGCCAGGATGCGCTCCCTCGTGGCCTGGCTCACCCCGGGCCTGCCGTTGAGGGCTCGGCTGACCGTGGCCACGGAGACCCGGGCGGCTTTGGCGAGGTCGCGGATGGTCAAAGGCTTCCCCGAAGGCATCGTAAACGTTTACGTTTACTATACCTTACCCGCAGGCCTTGTCAAGGGGAAGGCCCCCGCCCGGTAAAGGCTAGGCCTTTGTGCGGTCCCGGTACCTGAGCCGGGCCAGGCGTTGGGGGAAGGAGAGGTGGGCGGCGTAGGCGGTGCCCTCGCGGGCCACCCGGTCGGAGGCCCAGGCCTCGTAGCGGGCGGCCAGGCGCTCCATGGCCTTCCGGAAGGCTTCCAGGACGGTAAGGAGGGCCAGGGCCCGATCGCTTTCCCCCAAGGGGTGGGCCTGGAGCCTTAGGGCGAGCTCCTTGGCCTCTTCCGCCAGGGCCTGGGCCTCGGCGGCGGAGGCGGCCTCGCGCTCAAGAAGCCTCCCCCCCTCGGCGAGCAGGGCCTCCAGCTCCACCTCCCGCCAGGCCTCGCTGCCCTCGGGGGCGGGCCCGGGGAGGGGAAGGCGGTAGAGGACCGCGCCCCCGGGGAGCCTCTCCTCCACCTCCAGCGTCCGGGCCTCCCCCACGGGGAGGAGGAGGACCCGGGCTTCCTTGGGGGCGAAGGGGGCCAGGTGGACCTCCGCCCCGCCCAGGGCCACCCGCACCCCCAGGTTCACGGGCCCCTTGAGGAAGGCGAGCTCCTCCGCCAGGGCCCCCTGGAGCTCCCCCTCCGCCACGTAGCGGTGGACCCCACCCCCCTCCCGGGCCATCCGGGCAAGGAGCGCCCGGTCGTAGCCTTCCCCGAAGCCCAGGGTGAAGGTGTAGACCCCCGCCCGGGCCGCCTCCCGGGCCTCCCGGGCCAAGGCCTCGAGGTCGGTGAGGCCCTCGTTGGCGAGCCCGTCGGAGAGGAGGAAGAGGAAGCGGGGCCTCGTCCGGTCCCCTAGGAGGAGGTGCAAACAGTTGGGAAATAGCGCACACCACTTCACCCCAGCGCTCACGTGCTCTCACTTCCCGCCACCTCACCCCAGCGAGCCCCCGCCACATACGAAAAGCCCCAAACCGGTATACTCCTCCACAGGAGGCCCCAGGTGAAGGCCAAGCCTAAGGCCACGCGCAAGCGTACCTCGCAGAAGAGGGCGAAAGCCTTCACCGGAGTCCACGCCCTCCTCCTCTTCCCTTCCGGAGAAGACCACAAGGCCACCCTGGACCTCATGCGCCGCTTCTCCGCTGGGGTGCGCTACGCCTACAACCGCTTGCTTGAGGGTCAGACCAGGGAAGCCCTCAAGCGGGAAAATGGCCCCCTCCGCATCTTCTTCGGCCTCAACACCCGCTACGCCGACGACGCGGTGATGAAGGCCCAGGCCCTCCTGGACTCCGCCCGGGAGAGAGGAGAAGACCCTAGGAAGGTCGTCTTCGGGGGAAGGAGGCTCTTTGAGACCCTGAGGCGCAGGCACCTCTCGGGTAAGCCCCTGAAGGAGCTCAAGCGGGAGTGGAAGGAGAAGCGCCAGGGCCTCCTCTACTCCCGGGGAGACAAGACCAAGGGGGGCAACCTCAACCTGAGGCTCCTCGTCAAGGAAGGAGCCCTGTGGCTCCGGATCAACCTCGGAGACGGAGGCTACGCCCACGCCCTGATCCAAACGAAGCACCCCAACCTGAGCACCCTCCTCCAGAGGGTATACGCTTCCCTTCCCTACAACGTGGAGCTCTCCCTTAAGGACGGCAAGGTCTACGCCACCTTCACCTGGGAGGAGGAGCCCGCGCCCCTCGTGGCCACGAAGGAGAACGGCGTCCTTGCCCTGGACGTGAACTCGGACCCCTACCACCTCGCCTTAGCCCTCGTTTCCCCTGACGGGAACCTGAAGCGCCACCTCACCCTCTCCCTGGAGGAGGTGGACCGCGCTCCGAACAAAGGAGCTAAGGAACTTCTCCTCTGGAAGATCGCCCACCAGGTGGTCTCCCTGGCGGAGGAGCACGGGGTGGCCGTCGCCACGGAGCGCCTGAGGTACCTGAGGAAGTCCAGGAGGGGTGATGGTTCGGGAAGGGCCTTCCGCAGGAAGCAGCACCGCTTCGCCTACGCCTCCCTCCTCCGGAAGGTCCACTCCCTGGCCAGGAAGAGGGGTGTCCAAGTCGTGGAGGTGAACCCCCAGGACACCTCCACCATCGGCATGCTCAAGTACGCCCCGCAGCTTTCCCTGTCCAAGGACGTGGCCGCCGCTTACGTGATCGGGAGAAGGGCCTTAGGGTTCAAGGAGAAGCTCCCCAAAGGCTACGGGAAGCTTCTCCGGGACGAACGCTTCAGGGACCACGTCCAGGGCTTCTACGCCTCCAGAGTCCGGGAACTGCGAGCTAAGAAAGCGCGGGAACAAAACCCCTACCTCAGGCGCAGGCTTTCCCGGGAGATCGGGAAAGCGAAGCGCCACCTCTCCTTGCTTTCAAGCCTTCAGGGCTCACCGGGGAGCCAAGAGGGGTCCACCGACGGAAGGAACTCCCCTGGCGTTAATCCCTGGCGGGTCCTGAGGGTAGGCACTTTCCTTCCCCTCCTCGGGCGCGAGGTGCCGAGGGACCTCTCTCCCCTCAAGCCCATCCTCTTTGGGGGATCGTGGGAGGGGTGGAAGGGAGGCTTAGGTCCCCATCCTGGTGGAGGGCCGGAGTGCGCTAATGTGCGCTCTGCTTGACCAGGGTCCCCTGCCGCCAGCCCGCGTGGAGGGCGGTCCTGCCCGAGGCCTTCAGGGCCTCCAGGTAGGCCCGGGCCGCCTCCCGGTCCAGGCCCCCCACCTCCACCTCGTGGTTGTAGGCCACCACCGCCACCCGGCCCCGCTCCGGGAAGGCCTCAAGCAGGGCCAGGGCGGCGGCCTTCGCCTCCTGGAGCTTGGCGCCCGCCATGCTCCCCGAGCGGTCCAGCACCAGGGCCAGGTCGGGGGTGAGGGGAGGCCTTTCCGGGGCGGTGAGCTCCACCCTGAGGAGGTCCTTCCCCCCCACCACGCCGCGGCTTATGCGCAGGCCGAGCTCCGAGGGCTGCTTGGGCTTCGCGAACCTATTCATGCACACCTCCTTTCCCATCTTCCCCGGGGGTTTCCTTGCCGTCCGACGGAAGGGCCTCGCCGCTTCCCCGCCAGTACCAGTAGTCCCGCCACTCCAGGAGGGCCTCCCAGGGGTCTTCGGTCCCCCCGGCCCGGAGGAGGGCGTCGTAGAGGGTCTTCCAGGCGGGGTCCTCCTCGGAGGCCCCGGCGTGGGGCGGGCCGAAGAGGGGGCGGTGGGGCTTCGGGGAAGGAGGGGGGAGGTCCGGGAGGCCCTCCTCCGCCGGGGCGGGTGGGGAGACTCCCCCCGCCTCCTCCAGGGCGAAGGCGAAGACGGGTCCGAGGAGGGGGTGGGCCGCCAGGCTCCGGGCGAGGTCCCTCCCCTCCACCGCTTCCAGGGCCCCCAGGTACGAGGCGAGGGCCTGGGGGTTGCCCACGGCCATCTCCACCAGGAAGGGAAGGGGCGCCTTGGGCCTCGAGGCCGCGTAGGCCACCAGGGCCACCGCGGCCTCCCGGGAGCGGGCGAGCTTCCAAAAGGCCCCCTCCAGGGGCGGGGGGGCGGCCCGGCCCTCCTCCTCCAGGACGCGCACCAGGGCGTGGAGGGGAGGGAGGCCCATGGGAAAGCCGTAGCGGCGAGCGAGGAAGATGGGGTAGCGGGAGAAGAGCAGGGGAGAGAGCTCCACGGTGCCAGGCCGCCGCCTGGTGGACCTTCGCCCCCACCCGCCAGCGGATGGGGATCCCGTGGGCGAGGGGGGCGTAAACCTCCACCAGCTCCTGCCAGAAGGCCGCCATCTCCGGGTCGTAGCCCCACCCCGAGTAGGCCATCTCCACCTGGAGGCCACGGGGAAGTTCAAAGGAAAGGTCCAGCCTCATCCCCGCGCCTCCCCCACGAAGAGGTGCCAGTCCTGCCTGCCGTCCTGGCTCACGGCCAGGTGGTAGGAGAGGGGGTGGAAGTCGGCCTCGGCCAGGGCCCGCTCCCAGGGGGCGAGGAAGAAGTCGTGCCCCGCCTCCAGGTCCTTCCGGGTGAGGGCCCGCCGGGGCCGGGCCACCAGGACCAGCTTTCCCCCGGGGGCCAGGGCGGGGCGGCAGAGGTCCAGGAAGGAGGAGATGTGGCGGATGTACTCCCCGTAGCGCTCCTCCGCCTCCTCCCGGTACCCCTCTTCCCGGAGCCAGGCGGAGAAGGTGGGCGGGTGGAGGACCACCAAGGCGGCCTCCTTCCGGAAGCGCTGGGGGAGGTCCAGGATGTCGGCCCACTCCACCAGGGGGCCCCTGGGGGCGATGTCCCCGCCCCAGGCCCGGCGGCCCAGGGCGCGGGCGGCCTCCACCACGGTCCCCCGACCCGCCATGGGGTCCAGCACGAGCTCCCCCTCCTTCGTGTAGAGCCGGACCAGGGCCCGGGCCACCGCCATGGGGAGGGCCTCCTCCCAGGGCTCGGGGGGGAAGAACCAGACGGGGAGGCGAGGGTCCACCTCCCCCGGCCTGGCCGGGAGGGCCATGAGGGCCTTGGGGTCCTTGCCCGTTAGGTCCTGGAGGGAAAGCTCCCCGCGCTTCAGGAGCCGGTGGAGCCTGTGGGCCTCCCGGAGGGGAAGCCCCCCTTGGAGCGCCTCCCGCAGGGGCTCGGGGAGGAAGGCGATGGGGAGAAGGTCGTGCCGCAGGTACTTCGCCTTCAGGCCCACCCGGGCGGCGAAGGCGTGGAAGCGCTCCCTGGGCCAGGCGAGGAGGGCCTTGGTCACCTCTTGCTCCTCCCCCTCGAGGCCAAGCTCCCGGGCCGTCTTAAGAACCTCGCCGTACACCTCCCAAGCGTTTCGCTTCATGAGGGCAGTCTACGGCCCGGGGAAGCTTCCGTCGGACGGAAAGACGTCTGGTGGGGGTGTCCTGAAAAACGGGCAACGGCCCCCTGGAGGGCCGCGCGTCCTGCACCGGGCTATCGGGAACCCAGGCCCAGCCCGGTGGGTTTACTTCCAGGGTAGCCTACCGTGAGGCGGAGTGCAAGGTGGGCTCGGCCCCCAGACTTGACCGATATGCGGCTTTAGGGTAAAGAGGGGGCATGACCCTACGCGAGGCCTTGTCCCAAGTCCCCGATCCCAGGGCCCACAACCGGCGGTATCCCTTGTGGGGTTTGTTGGCCCTCATCTTGGTGGCCTTTCTCGCCCGCGTGGACTCCCTGCGCGGCGTGGAACGTTAGTGGAACGTTACAAGATAGGCCTAGCGGCCTGACCGCCCGGGCCAATCCTCACCGGCCCTTTCGAGCCGGTGCAACCGACCCCGGGCCTGGTGCTGGCGGCCCACCCCTACGTTTCAATCCTCACCGGCCCTTTCGGGCCGGTGCAACTGGCCACGGCGAAGTACCTCCTGGAGGAGCTGAAACGTGTTTCAATCCTCACCGGCCCTTTCGGGCCGGTGCAACGCGGCTCATGGCCGCCAGGCTCGGCATTCCCGCCAAGGTTTCAATCCTCACCGGCCCTTTCGGGCCGGTGCAACTGGATGGCCTCCTGTGGGGTCATAACGCCTCCTGGTGTTTCAATCCTCACCGGCCCTTTCGGGCCGGTGCAACCCGGCGCCCCAGGAGGGCGTGGCGAAGGTTGAGGGGTTTCAATCCTCACCGGCCCTTTCGGGCCGGTGCAACCTCCTCGCTAATGTGGAGCACCCGATACACCTCAACCCGGTTTCAATCCTCACCGGCCCTTTCGGGCCGGTGCAACGGCCATGCTCGCCGAGGCCAGGGTGGTCCTCACCGCGTTTCAATCCTCACCGGCCCTTTCGGGCCGGTGCAACGCCGTCCGCCACTCCTTACGCATCTCGCACCTCCCGTTTCAATCCTCACCGGCCCTTTCGGGCCGGTGCAACTGGGAGCGCAGGTGGCCCAAGCTGGAGCCGCGCCTCAGGTTTCAATCCTCACCGGCCCTTTCGGGCCGGTGCAACCCGTAGACGGCGCTGACCCTGGCCACCACGTCCTCCGCGTTTCAATCCTCACCGGCCCTTTCGGGCCGGTGCAACCTACGAGCAGGCCATGAGGAGGCAAAAGTGACCCAGTTTCAATCCTCACCGGCCCTTTCGGGCCGGTGCAACGCGCTTTAGCCGCCGGGAGGACCGCTGCAGAGGGCATTGTTTCAATCCTCACCGGCCCTTTCGGGCCGGTGCAACAACCGGAGGATACACCCTGGAGGATAGGCAAACGACTGGTTTCAATCCTCACCGGCCCTTTCGGGCCGGTGCAACTGGGCCGAACCGGGCCTAAAGGCTCCCAGGTGACAGTGGTTTCAATCCTCACCGGCCCTTTCGGGCCGGTGCAACCCCTGGCGCGGGCCCCCTATCTCTCGCCGAGCCAGGTGGTTTCAATCCTCACCGGCCCTTTCGGGCCGGTGCAACTCCCCCCTATATCGTAGCCCTCCTGATGGGCAGGAAGGAGGTCCTTCGCGGCGACCCCCCTCTCGGGACCCTCGCCCAGGGGCTTGGCACAGAGTGCCCAAACCGGTTTTCAAGCTCCACCACGGCCTTCGCCGCTTTGCGCGAACCCCCCGGGGTTTCTGCGCGCACTTGGGGTTCGCGCATCGCCCTCATCATAGGATGAGGGGCTCGTCAAAGTCCGTGTATCTGTCCTTGCCATGGGCTCTCAAGGACTTTTCCCGGCCACCATAAAGAACATAGATGCGAAGGCTATCTTTTTCCAGGTCCATGATCTTGAGGAGTTTGGCCTCGAGGTCCTCCAGTTGAGCCAAGGTGACCCTGCACTCAAAGAGGGAGAGCTGGACCCTTTGACCGTAGTTTTTACAGACTTGAGCCACCCTGCGCAATCGCCTTTGGCCGTCCTCTGATTGGGTATCTACATCATAAGCTACGAGAACGTCCAGCCGATGCACGCTCACCTCGCCAGAAAGGCTGGATACCTGGGAAGGTCCCCACGGAGATACCGGGCCAAGAGCCGCGCTTGCAGATGAAGCAAGAGCCCTATGGGTACCGTCTCTTTCAACAGGGGGTGTGTAACCTCTTCCTGCTTCCGCCGTTGGTAGGCTGTGAGCACTTCCCTCCGTCCTTCTTCGCTCAGATAGACCGCCCCGCCGGGCCGTTCTACGAAGTGCTTAAGTGTGATCTGCCTCCGGTTGATAAGGGTCAGGGCCAAGCGGTCGGCCCACCAAGCCCGAAACTCCTCCACGAGGTCCAGGGCTAATGAGGGCCGCCCGGGCCGTAGGGCATGGAGGTAGCCCACCTGGGGATCCAGGCCCACCCCCTCCAAGGCAGCTACAGCATCAGCGACCAGTAAGGTGTACAGGAAGGAAAGCAACGCGTTGACCGGGTCACGCGGGGGGCGCTTGATCCGCCCGGTAAAGGAGAACTCAGGTGTTAAAAGCATCTCGCCAAAGGCCCGGAAGTATGCGGCAGCAGCCTGCCCTTCCAATCCTCGGACCTCCTCGAGGTCCTTGGCCCGGGAAAGATCTGCCAAAACGGCCTCATGCTCCCTGAGCGCTTCGTCCAGGGGCGCTGAGGAGCCTCTCTCCCGCAAGGCGCGGAGGAGAACAAGCCTAGCGTTGCGCACCTTGGCGTAGACGAAGGTCTTGGCCAAGGCAAGGGCCTTTTCCTCCCGATCAAGGGCTTGGTGCTGCGCTCGCCTCAGAAGCACGTTTCCTGACGTTCGGCCTTCCAGCCGCCCGTGGAAGCGCCCGTGCTCGCTTAGCCATACAATGGGCCGCCCATCTTCCGCACACCGAGCGAGCAAGAAGGGGCTTACCAGGACGTTGCCGAACAGGACTAGGCCGCCGAGGTGGTGGAGGGGGACCTGAAGCCGAACGGCCCCCTCCACCTCAACCCGCACCGTGTCTCCCTCCAAGCGGAGGTAGGCCCCCTGTGTCTGGACGAAAAGGGTGTTGAGGAGGAGGCGGTTCAAGAATCTCCCTCCCGCACGAGATCCACAAGGTAAGGCATACATGCCTCCGCCAGAGAACAATCCCGGCAACGGGCATCGTTCACGGGAGGGGGGAGCTGCGCGGTCCGAAGAAGCTCCTGAACCTTCTCCACAGTTTCCTCCACGAAGGCCCGGAGGGCCGGGGTGAAGACCACTTCCCGCCTTCGCCTCGAGGCCCGGTAAAAGAGCGCCCCCTTGGGCACCTCTACCCCCAGCATCTCCTCCAGACAAAGCGCCTGGGCGCACAGCTGCACCTCGTCCGCCTTGCGTGCCCGCCGGGGGCCCACCTTGTGCTCCACCGGGTAGGGCACTCCGCCGTGGAACTCCACCACGTCGGCCCGGCCCACCAGGCCCAAGCGCTCGGAGAAAAGGGGGAGGGCATACTCTACCCTCACCCCTTCCCGCACCAGCCCTTCCGGCAGGTCCACCCCTTCGTGGGCCCGGCGGCCCCGGAGGGTGTAAAGGTTATCTCAAAACTTGCACTTATTCACCGCGGGCATGAGTATGCTTGGGGACCACTTG